>Ga0210408_10000098_pt1 | contig 135361 bp, 113 predicted proteins | sample IncBWH4MmetaG_FD_155471 | JGI IMG/M metagenome (GOLD analysis project Ga0210408, IMG submission 155471) | Forest soil microbial communities from Barre Woods Harvard Forest LTER site, Petersham, Massachusetts, United States - Inc-BW-H-4-M | ecosystem: Environmental > Terrestrial > Soil >... | reverse complement strand
CGACGATCTCCATGCCCGCGAACAGCGCGTCGAGGTGGTGGGCGATGACGTCCTCGAGCGCCACCAGCGTGAGGGAGCCCTCGCGGGGTTGCTCGAGCGCGACGAAACGGGGCAGGATCTCGGTGGGGACCTTGACGCGCGCGAACACGGTCTCGTCGGTCACCGGGTCGCGCACGAGCACGGCCAGGCTGAGGGACAGGTTGGAGATGTAAGGGAACGGCCGCCCGGGGGCGACGGCCAGAGGGGTCAGCGCCGGGAAGATCACGCGCCGGAAGTGCCGGGCCAGCTCCGCGCGCTGGTCGTCGTCGAGCTCCTGCACATCGACCACCGCGATCCCGTGCTCGGCCAGGGCGGGACGCAGCCGGCCTTCGAAGCAGTCGCTCAGGCGGCGCCCCAGCTCCTGCGCACGCTCGCGGATCAGGGCGATCGTCTGGGAGGGCGTGCGCCCGTCCTGGCCGGGGTTCTCGACGCCCGCGTCGATCTGGTCGTGCAGGCCGGCGACGCGCACCATGTAGTACTCGTCGAGGTTGGTCGTGTAGATAGCGCAGAACTTGACCCGCTCCAGCAGCGGCGCGGTCTCGTTCTCGGCGAGCTGCAGGACGCGGTCGTTGAAGTCCAGCCACGACAGCTCGCGGTTGATGTACAGCGCGGAGTCGTTCAGTGCGGGGTCGTCCAGGGCGGGGTGATCGTCGTCGTCGAACATTGCCTGTGCTCACGCTACACCGTCGGTGCATGAAACCTGTTGCTAAGGCCTATCCCTGCAAGGCCCGCACGTCTGGATGCGTCCGATGGCCTTCGCGGAGCTTTGTTCTCGGGCTCGACATGGCACCACCATGCCTTCGCCCTTGCGTCCGCGCTCCGCTCGACCCTGGAACGCCCCAGCCGCACGCTCCTTTTGTGGGATAGGCCAAAGCGGGCGGGCTGCCGAGATCGCGCCCGGATATCGCTAGTCTGATGCCGGGCAATGGCGCGCCAACTATGGCTACTACGTCACGCCGAGGCCGAGCCGCACGGGACGCGGCCGGACCCGGATCGGCGGCTGACCCGGCGCGGGGAGCAGCAGGCGCGCGCGGCCGGGGTCGCGATCCAGCGCATGGCGGTCGCGTTCGACGAGGTGCTGTTCAGCCCCAAGGTGCGCGCCCGTATGACCGCCGAGCTCGCGGCCGAGGGCTGGAGCGCGCGCCAGCGCGAGCTGCTGCGCGAGCACCCGCCGCTGGCGGGTGGGTTCGACGCGTGGCGGGCGATCGACGCCCTCGCTGGGGTTTCGCCCGAGGATGGCCGGTTGCTGTTGGTCGGTCACGAGCCCGACCTGTCGCTGACGGTCGGCGGGTTGACCGGCGGGCGGATCGATCTGAAGAAGGGCGGCCTGGCGGTCGTCAGGCTGGAGGGCGTGGCTCCGCGCCTAGGCGACGACGGCGTGGTCGGCGAGCTCGCGATCCTGATGCGTCCCCGCGAGCTTGCGTTGATCGCCGGCGTCCCAATCGAGCGGGACTGAAGTGGTAGTGGGGGCGGGCGAGACATCCATGTCGCTGTCAGCGACGGAGCTCGCGCCGGCGGCGATCGCGTCCAGGGACTCCGCCGCGAAGCGGTAGCCGATGCCGAAGTGGGTGTGGATGTAGCGCCAGCGCGGCGATGCCCGCTCCAGCTTTTGGCGGAGCTTGCGCACGAACACGTCGACCGAGCGGTCGCCGCGGACCATCGCGTAGCCCCACAGGCGCGAGTAGATCTCCTCGCGCTCGAGCACCCTGCCCTCGGCGGCGGCGAGCAGCTCGATCAGCTCGAACTCGCGCCTGGTCAGGTCCAGGCTGTGGCCGGCGACGAACGCCTGGAAGCGGTCGGTCCTGATCTCGACCTCGCCCGCCAGCAGCGGCTTGACTTCCGCACGGCCGGTGGCGCGCCTGCGCCTGCGCGCGACGCCCTGCACGCGGGCGATGACCTCCTCGGGGTGGCAGGGCTTGGTGATCCAGTCATCGGCGCCGAGGCGCAGCCCACGCACGCGCTGGGCGACCGTCGAGGGACCGGTGCAGACCACGACGCCCAGCTCGGGCAGCGCGCCGCACAGGCGCTCCAGCCACTCCCACGCCTGGGGGCCGAGCACGGCAAGATCCACGATCAGCGCGCTCAGCCTCATCGAGGCGATCGCATCGGTCGGGACGGGCCCGGCGAGCACGCGGTGCTCCCAGCCCAAGCGGTCCAAGCGCTTGCTCAGAACCTGGATGAACCCGCTGTCGCGGTCGAGCACCGCGATGCGCAGCGACGTGCCGCCCGGGGTGCTCGACGGCGTCGCCTCCTCCGTGGCGCGGATGCTTTCCGTCATCGCGCCGCAGTCTAGGGGACCAAGCGGAGGAGTGTGCAACGTCCTGCCCACGGTAACAGGATGTTCACAAGCGAAAATCGCTATTTGCGGCGCGATCGGAGCGCGCGCGGAGGGCTGCGGGGCTCATGTTGCGGCTCGTGTCGGGCGTCCCGCCGGGCGACGGCGCGATCGGAGCGCGCTCAGAGCGTTTCGGGGCTCGTGTCCGGCGCGGCGTCGGGCGGCACGCCCGCCGGATGTGAGGAGTCCGAGAACTCCCTGAACAGACCGGTGACGACGAACGCGACCTGCTCGCCGATATCCACGGCGTTGTCACCGATCCGCTCCAGCGCGCGGGCGACGAGGATCATGTGCATCGCCCACTCGCGTGTGTCCGGATCCTCGCCGATCTCGATCGCCATGCGAAAGATGTCGCGGTTCAGGCGATTGATCTCGCGGTCCTGGCGGACCAGGTCCTCGGCCAGTTCGACGTCGCGTCCGGAGAAGGCGGCGCGCGACTGGATGACCTCCGAGCGCGCCTGGGCGCCCATCTTCAGCAGCGCGTCAAGAACCTCCCGGCGCACCGGCGGCTCGTGGCCGGAGAGGGGGATGAGCTTGGCGATGTTCACGCACTGATCGCCCATCCGCTCGACGCGCATGATCACGTGCAGCAGCGCGGCGACGAGGCGCAGATCGCCCGCGACGGGCGCCTGCAGGGCGAGCAGCGAGAGGATGCCCTGGTGGACCTCCAGGTAGCGTCCGTCGAGGCGGTCGTCGTCGGCGATCACCATCTGCGCGAGCTCGACGTCCTGGTGGTTGAGCGCCTCCAGCACGCGGTCGAGTTGCTCGACGACCAGATCCAGGCCGCCGAGCGCGCGCTCCTGCAGCGCCAGCAGCTGCTGCTGGAAATGGGCGCGGCCCTGGGCCGGCGGAGGGGCGGCGCCGTCGTCGGGACCACCCAGCGAGTCCGGGATGCCGGTTTGGGGACCCACGTCAGAAGATCTGCCGGGGTCGAGGCCGCCGTCCCGCGGTGTCATACGCCACCCCCGATGCTCGACGTACCACCAGTACGCCTGCGCTCGGGTGCGGCGTCTGCCGGCCGATCCCGGACGATCGGTAACGGCCCGACACCCTCAACCCACCATCTCTTCTGACGCGGATCCCGCTCAGCCGAACTTTCCGGTGACATATTCCTCGGTCCTCGGGTCGGTCGGGGTGGTGAAGATCTCGTCGGTCGGGCCGACCTCGACGAGCCGTCCATCGAGCATGAACGCGGTGCGATCGGCCACGCGCGCGGCCTGCTGCATGTTGTGGGTGACGATCACGATCGTCACGCGGGTCTTGAGCTGGTCGATCAGCTCCTCGATCTTGAGCGTCGCGATCGGGTCGAGCGCCGAGCAGGGCTCGTCCATCAGGATCACCTCGGGATCGACCGCGAGCGAGCGAGCGATGCACAGCCGCTGCTGCTGGCCTCCGGAGAGTCCCGAGCCGGGCTCGTGCAGGCGCTCGGCGACCTCCTCCCACAGGCCGGCGCCACGCAGCGCGGCTTCGACCTTCGGCTGCTGGGCGGCCTTCGAGCGCGACCGGCGCCCGTGCGAGGTCAGGCGCAGGCCGGCGGCGACGTTGTCGAACACCGACATCGTGGGGAACGGGTTGGGCTTCTGGAAGACCATCCCGATCGCGCGGCGCACAGCGACGACGTCGACCGACGGGTCGTAGACGTCGAAGTCGTCGAGCAGCACCCTGCCCTCGGCGTGCGCTCCGGGGATCTCCTCGTGCATGCGGTTGATGCAGCGCACCATCGTGGACTTGCCGCAGCCCGAGGGCCCGATGATCGCGGTCACCTCGTTGGCCCGGAACTCGAGGTCCACGCCCTTGACCTGTTCGGCCTCGCCGTAGAACGCGCGCAGACCCTGCAGGCGCACGGCGAGCCCTGGCTTGGTCAGGGCGGGGGGCCTGGTCGCGGCCGAGACCTCGGGACGCGCCGGCGCCGGCGCGCGAGCCTGGCGCGGCTCAGCGATCTCGTCGGGATCCATCTCGGCAATCCTCTGGGTCGGAATGTCGGAGTCGAGCGCAGAGGAGAGGCCTATTCCTGCTCCCGTGCCGGGGGGGAATGTGGTCATGCAAGGCGACTCCTTCGCGAGACGACTCGGGCTATCAGGTTGAGGATCAGGATCATGACGACGAGGGTGAGCGCGGCGCCCCACGCACGGTTTACCACGGCGGTGGTCGGGGAGGTGACGTCGTTGTAGATTTGCACGGGCAGCGAGTTCATGAACCCGCCGAGGCTGGTGTTCGTCTTGAACGTCGCCCCGGCCGTGAACAGCAGCGGCGCGGTCTCGCCGGCGGCGCGCGCGATCGCCAGCAGCACGCCGGTCACCATCCCGGGCAGCGCGGTGGGCAGCACGATGCTTGCGATCACCCGCCAGCGCGGCGCGCCCAGGGCGAGCGCGGACTCGCGCAGGGCGCCGGGGACGAGCAGCAGGATGACCTCGGCGGAGCGGATCACGACCGGCAGCATCAGCAGGGCGAGCGCGAGCGAGCCCTTGTAGCCGGCGTAGGAGCTGCCGGTGCCGATGATCAGCGCGATGTAGACGAACAGGCCGAAGATGATCGAGGGCACGCCGGTGAGCACGTCCACGAAGAAGCGCACGGTGCCCGCGAACCAGCCGGTGCGCCCGTACTCGACGAGCCACACCGCCACGCCGATGCCGAGCGGGATCGCGAGCGCCGACGCGAGCGCGACGATCTCGATCGTGCCGAGAATCGCGCTCTCGATGCCGCCGATCGTGGAGTTCTTGAAGAACGTGTTGCCCGTGGGGTCGGTCGTGAAGAAGCCGAAGCTCCACGAGTGCAGGCCCTTGCTCAGCAGGTAGTAGACGATCAACAGCAGCGGGATCAGCGCGAGGATCGTGCCCGTGAGGATCGAGCCGCGGGCGATCCGGTCTCGGCGCTTGCGCGCGGGGGTGAGCGCGTAGCGGCTCAGGCGCTCAGAGCTCACGGAGCCAGTCCTGTCGCTCCGACGATCATGGGGGGCTCGCTGTCAGCGTGGTCCCGGACGGTGCGCTTGGGGGCGCGCGCGGAGCGGAGCACGAGCAGGCGCGCGATCGCGTTGACGATCAGCGTCAGCACGAACAGCAAGAGGCCGGCGGCGAACAGCGCCGAGCGGTGCAGGCCCTGCGCCTCGCCGAACTCGTTGGCGATCACCGCCGCGAGCGCGTAGCCCTGGCCGAACAGGTGCTGGGGCATCTGCGGCGCGTCGCCGATCATGATCGTCACCGCGATCGTCTCGCCGATCGCGCGGCCGAGCCCGAGCATCGCCCCGCCGACGATGCCGCCGCGGCAGTAGGGCAGCACGGCCAGGCGGATCATCTCCCAGCGGGTGGCGCCGAGGCCGAGCGCGGCCTCCTTGTGGTCGGCGGGGACGGTGGCCATCGCCTCGCGGCTGATCGCGCTGACGATCGGCAGGATCATGATCGCGAGGATCAGCCCGGCGACGAAGATGTTGGGGATCGTGACGACGCCGCCGCCGACGAACGGGACGAACGACAGGCGGTCGGCGAGCCACTGCTCGGCGGGCTGAAGCTTGGGGGCGAGGAAGAAGATGCCCCACAGCCCATACACGACCGAGGGCACGGCGGCGAGCAACTCGATCAGGACTGTGACCGGCGCGCGGATGCGCCCGGGGCACAGCTCGGTGACGTAGATCGCGGTGGCGACCGCGACCGGCACGCCGATCAGCAGCGCCAGGCCGGAGGTGATCAGCGTGCCCACGACCAGTGGCAGCGCGCCGAAGTGTTCGGCGGAGACGTTCCAGTCGTTGTCGAACGTGAAGCCGAGGACGCCGAACTTGGCGAACGCCGGCTGGGCTTCGCCGGCGAGGCGGAAGAAGAAGTAGACGATCAGCGCCAGGATCAGCGCCGCGAGCGCCGTCAGGCCGTAGCGCAGCGCGCGATCGGGCAAGCGCGCGACCGGCGAGCGCCCGAGAATCGAGCGCCCGCCGGTCGAGAGCGATGTTGCCTCCATTACGGCCCTGTTCTATAGCGAATCTGGGTGTGGGCCATCATGGAGTTGGTGTGCGGATCAGCCGCTGAGCGGCGAGCCGTTGCATTCCAGCTTCGTGACGGCTTCCTTGGACTTGGCCAGGATCGCGGCCGGCAGCCCGGCGTAGTCGGCCTGCGCGAGGACCGACTGGCCCTGGCCGAGACCGTAGTTCAGGAACTGCGCGACGCCCTTGGCGGCGGATTCGCCACCGGGGATGCCCGCCTTGCACATGTCCTTGTAGACGACGACGAACGTCTGCGAGGTGATCGGGTACGCGCCCGCTCCCGGGGGGTTCCTGATCTTGATGCCAAGGTTCGCCGGCACCGCGATGCCTTCGCCCGCCGCACTTGTGGAGGCGAGGCTGGGCGTGATGAAGCTCCCGGCCTTGTTCTTCACCGAGGCGTAGGTGAAGTTGTGCGCGAGTGCGTAGGCCTGCTCGATGTAGCCGACCGCGCCGACGGTCTGCTGGACTGCGCCGGCGACCCCGGCGTTGCCCTTGGCGCCGGTGCCCGTCGGCCATTGCACGGTCTTGCCTTCGCCTACCTTGCTCTTGAATTCGGGGTCGACGCTCGCCAGGAAGCCGGTGAAGCCGGCCGTCGTGCCGGAGGAGTCCGAGCGGTGGATGACCGTGATCGGGGTGCTCGGCAGCGACACGCCGGGGTTCAACGCCTTGATCGCCTGGTCGTTCCAGGTCTTGATATTGCCGAAGTAGATGCCGGCGATCGTCGAGCCTTCGAGCTTCAGGCCGGTCTGCACGCCGGGCAGGTTGTAGGAGACTGTGATCGCGCCCAGGAACATCGGGATCTGCTGGACGGGGCCGACTTTTTCGAACGTCGCGAAGTCGGCCGGTTTCAGCGGCGGGTCCGAGGCGCCGAAGTCGACGGTCTTGGCCTCCAGCGAAGTGATCCCCGCGCCTGAGCCGACGGCCTGGTAGTTGACCGTCAGGGGCGACAATGCTGAGGCCCACTGCTGGTAGACCGGGGCGGCGAACGTCGAGCCGGCGCCGGAGATCGTGCCTCCGGAGCTGCTCGAGCTGCTCGACGAGCTGGAGCTTGAGGAACTGGAGCCGCACGCGCCGAGGCCGAGCGCTAGCACCGCGACGCCTGCAAGCGCGCCAATTTTCTGATGGATCACTGAGAGTCTCCCTCTGTGGGTTATGTGCTGGTCACCGTCCCGCGAGCGTCCGCACGCACGCGGAAAGATCCCAGCCGGCCGGTGTGTTGGCTTGCGTCAGTCTCATGAATCGCCGACCGCCCCGATGTGAACATTTCGTGAAAGCCCGCCGGAGGACTCGCCGGCGGCGTCGGAGACGTCGAGGGCCTCGTCGTCGTTGTCGTTGTCGCCCGCGCTCGCGGCCGCACCCGCGGCCGCGCCGGTCTCGCGCGCGGGCTGGGGCTGGAAGCGGTAGCCGAAGCCGGGGTGGGTGTGGATGAAGCGGCGGTCGGGCATCGCCGTCTCGAGCTTGCCCCGCAGCTTGCTGACGTACACGTCGACGGAGCGGTCGCCGGGGCGCAGCTCTCCGCCCCAGACCTCGGCGTAAAGGTCGTCGCGGGTGACGATCGCGCCGGCGCGCCTGGCCAGCGCGGCGAGCAGTTCGAACTCGCGTACCGACAGCGTCAGCGCCCGCCCCGTGGCCAGCACGAGTCCCTCGCCGAGCCGTATCTCCAGTTCGCCGGCGTACAGGGTGCTCGCGTTGTCGGCTGAGGCCGCCACGGGCACACAGCCTCGCCGCGCCGGCGCGCCGGCGGGTTGCGAAGTCGTGATCGAGTCGTGAAGAACTCGTGAAGAATGGCGGGGGGCGCGGCGGATGTCCATAATCTGCCCGGATGAGCCTGCTCAAGCGCCCCGTCGACGCGAACCTGGCGACGCTGCTGGAGGACGCCGGTCGCAACGTCGAGCGCTCCGCGCTGCTGCTGCGCGAACTGCTGGCGGCGTTTCCCGAGCATGCCGGCCTGGCTAACGACCTGTCGGCGTGCGAGCAGGAGGGGGATCGCATCACCCACGACATCATCTACCGCATGGGCAGCGGGCGGCGCGTGCGCGCGCCGTTCGACGCTGGCGACGGCTACGCGCTGGCGACGGCGATCGACGACGTCGTCGACTACACCGAGCAGGCGGCCGCGCTGCTGGACCTGTACGGCGTCGAAGCGCCGATGGAGCAGGCGGGCGAGTTCGCCGATGTGCTCGTCGCCGCGGGCGCGGAGGTCCTGGGCGCTCTGCGAGCGCTGCACAGCGGCGAAGACCTGAGCGCCCATCTGGTCGAGATCCACCGCTTGGAGAACGAGGGCGATCGCCTGCAGCGCGACGCCGTCAGCTCGCTGTTCGCGGGCGGCATCGACCCGATGGTGGTGATCCGTTGGAAGGACATCTTCGAGTCGCTGGAGGCGGCGGTGGATGCGTGCGAGACCGTGGCGCACGTGCTCGAGGGGATCACGCTGAAGCAGAGGCGGCGCTGAAGCCAGACGGTCGCGTGCTCGAGGGAAGCTGATGTTGATGTTGTGGGCCATGCCGCATGCGGCATGGCCGGAGGGGTCGCATGCGACCCCTCCTGGAACCCGCGCATGCGCGGGTTCCTCCAGACGGTGCATGCACCGTCTGGACCGACCGAAGCCGGGAGACACTCGCTTCGCTCGCATCCCCGTTTCGGCCAGCGCATGCGCCGCTCGGTGGGATCGCGCATGCGCGATCCCCCAAAATACCCAACCGGAGGACACCCACGTCATGAGAGTCCCAAGCGCGGCGTACGCTCGGCGGTAGAAGGCGCAGCCGGGTGACGTCAAATGGTTGACTTCACGAATCGTCATGGCTTGACGTCGAGCGTCGGCGGGACCGTGCCGGTGACCGCAATCCAGGCAGGCAGAACAGGTCGATGTACACGGCGAGGACGAGGGGGGTCTTCGTAGCGCTCCGCGGGAGCGTGGCTAAAGACACGCTGGTGGTGTGCCACTTGAGATCGGCTGGCTCCACTCCTCCCCAGTGCTCCGCCGGCTTGGTAAGCAGGCCGGCGAGCGGTGAACCGACTTGGGGCCGACGGGCGGGCCACAGACGGCGCCCGTGATCTCCAGCGGGCGCCGTCTGGCATCGCGAGCCTGCCTACTTGACCCGAATGCGTCCCTGCATCCACGGGTGGATGGCGCACATGAAGTTCAGGGTCGTCCCCGGGGGCGCGGTCACCTGGAACGTCACCGGGCCGCCGTGGCCCTTCGGGCCGATGACCACCGAGTCGCCGGGCTGGTCGAAACCGGCTGGGCCGACGTTCACGAGCGGGATCGGCGGAGGACCCTTGCTTGGAGGCCCTTCCGGGTTCACGCCGTGCGATTTCGCAATTTCGCCGCAGACGCCACAGTTTTCGATCTGCTTGAGCGAGCGCGGCAGCTGCGAGGACTTGACTATCGAAAGAGTGTGCCCGTCTTCGGTCGTGTTCGTCACCGTCACCGTTCCTCCCGAGCGGACGGTCACGGTGCCTCCGACGAAGTGCATGCTGTCCTTGATGTAAGCGTTGATCTTGAACGATTCGTCACCCTTGATGACCACTTTGGCCTTTGCCGGGCCTTTGCCGCCGGCGCCGCGCGCGCCGAGAGCCGATCCGGCGAGGACGAGCAGGGCCGCGCCGAACACCGCCATGACGAGCGCTCGGCGTGCATGTGATGTCTGCATGAAAATGCCTCCTCCTGTCTACCCGGCGCCCGGGTGAGAGCGCCCGTGTATGCCTCCGGGGAGCGCGCAGAGTACGCGGCCCCGTTCGCCCCAACCCTACCCCCCGCCGTGGATCGACGTCGCGCCGTAACCAACCGCCGGCGTTGCCGGCGATCAAACTTCATCAATCCGACCCGGATGACGGATCTTCCGCAGCGTCTGGATTGGCGGGATCGTCTGTCTGAGCGTCCTCGGTGGTCGGCGCCTCGGTCATGGGTGCGTATACCTGTATGCCGGCGTCGCTTGCAGCGCTGGCCATGCGGGCGTCGTACGCGTACATGCACGCGAGCAGCTCGCCGAGGCCCAGTGCGGTGGCCACGTGGATCGCGTCGAGTGAGCGCAAGGTGGCCGGCTCCAGCTCGCATGCCCGCCCGCGGATCCGATCTGTCAGCGGCAGTAGGCGTACACCGGCGAGCTGGGTGCGTGCGGCGGCGGTGCCGTCTTCTCCCGTGGCCCTGCGCGCCGCGCGCAGTGCCTCGACCTCGAGGATCTCCGAGGAAACCAGCCGGGCTTTGGTGGGGAGCGCCGCGATCAGCGCTGCCGTCTCGGGCTCGGGGATCGCCAGCTTCACGAACGCCGACGTGTCTAGGTAGACGAGCTGCTCATCCGCCACGTCGTTCAGAGTCGCTCATCGCGCTGTCTTTCCAGCGCTTGCGAGGCCGCGTACGGTCTCGCGGGGTTTGGCGCCCCCAGCTCGGCGGCGGCGGCGAGCACCTCTTCCGTTGAGCGCTCGGCGGGGGTCGCATGTCGCCGGTCGAGCCAGCGGTCGAGCTCTGTGCCCTGGTTGGAGAGCAGCTCGCGCGCCCCACGCAGGATCAGCTCGCGCGCGAGTGTGGCCGTGGGCTTGCGCTCGCCGAGCAACGGGCGTGCGCGACGCAGCGCCTCTTCGAGCTCGGGGTCGCGCGTGAGCGCTATACGGGGATGGATCGTTGGCACCTCATAAGTGTAACACCTAGTTGCACTCCCCAAGAGATTCGTGCCGCTATGAGATGTCGAGTACGGCTGCGCCGAGCAGAAGCACCACGAGGATGACGACTGCGACGAGCAATGCCGAAACAGCGAGAAGTCGCGTGCGCCACATGCGTGCCGCATCGTGTGGCCTCCCGGATGGGGCTCCAGGTGCCCTGGTCACGGAGCCCGTTCCAACGGCTGCGTGTCTACGCTTGGTCGGCTGCACCCGTGGCACGAGCAGCTCGCGCTCGGGAACGACCGGTGGTGCCTCCGACTCGAGCAGCTCGCGCTCGGTCAGCACGAGCGTTGGCTTGTCGATCTCCGGCTCGCGCGGCTCCAGCGCGGTATCGCGCTCGTGGGCGATACGGTCGCGCTCTCCCAGGGCGGCGTCGCGGTCGTTGACCGCGCTGTCACACGCCTGCAGGGCGGCGTCGCGCTCACGAGCGATGCGATCCGCCTTCTCGAGGGCGGCGTCGCGCTCGCGCGCCAGGCGATCGCGCTCGACGGCCAGTGCGTCGCGCTCCAGAGTTCGGCGAGTGCCGAGCCCAGCGGTCAGCTCCCATTGCCGGGTGACCTCCTCGACGCGGGTGCGTACGGTGTCGCGCTCGGCGAGCATTCGGTTGCGTGCCCGCTGCGCTTCGTCGCGCTCGGCGCGAGCCTCGTCGCGTTCCCGGGCCGCCTCGTCGCGCGCCGCACGCGCCTCGTCGCGTTCACGTGCGGTCTGCGCCGCCAGGCGCGCTCCTGCTCGCTCGCGCTCGACCTCGGCACGCAGATCCTCGATGCGCCGCCTCACCTCTGTCTCGATCGACTCACGCCGCTCGGCGATCGCCGCCTCGCGTGCCTCGAGCGCCTGGCGACGTTCGCCGCGCAATTGCTCACACTCTCGCTTCACGACCTCGAGCTCGGCGACCGCCTCGTCCCGGGACCGCAGTGTCGCGTCGTACTCGAGTCGCAGCCCGTTGTCGGGGTCGCCGAGGTGGTCCAAGGGCCCCCGATCGGGGCCACCGTTCTTGACCTTCGTGTCTCCCTGTCGCGGCGATGAGCGTCGCGAAGCCCCGCGTTTTGGGCGCCGGCCGGTTGTGGGCGCAGAGGGTGGTGGCAGGGGAACCGTCACATCCGGGGCGACGGTCAGCTCGGCCTTGACCATCGCGGCTGGATCGGTCGAGCAGGGAAAGGCCGCGAGCCAGGTTGCGCCCTCCTCGGCGTTCCACGGCTTATGGTCGAGCACGGCCAGGATGCGCTGCTCGCGGCCGTCGGCCACGGCAGTCAGAGCGGGACGCATGAAGCGCCGGCCGCGAACCCCGAACCATCGACCGCGCAGCTCGAGGCAGGCATTGCCGGCGAGCTCGAAGCGCTCGACTTCGAAGCTGGCCCGCTCGAGCCGCGTCACGATCCACCTTCGCCGCATGCCACGACATACTTCTCTACCCGTTACGTGCCGGGACAATGCGCGCCGCACGGGCTGTAGCAGTTGGACTCGAGTTCCCTACGGCATAAAAGACCGTTCGGCGCGCCGGCGTTCTGTCGCAAGCTCAGCGGCTGCGCCCGCACGGTCACAGGGTTTGCGCAACGTTACGGTCCTCTCCATAGACAATTGTCGGCGGTAAGGCCGTCCGCCGAAGGCGATCAGGCGCTTGCCTTGTCGGCGTATCGCTGTCGGGCTGCCTGTCGGGACGCTCCGGGGCCAGCGCGATGTGGTTCAGGATCTGCCGTGTGCGCGAGCGAGGAGGACGGCCTCCCGCAAGCGGGCATCGTCTGCTCTTACTGTCTCAGCTGCCGTTGCTACCTCGCGGAGGTCGTCGGTGCCTTCGACCTCGGCGGTGGCTGGGTCCAGCGAGTCGGCGAGCCGCTCGAACCGTCGGGCGGCCTGCTCGATTTCTTTGTCCGTGTGTCGGCCGTCCGGGTTTGCATTTCACACAGTCGGATGCTCTGCTGGCAAACAAAGTACGTGTTCGGACGCTCGGGCTATGCCCTGCACCCGGCCCGCCGCAGGGCGGGTCGCGTCGTTTCTTATCCTCCGAACGTGCTCGCCGGTGCGCTCGCCTGCAGCTTGGCGCCCGTCGGTGTGCCCACGAGGAACGCGTGGAACGGAACCGACGCGTCGCCGGTCACTTCGGGCAGCACCGCTCTCCCGGCCGCGACGATCCCGCCGGCGCGCCGCGCGATCACGTAGACGACGAGCTTCTGCTGGGTGAGGCGCGAGCGGTTGCGCACGGTGCCGGCGACTTCACCGGAGGTTTCTTCGCCAAGGCGCGTGCCCGCGACTTCGATCCGCGGCTGCGGGCCGCTCGCGGCTGGCGCTTCGCCGACGATTGCGCTGACGCTCGCCGGTTCGCCCGCGGAGGGGATCTGGTCGTCCACCCACGTCACCGAGCCGTGGGCCGGCAGCGAGGAGATCGACGTGAGCGCGGCTTCCAGGCCGGGAGCGTTGTTCTGGTAGAGCGTCCGCCCGTGCGTGTTCTTGACCGTGATCGCGATCGGAACTGCCCGCAGCGTGTGCGTGGAGATGTTGCTGACGCTCACGACCGCCGCCGCGCCTTCGCTGCCGCGCACCACGGTCGCGCCCAGCACCTTGACGCTGCTGCCGGCGTGCGCGATCGACAGCCCCTGCTGGGTTAGCGCCGGGTGCGCGGCCTGCTCGCGCTTTGCCGCTCTTTCCAACTGCGCGCTCTTTTCCGCGGTCGTCTCGCATCCGCTCAGCGCCAGCCCCGCCAGCGCGAGCGTCGCTGCGCCCCTCCAGACTCTCCACCGGGGTCGGGACGACGACTCGTATGCCCGCCCCGGTCGCAGTTCCGCCGGCGCGAGCGTCGCTGCGCCCCTCCACGCCCTCCAACCGGACGCCTCGCATACCCGCCGCAGTCGCAGCCCTCGCGCGGGAAGGGCTCGCCCGCTGTGGCTCACCCGAACGCTCCGCCGATGTACTCGCGCGTGCGCTGCCTGGTTGGACGGTCGAACACCTGCTGGGCGGGCCCGTACTCGACGAGCTCGCCGAGGTGCATGAACGCCACGTGGTCGGCCACGCGGAAAGCCTGCTGGAGGTTGTGCGTGACGATCACGATCGCCACGCTCTCGCGCAGGTGAACGATCAGCTCCTCGATCGTCGCCGTGGAGATCGGGTCGAGCGCCGAGCACGGCTCGTCGAGCAGCAGCACCTCGGGCTGGGCGGCGAGCGCGCGCGCGATGCACAGGCGCTGCTGCTGCCCGCCGGAGAGTTTCAGCGCCGAGCGCTCGAGGTCGCCGGCGACCTCCTCATACAGCCCGGCCCGGCGCAGCGCGTCGTCGACGGCGTGCGCGAGCTCCGGGCCGCGCCGCCGCCGTCGCCCGCGCGCGGGACGCTCGGCCAGCGCGTAGGCGACGTTGTCGAAGATGCTCATCGGAAAGGGGTTCGGCTGCTGGAAGACCATCGACACGCGCCGGCGCAGGGCGTTGACCTCCAGCTCGTGGATCTCATCGCCGTCGAGCGTGATCTGACCGGCGCGTGCCGCCCCGGCGGTGACCTCGGTAAGGCGATTCAGCGAGCGCAGCAGCGTGGTCTTGCCCGAGCCCGAGGCGCCGATCAGCGCGAGCACCTCGCCCCGGCGCACGGGCAGGCTGATGTCGCGCACGACCCAGTTCTCGCCATAGGCCAGCCACACCGATTCGATCCGCATCCGCTCGCGCACGTGGCCGACCGCCGGGCGCTCCGCGCGCGCGCGTGTGGAGAGGGCAGGCTGCGCCGTCGTCGCGCCGTTGGGGCTCGGCGCGGGCGCCGCCACGTGCGGCTCCCCTCCGACGACGATCCGTCGCACGGGCGGTGGCGTCACGCGCTCCATCGGGGCCTCAACTTCTGCAGAAGTCCGCGCCCGCGAGCGCGCTTGCGATCGCGCCCGCCGGTGATGCGGGTCACGAGGAAGTTGAGCGCGAGCACGACGATCATCAGCACGAACGCGGCGGCATAGGCCTTTTCGTGCGAGTTGCCCTCGCCGGCCGGCGAGTTGTAGAACACGTAGCTGGTCAGCGTGGAGCCCGTGCCACGGAGGACGCCGAGAACGGGCACGCCGCCGACGGGTTCGGTCTTGGTCGCGCTCAGGCTGATCATGATGATCACGATCGCCGTGTCCCCGATGATCCGGCCCATGCCGAGCACGACGCCGCCGGCGATGTCCGGGCGGATCGCCGGCAGCAGCACGCGCCGGATCGTCCGCGCGCGCGTCTTGCCAAGCGCGTAGGAGGCCTCGCGCATGCGATCGGGGACCTGCGCCAGCCCCTCGCGGGTGGCGCCGACGACGAGTGGCAGCGCGAGCAGCGCCATCATCGCGCCCGCGGTGAGAAAGGACCGCCCGGTGACGGCTCCGCCGGCGGTTTCCTGGGAGAGGAAGGCGAGGAAGCTCTGCGAGAAGATGAGCAGGCCGAAGAAGGCGAGCACGACGCTCGGCGCGCCGGCGATGATCTCGACCGCCGACTCCACGGCGCGCGCCAGCTGCGAGGGACGGCCGTACTCCGACAGCCACACCGCCAGCGCGATCCCGGTGGGGGCGGCGATCAGGATGCCGATCGCGGTGATGACGAACGTGCCCACGATCGGATCGAAGAATCCGCCGGATCTGCTCTGCTGTATTTCGGGCGCCGGCGACTGCACGAACAGGCTCGGACGCAGATAGGCGACTCCCTTGACGAGCATGAACACCACGATCGCCGTCGCGATCGCGCACAGGCCGATGCCGGTCGCCCAGCACAGCCAGTAGCCGACGCGGTCGACGAGCGGCCAGGAGGCGCTGCTCTGACGGCCGGGGCGCACGACCGCCAGGCCCGCCGGAGCAGGTGTCAGCTCCGGGGCGACCGCGTTCACGAGAGACGCCTCGGCGGGCAGCTACCTCCGCATGGGCACGCAGATCCAGCTCCGGCCATGGTGTTCATGCGCGGATCCCGTAGCGCTTGAGCGGCTGCTTGGCGGCCCAGCCGGCGAATGACAGCAGCGCCGCCGAGACGAGCAGCACCGCGGCGATCGCATACAGGGTGTGCGACATCGGACCGAGCGTCAGTCCTCCGGACTCCAATGCGAGCGTCGCCGCCAGCGGCTTGACGGGCTCGAAGAAGAAGGTGAGGCCGTCGAGCGGGTTCGGCGCGAAGCCCCTGCCGCCCGCGACCAGGGCGAGCATGATCGCCTCCCCGAGCGCGCGCGCCGTGGCCAGCACGGTCGCCGCGACGATCGCCGGCCGCGCGGTGCGCAGCGAGACGCGCACGATCGTGCGCCAGCGGTTGACGCCGAGCGCCGCCGAGCCCTCCTTCCAGGAGACCGGCACGGAGGCCAGCGCGGCGGCGATCAGCGCCACCATGATCGGCGTGATCATCACCGACAGGACGAGGATCGCGGTCGTGAGATTGGCGCCTTCCAGCTGCACGACCGCGTGCACCGAGCTCCTGCGGGATTCGCTGATCAGGTTGTCGACAAGTGGCGCGAGCGCGAGGATGCCGATCAGCCCGTAGACGATCGAGGGCACGCCCGCGAGCAGCCGGATGACCGGCTCGAGCGCGCGGCGCACCGCGGTTGGCGCGAACTCGGTCAGGAAGATCGCCGCCAGCGTGGAGACCGCGAGGGCGATCAGCACCGCCGGGACGGTCGTAACGATCGTGCCCCAGATCAAAGGCCACGCGCGGAAGTAAAGGGGGGAGTGCCCGGGCAGCGCGGAGCCTTCGCTCATCGCGCGCAGCTGCGCGTCCACGTCGCCGGTGGCGAACCAGCGCAGGCCGTTGGTCGCAAAGGAGGGCCACGCCTTGATGAAGACGGTGACCACCATCGCGGCGATCAGCACGAGGGTGGTCGCGGCGAGCGCGCCGAGCATGCGCTCGGCGCGCCGGTCGCTGCCGCCGGCGCCGCTGCGGCGTGCGCTATGTGAAGCGCCGGCGAGCACTGCCGTCAGTGGATTGCGATCCAGTTGGAGTTGATGATTTTTTTGGTGGTTCTGTTGCCGCTCGTGGCCCAGGCGATGAACCTGGCGGCTTCTCCCTTGGGCGCGCCCTTGGTGACCATCCAGAAGTTGCGCACCCCGCCGTACTGGCCGGAGCGGGCGTTGCGCAGGTTGCACGCGACGCCCTGGTAGGCGACGGGGTTGACGCCGGCGGTGTAGGCGAAGGACACGAAGCCGATCGCGCGTTCGTCTTTTTCGACGTGCAGTTGCTCCAGACCGTTGGAGGTCTCTTCTGTGGCGCTCGTGGAGATCTTGAGGGTTTCGCCCAGGAAGATGTGCTGGAAGGCGTCCTGGGTACCGGAGGCGCCGTCGCGGTCGAACAGGTCGATCGCGCCGGAGACGTGCGCGCCCGGGACTTCGCTCCAGTCGTGGACCCGCCCCGTGAAGATGCCTTCGACCTGCTGCTGGGAGAGGTTGGCGACCGGGTTCTTCGGGCTTGTGATCACGCAGATGCCGTCGCGCGCGAGCTTGGTGAACACGAGTCCTTTGGGATCGACGTCCCGGATCGGGTCGCGCGAGGAGTCGCCGATGTCCAGGCGCCCGCCGGCGGCGCCGCTGATACCGATATCCGACTGCCCTCCGCCCACCTGCGGCGCGGGGATTCTAGGGTTGGCCTTGTGGTAGGCGCTGGCGAGTTTCTGCATGAGCGGCAGCACGGAGGTCGAGCCGCCGATGATCAGGCGCTTGGCCGCCGCGCCGGCGGGCACGGCGAGGACCAGCGCGAGGATCGCGGAGAGGATGAGGGTTCGGTGTGCGCGCACGTTATTAAATGCTCCTTAGTCGCAATTTTTCGGGCTTGAGTACGCTGCGGCGTCGGGAACGCCGGGGGTGGAACAACTCGATGCGTGGATCGATGCGGAATGCGCGATGAACCCCACCCCGGCGCAAGCGTGTCGATCGCGGGTTTGCACGATGTGTCGTTTTTGTGAACGCCATTGCTTTTCCGGGCGCGCCGTGTGAGGCTGGCGCGGCTCGATCGCAAGCGACCGGTATCGGTGGCTCGGTTGGGCCCGCCTGCGACCGCCGATCCGCCTGCGACCTGACTCAGATGACAGACGAGCTCCACTCCCCCGACGGACACGACCCCCCGGACGAACACGGCTCCCCGGAGCCTGTATCGCCCAACGGCCGGTCGCGCTCGCAGGCGCCCGCCGTGCGCTCGGGCCTTGCCCAGCGGCGCAGCCCTGTGCTCGTGGCGCTGGGCGATTTCGCGCAGGGCGCCCGCCGGGTCGCGCTTCGCGATCCGCTCGCGCTGTTCCTCGCCCTGGCCTCGCTCGGACTGGCGATCGCGTTCGCGACTCTGCTCGGCGACATCAAGCCGAGCAGCGCGGGAACGCAGACGCCGCTCAGCACCGTGCAGACGCTCGCCAAACGCCATCAGATCTCAGACGCGCTGCTGCTCGACCACGACAACCGCGTGGAGATCGCCACGACCACCGCGGCTCCCCCGCTCTCGCCCACCGGCGCGGTGCCGCCGCTCACGCGACAGACCGTGCGCACGCACGTCAAGGGTTCGAAGAAGATTCATCTCAGCACCATCCTCCTCGCTCCGCCCGGAGCGGGCACGGTCCAGCGCCTGTGGGCGGCCTATCCCGCCTCGGGCGCGCTGACGCAGCAACTGCTGCGCGAACTGGGCGACAGCGGCGCGGACGTCGCGGTCGATCAGCAGTCGGGCAAGGGCACTAAGACGATCATCGTCCAGTTCCTGATTCCGATCCTGCTGCTGGTGTGCCTGTTCTCGCTGTTCATGCGCCTGGGCGGCGAGGGCGGCGCGGCGGGGGGGATCGCCGGCTTCTCGCAGTTCACGGGCAAGGGGCGTAAGAAGGGCAAGGGAACGAGCGACAAGATCACCTTCGCCGACGTCGCGGGCGCCGGCGAAGCGCTGGCCGAGCTGCGCGAGATCCGCGACTACCTGGCCGATCCCAGCAAGTACCTGGCCGTGGGCGCCGCCGCTCCCAAGGGTGTGCTCCTGGTGGGTCCGCCGGGCACGGGCAAGACGCTGCTCGCCAAGGCCGTGGCCGGCGAAGCCGACGCGTCCTTCTTCACCGTGTCGGGCTCGGATTTCGTGGAGTCGCTCGTGGGCGTGGGAGCGGCGCGCGTGCGTGACCTCTTCCGCAAGGCCCGCAAAGTGTCACCGGCGATCATCTTCATCGACGAGCTCGACGCCGCCGGGCGCAAGCGCGGCGCGGGCATCGGCCAGGGCAACGACGAGCGCGAGCAGACGCTCAACCAGATCCTTGTCGAGATGGACGGCTTCGCCGGCGACGGCGGGCTCGTGGTGATGGGCGCCACCAACCGCCCCGACATCCTCGACCCGGCGCTGCTGCGCCCTGGGCGCTTCGACCGTCAGGTGGTGATCGACGTGCCCGACGTGCACGGGCGCATCGAGATTCTGCGCCTGCACGGCGGCAAGCGCCCGCTCGCGCTGGGCGCATCGCTGGAGGAGGTGGCGCGCCAGACGCCGGGCTTCAGCGGCGCCGAGCTGGCCAACGTGATCAACGAGGCGGCGCTGCTGAGCGTGCGCGACGGTCGCGCGGAGATCGATCAAGCGACGCTCGAGGAGGCGATCGACCGGGTCGTCGCCGGCCCGGCCAAGCACCACATTCTGACCGAGCAGGAGCGCTGGCTGATCTCCATCCACGAGGCCTCGCACGCTGTGGTGACCGACGCGCTGGGGCACACGACCTCCACGCGCAAGCTGTCGATCGTCGCGCGCGGGCGCCAGCTCGGCACCGCTGCGCACATGCTCTCCGACCGCGATCAGGTGATCATGAGCGAACCCGACCTCAAGCGCCAGCTGATCTCGATCGTCGCCGGGCTGGCGGGCGAGCGCATCGCCTTCGGGCACGTCTCGACCAGTGTCAACGACGACCTGCACGCCGCGACCACGCTCGCGCGCAGCATGGTCACCTCCTTCGGCATGTCCAAGGCGCTCGGCCTGGTGACGATCGGTGAGAAGGGCGGCGAGGTCTTCCTCGGCGCCTCGCTGCAGGACCTCGGATCGGTGGGACCCGAGACGTTGAACCTGATCGACAGCGAGGTCGAGCGCCTCGTCGGTGACGCCGAGGCGCGCGCCGCGGTGATCCTCGACCGCAACTGGAACACCGTCGAGGAGACCGCATCGGCTCTGCTCGAGCAGGAGACGCTCTCCGGAGTAGCGCTCGACGCCGTGCTCTCCACCGTCCAGGAGGTGTCGATCGAGGATCTGGGCGAGGTCCGTCGCACCACCCCCCCGGCGCGCGACCCCAAGCCGCCGTCGTGAGGCTCCGCAGACCATCGCCGGCGATGGTCCTCGCGCTGGTCGCGCTCGTGCTCTCCACGACCGGGCTCGCCGATGCCGCCCGCCATGCGGTGATCAGCTCGATCGCCGGTCACCCCGTGAGCTCCAGGCCGTACGCCGGCGGCATCCTGCTGCTCGGCAAGAACAGGAAATTCCCGGCCGCCGCGATCCCGACCGTCAAGAACGCCAGCAGGCTCGGCGGCAAGACCGCCGCGCAACTGGCGGGGACGTGTCCGCCCACGACCGTCGACCTCGGCAGCTGGTGCTTGAACACGGCTCCCTATCCGGTGACCAATGCTGACGCGGGCAAGAACAACTACATCTGGGCCAGCAAAGCCTGCGTCGCCGAAGGCGGCTGGCTGCCCACCGCGGCGCAGCTGCTCGGCGCCGCCGACCGCGTCAAGCTCGAGTCCACGATCCACGACTCGCAGCTGACCGCCACGATCCCGCTGGATCCCAGCCGGGGATTGAAAGACCAACGCGAGATGAGCTCGACGCTGGTCACGACCGAAGCGGGCTCGGTCGCCGCCGGGTTCGAGGGTGTGAGCGAAGGCTCGACGGGCAACCCCCGTCAGGGCCAGGCCAACCCGACTCCGCTGCCCGCCAACCCGCTGCCCGAATCGCTGCAGTACGTGACCGTCTACAGCAACGGTCAGAAGGGCGGCTTCGCCGGCTCCGAGCCGGTCGCCGCTCCCGAGAACTTCCGCTGCGCGTTCAACAAGACGCCGGGGGCGCTGAGCAAATCCGAACCCTGAAGACGACGCGCGGTGCCGAATGCCTGGCCGGGATACGAGGACGCTCGCGCCGCCCGAGCGCGCCGCCTGACCGGTGGAGCGCGCATCGCCTGTGACCAACTCGTGATCTTTCTGTGAAGCCTGGCCTTCGATTGCCTCCGAGCGGCCCCGCGGGGTCTATCTTGCCCTCTCGATGAGCCTCGCAGCCGTGCCGACTCAGCCTCGCTTGGCGCGCCTGCGGCGCATGACCATAGCTCTGCTCGCGCTCGCCGCGATCGTGCTCGCGGTCCACGCGGGGCAGGCGCGCGCGGTGATCCTGCCGGCCGTCACGATCGACGGTCCCAACGAGAACATCGTCGGCTTCGGCGGCGTCGCCATGGCCGCAGACGGCACGGGCGGATTGGTCTACCTCGAGCGCGTCGAAGGCGTCGCGCATGTGTTCGTCTCGCGCTACGCGAACGGGCGCTGGATGACGCCCTTCCGGGTGGACGCCGAAGAGCCGTTCGCCGCGAGCTGGCCGCGCATCGGCGCGGCTGCAGGCGGCGAGCTGGTGGTCGTGTGGGCGACGCCTTTCGCGACCAGAGCAGGCAAGCCGGTGTATGAGCTGCTCGGCGCGGAGTTGGGCCCCGGCGGCGAACGCTTCGGACAGGCGATCATCGTCGATCCCAATATCGAAGAAGCGACCGGCACGAGCCCGGATCTCGCGGTCAGTTCGACCGGCTATGCCGACGTCATCTACAGGGTGGTCGAGACCTCCGTCTTCAACGTGCCGCTGCTGCGCCAAGGGGATGTGGTGGAGCAGGTTCGCGTCGCGCACTTCGATGGACGGCGCTGGGCGAACCTGGGCGCGATCAACCGCGACCCGGGCGTCTCGATGCGACCGCCGACGCAGGCCAACGCGCCGCAGGTCGCGATCGGCCAGACCGGCAACGGCGTGGTCGTCTGGCAGGAGCCCGACATCGAAGGCGTCGCGCGCATCTGGGCCAGACGCCTGTTCGCGAGCACGCTCGACTACGTGCTGCCGGTCACCGCCGAAAGCTTCGCCGGGACGCCGATCTCCGACGACGCCGACGCGCCGAGCGTGGCCGTCTCACGTCTGGGACAGGCCGATGTGGCCTACCGGCAACTCGCCGGGCCGGGATCGCCGCTCCCCGGTTCCCGGATATTCCTGAACATCCTGCCCAACGGCGAAGCGACGAGCGGCGCCGAGTTTCGCGGTGCGAGCATCGCCGACTCCGCGGTGCCGGGCGGCAAGTCGGCCTCGGTCGGGCCGCCGAGCATCGACATCGACGAACAGGAAGATCTGCGACTGCTGTATGACTCCAACGGCACGCCGCGGGTGATCGAGGGCAACGACCGCGGACTGTCGGGCGCGCTCTCGCTGGGGTCGCCGTTCGCCGGCTCCGAACGCTCCTCGGTGAGCGTCATGAATCCAAAGGGGGGAGGCGTCTCGGCGTGGCCGAGCGCCGACGCCGAAGGTCACCCCGCCGTGGCGGTGCGCGAGGACTTTCCCAGCGGGGCCGTTCAGACCGCGCTCGTCGGCGGCGGCGCCGGTGGGGAAGTCGGAGAACTGGCGGTCGGACACTCGGGTGCCGGCGACGGCCTCATCGCCTTCCGCCAAGGGCCGCTCGGCAGCGCGGCGATCGTCGCCGCGCGAGCCACCGCGCCGGCTGCCGAAGTGGTCATCAGCGCCCCCAAGACCTGGGTCAAGCCCGTCCAGGCCGCGGTCACCTGGACGCCCGCGTCCAGCGCCGATGGGCCGCTGCGCTACACCGTGGTGCTCGACGGTCGCCGGGTGGCGACGCCGGCCGGCGCCTTCCGGCTGCGCCTCGATCCCCACGGATTGAGCTCGGGGCGTCATCGTGTGCAGCTGCTCGCGACCGACATCGACGGCCAGGCGACGCTCTCGGCGCCCTCCAGGCTGCTCGTGGACGGCGTGGCGCCAGCCGTGAAGATCACCCGCGCACAGGGCGGCTATGCGCTCAGCGTGCGTGTCAGCGACGCTTACTCGGGCGTCGATGAGCATGCGGTGAGCGTCAGCTTCGGCGACGGTCACGGCGCCCGCGGCCGGTCTCGCTTCAGCCATCGCTACGCACGCGGCGGCGTCTACCAGGTCGTCGTCCACGTGCGCGATCGCCTCGGCAACGGCGGCGTCGTCAGACAGCTGGTGAGCGTGCGATGAGCCCGGCTGCCGGGACCGTGGCGGCAGCCAGGCGACGGACGCGGCGGGCGCTCCCGCCGACGTCCGCGCTGCTCTGTGCCGTCACGGCGCTCGCGCTGCTGACGCCGGCGCCCGGGCGTGCGGACGTCTTCGGGCCGATCTCGCTGGTCTCGGAGGGCGCGGTCGGTGCAGGCGCGCCTCAGCAGGCTGAATACGCTCACGCCCCGGCGATCTCGGGCGACGGTCGCTACGTCGCCTTCGACGGCTCGGTGGGCGGTGTCACCGGCGTGTGGCGGCGCGAGCAGGCGACAGGCGAAATCCAGCAGGTCGCGGGCGGCGACGCGCAGTTGCCGTCGATCAGCCAAGACGGGCGCTATATCAGCTTCACGACGACGGCGAAGCTCGTACCGCAAGACACGAACAGGGCGCCTGATGTGTACGTGGCCGACATGGACGTGCACGACCCCCGTCCCTGCATGGGACCGCCCGAACCGGAACACCAGTGCGCATTCACGCTGGCCTCGGCGACGAATGGATCGGCCAAGGGCCTCACCTACGCCTCCGCAGAAGAACCCTATGGCTCGGTGGCGGCCGGGCGCTCGGCGCTCAGCGCCAGCGGCAGGCTGGTGGCGTTCGTGACCACGTCGGTCTCAAATCTCGTGCTCTACCCTGCACTGGAAAAGAAGGAAGCAGAAGAAGGAAAAACCCCCGTGCCGCACACGCCGGCGATGCAGGTTGCCGTACGCAACCTCGACACGCAGGCCACGCAGCTCGTGAGCGCCAACCGGATCACGGGCGCGCCCGTGTCCTCCGCGGAAAGCGGTGAAACCTACGGCGCCGTGCTTGCAGGCAATGCCGGTTTGCCGCCGGCCTTCACACCCTCTCCCGCGTACGCGGAATACGGAGAAAAGTCCCCGCCCGGAGCATCGATCAGCGCCGACGGCACGACCGTGGCATGGATGGGAGACAACATCAGCGAGCAGGCGCAACTGCTTCCGGGAGAAGAAAACAGAGGTCCGCTGTACACGGAGCCGCTGTGGCGGCGGATCGCGCCAGGCGCTGCAGCGCCCACCGAGCGGGTGACGGGAGGCTCCGATCCAGCGAACCCGGCATGCCGGGCAAGCGGTGAGGCTGCGCTCCCGCCGCAGCCCTCTTCCTCCGATCCCTGCCAGGGCCCCTTCGACGTCACAGCAGAAGGCGGGGCGGTGGTGAGCGGGATCTGGGCCGGCGGGGGATCGGGCGAACTGGTCCCGCGGTTGAGCGCCGACGGCTACACCGTCGCGTTTACATCGAAGGCCCCGCTCGTCGCGCTGGGCGCGAACTTCGGTCGTGGCACGGGCGGTGAGCCGAGCGATCTCTATGTCGCGAACATGCGCCCGGGGCTCACCCGCGACGAGGCTCTGACACAGCTCACCGAGCTCGCCGGCGGCGAAGCGGCGGGGGAAGCGTCCACCGCTGCGATCTTCGACTTCGACATCTCCGCCGACGGCAGCCAGGTCGCGTTCGCCACGCGGCGCACCCGGTTCCCGCTGGGCGCTCCCGCGTACGTCAGCGCGGTGGCGCCGGAACCGGGCATGAACGAGCTGTTCGACGTGGACCTCAGCGACGGGACGCTCACGCGGGTGACCCACGGATACGAAGGAGGCGCAAGCGAACACCCTCACGCAGTACGACCTCCGGGAGAAAACCCTTACAAGGCACATGTGGGCGACGGCGCGCTCTCGCCCTCCTTCTCCTCCGATGGGCGCATCCTCGCGTTCTCATCGACGGCCTCGAACCTCGTCTTCGGTGACGGCAACATCGAAGGCGCGGCGCCTTTCGACAGCAGCGACGTGTTCCTCACCGAACGAAAGTCATTCATCCCGCTCCCGATTTCGCAGTCCATCTCGCCGCCGCCGGAAGTCCTCACCAGTCCAGCCTGGCGGCTGGGCGTAAGCGCGGTTTCGCGCGCCGACGGCAGCGTTCTGCTCTATGTGCAGGCTCCAGGGAGAGGGACTTTGCACGCCGACGCGCAGAGCGCCGTGCTGGTTCGATCCGCCGGCCGGCTGCGCCCGGCGCGACGCGCGAGCCGCGCCCGCAATCGCGCCGGTCGCACGAGCGAGACGGTTGTCACCCGCACCGTCGCCACGGCCACCAAGCTCCTCGGCGCCGGCGCCGAGGAACCGGTGACGCTCGTGCCGATGAGGCTCGCAAAGCCCTATGCCGCGCTGGCCTACCAGCGGGGTGGGCTCTCGGCGACCGTGAGCGTAGTTTTCAGCGTGCCGGGCGAGCCGACACTGCATCAGAGCGTCGCGGCGACGTTCCTGCGCATCGCGCACGCTTCGCGGCGCTCGGGCCGGGCGGCGCACCGCGGTGGCGCTCATGGCGGACGGCGATGAGCGGCGCCATCTTCCACCGTCCGGCCCATGCGCTCGCCGCGGCGCTCATGCTGGCCATGGCGATCGCCGCCGGAGTCACGCCCGTCGCCGCGGAGGGGATCGAAGCCGGCGCCGCGACGTGGCGACTCGAACAGCCGCGACCTCCCAAGTCCCCGCCGGGAGTCGAAGAATCGTCGGTCCCGATCGCCCTGGGGACGATCGGCGACATCGAGTTCTTCGCCCCCAACCGTGGGTTGCTGATAACGGCCGGCAACCCGCCGACGATCCCGCCGGGCGTGTGGGCGTACAACGGCGTCGAATGGCACGAGCTCGCCGCCGTCTGCGGAGCCACCGACGGGCGGATCGCCTGGGCGGGCCCCGAGGAGTTCTGGACAGTCTCGGACGGCCGGCCAGGACAGGCAGCCGAAGCAGGGCGACTCGAACAGGCGCCCCTGCAGGACAACACGCTGTGCCACTTCTCCGCCGGCCAGGTCGTGGGCTCCTACGCGCATCCGGCCTTCCGCACGGATTCCTACCAGGCGATGCACGCCGCGGCGTGCATCGGTCCGAACGACTGCTGGTTCGCCGGCAATACGCTGCCCGAACCGGGGATCGGCGCCTTCCAGCTGCACTGGAACGGCGGCTCGCTCGAAGCCGAACCGTACCCGCAGGAAGGGCACGCCGTCGAGGACATGCGCCTGCTGGAAGAACATCTGTATGAGAGCGTCCGCTTGGAATCCGGCGATCGCGTGACCACGCCCAAAGCGGAACCGCCCGTCGTTCACCGCATCAATCCCGAAGGCGTGACGCCGGCCTTCGAACCCGAACCGGAACTGCCTCTGTATGGATCCAAAGAGATCCCCGAAGCCCTGGACTTCCTGAACCTCTCCGCCGCCGACGGGATCCTTTGGGGAGCGGCCGGGGCAAAGAGGGCGAGCGCGGGCGAACCGGGCCAGCTGACGGTTGTGCGCCGCGCCGCGGGCAACTGGAGCCAGCTGGTCGGATCGGCGCACCCGCTGGGCGGCGTGCTGTTCCCCGAAGAAGCCGAGCTCCTGCCCGAAGGGGCCACGAGCGCGGCCGTGAGGTCGATCGCGGCCGAACCCTCGACGAACAGCGCTTGGATCGCGCTCGCGGCGCGGGAACAACGCAACCCGGCGGCGCGAGCGGCGCTCCTGCACATCTCCGCCGAAGGGAAGGTCATCGAAACGCAGTCTCTGCCCTCTGCGCAGGAAAGGAGCGAAGGGACGGGGGGCAAGGGCTCGGCCGCGAAGCTCGCCTGCCCCGCGCCGCACGACTGCTGGCTTGCGACCACGCAGGGCTGGCTCTACCATCTCGCGCCGGAAACAGAAAGGACTCTGGCCAGGGACACCGACCCGGCGTTCGCCGCCCTCATCACCGATCGCCTGCACGACCAGGGGCTGCCGCAGGTGCCCGCGGACGCTCCTCCGCCCGACACCTCCGGCCTGGTGGAAGCGCCACCCAGCTACGGCGGCGCGTTCGCGGAAGCCAAGCCACAGATCGAAGCCACGGTCAAGGCTCCGCTGCTGACGCACATCCGCAGCCGCCTCGTCCACGGCACCACGCTCGAACTCCGCTTCCATCTGGCCGTCAAGGCCCGCGTGCGACTGCTGGCGAAGCGCCGCAAGACGGTCATTGCCTCGACCCGGACGTACACGTTCGACGCCGGTGACCGCAGGCTGCTGCTGCGTCTGGACCGGCGGCGCTGGCCGACCAAGCTGGCCCTCGATACACATCCCCTCGCGCCGCTGCCGACCGAACCCTCACGCAGCAGCAACGTCGGCACGATCTCCACCGGCCTGTTCGTGCTCCCTCGCGGCCCTCTCTTCGGCGGATCGGGCCAGCTCCCTTGAGAAGCCTGGCAGCAGCACGCGCACGCGCCGCGCTCCCGCGGACGGCGGCGCTCCTGGGCGCGGTCGCGCTGGTGAGCGTGCTGGCGCCACCGGCTGTTTTGCAGGGATCGGGCGCGGCTAGGAGCGCGGCCGCGCAGCCACCGTCGATCGAACCGACGCCCCAGACGGACGCGTCGGTCCCGGCCCGCAACGTCACGATGATCGGCGCCACACCGCTGGAATCCGAAGCCCCCGGCAGGAACGAGACGTGGGGCGTAGGACAGCCCACCGACACCGCGGGCGCCGTGGTCGTGCGCTACACAAGCGAAGGCGGATGGGCGCCGGCGCCGGCGCTTCTGGACGCCGGCGGTCAACCGCTGTCCGGTTTCAAGCTGGCCCCCAGCCCGTTGGCCGGCGAGATGACTCCCACCGGCTCGGGCGTGCTCGTGGGAACGGTGGGCAAGCAGCGGCTCGTGCTCGTGCGCAAACCCCACAGCGCCTTCCAGCAGACGGCGCCTGTGCCCACCGAAGGGGAGGTGAAGGCAGGCGAAGCTCCACTGCTCAAAGCAGGCGAAGCGCTGTTCGCCGCGGGGCGTGCGCCGCTGATCGCTGCGCTCGACGAAGCAGGCGGCGAAGCCGGTGCGCTGGTCGTGCCCATGTATGAACACGAAGGCGTCGAGGGAGGAGTGCTGCACTGGGACGGCGAACGCTGGACGCGCGAGTCGATCGAGATCCCCGCAGCGAGCCGCGAAGACTTCCGCGTGCTGGCGATCGGCGCCGGCTCGCCGTCCAACGCCTGGCTGCTCGCGCAGCTGTCCTCGAAATCGACATATCCTCAGGGCGCGGTCGCGCTCTTTCGCCGTGTGCCCGGCGTGGGCGCAGGCGCGAGCTGGAGTTGGAAGCCGGTCGCGCTGTCGGCCGGGGCGGGGGATGCAGAAGCCCATCCGCTGACCGTCCCCGTGCGGGAAGGCGCGCCCGCGCCCTTGACCGTCAGGGGCACAGGCGAGCCGCCGACGGTGACGGCACAGGTGCTGACCGTAACGAGCGAAGGCGTGTGGGTCGATGGCGAACGCGCGGACGTTCATACGCGCGCGCCGGCCTCGACGACGATCTTCTTCGCGCCCGAAGGCCTCGCCAAACCCGGCGGCACGGTCGCCGGTACGGTGCGAGCGAGCTGGTGTGAGCTGCCCTCGGGCGCACCCGCGGGCACGCCCCAGTGTGACCACGAACTTCCCGAAGCGATCCCGGATGGACCGTCTCGCAGCATCGCCTGGGCCAATCCCGCGACCCCGTTCGGCGAACGCGTTGTCACGGGGCTCTCAGAAGGGGTGAGCCTGCGCCTGAATGGCGAATCGTTTACGCGCGTGCTCGCGCTTGGCGGCTCCCCGCCGGCCGGCTCCGTCACCGAACCAGGCGCCGCGCTCGGCGCCGCGTTCTCCACGCCGAACGAGGGCTGGTTGGGCGAATTCACGCTGCCTGTCCACATCACCACCGAACCGGCCCGGAGCCGACTTGCGCAATGGCCAGTGCCGTTCCGTCATCCGCTTGTGGCGATCGCGCCCCAACCGGGCGCGCCCGTCGGTGCGCTCTCGAGCGAAGCGCTCGCGGTTGGCGACCTCGGCGCGGTCGCCCGCTACAAGCCAGGCGAGGGCTGGCTGCCCGAGAGCCTGTTCGGGCCCGGCGAGCGCGTGGAAACGCCGCGGCTGCGCGCGGTGGCCTGGCCTACGCCAAACCGCGCCTACGCTGTGGGCGACTCGGGACAGATGTGGCTCTGGCGGGGGGAGACCGGTCTGTGGGAACGCGACCCCGCGACGCCCCTCAACTTCCGTGGGAACCTGCTCGGCATCGCCTTCGACCCCAACAACGCGGCTCGTGGCTATGCGGTCGGATCGAGTGAAGTCGGAGCGGGCGGGGTGCTGCTCCGCTACGGCAAGACCTGGACGCAGGAAGAAGCGCTTCCGGCGGAAGTCCAGGGAGCGAGCTTCACCTCGATCGCGTTCTCGGGCTCTGAAGCGATCGTCGCCTACCGCAAGCTGCCCGACCCTCGCATCAATCGCTACGTCGGCGGCCTGCTCGTCAACGACGGCAGCGGTTGGCGCGTCGATCGGGGCGCGGCTGGGGCGCTCGGGGAAAATGCGCCGGAAGCCGTCGCCGGGCTTCCCGACGGGGGTGCGGCGTTTGTGGCCTCGGGAGGGCTCGAAGGCCCGCACGTGTATGAGCGCGAAGCGGCCGGCGCGCCGTGGCAGTCCAAGCCGATGCCAGGCTTCGGAGGGGGCTCACTTGCGCTCTTTCGCGAAGGGGGAGTGCTGCGCGCCGTCACCGCAGGCGGCGGCGCCGGCAGCAACTACGCGAATGAAAGCGAACCGCAGTCGCCGCCGGGCCTGCCGCCGATCCTGATCGGTCCTTACGGAATCGTGGGCGGTGGAGCGGACAGCGGCGGCATCCTGCGCCAAACGGCGAGCGGATGGAGCGACGAGGGCCACGAACTGAACCCAGCAAACGAAGTGTCCGGCAACTATTCATTTCACGACGTTCCCTACCGACCGGACCCGATCCTCGCGGTCCTGATCGACCCCACGGACACACAGGGATGGGCGGTCGGAGGGGACCTCGGCAGCGAAGCCAGCCTCGAGACGGGGGAGGTCGCGCGCTATCCGGCCGACGGTGTCGCCCCGGCCGGCGTCGGCGCGTCGCAAGTGCCAACCCACTCGGAAGACGCCACCTTCGCGATCGGCGGGGGCGCTCAGTGCGCGGCTCCGTGCGCGGATCGCGCCAGAGCAGGCATCGGTCCGGACGTGTGGCTGGGGGCGGCGCTCGCGCGCGCTGGGCAGATCTCCGGCGTGCGGGCGTTTCTGTATACGGGTCCACGGGTGGCCACGGGTGAAACCAGTGGCCTGAAAACCGTTCCGATCCCCTTCGGCAGGGAGTTCGAACGCTACGCGGCGGTGCTCGCCTCGAGCCCGCTTCCCGTGTACGCGGCGGCCTCTCCTCAGGATCTGAACGCACGTCCCGAAAGCCAGGGCACGGAGGCGACGTTCGAGCGAGTGTTCGACGGCTTTCAGGAGCCTTTCGGCGGCGGCGCGCCGGCAGCGGGGCTGCCGCCGGCGCCGGGGGAACGCCTGAGCGAAAGCGAACGTCAGCAATGCGCGGGCGAAGTCGGGTGCGAGGCGGCCTACTACGCGATGGACTCCGAAGGCTCGGCGGGCGCCGTGCGCATAATCGTGCTGGACGACTCCAGGGAAGTCGACCCGACGCAGCTGGGGTGGCTCGCCGGGCGGCTCGACGATGCCGGCAAAGAAGGCAAGCCGGCGATCGTGGTGGGAGCCGCCGACCTGAACGCGCAGATCACCGCGGGCGACGTGCAGGCGGCAGCGGTCGCCCACGCGCTTTACAGTGGCGGCGCCTCTGCCTACTTCTACGATGCTCGCGAAGAAAACGTGCAAGCACCCCTGCTGGGTGGGGATGGATCGATCAAGGAGTTCGGCTCGGGCACGCTCGGCTACGTCAACGTGGTGAAAGAGCGATTCGGCGATTTCCACGGCGCGAGCGGCTTCCTGCTGGGCCAGGTCGACGTCGCCGCGCGCGATCCCCTCACCAACCGCGCTCCCGTCAGCGCTCGGCTGATCCCGAGCATCGACGAGCTCGCGCTCGAAGCCAAGGAAGGCATCCTCCTGCGCCGCAGCGAGCCGGCGTTGTTCGACGGCCTTGCGCGCCGACCGCGTGCGGGGACCCGCGCGGTGGGTGGAAGCGACCGCAGCGAAGTCGATCCGTACATCCCCATCCCCTCCAACTGCGTGGGCAGCGTGTGTGCGACCGCGCTGCTCCCGGAGTATACCTTCAGTTCCTCGCGGCCGGATATCGGCGACTTCGTCAAGCCCAACCTCGCCTCGTCCAACTCCCGCGCCGTAGAACAGGGCCTTGACGGCAAACCGATCCCCGATCCCCAGTCGGGCCTGTTCTGCGCCTACAACGCCGGTACGACGATCGTGACGGTCAGCGCGGGCGGCCTGTCCTCCTCGCTGCCCGTCACCGTGCAGGCCGGAAGCGTCCGCCAGCCGTGCGGCACGGTGCCTCTGAAAGAACTGACCGCCGGCAGCCAGTCGACCCCCGCACCCGTGCCCCCGCCGGCGCCCGCACCCGGGCCCGCGAGTCCGCCGTCGTCCTCGCCACCGCCAGTCGTGCCGATTCCGCCCGCACCACTCGCCGCCCCACCTGCCCCGCCGAGCCGTCCAACGCCGGCGCCCCCAGCACCGTTCTTCCTACCGCCTGCGCTTGCCACACCGGTGCTTGCGTTCGTGCCCCCGCCCGTCCCAACGCCGGCTCGTCCCACGCCCCCGAGCGGAACCTCGGCGGTGACCTCGCCGATCGAGGTCGCCGAACACGAAGAGGAGGAGGAGGAGGCCACCGAGTCGGTGAGCAACCAGGCGCTCGCCTACCGCGCCCCCGAACACGAGCCCTCGTCCCTCTACATACTCGGGATCGTGCTCCTCGCAGCATTCGCCGGCGCCTCGACGCGCAGGAGGATGCGGGGCGGACGGCGCGATCTGCGCGTGGCGCCGGCAACGCTGACGAGCATGCGCGCTCAGCGAAGGACGACCGCGTCCTCCCGGCGGCATCGCTGAGCTCACGGCGGCGTCGCCGAGTTCACGGGCAGCGTCGCTGAGCTCCCGGCGGCGTCCCTGAGCTCCCGGCGGCGTCCCGAACTCACGGCGTCGCAGAGCTCGCGACTTCCCACCCCCTAGTTCACCGATTGGCAACAAGTTTGCGCCCACGATCAGCGACTCTGCGCAAGGTCCCGAACGGAATGATGGCTCTGCGCTCAACCCCACAGTGTCGCCGCGTGCCGCCCGCGCTCCTCGGGGCGCTGGTCGTGCTCGGGGCGCTCGCGCCGACGGTGCGTGCGGAATTCGGCGAGCTCGGCAGTCCGTTCAACCTCAAAGCCAACGTCAACCCGCAGGGGGTTCATGCGTTTGGTGTCAACTCGATCGACGGAAGCTTCTACGTCGGCGACGAACCCAATAGCGGCGAATTCCGGCTCCAGAAGTTCAACGCGGAAGGCAAAGCCGAGGCGTCGGTCTCGTTCGTGCCGCCGGCGGCAAAAAACCCCGACGGCACCGAGGGAGTGGGGCTTCAGGGCATCGCGATCGATCCGGCGCACAAACGTGCGTACGTCCTGATTGTGTATGCGCGCCGCGGCGTGAGCGAAAAAGAAACGAAAGAAGAAGAAGCCGAAGAAGCGAAACAGCTGAAAGAAATCTCCGAAGGAAAACGCACAAAGCTGGAATTGATCCCAAGGGAACCGCTTGATTCCGAACAGCAGGCCGCCGGGTTGCTGTACGGGTTCGAATCGCCGAGCGAAAAAGAACTGGTGTCGGTCAAGGTCAAAGAAGGCAAAATCGAACCGCTCACGGGCGAAGGCCCCACAGGTCTTCGTTCTCAGGGCGAAGCCCCGAAGGAAGCGCTGCTGGATCCCCGTGGCATCGCGGTCGATCCCACGACTCACGACGTGATCATCGCGGGGCGCGAGGACGAACAGCCCACCGAACGCGTCGAGAAAGGCGAAGGCGTAAAAGAACCTCGCGCGGCGGTGCAGCTCATCAAGGAAAATGGAACCCGCGGGCCGAGGTACGTCGACAAGGAAAACTGCCTGGAAGGCGGTACGGGAGCTGGAGAACCGGCGTGCACAGGAGGCTCAGAAGAGGCCTTCTCGCCGATCGTGTCGGGAGGCGGCAAGCTGTACGTCGAGCGTCTCGGTGAGATATGGGCGCTTCCAGCGACGAGCACCGAAGTCGGCGTAGGGGAATTCGAAACGCATCCCAAGCGGCTGTTCGCACAGGGCGGCAGTCTGGTGGAATTCCCCGAACCTCCTTACTCGGGAGAAAACGTCACGGGTGGCACCATGTCATTCGTGCCCGAAGGCGCCGGGGCAGGCAGGATCTACCTGAACGCCGGGATCCTCGAAGATCTTCCCGAAGGTAAACTCGGGGGCAGGTACGCCGGCGCCCTGGTTCTCGACTACAAAGAAGTTGGCGAAGCAGCTGAAGCCACAGAGCTCGGCTGGACCGGAGGTCAGAGCCCGGCTTCCGGCGAAGCCTGCGAGCTTCCACCGGGCAGCACGGCCCCGGTCCTCCTCGCCGGGGGCAAGGAAGGCACCGGTCAGCTGCTGCTGCTCGACGTCTTCTCCGAAGCGTCCACGGAGACGGCGAGTGTGTATCAGTTCGGCCCGGGAGGCACAGGCTGCCGGCACGCAGAACTGACGGCGCCGAGCGTCAAGGTCAAAACCGTCGAAGTCTCACCGCGAGTCGGTGAAGAAGCCGAACTGTCTTCGCACGTGATCGAGGGTAACGCCAAGAGCGCCGAATGGAAATTCAAGGAACTGAAAACGGGCGCAGAAGAAGAAGCGCAGAAAACCGGCTATCAGGAACAGACGACGAGCGTCGTACACCGGTTCAAACACACGGGGGAATATGAAGTCACGGAGATCGTGCAAACGGACGATCTCGCGAGCCCTGTACTGGAACAGCACAAGCACGTGACTGTTCTCGCACCTCCTTCGCTAACAGTTGAATTCAGCCACGTGGCCTCGATAGTCGCCGGCCAGGCCACCAAGCTCACCGCCAAAGTCGCCGATCCGGAAGAACCGACCGAACCTCACTTGAAATACGAATGGCAGTTCGGGGACGGCGCGAAAGTGTCTGGCGAAGTGAGCTCCAAGGAATTCGGTGCAGAACACACGTATGCCGCGGGCGGATACAAAGTCACGCTCAAGGTCACTGATGGGAAGGGCGCTACAGGTGAAAAGACGGGCGAAATCCTTGTGAGCGCCGCCAAAGAAGAACATAAAGAAGAACCTAAAAAAGAAGAACATAAAGAAGAATCCAAAAAAGAAGAACCAAAAAGCGAAGAACATCACAAAACGGAAGCTCACGAACCGGCGGCGACACTCGCAGCCAGCTCGCTCGCCGTAAGCCCACAGGGTGCGTTCACCGTCAAGGTGACATGTCCGAGCGGAGAGTCGACCTGCACGGGGACGATCATGCTCCAGACGCTCAGCGCCGTGAGCGCTCGCGCGCGCAAGCACAAGAAGGCGATTCTGACGCTCGCGAACGGCTCGTTCACCGTGGTGGGCGGTCAGCTCGAGGTCGTCACGCTGCACCTGTCGACGAAGGCCCGGGCTCTGCTGGCACGGTCGCGTGTGCTGCGTGCGCGCGCGACGCTCCTAGCACATGATCCCGCAGGGGCGACCCATACGACGCGGACGATCGTGACGCTGCGTCTTTCGAAGCCTGCGCACGGTCGTAAACACTGACAACCCCAGGCGCTACCACCCGTATAAAGGTCGAAGCGGGACGTTTGTGGGCCGATTTACCCGACAGGCCCGCTGGGCCAAGCGGTAGTAGCGGGCGCAGCGGAGCATGGATGTGAACAGCCGGTGAACGGGGGTCCATTTTGTGTGAACAGGCTGTAAAGCTGATCGTGCAGAACCAGGATTGTAACCAATTGCAGGACCCGGAGATGAGAGTGTGCACGGCGGGGACAAGCACCCCAACAAGTGCGGACGGCAGTCGGCACTTGGAATGAAACCGCTAAACAGGAGGTAGTCAAGTAATGACGTTTCTCTCTGTGCGCCGGGTTATATCCGGGTGTATCGTCTCGGCAGCCGCGGTGGCTGCCCTGGCGGCGCCGGGCACCGCGGCCGCAACAAGCGACCTGAACGCGCACTGTAAAGGCATCAACATCAAGGGCAGAGGTTCCACGGCGCAGAAGGACGCACAGGTCAACGTGTGGACTCCTGACTTCAACACGTCGGCGAACGCAACCGCATGCAAAGGCGCAAGTCCGACGGTCACCTACAACAACACCTTGGAAGAAGACAAGGGCAGTGGTGCCTGCCTGAAAGCATTCGGCGCCGAACTCGGCGGCGAAACGCCGGCGCCACTGTACAAAACATACAGTTACTGCGGTACGGACGAAGCGCCCAGCTCAGGCCAGGAGGGCGAAATGGAATCGCACGCGGGCGCCGGCGAGCTGAAAGAAAAAGAATCGATCGAGACGGTTCCGGTCGTGCAGTTCGCCGTGGCGATGATCGTCCACCTGCCGGCGGGCTGCAAGGCAAAGAGCGTCGTAACGACAGGTACGAAAAAAGTCAAACTGGGTCGTCTGGTGCTCAACGAGCCGACCGTCGCCAAGATCTACAGCGGCGAAATCACCAAGTGGAGCGAAATCAAAGAAAGCGGTGACACGCTTGAATGCACAGGTGGGACGGCCGAAGAAGAAAGCACGATCACGCCCGTCGTCCGCAAGGACAAATCAGGCACGACGCACGTCTTCAAGGAGTTCGTGAGCCTGGCTTCCGGCGACGCGTCGGTCTCGGTCGAAGGTGGATTCGAAGGATGCCCCGGTGGCGTGAAAGGCGTGGAAACAAAGAAATGGAGTGAAATCGCCGAAGGCTGTGAAAACCAGCGCTGGCCGGTGGCGGCGAGCGTTGTAAGGCCGGCGTCAAAGGGTGGTGGAGCCCTCGTGGCTGAAGTCGTCGCCAAAGCAAGCAGCATCGGCTACGCCAACCTCGCGGACGTCCGTACGAACAAATCGTTCTCGACAAAAGGCGTCGGTGGCGAAATCAAACCAAAAGGCACGGAAACCGTTCAGGGCGAACAGAACGTGAAATTCTGGACCGAGGTCCAGAATAAAGTAGGTAAAGAAAGCTATACGGAACCGTCCTCGAACGGCGACACGGAAAAAGCAGGCAACTCGAACTGCGCGAGCACTGTATACACGGAAGTAGCGGGGAAAAAATTCCCGCCCAGCAGCACGCGCAAGACATGGAATGCCGCCAAGGCGGAACTCAACCAGGCAAAGTACCCTCTGTGCGGAATGACCTACGACCTCGCGCTCAGGGAATACTTCCCGTATCTCCTGCCCACAGGCGGGACGTCAGCGGAAGAAGAAGAAGGTAAAGCACAGGCCACTACCGCTCACGACTTCCTGCAGTTCGTGCTGAACTCGGGTGTGGAAGGTGGCGGTACTCTCATCAAAAACCACGACTACGAAAAACTGACTACCTCGATCAAAGAGGAGGCAGAAGACGGAGTCGAAGAACTCGGGTACAAGGAACCAGGAACAGCTATCTAGCTGAACTACGCGTCGCCGGAGACCGCTGAGCCGGTCAGCGGAGGCGCAGAGCCCGATACAAGGAAGTGACACCGGCCGGGCCGCTCCAGATATGGGCGGCCCGGCCGTCTTGCCTAGTGCACGCCGAGGTGATGCGCTGCGCCGGTTCGCGCTTGTCGCGGGTCGCGTTCGCTGGGACGTGCGCAACGCACTCGAGCATTGGTCACGAAATCTCGACATTTGCTCTGGTGGAGCGTCTCACAATGCGGTAGTCACGGACAGCGACGAGCAGAGAGGCGTGGAGGCGCGATCGATGAGTGTCGAGACGGGGAGCGGGACGCAGGGGGGTGTCCCATGGGGCGCTCGGCTGGATAGCTCTCGCGGCTTCGTGGGGCTCGGGGTCAGACGCCGACCGACGCCGCAGGGGATCGCCGAGGCACGCGGGCCGGCGGCGTGCATGCGCAGGGACGCGCTGTATCGCCGTTCGCTGCTGGTGGCGGACGTCGTCGCGCTCGCCGGCGCGCTGGTGCTGACGATCGCGCTCTCCTCGAGGCGGGTGCCGCTGCATCTGACCTGGGAGAGCATGGCCGGCGTGCCGATGCTGCTCCTGGGGGCGAAGCTGATGGGTCTGTATGACCGCGACGAGACGCTGCTGCGCAAGACGACGCTCGACGAGGCTCCCAAGTTGTTTCAGCTGGCCACACTGTCCGTGCTCGTGGCCTGGCTCGCGGGCCGGTCGGTCATAGCCGGCGCGCTGGATCGCAAAGAGGCGCTGTTCCTGTGGCTGGCGCTGGCGGGGTTGCTGATCCTTGCGCGCGCCACGGCGCGAATGCTCGCACTGCGAATCGGCCCGGCCGAGCGATGTCTGTTCATCGGCGATGAGCGTTCGGCCGGTATGATCCGAGCCAAGCTGAGCGGTCATGGCGGGATCAGGGCGAAGATGGTCGCCCATCTCGATCTCGACAAGGCGGCCCCGTGGTCAACGGACAGCCTCTTCGCGCCGAAGCTCGCCGAGATACGCGACCTCGCCCGGTCGCTGGACGTCCACCGCGCGATCGTCGCGCCGGGGTGGGATGCGAACGCGGAGCCCGGTCAGGTGCTCAACCTCGTGCGCACGCTGAAGGCGGTGGGCGTGCGGGTGAGCGTGCTGCCGCGCATGCTGGAGGTCGTGGGGTCCTCGGTCGAGTTCGACGACCTGCACGGCGTGACGCTGATGGGCGTAAGGCGCTTTGACCTGACGCGCTCATCGGCGGCGGTCAAGCGCGCGTTCGATCTGCTCGGCGCCTCGCTCGGACTGCTGGCGGTCACGCCGCTGATGCTCGTGATCGCGGTTGCGATCAAGCTCGACAGTCGTGGCCCGGTGTTCTTCCGTCAGCTGCGGGTGGGCCGTCACGGAGAGCGCTTTCAGATGCTCAAGTTCCGGACGATGGTCCCGGACGCGGAGGCCATGAAGGATTCGCTGCGGGACCGCAACGAGGCGCGGGAGGGGCTGTTCAAGATCGCCGAGGATCCGCGCGTGACCCATGTCGGCAGGTTCTTGCGCAAGAGCGCGCTGGATGAGCTGCCCCAGCTGCTGAACATCGCAAGAGGCGAGATGAGCCTCGTCGGACCCCGTCCCCTCGTGATCGAGGAGGACCGGCGCGTCGAGGGCTGGCACCGCCGACGCCTGGAGCTGACACCCGGCATGACCGGTCATTGGCAGATCCTCGGCCCGGCGCGCGTGCCCCTCGGGGAGATGGTGGCGATCGACTATCTCTATGTGGCCAACTGGTCGCTATGGACCGATGTGAAGATCCTGCTGCGCACTGTGCCACACGTCATCGGACGGCGCGGACTGTAGGGTGATCGGAGCTGTCCGCGCAGCGCCTGTGCTTCACGACTTCATAACATCATCGGACCGCATCCGAGCCAGCCTGTGCCGGGTTGCAGAGAGAGTAATTCGACTCGTTTGGGGGTAAGCCAGTTCGGCTGACCAAGCCCATCACGCAAAGACTGATCTCACAAGGAGAACACGATGCGTTCAACCAAGGTCCGCCGGGGAACTCCTCGCTGCTCATCGCAGGACAGCTCTAAAAATTGTCAGAGTCTCATCAGCATTCGACCTCCGAGGATCAGCATCCGACCTCCGAGGCATCGTCCGCCGGTACTCAGGAGGGCGCCGTGAACAAAGTGGGCGCTCGTGAGCGGGCGTTCTGGGATGAGCATGTGCCCGATCTCGAGCACTGCCTGCGCTGGTATGAGGCGGGACCGGATCCCAACACCCAGGCGATGCTCGACGCGGTCGAGCCGCTACGGGGTCGGCGCGTTCTCGACTTCGCCTGTGGTGTGGGCGTCACCGCGGCGTTTCTGGCTCAGCGGGGGGCGATCGTCACGGGCATCGACATCAGCCCGGCCTCCATCGAGCGAGGCCGTCAACTCGCCGACCGGGCTGGTCTGTCGATCGAGCTCATCGCCGGCGAGTTGGCCATCGACACCTTTCCAGCGCAGAGCTTCGATGCGGTCATCGGCCACTATGCGCTTCACCATGTCGATCTGACGGTGGTTGCTCCGATCATCAACGGCATCCTCGTTCCGGGAGGTAGAGGAAGCTTTACGGAGACGATGGGACTCAACCCCCTGCTGAGCTTCTCGCGGCGGAAGCTGGCCGGGCGGGCAGGAGTGGCCGGCTATGGCTCAGAGGATGAGCGTCCCCTCGACCGCTCCGATCTGCGTGTGCTCCAAATGAATATCGGGAAAGTGGACCTTACAGCCGGAGAGATGCGGTTTCTCAGGATCTTCGATCGCAATGTGCTCCGCTATCGTCGACCGCGCGTGTCCGCGCTCCTGGCCACTCTCGATGACCTGCTGCTTCGCTTCGGCCTGAGGTTCCTAAGCTACCATCAGGTCGTCAAGGTGACCAAGCCGGGTCCCGCCGTTGCTCGAGGGTGATTCGCCTCTGCTGCGGACGGCTTGCGTCACCTGCGCCGACAGGCGGCGTTGGAAGGCGGTCACAGAGAAGCGCTCGGCGTTTCGCACCGCGCGCGCCGGGTCGAAGTCCAGCTCGTCGATGTCGCGCATCGCTTGTGCAAAGGACTCGACATCGTCTAGCTTGGCCAGCCGTCCCGTCTGCCCGTCGAGTACCGTCTCCAGGGCTCCGCCCGCGGCGGCGGCGATGACTGGTCGCCCGGCCGCCTGGGCCTCGACCGCGGCGATGCCGAACTCCTCGACGCCCGGCACGACCACCGCGCGGGCGCTTGCATACAACTCTACGAGGTCATTGTCGCTGGCGCGGCCGAGGAATTCGGCCTCCGGATAGGCGTTGAGGAGTGCGGCGTGGTTGGGCCCCGAGCCGACGACGCTGATCGGCGCCCGTGCGCGTCGGGCTGCCTCCAGCGCGACGTGCAGGCGCTTGTGACCTACGAGCTCTGAGACAATCAACAGCGAGTCACCGGGTTTGCCGGGCGCGAAGCGGTGGGTCTCCACAGGCGGATAGATGACATGCGCGTCGCGGCCGTAATAGCGCTTGATCCGCTCGCGGCTGAGCTCGGAGATGGCTATGTAGATGTCGACGCGGCGGCTTGCGGACAGGTCCCATTTGCGGATGCGACGCAACTGCTGACGCAGCAGCGGTCGCAGCAGACGCGGGGTCTCGCGTAGTGCGCTGGCTTCCTCATACCATGCATAGCGAAACGGCGTGTAGCAATAGCAGACGTGCACCGCACCCTCCGGAACGCGGACGCCGTGGGCGAAGGCGCTGCTGCTGCTGAGCACTACGTCCGAGGCCGCCGGCTTCAACCGCTCGACGGCGAGTGGATAGAGGGGCAGCAGCCGTCTGAACGTGGTCTGGCCGGCGCCAAGCCGCTGCAGTGGTGAGGTCGTGACCGAGCGTCCGGCGAAACGCTGGTTGGTGGCGGCTTCGTCATGAAGCAGGGTGTAGATCGGCGCATCCGCGTACAGGTCCACCATCGCGGCAAAAGTACGCTCGGCGCCGCGCATCACCAGCAGATAGTCATGGGCCAGACTGACACGCTCGGCTGGTGAAGAACTGGTGAAGCGCTCGTCTGGTGGCTCGTGGGCAGAGCCGACGCGCCCGGCTGATGGTGAAGAACTGGTGAAGCGCTCGTCTGGTGGCTCGTGGGCAGAGCCGACGCGCCCGGCTGATGGTGAAAAACTGGTGAAGCGCTCGGCTGGTGGGGAAGAACTGGATATAGGGTTCATCACACTCACGGTTGGTCCAAGTTGGTCCATCAGGCCGAGTGCGATGCAACGTATTCTCAGGCAGGGGAGCAGATGTGAATTGTTGGGGAAGTCGGTCCGCCATCTGAGGCCTTCGGCGTCTCGACTAGTCTCTGACCATGGTCGAGGGGAGCAGCGACGGCGTTACGAACAGATTGCTGGTGGGGGAAGTCCAATGCGCATCCTGATAACGCTGCCGTGGGGGCAGCGCCTTGGCGGCGCCGAGGTGATGCTCCAGACGGTGCTCGACGGAGCGCACGAGACCGGCCATGAGCTGGAGCTTGTGTTCTTCGAGCGAGGGCCGTGGCCGGCCGAGCTGCTCGACGCCGGTTTTCGCGTCGAGGTGATCCCAGCTGGACGCCTTCGTGAGCCTCACAGATGGATCGCGACCGTCGTGCGGCTCGCGAAAGTCATGCGTGCGCGCCGGCCCGATCTGATCCTCAACTGGATGGGCAAGACGCAGCTCTATGGCGCGCCGGCGGCTGTACTCGCCGGCATGACCGACCGGGTCGTGTGGTGGCAGCATCTCATCCCGGCGGGCCACTGGCTCGATCGCTGCGCGACCGCTCTCCCCGCGCGGGCGATCGGCTGCTGTTCGAACGCGGCCGCCGAGGCGCAGGCGCGCCTATTCCCAGCTCGGCTGACGTTTGTCGTCGCTGTCGGCACACGCGCCGCTCCTCACCAGCACTCAGAGTCGGCGCCACTGGAGCTTTCACCGGGAGTTCCGGTGGTGGGCTTGGTGGGACGTCTGCAGCCTTGGAAGGGTCAGGATCGGTTGCTCAGCGCTCAGGCGCTCCTGCGTGAACGTGGACACCGCTTTCACATGGTCATTGTCGGCGGTGACGCGTATGGCTTTTCCTCCGAGTACGCCAAGTCACTGCCGAGGATCGTCAGCCGACTGGGCCTCACGGGCGCCGTCACGCTGACCGGCCACGTGGCCGATGCGGGGCCCTATATCGATCAGATGGACATTCTCGTCAATGCATCTGACCCCGAGCCGTTTGGGATCGTTCTGCTCGAGGCGATGGCCAGAGGGGTCGCCGTCGTCGCGGTGAACTCGGGTGGCCCCGCCGAGTTCATCGAGCACGGCCGGACGGGCCTGCTTGCGAGCTCAGGCGAGCCGAGCGCGCTGGCGGACGCGCTGGAGGCGCTGCTGGTGTCTTCCGATCTGCGCCGCGCGATCGGTGACGCGGGCCGAGAGCGATTTATGCGGGATTTCACCGACGTGGCTATGCGCCGGCGCTTTTTTGATCACCTCGAAGCGCTCGTCCAGAATCATGGTTGAAAATGGCCGCGCAGGCACACCCATCCCCGTCGCTTGAGCCGTTGCCGGGCACGCTCGGGGTCGGCGCTGGCGAGCAGGGCCGGAGGATCCCACAGCCGCCGGTTGTAGGCGTCCGCGGGGGTGGAGGGGATCGGCCCAACCAGCCCTTGACGGACGCCGAGGACGGTGTAGCCATGCGCTTCGAGCAGTGCGGTTACGGGTGTCGGGGGTCGCTGATGCTCCTCGAAGAGAATATCTCGGATGAGCTTGCGAGAGAGCAGAGATTCAGCTCCTTGCAGAGCCGCGAGCTCGTGTCCCTCCACGTCGAGCTTGAGAACGCCGATCGCGGTGGCAAGCTCGTCATCGAGGCGGATCGTCTCGACCTCCAGGGAGTGCGCGGGATCGGCCTCCTGCAGAGACGCGGTTCCCTTGTTGTGGGCGAACGTATCGGAGTCGACGGCAAGGGGAAGGCTGCCGGCGCGGGACGAAACCGCTGCTCGCCGGACGTCGATCGCGCCGATCGACTCGGTTGCATTCCATCGTGAGACGTTGCTGCTCAGCGTCTCCGCGATCAGCGGGTGAGGCTCGAATGCGATGACGCGACCATCTGATCCCACGGTGTGCGCCAAGAGGTTGGACATGATGCCTACATTTGCGCCGGCATCGACGGCGACCTCGCCCGAATCGGCCAGGCGGGCGAGGGTCTCGGCGACGATAAGATCATACACACCGGTCCGTGCGACAGAGTTCCCCAGGATGTCAGGCCAGCAGTAGAGGTGGGATCCCCAGGCCGTGCGCAGCAGGCGGGGGGCGCCGTCGGAGTTGACGCCGGCGCGCAGGCGGATGGCGAGCTGAGATGGCCGGTACCAGTAATAGGGTCGATTGACGAACCGGTATGCCCGGAGGACTGGAGAAAGGGGTCGTCGTTGGATAACTTGACTCATGGCGGCTGGGCTTGGCAGGCTTACTGGTGGGCTCGGTAACCTACGACTCCATCGAGAGAACCACATACTCTATCGAGGAAGCAGAGTGTCAACAATACAGACCGACAGAGAGACCCAGTGCACGATGCGGCCGGCTCCCTCGCCGTGCGATGTGACGATCGTCGCTCACGACATCGGTCCGGTCGGAGGGATGGAGCGCGTACTCTTCGAGTTGATAGTCGGGCTGCGAGGACTGGGCCACGACGTCACGGTAATCGCTCGCAGGTGCGAGTTGCCGGCGGGCACCGGAGCGGTCGTCCATCGCGTGTGGGGACCGGCTCGACCATTTCTGCTGGCCTATCCATGGTTCATGGTCGCGGGTTCGCTGGTGGTGCGGCGGTGGCGCCGGGGCGTGGTCCAAGCGACCGGTGCGATCGTGCTCAACCAGGTTGACATCATCGCCGTCCACTACTGCCACCAGGTGGGTATGGCCAACCCCAGCCGTCCGACCAGGCTGTTCCGCGCGCATGTCAAAGCGGTGGCGCTGCTGAAGCGCGCCTCCGAGCGGGTGGGCTTCCGCGCAAACCGCTCGGCGACGTTCGTGTGTGTGTCCGAGGGTGTGGCCGAGGAGGTGCGCGAGCACTATCCAGAGCTCGCCGACCGGGTGGTTACGATTCACAATGGGGTCGACACCAAGATGTTTGCACCTGGCGCACGCCGGGTGCAGGCGCGCGCGATGCGCCTTGCCCTGCGGATCCCAGAGGGGCGACTGGTGGTCGTCTTCGTCGGAAGCGAGTGGAAGCGCAAGGGCCTTGGACCCGCCATCGAAGCGCTTGCGCTGGCCCCCGGTTGGGATCTCGTGGTCGCCGGAGGCGGGGACCGCGAGGGCTATGAGCGGCTCGCCGACTCTCTCGGCGTGGCGGCGGCGGTGCGCTGGCTCGGCGTTACCGCTGACGTTCAGCTCGTGTATCAGCTGGCGGACGCCTTCGTCCTGCCGACCAGCTATGAGACCTTCTCGCTGGTCACGTTCGAGGCGGCGGCGAGTGGCCTCCCCATCCTCGCCACTGCGGTGAGCGGTGTCCGCGAGCTCATCAGGGACGGGGAGAACGGCTTCTTGATCAGTCGAGATCCACGCATGATCGCCGAGCATCTGGGGCAGCTCGCCATGGACTCGGCGCTCAGGAGGCGATTGGGGGAGAACGCACGTCGGTCAGCCCTCGAGTTCAGCTGGGAGGAGATGGTGGCCAAGCACCACGAGCTGTACAGCATGGTGAACCAGTGTCCTGAATCATAAATTCGTTGCCGCGGGATGGGCTAAAATCCCCCGGTGTACCGGCGAAATCGTGACCGACTACTGCACACGAACTAAAGACTCACGACACTAGTGCTAGTGGGTCCGTTCCCTCCGGCTCGTTGGCGATTGTTGATAGTCCTTTTAGTCTCTTGTTACTGGTGATGGGCTCAAAACATTGACTCAACGAACATCACGGATTGACCACTGGGCGTCTAGAACAGGACGCGGGCACGAGCAGGACAAGGGGAGAAGGGACAAAGGGAAGGGTGGGGATCGGGCGCTTGATCATCGCGATTTCCCCACCCTTCCGGGTGCGGCTGAACGGTGCTGCTACAGCACCACCCTACGGTCCAGCTGGTTTATATTCCAGAGAGCCGCCTATCAATTCGTCTCGTAGTTCTTGACTGAACTTGCCTTCTGTTCCTTCTGTTTCTTCCCCTATTTCCCCTGTACCGCATGGCCAGCCAGATGCTTTGTAGTTGATTTCCTGGATGCTGCCGGCCAGGCCGAGCGCATGTATGAAGATGGTACCTTTTTTAGTGAATGTTTCGATTGTTTCATTGGAGTATGTAGCCGTGTTTTTGGCCGTAGTCTGCGGTGGGATGGTTATACTGCATTTCAAATCCTGGCTCTTTACTTCGATCGTCGAGCCAATCGATACCGTCCCGTTTGCATGGTATTCGATTTCAGCCGGCGTGACAGCCACCGGAACGATAGCAAATGTTTTACAGTTGGTATATGTGACGGTGGTCTTAATTGTTTCGTTTGTGCCCGCCACGACATTGCCTGTGGATTTACCCTTTAGGCATGTAACAGAGAAGGGATGAAACTTAAACGTTTCCTGTTCATTCCTAGCTAGGGATGTGCCTTTCGTCGCTCCGGCTTTACTAGCCAGGAAAGATGCTTCTTCAGCCAATGCGGGCGTCGCGACAACAGCACACGCGCATACCGTGGCGGCAAGGCCAAATCCCGTCCTAACATTTCGCGTCATCCAATTTTTTCTCATACTTCCAGTGACTCCCTTTCGCCTGGAGGGGTTGGTTCGATCCTCGACCCTAGAGGACGTGGCGGCGGAGCATATACGACTCCCTGGAGAAAAAAATGTGAAAAAATTGTACCCCTGAGACGGGATCTCTGTTGTCCAGGCTGAACTGGAGAAGAAATTGTGAACAAGCTGTGTTCTGATCGACTGGGGCAGGCTCGAGTGCGGATCATCCGCGGGCTCATCAGCCATTCAGCGAAGTCTTATGAGGGTTCGGATGCATGCACCAGCAGCCGCTCGAGGGGATCCGTGGCTGCGGGTACCGAGAATAGTCGTTCAACCGCGGCCCTGCCCGTCCTCGCCAGCCGTTCGCGCAGTGCGGGCGCCTCTCGGAGCTTGCGCAACTGGCCGGCGAGCACGTTGCGATCGCCCTCTGGAAATATCAGCCCTCCCCCGGTCAACTCGATCAGCCAGGGAATCTCGCCCGAGTCAGAGCCCACGACAGGAACGCCGCACCACAGCGCCTCGACGATCACTCGACCGAACTGCTCCTTCCATGTCGGCGTGGAGTGTGAAGGCAGGACGAGCACGTCGCACTGGGCATAGCCGCGGGCCATCTGGTGGTGGGCCAGGCCGTCGAGGACGCGGACACGGGAGCCGGGGATCGGCTGTCCGTCGAGCTGCGCTCGCAGTTCGCCGTCCCCTATCAGCAGCAGCTCCACCGGGGCCTCCAGTTCACGCACGGCGTCCAGTAGGTCCATGAGTCCCTTGCTCTTCACCAGCCGGCCGGCATAGCCGACGGTGAAAGGGCGCTCCGAGGCCGCCGGCACGACCTCCCAGCCGGGAACGGCGGGGGGAGCCAGGTCGACCTCTCCTCCTGCGCCCCAAGCGCGCGCAAGCCGTGCGGCGCTGTCGGAGCGAGCGGCCACGAAAGCGGCGTCGCGCAGCACGCGCGAGCGCAATCGGCGTACCGTAAGGGGGAGATCCCTGTCGATGTTCTCGTAGCACTGGACTCCGAACGGGACGCCCAGCCTGGTGAACGCAAGGCTCCATTGCGTCGCGGAGAGCGAGTAGGGCTCGGCCTCGACGAATGCCACGTCGGGGTGCGATCGAGTACACAGCGAGCGGCAGCTGGTCAGATAGAAGTGTCGTTGCGGGCGCCCGGGGAAGGCGACCGGCGTCGGACGCAGGGCGGCCTCCATGCCCTCGAGCGCCTGCGGGGTCACGGTCGCTCTGGCATAGGAGTGGCGCCAGCGGCTGGGCACGACGATCGTGACGTCCCATCCGCGCCGCAAAAGCTCCCTATACACCTCCTGATTGACGCTCACCACCGCGGGATGGCTGATCGCCAGGAGTCGTCGTTTGACTTGATTTGTCACTGTGGTGGTGGGAAATGGTGTACGGGTCGATCTGTGTGCGGATCGATCTTTACATTCTTGTAACAACTTGATGCGATGGCCGGTCCCGACACGCTACTCTTCGGCGACGCTGAGTCCTTATGGCTGGTGACCGGCCATCATGGATGGACCTTGAGTCGATGAACGAGACGACCGACGCCACCGCCATCTTCGCTCCACTGTGGAAGCGCAAGTGGCTGATCCTTGCCGTGGGGATACTGGTCGCGGGGGCGACCTACGCCTACTACAAGCGTAAGCCGCCCGACTACCTGGCGACGACGCAGGTCTACCTCGGCAGCGGCTCTGAAGAACAGGGGCTGTTCAACAACGTCCAGGGCAAGACGACCCTGAGTGAACGTGACATCAACAATCAGGCTGCGCTCATCAATTCCAACGTAGTGGGTGAAGCCGTGCATCAGCGCCTGCGCAAAGAACACTACGTTGTCGCGGCCCACGGCAAGGCGCATGCGAAGTCCACGGCGGGGAGCGACTTCATCACGATCTCCGCGGAAGCGAGCACAGCTCGAGGGGCCGCACTGCTTGCGAACGGCTATGCGCAAGCGTATATCAAACGCCAGCACACCAACTACCAGCGCGAGGTCAAGACGGCGATTGCCAGCACGCGCCAGCAACTGCGGAGGATCGAATCGAGCTCGAGTACGCCCACAGGGCAACGGTCGGGGAGGGGCTCGAGCTCAGCCGGCGGCACATCGGCGGTCCAGGCCGCGAGCCTTGTCAGTCGGATCAACCAGCTCGAAGCGGATCTTGCGGTCGCGGGGATTCAGCAGATCAGTCCCGCCAAAGCCAGCGTGGCACAGCTGCTCTCGCCGAAGCCGAAACAGAACGCGATCTTCGGGTTCGTGCTCGGCGTCATGCTGGCCGCGATCGCCGCCTACACGTCGAGTCGATTCGACCGCCGGTTGCGTTCGCTGGCCGACATCGAGGCGGTCTTCCAGACGCAGATCCTCACCGCGCTCCCGATCGTGAGAGAATCGCTCGTCCGCCGAGACGGACAACCGGCGCCCGCTGCGTCGCTCCTCGAGCCGCTGCGGCGGCTGCACACCACCCTGCAGCTGGGGGATATGCTCGAGCACGACCGGAAGGGCTCGCTACGCTCGATTCTGTTTCTCAGCGCGGACGCCGGCGATGGCAAGTCGACGCTCATCGCCAATCTGGCTCTCGTCCAACGCGACGCGGATGAGCAGGTGGCGGTCATCGAGGCCGACCTGCGCCGGCCCGTACAGGCCAGGCTACTGGGTGTGGACAGGCCGAACGGGCTCGCCGACGTGCTCGCGGGAATGCTTACCGTCGACGAAGGGATGCAGCGAGTGGGGGCGCTGCATACGCAAGCGAGCGCCAACTCGGCGAAAGCGGCCGCGAGCGTGGCGACCGTGGTCGAGTCGCGCGGTACGGGCTCGGTGTCCGTGCTCGTGGGCGGGGGAGCGGTCGCCAATCCGCCCGCCCTGCTTGCGGGCCCGGCGATGGCCGATCTCCTGCGTTCGGTCGCGGACAACTTCGACCACGTGCTGATCGATGCGCCACCGCCGCTTGCGGTGAGCGACGCCATGCCACTGCTCGCAGTCGTGGACGGGATCGTGATCGTTGCCCGGGTGGGACACACGCGCGAGGCATCGGCTAAGCGGCTGGTGCAGCTGCTGGCACATGCATCCAGCGCGCCGGTGCTGGGGGTCGTGGCCAACGCGGTGTCGCACGCGGAGATCGAGGGGTATGGATTCTCCCGGGCTCACAACGAGCAGCGCCGGCGTCACAAGCTGATCGGCCGATGAGCACCCCTCACCCGCGCCTGGCCGGTCCGATCGCAGGAGCGCATCCAGCCGTCCTCGACCGGCGCATTCGCGACCTGCTGCTCATCGGCGTCACAGGGCTGATTCCTCTGGTGATCGCGCTGGGCATCACCACGCGGGTGTCGAATCCGAGCTTCCTGCCGGCTTTCGGGCTCATGCTCGGCGGGCTCGGCGTCTTCGCGCTCATGGCCAGCGCTCGCTACGAGATCACGCTCACGCTCGTGGCGCTCTACCTCGGATTGCTCGATGGACCGGTCAAGCTTGGCAGTGCGGGGGGCTCGGCGGCATCGGCGAGTCGCGACGTGCTGATCATCGCGGTCTGTCTCGGAGCGGTTGTGCGTCTGACCGTCAGCAGGGAGCGTGTGAGGCTGCCTCCGCTGTCGGGATGGGTGCTGGCCTTCGTCGCGCTCGTGGTTGCCGAGGCGTTCAATCCGAACACGCACGGAATCCTGAAGGTCCTGGGCGGCTTCAGACAGCAGCTGGAGTGGGTCCCGTTCTTCTTCTTCGGGTATCTGCTCATGCGTTCCAAGGAGCGCTTCCGCAAGCTTTTTGTCCTCCTCGGCATGATCGCGCTGGTCAACGGGCTGGTGGGTACGTTCCAGACACGCTTGACCCCTGGTCAGCTGGCCAGTTGGGGCCCGGGTTACAGGAGCTATGTCCACGGCGGCACGGGCACGGGCTCGGGCGAAGGGCAGACGGGTCTCACGGGGCGGACCTACCTCAGCGAAGGCGTGGCGAGGGTCCGTCCGCCGGCTCTCGGCTCAGACGAGGGATTCGGTGGATCCGTCGGCACCCTCGCCCTGGCCGGCACGTTGGCGTTGATGGCGACCGGGCGCCTGCGTCGACGATGGGTTGCCCCGCTGCTCTGTCTGGGGGCCGTGCTCGCCATCTCCACCTCATTGCAGCGCACGCAGGTCCTCGGTGCAGTCGCCGTCCTGGTCGGCTTTGCGCTGCTCTCGCTCAGCGCCGACCGCCGCGCGATGCGCCCGCTCGCAGCGCTGCTGGCGGTCATAGCCATGGCGTTTGCCCTCGGCGCCGTGCTTGCGGCAGCTGAGGGTCCGGGAACATTCTCCCGCTATCTCAGCATCACTCCGAGCAATGCCGGCTCGACGACCACCAGCTATCGAGAAAAGACTCTGCTTCAGATCCCAACGGATATCAAGAGCGCTCCGTTTGGTGTCGGGCTGTCGACCGTCGGCGCGGGAGCGGGCTTCGGCGGAAAAATCCATGTGGAAGTAGAAGAAAAAGGCGCCAGCGCAGAGTCACAGTATAACTTCGTGACGCTCGAACTGGGATTGCTCGGCCTGCTGCTGTGGATCGCGCTTTCGGTCAAGCTGATCGTGCTCGGCGTGCGCGGCGTGCGGCGCGTCGACGACGTCGAGCTGCGCATCTATCTCGCTGCCATATTCGCGACGATCATAGCCTTCAGCCTGATTGGCCTGGCCGGTCCAACTATGTCGGCCCCGCCGTTCGGTCCATTTTTCTGGTTCGCCACCGGGATCGCCGCATACTGGTTTGCGGGCCCCGGGCGTGCTCATTTGACGAGCGGCGGGAGCACGGCATGAGCTCCTCGCAGCCATCTGGGCGCATGCCTCGATCGCCGCATCCGCCCTCGTGGGGTGGCGGGTGCTCGCAGGTGCAGTCGTCTGGCGATGTGTCTCGATCGCCGCATCCGCCCTCGTGGTCGCCCGATGTGGTGTCTCAGCTGCCACGATCATCGACACGCGCGCGGCTGAACGCGCTGATCGGCGACCGCCGCCGCACGGTCCTGGCGCTCGCGATCTGCTCGACCGCCTCGGGGCTCACCGAAGCGGGCATCCTCGCGCTGCTGGCGCAGATCGCGCAGGTGGCGGTCAAGGGCGGGTCGCATGTGCACCAGCAGCTTGGTCCCCTTCACCTGGATGCGCACATCAGCACCCTCTTCGTGGTGGCGTTTGCGCTCACGCTGACCCGCATCGCTTTGCAGGCGCCCCTCTCGATCCTACCGGCGCGGATCGCCGCGAGCGTGCAGGCGCGGCTGCGCAAGGAGCTGTTCGACTCCTATACGCGCGCCGGTTGGGCGGTGCAGTCAAGCGATCGCGAGGGGCACCTGCAGGAGACAATGACCAGCCAGGTCCTGCAGGCCACCACCGGCGCGCTCCAAGCGACCCAGCTCGTGATCGCGGGTTTCAGCTTCCTGGTGCTGATGGTCTCGGCGCTCGCGCTCAACGCCGTGGCCGCCGCCGCCGTCCTCACGGCGGCCATCCTGCTGTTCGCGCTCCTGCGGCCGCTGAATACGCTCGGCGCCCGGCTGGCCAAGTTGCTGTCGCTGGCACAGCTGGAGTACGCCGGTGGCATCAGCGAGGCGAGCCGGCTCGCGGAAGAGACCCAGGTGTTCGGCGTGGGCGCTGCCCAGCGCGCGCGGGTCGGCGGCCTCATCGGTAACGCCGAAGCGCTCTTCTTCCGCGCGCAGCTGGTCGGCCGCCTCTCCCCGAGTCTCTACCAGAGCGTCGTCTATCTGATCCTCGTGGGCGGCCTCGCCGGACTGTACGCGGCGGGCAGCGGCCATTTCGCGGCGCTCAGCGCGGTGATCCTGCTGATGGTGCGAGCGGGGACCTACGGCCAGCAGGTCCAGGGCTCCTACCAGGGTCTGCGCCAGTCGCTGCCTTTCGTCGAGCGGCTGCACGACGCGGTGCGGCGCTACGAGGAGAGCGTCCCGCTCGACGGCGGGCAAACGCTGCCGAGCGTCGACTCGCTGGCCTTCGAGGACATCTCCTTCGCCTACCGGACCGGACATCCGGTGCTCGAGCACATCAGCTTCGAGGTGATCGCCGGTGAGGCGATCGGCGTCGTCGGCCCGTCCGGCGCCGGCAAGTCGACTCTGGTCCAGCTGCTGCTGCAGCTGCGCAGGCCGAACGAGGGCCGCTACCTCGTAAACGGGGTTCCCGCGGGGGAATTCGCGCGCAGCGAGTGGCAGAGACGTGTCGCGTACGTGTCCCAAGAGCCCCGTCTCATCCATGCGACGGTCGCGGAAAACATCCGCTACTTCCGTGAGATCGACGACGAGGCCGTGGAACGAGCAGGACAGCTTGCCCGTATCCATGACGACATCCTTGGCTGGCCGAACGGCTACGAGACCATCGTCGGTCCTCGTGCCGATGCGGTCTCCGGTGGCCAGCAGCAGCGGATCTGCCTCGCTCGTGCGCTCGCCGCGCGACCGGAGGTGCTCGTGCTCGACGAGCCGACCAGCGCGCTTGATCCGCACTCCGAGAAACTGATCGGAGAGTCATTGATCGGTCTCAAGCACGAGATGACCTTGTTCGTCATCGCCCACCGCATGTCGACGCTCGATGTATGCGACCGCGTGATGGTAATCGTCGACGGCAAGTTGGTGGCGTTCGATACCACCGCTCTACTGAAGCAAAGCAACTCCTACTATCGCTCCGCCTCGACGCCCGCCGCTCCGGGCGTCGAGGGACCCACTGCTTTGCCGCAGGACGACGGACGACGACCACGACAAGCTCGTCCGCTCGAGGTGAGCGAGGCGGCGGGCGCCACGAGGCCGGCTGCAGCTCGTGTGCAGCGGGGGAGGGTCCCTGACTTCTTCATCGTCGGCCACGCCAAGAGCGGCACGACGGCGCTGTATGAGATGTTGAGGCGCCATCCACAGATCTACATGCCCGACGCCAAGGAGCCGTGGTTCCTCGCGTCTGAGCTGCGCGTTCGCACCCCACCACGACCCGGTGGAACTCCGGAGACGCTCGAGGAGTACGTGTCGTTGTTTGAGCAGGCCCGACCAGAGCAGCGCGTTGGCGAGGCCTCAGCCCTTTACCTATGGTCGCGCACGGCGGCGGGCGCGATCGCGGATGTGCAGCCCGCTGCGAGGATCGTCGCGATCCTGCGGGAGCCGGCGAGCTTCCTGCGCTCGCTGCATCTTCAATTCGTTCAGACCTATATCGAGACGGAGAGTGACCTCCGCAAGTCGATGTCGCTCGAGCGGGAGCGGCGGGCGGGCAGGCAGATCCCTCGTTATACGTACTGGCCGCAGGCGCTCCTTTATTCAGACCATGTGCGGTATGTCGAGCAGTTGCGTCGTTACCACGCGGTGTTTGCGCCGGAGCAGGTGTTGGTGTTGATCTATGACGATTTTCGGCGGGATAACGAGGGGAGCGTGCGCGCGGTGCTGCGTTTTCTGGAAGTGGATGACACGACTCCGATAGATGTGGTGAAAGCCAACCCGACTGTCCGCGTGCGCTCCCAGCGCGTGCACGAGTTGGTGCATGCCGTGTCGGTGGGAAGGGGCCCTGTATCGCTGGCGGTGAAGGCGTCGGTCAAGACGCTCACGCCTCGAGGTCTGCGGCGCGACGCTCTGCATGCGACCCAGCGTCGCGTCCTCTACGGCGATCCTGGTGATTCGCCCTCGCCCGACGAGAGCTTGATGCTCGAGTTGCGTCGTCGTTTCAAGGGCGAGGTCGAGGCGTTGAGCGAGTACTTGGGTCGTGATCTCGTGAGCCTGTGGGGATATGACGCTCTCGGCTGAGCCACCGCCCGCCGCGCTGGCGCCTCGGCAAGGAGTCCCCGACTTCTTCATCGTCGGTCACGCCAAGAGCGGCACGACGGCGCTGTATGAGATGTTGAGGCGCCATCCGCAGATCTACATGCCCGACGCCAAGGAGCCGTGGTTCTTCGCAAGCGATATGCGCCCTCGCTTCCAGCCACCGAGAGCCGGTGTATTGCCAGAGACGCTTGACGAATACGTGTCGCTGTTCGACGGAGCGAGGCCGGAGCAGCGCGTTGGCGAGGCATCGTCGTCCTATCTTTGGTCTCGCACCGCCGCGGGCGCGATCGTGGATGTGCAGCCCGCCGCGCGTATCATCGCGATCCTGCGGGAGCCGTCGAGTTTTCTGCGCTCGCTGCATCTGCAGTTGCTGCAGACCCATGTCGAGACGAAGAAGGACCTGCGCAAGGCGATTTCCCTCGAGGACGCGAGGCGTCGAGGCCGGCGCATTCCTCGCCGTTCGCATCGGCCGCAACTGCTTCAGTATTCAGATCATGTGCGCTACGTCGAGCAGTTGCGCCGATACCACGCTGTATTTCCACAAGAGCAGGTGCTGGTGCTCATCTATGACGATTTTCGGCGCGATAACGAGGCTGCGGTACGCGCCGTGCTGCGGTTCCTGGAAGTGGACGACGAGTCTCAGGTCGACGTGACGACGGCCAATCCGACGGTGCGCATACGCTCCCAGCAGCTCGATGATCTGGTGCACGCGGTATCCGTGGGGCGAGGCCCGGTTTCGCGGAGTGTAAAGAGCGCGATCAAGACGCTCACCCCTCGAGGGTTGCGGCGCGACGCGCTGAAGGTGGCTCAACGGCGCGTCGTTTTCGGTCGCCCGCGGTCGCCCGATGAGAGCTTGATGCTCGAGTTGCGTCGTCGTTTCAAGGGCGAGGTCGAGGCGTTGAGCGAGTACCTGGGCCGTGATCTCGTGACCCTATGGGGCTATGACAATCTCGGCTGAGCCTGTGGCTGCTGTGCCTGTGCCGCGGAAGAGGGTTCCCGACTTCTTCATCGTCGGCCACGCCAAGTGCGGCACGACGGCGCTGTATGAGATGTTGAGGCGTCATCCGCAGATCTATATGCCCGACGCCAAGGAGCCATGGTTCTTTGCGCGCGATCCACGATCAAATGCAGCCGGTGAGAAAATATTTGATCAAACCGGTAAGCGCGCGGAAACGCTCGCTGACTATCTTTCGCTGTTCGAGGCGGCGAATCCCGACCAGCGCGCTGGTGAGGCTTCGACGTCTTATCTCTGGTCTCGCACCGCCGCGGGCGCGATCGTGGATGTGCAGCCCGCCGCGCGTATCATCGCGATCCTGCGGGAGCCGTCGAGTTTTCTGCGCTCGCTCCATCTTCAGCTATTGCAGAACCGTACCGAGACGGAGAAGAATCTGCGGAAGGCGATCGCGCTCGAGGGCGCCCGCCGTCAGGGGAAGCACATCCCTGATGATGCGTATTGGCCGCAGGCGCTCATATACTCAGACCGCGTGCGCTACGTCGAGCAGTTGCGCCGCTATCACGCCGTGTTTTCACCCGAGCAGGTATTGGTGCTCATCTATGACGACTTCCGGCGCGACAATGAGGGGACCGTGCGCACGGTGCTGCGTTTCCTCGAAGTCGACGACACGGCTCCGATTGGGCTGCTGAGGGCAAACCCGACGGTTCAGGTGCGGTCCGAGAAGCTCGAGGACTTGGTTAGAACGCTATCCATCGGGCGAGGCCCCGTTTCGCGAGGTGTGAAGGGCGCGATCAAGGCGCTTACGCCCCGGGGGTTGCGGCGCAATATGCTCGACGTGACCCAACGCCGCGTCGTCTTCGGCGATGCTCAGCCGCCCGATGAAGGCCTGATGCTCGAGTTGCGTCGTCGTTTCAAGGGAGAGGTCGAGGCGCTCAGCGAGTATCTGGGCCGTGATCTCGTGACCCTGTGGGGCTATGACGGTGTCGACTGAACCGGCGGCCGCCGCGCGTGTGCCCCAGAGGAGGATCCCCGACTTCTTCATCGTCGGCCACCACAAGAGCGGCACGACCGCTCTGTACGAGATGCTCAGACGCCATCCGCAGATCTTCATGCCCGACCTCAAGGAGCCCCGGTTCTTTGCAAGCGATCTGCGCTCTCTCTTTCAAGCGACGGCGTCCGGCAGGCTCCCGCAGACGTTCGACGAATACCTGTCGTTGTTCGCCCAGGCGAGGCCGGAGCAGCGCGTTGGCGAGGCGTCACCGTCATACCTCAGGTCTCATACCGCCGCGAGCGAGATCGCGAGCGTGCAGCCCGCCGCACGCAGCATCGCCATTCTGCGGGAGCCCGCGAGCTTCGTGCGCTCACTCCATCTTCAACTCGTGCAGGAGCACGTCGAGACCGAGAAGGATCTGGGGAAGGCGATCTCGCGTGAGGAGATCGTGCGAGGGGGCCGACGGGTGCTCCGCTACACAGACCACGTGCGCTACGTCGAGCAACTGCGCCGCTACCACGACGCATTTTCAGCAGACCAGACGTTGGTGTTGATCTACGACGATTTCCGGCGTGACAACGAGGCGACGGTGCGCAGGGTATTGCGTTTTTTGGAGGTCGACGATCAGGCTCCGATCGAGCTGATGGAGGCCAACCCGACGGTCAGCGTCCGCTCCAGACGCCTCGACGACCTCGTGCGCGCGCTATACGCAGGGCGAGGTCCGGTTTCGCGGTCGGTGAAGACCGGGATCAAGGCGCTCACGCCCCGACGACTGCGCAGCAATACGTTCCAGGCGATCAGGCGTCATCTCGTATACGGCAGGCCACGGCCGCCCGATGAGAGCCTGATGTTCGAGTTGCGCCGGCGCTTTGAGGGAGAGGTGCTGGCGCTGAGCGAGTACCTGGACCGTGATCTAGTGAGCCTCTGGGGCTATGACGGCGTCGGCTGAGCCACGCGTCTCGGCGGGCGGGTTGGACGACAGGCCGCTCGGCGCGCGGTGGCGCGCGGAGACCACCGGGGCCCAGGAGGCGGTCCTACCGTGCGGCCACGTTGTCGTGTCCTGCCCTGCGCCGTTTGGCCTGGGCGGTCTCGGGCGCCACTTGCAGGAGATCGTCGAAGCGCTCGATCGTCGCGAACAGCCAAGGGTTTGCATCTGCGAAACGACCGCTGCATCCCCTCCATCGGCAGCACCACGTCGTGGGGTGCACGCGCCCAGGCCGACCACGCTGCTGGCGCCACTGGTGCGCTTCTCTCCAGCCTTGCGTATCTGGACATCCAGCGTCGAGTTTGACGCCCACGCCGCGCGAGGGCTGCCGACGGCCGATCATCTCGTCGCCTTCAACGGCACCGCCCTGGCGCAGTTTCGAGCCGCGAGGCGGACGCACTGCAAATCGCTCTCTCTCGTTGCGGCCAACTCACATTTGCGACGTGTCGTACGCCGGCACGCCCGGGCCTATCGTCAGTACCCGCTGGAGCGCCCGTGGGCGACACGCCTTCTCAAACGGAACCTTGCCGAGTACGCGCAGGCGGACCGCATCTACGTCGCCTCTCGGTACGCCTGGGAGTCATTCGTCGAGGAGGGATTCTCCGAGGCCATGCTGTCGCTCTTCCCTCTGACCCCCGATCCTCGCTACGCGCCAGACTCGGCGCCACGGACCTCGGCTACCTTCGACATCGTGTACATCGGCGGTCTCACCGTCAACAAGGGCGTCCCGCTCCTGCTCGATGCCATTCGCCGTGTCCCTTATGCGGACATGCGCCTTGTTCTGGTCGGGGGCTGGAAAACACGGGGTATGAGGCGCTTTATTCAGAAAGCGTGTGCTGAGGACTCCCGCATCGATGTCTGCCCCGGCGATCCGCTGCCCCATCTGCTCACCGCACGGCTCTGCGTCCACCCGGCCTACGAGGACGGGTTTGCCTATGCTCCGGCCGAGGCTCTGGCGTGTGGCGTCCCGGTCATCGTCAGCGAGGACACCGGCATGAAGGATCTGATCGATCCGAATCGCAATGGCCTGATCCTGCCGACGGGGGATCTGGAGGCGCTCACGGAGTCCATCGAGGCGGCATACCGTGGAGAGATTTTCAACGACAATGGCTGAGCCACACATAGCGGTTGGAGAAGTTCGGCTACGAGCACACCGTGATCGAGTCCAACGTGCCCACTCGACAGGCACAGTGGTGGGCTCACGTGCTCGCGCACCCACAGGACGGGCCCAACGCCGGCGATTATTGCTCGCCCGGCGGTTAGTGAGGCGAGCGACCTGATGAGCAAGGGCCCGATATCCCTCGAGCTCCCGACAGAGACCTCTGCCGGTGTCAAGTCGGCCGAGATAGCCGTCGTCGGTGTGTCTGTGAGTCGCACATGCGGCGTGCAAGCCCATGCCGCTCTGCTTGCGCAAGCGCTGAGTCGCGAAAATGTGGCGCACTCGCTGCACTGGCTGTGGCGTGGTGGGGAGTCGATGCGCGCGGATCGGCTGGAAGTCCAAGCATGGGCGCGGCGACTGGTCGGCGAGCTCAGCCGTAGCCCAGCGGACGCCGTACTGCTTCACTACTCGGTATTCGCTTACTCCCACCGTGGTCTTCCGCTGTTTGTCCGTCCGACGCTATCGGCTCTACATAGCTCGCGGATACCGCTGATCACCGTCATGCACGAGCTCGCATACCCTTGGGCGCATGGAGGCTTGAGTGGCAGAGTCTGGGCATCGACCCAGCGGGCAGTCCTCATCGCCGTCATGCGCGCTTCCCGGGCGGTCGTCGTCACCGCCGACTTTCGCGCCGAGTGGCTCGCCTCGCGACCCTGGCTGCCCCGGCGACCGGTCATGGTCGCCCCGGTGTTCTCAAACTTGCCGGCGCCGGCCGGCGAGTTGCCCCCCGGCCGCTCCTGCCCGGTGGTCGGGCTGTTCGGTTATTCGTACGAGGGCGCCTCGATATCCTTGGTGCTCGACGCCGTTCGCCTCCTGAAGGACCAGGGCGTCGAGGTGCGGCTGATCTTGCTCGGCGCCCCCGGTCGCTCGTCGACCGCAGGCAAGGCATGGCTGGCGGGGGCACAGGCCCGCGAGGTCACCAGCGCCCTGTCCTTCTCGGGAGCTCTCCCAGCTCAGGATCTAGCGGATGCGCTCGCAGCCTGTGACGCGTTGCTGTTCGCGGACACGTCGGGCCCGTCCTCGCGAAAGGGTACGCTTGCGGCTTCGCTGGGCTCCGGCAGACCCGTGATCGCCATCGACGGACCCCGCCGGTGGTCAAAGCTCGTCGAGTCTGAGGCAGCCCGCGTGGTCGCACCGACGGCGCACGCGCTGGCTGACGCGCTTCGCGCCGTGCTCGACGATGAGGACTCAGGCAAAGCGCTCGGCGCCCGTGGTCGCGCGTTCGCCGAGCAGGAGATGGGCGTCGGACGTACCGCGAGCGTGGTGAGGACGCTGCTCAGCGATATCGTCGCTGGGGCCGCATCATGAACGGGCTCCATACTCGAGCGCACCATGGCTCGCCTCGCTCGTCGTCCGCTGCTCGCGCTGCCCCGCTTGCCACGTCGAGCGAGCGGTCTGGTAACTCTCCAGCAGCGCCTGGACATGACGCTCCGGCGAGAACCGGGCAGCCACCATCTCCCTGCCGGCGGCGCCCATCGTTCGTTGCCTGTCCGGGTCGGCCAGCAACTCGTTGAGCGCGCGCGCGAGAGCGCGCGCGTCTCCCGGCCGTACGCACAGTCCGGTGACACCGTCTTGCAGCCAGTCGCCGATCCCCCCGGTGGAGCTGGCGATCACTGGCCGACCGGCGGACAAAGCCTCGATTCCGACGAGCCCGAACGGCTCGGGCCACAGCGATGGCATGACCACAACCGAGGCGTTTGCGAGTTCCCTCGCAAGCTCCTCGGGGTCGAGCCAGCCCTTGAAGCGGACCCGCTCGCCTATCCCAAGCCGTCGTGCCAGCCGCTGCATCGCATTGGATCGCCAGCCATCGCCGCATATGACAAACTCGGCATTCACTTCGCGAGCTGCGCGGATCAGGACGCCGACGCCCTTCGGGGCCGCTATCCGACCCGCGAAGACGACCCGCCGCCGCGTGGCGTGTCCCGAACCCGGCTTCGGAACCATCGTGGTGAAAAGAGGGACCACCGTCCGGCGAGTCACGCCGTTTGCGGCCAGGTGCCGGCTCACGGAACTGGAGTAGGCGACCACCAGATCGGCGTGCATGAGGGCCTGCAGCCCCCTCGTCGCACTCCTGTACTTCGAAGGCAGGGGTTTTGGGTGAAATGTGTGCGCGCAGCCTCGTGTCGCCAGATTGACCACGCATCCCAGTCCATGGGAGCGCGTGCATTCATGGCCTGCGCGGAAGTAATAGACGCCGGACGTGCAGGCCGTGTACCCATGAGCGCTGATCACCACAGGTGCGCTCATCCGCATGGCGTCAACAATCTCGGGGTCGTCAACCTGGTGAATATGGATCACCGCCGGCCGAGACGACAGAGCCTCGCCAAGCCTCGCATCCATCGAAGCCCCCGCATCGAAAAGCTCCGGGCGGTGATACAGCACGACTCCGGGGACGTGCTCGTTGGATTCGATCCGCGCCGCCAGCACCTGCACGTGCAGGCCGTGGCGAGCAAGCGCCGCCGCGCTCGCCTTGACATGTGCGGCCACTCCACCATCCCTGGTCCATCGTGGTGTCACCAACAGCACCGCGCCCGGCTTCATCGACATCTCAGCGGATGGTGGGGGTTCCATGAGGGCATCGGATGCTAGCAATCGTCGCAGCCGTGCGAGTCTCCTCCTGTGGGGTCGATCCATACGAACGAGGTTCTCGTGACGTTCGGGGGCGTTACTAATTCGTTACGCTGCGCCGGGCTGCAACAATGCGCGCATGCGGTTAATCAATCGGGCGGTGGGAGCGGCATCGCGACGTCTGGGGCGACCGGAGTTGCTCGCCGCCGTCGATGCGCAGGCGCGGCAAGCACAGCGCGAGGCGATTGGCATCAGCGCGGTGCTCGCCGGCACTCTTCGTGGCGATGGAAGCTATGTCGATGTTGGAACCAATCGCGGCCAGGTCTTGAGTGAGGCCATGCGGGTGGCACCGCGAGGACGCCACATCGCGTTCGAGCCCATTCCGGACTTGGCCGCCGAGGTCGCGCGTACGTTCCCGCAGGTTGACTGCCGCCACATGGCGCTGGGCGCTCGCACGGAAGTCACGCAGTTCTGTCATTTTACGCAGCTCGATGGCTGGAGCGGACTGCGACGAAACCCCGAGATCAGCGACAGGCAGGGTCACCCTGAGTACATCACCGTCGAAGTGTCGACCCTCGACGCGGAGCTCGCCAGCCTGACGCCAAGTGTTATCAAGATCGACGTCGAGGGCGCCGAGCTGGCGGTGCTCGAAGGCGGTCGGTCGGTGCTCTCACAAGCGCGACCGGTGGTGATCTTTGAGCATGTTGCGCAGGCATCGGCGTTGTATGGCGCCGCACCCGGAGCCCTCTGGGATCTGCTTACCGAGGTGGATTATGAGATCTTTGCGGTAACTGGTGATGGTCCGTTCACGCGCTCGGCCTTCGCTGCGAGCACCAGTATCGTGAACTGGCTGGCCACGCCGGTCGTCCAGTCATTAGATCCGGAGACCACCTGACTGGAAATTGCCTTAGATTCCGCAAATTGCGTATCGTCACCAGCCTACGACCGCCCGTACAGCGGGCAGCTCAACTAGTCCGGAGACCATCCAGTGCTTTACATTGCCACGGTTCATTACAAGTCACCCCAGTGGATAGAGATCCAAACGAGGTATCTGCGCCAGCATATCTCCGTCCCATATCAGACGTGGACGTCGCTCGAGCAGATAGACCCTTCATACTCCGTCCACTTCGATCGGATAGTCGAGCAGCTTGGCCCTCACGCCGGCAAGCTGAATCATCTGGCGATGGAGATCTCACAGGAGGCGTCGGCCAGTGATTTGCTGATGTTTCTCGACGGGGATGCGTTCCCCATCGCCAACCCGATGCCTCTGATTGCCGATGGTCTCGCCCGAGCGCCGATGATTGCGGTACGCAGAGCTGAGAACGTCAACGAGCCACAGCCACACCCGTGCTTCTGCGTGACCACGGTGGGCGCCTGGCGCAGTCTACCGGGTGACTGGTCGGCTGGGCCTACCTGGCTTGGTCCCAGGGGCAGGCGCCGGAGCGACGTCGGAGGCAACCTGCTGCGGAGGCTGGAATTGACGGGCACGCCATGGGTGGAGTTGCTCCGATCAAACCGGAATAACCTCGACCCTGTTTATTTCGCTATTTACGGCGACATCATTTATCACCATGGCGCCGGCTTCCGGGCCGGCGATTTGAGCGGGGCGCATCGCACCTCGGGACCGGAGCCATTGCCTTTTCCTCGAATACCATTGCTGAACCCCGTGATAGAGGTCATCAACCGAGAAAGATGGCGGTCATGGGAACGCAAAACCCAGAAACGTCGTGCCCAGCAGTCAAAGATCGTTTTTGAACGGATTTGCGCCGGCGGCTCAGACTGGTTGGCGGAATTCATGTAGATGACCACCGCGGGCCATCGTGTCAACCGGGTCGGCCTCGATTCACCGGCAAGAGCGGTGTGATCCGTCTCGAGGCTGAGTTGCACGGAGATCACTCGCTGGCTGCGGAGGCACCTTTAGATCAACGATAGGAGGACAAGATGGCTGACGACACACAATCGACGCTCCACGACCTGAACCTCGGCGCCGCAAAGACCCGCATCCCGGGATTCATCAACATCGATATCCACGAGCGGGCGGACATCAGCCTCGATCTCGGCGTCGACAAACTGCCATTCCCCGACGATAGCGTGCGAACTGTAGTATCACACCACACGCTGGAGCATGTCCCCAATTATCTGTTTGCTCTCGGGGAGATCCACCGTGTTCTCAAGCACGATGGTGAGCTGTTGCTGTCGCTGCCATACGCAACGTTGACCGAGCATCATCTGGTGAACCCATATCATCATCACAACTTTACGGAGCGATCGTTTGACTTCTTCGATCCGCTATTGCTCAAGGGTTCGGCGGCGGAGGAAGGCGATACGGCGTTTCGCAGCGTGCTCGTCCGCTTCAGCTACATCGGACTTTTTGGCATCGCGCCAAGATGGTGTCGGGTGTGGGCGCGTCGGCATCTGCTGAATGTCGTTCGTCAGTTTGACATAGTGTTGATAGCGATCAAGGATCCAGACCGTCCTGTCGACGTGAGCAAGTCGCGCGCGCGGGAGCTCGAGGCGCGACTCATGGAGCTGAAGCGCATGCGCACTCCATACGCTCCCGCTGGAAGCGAGTCGCAGGCCATGGATGGCGCCTGGCCGGCAGAGCGACGACGACGACCATCCCCATCTGCCCCAACGGGAGTCCGACGTGTCCTGCGCCGTGGCCGAGACGCTCTCGGACGGCGCTCGGAAATACGATACGAGTAAGGATCAAGTCAAAAATGCAGTGGCCGCGCATGCTGCCGACCCAAGGCATGAAGCGCAGTCAGTCCGGCTCTCGGCCCGTCGGCACGTGGAGCGCGCGCTGCAGGATCTGCTTGAGGGCGCCGCTGTCGCGCAGCGTGCGCACGAGATGATGGCGACCACGCCCAAAACGGTAGAGTCGCACGCCATCGAGCCCGAGCAGGCGCTCGGCGTGCAGTCGGTCGGTGTGCAGGGAGTCGTCGAAGAAGACGCGGTAACGCGTGTCGGTGCGCCGGGCCTGTCCCAGCGCGGAGCCCAGGTCGATCCAGCGTGCGTCCAACGCGTCCGCCGCGACGAGCGGTCTCAGGCGATCATCCCAGCGGTGGTCGTCCATCGTGGCGAGGACATCGAGATCGAGAACGGTCTGCGGCGCGAAGCACAGGACTGTATCTGCGCCGAGCAGCGTGCCGAACAACAGCGCGGCGTAGCCCCCTGCGGAGTTGCCCGTGACGACGAGCCGGTCGACGTCGTGATCTGCGATCAATTGGCCCAGCGACTCGACCACGCTCGTGAGCGTCGTGCCGTACCCCGGCATGCCCCGGTGGTACCAGGCCTGACGCAGGTCGCGCACGAACAGCCGTTTCACGGGAACGTCTCCCGTGAGCGAGAAGAACTCAAACGGCGGCATCCCGATCCGTCCCAGCATGCCGCCGAAGGCGACCAGCAGCGTCCGTGAGTCGTTGCTCAGCTCGAGGCTCAAGGGAACCTCGGGGTCACCCAGATCCTTGGGTGACCGGCGCCGGAACCGGCGTTTGAAAAAGCGCGCGCGTCGGATGAGCGGGCTGGTCATGTTGTCAGTGCGCACGGATGCTCCAGCCGCGTGGATCTGCTCATCGCCCCGTATCCCGTGTTCGACCTCGGCTTGATCGCACGAGATGATAGGGATGAGGGCGATCGCGCGCGCACCGGCCGGCGGCGGATGGCTGCAGGCCGGCGCGGTATGTGCGTCAGCTCATTTGCCCCCGTAGGCGATGGTGAGGATGCGGGGGTAGTCCGTGGCCGCGAATTCGAAGATGGCGGTGCTGCCTTCACGCGAAATGAGCTGGGCCGGCGTGGCTTTATTGCGCAGTGGGTCGTATGCGCTCACGGACGGGGGATTGCTGGTTTTGGGGAGATTGCCGAGCGTGATGCGGAAGGTCTCGTCAGGGAGGTCGAAGCGATTGACATCGGTCGCTGGGGCGCCTGGTTCGTAGAGCGTGAGCAGGTTGCGCGTCATGACATAGACGGGGATGACGAAGCGCGTGGGGGAGGATTGGAAGGGAAGCACCGCCAGCACTTCGCGGTCATAAAGGGTGGGGTGTGCGGCCGTGCCGTCGCCGGTGAATTGTGCATGGTTGCCGTCTTGGGCGATGGACAGGAGCTCGAGTTGCCGGGGTGCGCCTTCGGGGCCGGGACCTTGGAACTGGGCGAGCATATTTCCGAAGCCGGACATGGTTTCGCCGCCGAGCGCATCGCCTGGATAGGCGCCCGGGTGGGCCTCCAGCGCGGACCAGAAGTCTTCGCCTATCAGGCTGTAGCTGCCGGGAGCGGCCGCGAAGAAGTAGTCGCGGGCCATGCCCTTGTTCGTCATCGCCACCAACTGTCGTAGCAGCGCCTTGGCGTGGAAATGCGCCTTGTCGGCTGGTGTGAGCCCCGCGAAGGTGCTCTTGGAGATGCCGAGGTTGTACTCGGTTATCCACTTCTGCAGCGGGCTGCCACCCACAGGTCCAACTTCGCGGCCGTGCGGGAAACCATAGATGTCCGTTGTGATCGGCGAAAGATCACGGATCAACGTCTCGGTTGACGTCGCCGTCAAGGTGTACTCTGAAAAGTCTGACTGATAGCTGGGGATGAACAGCGGCGTAAAGGGCGCCTGTTCTTTGGGCCGGATATCCTGTACGCCGAGTGCGTTGACGGGACGGATGCCGCTGATGTCGTAGTCGGCAGGAAAGGTTCTCATGCCCACATATGGGTGCTTGCTGAGTGCGGTGAGCCCCAGCGGTGCGTTTGCGCCGGAGGGGAAGGGGCTCTCGCTGGCGAAGCCGTCGGTTATGCCGACCCCAGGTGAGATTTTGCGCACTTGGGCGACTGTTTCAGCGAGCAGCGCTTGAATGACTTCATGGATGACGGTCTTTTTCCTCAGAGTGGTTTCTGCTTCCAAGCCGGCTTCCGGTTCTGCACTGACTCCTGGTTCCGAACCGACTCCTGGTTCCAGACTATGTTCTGTTGCCGAGCCTTTTTCGTTGGGTGCTGAGTAGTAATTGCTCGCATCGAGGAATTGCGAGCCAAAGGTAAGCTCGTTCCAGATCTCGAGATCGTAGCCTTCCGGACCAAAGATGCTCGCGGCCTCGTGACAGACCGTGGTCACGTAGCTCAGCCAGCCGGCGAGGGTTTCCTGGAAAACCGGATTGGGTTCTCCGTTTGCGAGCTTGGGAGGCGCGAAGGGGGCGTACAGCAGGGTGGTGCCTCTATGCCGGCCGGTCGCCAGGGCGCTGGGCAGCGGCCTGGACAGGGTGGCGACATCGTGGACGATGGAGGTTATGAGGATGTCGGGACTGCCGCCGAAGGTGAGTTCGTCGAAACCGGTCTTGCCGGGCACGACCGCCAGGGCACTGGCGGGAGTCAGCGTCACGGTCTGAGCGCCGGCCGGCGCTTCGGAGACCGTTTCCAAGTTGACCTGCTTGGCGGGGCCCGGGGCGCCGCTATTGGCGTTGAGCAGGATCAGCGGTCGCAGCCCGTGATTGTGCATGGCGACCAGCGACGTGTGGATATCGGTTTCGTGGACGAACTTCGTCGGTTCGCTGTAGGACAGCGCACCCCAGCCGATTTCCCTGCGGGCCAGCTTGAAGCCGCTGTCCTGCAGCAGCTGCGCGGTGGCTTCGGCGTCCGCCGAGCTCACGTTGAAGTTGATCCCCAGCGAGTCGATCAGCCGGGAGGCGGGCCAGGTGTCGAGGTACGCTCGCCAGGGCTGAATCCAGAACGAGCTCTTCCCAAACGGCAGCTCGGTGAGATACTTCGGGTCGATCGGGTCGTTCACAACTCCGCCGATGGGCCAAGGGCTGCCGCCGGATTCGCTGGGCAAAGCACCTTCGGCGGGCGTCGTCGGCGAAACGAGATTCCGGTTCGGCCCGGTGACCGGCGCACCGGGCGAAACGCTGGGCGGAGGGTAGGTGCCCCCGCCTTTGGCGCCGGATCGTCGTGTAGCCGGCGGGAGCTTTCTGGCGCGCCCATCTGAGCGCTTGAAGGTGTGTCCGCGCGCGCACGCGCGTGACGCATGGCCATGGCTCGAGGACGCCTTGCCGCGCCTATGTGCGCACCGCGCGTGCGTGGTGCTCCGGCGTGCGAGCGTATGCACGCGATTGCCTTGTGTCGCCGGCGCGAAGGCGGGCGTGAGGAGGCCGAGCGTGAGCGCCGCGGCGCCCGCGACCACCGTCCTGCACAAGAGCCGGACAGTCCGAGGATGGGTGGAGGGATCGATCGGCATCTATATGTGCGGAGAGGGGTAATGGGCCGAGAGCCATGTTTTGGACCCTTGTTACCCCAAGCCGGTCGGCAGCATTCCCGGGGCGCTTGACCCAGGCGCGCCGCGACGGACGTTCGTATGCTTCGGCCGATGTCCCCCCGGGCACACAGGCCGCGGTTGCTGCTCATCACGCCCGACTTCCCTCCCTCCCGCGGCGGCATACAGGTGCTCGCGCAGCGGCTCGCCGCTGGCCTGAAGGGCTTTGAGACGAAGGTCGTTGCCCTCGACTCGCCAGGAGCGCGCGAGTTCGACGCCACGAGCGGTCTGGCGACGCGGCGCGTACGGTCCTTCAGGCGTCTGGGAGCGGGGCGCAATGTCCCGCTCAACGCGGTCGCCCTGCTCGCGGCGTTGAGGTTTCGCCCCCACGTGACGCTCAGCGCTCATATCGTCACAAGCCCCGCCGCGGCGGCGATCCGCCGCGAGCTGGGCGGACGGACGGTGCAGTACTTCCACGCCAACGAGATCGGGGGTAAACCAAAGCTGTCTGCATTCGCCGCCCGACGGGCCGACGTGGCGATCGCGGTCAGCGCTTACACCGCGGACCTCGTCAAAGGGACCGGAGTCTCGCCCGCGGACATGAGGCTCATTCCCCCGGGGGTCGACCTGCCGAGCGACCCGACGGCGCAAATGTCGGAGCGTCCCATGTTCGTGACCGTCGCTCGCCTCGAGGATCGCTACAAGGGTCATGACGTGCTGATCCGGGCGCTTGCGCTGGTTCGCGCGGAGGTGCCCGACGTGGAGTGGATCGTGATCGGCGACGGGCCGTTGCGTCCGGGCCTCGAACGGCTCGCTCGCTCTCACGGAGTCGCGAATTCGGTTCGCTTTCTCGGCTCGGTCTGCGATGCGCAGCGTGACTCCTGGTTGCGACGCGCAGACCTGCTCGCGATGCCAAGTCGCCTGCCTGGCGGCAGCCTCGCCGGCGAGGGCTTCGGCATCGTCTATCTCGAGGCCGGCGCCCACGGCAAGCCGGTCGTCGCCGGCAACGTGGCCGGAGCGGTCGACGCCGTCCTCGACGGTAAGACGGGGCTGCTCGTCGACCCCACCGACCATCACGCCGTGGCGTGCGCGATCACGCGGCTGCTGCTCGACCGCGAGCTGGCGCGGCGACTGGGGAGCGCGGGCGCCGAGCGTGCACGGCGCTTCGCCTGGCCGACGATCTGCGAGCGCCTCGAAGCGGTGTTGCTCGAGCAGGTCGACGGGCTCCCGCGATCAGACGCTCGTCAAGAGCGCCAGCCCACGGGTTCGACGCGTACAGTCGTGTGAGGGTCCTCTACGTAAATCACACGGCCGAGGTCAGCGGTGCTGAGCGTTCGCTGACCAGCCTGCTCGCGGCGCTGCCCGAGACGGTACAGGCGCGGATGGCGACGCCGCGGGGCAGGCTGACCACGGAGGTGCGGCGTCTCGGCATACCAGCCACCGCGATCGCCGGGACCGCGGGCAGCCTCAGGCTTCATCCCCTGCACACTGCGCGTGCGCTCGCCGAGATGAGCATCGCCGCGTCGCAGGTGCGTCGCGTGGCTCGCGGACATGGCGCCGAACTGGTTCACGCGAACTCGATCCGGGCTGGGATCGTCCTTGCTCTCGCGCGGCTTCCGCCTGCCGCGACGGTCGTCCACATCCGCGACTGCCTGCCCCCGGGCCCGGTCACCACCGCGACGATGCGCCTGATCGCCGCCACCGCCACGACGGTCCTCGCCAACTCGCGGTACACAGCTCGCTCGGTGCGCGCCGCGGCGCCCAGCGCGCTCATCGAGGTCGTGCACAATCCTGTGGACCTCGAGCGCTGGGATCCCGCGCGCATCGACCGCTCGCAGGCGCGCTCGCGTCTCGGCGAGGCGGGTAGGCGCCGGCTGTTGCTGGGCGTGGTTGCTCAGCTGAGCCCATGGAAGGGCCAGGACACCGCGATCGAAGCGCTGCGGCTGCTGCACGAGGAAGGGATCGACGCGCACCTGCTGCTGATCGGCTCGGCCAAGTTCGTCGCCCGGGCCACGCGTTTCGACAACGACAGTTACGTGGCGCGCCTGCGCGCGCTCATCGCCGGCGCCGGCCTGGAGGACCGTGTGTCATGGTTGGGCGAGCGCGAGGACGTCCCCGAGCTCGTACGCGCGCTCGACGTCCTGCTGCTGCCGTCCTGGGAGGAGCCGTTCGGGCGTGCCCTGATCGAGGCGATGGCCATGGGCGTGCCGGTGATCGCGACCGACGTGGGAGGGCCGGCCGAGATCATCGAGGATGGACGCGAGGGCTATCTTCTCGCACCGCGCGAGCCGCTCGCCTGGGCGCAGGCGAGTCGCCGGTTCGCGGAGGACTCCCGGCGAGGGGAGGAGATGGGGCGCGCAGGCCGCCGGCGCGTCGAGGAGGCCTTCACGGTCGAGCATCATGTGACCTCGATGCTCGACGTATACGAGCGCACGCTCGCGCGGGTGCGCATGTAGGTCGTCTTGGCGAGCGAGCGAGATATCTGGTCGTTTACAACTTTCTGACATAGAGATACTAGGCTCCTCGACGCTCGCCTACATACGGGCAGCTGTTTGCTGGCCAGCCGTCCCTGCTACGAAGGTTGCCGTGAGTTGCTGAACATCTTGGAGATGGATCTCTTGGAACGACATCCCACCGGAAGCTGACTCGGTGACCGATCGGATGGCGTTTCTGGCTGCAGACCCGCCTCCAAGGCGCGCTCTGGTGGCAACCGCGCTGCTCGCGCTGCTGCTCGTCGGGGCGGCGCCTGCCCCAGGCTTGGCTGACGGGAGCTCTTTCTCTGTGCCGCCGGTTGGGCGCTCTGGCGTGCCGTCGAGCGACGGGCCGGCGGGTCTGCTCGCGGCGGCACGGGCGCCGATCGCGAGGGCCTTGGAGAGCGACTCTCTGGTGGAACAGACGAAGCTCACCGCAAGAGAAGAAACCTTCGGTGAATGGTTCGGCTACAGCGTGGCATTGTCCGCCGATGGCGCCACTGCGGCGATAGGTGGCCCGCACGACAGTGACGAAGCCGGCGCGGTGTGGGTGTTCGTTCGCTCCGGCGCGACCTGGACCCAGCAGGCGAAGCTTACTGTCGGCGCCGCAACCGCCGCAACCGCCGCGATCGGAGGTGGAGGAGGCGATCAGGAAGAAGAAGACAGTCGAGGTCGCCTGGGCGCGAGTCTTGCGCTCTCGGCTGACGGCAATATCGCGGTGATCGGGGATCCCGGCGATGAAGCCGGCATCGGCGCGGCATGGGTGTTCACGCGCTCGGGCACCGCCTGGACCCGGCAGGCAAAGCTCACGGGCGGGAGCGAAGAGCAGGGCGAAGGGCGCTTCGGCCGCGGCGTGGGGCTGTCATCCGACGGCAACACGGCGTTCATCGGCGCCCCCAGAGACGGCGCCGGCATCGGCGCGGCATGGGTGTTCACGCGCTCGGGCGCCACCTGGACCCGCGTCGCTGCGAAGCTCACCGGTGGGGAAGAGCTCGGCGAAGGCCACTTCGGCGTGAGCATCGCCCTCGCCGCCGATGGCGCGACGGCGCTGATCGGCGGCCCGGGCGACGGCGGCTACGCCGGTGCGGCGTGGGTGTTCGCGCGCTCGGGCACGGCGACCTGGATCCAGCAGGGTCCCAAGCTGACAGGTGGCGAGGAAGAGCAGGGCGAAGGCCACTTCGGCCGCGCTTTGGCCCTCGCCGCCGATGGCGCAACCGCGCTGATCGGAGCCCCCAACGATCACGCTCACATCGGCGCGGCGTGGGTGTTCGCGCGTTCGGGCACGACCTGGACGCAGCAGGGCTCGGTGCTCACAGGCGCGGGGGAGAGCGGCGCAGGCGAGTTTGGCTACAGCGTGGCGCTGTCCTCCGATGCGAACACGGCGCTGATCGGCGCACCCGAAGACAAGGGCGGTGGTTCCGTAGGGGCTGCGTGGGTGTTCGCGCGCTCGAGTGCCACCTGGACCCAACAGGGCCAAAGGCTCAAGGCCAGCGGCGCGAACGGCAATGCCCTCTTCGGCTACAGCGTGGCGCTGTCCTCCGATGCCGGCACCGCGTTGATCGGCGGCCTGCGCGCCAGCACGCGGGTCGCCGGGGCTGCGTGGGTGTTTGCGGCTGAGCAGCTCAGTGCTTCGCCGCCTCCCGAAGTCGTTGGAGGATTACCCAACGAAAGCGCCCGTGGCAGCGGGGTTACCGCCACCGGCGGTGTGTTGGCGTTCGGCCCGACCACCGTGGCCGCAAGCGCGGCCTGCCGTGTGTCGCTCCTTGGCAGGAATGTCACGGTGCGGAGCAGCGGCCGGATGACGCTCAAGTTCACTTCCAGGAGTACGCACACATGCAGCGGCAGGTTGAAGCTCATCACCGAAACCACGGCAATCATCACCAAGGCCAAAGTAAAGCAGCGATCCAAGAGGACGACCATCGGGATTGGCACTTTCTCCATCCCGGCGGGTAAGACCTCGACTGTCAAGCTCGAACTCAACGTCGCCGGGCGCTTGCTCCTGAGCATGGCTCACGGACGACTGCCCGTGAGTATGGTGATGCTCGAGGCAGTCGCCCCGTCACGGACAGACACCGTTCAGCTCGTGCTGCGGAAGGCCCGTCAATCGCAGAAGCGGAGGTAGAGGCGCCGAGCGTAGGTAGCGGAGGTGGACGGAGGTAGCGGAGGTGGACGGAGGTGGAGGCGCCGTCGCGAGTCCGAGTCCCTCAGCGGTGTTCTTTTGCGGCTTCTTCCTTTTCCATTTTCTTGTAGAAGTCCGCTTCCGTAGCTTCTTCCCTGGCGACTTTCTTGCGAGCGGCGGCTTCTTCGGCCTTTTCGCGCGCCGCTTGCTTGCGGTTTACTCTTGCTGCGCCCTTTTCGCCCGCTGTCACCAAACGCATGTTTCCCCGCTTCTTTCCACGCTTCGGCCTTTTCGTCCGTGAGCTCCTCCTCGCTCCCGAATGCCTCCGGCCGTTGCCCGAACGCTTCCTCGTCACCGCTCTTTCCGATTCTTCGGTTGCTTCACTCTTCCTCAGAGCTTCCTGTCTCTGCTTGGCTTCCGCTTCTGAAGCTTCTTCTCTCTGCTTGGCCTGGGCTTCCGCGGCTGCTTCTCTCTTCTTGGCTTCTACTTCGGCGGTTTCTTCGTTGTTCTTGGACGCTTCTCTGCTCGGTTCCGCCGTCTGATTGGAGCCACCAGTCGAACCGCCTCCACAGCCGGCGACGCTGCCGACGCCGGTCGCCGCGAGGAGGCAGAGGAGTATTCGCAAAACGCTACGGTGGAGCATCCGCCGTAGTCTACGCCACTCGTTCGACCAGGGGCACGGTATCTGAAAGTTCACAAGCACGCCGAAGGCATGGGCTACTTTGATCGCCGTCGATACATGACCAGCAAGACATGGAGGAAAGATGTTTGGACCTGTCAGTTGCCCTCACCCGGTCGGCCGTGGGGGCATGAGGACGGCCTTGGCGATCGTGGCGATCATAGGTCTGTCGGCCCTGGTGCCGCCGTTTGCCCACTCTGTGTCAGCGGACGCGCTCGCTGCGACGATCAAATCTGCGCAGATAACTGATCCTTATGGTTCTGTTTATGAACAGGTATATTATGGACCTAAGCCTGCGCAACGAGCGGACATCTTCGCATCCAGTGTCCCCAACTCAACAATTGTGATCTTGGTACACGGTGGCGGATGGAGAAAACAACTAGCGCTTTCTCATTTCGCATCAGAGGCTATGGCTCTTCAACAGCAGGGGTTCACAGTTTTTGATATAAATTATGATCAGGACTCAGCCACTACGCCCGCCTTCCCGCTCGAGCCCAACGATGTCATGGCCGCAACGCGGTGGGCGATCGCCAATGCTGGGTTGTATAACGCAAACCCTAAGAATGTTGTGCTGCTGGGAGGATCGGCGGGCGGCAACCTGGTCGCATTGGCTGCCGAGCGATTGGATTCAACCAATCCGGGCACGGTTAGGGCTGTGATATCGTTCAGTGGGCCGATGAATTTCACTACGCTGGTGCCTCTCGTCGAAAACGGCACCATAACGAGCGAAAGTTTTGTAATTTCAATATCTCAAGCTCTGGGCCTCACTTATGAGACGGACGCCTTTTTGGACGTCTACGAACAAGAATGGTCACCCGCGTTGAATATTCCCTCGAGCAACTGCCCCGCCTGGCTGCTGTTCAACAGCGAAACCGAGTTGATCCCGCTTTCTCAGGCCCAAGAAATGTACACTAACCTGCAGGCTGCAAAATGTAATGCGACACTTCAAGTGCTCCCCGGTACCGCCCATGCATTTGCGTATTGGGATAATGTCGCCAGCGCGGTTTTCAGCTTTATAAAATCTGAGTAATGTCCGCTCAGGCGGCGCGATGATATCCTATCCCCTCCGCCTGCCTTTTCCCACGGACGCCGGGGCCGAGTGCAGCGAGATGGTCCGGCTGTAGCCGGACACCTGCTTGCCGTTGGCCACCTTGACGAAGGCGCGATAGGGCCCTCCACGGCCGTGGCGGATAAAGACCACGCTGCTGAAGCGTGAGACGCGCGCGGTGCCTCTCTTGAGCACCGTGCCGCCCGCCGTTACAGGCCCGAGACCGGGCCTCAGCAACTGGAATGCGACCGGCGCGCCCACCACCGATGGCGTGACGGTTCCATAGAGGCGTGCGTACCCCTTGCGCCCGGTGGAGCGCATGTGCATGATCACGCGCACCGCGACGCGCACGGTCACCACCGGGCTGGCCAGGGGCGGCGTGTCGAGTGTCGCCACGCGCAACTGGGTGTTCTGCGACGGACTCGCGACGGAGAACGAGAAACCGCCGGTGGCGTTGGTGACCTCGGGGGCGCTGATATCGGTGAAGTTGCCAAGATAAGGAAACGGACTGCCCTGCAGGACGACCTGGTGGTTGCCGGCGCCAGTCCCATTCAGGATGCCTTCGATGGAGAACCGGCTTCCGTAAACAACAGGTTCGAGCAGCTTGGCGATCATGAGCTTGAGTGGGATCTTCTTGGTGGTGAACGCGCGATCCTGCCCGTCGCTGATCGCACCGGCTGAGGTCACGGCGACCAGTCGATAGTGGTAGGTCGTTCCCAGTTGAAGTCCGGAGATGGCCTGGCTCACCTTGACCGGCGCGCCGCCAGCGCCCACTCCGGTGGTGGGGGTCTGCGCGCCATACGCGATGGTGGGGCCGTACTGGAAGTAGCAGCCGGCTTCCGCGCCGTGGGGGTTGATCGATCCCTCGAGCGTCGCCGCTGAGCCGCTCACCTGAGCGACCCCTCCCGTCGACGCGCTCGGAGGCTTGGGCGCCGGGATGGGCTTGGCAGCCCGCGCGTCGAAGGGCAGCGCCTGCGCAGCGAGGGGCAGCGCCAGCGCGACGCTCGCCAGAAGCGTTCCGGTCGGCGACGGTCTGCGGCCGGTTGAAGATCTCATCATGTTCGAGCAACTCCCTGTTCTGGTCGTTCTTCCATGCCTCGGGCTCTCCATGCTCCCGTGTTCATCTCTCGAACCCGGTCGGTCGCTCGAACCCGGTCGGCGCCAGATCGATGCGGTGCGATGTCCTCACCTGGGTTCTCCTCCTCCGATGGGATCGCCGCAAAGCGGTAGCCGACGCCGAAGTGGGTGTGAATGTACGACCAGTCGGGCGAGACCCGTGCCAGCTTGTTGCGCACCTTACGCACGAATACGTCCACCGAGCGGTCGCGCCGCTTCATCGCCCCGCCCCACACGCGACCGTATATCTCGGTCCTGTGCACCACATGGTCATTGCGCTCGGCCAGGACGAGGAGGACCTGGAACTCGCGCACCGTGAGCCCCACCCTGCGGCCATCCGCGAGAACCTGGACCTCGTCGGTGCGGATCTCCAGGTTGCCGCGCAGGCGCGTGGTCTCGTCCTCCACGACCGGCGCAGGCACGATCAGCCTGTTCAGGTCGTCAACGACGACAGCGCGGTGATGTGCGTGCAGCGAATGGAGTGCAGCAGAAGGGCCGTCCACCAGAGCGTGACCCTATTCGGCGCCAGACGCGATCCAGGTGAAGATGTGGTGAACAACCCGTGAGGGACCTCGTCCCCGCACGCTCCGCTGCGGGGAGATGGCGGTGGCGGGCTGCGGTTACCTTACATGGCCACCTGGTCGCCGCGGAGCGACCTCGAGACCCTGGCGCACACTTGCTCGTACGTCATCGGGCGCCGCGGGTTGTGAGTCTGCCGTGGAGCGTGAACCCGCCGTCCCCAAGCGTCAGTTCGGGCAACTTCTCCGGCGCGACGGGTCTCCTGCCCGCGGACGCCGGGCGTGTGTCGGCGCTCGCACGATACTCGGCATCCCCGCGCTGGGCCATCAGGCAGACAGCGACGCACAGCGCGACCACGGCCAGCCAGACGATCGGTATCAGAATGAAGAGCATCACGGGTACTTATTTTGCTATTGCGACTACGGATCTCCGCACCCTCCTCGGACGCACCCAGGCTGGCCTTGAGGCCTGTCATGCCGATCGGACGGATGTCCAAGCGTCAGCAGTGCCTGCTCCCACCACCGCCGGATGCTGGTGCGGCGGCTACGCTTCGCGCGTGCGGCGCCTGCGCGCCCTGGTGGCGGCGGGAGGCGCCCGCCGGCTGGAGCCGGAGTGAAACGATCGAGTTGAGCGCCGCATCCGGCGGCAGGTAACGCACCGGACAGCTCGTATTCCGGCCGCCGCACCCGATTTCACGAGGTGGATACGACTGGTTCACAGCTGGGATACAAAACCGGGTCGCCGCACAGCTTAGGGTTTGGCGCCCGCGATCCGAGTCGCGGGCCGTGATCCCATTACCGCGGAGAGCGGCTGTCGTGTGGGGAGCGGCTCGAGCAGAAACCCCAACGAGAGCAATCGGACATGCGTGACGCGCTTGCGGGCATCAAAACGGCGAACGGCAGTCCGGTCCTCGAGACCGATGGCGAGGCTCGGCGGGCTGTCGCCCACGACCTTGCGGTTCTCGGCGAGGCGGCGCGCTCGCCAAAGCCGCGCTTGGCGCATCCCGGGCAGGGCGAGAGCAGCGCCGACCGGGAGACGAAGACCGAGCGCAGCCCAAACGTCCGCTGGCAGGGGTCGCGCCTGACCCGCGCGCACCGCTGGCGCTCGCTGGGGCAAGCCGGCGCGACGGTCTGGTTCACGGGCCTGCCGGGCGCGGGCAAGTCGACCGTCGCCACCGCTGTGGAGGAGCGCCTCGTCGCCGCGGGCCGGCCGGCGTTCCTGCTCGACGGCGACAACCTCCGCCACGGGCTGAACGGCGATCTCGGCTTCGACGAGCTCGCGCGCTGCGAGAACGTGCGCCGCACCGCCCACGTCGCGCGGCTGCTCGCGGAGTCGGGCATGATCGCGCTGGTCAGCCTTATCAGCCCCTACATCGCCGACCGCCAGACCGCCGCTGCGCTGCACGCCGCCGAGGATCTGCGCTTCCTCGAAGTCTTCGTCAGCACTCCGCTGGAGGAGTGCGAGGAGCGCGATCCCAAGGGCCTCTACGCGCGCGCGCGCGCCGGAGAGCTGAAGAACCTCACCGGCGTGGGCGCTCCCTACGAGCCTCCCACCCACCCGGACCTGGTCCTGCACACGTGCTCGGAGAGCGTGCACGACGAGGTCGAGCGTGTGCTGGAGCTGCTCGCCGCGCCGCGCCCGCGCTGAGCGGATCCAGCGCCGGAGGCGCGGGGCCGGACGCCCCGTGCCCGTGCCCGCCGGATCTCACTGACCTGCGCGGATGCGCCCCAACATGTCCGCTCGACTGCTCCCACCTCGCCCTTTCACAAAATCGTCACGCTTGGGCAGACATATACGGCGACCGTATGCTCAGGAGCGCACAGCTTGCGTCTGCGCGTCTCAGTACCGTGCGAGCTCGCACCGCGAGCACCGACCGAAGGCAGCCATCCTGTCCACCGAATCGATCCCCAGCGCACCGCCCGCGGCTCACGTCGCCGAGTCCTGTGCCGCCTGCGGAGCACCGCTGGCCGACGACCAGCGCTACTGCCTGGAGTGCGGCGAGCGTCGCTTTCCGATGAGCAGCGTCCTGCTCGGCGCCTCGCCCTCGACCGGGCTCGCCGCGAGCGCAGCGGGAACGGCTCCCCCCGCGGCGCCTCCCGGGTATGGCTCTACGCCCCCCGACGGTGCCGGACGCGGTAACGCGGTCACCGTGATCGCCGGCGTGGGCGTGCTGCTGCTGGCGATGGGGGTGGGCGTGCTGATCGGCCGCTCGGGCGCCTCCAAGCCGAGCGCCGCTCCGGCGCAGGTGATCAGCGTCACCTCGCCTGGGGCCGCGACGACGGGCGCCGCGAGCACCCCCACGACCACGACGCCTGAAGCCTCTTCTACCTCCAGGAGCGGTTCTTCCTCGTCCAAGAAGGGCACAAAGAAAGGCGCCTCCGGCGGGGGCTCGAACATCAGCAAACCCGCTCCGCCGTCCGTCCTGAATGGCCTGCATTCCACCAAAGGGAAAAGCTACGAGGAAAAGTCCAAAAACCTCCCCAACGTGGTCGAAACGGGCTAGCTGAATGAGCATCCTCGGTGACTCGATAGGCAGGAGTGGGAGGGATGGGACCCCGCCCACCCTCGCGGCGCCCATCGCCGCGGCGGGTCCACCACCCTCATCGCCTGCGTCGGGCGCGCCACCCGCGCCCGAGGACGGCGGAAGCTCCGAGCTGCGCCGCAGGCGCGATGCGCTGGCCGAGCAGGTGACCGAGCTGCATTGGGATCTCGGCGGCCTGGCCTACGAGATGGCGATCCGCGACCACTTTCGCCTCGACGTGCTCGTGCGGCGCGCCGCGGTGCTCCAGGAGCGCGACGCCGAGCTGGCCGAGGTCGAGCGCCTGCTGCGCCTGGAGGGGAGCGCCGGCGCCGGCAGCTGCCCGCCCCGCGGGGCGCCGGGCCTGACCCTCCCATCCTCGAAGGTCTTGGCGGCGCTCGTGCTGATGTTCTTGGGCTTCGGCGTGATCGTCGGGGGTGTGGCCGGCTCTCCCCCCGACTACACGCTCGCCGCATCCGCGGGCCGCGTGAAGCTGATCCTCCCGCCGGCGGCGCCCGCCGCCTCCCCATCCACGCCTGCGGCCTCCTCGTCGGCGACGAACGAACCACCGTCCTCCGCGGCGGAACCGACTCCCTCGCCGGAAACCTCCTCGACCGCAACCTCTCCGCCCAAATCCGCTGCGGGCAAGTCCTCCTCGCCGTCGAGCTCGAGTGGCGGTGAAGGCGGCGGCGGCGGCGAAGGCGGATCCTCGGCGCCCGCGTCGGGCGGAGCGAGCTCGAAGCTCCCGCCCGTCAAGCACGTGTTCGTGATCGTGCTCTCCGATCAGCCCTACGCGTCGGTGTTCGGACCCTCCTCGCCCTCTCCATACCTGTCTCAGACACTCGAGCATCGGGGCGAGCTGCTGGTGCGCTACTACGCCGTGGCCCACCGGGAGCTGGCCAACGGGATCGCGCTGCTCAGCGGTCAGGGGCCCACCGCGGAGACGGCCGCGAACTGCTCCATCTACAGCGACCTCGCCCCCGCCACGGTGGGCGCTTACGCACAGGTCACCGGCCACGGCTGCGTGTATCCGAGCGCAACCCAGACGCTCGCCGGGCAGCTGACCGCCAAGCATCTGACGTGGCGGGCATATATGGGGGGGATGGACGAAGGGGCCGCCGCCGGCGCGGGGAGCGCGGTGGGAGCGTGCGGACACCCGGCGCTCGGCGCCGCCGACCCCACCGCCGCGCAACCCCCTGCCCCCGCAGCCACCGCTGCCCAACCCCCGGCCCCCGCGGGGAAGCCCTACGCGACCTGGCGCAATCCGATCGTCTACTTCCACGCGCTGATCGACTCGCCCGCGTGCGCCGCGAGCGACGTCGGACTGAGCAGGCTGACGCGAGACCTGCACAGCGCCAGGAGCACGCCGAACTTCTCCTACATCGCGCCCGACCTCTGCCATGACGGCGCCCCCACGCCCTGCGCGAGCGGAGCGCCGGCCGGGCTGCCGGCCGCCGAAGGCTTTCTGAAGCGGGTGGTCCCCGAGATCACAGGCTCGAAGGCCTACAGGGAAAACGGCCTGCTCGCGATCACCGTCGACGAGGCGCCGGCGAGCGGCGAATTCGCCGATTCCAGCTCCTGCTGCGGCCAGCCGCGGTTCCCGAATCTGCCGGCGTCCTCCTCGGGCCTGGGCCCCGAAGGCGGAGGGCAGGTCGGCGCGCTGCTGCTCTCACCGTACGTCAAGCCCGGCGTCAGCCAGGAACCGTACGACCACTTCTCGCTGCTGCGCACGATCGAGGATCTGTTCGGGCTCAGGCACCTCGGGTATGCGGGCCTGTCGAAGGTCAGCTCCTTTGAACCGGCGCTGTTCTCGGCCCACCGGTCGGGCTGATCGCACCGGCAGATATTCTGGCGTGGGCCCCTATCCGGCGGACGGGCGCGTCGCGCGTCGCAGGGTCCACACCATCGCGATCGCTCCCAGCAGGACCCCGGGGACGATCGCCAGCAGGGCGGCATCGCCGCCCGGCCAGCTCACGCCCGCGCCCTCGGCTGCCCAGAACATCCCGAACGAGCTGAGCATCACGCCGACCGCGAACTTCATCGTGTTCTCGGGCACCCTCGCCAGCGGGGCGCGCGCGGCGACACCCGCCGCGACGACCAGGAGCACGGCGAGCCCGGCGGTCGCGGCCGCCAGCGGGACGCGGTGCTGGTTGGCGCCGAACGTGAGCACGATGAACACGACCTCCAGGCCCTCCAGCAGCACTCCTTTGAATGAGATCGTGAATGCGTAGCCGTCGAACCCGGGGTGCCTGGCGCCGGCGGCGCGTGCCGCTTCGCTCTCCGTTCGAAAAGTCTCGAGCTCGTCGTGCAGAGCCTTCAGTCCGGCCGCGCGCAGGATCGCCTTGCGCAGCCATTTCAGGCCGAATATGAGGAGCATGCCTCCGATGAGCACCCTCAGCACGTCGATCGGCAGCGAGGTCAGCGCGGGACCGAGCGCCGCCACGATCGCCGCGAGCGCGAGCGTCGCGGCGCCGACTCCGCTCAGCGCCGAGGACCAGCTGCGCGTGGCGCCGACCGCGAGGACGATCGTCAGCGCCTCGACGGCCTCGACGGTGCAGGCGAGGAACACCGACAGGGCCAGCCCGATATCCGCGCCGCTCATGCTTGTGATGCTGTGCGAATGCTCATTGTGGCATCTACGATACGGGTGAGCGGATCGGTGCGTGCGGCGGTTGGGGCGAGCTTGGGGATGCGGCTACGCGGCGCGCGGGATCTCGGCGGCGGCGCGATCGTCCTCGCCCCCGGCGCCGGCCCCGTCGCGCTCCTCTGAGCGGAGCACTCGCGCATACCCTTCGCCGAGCCGCTCCAGCGCCCGCTCCCAGGTGCGCGTGCGCACCGAGGCCAGCCCGGCGACCGACAGCCGCTCTCCCAGCAGCGGCGAGCCGCAGAGCTCCAGCACCGCCTCGGCCAGCGCGTCGGCGTCCGCCGCGCACAGCAGCCCGCTCGAGCGGTGCTCGATCAGCGACAGCGGGCCGCCCTGCGCAACGGCGATCACGGGCAGGCCGGAGGCCTGGGCCTCGAGGATGACCTGGCCGAACGTGTCGGTGGCGCTGGGGAACAGGAACATGTCCGCCGAGGCGTAGGCGCGCGCGAGCTCTGCGCCCGAGAGCCAGCCGAGGAACGTAGTGCGGGCGTCGCCCACACGCTCGCGCAGCCGTTCCTGCTCGGGGCCGCCGCCGGCGAGCACGAGGTGCAGGCGGGGCTCACGCGCATGTGCGCGCAGGAATGCCTCGGCGAGCAACTCGGCGCCCTTCTCGCGGGTGATGCGCCCCGAGTACATGACGTTAATCGCCCCGTACGGGCCGCCGGCGAGCAGATGGGGATCGCGCAGCGAGGGATCGAAGCGCGAGGTGTCCACGCCCCGATCCCAGCGCATGATGCGCTCGGACGGCATCCCAATCCCGGCGAGCGCCTCGTCGGAGGCGGCGCTGGGGGAGAGCACGACGTCGCAGGCGCGGTAGAAGGCGCTGACGGCCATCGCCATCGCGCCCGCGAGCTCGGGCCGGCCGGAACGCTCCTCGGCGTAGGCGGTGAGCTCGGTGTGGTAGCTGCCGATCAGCGGCAGGCCGAGCGCCCGCGCGAGCAGCACGCCGGCCGCGCCCGCGGGGCCGGGGGAGCAGACGTGGATCGCGTCGAAGGCGCCGTCGGCGAGCGTTTGCACGGCGGCGGGCAGGCTGGGCACGCCGATGCGCAGGCCCGGGTAGTAAGGCACGTCGATCTCCGCGACCGCCGGCAGGCGCCGGTCGACCTCGGGGTCGGTGCCGACGACCTCGATCTCGTAGCCGGCGACGCCGCGCGAGCGGATCTCCTCGATCGTGCGGGTGACGCCGTGGGTGGAGCCGATGCCGTCGGCGAGGATCGCCACGCGCGGGGTCTCGCGCTCGCCGCCGAAGGGCAGGCGCGCGAGCTTGGTCTGCTCGCTGGCCAGGAAGGCGGTGGCGGGGGCGTAGGGGATCGCGGCGATGCAGCCCTCGAACACGCCCTCCGCGGCGGCCATCACCGGAGTCTCGGGGTCGCCGGCGGCGCGCAGCGCCAGCTCGACGGCGGCGCGCAGCTTGCGCTCGTGCAGGCGGCACGCGCGCCGGTAGAGGTCCGCGTGGCTGAAGGACTCCTCCTGCATGTACGCGATCAAGCCGGGCGTGTCGAGGTGGTCGAGCTCGACCGCGGCCAGCCAGGCTCGCAGCAGGCAGCGAGCGTCCTCGGGGGAAACCGCGCCTCCCGTGCCGGTGGCGCCCTGGCGCGCATCGCCCTCGCGCAGCAGCCGGCGCACCATCGTCATCACGCGCTGGGGGTCGGGACGGGTCGCTGTTCGATCGCGCTGCGGTGGGGTCGGGGTGGGAGTCGGGTCTGGCGGCGGCGTGGACTCGTCGGGCTCGACCGCCTCGCTCGCGCCGGACTCACTGGACGAACGGGCGGCGTCCTCGCCGCCCTGACGAGCGTCGGGCTGCAGCGAGCGCGCGGCGAGGACGATCGCGGCGTGGGCCCACTTGGCGGCGCTGCCCTGCGCGCCGCGGGCGCGCACGCGCCCGGCGCGCATGTGCGCGAGGAACTCCTGGGGGGTGGCGGCGGGCGGCGCCTGCGTGTAGGTGCGCCCGATGTCGACGCCCGCGTGGTCGTCGGAGCCGCCGATGCCGATGGAGTCGCGGGTGGCGACGTACGTCGCCGCGGGGCGGTTGAGCTCGGGGGCGCGGGCGCCGTTGCGTGTCTCCCAGACGCCAAAGAGCTCGGACAGGCGGCGGCGGTGGCGCGCGGTGAGGGGCACAGCGCCGACGGTGTAGTAGGGGTGGGCGAGCGCGCAGGCGATGTCGCGCTCGTACATGTAGGCCGCGCACAGCTCGACGTCGTGCGCGTGGGCCTGCAGCCAGTCGTGATCGGCGGGGGTGATGTCGAAGCAGAGCACGTGCACTTCCAGCGCGGGCTCGCCGCGGAAGCGGGCGGTGAGCTCCTCGGAGACGAACACGTCGGGGCGGTCGGCGATCTGCATGGCGCCGTCGATCGTGTCGTGGTCGGTGATCGTGACGAAGTCCATGCCGCGGCGCTTGGCCAGGGCGTAGACCTCCTCGGGCGGGGTCGCGCACTCGGGCAGGCCGGCGGCGCGCTGCACGCCGAGCTTGGAGACCTGCGAAGCGGTCGAGTGGCAGTGCATGTCCACTCTGCTGAGACGCTCCTGCGCGTCGTCGGCGATCATGGTGAGGGTCATCGTTGCTCCTCTCATAGCTCTATCTCTGTACGACTACCAGTTTGCCCTGCATATGGCGGCTTTTTTGTGACCAGCCGGGAACTTTTGTGTAAAAGGGCTGTGAACGCCATGACGGTCGTTGGATGGGTGGGTGAGCCGGTAGCCGGTCCCCCGAACGCAGTTGCCGGCGCCGCTCTCCATTGCCGGCTACGCGTCGGCGGCGCCTGCGCACGAGCGATGAGAATGCGCTCATCGGGTGCGCTCCCGAGGGCGCGCGTCCTGACCGGTCCGTAAGCTGTCGCGCCGCGTGCACGATCCGATCTCTTACTTCCAGGCCGTGATCCTCGGGCTGACGCAAGGCGTCGCCGAGCCCTTTCCGATCTCGAGCCTCGGCCACGCGGTCGTCCTGCCGAGCCTGTTCGGCTGGAATATCCACCAGAACGCCAAGTACTTCCTGACGTTTCTCGTGGCGACGCACTTCGCGACGGCGCTCGTGCTGCTGATGTTCTTCCTGCGCGACTGGATTCAGATCGTCAAGGGAATATGGCGTTCGCTGCGGATGCGCGAGGTCCGCGAGGACGACGTGTACGCGCGTCTGGGGTGGCTGCTCGTGGTGGGCACGGTTCCGGCCGGGGTTCTCGGCCTGCTGCTGCAGGAGCCGTTGCGCAAACTGTTCGCCTCGCCCTCGCTGGCGGCCGCCTTCCTGATCGTCAACGGCGTCGCGCTGCTCGTGTTCGAGCGGCTGCGCAGTCGCCCGCCGCGGCCGGGCGACCACCCGGGGGACGCCGACGCGCGCATCGCCAAGCTGCGCTGGCGTCAGGCGATCACGGTCGGGACCTCGCAGGCCGCAGCGCTAGTCCCGGGGATCTCGCGATCGGGCTTCGCGATGGGGGGGAGCCTGATCGCGGGTCTCTCCAACGAGGACGCCGCGCGCTACAGCTTCCTGCTCGCGACCCCGGTGATCCTGGCCGCGGCGGCGTTGAAGCTGCCGGAACTGCTCGGTGCGCAGGGGAACGGGGTGCGCGGCCCGGCGCTCGTGGCGGGCCTGTGCGCGGCGGTCACGACGTTCTTCGCGGTGAAGTTCCTGCTGCGCTACTTCCAGACCAACCGGCTGAGTCCGTTCGGGGTGTACTGCATCGCCTTCGGCGCGGTCTGCACGCTGGTGTTCGCGTTCTGAACGCGACCCGGCGCGGGTCTACGCGCCCGCCGGCGCCGATTTCGGCCCGGTCTGAAACCACGCGAACGCGAAGCACGCGCACGCGACGACCAGCGCGGCGAGGCCGTGCTTGGTGTGATGATGGTTCGCTTCGGCGCTCGTCGCGGAGGCGTGGCCGGGGAAGAACGACGGCAGCGAGTGCTCGGGCGTGATGAAGTAGACGACCGCGATCGCGACCATCACGACGCCGAGGATCACGGCGGGCACGACGAGTTTGCGCAGGTTGCCGTTCATGGCAGCAGAGAAGAGTAGAGAAGAGGGCGGCCGGACGCAGTCCGTGCGCTTTGTCGTAATCATGGAGATGCGCTGATGCCGGTACCGAAGACTCCCCAGAAGATGTTCGAGACCCGCAGCCAGGCGTGGAGCGAGGTGGGGCTGCTGGAGCAGGTCAGCCCGCGCGCGGCCAGGCGCGCGGCCTGGGAGGCGGTGGGGCTGGGCGTGCTGTTCGTCGCGGTCGTGGTCGCCTACGACAACCGCGCGAGCCTGTTCGGGGTGCAAGCGCACGGGAGCTCGCCGGGAGCGAACACGGCGGTGCGCGTCGTCATCGTGATCGTGCTGCTGATCCTGGGCTGGGCGATCGCGCGCAACTTCGGCCGCGCGCTGGGACCGGCGCTGCTGCGGCGCGTGGACCCGGCCACCGCGGGACCGGTCGGCTTCTTGATCCGCCTGGCGATGCTGGCGATCACGCTGCTGGTGGCGTTGAGCGTGGCGGGCGTGGAAGCCCGCACGCTGCTCGTGGGCGGGGCGTTCACGGCCGTGATCCTCGGCCTGGCGGCGCAGCAGACGCTGGGCAACCTGTTCGCGGGCATGGTGCTGCTGAGCGCGCGCCCGTTTCGGGTCGGCGACCGCGTGCGCCTGCAGGGCGGGCCGCTGGCGGGTCAGATCGAGGGGACGGTCAGCTCGCAGGGGCTGCTGTACACGACGTTCGTGACGGGCGAGGACACGGTGATGGTGCCCAACAGCGTGGTGCTGAACGTCGCCGTCAGCGCTCAGCCTCCGTCGCGGAGGCGGTAGCGGCCTCGTACCGCAGGCGGTAGCGCAGGAACAGGCGTGAGTCGTGCTCGAGGACTGAGAGCAGTTCCAGGGCGAGCGGAGGATCGAAGTCACTCCCGGCGAGGATCCGCAGGGGTGGGGGTCGCTCGTCCGCCGTGTCCGCGCCCGCGAGCAGGGGGGCGACGGACAGAAACAGCTCGTCGACCAGCCCGGCGGACAGCAGCGCGCCGTTCAGGTGGGGCCCGCCCTCACACAGCAGCGTGCGCACGTGCAAGCGCTCGTGCAGCTCGCTCAATGCGGCCGAGAGGTCGAGCGAGCCATCGCCGTCGTCGTCGTCGCGGCGCGCGCGCACGTACTCCACACGGGCGGCGGTCGCGGGCAGGCTCCCCTGCGATGGGGTCAGGAACGCGACCTCGGATTCCGGATCGCACAGCAGGGGCAGGTCGGGGGGGAGGCCGAGGCCGGCGGAGACCACGCAGGCGAGCGGCTGCTCGCGCAGGCCACGCTGCCGGCGCAGGCGGCGGGTGTCGGGGTCGCGAACGGTCGGGCCGTAACGCTCGGCGCGCACGGTTCCGGCGCCCGCCATCACGGCGTCCACGACCGCGCGCAGCCCGTGGAACAGGGCGCGGTCGGCGCTGTCTGAGAGCGGGCCCGAGCGCCCGCCGAGCGTGGCGCGGCCGTCGAGGGTCGCGACCATGTTGAGCACCACGTACGGCCGTGTGCGTCCGTCTGATGCGAACGCCTCCGAGCGTCGCTCGTGCAGGCCCAATCCCGTGACGATCTCCTGGACGGTGGCCGGGTCTCCGGGGGGAAGCAGGCGGTTAAGCGCGATCGGCGTAGAGGATGTGACGGTCGAGATATATCAAGTTGTAAACACATGGATGGGACGACCTGCTACGGTCGGAGCGTCTGGCCGGCACAGAAGACCGGCGAAAGTAGTGCAAGCTCGCAGGTCGAGGCTCTAAGCAGCATCCTCCGCGCAGCAGCACGCACATACCGTGGAGGAGTTACCCACATGCCTACCGGCACCGTAAAGTGGTTCAGCGACGACAAGGGGTTCGGTTTCATCACCCCCGATGACGGCGAGAAGGACCTGTTCGTCCATCACACCGGCATCAACGGCGAGGGTTATCGCTCGCTGCAGGAGGGCTCGAAGGTGTCTTACGACGCCGAGCAGGGCGACAAGGGCCCGAAGGCCGTCAACGTCCAGTCGATCTAATCTGACGCATGTCCCCACGAGGGGGCTTGCGCGGATGACATACGTCTAATCTCTGAGGGCTCGCCGCGGCGAGCCCTCATGTATTTCCGCGCCCGTATGGCCCACGCCAGAATATCTGCCGGGATTGAGGCCGCCGTTCCGCGGCGTCAGACGCCACCCACGATGCTCGACGTGCCACCAGCACGCCTGCGCTCGTGTTCGGCGTCTGCCATCCACGGCCCGACCCCCTCAACCCACCATCTATTCTGGCGAGGGCCCTGATGTCGAGCGACGCCGCGACAACACTCCGCCTACGCGACGGCTCGCTCGTCGAGCCCTCGGACGTGGACGCCGGGACGGGCGCCGCGCGCGCGCGCGCGGCGGTCGGAGCGCGCCGGGGGCCGTGGATCGCGGCGGGCGCGCTGATCGTGCTGGTGGCGTGCAGCCTGCTGTTCGTCGTGATCGCCGCCGACCGCCCGAGCCTGTTCGCGGCGACGACGCACACGGGCTTCTTCCCCGGCTGGATGGCCGGCCCGCTGGGGGGACTGTGGCCGGGGCTGACGCGCGATCCGACGACGCTCAGATGGGTGTTCACGGCCACGATGGTGGCGATGTACGTGGGCTACGTGCTCGCGCTCGCCCACGTGCCGAGCACGACCGGGCGTTCGCGCGCGCGCTGGGCGATCGCCACGGTGCTGGCGGTGCACGCGATCCTGTTCCTGGCGCCGCCGCTGGCGCTGACGGACGTGTTCAACTACATCAACTACGGGCGCATGGAGGTCGTGCACAACCTCAACCCCTACACCAGCTATCCGATCCTCGAGCCCCACGGCGATCCCAGCTACGGGCTCTCGAACTGGCATCAGCTGCTGAGCCCGTACGGGCCGCTGTTCACGCTGTTCACGTTCGCGCTGGTGCCGCTGGGCGTGGCGGCGTCGTTCTGGGCGATCAAGACGGTGCTCGTGGCCGCGAGCCTGGGGACGATCCTGCTGGTGTGGCGCTGCGCGCAGTTGCTTGAGCTCGATCCGGTCAGGGCGATCGTGCTGGTCGGGCTGAACCCGATCGTGCTCGTGTGGGGGCTGGGCGGGGATCACAACGACTTCCTGATCGTGTTCGCGATCGTGCTCGGCTTCTACCTGCTGCTGCGCGCGCGCGCCGCCGGGGCGCCGGAGGGCTCCGCCGCGGCAGTCTGCGCGGACGGCGCGATGGCGCCTGTCGAGGCGGACCGCGCGATGGCGAACCTCGGCGCGGACGGCGTGGCGGGAACGGGGGAGAACCACGGGGCGGATGTCGGGCTGGAGCGAGCGGGCGCCGCGCCGGCGCTCTCCCAGCGGATCGGCGGCTGGCTGTGGCCGCTGTCGGCGAGCGAGCTGGGGGCGGGCGCGGCGTTCGTGGCGGCGACCGCGCTGAAGGCGTCGGGCGTGATCCTGATCCCGATCGTGCTGGCGGGGCTGGCCCGCTCGCCGCGACGGCTCACCCAGGTCGTGTTGGGCATGCTCCTCGCGGGCGCGATCGTGGGCGGCGCGAGCCTGCTCGCGTTCGGCCTGCACATCCCCGATCTCAGCACGCAGAGCCGGGTGGTGACGAGCATCAGCGTGCCCAACCTGCTCGGCCTAGCGCTCGGCTACGGCGGCGAGACCGAAACGCTGCACACCCTGCTGAGCGCCGTGCTCGCGCTGGCGCTGCTCGCCTGCTGCGCGCTGGCGTGGCGCCGGCGCGAAGCGATCGCGGCGTCGGGATGGGTGACGGTCGCGCTGCTGCTGACGCTCGGCTGGGTGCTGCCGTGGTACATCCTGTGGCTGCTGCCGCTGGCGGCGCTGTCGCGCTCGCGCCGGCTGCGCAGGAGCGCGCTGGTGCTGGGCGCCTACCTGATCGTCGCCTGGGCGCCCGCCTCGGGCCTGGTGTGGAGCGGGATCGGCTTCTATCCGCAGAAGACGCCGCTCGGGCGCCTGCACCAGCGCTACGTCAAGGAGCTGCTCAATTAGCGCCCCACGCTGCGGGGTGGGCAGGCGTCGTCACGCCGAGTCCGAGGCGGAGAGGTCGTGGATGACTTTGACGCGCTGCTCCTCCCCCTCGGGCACGCGGCCGTCACGGCCGATGTAGCCGCCCTTGCCGCCGGCGATCAGGTAGACGGCGTCGACGTCGCCGGCGTTGCGGACCTTGCGATGCGTGCCCGCGTCCACGCGCGCGAGTCCGCCCTCGCCCAGGCGATGGACGGTACCATCGCCGAACTCGATCTCGAGCGCGCCGCGATGGACGAAGTACAGCTCCTCCTGCTCGTCGTGATAGTGAAAGCCGCTCTCGATGCCGGGCGGCATCACGATCGCGTTGACGCCAAACGCGCCCACGCCGAGGCCCTTGCGGACCTTGCGAAAGCCTGGCCCCTCGCCCAGCGCGTCCAGATCGCCGACGGCATAGCCCTCGCCGACGGTCACGTTCGGGTACTCAGATGATGCCTCCATCGCGATGTGCTCCTCTCGGTCGTCCTGTCAGTGATCGGCAACGTATCCGTCTTGGGGCTCCAGCGGCAGGCCCTCGTCCGCCCAGCGCCTCAGGCCGCCGCGCAGCGAGTACGCCTCATAGCCCGCGGCTCTGAACGCCTGCGCGGCCATGTCCGAGCGCGAGCCCACGCGGCAGTAGAACACGACCGGGCGCTCGCGCGCGATGCTCGCCGCCTGCGCCGTGAGCTCGACCAGCGCGATGTGGCGCGAGCCGGCGATGCGGCCGGCCTCGCGCTCGTAGGGCTCGCGCACGTCGATCAGCTGGGGCGCGGCGCCTTCTTCGGCGAGCCACTTCTGCGCCCGCGCGGGACCGATGTCGATCGCGGAGGTCTGCTCGTGCACGCTCATCTGTGTGAGCGTAGCGGCGCGGGATCAGAAGCCGGCGGGCGGTTCCTCGTAGGGTTCGCGCTCCACCACCCGGTCGCGCACCACGCGACCCCGCCGCGGCGCCCAGGCGAGCATGTACAGGAGCGACAGCACGAGCCCGGCGATGCCGACGATCATCAGGATCAGCCCGACGGTCGCGATGTCGATGCCCGACACGGTGGCCGTCACGGCGTAGCGCAGGATCGCGCCGACCGCGATTAGGAAGATGGATGTGCCGAAGGTCATAACCAATGAGTTACCCGCATCTCAGGGCCGCAAACTTCAGGCGGGCGGGCACGTCCTGTCGTGGTCTGCAGTTCGGTCGGCGCATGCGCCGACCGCGTCCCCGCTGCACGCCCCAACGGGATGGCGCATGCGCCATCCCGGACCACGCCGCATGCGGCGTGGTCTTCACTACGATCAACCCAATGCAGACCCTCGACGACGTCTACACGATCCCCCAGGAGCACCTCGACCTCTGTCAGGCGATCGGCCAGATCGCGCGCGAGCGGATCGCGCCGCGCTCGGCGGAGATCGACGAGCAGGCCGAATATCCGTGGGACGTGCGCAGGCTGCTGGGCGAGCAGGACATCCTCGGGCTGCCGTTTCCGACCGAGTACGGCGGCACCGGCACGGGCACGCTGATGCTGAACATGGCCGTCGAGGAGATCGCCAAGGTCGATGCTGCCTGCGCGCTGATCCTGATGGTGCAGGAGCTCGGCACGCTGCCGATCCAGCTGTATGGCACCGACGAGCTGAAGGAGCGCTTTCTGCCGCGCTGCGCCTCCGGCGAGTGGTCGCCCGCGTTCGCTCTGTCCGAGCCCGAGGCCGGCTCGGACCCCGCGGGGATGAAGACGACCGCCGTGCTCGACGGCGATGAGTGGGTGATCAACGGCGCCAAGAACTGGATCTCCAACCTCGGCGTGGCCGACTTCTACATCACGTTCGCCGTCACCGACCGCGAGCGCCGGCGCATCACCGCGTTCGTGGTCGAGGCCGACCGGCCGGGGTTCAGCGTGGGCAAGCTCGAGCACAAGCTCGGCATCCGCGCCTCGCCGACGGGGCAGCCGATCTTCCAGGACGTGCGCGTTCCCCGGGCCAACGTCATCGGCGAGGTCGGCCGCGGCTTGTCGGTCGCGCTGGGCACGTTGGAGCGCACGCGCCTGGGCGCCGCCGCGCAGGCCGTGGGGATCGCGCAGGGGGCGACCGACTACGCCGTCGCCTACGCGCGCGAGCGCGTGCAGTTCGGCCAGCCGATCATCGAGCTGCAGGCGATCCAGTTCAAGCTCGCCGACATGGAAACACGCACGGCCGCCGCGCGCGAGCTGCTGTACAAGGCCTGCGCGCTGGCCGATCGCGGCGATCCGCAGCGGGGAAAGTACTCCTCGATGGCCAAGGTGTTCTGCTCGGACACGGCGATGGCGGTGACGATCGAGGCGGTGCAGGTGCTGGGCGGCTACGGTTATGTCAAGGAGTATCCGGTGGAGCGCATGATGAGAGACGCCAAGATCACCCAGATCTACGAGGGCACGAACGAGATCCAGCGGCTCGTGATCGCCCGCACGCTCAAGTAGGACGGTGCGGTGCGCCGGTCGTTCTCCCCACGACAGCGCGCCTCCGGTCAACTGCGCCGCGCGGGGCTCGCCGCCCTGATCGCGCTCTCGCTTGGCCTGATCGTGATCGTGGTCGGGCAGGGATTCAGCACGGTCGGCGCCGTCAGGGCGCTCGAGGATGTCGCGATCGGCGTGGTCGTCGTGGCGATCGTCATCGGCGGCGCCGCGTTCGTGGCGGTGCGCCTGGCGGGCTGGCGCGACCCCGAGTCCGAGGTCGAGTTCGACGCGATCGTGCGCCGCTCGGAGGAGCTCGCGCGCGAAGGATCGGCGGTCGATCCCGACGAACTGGAGTTCCTCGAACTGGACCCGCTCAACGACGAGGATTTCGAAGAGCTCGTACGCGACGCGCTCGACGACCTGCCCGACCTGCTGCGCAACGCGCTCGCCCACGTCGCCGTCGTGATCTCCGACGGCGGGCGCCGGCGGGGCGCGTACGGGCTGTATCAGGGCGGGCAGTCTCGCCGCGACGACACCCACGACCGCATCGTCATCTTCAGAGACACATTGCGCCGCGACTTCGGGCACAGCCCCGAGCTGCTGCGCGACCAGGTCGTACGCACAGTCCGGCACGAGCTCGCGCACCATGTGGGATTTGACGAGTTGGGCGTGAGCCGCCTCGACCTGTAAGGGGCGCCGAGCGCCGCATACGTGTGCGCATTGACACACGCTTGGCTGTGTCTGGTCCCATAGGATGCGCATCCACACCGAACTGCAACCCAGGAGAATCGCCAAATGCCAGAGGCAGTGATCGTCGACGCCATACGCACGCCCATCGGACGCGCCGCCAAGGGCTCGCTCAAGACAGTTCGCGCCGACGACCTGGCCGCGATCCCGCTGAAGGCGCTGCTCGAGCGCAACCCCCAGCTGCAGCAGACCTCGATCGGCGACGTGATGATGGGCTGCGGCTACGGCGAGGGCGAGTCCGGCTACAACATCGGGCGCATCGCCTCGCTGCTGGCGGGCATCGACCACCACGTGCCCGCCTGCACCGTCAACCGCTTCTGCGCCTCCTCGCTGCAGACGACGCGCATGGCCTTCCACGCGATCAAGGCGGGCGAGGGCGACACCTACATCGCCGCCGGCGTCGAGGCCGTCTCGCGCACCGGCCGCGGCAGCCAGTTCGAGCTCAACCACGCCGTCGACGGCTCGGAGGGCTCCGCCTACAACGTCTACATCCCGATGGGCATGACCGCCGAGAACGTCGCCGAGCGCTGCAACGTCAGCCGCGAGGCCCAGGACGAATGGGCCGTCGTGTCGCAGAGCCGCGCGGTGGCCGCGGTCGAGTCCGGGCACTTCGACGCCGAGATCGTGCCCGTGACGGTGCCGGCGCACACCGACGTCGACAAGGAGGGCAACGAGATCGACGTGCCCGAGACGGTCGTCAGCCGCGATGACGGCCCGCGACCCGGGACGACGATGGAGCGGCTCGCGGCGCTGAAGCCCGTGTTCAAAGAGGACGGCTCGGTCACGGCCGGCAACGCCTGCCCGCTCAACGACGGCGCCGCGGCGCTCTTGATCATGAGCGAGGAGAGGGCGAGCGAGCTGGGCTGCAAGCCCAAAGCGCGGATCATCGCCTCCACCGTCGCCGCGATCCGCCCCGAGGTCATGGGCCTCGGCCCGATCCCCGCCATCCAGAAACTGCTCGCCAACACCGGCATGGCGATGAGCGACATCGACGTCGTCGAGATCAACGAGGCCTTCGCCGCGCAGATCGTGCCCTGCAAAGCCGAGCTCGAGATCCCCGACGAGAAGCTCAACCCCTTCGGCGGCGCGATCGCCCTCGGCCACCCCTTCGGCATGACCGGCGCGCGCATCATGACCACGCTGCTCAACGACCTGCAGACGCTCGACGCGACGTACGGCATCGAGTCGATGTGCGTCGCCGGCGGCATGGGCATGGCGATGCTCGTGGAGCGGGTGTAGCCAGCCCTCCAGTTCACACGCGTTGCCGGCAGGCTGATCGGCACACCAGTTTGGCTTACGTGTCGATGTCCAGCCCCGGGATCGGCTCGATCGGGAGCTCGCCGTGGACTCCTTCGAGGCCGATCAGATCGTTGCGGTCGCGAGGGCGACCCGCGAGGCGCTTGAAGCCGACGATGCTGGTCAGTCCCGCTACGAGAAATTCAGCCCCGTCGTATTCGGCGGGCATCGCGCGCTGCTCCACGGTCTCGTAGTCCAGCGGCGGCAGCCCGCCGCGCATGATGTCTATGATGCCCGCCTCGGTCCGTGCGCGCAGATGGGTCTTGCCGATCAGGTGCTCGTCGTCAAGCGGCGCGTCATCGCGCAGCCGTACTCCGTCCAGCTTGCGCAGCGCGGCGAGCACCCGGCGATCGTTGTCCTCGTCGTCATCAGGTACGAGGAAGTCGATGTCTTCGGTGGCGCGAATGAAGCGGTTGGCGATGACCGAGAAGCCTCCAACCACCACGAAACGGGCATGCTCGGTCAGCAACCCATGAGCGGCAACGTCGAGCTTAGGATCGAGAGCGGCCATTGGCTCGCTCGACGGCTCTCAGCAGGCCGGCTGCCTGGGCGGAGAGATGCTGGCCGCGTCGCAGCAGCTCACCGATCGGCGTATCGGGCGGCGGCGTCAGCGCACGGCGCTTTTCCTCATTGAGCGCGGCCCACTCGGCCTCATGCCCGGGCTCCAAGAGCGTTTTGTGGGGAGCGGCGCCCATGAAGTCATTCTAGCTCATCGCCCGGCACTTTGCACCGCAATGTCTACAGACGAGCTATCCGCGCTGGCGATGACGGTCTTTCGCTTTGCAGAGCCAAGCACAGCGTACTGTCAGCCTGTTTTGGGCGGCATTGGCAGTTCGCTCTTGACAAGCCGTGCGGCCCCGATGGCGGTCACGGGGACGCTGTCCTCGACGCAGGGGGCGAGCACTCCGGTCGCGAGCCGCTTCCAGGCGACGAACTGCGCGGCGCTGGCGTTTGCTCCTAAATTCTCGGTTTCTACTAGTGGAAAACGTCTAAAGCTGGTGGTGCTTCGTTGACTGCTAGGGCTTTCTTATCCTTCTCCTCCTGCGGAAGCTCAACTTTGACCGAATGGATATTAGCTTCAAGCCCAAGATTAGACTTGAACCCCGAAGCAACGGTGTCGAGGTCGCTGGGCCGCTCTGCCCCGGTTCAGGGCGCGTCGGTTGGCAGCAGCCTGAATGCCTTGCCGCCGGACAGTGGTTTCAGCGCGCGGAAGTGGCGTTCGTCGAGGGTCGCTATGTCGATCGTCTGCAGGCGCGCGGCGAGGATGACGAGCGAGGCGTCGGCGAGGCCGAGTTCCATCGATTCGTGGCGCTTGGCGACGGCGATCGTCTCATGGATCGCTGTGGGCCACCATTCGATCAGGTAAGCGCCGCGGTCCAGGTCTTCGCGCAGGGCGCGCGCGGCGGCTGCTCCACCCTGTCGGAAGGTGAGATGGTCGAGCTCGGCCACGATCAGCGGGGTGCTGCTGAGCTCCTCTTCGATCGTCTCCATCCACTCGCGGACGCGCTCGTGGTCGGCGTCGCGGCGGTCCATGAATGCGAGGACGATGGAGGTGTCGAGGACGATCACGAACCGATTGGCCCAGTATCCAGGGTGGCGAGGAGCAAGCAGATCAAGGACGCACCGAGCGTGGCGTACTCGGTACGCGAGCGAGGGAGGACGCAGAGATGCGCCGCTCATCGTCGTCCTGGCCGAAGCCGGTGCTCGCTAGGTAGTGATCGACGTTTCGAGCGAGATCGCCGGGTCCCTCGAATACCCCGCACGCGCGGGGTTTGGCCCTTTTCGCCGGAGCGGCCGCGGCCGCGAGGGCAGCGCGGATCAGCGCGGCCTTCGTGGTGCCTTCGGCCGTGGCGCGACGGACGAGCGCTCGATCGACCTCAGGGTCCAGGTAGATGCTGGTCTTCTTCATCCTCCACAGCACTATACCACCTACCACCCGTCACGCCCGGGCCTTGCCCAGAATCGCAAATCCGTCCGGTCCGGCGGCCCGACCAACTGAACGCTTACCTAAAACTTGTAGCCCGTAGGCTCCCTGGAAGGGTGGCAGAGCCGTAAATTCGCTTCGCCGACCGGCAGGCCTGAAGGTCCGTCCTGCTGGCTGGACAAGCTGGTTTTCAGTGTGGAGCGTCGTTGTTGGTAACGGGGTATCTCAGCGCGGGGGCATCCGCAGCGCCCCGTCGAGCCGGATCGTCTCGCCGTTGAGCATCCGGTTCTCAACGATGTGACTGGTTAGTCGAGCGTACTCCTCGGGCTGGCCGAGGCGCTGGGGGAAGGGAACCCCCGCTCCAAGTTTCTCCCGGGCCTCCTCGGGCAGCGCGGCCAGCAGCGGTGTGTCGAACAGGCCGGGGGCGATCGTGTTGACCCTGATCCCGTACTGAGACAGGTCGCGCGCGGCTGGCAGCGTCATGCTAACTACGCCCCCCTTTGATGCCGCGTAGGCGATCTGGCCGACCTGGCCGTCGTAGGCGGCGATCGAGGCGGTGCACACGAACACGCCGCGCTCGCCGTCCTCCGAGGGCTCGTTGGCGATCATCGCGGCAGCGGCGTACCGGAGCGCGTTGAACGTGCCGATCAAATTGATCTGGATGACCGTCTCGAACGGCAGCAGCGGGTGCGGCCCCTTGGAGCCCGCCACCTTCTGCGCCCAGCCGACGCCCGCGCAGCACGCGGCGATCCGCAGTCCGCCCTCCTTCTGCGCGGCATGCGCGACGGCGTCCTTGACCTGCTCCTCCTTGCGCACGTCGCAGGCGACGAACTCCACGCCGAGCTCCTTCGCCAGCGCCGCGCCTTTGTCGGCGTTGAGGTCTGCGATCGTCACGGTCGCGCCCTGCGCGTGCAGCCGGCGCACGGTCGCCTCGCCGAGCCCGGAGGCGCCGCCGCCGACGATCGCTGAGCTGCCCTCGATCCGCATGGGGGCGGGAGCCTATCGCGGCTGCGCTGAAGGACGATGCCTGGGTTCGTAGACGCTGGGATAGCGCCCGGGCGTCGCCTCCAGCCTCGGGATCTGCTCGTTTCTACCGCATCGCGAGGTTTGTGTAGCGTACTGTCTGCGGCATCGTCGCTGGCCGGTCTCCAAATCCAATCCTGATACCATTTTCGAGATGAATATTACTTCTGGTATGGGTACGTTTGGTCTGCTGCTGCGGGAGCTGCGGGAGGGCAAGCTGAGTCAGGGGGGCTTGGCAGTGCGCGCTGCGACCAGCCAGTCCTACGTCTCGCGAGTGGAGGCGGGGGAGGTCACGCCGACGCTGGGCCAGGCGGAGCGCCTCGTGAACTGCCTCGGCTACCGGCTGTGGGTGCAGGTGGAGCCGCTGCCCCGGCGCAGTGACCCCGGCGCGCTGGTCGAGCAGCTGGCGATGAGCGCGGAGGAACGGATGCAGAGCGCGGCGGCGCTCCACAACGCGATCGCCGAGATGAAGGCGGGCTTGAGCAGTGGCTGACGGCGCGCTCGACCCGGCTGCGCTGCTGGGGACGCTGGCCGCGTGCGGCGTCGACTTCGTGGTCATCGGCGCTCTGGCTGTCGGTGTGCACTCGGAGGTGCGCGCCACCGGCGACGTCGATGTGATGCTTCCGAGTGGAGACGAGACCAACAAGCGTGCGCTGCTGCATGCGCTGGAGACGCTCAATGCCGTGCGTCTGTCGTCGGAGCAGGGGGGAATGGATCCTGCTGCCGGCGACGCTTATCCGACCGTGATGTTCGGCACGCGCTACGGCAAGCTGGACGTCCTGTACCGCCCCGACGGCAGCGACGCCTATCCGCAGGTCAAGCGGCGCAGCCTCGACACCACGATCGGCGGTCAGCGCGTGCGTGTGGCCGGCAAGAACGACCTCGTCCGCATGAAGCTCGCCGCGGGGCGAGCCGACGACCTCCGCGACGTGGCCAACCTCACCTTCTCCGAGCAGGGAGCCGTGCACGAGGTGTTCGCCTCCATGGCGCTCGCCCCAGGCGTGGACCGGCAGTGGGCGTGCGACCTGGCCGCCGCGCGAGCGGCGTACTTCGATCCATCCTGCCGTGTCCGGATCGCCGATAACGGGAACGTGCAGATCCACGCCCACAGGTCCGGCCTCACCGACGCGCAGATCGAGCAATGGGCGCACGCGCTGGCTGATCGCCTCCGCGCGGCGGGCGTCGTAGCCGACACCGACATCGAGGTGCGGATACAACCCGCCTGAACGACGCCGGCAACCCGGTGTGCCGCTCGTCCGTGGAGCCATGTGAGGGAGGCAAAGACGTGTCCGTGGTCTTTGCCCGCATGATCTTGCTCACCCCGCCCGGTTCGCTCTTGACAAGCGGTGCGGTTGATGTTATGTTCCGTGGTGTTCATGGTTTCTCAATGGTGAGGAGCCGGGCACGATAGATCGGGTTTGGGTCGGTCTTCTGGATCGACGTCAAGCGCTTTTGCAGGGATTGTTAGGGGAGAGGGCCGGATCGCATGAAGAGGGGTAGTGTTCGCATGAGTTCGTTGGGGACAGATGTGATGGGAGTCGCCGTGCGCCCGTTTGGGCCTGTAGGTAGATGCGTCAGCAGCGCTGACACATCTCTCTCTCTCTCTCTCTCTCTCTTGTCGCAATAGCGCCCCTCTTCTAGAGGCTGATCTTCGCCTGACGCGGCGCCCCCTCGCGGGGAGGGTCGCGTGATGCCCGCGGTGGCAGAGCAGCGTCGCCGGGGCGATGCTCGTGTCTCGCGGCGCGGTCAGGGGTCCTCGTCCCGGCGCGAGGGCGCCGCGGGCGTGTCCGAGGTGCAGCGCGCGCGGATGTTGATCTCCGCGGCGCGGGTCGTCTCCGAGCACGGCTATCAGAAGATGAGCGTCGCGCGGGTGACCGGTGGCGCGCGGGTGTCGCGGCGCACGTTCTATGACGTCTTCGAGGATCGCGAGGACTGCTTCTTGGCGATCTTCGAGGACGCGCTTGAGCGCGCCGGTGCGCGCGTGAGCGGCGCGTACGAGCGCGCGGGCGCAGGTCGCAGCGATTGGCGTGAGCGTGTCCGTCGGGCGCTCGGGGAGTTGTTGGTGTTCTTCGACGAGGAGCCCCGCGTCGCGTCGCTGTTGGTGGTCGACGCGCTGGGCGCCGGTCCGCGGGTCCTCGAGCGCCGCGCGCAGGTGTTGAAGGGGTTGGGCGTGAGGCTGCACACGGACGGTTCGCGGGCCGCGGGCGCGAAGGAGATCGCGCCGCTCACCGGCGAGGGCGTGGTCGGAGCGGTGTTCGGCGTGATCCACACTCGCCTCTCTCAGAAGGAGCGGGCGGGGACCCTGGAGTTGCTGAACCCTTTGATGGCGATGATCGTGCTGCCCTATCTCGGGCAGGCGGTGGCGCGCAAGGAGCTGCGCGGGACCCGGACGTTCCCATCTGACCGGAAAGAGCCGGCCGGCCTGAAAGGTCCGACCCGTTTGGCTGAGCCGCCGGAGGATCCGTTGGCGGGTTTGCCGATGCGGATCACGTATCGCACACTGCGTGTCCTCGGTGCGATCGCCGAGAACCCCGGCGCGAGCAATCGCATCGTCGGCGAGGGGGCAGACACTTATGACCAGGGGCAGGTCTCGAAGCTGCTCGCGCGCCTGGAGAGGCTCGGCCTGATCGAGAACACCTCCGGCAACGACCACAGGCCGACCGGTGAGCCCAACGCGTGGCGACTGACGGCGCGTGGTGAGGAGATCGAGCGCGCTCTGCGCGTAGGCGTTGACGAGCTACGCGACGGCGAGAAGCCCAGGAGGACGCGCCGATGAGGCCTCTCCACATGATCCGACGTGAGCGCTCCGCTCAACCGCGGCCGAGCGTCCAGGCAATGCGGTGTGGGTTGCCGGCTGAGCACGCTCGTGCCACAGGCAAGCAGCCCGTCCGTAAGCCGACCTCGGCTGCTGCTTTGGTTCTGCTGTGCGCGCTCGCGGGCGGATTGTGCGCGAGCGCTCCCGCCTTGGCGGCGGAATGCCCGAACGAACAGATTCGCATCGAGCAGGGCTCGACACGGCTACCGGACTGCCGTGCGTATGAGATGGTAAGCCCCGTCTATAAGGGTGGCTATGGGGCGCTCACGATCGTGGGTGTCGCTCCAGGTGGGGAAGGCGCGGCGTTCAGCTCGTTGGGGGCGTTCGCGGGTAGCCCGGCGAGCTATCCGACGAACAGCCACTATCTGGCGCGTCGCGGGGCGGGGGGTTGGCAGACCTCGCCGCTGATCCCGCCGGCGACGGTCGCTCCCAACGGCCTGGGCGCGGAGTTCGTCTCGGCGGATCTGGCCCTCACACTGTTCGAGGGCGAACCGGGCCCGAGCTCTGGTGCAGCCCAGAGTGGGGCGGTTGAGACAGACTTCTTCGTGCATCCCACGGACGCACCGGACACGCCGGAAAACTGGGCCGTGGCGGGCATGGCGTTGCAGCCGCTCGAAAGGGGGGGGGGTCATTAAAGCGAGCGATACCAGTTTCGCTGGCGAGAGCGCCGGTTTCTCTCACATCGTGTTCGAAGAGCTGGCGAGCACCACTCTACTTGCGGTTCCTCTGTTGCCGGCGGCGGTCGGGAGCGTCGAACCGCTTTACGATCTGCGGACGCAGCTTTCGGGTGCTGAACCGTCGTTGCGGCTGGTTGGCGTGATGAACAACTCGCTTCCTGGTGGTGAACCGGAACCGATCGACCCGTACTGTCCCGTGCGGCTGGGCTCGCTCGGCGTCGCGCTTCAGTTCGCCCTCAACCCTACGGCCGCGGGCACCTCAGCGTTCAACGCGGTCGCGGCTGATGGCGGCACGGTGTTCTTCACGACGAACGCCAACCGCTCGGACAAGAACCGCGAAGAATGTGAGGGGACGACGGCCTTCCAGGCGGTTTCTAACAATCCTCCGATCCTGTATGCGCGGCTCGGCGGCGAAAAGACGGTGCAGGTGTCCGCGCCGGTGGCGGCGGACTGCGCCTCCTCGGCGCCGTGTCATTCGGCGGCGCAGGCGCCGGCGGTGTTCCAGGGGGCGTCTGACGATGGTTCGCGGGCGTTCTTCGCGACCACCCAGCCGCTTGTGACGGGGGACACGGACGCGGGCAGCGACCTGTACATGGCGGCCCTCGGCTGCCCTGGTGGTGAAGCGGGCTGTGAACCCGCCCAGCGCGAAGTGACCTCGATGACCCAGGTCTCCCATGACCAGCACGCGGGCGAGGCCGCTGAAGTGCAGGGTGTGGTGGCGGTGTCCCAGGACGGCTCGCACGTGTACTTCGTCGCGCGCGGAGTGCTCAGCGAACGCGGCGCGCAGCCGCTCGGGGGAGGCGTCCAGTCCCAGCCGGTAAAGGGCGCGGACAACCTCTATGTGTACGACGCGGCGAGCCGGAGCACTGCGTTCGTCGCGGACCTCTGCTCGAGCGTGGGGCGCTCCGGCGAAGTCGAAGACCAGCGCTGCCCTCAGCAGTCGCAGTCGCAGGTAACGCCGTTCGACACGGGACTGTGGACAATTAGCCGCAAAGCGCAGCTGAACGCTTGCTCCGGCGGCGAGTCCTCGTGTGAAGCGGGGCGCTTCCTCGTGTTCGACTCCGCGGGGCGGCTGGTGTCCGGTGACACGAACCAGAACCTTGACGTCTACCGCTACGACGCGCAGACGGGGACGCTCGAGCGCGTGTCGATCGGCGAAGAAGGCGCCGATTCCAACGGCAACGGCGGCAACTCTGACGCGCTGATCAGGGCCGCCGAAGTATATGGCCATGCCGCTGAAGCGGCTGGTTTGAAGACGCGTGCAGTCAGCGATGACGGTTCGCGGGTCGTGTTCACAACGCCGAGGCGGCTGTCAGAACGCGCGGGCGCCGCTGTCTCGAGTGCGTATCTGTGGCACCAAGCCGCGGGTGAAGGCGGTGAAGGACGCCTCTCGCTGGTCTCTGGTGCGGGCTTCACCGAAGCGGTTGAAGATGTCGTGATCTCTCCCTCGGGGCGTGATGTGTTCTTCGTGACGGCGCAAGGGTTGGTGGCGCAGGACTCGGATGGCCAGGTCGACGTGTATGACGCGCGGATCGACGGCGGGTTTCCTCCCGCGCCAGCGGAACGAGAGCGGTGCGCGGGTGACGCGTGCCAGGGTCCGTTGACGAACCCCGCGCCGCTGCTGGTCCCGGGAAGTGTCTCGCAGGCCGCCGGCGGCAATCTCGCCGCGCCCCCCACGACCATCCCCGCAGCATCGAAGCCGAAGCCTGTGAAGTGCAGGATGGGTTTTACCAGGAAGCGCAACAGGTGCGTGAGGAAGAAGACCAGGAAGGCCCACAAGGCACGCACGGCGAGCCACGACCGGAGCGCGCACCGATGAGGATTTCCGTCCGCCTCGGCGTGGTCCTCGCCGTGGGCGTGCTGCAGATGGCCTTCGTGCCGGTGGCGGGCGCGACGGAACCGCGGCCGCTTGAAATCACGCATTTCTCGCTGCAGACGACCGGGCCCACGCGCGAAGAAGGCAATTGCACCCACTTCGCGAACCATCAACCGGGGCTGTGTCGCTTTGTAAACCCGCCGGTCGCGTTTACGCAGGCGGGTGGGCACCCGTATGCGTTGACGTTCGATCTTCAGTTCGCGACGGAAGAATTCCAGCCGATAGTGAAGATCTACAAACCATACTTGGCTCCCACGCGTGATCCGCGGGATATTGTGCAGACGTTGCCGGCAGGGTTGCTCGGTAATCCGATGGCGGTGCCGCAGTGCCCCTCGGCGACAGTGTTGAGCAGGGGTGAACTCTGTCCAGCGTCGACGCAGGTTGGCTGGAACCGGCTGCGCCTGCTCAACGGGAACGAACTCGCGGGTCCGATCGTGAATTTGACGCCGGAAGCGGGGCAGTCGGCGGAGTTCGGGCTGGAGAACGAAATGCATCTGACGTTCGTCCTGACGGCTCACCTGGTGCACACCGAGGCTGGTTATAGCGTGGTGGTGGACAGCAATGAGATCCCGATGGTCAGCCTCTCGGAAGCGGAATTGACTTTTTGGGGTGTGCCGGCGGACCCGAGCCACGACGCCCAGCGCGGGCTGCTCTGTAATAACACGAATAACGTCCTCGAGCCGCGGCTGTATCTCGGCTGCGTCACGCGTGGGTTTGAATCGGCCGGCATTGCCCCGGTGCCGTTCCTGTCGTTGGGTTCTGATTGTGCTGGGGGCCCGGAGGTGGCGTCGGTGCGTGCGGACTCGTGGCAGGAACCGGGCGTGGTGCGGGAAGGGAGGTACAGCGAACAGTATCGGGAAGCGTCGGTGTTGATGCCGGCGTTGACGGGTTGTAACCAGCTGGCGTTCAATCCGGAACTCGAAGTGCACCCGGATACGTTGCAGGCGGATGCGCCGGTGGGTTTGGGCGTGGATATCAAGGTGCCGCAGCCGCAGACGCCGGAAGGTACGGCGACGCCGCATTTGCGTGATGCGGTGGTGAGCCTGCCGGAGGGTGTGTCGATCAGCCCGGGGATCGTGGATGGTGTGCAGGCTTGTAACGAGTCGGGTCCCGAAGGGATCAACTTCACGGGGCCGGAATCTGAAGAAGTCGCTTTGAACGGGGAATTGCAGTTGGCGGCGGGGCATTGTCCCGATGCCTCGACGGTGGGTACCGCGAAGGCGTTCACGCCGTTGTTGGGCGAACCGGTGGAAGGTCACGTGTATTTGGCGCGGCCGGGTTGTGGCGGGGCGGGCCAGGCGGCTTGCACGAGCAAAGACGCGTTGGATGGGAACCTGTACAAGCTGTATCTGGAACTCGGTAGTAAGGGGAAGCTGGGGCGGGCTGGGGTGAACATCAAGGTGCCGGGGTTTGTGGAGGCGAACCCGGCGACGGGGCAGTTGACGACGAAGTTCCTACAGAACCCGCAGACGCCGTTCAGCGAACTGCAGGTCAAGCTCAACGGTGGTCCGAGGGCCCCGTTGGATAACCCCATCTCGTGTGGCGCTGCGCTCACGACGGCTGATTTCACGCCGTGGTCGGCGCCCGGTGTCACCCCGGAAGGGTTCTCGGTGGCGGGCACGGGCGACGCGACACCGTCCTCGTCGTTCAACGTCGACCTGGTGGGTGATGGCCTTGCGACCCCGTGCCCTTCGCTGCCGTTCAACCCCGGGTTCCTGGCGGGGATGGTCGTCCCGCAGGCCGGGCAGTTCAGCTCGTTCACGTTGAACCTGTCGCGTCATGATCGTGAACAGTTCGTCAAGGGTTTGCAGATCCATACGCCGCCGGGGTTGTTGGCGATGCTGGCGAGCGTCCCGTTGTGTGCGGATGCGCAGGCGAACGCGGGGACGTGCCCGGCGGCGTCGAAGATCGGCACCACCAGGGTCGCGTCGGGCGCGGGCTCACACCCGTTTGAAATCGAAGGCACGATCTACCTGACGGGCCCGCACGATGGCGCCCCGTTCGGGTTGAGCATCGTGACGCACGCGGTGGCGGGCCCGTTCGACCTCGGGCTGGTGGTGGTGCGGGCGAGGATCGATATCGACCCGGTGGATTCGACGGCGACGATCACGACGGATGAAACGGGTGCGTATGCGATCCCGCAGATCCTGGACGGGGTGCCGTTGCGTTTGCAGCGGATCACGACGACGATCGACCGTCCGGGGTTCATGTTCAACCCGACGGGGTGTGCCGCCAAGCAGGTGAGCGCGAGCGTGTCGGGTAGCGGGCAGGCGGTCGCGAGCGTGTCGAGCGCGTTCGCGGTCGGGGGCTGCAAGAGCCTCGCCTTCGAGCCTGGGTTCGGGGTCTCGACGAGTGGCCGCACGAGCAAACAGAACGGAGCGAGCCTGGACGCGAAGGTCACCTACCCGCCGGGGTCGATCGGTAGCGAGGCGAACATCGCCTATGTGAAAGTCGAACTGCCGAAGCAGCTGCCCTCCAGGTTGACGACTTTGCAGAAGGCGTGTCTCGCCGCGACGTTCGAAGAGAACCCTGCGGCGTGCCCGGCGGGGTCGGTGATCGGGGTCGTCAGAACCTCCACCCCGCTTTTGCCCGTCCCTCTCTCGGGCCCGGTGTATTTCGTCTCCCACGGCGGGGAAGCGTTCCCGTCGCTGGTCGCTGTTTTGCAGGGTGACGGGGTGCGGGTCGACTTGACGGGCTCCACCTTCATCAGCAAAACCGGGGTCACCTCGACGACCTTCAAGACGGTCCCGGACGTGCCGATCTCGAGGTTCGAGCTCTACCTGCCGGAGGGTCCCTACTCGGCGCTCGCCGCGAACGTCAACCTCTGCAGCGCTGCGGGGAAGTTGAAGATGCCAAGCGAATTCGTCGCCCAGAACGGGGCGGTGCTGAAGCGCACCACCACGATCGCGGTGACGGGCTGCGCCAAGCCCAAGAAGCCCAAGAAGCCCAAGAAGGGCAAGAAGGCACGGAGGAGTACCACGGCCACGACAGCCAGCCACGACCGGAGGACAGGCCCATGAGAGCCCAAGTTGCCCGCAGTCTGGCGACCGCCGCCCTTGCGGTCGCGCTGCTGGCCGGTGCCGGCGCGAGTGGCGCGCAGGCCGCGGCGCCGCCGGTGAAGTTGAAGTTGCGGGCGCATTTCGGCCGTGAAGTGGATGTGTCGCAGGCGGGGAAAGGTGTGGCGCTCGAAGACGTGTGCACGGCGGCGTCGAAAGACACGTGCGGGCCGGGTCGGAAAAGCTCGATCGCGGGCGGGTTTGCTTTCCCGAGTGATGTGGCGGTCGCCCCGGGCGGGAACGTGTTCGTGGCGGACCGCTCGAATCGTCGTGTGCAGGAGCTCACCGCGGCGGGTGGGTTCGTGTTGATGTTCGGTGGGGAAGTCAACTTGACGAAGGTTGAAGCGGTCAAAGCGAAAGGCGGCACCCCCACCCAGAGCGAAGTCGAAGAAGAGGACGTGTGCACCGCCGCGTCGGGGGATGTTTGCAAGGAAGGGCAGTTGTATGAACCGGGGAGCGTGGCGGTGGACCCGTCGAGCGGTGATGTGTACGTGCTGGAGGACAACCGGGTGGATGAGTTCACCGGCGAAGGCAGGTTCGTGTGGGCGGCGGGCGGCCAGGTCAACCAGACGAAGGTCAAAGAACTCGAAGCGAAAGGCGGCACGCCGACCCCGGGGGAACTTGAAGAAGAGAACCTCTGCACCGCTACTTCGAAAGACGTTTGCCAAGCGGGCGTGGCCGCCGCTCCGGGTAGCGGTGAGCACCGGGCGTTCAACCCTGCTGGGGGTGGGGATCTCCTCATGGTCGGCCCGGGGGGCGTGTTGTTCGTCGGTGATGAAGGGCGTGTTCAGGAGCTCGACGCGACGGGTACGTGGCTGCGCCAGCTGAATGTTGCGGGGCGGGTGCGGGCGCTCGCGGTCGACGAAGCCGGCAACGTGTATCTCGAGTATGTGGGTGGTGGGAGCGTGCTTGAGCTGAGCCCAGGTGGCCAGCAGCTCACGGAGTTCCTGGTTGCCTCGCCGGTGCCTGGCGCGAGTGTCGAAGTCGCCTCGCTGGCCCTCGACCCCAGCGGCCGGCTGGCTGTTGGTGCGTTGGCGTCGCTGCCCGGCGGTGAAAACAGGTGGTTCGGGTCGTTGTATGAAGCGGCGTCGGGGCACCTGGTCAGCGGTTTCACGGGCTGGGGGTCCCCGGGTATCGCGTTCGGCCCCGCAGGCGAGCTGTACGCCGCCGTAGGACCCAACTCGCTCACGCGGACCGGTCATGAAGTGATCGCGTATGAACCGGTGCCGATCGCCGAACTGCTCGCGAACCCCGCAGCGTGCGTGGCGGGGGCGGAAAGCGAATCGGATGTGACGCTCGCGTGCACGCTGCACGGGGAAGTCAACCCCGAGGGTGTCGAAGCGACCGAAGCGTTCTTCCAGTACGGCACCTCGTGCGGGCAGCTGGGCTCGGAAACCCCCAGGCAGAGCGGGTTCACGGGCAGCGCGCTGCTGCCGGTCAGCGCCCTCGTCGAAGGTCTGCGCCCGAACCAGGCGTTCTGCGACCAGCTCGCGGGTAACGACGCGAACGTCCCCGCCTCCTCGGGGGAAACGCTGACGAGCACCGCGCGGACCTCGTTCACGACCCCCTTGGCGCCGCCGAACGTGATCGGTGAACCGCGGGTGTCGTTCGTGAAGGGCTCCTCGGCGGTGATGTTCGGCGAACTGAACCCCGAGAACTCGAGAGCCGAATACCTGTTCGAATACGGCCCCGGGGAAACCCTCGCCCAGTGCGCCCAGGGCATCCGCCGCGAAGCGTGTCCGGGTGTCGCGGGCACGCCCGCGCAGGAATCCTCCTGCCCGGAATTGAAACCGGGGGAAAGCGCGTGCGTGTACGGCAAGCTCGGCGTGACCTTGGAAGCGACGGGGTTGCAGCCCGGCACGCCCTACCACTACCGGCTGTTCGCCCAAACCGAAAACACCGCCAAGACGGAAACGCGCACCAGTATCGAAGGCCCCCATGCCGGCCCCGAAGGGCAGTTCACGACCGCGCCCGCCCCGCTCCCGCAAGCCTCGACCGGGCCAGCGGGCGCGGTGGGCGCGACCACCGCGCTGATCTCGGGGAGCGTGAACCCGGACGGCCTGCCCGCGACCTACGCGTTCGAACTCGGTGTGTATCAGGGCGGCGAAACGAGCTACGGGATCGTGACCTCCGCCTCCGCAGGCTCGGGCACAATCCCGGTGCAGGAGACCCTCGCTCTCTCCGGCCTTCAGCCCGGCACGAGCTACGCCTATCGCATCACGGTCTCAAGCGGCTACATCCCGAACGCGACGCACACGCTCGACGGGGAACCCGCCGTGTTCACGACCGCGGGGCTGCCCGTGGTCATCTCCCCGCCGCTGGTGCTGGTGCAGGTGCCGGTCCCGCCGATCGCTTTTCCCACGGAAACGGTCGCGAGTACGACGACCAAGAAGGCCGCCCCGAAGTGCAAGAAGCCCCGGAAGCTGAGCCACGGCAAATGCGTGAAGCAAATAGCCAAGCACAAGACCAAGAAGAGCACGGCGCATAAGGCGCGCAAACACAGCTGACCCACGATCGAGAGGAACCACCCCGATGTTCAGAGCAATCCGAGCCCGCCTGACGCCAAGCACCCTGATCGCCACCATGGCGCTCGTCTTCGCGCTGAGCGGCGGCGCCTACGCCGCCGGCAAGTACGTGATCACCAACACCAAGCAGATCAAGCCAAGCGTCCTGAAACAGCTCCAGGGGCGCGCCGGCGCATTCGGCGCGACCGGGCCCGCCGGGCCCGCCGGTCCTGGTGGCCCCCAAGGCCCCGGAGGGCCCCAGGGCCCCGGCGGCACCAACGGCACTAACGGCACCAACGGGACCAACGGCAGCAACGGTGTGAGCGTCACCAGCAGCGTCGAGCCGAAGGGCAAAAACTGCGAAGAAGGCGGCTCCAAGTTTGTCGCCACCGCCACCACCTACGCCTGCAACGGCAAAGAAGGCTCCCCCTGGACCGCCGGCGGCACCCTGCCCTCCGGTAAGACCGAGACCGGCGTCTGGGGCGTCTCCACGCACGATACGGGCTATGTCTTCGGCACGATCTCCTTCAACATCCCCCTCAAAGAACCATGGCAGGCAGGACACCTGTTCTTCATCGAACCTGGGCAGGCCGGTATCGAACACGCCGCGGAATGCCCCAGCATGAACATCGCGGAACCGAAGGCCGCCAAAGGCGACATCTGCGTATACGCCGCGAGCATGGGCCACATCAAATTCGAAGGCGGCCAAGAAGAATCGACCAGCGGCGCGGTCGTACTACTGCAGACCACAGGCGAAGCCAAAGAAATCGAAGGCATAGTCCCCGCCGGTGGTCACGGCACCTGGGCCGTCACCGCCGAATAGAGCTACCAGTGCACGTGTTCGCGACCCTTGGTCGCTCGCAGGAAACCGTTCGCCATGACGCTGAAGCCGCCGATCACGACATATTGGAGTCCGGCGGCGTTGGCGTCGGCGACGATGCCGTCGAGGTCAGGACCAGAAGGCTCGTCTTGGGACATGGCCGCCGCGAATCGTCGAGGCCAGCAGCTTCACGGCCTGCTGAGAGAGCTTTTGACCCCGCGCGATGCGCTCAGACGGGGTCATCGCCCGCGCGGCGCGCTGATGGTATTCGCGCTTCTCACGATTGAGCTCGGCCCACTCGGCCTCGTGGCCGGGCTCCAGCAGCGTCTTGCGGGGTGTGGCGCTCATGATGACCATTCTAGCTCATCTCGACCGGCCATGCATCGTGCTGTCTGCATAGCGCCGTGTGCAGCATCTGCTTCTGCAACGCTTGGTGAGCCATCAGCGCGGCGGTATCCGCAGCGCGCCGTCGAGCCTGATCGTCTCCCCGTTGTAGGTCAAGGCATAGGATTCCGTCATCGCACCGTCCGCACCACCGAGCGACCCCGCCGGCGATTCTCAACCGCGCGTCTGGAGCGTGGTCAAGGCCTCCATCTCCGCGGCCGGCCGCGACCGCGAGGATGAGTTCAACGCCTGGTACAACGAGCAACACGTGCCCGAATGGGTCGCCAAGCCGGGGTTCGTGCGCGGCTGGCGGCTGCGCGCGCTCGATCACCCTGCCCAGACCCTTCCGCACGAGCACGGCTACTACGCGGTCTACGAGCTGGAGTCCGTCGGCGCGTTCAACGACGCGCTCGCGCAGTCGCACGGCGCGCCCTGGGGCGAGTGGCAGGAGTACGTCGGCAGCCACCTGATCGACTGGGAGCGGACGTACTACCGCACGCTCGCGGCGATCGCTCCGGATGAGGTGGACGCGCCGTGCTGGGCGATCGTCAAGACCGACTTTCGGGGCTCGCAGGAGCGCGAGCGCGAGTTCAACCGCTGGTATGACGAGGCGCACTTCCCCGAACTGATCTCCCACGAGGGGTTTCAGGGCGGGTGGCGGCTGCGGGTGCTGTCCGATGCGGGCGATCTCGGTCCCCGCCGCCAGCGCTACTGGGCGGTCTACCGGGTGCGCTCGATCGACGACTTCGCCGCGGCCCGCGCCGCGCGCGCCGAGCGCGGGCTGCCGCCGTGGGACGGGCTGTGGGGCGAGAACCTGATCGATACGCGGATCGACTGCTACGCGATGGTCCACCACGAGGCCCCGCACGCCACCGAGACACGCAGGGCGGATGCCGGTCATGCGTGAGGCTTCTCCGAACCCGGGCAGCGGGGCGCCTGCGCCGGGCGATCGGCCCGCGGGCGGGGGGAGCTCGTCGCCGTCATCCTCACCGCCGTCGTCATCTTGGTGGTGGCAGGAGCGCTGGGAATCCATCCGCCGTGGCGAGACCCCGATCGCGCTCAGCTGGGAGGGCGGCCAGGCCACCGGTGTCCTGTTCGACGTGGGCGCGCCGCGCACGGCCGCCGCGGTGTTCGCGGCGCTGCCGCTGCAGGTGCCGGTCGTGCACGTGGCGTGGAGCGGTGAGATGGTGATGAGCGCGCGGACGTACGAGCTGGGGGTCGAGCGCGAGAACGCCGTGCGCCTGCCCCGTCCCGGCGACCTGACGTGGGACCCGGCCGCCGGCGAGCTGGCGTTCGCCTACGGCACCGCCGAGTGCCGGCTGCCCTCGGGTGAGAACAACGTCGTCGTCTACGGCGCGATCGTCGAAGGGCTCGACGCGTTCGCCGAGTTCTGCCGCCGGCGACGCTTCGAGGGCGTGGGTCAGCTGCGAATCGAGTCGGCCTGATCGGGTCCCGCCGGGCCGCCGCGGATGCTGTAGTCGCCCGCGCGCCGGCGCACGTCAGCGGGCAGCTCGAGCGAGTAGACGTCGGCGACGGTCGTGTAGTGGGACCCGCTCAGCCGCCCGACCGGGCGCAATAGCGTCGGATCAACCTGACCGTCGCGCCAGACGGAGCGCTCGACGTGCACGTGCAGCACGTCGCCGAAGGCCATCGTGCCCTCGCCCATCTCCAAGAGCCGCCGCAGGCGGCACTCGAGCGCGACCTTGGCGCGGGCGACGCGCGGCGGTCTCACGGTCCGGGAGGGGGCGGCCTCCAAGCCCGCGACCTCGAACTCGTCCTCGCCGCCGTGCAGCGCCGCCGAGCTGACGCGCATCGCCGCGGCGAGGTCCTCGCTGACGATGTTGATCACGAACTCGCCCGTCGCCCTGACGTTGGCGATCGAGTCGCGCGAGGTCGTGGAGGTGAAGTGGACGATCGGCGGGGTGGCCGAGCAGGCGTTGAAGTAGCTGTAGGGCGCGAGGTTGCGGGCGCCCTGCGCGTCGAGCGTCGATACCCAGGCGATCGGGCGGGGCACCACGACCGAGGTCAGCAGGAAGTAGCGCTCGCGCTCGCCCAGCGCGGCGGGGTCGAGCTCGAGGGCGTCCGGAGCGTCCATGCTCAAATCATCGGGCATCGGTCGCCCGCCCGTCGCCCGCCGCGATCAGCGCGATCTCGACGTCGCAGCCGGGGTGGAACCCGAGGTCGGCGACGCTCAGCAGCGTGGTGGGGGGCATGGCATCGGCGCCGAAGAACGCGCGCGCCGCATCCGCGACGGCGTCGCGGTCGCGGAGGCGGCGTACGAACACCGTCTGGTGGACTGCGCTCGCGCGACCGGTCCCGTGCTCGGCCAGATTTGCGCCCAAGCGCTCGTAGACCTCGCCCGCCTGCGCTTTCACGGCGGCCGGGCGGTCCCGCTCGGCCGCGTGGTTCGGTTTCGCCGTGCGGGTGGGAACCTCGCCGCACGTGAACACGTAGCCGCCGGCGCTCCGTGCGCTCGCGTAGTAGGGCGCGAGGGGAGAGGGCGTCGGGAGCGCGGCCGCGCGCCACCGCTCGCGCTCGCGAGGATCCTCCGGCGCGAACGCGATCGCTTCGAACGCGAGCAGCGCCGGATCGGGCCATACCCGGCCGACCTGCACGGCCGCGCTGGCCGGGAACAGTCCCTCGGCTATGAGCGCGTCACGCACATCGCCAAGCGGGCCATAGCCGCGCATCGGAAACGTCAACCACCCGCCGACGCTGACGACGTCGCGCAGCTCGGCGTCCTGCTCGCGCAGCAGCGCCTCAATGCGCGCGAACACAGCGCGGGACTCCTCGCCGATGCGCCGAGTCATGGAGTCCGCGAAGTCCGGATGGTCGGAGGGCGGGAATGACGGCGCTCGTGCGGCCATCGCGGTGGTGGCGCCCACGAACACCCACGGCCCGCAGCGCACGCTCCGCGGTTGACTCCCCGACCCGGCGCGAGCCTCGCGATCGCCCCCCTCGGACAGGCGCATGACCCGTCGGTGTTCGCGTGCGCCGGAGGCGGCGACGGCGTCGAGCGTCACCGTCACACCGGGTGTCGAGCCGGTGGGCAACTCGACGACGCTCACCGCCGGCCACTGCGCCGGTCCGAAGGAATCCAGCGCATGTGCGATCGCCGGAAGGTCGTCCAGGTCGCTCACGAACAGCCGCAGCCTGAGCAGATCGTCGAAGCGCAGCTCGCGCTCGGCGATGGTCGCTTCCAGTCTGGCGAGCACGGATCGGGACTGCGCCGTGACGTCCTCTCCGGACGCGCCGTCGCCTGGGGCGATCTGTCCTACGAAGACGAGCTCGGGAGCCGTCACCTTCAGCCGGTCTGCGTACGGTGCGAGCGCGTCAGACGGGTTCCCACCAGCGGGCATCGCCGTCGCGGACGATGGGGCCGTGGCCCGGCTCGGGGAAGTGGCACTGGATCAGCGTCATGCGCTCGCGCTCGATCGTGTCGATCAGCTCCCGCCGCGTGCGCGCCGCGTGCTCGCGGTCGACGTCGAACACGAACGGCCAGTCGGGCTCGTTGACCTGCGCGGGGTGCAGGATCGCGTCGCCGCAGATCATCGCCCGCTCGCCGCCGGACTCGATCTGCAGGGCCATGTGCCCGGGCGTGTGGCCGTACGCCGGCATGGCTGTGATCCCCGCGGCCAGCTCGTGCTCGCCGTCGATCAGGTCGAGCACGCCGTGGCGCTCCAGCGAGAAGACCTGCTCGTCGAGGTAGGAGAAGGGGAAGGCTTTTTCCAGCAGCGGTTCGTGGAAGGCGTGCCAGTCGGTGCGGCTGGCGAGGTAGCGGGCGCGCGGGAACGTCGGCTCGCCCGTGGACGTGACGTTCCAGCCGACGTGGTCGGCGTGTAGGTGGGTGTGAAACACGACGTCGACCTGCTCGGGCGCCACCCCGGCGTCGCGCAACCTGTCGAGCAGGCGGCCTTCGGCCACGCCCCAGTAGGCGTCGGGCGTGGCCCCCAGCCCGGTGTCGACGAGGATCGTCAGATCGCCGGTCCGCACGAGGATGCCGCAGAAGCGCACGAGCCAGTTGTCGCCCACGAAGGTGTCGGGATAGCGCTCGCGGTAGGGCTCCCACTGCGCGAGGGCGACGCCGGGGAAGGCGTATGCGAGCGAGCCGTGCGCGAACGGGGCGATCGCGTCGCGCAGACAGTCCACGCGCACGTCGCCGATCCCGATCTCACCCACGGCGGGCTCCTCCGACTCCCACCGCCGCGACTCGGTCATGCCGCGCCTGCGGCTGCTCGACGCGCGCGCGCCTCATGGCTCGTCAGCCCCCGGTGACAGCTGTCCTATGCGCGCGCGCCTCCAGATGCGCGGCATGGTACAGGCGCGTGCTCGTGGTCGCGCACACCGCGCACACCGGTCGTCCCCCCTCGCTGGGGTCGCGGTCGGTCTCGGCGGCGAGATACAGGTGGCCGCAGGCGCCGCAGCGAATCCGCGCGTTCCAGGGATCGTCGACCTCCGTGCGGGGATCGTGCGGGCGCGCCATCGTCTCCCAGCTGGGGCGGGCGAGCGCGCGCGCGAGCAAAAACAGGACGAGCGCGATGCCGGCGTCGATCGGCAGCGCCCAGGTGTTGGCGAACGCCGTTTCGCCCGCCAGCAGGATCACGCCGACGGTGCCGCCCACGACCCAGGGCACGAAGCCGACGAGGTTGATCTGCGGCAGTCGCCCCGGGCGGAACTCGATCTGGCTCGGGTCTTCGCCCGAGCGGCGCGCGATCACGGTGTGCGCGACGAGGATCACGAGCCAGCCGGTCACGAACGCGCCCTGATAGCGCAGCGCTTCGAGCAGGAAGGAGAAGAGGTTGGCGAGCATCAGCGCGTACACCATCGCGCCCGCGAGCGCCACCCACACGGCGCGCGGAATCTCGAACTTGAGCACGCGCGCGGCAAAGCCCTGCAGGTTGGTCGAGGCGACGTAGAAGTTGGCGGTGTTGATGCGCGTCTGCGTGACCCAGATGAAGGCCACGCCGGCGAGGCCCATCAGCGCGACGAGGGCCAGCACGAGCGTCACCTCGGAGACTACGCCGGGGACCTTGATCGTGTGCACGAGGAAGATCCCGATCAGGCCGTTGACGAAGAAGGTCGCCAGCCAGAAGGGCAGGCCGAAGGTGATGCGCCGGTTGACGGTCACGTCCTCGCGGCGCCCCAAGCGCGCGTACTCCCACGCGAACAGCAGCGTCGGCTGGGCGATGTAGGCGCCCAGCACGAACACCCAGGCGGGGCCGTGGGTGTCGAGCACGTGCGGCGGTTTGAACGTGAACCAGCCGCCGTGATAGCCGTATTCGGCGATCGCCCATACGATCGCGCCGATCAGACCGAGCAGGTACAGCGGCAGCAGCACGCCGTTGAGCCGATCCAGCCACACGCGCACGCCGCCGATCATCAGCGGCACGGCGATCAGCACGACGACCAGGTACCACAGGTTCAGCGACAGCCCGCCGAAGTACTGGTGAAACGCGACCGCGATCACCGAGCCCTCGAACGCGGCGAAGTAGATGCCGGTGGCGGCCAGCACGAGCGTCGCGAAGGCGGCGCCGAAGTAGCCGAACAGCCGGCGCGAGAACACCGACACGGGCAGGCCGGTGGCGGTCGCCCAGGGGATCACGACGTACGCGCCGGCGGCCACCAGCACGGCGGAGGCGGCCAGGCCGATCAGCACCGGGCCGGTGCCGACGGCGAACGACAGCCCGGCGGGCACGACCATCCAGAAGATCGCGGTGGGAAAGCCGAGCCACGCCATCGCCAACGCTCCGCGGCCCGCCCGCCAGGAGTCAGGCGCGACGTGGCCGGCGTAATCCTCCGTGCCGGCCCCGCGCAGGATCTCGGCGTCGTCCTCGTAGGCGACGTCCAGGCTGGGTTGTGTCACCTGCGTCGTTTGCGATGCCATGTATGTAAGCCTCCTCGCAGATCCCTCGAACACAAACGGTCCCGCGAGCGGGAATTGCCCGCCGGCCCCGCCGGACACACTATCCGACTCATACGATCTACGTCAATGCCCGGATACGATGCGATGCGCGATGGTCGGAACTGTCTCGCCTCAGAACGTGTTTTGAAATAGGCGGTGCGGTCGGGGCGTTCATGGACCAAGCTGGGCGACGCGGGACGGCGAAGCGCATGCTGGTGGCACGTGCAAGCCGTCACGTGGCGATCCAGCGCCGTGTCCAGGGACGCATCCGGACGTGCCGATCTTTTCAAAACACGTTCTCAGGGCGGCGGAGGCGGGTGCGTCGGGTCGCCTCGCGCTCGCGGTCCGCGCGTGCGTCGTGAGCGTGGCGAGCGTCGGCCAGCGATACTGCCAGGCGATGTTGACCGAGCTGGCGTACGCGGACGCCACCGAGCTGGTCGAGCTCGTCCACCGCCGCGAGCTCGCGCCGCGGGAGCTGGTGCAGGCGAGCATCGCGCGGATCGAGGCGCTCGACCCGACGCTGAACGCGGTCGTCACGCCGATGTACGAGCGGGCGCTCGCCGCCGCCGAGCACGTGGATCGCAAGACGCCGTTCGCGGGGGTGCCGCTGCTCGTCAAGGATCTCCTCGCGCAGTGCGCCGGCGTGCGCCATACGAACGGCTCGCGCCTGCTCGCGGACAACCTCGCGCGGACCGACAGCGAGCTGGTGGCGCGGCTGCGCCGCGCCGGCCTCGTGCCGGTCGGCCTGACGAACACCTCGGAGCTCGGCGGCGCTCCGATCGCCGAGGGGCGGCTGTTCGGGGCGACGCGCAACCCCTGGGATCCGGAGCTGTCCACGGCCGGGTCCAGCGGTGGCTCGGCGGCGGCGGTGGCGGCGGGGATCGTGGCGATCGCGCACGGCAACGACATGGGCGGCTCGCTGCGCAACCCGGCCTCGTGCTGCGGGGTGTTCGCGCTGAAGCCCAGCCGCGGCAGGATGCCGAACGAGCCCGAGCGCGGCGAGCTGCTCTCGCGCCTGCTGGTCGAGCACGCGTTGACGCGCTCGGTGCGCGACAGCGCCTGCCTGCTCGACCACACCCACGGCTCGCTGCCCGGCGAGCCCTACCCCGCGCCGGCGCCCGCGCCGGGCGCGTTCGAGCGGGCGCTGAGCGCGCCCGTGCGCCGGCTGCGGATCGCGCTCTCCACGCGGACGCTGACGGGCGCCCAGCCGCACCCGGAGTGCGCGGCCGCCGCCGAGGGCGCGGCGCGCCTGTGCGCCGAGCTGGGTCACGAGATCGTGCACGACGCCCCAAGCTTCGACGACGGCCAGGCGCTGGCGGACGCCTGGTTCGGGCTGTGGGCCGAGGTCGTGATGTCGCTCGTGCTCGAAGCCGAGACTCTCGCCGGCCGCCCGGCGGGCGAGGACGATCTGGAGCCGCGGACCCGGCGCTGGTATGAGGCGGGCCGGCGGCGCACCGCCGCCGAGCACCTCCGGGCGCTGCGCACGATTCAGCTCGGAGCGCGCGCGGTCGCCGAGCTGCTGGGCCGCTGCGACGTGTGGCTGACGCCCACGCTCGCGCTGCCCGCGATCCCGCTCGGCGCGTTCGACTCGGGCCCGGCGGAGGCGACCGCCGAGCGGCGCCCTGCCGAACGGTCCATCGGTGGACGGTCCGCCTTGCCCTCCGCCGCCGAGCCCGCAGTCGCCGGGCCCTCCGTCGCCGAGCCCTACATGGCGTTCTCCCCGTACACGCGCGTGGCGAACATGACGGGATGTCCCGCCATGTCAGTGCCGCTGCACTGGAGCGAGGACGGCATGCCGGTGGGAGCGCACTTCATGGGGCGCATGTGGGAGGAGGCCACGCTGCTGGGGCTGGCCGCGCAGCTGGAGCAGGCCGCGCCGTGGCGCGATCGCCGACCGCCCGTGCGGGTCGGCACATAACCTCCCTGACGGTCGGGGGACAAGCGGGGCAAGGACGCAGTGAGCGAAATGTGCTGGCCGATCGGAGATCCCGTCGATCTACGATCGGTAAGGACGCAGCATCCGCGCCGTCACCCGGCCGTCAGGCGGGAGAGCGTCAGCGCGAACAGCTGATCGGGATCGGTGAGCCAGCGCACGAGCTCCAGGCCGGCGGCGGCCAGATCGCCGCGCAAACGCTCGGGGGTGAACTTGGCGCTGATCTCCGTGCGCAGCTCCTCGCCGGCGGCGAAGCGCACGGGCAGGTCCAGCGCGCCGACGTGGGTGGTGTGCTCGCGGCGCGCGCGCAATCGCATCTCGATCCACTCGTGCTCGGGGTCGAAGCGGGCGACGTGGTCGAAGTCGTCGGGGTCGAAGTTCGCGTCGAGCTCGCGGTTGAGCACGCGCAGCACGTTGCGGTTGAACTCGGCCGTCACGCCCTGGGCGTCGTCGTAGGCGGCCTCCAGCACGTCGGGGTCCTTGACCAGGTCGGTGCCCATCAGCAGATGATCCTCAGGGCCGAGCAACCCCGCGATCGCGCGCAGGAAGCGGCGGCGGCTGCCGGGCGGGAAGTTGCCGATCGTGCCGCCCAGGAATGCCACCAGTCGCGGTCCGACGGCCTCCGGGACCTGGTCGAGGTGGCGCTCGAAGTCGCCGATCACGCCGTGCACCTGCAGGCCCGGGTACTCCTCGGTGAGCGTCTGCGCGCAGTCGCGGACCATGCTCTCGGTCACGTCCACCGGCACGTACCGGCGCAGCGTGCCCTCCTCGTGCAGGGCGTCCAGCAGTACCCGCGTCTTGGCCGCCGTGCCCGAGCCCAGCTCGACGAGCTCCGCGGCGCCCGTGAGCGCGGCCAGCTCGGTCGCCGATTCCTGCAGGATCGAGCGCTCCGCGCGCGTGGGGTAGTACTCGGGCAGGTCGCAGATCTGGTCGAACAGCTCCGCGCCGCGCGCGTCGTAGAAGTGCTTGGGAGGCAGCTCCTTGAAGGGGCGGGTCAGCCCGTCGAGCACGTCGTCGGCGAGCGAGCGCTCCTGTTCGCCGTCGAGGTGAGAGTCGATCTGGATCGCCGGGCCGGCCGGCGGGTTGGCGATCGGCTCCATCACGAACGCTCCTCACGCCGGCGGGCCGGGCGGAGGGCGGGTCGCCGCGCCGATCGCCGCGCCGCCTGCCGCGGCGCTCGCCGCACCGGTATGGCGGGCCGCGCGCTCATGATGCGTCCCGCGCCAGGCGCACGCCGGCGAATATCTGCCGGCGCTGGGGCAGGTCCCAGTTGCGGAACGTCACCGTCTGCACGCGCGGGCTGGTCGCCCACGAGCCGCCGCGCAGCACGCGGTGGTCCTCGCCGAAGAACACCTCCGAGTACTCCCGGTAAGGGTGGGCGACGAAGCCCGGGTACCCGCCGAACGCGCTGGCCGTCCACTCCCACACTCGTCCCACCTGTGCGAATACTACAGGGGTGGGGTCTGACGCGGCGGATCCTCCTCGCCCATCCGTCGGCTGGCCCCAGGTCGCCGCCCGCTCCCACTCCGCCTCGCTGGGGAGACGCGCGTCGTGCGCGCGGGCGAAGGCGTCGGCCTCGAACCAGCTGACGTGGCACGCCGGCGCGGCGGCCTCGCCGGTGGCGATGCGCGGATGGTGGGTGATGTCGTACTCCTCTTTCCACGCCCACCCTTCGTCAGACCACCACTCGCGGCGTTCGTAGCCGCCGCCCTCGGCGAAGCGCATCCAGCTCGCGGCGGTGACGGGCCGGCGCGCGATCGCGTACGCCCCCAGCGCGACCGTATGGCGGGGGCGCTCGTTGTCGTAGGCGAATCCCTCCGCGCCGGCGCCCATCGCGAACGACCCCGCGGGAAGCTCCAGCCACTCGTCCTGCTCGGACGGGGCCTCCGCGGCGAGCGGCGGCGGCTCGCCCGCGGGCAGTAGGCCGGCGATCGCCAGCGTCTGGCGCATCGTCTCGGAGTGCTGCAGCTCGTGCCGTATCACCATCTCGCACACGTCATCGCCCCCGTCGCCCACGCCCGCCCGTGCGATCGTCTCGGCGACGCGGTCGCGCACCTCGCGCATGTACGCGCGCGCGTCCGCGGGCCCCAGCGCCTCGACGTCGCCGCGCACCGCGCGGGGCGTCTCGAACGCGTCATACACGCCGACCAGATCGGGCCGCAGCAACTCCAGTCCCGCGAGCCGGTGCGCCAGCCACAGATCCTCATATGCGGCGATGTGGCCGAGATCCCAAGCGAGCGGGCTCATGATCGGCGAGTGCACCGCCGTCAGCTGCTCCTCGCTCAGATGCGACACGAGCGCGAGCGTGCGTGCGCGCGCGTCGCTCAGCGCGGCCAGCACCTGCTCCTCTGGGCTCGGCGTTGCGGCGTGATGGGTCGCGGTGACGGTCGAGGCCATCGGGAAGCTCTCACTGTACGACGCTGGCCGCCGTTTGGGTCACGTGTGTCTCTGTCTTGTGTTGTTCCAGTCGGCGCATGCGCGAGGTGCGGTCGCACGTCTTGACCGCACGCACGAATGGCAATGCCGCATGCTCTTAAAGAAAGCTGATGGGGCGGGCGTCGCCGCATGCGGCGACGCCGGCAGGGTCGCATGCGACCCTGCCTCCGAGCCGCACATGTGCGGCTCGGCCGAGCGGCGCATGCGCCGCTCGGGCCCTCCCCGCATGCGGGGAGGGCAACCCCCTCAGCTCGTGCTCATCCCCAGCGGGGGCGGGGGCGCCGCCGCGTCGTCGACGATCACGCTCAGCCGACCGCGCCGCAGCAGGCTCGCGGGGACGTGGCGGCTCGGCGCTGTGAGCATCGCCGCGACGGCGTCGGCCTTGGCCGCGCCCATGGCCAGCAGCACGCAGCCGCGCGCTGCGCGCAGCACCGCGAGGCTCAGCGTGATCCGCTCGGGCGGGGGCTTGGGCGCATCGTGCACGCCCACACACAGCGTCTGGGGATCGGCGTCGTCGAGCGCGGGCGCGCCCGGGAACAGCGAGGCGACGTGCCCGTCCGGGCCGATGCCCAGCACGACCGCGTCGAGCGCCGGTGTCGCGGGGCCGCTCGCGCCGGCCTCGCCGCCGGCAGGCGGGCTGGTATCGGGGTTATCGTCCTCCGGCGCGATCCGTTCGCGCAGCGCGCGCGCATACCGCTCGGCTCCCTCCTCGGGGCCCAGCTCGCCCTCCATGCGGTGGACCCGCTCATCCGGCACGCCGGCCAAGGCGAGCAGCGTCTCGCGGGCGAGGCGGTAGTTGCTCTGCTCGTCCTCCGGCCCCACGCAGCGCTCGTCGGCGAACCACACCTCGATGCCCTCCCAGTCGGAGCATTCGCGCGCCAGCAGCTCATACGTGCGCGCCGGCGTGCTGCCCCCGCTGAGCGCCAGATGGGCGACCCCGCGCGCGCGCCGCGCGCCCTCCAGGCGCCGCGCGATCTCCAACGCCGCCCGCTTGGCGACCGCCTCGGCATCCGCCAGCGTGGTGAGCCGGGTCACGCCGCCGCCGCCCCGGTCTCGGCTTGCGGCAGCAGCGCCCGGGCCGCGTGCAGCGCCGGCAGGTACGTCGGGTCGCGCAGCAACGCCTGTCGGATGCCCTCGCCGAGGATGCCGCCCTCGCCGCGCGATGCGCCCAGCAGCGTCCACTCGCGCTCTGAGCCGTGGCGGTCACGGCGACGCGCGTGCAGACCCCCCGGTCCGCGATCCAGATCTATCTGCAGGCCCGATCGGCTGCGCAGGCGCATGCCCGCCAACCCGGGCACCCGCAGTTCGGCTGCGGCCCGCAGGCGCAGCTCGACACGATCGCCCTCCCGCGTCCGGGCGCTGCCGGCCAGCGCGCCGTCGGGGCCCGTGCGACGATGCCCCTCCATCTCCGCGGGATCGAGCTCCCAGCCCAGCCGCGAGGCCAGCCAGCCGACGAGCAGCATCGCCGCCACGGTCGAGTCCGGGTGGTGGCGGACCTCCAGCAGCTCGAGCGAGCTCAGCTCGGGGCGCATCCCCGCCGGATCGAACGTCGCCGCGATCCGCTCGCGCCACGGGGTCGAGCGCAGCCATGCGAGGTCGACCACGTACAGGCGCTCGGACAGCGCGCACGCGCGCTCGATCGCGGCGCTCCAGACGGGCTGCTCGATCGAGTCGATCAGTGTCGCCTGCGCCAGTCCCAGCAGCGCGTCGGCCGCCTCCGGGTGCCCATGCGGCGACCACAGCAGCGTCGGCAGGTCGCTTACGACCAGCGGATCGGCGATCGTCGCCAGGTCGTCGAGGTGGCGCTCGCCGATCTCCACGATCGCCGTCTCGCGCAACGGCGCCACCTCATTCGGGCCGGGGTCGCCTTCGGAGGCGATGCTCACGCGCGCGTTCAGGCGCTCGCGGCGGGGCTCGTAGGAGAGCACCACCGTGCGCGAAGGGTGATAGCGCCCCACGCTGTGCAGCCTGTTGGCGATCTCTCCGCTGTACACGCTCTCGACGAACACGATCATGTTCAGCACCCGTGCCGGCACGAACCCGCCGTTCTCAGCGTGCTTTTCGATCAGCAGCTCGCGCAGTGCCGCTTCGGTCGCGTCGGGTGTCGTGCCCTCCTCGCTCCAGACCGCATCGCTGACATTGACCGCTGAGGCCGACATCGTCAGATCGCCCGCCAGGAGTGACCCTCGCGGAGGATGCTCTTGGCCTGCACCGGTCCCTGCGAGCCCGCTTCGTATTGAGGCAGCCCACCTCCCCGCGGCCCTGGGGTCCGCTCCCAGGTGCTGACGATCGGATCGCAGATTAGCCACTGCGCCTCGACCTCGTCGTTGCGCGTGAATAGGGTTGGGTCACCGCGCATCGCGTCCATGATCAGGCGCTCGTAGGCCTCCGGCGATTGTGAGAGGAAGGAGGTTCCGTACAGGAACTCCATGTTCACCGGCCTGATGATCATGCGCGTGCCCGGGATCTTCGCGCCCAGCTGCAGCGTCACGCCCTCATTGGGCTGCACCATCATGATCAGCTGGTTGGGCTGCACTCCCAGCGAGCCGTCCTGGCTGAAGGCTAGGTGTGGGACGGGCTTCAGCGTGACCGCGATCTCGGTGACCTTGCGCGCCAGGCGCTTGCCCGCGCGCAGGTAGAACGGCACGCCCGCCCAGCGCCAGTTGTCGACCTCCAGGCGCAGGGCCGCGTAGGTCTCGGTCCTCGAGTCGCTCGGCACGCCCTCCTCTTCCAGGTATCCGGGCACGTCCTCGCCGCCCGAGTGGCCCGCGGCGTACTGCGCGCGCACCGCCATCTTGGGGACATCCTGCGGCGTGGGCGGCGCGATCGCGTGCAGCACCTTGACCTTCTCGTTGCGCACCTCTTCGGCGGTGAAGGCGCCGGGAGGCTCCATCGCGACGTGGCAGAGCAACTGCAGCATGTGGTTCTGGATCAGGTCGCGCAGCGCCCCCGCCTTGTCGTAGTAGCCGGCCCGGCTGCCGATGCCGATGTCCTCGGCCGCGGTGATCTGCACGTGGTCGATGTAGTTGCGGTTCCACAGCGGCTCGAACATGCCGTTGGCGAAGCGGAACGCCAGCATGTTCTGGACGGTCTCCTTGCCGAGGTAGTGGTCGATGCGGAAGACCTGCGACTCGTCGAACACGCTCAGCACCCGCGCGTTGAGCTCGCGCGCCTGCGCGAGCGAGGCGCCGAACGGCTTCTCGACGATCACCCGCACCTCGGTTGCGGCGCGGCGCGAGAGCCCTGAGCCGCCCAGCTGGCCGATGATCGTGGGAAAGAAGCCCGGCGCCGTCGACAGATAGAACGCGCGGTTCAGCCGCTCGCCTGCGTCCTCGTCGAACCCGTCCAGCACCTCGCCCAGCGTCGCGTAGACGCTGGGATCGTCGAACACGCCAGGCACGTACCTGACGTTCTCCAGCAGTCCCGCCAGCACGTCGTCGTCGGGCCTGCGCCGGGAGAACGCGCGGATCGCCTGCTCGCACTCGGCGCGATAGTCCTCGTGCGCTTTTTCTTTGCGCGAGACCCCGACCAGGTGAAAGCGCGCGGGCAGGGCGCCGTCGTGCGCGAGGTTGTACAGCGCCGGCAGCAGTTTGCGCCGCGCCAGATCGCCCGTCGCGCCAAAGATCACGAGCGCGGTCGGCGCGACCGGCTGGCGCTCGAGGCCGAGCACGAGCGGGTTCTCGGGCTCGCTGGCGATCGCGCTCTGGGTCATGCGCCCACGATCGTAGTGGCGGCGCGGTTGTTATACGTTGCCGCCCAGCCCATGAGCCCCGATCCGACCCATCAGCGCCCCGACCGCAACCTCGCCCTGGAGCTCGTGCGCGTCACCGAGGCCGCCGCGCTCGCCGCCGCGCCGCTGGTGGGGCGCGGCGAGAAGGAGGCCGCCGACCAGGCGGCAGTGGACGGCATGCGCTACATGCTGCACTCGATCCAGATGGACGGCGTGGTCGTGATCGGCGAGGGCGAGAAGGACGAGGCGCCGATGCTCTACAACGGCGAGCAGATCGGCGACGGCTCCCCGCCGCAGGTCGACATCGCCGTCGATCCGCTCGAGGGCACGACGCTGGCCGCGCACGGGATGCCGAGCGCCCTGGCGGTGATCGCGCTGTCCGCGCGCGGCACGATGTTCGATCCCGGCCCGTGCGTGTACATGGAGAAGATGGCCGGCTCCCCGGAGATCGCCGACCTGCTCGATCTCGACCGCCCGCTGGGAGAGACGGTCGAGCTCGTGGCCGAGCGCAAGAGCAGCTCCGTCGGCGACGTGATGGTCGTGGTGCTCGACCGCCCCCGCCACGAGCAGGGCATCGAGGCGATTCGCGAGGCCGGCGCGCGTGTACGGCTGATCGCCCACGGCGACGTCTCCGCCGCGCTGCTGGCCGTCACCGAGCGCTCGACCGTCGATCTGCTGTGGGGCATCGGCGGCACGCCCGAGGGCGTCATCTCCGCCGCCGCCGTCAAGTGCCTCGGCGGCCAGCTGCTCGGACGGCTGTGGCCGCGCGACGATACCGAGCGCCAGGCCGCGCTGCACGCGGGGTATGACCTGCAGCGAGTGCTCACCCGCGACGATCTCGTCGCTGGCGAGGACGTCTTCTTCTCGGCCACCGGCATCACCGACGGCGACGTGCTGCAGGGCGTGCGCTACCCCAGCGCGGGCGGCGCCAGCACCGAGTCGCTGGTGATGCGCACCCGCTCGGGCACCGTGCGGCGGATCAGGGCCACGCACGACCGCGCGAAGCTCGCGGCGCTGCGGGGTTGAGGCGCAGCGCGCTCAGCGCGCGAACCGCCCCACGCGCTGGCCGGGGTCTCCCCGGTCGGCCAGGTCCAGCCGCGCGAGCGAGCGCAGGAAGCCGTGCGTGACGAGCACGTGGATGCGCGCCTGGGTCGCGTTGTAGACGCGCCGGCCCAGCCCCGAGGCGATCGCGGGGTGGAAGTTGGCGACCTCGACCTCGACGTGCAGCCGCGCGCGCCCCGCGTCCTCGTCGGGAAGGCGGCGCACGTCGATCTGCAGGTGGCCCGCGCCGCCATGACCGTGACGGGCGACGAGCACCCCGCGGGCGATGCGCCAGCGCACGATCCCGTGGTCGGGCTCCAGCTCATACTCGGGCGCGGCGAACGTGAGCAGTCGCAGCCGCAGCCCGAGCAGCACGACCGAGCGCTCGCTCCGGGAGTAGCGCACGCGGATGAGACCCAGCGTCACGCGTGTCAAGAAGCGCCAGTAGGTGCGGGCCAGGCGCTCCAGGTACATCGGCGACCACAGCTCGCGCAGCGCAGCCTCCGGCAGGCTCAGGTCGGCGGCCTGGACCGAGCGCATCGCGCCCGTGCGCGCGTCTTCGGTGGTGCGATCCTCGAGGTTGGAGATCGTGGCCGGCCTCACAGCCGTGCAGGCTACGCAGTGGCCGCCCGCGCGCGCCGCCCGCCGCCCGCCGCACGTTGCGAGATCGGCGATCGTGCACGACATCCTCGTCTGCTGATATGCAACGTCCGTGAGCGAGGAGTCGATGAGCCCGCGCAGCGCCGAGCGCCTCGTGCGAGCCGCCCGCGCGGCGCAGGCGCTGAGCGAGACGCTGTGGGAGGCGTTGCACGAGGAGCTGGCCGACCCGGCGCAGCGGCGCGTGGCCGAGCTGTCGCAGCGACTGGCGGACGTATCCGCGACCGTGGCCCTGCTGGCGCAGATGGACGCCGGCTCGCCGGCTGCGCCAGAAGCGCACATGCCGGCGGCGGCGTCTGAGTCGCCGGCTGCGTCAGAAACGCTCGTGCCGGCGGCGGCGTCTGAGTCGCCGGTTGCGCGCGTGACACCCGAGCAGCCGCCTGCGCGGCGGGAGCCGCCCATCGCGCAGGAGTCGTCGTCGATGGCCATGCTCGTCGACGAGCTGGCGCCCCGGGAGGCGCCCGAGATCGAAATCAGAGACGAGCGGGGCGAACATGCTCCGACCGCGTGGATCGCGTCGATCGCTCGCCTGCTCGAGCGCTATGAGCGTGACAGGGCTCCATTTGCGGTGCTGCTCGTGGAGCTCGCCGACATCGAGCGCCTGCGCCACGCGGAGCTGCCCGGGGAGGTCTCGCGCTTGACGGGTCTGGTCGAGGCGGCGCTGTCGGGAGAGCTGCGTCCCGCCGACTCGCTCACGCGCGAGAGCCCCGGCCGCTACTGGCTGCTGGCGCCGGAAACCGACTCGGGCGGCGCGATGGCACTGGCTGAGCGTATGGCGAGCGCGGTACGCGGCGCGGCCAGTCATCGCGGAGCATCGCTCCAGATCGCGGTCGGCATCGCCGTGTGTCCGCTGAACGGCAGCCAGGCGGTGATGCTGGCGGCGCATGCCGACATCGCGCTGTACGCGGCACGGGCCTCAGGCCGGCCGGTCGCCTGAACCCTGTCATCGTGAATCGAGAGACGATGGGGAGCTACCCCGAACGCCCGATAGGCACGGCTCGTGTTGGCAGCTTGGGGATCAGCCCGCGGCCTGGGCGCCGCCGGTGGCGGCTTCCGCGGGCGTGACGGGCGGGGAGCCGAGCAGCGGCGTGTTGGGCGCTACGCCCACCACGCGGGCGCCGATGCGGACCGTTTCGGTGATATTCAGCGCCTGCGCCGCGCCGGCCGTCAGGTCCCAGTCGGCGTGGTTGGCGTAGGGCCCGCGGTCGAGCACGGGCACGACCAGAGCGTGTCCGCGATAGGTGACTCGCACAAGCGTGCCGCAGGGCAGCGTGCGGTTGGCGACGCCGATGACCGCCGGGGTGAGCATCTGCCCGCACGCGGTCTGCTGACCGTAGAAGCCGGGACCGAACCAGGTGGCGATCCCGGTCTTGTGGACCTTGGTCGTGGCCGGAGCGGGGCTCGCGCCGCCCGTCGCGCCGGTCGTGTCGGCGAGCGCGCTCGCGCCGGAGGCCGCGCAGGCCGTGGCGGCGAGCAGCGCGAGCAGGGTCGTCGTGGCGGTACGGGGGGTGCGCATGATCATCGAACGCCTACGGGGTGAGCTGACGGGCTCGCGCGATCTGTGCGACGACGGCGCTACGGCCCTCGATGGGCCGATTCGCCCCAGCGAATCGTGACGATCCGCATTGGGTCCCCCGCCTTCCGCGACCTGGGCCGTGGAAGCTCGGCGTGGCGCGAGTATACAGACTCACCCAGGCGGCAGGCGCGAGAGGACGTCCCTGAGCAGGCGTGCGCCGGTGTGTACGCCGGCTTTCGCCAGCTCCCCCGCAAGCTCGGCGATCGACGCGACCAACTCGGCGCCGCCGGGTGGCTGGATCGGACCGTTCGGCGAATCGCCGTCTGACTCGTAGCCCTGCAGGGGCACGGATGCGCCTGCCGGCTCGCTCCCGCTGCTCGCATGCTCGAGCTGGGCCTTGCGCGGCCTCGCCGTGCGCGCGGCGACCCGTCGCGCGCTGGCCCGCTGCGGGCGGGTGCGGGGCAGGCCGGCGAGGATGCCGGGACCGTCGGCGGAGGCGGGGCCGTGGGGATCGCCGCTGGGAGAGTCGCTCATGCGCGTTAGCATAGGCGCCGGAGTAGTTGAGATGGCATCGTCGTTCGCAGTGCGACGTAACGTCGCGAGCGTGCGGCCGCAGTGGTCCGGCGGAGCGTTCGCGCTCAGCCGGAAGTCAGGACCTCCGGGTGGCCCGGAGGGATCGATTACGGAGAAACGGAACGAGCGTAAACAGGTATGTCAGTAGTCGAATTGCAGGAGCTCGACGAGGTGAAGGGCCTGCTGGCCAAAGGCCAGCAGGTGGGCGTGCTGACGTTCGCGGAGATCTCCACGGCGTTGTCGGAGATCGATCTGGACGAGTCCGACGTCGAGGAGCTGCATGGGTTCCTGGAGAAATCGGAGATCGAGCTCGTCGAGGACATCGACCCGGCTACGGCGGCCGCGCTGGCGGTCGAGCGCGCCCCGGACAAGCGGGGGCGGCGCAACAAAGCAAAAGCAGCGCTGGACCTCAAGCCGGACATGACGACCGACTCGCTGCAGCTGTTCTTGAAGGACATCGGCAAGGTCCGGCTGCTGACCGCCCAGGAGGAGGTCGATCTCGCCAAGCGCATCGAGCGCGGCGACCTCGACGCTAAGCAGAAGATGGTCGAGTCGAACCTCAGGCTGGTCGTGTCGATCGCCAAGAACTACCGCAACCAGGGGCTACCGTTTCTGGACCTGATCCAGGAGGGCACGCTCGGGCTCGTGCGCGCGGCGGAGAAGTTCGACTACCGCAAGGGGTTCAAGTTCTCCACGTACGCGACCTGGTGGATCCGCCAGGCGATCGCGCGCGCGCTGGCGGACAAGGCGCGCACGATCCGCATTCCCGTGCACGTCGTGGAGAAGCTCAACAAGATCGGCCGCGCCGAGCGCAAGCTCGTGACCGAGCTCGGGCGCGAGCCCACGGCCGACGAGATCGCCGACGTGACGGGCATCGATCCCGAGGAGGTCGACTCGATCAAGCGCTCCGCGCAGGCGCCCGTGTCGCTGGAGAAGCCCGTCGGCGACGAGGAGGAGTCGGAGTTCGGGCAGTTCATCGCCGACGAGCGCGCCGAGTCTCCGTATGAGCGCGCCGCGGAGATCCTCACCAAGGAGGCGCTGCGCGAGGCGCTGGAGAACCTCTCATACCGCGAACGGCGCGTGCTCGAGCTGCGCTATGGCCTCGGCGGCGAGCACCCGCGCACGCTCGACGAGGTCGGGCGCACGTTCAACGTCACCCGCGAGCGCATCCGCCAGATCGAGAACCAGTCGCTGAAGAAGCTGCAGTCGCTCGCGGAGGCGCAAAAGCTGAGGGACGTGGCCTGAGCGCAGAACCCCGTCCCGGCCCGGGGTGGTCGGTGGTATGCATGTCTATTTTAAGAGACCGCGTACAACCATCGTGATACGCGGTCTTTTTTAATACACACAACACCTACTCCTCCTCGATCCTGAGCACACCACCCGGGGGCGCGCGCGGACTGGACGCGCCACCCGCGAGATTCGGTCAGCGCTCAAGCCCCACGGCGCAAATGCCGATTCGAGGATATGTTCGATGTCGAAGCGGCCCTGCGCGAGCTGATCGCCAAAAAGGGCTCGGATCTGCACCTGAAGGTGGGCAGCAAGCCACTGTTCAGGGTGGACGGCGAGCTCGCGGCCGAGCAGGACGCGTCGGTGCTGAGCGCCGCAGACACCGAGCACGCGCTCGAGGTGCTGCTGAGCGACGAGGCCAAGCTGAAGGAATTCGCCGACGAGCACGAGGTCGACTTCTCGTTCGAAATCCCCGACGTCGCCCGCTACCGCCTGAACGCGTTCCAGCAGCGCGGCGTCATCTCGATGGCATGCAGGGCGATCCCGCACAAGATCAACACGATCGAAGAGCTGGCGCTGCCGGCGGTGATCAGGGAGCTGGCCGAGGAGGAGCGCGGGATCGTGCTGCTGACGGGGACAACGGGCTCCGGTAAGAGCACGACGCTGGCGGCGATGATCGACCACATGAACGTCACGACGAGCAAGCACATCGTCACGGTCGAGGACCCGATCGAGTTCGTGCACGAAGACAAGCGCTCGGTGATCAACCAGCGCGAGGTCGGCATGGACACGGCCTCGTTCAAGCGCGCGCTGCGGCGCGTGCTGCGCCAGGACCCCGACGTGATTCTGATCGGCGAGATGCGCGACGAGGAGACTGTCCAGGCGGCGCTGTCGGCGGCCGAGACCGGGCACCTCGTGCTGTCGACGATCCACACGGTCGACGCGGCCGAGTCGATCAATCGCATGCTCGACTTCTTTCCGCCCCACCAGCACGGCCAGGCGCGCAGCATGATCGCGGGCACGATCAAGGGCGTGATCTCCCAGCGGCTGGTGCCGGGCGCAAACGGCGGACGCGTGGCGGCGTGCGAGATCCTGAGGATGACGGGCAGGGTGCGCGACATGATCGTCGACCCCTCCCAGACGGGCAAGCTGACAGAGGTCATCGCCACGGGCGCCTACTACGGCATGCAGACGTTCGACCAGGCCCTGTTCGGGCACGTCAAGGCGGGGCTGGTGAGCTTCGACGACGCGATGAAGGTGGCATCGAGCCCGAGCGACTTCAAGCTGCTGATGCAGGCCGACGGCAAACGGGGCACGACGATGGAGGACGTGGCGGCCGCGCAGGCGCGCCGCGAGCCCGACGCCAAGCCGAAGCTCACGGTCGCCTGACGCGGGTTGATTTGGGGCGAGCCCGCGGTGGGCGGCGAGTCCGTCGGCCGTGTCCGTCGCATGACGCGTGCGCCGATATGTCGCGCTTTCAACACCGATCCTGCTGAGCGGAGCCGGCGGGCGGCAACAATAGGTGAGCGTGGCTAGCGCAAAACTTCAGTTGGTAAAGTAAAGGGCATGGCCGTAGATGAGACATGCCCGGTGTGCCGCACCGCCGAGGTGGTGTGCGGCAAGTGGACGCTCCTGCTGGTGCGCGACCTGTCCGAGGGCCGCTCGCGCTTCTGCGAGCTGGAGCGCTCGCTGGCGGGTATCAGCCCGCGCACGCTGTCGCTGCGGTTGCGCGCGCTGGAGGAGGAGGGGATCGTCGAGCGCCACACGTTCGGCGAGGTGCCGCCGCGCGTGGAGTATGCGCTGACGGAGAAGGGCCGGGCGCTGTTGCCGATCATCGACGACATGCGCTCCTACGGCGAACGCTGGCTCGGCGCGGAGTGCGCCGAACGCGACGCCGCCCAGGCGGCCGAACTGCTCGCCGGCGTCGCCGCGGCCGTAGCGTAGGCGCTCGTTTGAGGTGGGCGCTCGCTCGAGGTAGGCGATCGCGGAGTCATCCGCGGGGGTGCACGGATCGTCCCGCGAGCAGGCCGGAGGCTGCAACGTCGGGTGCGCCGAGCAGGAGCCACCGGGGCGAGGGCGAACTGTCCCGACCATGCGCTCCAGCGGATTGTCCCCCCAACTGGAGGCCGCCCTTGGCGAGTACGTCCAGGCGGCGGCCCATCTGCTGCACGCCGACATCGTGGCCGGCGCCGAGGTCGAACTGGAGCTGGGCTCCCAGCGCGGGCGCGCGCTGACACCGTTCTACAGCTGCCGACCGCTGACCGACCGGTTCATAGCCGAGCGCGAGCTCGAGCTGGCGCGGCTGCCCGCGCACGACGCGGCCGTCACGGCGCTCGCGGCGTTCGACGGGCTCGAGCGCTACCTCGCCGGGCGCGCCGGCGAGAGGCGTGGCGGACGAGGAGGCGACGCTCTCAGCAGGCGTGCGCGCGCGGACCGATCGGAGATCGGCCGGCACGTGCGCGCGCGTTTGGCGTTGAGCGTGTTGTTGAGCGACATTTTCGCCGAGCAGACCGAGTTCGAGCTGCGCCCCCAGCGCCTCGCGTCCGCGCTCGCCCGCCTGGAGCGCGCCGAGCTGACGAGCGCGCCCGACACCGTCACGCTCGTGGCGACGCTGCACGGGCTGACGATCGCCTCGCCGGAGATCAAGCTGACGACGGGGCTTCAGATCGCCAGGCCCGAGACGTTGCGCTGGGCGTTGCCTGCCCAGGCGCTCGCCGGCGTCGACGGCGAAACCGATCACCTGCTCGTCGCGCTCACCTGCGAGCAGGCCGCGGACGCACGTGAGGTGTTGACCGACCTGCTGCGCGCGCTGCGCCTGTTCGGCGACGGCCGCGTCACGCTCGGCGCGCTCGCATGGGCGCGCACCGGCGGCGAGGACGCCTGGAGCACGGTCGCGCTGGGCGCGGGCGGGCGTCCGTACGGGATGCTCGTCGTCACCCCCGAGCAGGAGGACGAGCTGCGCGCGTTCTGCTCGCTCGTCTCGCGCCGCGCGCCGCACGGCAACGAGCTCGCGTGGGCGCTGCGCCGGTTCGAGCTGGGCTGCGAGCGCGCCCATCCATATGAGACGCTCAGCGATCATCTGCTCGCGCTGCGCGCGCTGCTGGAGCCCGAGGGCCCTTCCAGCGGCCTGCTCGCCGGGCGGATCGCAGCGCTGTGCGCGACGCCGGAGAATCGCGCCAAGCTGACCGCGCGGATGACCAAGGCGCAGAAGCTCGAGCGCGCCGTGATCGCCGGCACGGCCGCCGAGCCGGCCGATCTCCGATCGGTCGCCGGCGTGGCGCTCGCCCGCGACGTCGCCGACCATCTGCGGGCGCTGCTCCGCGACGTGATCTGCGGCCACCTCACCCCCGACCTGGCGCGGCTGGCGGACGAGCTGCTGGCGGCGCCGTCCAGCGACCCGCAGGTCGAGCACGCCCCGGACGTAGCGCACGACACCGAGCCGGCGCCCGCCCAGCAGGTCCTCGTCGAGGCGTAGCCGTCGGCCACCCGATCGCCGGTCAGCGCACCTGACGAGCGAATCGGGGTGGCTGACCAGAACGCAGGGAGCGTGGCGTACTACGTAGGCGTGACCCAGCCCTTCGGGCTGTGTGCCCCCGATCGGGAGATCCCGGCTGGACGATCGGAGATCGCATCCGATCTCCGATCGGTCGATCGGTAAGGACGCCGTCAGACGCTGGCCGATCTCTGATCGGTAGGCGCCGTCAGGCCAGGAGGTGGCGGGCGATGCGAGCCAGCCCCGCGAGATCGTGGATGTCCTCGTCCACATACGGCACCACCACCGGAGTGGGCCCGTCCAGCTCGCTCGACAATCGCGTGACGGTGGCGGCGTCCCGGCGCGCGAGCACGTCCCACTCGGCGAGGTTCGCCGCCACGCGCGCGGCCAGGCGCTCGCCCAGCTCGCCCTCCAACAGCGCCGCGACCTGCTCGACCGTGTGGCCGTGCAGCCCCTCGCGGTGGACGCGGTTGACGATCAGCCCGCCCCGCGCCATCCCCGCCTCGTCCAGGCGGGCGGCGAGATAGGAGGCCTCGAGCGCCGGCTCGGGCTCGGGCGAGGTCACGATCGCAAACGCCGTCCCCGGCGAGCGCAGCAGCTCGGCCACGCCCCGCGTCTGCTCGCCGAACCCGTCGATCACGCCCGTCAGCGAGCCAAAGAACCGCGACAGCTCGCCCATCATGTCGATGCCCGTCACGCGTGCGAAGATCCCGAACACGATCCCCGTCCCGCGCCCGAACAATTTTGCGGTCAGCCCGCTCGGCGCGAGGAACACCTGCAGCGCGCGCCCTTCCAGGAACCCCAGCAGCCGTGTGGGCGCATTCAGAAAGTCCAGCGCATTGCGTGAGGGCGGTGTGTCGAGCACGATCGTGTCGAACTCGTGCTCCTCATGCAACTCGTACAGCTTCGCGATCGCGCTCAGCTCGTGCGACCCCGCCACCGCCGTCGACAGCTCGCGGTAGACGGGGTTCTCCAAGATCGTGCGCAACCGCTCGGGGTCTGACTCCAGCCGCGTGACGATCTCGTCGAACGTGCGCTTGGCGTCCAGCATCATCGCCCACAGCTCCCCCTTGACCCGCACTTTCTGGCTGCGTATGAGCTCCGGGTCGATCCGCCGCGGCTCGCTCGCGAGCCCATCCAGCCCCAACGCCGCCGCCAGCCGCTTGGCCGGGTCGATCGTCACGACCGCCACCCTCGCGCCCCGCATCGCCAACCCCAGCGCGAGTGCCGCCGACACCGTCGTCTTGCCCACGCCTCCCGAGCCCACGCACACCACCACGCGCTTGCCCTGAAGCCGTTCCCTCAGCTGTTTCGCCGCGCGCGTAGCCATCCGCGACGATGCTATGGGTTCGCCGTCCGGCGCTCCGCTTCCGTTATGCCGGCCACTGTGGTGAGCGGCTTGGACCGCAACCGATGAGACGACCGGCTATGGCTCACCCACCCACAGCCCCGCCGTGCCCACCCGCGCCCGCGGACACATCGCCGCAAACCGAGCGTGAGCATGCAGGAATCGCGCACGCGCATGCGAATACCCACCGGACAGCGGCTTTCCAGCTAACCAGGAGCCTCCCGTGCCCACTGCCAAGGTCATCGCGTTCGCCAACCAGAAGGGCGGCGTCGCCAAGACGACCACCACGCTCAACCTCGCCGCCGCGTTCGCGGAGGAGGGTCACCGCGTGCTCTGCGTCGATATGGACCCGCAGGGCAACCTGACGATGTCCCAGGGGATCGACCCCGACACGATCGAGCAGTCGATGTATGACGTGCTCGTGCACCACGTCTCGATCCGCGAGGTGATCCGCAAGCGCGAGATCGACGTCGCCTGCGCCTCCATCGACCTCGCCGGCGCGGAGATCGCGATGTCCACGATGATCGGCCGCGAGCGCTCGCTGCAGAAGGCCTTCGAGCCGATCATGGAGGACTACGACTTCATCTGCATCGACACTCCTCCGAGCCTTGGCTTGCTGACGATTAATGCCCTCACTGCGGCGAACAAGGTGATCGTCCCCGTGCAATGCGAGTATCTCTCCATGCGTGGACTCATCCAGCTGCAGAACACGCTCGCCATGATCCGCGAGAACTTGAATCCCGACGTCGACATCGAGGGCATCCTGCCCACGCTCGTCGACTCGCGCACGATTCACGCCAAGGAGGCGATCGAGATTCTCGAGGAGAACTTCGGCGACCGTGTGTTCGCCTCGCGCATCCGCAAGACGGTGCGCTTCGCGGAGGCGCCCGTCAAGGGCATGTCGGTGCTCAAGTACGAGCCCGACGGGGTGGCCGCGCAGTCCTACCGGCAACTCGCCCAGGAGGTTCTCGCACATGGCAAGTCCTGATCCTGATCGGCCTCACTCATGAGGTCGCCCTCATGAGCAATCCCAAACGCGCATCGATGCGCGAAGGGCCGCTCGCGGCCCTCTTTCGCAAGACCGAAGGCGAGGAGCCAGCGGGCGCCGATTCGGCGCCCGCGTCCGGCGCCGACGACGGCGCCTTGCAGTCGCAGACCGCGGCCGCGCGCGAGCAGCGCGGCGCTCCCCATCCCGCGCTGGACCGCTCCGCGGCAGAGCCCCCCGCGGGCGAGCGCTCCGCGGGCAGGCGCTCCTCCGGCGCGAGCGTCCCCACGCCCAAGGACCGCCTGAAGCAGGCCTTCTCCGCCGAGATCCCCGCCAGTCTCATGGATCGCGCTCACGACGCGCCCACCGGCGATACGGCGCGCGGCGCGCGGCCGGTCATGGACGACTACGAGCGCGACTCGCCCTCCTCCGCCTACTCCGACGGTCCCGTCGGCCAGCCGCGGATCAGGGTCCTCGGCGTCGGCGGCGCCGGCGTGAACGCCGTCAACCGCATGGTCGAGGCCGAGGTCGAGGGCGTCGAGTTCCTCGCCGTCAACACCGACCAGCAGTCGCTGGCGCAGTCCACCGCCGACATCACCCTGCACATCGGCGCGGAGATCACCCGCGGGCTGGGCTCCGGCTCGGACGCCGCCGTCGGCCGGCAGGCCGCGATGGAGGACTACGACCGCGTCAAGGCGCTCCTCAAGGGCTCTGACATGATCTTCATCACCGCCGGCGCCGGCGGCGGCACCGGCACCGGCGCCGCGCCGATCGTGGCGCGGATCGCGCGCGAAGTCGGCGCGCTCACGGTCGCGATCGTGACCAAGCCCTTCGGCTTCGAGGGCGCGCGCCGTTCCGAGCAGGCCGAGCACGGCATCGCCGCGCTGGCCGAGGAGGTCGACACGCTGATCGTCGTCCCCAACGACCGCCTGCTGACGGTGCTCGACAAGCAGACCGCGATGGTCGAGGCGTTCCGCGTCGCCGACGACGTGCTGCGCCAGGGCGTGCAGGGCATCTCCGACCTCGTCACCCTCCCGGGCCTCATCAACCTCGATTTCGCCGACGTGCGCACGATCATGTCCGACGCCGGCGCCGCGCTGCTCGGCATCGGCATGGGCGTCGGCGGCGAGTCCCGCGCCGTGGACGCCGCGATGCAGGCCGTCGCCTCGCCGCTCTTGGAGACCTCGATGGACGGCGCCCACTCGATCCTGCTGTCGATCACCGGCGGGCGCGACCTGTCGCTGTGGGAGGTCAACGAGGCCGCCAAGGCCGTCTCCGAGGCCGCCCACCCCGACGCCAACATCATCTTCGGCGCGATGGTCGACGACAAGCTCGACGACCAGGTGTGGGTCACGGTCGTCGCCACCGGCTACGGCGACGCTCGCCGCCAGATCGCGCGCGACATCGGCGGCCTGCAGGAGCCCGCGGGCGAGCCGCGCGTGCGCCGCACCAGCGGACCTCCGCGACCGGCGCACGCGCCGCGCCGGGCGACTTTGGCTGTGGACGAGATGGACGTACCGGAGTTCATCCCACGCTGAGCGTTGTGGTATCGCTCTGACATGAGCGATACGGCTGAGCACGGGGTCATCGCCGCCGGGCACCCCTTGACGGCCCAAGCCGGGGCGGAAGTGCTGCGCGCCGGGGGCAATGCGGTCGACGCCGCGGTCGGCGCGATGCTTATGTCGTTCGCGGCCGAGCCGCTGCTCACCGGGCTGGGGGCGGGCGGGCACATGCTCGTCGCGGGCGCCGGCGAGGAGCCGGTGCTGCTGGACTTCTTCGTCCAGGCGCCCGCGCGCCGGCGGGATGGCGGCGCGGCGGAGCTCGACGCGGTGGACGTGTCCTTCGGCGACGCCGTCCAGGTGTTCTACATCGGTCCCGCCTCCTGCGGGGTGTACGGGACGCCCGCGGGCGTGTGCGCCGCCGTGGAGCGCTGGGGGACGATGGGGCTCGAGCGTCTGAGCGCCCCCGCCGCGCGCGCGGCGCGCGAGGGGGTGACGCTGAACGCGGGCCAGGCGTATGTCGCGAAGATCCTCGCCGACCTGCTCACCTCCACGCCCGAGTGCGCCGCGCTGTGGGCGCCCGCGGGACGCGTGCTGCGCGAGGGCGAGCTGCTGCGCAACCCCGACCTCGGCGACGCCCTCGATCGCCTCGGCGCAGACGGCGCGGAGCCGTTCTACCGCGGCGACATCGCCCGCGCGGTATGCGAGTGGCTGTGGGCGCGCGGGGGCTCGCTGAACGCGGCCGAGCTGTCCTGTTACCGGGCGATCGAGCGCGAGCCGGTGCGGGTCGGCTACCGCGACCGCACCGTCCTCACCAACCCGCCGCCCTCGGCCGGCGGCACGCTGCTCGCCTACTCGCTGGCGCTGCTCGACCGCGGCCCGCAGCCGCCGCGCCTGCAGGACGTGCTCGTCGCGATGGAATCGGCGCAGGCCGAGCGACGCACCCCCCAGTTCGTGGAGGGACTCGCCCAGGACGGCTTCTTGGAGCGGTTTCTCGCGGCGAGACTGGGCTCCACGACGCACATCTCAGTGCTCGACTCTCACGGGCGGGCGTGTAGCGTCACGTGCACCAACGGCGAGGGCTCGGGCGTGGTCGTGCCCGGCACGGGCATCCACGTCAACAACGTCATGGGCGAGGAGGATCTCAACCCGCTGGGCTTTCACCGCCATCCGCCGGGCCGGCGGATGCCGAGCATGATGGCGCCGTCGATCGTGCTGCTGGACGATCGGCGATCCCGGCTGGACGATCGACCGATTGGACATCGAATGGGATCTCCAATCGGCCAGCATCTGATCTCCGATCGGTCGATCGGTGGCGCCGTCGAGCTGGTGCTGGGCAGCGCCGGCTCCAACCGCATCCGCTCCGCGATCTTGCAGACGATCGTCGGCGTCGTCGACCACGGCCTCGGCGCACGCGACGCCGTCGACGCCCCGCGAGCGCACTTCGAGGACGGGATCGTCTACCACGAGCCGGGCATCGACATGTCCTCGGTGCACGCGCTGCACCCCGAGCGCGAGGTCGTGCGATTTCACGCGCTGAACCTGTTCTTCGGCGGCGTCCAGGCGGTGCACAGCTCCGAAGGGCGGCTCACCGGCGCCGGCGACCCGCGCCGAGGCGGCGTCGCGGTGAGCGCATGAGCTGCGCTCGCGGCCGGGATGCGCTTCCCGCGGCGCACCGGCGCGGGGGTCGCGCGAGCGCCATACACGTAGCGGCGCTCGGCGCCTGTATGAGTCTGCTCGCGCTCGCGATCGTGCTCGCGGGCTGTGCGGGCGTGAAGCCGCCCGATCTGTTCGTCGTCGAACGCTCCGGTCCCGGCGGGCGGCTGACGCTGCTGATCGACGAACAGGGCGGCCTGCGCTGCAACGGCGCCCGCGAGCCGGCGTTGAGCGACCCTCAGCTCATCCAGGCGCGCGCGCTGCAGGAAGAACTCCGCACGCCCGCGAGCGAACACCTCTCGCTGCCCCCCCGCCCCGGCTCGGTGTTCGCCTACCGCGTGCGCGACGAATCCGGCAGCGCCTCCTTCGCCGACGACTCCTCAGCGCAGCCCAAGGTGCTGCGCAACCTGGCGTTGTTCGTGCTGCAGGTGGCCCAGCAGGATTGCCACCTGCCCGAGCCGGTGGCATAGGGCCCAGGACGCTCAGCCGAACCGGACCTTGCCGTTCGAGCGGGCGCGCGCCTGGGCACGGTCCACCAGCTCCAGCCGCTTGATCGCGGCCCTGAACAGCAGCGTGAGCAGGCGCATGCGCGCATTCTCCGAGCGCAGCTCCAGCAGCTCCTGCTTGCCGTCGGGTCCGAACTCGACCGTGCTCGCCATCGCGTATGCGTCGAGCCCCGCCAGCTCCTCCACGCTCAGACGCTTGTCCGTCGCCTGCTCGACCAGCTCGGCGTACAGCTCGCGCGCCGTCTGCGCGATATCGGGGTCGGGCTCCTCCTCGGAGTCTTGCAGCGGTTCGACGATCCCCGCCGGATGGGGGTAGTCGTCCTGGCGCTCGATCAACCGAAACGGCTGGGTTCCGCGCACGACGATGTCCATGTTTCCGTCCTCGTCGCGCTCGAGCACGCGCTCGATCGCACAGGCGCAGCCAATCGGCTTGAGCTCCTCCTCGGACAGCCACACGATCCCGAACTCGCGCTCGTGCTCCAGGCACTCCTCGATCATGCGCTTGTAGCGATCCTCGAATACGTGCAGCGGCACACTCTCGGTG
>Ga0210408_10000097_pt1 | contig 136095 bp, 126 predicted proteins | sample IncBWH4MmetaG_FD_155471 | JGI IMG/M metagenome (GOLD analysis project Ga0210408, IMG submission 155471) | Forest soil microbial communities from Barre Woods Harvard Forest LTER site, Petersham, Massachusetts, United States - Inc-BW-H-4-M | ecosystem: Environmental > Terrestrial > Soil >... | reverse complement strand
AGTAAGAGAACATGCTTGCCATGTTCTCTCACTCTCACCGCCTGCAAAGCGGACATATCACGTGCTAATTCGACCGGACATTTGATGTGCTAACGACACCGCGTAGGACCGCACTTGACACGGCTTAGGGGCGGCGTCAGACTACCTGTATTGAATCGAGTCGTGAGGACGCATATGAGCGGAGTGGTCGGAATCTGAATACGGTTATTGCTGCTCGTTAGGCTGCGCTGATTGCTCGTGCGTGTGTCTGCCCGCCCCAAGTCACCAATCTTTCCCATTCAATATCCAGTCATCTGTGCGGCCGTCTACCTTGCCGCAACGGCACTGTCTGTTGTGGCGTCATGCTCGGTGGACCGCCTGGCGCACATTTTCGCCACCTGATGGTAGATGAGATGTAGCTCAGAGGAGATGGGATCGGCCGCTAGCCACGCCTCGGCACACAGCCTGGTTCCTACCCGCGAACCTTGCCTCCCGGGGGGGTGGGGTAGTTTTCGGGGGGATCTAATGATCACCCCCTTCCCGGTTTGACCCCCCTTTCCGCCCTCCCGTAATATCAAAGCTTACCCCTGCACCAGCAGCATTCGCCGAGCGCGGTCGGCGCAAGCCCCCAGTAACGGACACATGGACAAGATGCCTCACGAACTCCCGAAAGCGTACGAGCCGGGCGCCATCGAAACGCGCTGGGCCGACTACTGGAAAGACGAGAAGCTCTTCCACGCGCCCACTCCGCCCGCCGGGCACGTGCGCAACAGGTTCAGCCTGCTGCTGCCGCCTCCTAACGTCACCGGCCGACTCCACATGGGCCACATGCTCAACCAGACGGAGATGGACATCATTATCCGCTGGCACCGCATGCGCGGCGATCTCACCCTCTGGCTGCCCGGCACCGACCACGCTGGCATCGCGACCCAGATGATGGTCGAACGCCAGCTCCGCCGCGAAGGCAAGTCGCGTCGCGATCTGGGCCGCGAAGCGTTCATCGCCCGGGTCTGGGAGTGGAGACGCCAGTATGGGGGCGCGATTCTCGACCAGATGAAGCGCCTGGGCGCGTCGGTCGACTGGCAGCGCGAGTACTTCACCATGGACGAGAACCTGTCGCACGCCGTGCGCGAGGTATTTGTCCGCTTGTACGAACAGAAGCTGATTTATCGCGGGAACTACATCGTGAACTGGTGTCCGGACTGCGGCACCGCGATCTCGGACCTCGAGGTCAAGCACGAAGACGTGGCAGGCAAGCTGTGGGAGATTCGCTATCCGGTGGTTGGTTCGAACGAATTTATTACGGTGGCAACCACGCGTCCGGAGACCATGCTGGGCGACACCGCGGTGGCCGTGAACGCGAAAGACGAGCGCTACACGCACCTGCACGGCAAGAAGGTCGTGCTGCCGCTGCTGAATCGCGAGATCCCGATCATCATGGACGAACTCGCCAATCCCGAGTTTGGCACGGGCGCCGTGAAGGTGACGCCCGCGCACGACCCGAATGATTTTCAGGCCGGCCTGCGCCACAACCTGCCGCAGATCGATGTGATGGACGAGAGCGCCCACATGAATCAGAACGCCGGGCCCTACGCGGGGCTCGACCGCTTCGAAGCGCGCAAGCGCGTGGTGGCCGATCTCGAAGCGCAGGGCTTCCTGGTGGGGATCAAGGACTACACCATTTCGCTCGGCAAGTGCGACCGCTCGGGGACGGTGGTCGAGCCGCGCCTCTCCGAACAGTGGTTCGTGAAGGTGGAACCACTCGCCAAGCGTGCCATCGAGGTGGTGGAGAAGGGCTACATCCGCTTTACGCCCGACAACTACAAAACCATCTATCTGAATTGGATGTACAACATCCACGATTGGTGTATCTCGCGCCAGCTGTGGTGGGGACACAGAATTCCCGCCTGGCGTTGCAGCGATTGCAAGGAAGTGATTGTGGCGCGCGAAACGCCTGCGAAGTGCCCGAAGTGCGGCAGCGCGAAGCTCGAGCAGGATACCGATGTGCTCGACACGTGGTTTTCCTCGGGCCTGCTGCCCTTCACGGCGCTCGGCTGGCCGAAGGCGACGCGCGATCTCGACGTGTTCTATCCCACGTCGCTGCTGATCACCGGGTTCGACATCCTGTTCTTCTGGGTGGCGCGCATGATCATGCTGGGCTGCTGGTTCATGATGCCGCCCGAGAAGCCGACGCGCGTGGGAGAAAAGCCCGATAGCCACGAGGAAGCCTTGCGCGATAGCGTGCCCTTTCGCGAGGTCTACATCCACGCCTTGGTGCGCGACGCCGAAGGCGAGAAGATGTCGAAGGTGAAAGGGAACGTAATCGATCCCATCCAGGTGATCGAAAAGTATGGCACCGATGCCACACGTTTCACGTTGGCCGCCATGGCTTCTCCCGGTACGGATGTTGCGTTCAACCCGAGCCGCACCGAGGGCTACCGCAACTTCGCCAACAAGATCTGGAACGCCGCCCGCTTCATGTTCATGAATGTGGATCGGATTGGTATGGCACGGGCGCCCTCGCTCGCCAGCGCGGGCGACAGGGGAGTGGCCGGGTTCCAGGCAGCAACTCTCGAAGACCGCTGGATCCTCTCGCGTTTCAACGGCGTTGCCGGCTACGTGAACGAAGCCCTCGAGGACCATCGCTTTCACGAAGCCGCCAACCGCATCTACGATTTTTTCTGGGGCGAGTTCTGCGACTGGTACATCGAACTCATCAAGCCGCGGCTGATGTTGGAGGACGGTGGCGACAAAGGCACGGCCGAGGTCGCGTGCGCGAACCTCGCCGTGCTGTTCGAAGCGGCGCTGCGGCTGCTGCATCCAGTAATGCCGTTCATCACGGAAGAAATCTGGCACGCGATCTACGACGGCAAGCCGCCTCTGCAATCCATCGCGTTGGCCTCTTATCCACAAGCTGACGAGAAGCAGATCGACCTGAAGGCCGAAACGCACATGGCGGTGCTGCAGGACCTGATCGTGAGCGTGCGCAACCTTCGCGCCGAACTGAAAGTCGAGCCCAAAGTAAAGACGCCGATCCAGGTCTACGCGCACGAAACCGAGATCCGCGCGATGATCGAGCTGAATCGCAGTGCGATCGAGAACGATCGCCAGGGCGGCGTCGAATCGATTACCTTTGTGGAAAGCTCGCTCGCGAAGCTGCCCGGCGCCCGCCACACCGCCCGATTCGACGTGCACCTGGTCTACCAGCAGAAGATCGACGTGGCCACCGAATGCGCGCGCCTCAAGAAAGAGCTGGAGAAGTTCGAGAAAAACATCGCAAGCGCGGGTCGCCAGTTGAGCAACGATGCCTTCCTGGCCAAGGCTCCGCCGAATGTGGTGGAGGGATTGCGCAAGCAAAAACAAGAGAACGAGGCCCTGCGCGACAAGAACCGAAAGAAGTCGGACGAGCTCGGCTGCCAGTGAGAGCTTTCGAGCACCGGTGCGAGTTTGTGTGTGAGTGAGAATTCACAACTAGAAATGAAAAACTGGAACCTAACACCCGAAACCTAACACCCGAAACCTAACACCCGAAACCTAACACCCGAAACCTAACACCCGAAACCTAACACCCGAGACCCGATTCTCTGTGGACTGGAACAACCGCCACATTACGGCGATCGTGCAAAACGCGCTACTGGAAGACCGCGCCACGCGCGATGCCACCAGCTACGCCTGTGTCGATGCTAACCAGAAGGCGTCGGCCACCGTGCTCGCCAAGCAGGACTGCATCCTCGCCGGCATAGGCGTTGTGCCGGCCATTCTCGACGTCTTCGCCGCCCTCGACGGCGCGGTAGTCTCGCATTACGAAGTCACCAGCCATCCCGAGATTTTCGATGGAGTGCGCCTGCACAAAGGCCAGTCGGTGGCCGTCATCCGCCACAACGCGCGCGTGATCCTTTCTTGTGAGCGCGTGATGCTGAACTTCCTGCAGCGCATGAGCGGCATCGCGACGTTGACTCGCCAGTTCGTCGACGCAGTCAGCGGAACGAAAGCGCGTATCCTCGACACTCGCAAAACTGTGCCCGGACTGCGCGTCATCGACAAGTACGGGGTCCGTTGCGGTGGCGGCCAGAATCATCGCCTCGATCTCTCCGACGGCGTCTTGATCAAGCACAATCACATCGCCCTTGCCGGGGGAATCGCCCCGGCGCTCGAGCGCGCGCACCGCAACCGCCGCGGCTCGCAGCCCATCGAGATCGAAGTGCGCACCCTGCAGGAGATGGAACAGGCGCTCGCCCACGGCACCGAAGCGCTTCTGCTCGACCACATGTCGGTGGCCGATGTCCGCAAAGCCGTGGATCACTGCTCGCGGCTCGAAAGACGCATCCCCGTGGAGTGTTCGGGCGGGATAACGCTCGAGAACATCCGTGCCTACGCCGAGACCGGAGTGAATTTCATCTCGGTAGGGGCTCTGACCCATTCCGCCCCTGCGGTAGATATGAGCCTGCGCGTCATGCCCGAGTAGTCCCCGAGCCAAGTCCCATCGGACAGCCCGTAAGTGACAGCCCACGAACTGGTTATAATGCCGGCATCGCCAAACCGGCCCCAACTCGTGCTCGCAAGCCAAGCCCCAGGGCAACCGCGCAAAGGACTGATGTCCGTCTCGGCCGCATCGTTCGGCTGTTGATGGACCACGCTACGGTTGTGATCAGCGGCACCAAGGTTGCCGACGAAATCGGCACCAGCCGTTCCGAAGTCTGGCGGCTCATTCAGCAGTTGCGTTCGCTGGGGGTGGAGGTCGAGGGACATCCCGCAACCGGCTACCAGCTGCGTGCCGTGCCCGATCTGCTTCTGCCCGACGTGCTGGCTCCGCTGGTGAAGGGCACGATCTTTCGCGACATCCATCATTACTACAAGATCGGCTCGACCAACTCGGCCGCAATCGAGGCCGCGGCCGCGGGCACGCCCGAAGGCAGCGTCTTTCTTGCCGAAGAGCAGACTTCCGGCCGCGGCCGCGGTGGCAATGCCTGGCATTCGGCGCGTTCGACGGGCATCTACTGCTCGGTGGTTCTGCGCCCGTATCTCCCGCCGTCGGAGGCTTTGATTCTCTCGCTTGCCACCGGCCTTGCGGTGCATGCCGCGATCCAGGAAATCGACTCGCGCGTCTCACCCGACCTCAAGTGGCCCAACGATCTTCTGCTCGACGGCAAAAAGTTCTGCGGCATCCTGACCGAGATGAACGCCGAAGCCACGCGCGTGCGCCACATCGTTGTGGGCATTGGCATCAACGTGAATCAGGCCCGCTTTCCGGAAGACTTGCGCGATCTGGCGACATCTTTGCGCCTGTCTTCTGGAACGGAGTGGTCGCGCGTGGAAGTCGCGGCGGCTTTGCTAAAATCGCTGCACCGCGAGTATCGCGATCTGGTCGAGAAGCCTAACGCGCGCGAGTCCGTCTTGCGGCGCTTCGCGGAGCATTCGTCGTACGTGCGCAAACGACAAGTGCGCGTCGAAGAAAACGGTGGCTTCGAGGGCGTGACCGAAGGGCTGGATGCGCGGGGTTTTCTGAAAGTGCGCACCGCGCAGGGATTGCGCACGGTTCTGAGCGGAACCGTGCGGGCGGTGTAACCGAGGTTTGTGCAGCGACGGGCGTCCTCGCCCGTCGGCCGAGGAGAGCCCGGCTGGCCAGCAGTGCTCCTGAGCCTTGCTCGGCTGCCCGGACGAGGGCGTCTGGGCGTACGTGATTCTCTATGCTTCTCGTCATCGATGTCGGCAACACGAATACGGTGCTCGGCGTTTTCGCCCGCGTGGCCAAGGGCCACCCCGGCGACGGTGTGGCTGAGTCCCCGCGCTACGACCGACTCGTGGCGCACTGGCGCGTATCGACCGTTTTGAATCACACGGTGGACGAGTACGGCGTCCTGTTCCGTAGCCTGTTCTCCATGGACAACCTGGAAGCTTCCGGCATTCATGGCATCGTGATTTCCTCTGTCGTGCCGCCGCTCGATTCTCTTCTGCGCCAGGTTTGCGAACGTTATTTCAATCTCAAGCCGCTGTTCATCGAGCCGGGCGTCAAGACCGGTATGCCGGTGCACTACGAAAATCCCGCCGAGGTCGGCGCCGACCGCATCGTGAACGGCGTGGCCGCGTTTGAAAAGTATGGCGGGCCGTGCGTCATCGTCGACTTCGGCACCGCCACCACCTTCGACTGCGTCTCGGTCAAGGGCGAGTATCTTGGGGGTGTGATCTGCCCCGGCATCGGCATTTCGGCCGATGCGCTTTTCCAGCGCACCGCTCGCCTTCCGCGCGTCGATATCCGCAAGCCCTCGCGCGTCATCGGGAGCACCACCGTCGGCAGCCTGCAGTCGGGCCTCTACTACGGCTATCGCGGGCTGGTCGACGGCATCCTCGAGCAACTGCTGCCCGAGATGGGGAACGACACCAAGGTCATCGCGACCGGCGGCCTGGCGTCCCTGATCGGCACCGCGTCGAAGTACATCAAGACGGTCGACGACTACCTGACGCTCGAAGGCTTGCGCATCATCTGGGAACGCAACGCTGCCACTGGACGCGAAGGAGCCCGCGCCAAAGCCGCGAAGCCCACCAACGAAGCGTCGAAGCCACCGGCGAGCGGCAAGCCGCGTTCCTTCTCCCACTGAGTTGTTGCCCTCGACATTTGTGGAAAACTACTTCAATTACTTCACCGAAATCGAGCAACACTTCCAGCGCCGCCGCGGAGGCATCCTGCTGCTCTCCACGCTCGACTGGGCGCTGATCGAAACCTGGAAGGACGCGGGCATTCCGCTGGAAGCCGCGCTGCGCGGCATGGACGCGGCCTTCGACCGCTACGACCAGCGGGCATCGAAATCGAAGAAGATCAACAGCCTCGGCTGGTGCGCGCAGGAAGTGCTGGCCGCGGCCGAAGAGATGAAGGAGGCGGCGGTGGGCGCCGCGAAAGGCGACGATGACGCAGGCGCGGCACAACCGGCAGCCAGCGCCGGATTCGATCCCGCGGAGATTGCCGCGTTCCTCCGCAAAAATGCCGACCAGCTGGAGCGCGCCAAGCTGCCGAGCCGTGCTTCGATTTCGCTCGAAGGGCTGGCCCGGGAAGCGGCGGCCGCGCTCCGAGACCTGGCCCACGACGTTACGGCGAAGAAAGCCGCGCGCCTCGAGGACGTGGAGCGGCGGCTCACGGTGCTCGAAGAAAAACTCTTCGCGGGCCTGCTGGCGGCGACACCCGACGAGGACCTGGTCCGCGTGCGCGCGCAAGCCGACCGCGAACTCGCCCCCTACCGCAGCAAGATGTCGGCCGCTCAAATCGACCAGCTGCTGAAGCAGTACATTCACAAGCGGCTGCTCGAGAAGTACGGGGTGCCGCGGCTCAGCTTGTTCTATTTGTGAGGGGGACGAAGGGGGACTAGCTGGCGAGGGGGGTATCCCCCTCAAAGACAGTTTTCCGTCTTTTGAAGGCATCGGAAGGACAGAGGGTAGAGGGCCGATCAGGTGCGGGCGGTGGTTTTGGCCTTGTCCGTGGAGACCGTCCCTAACAATAGGGCTCCAACGATGACGAGGAGCAGCGGCCAGAACACACGCAACGCGACATGCAAGAGCTGGCGCTGGCCAAACGAGGCGGCCAGGATGATGGAGGAAAGCATCCCCAGACGGGTTAACTGGGTGGCGGCCCAAACCAGATGCCCGAACAGAATGAAAAGCCCGGGGCCGACCAGGACCGATCCGGCGAGGGATTTAAGGGTCTGGGGATCTGTGTGTGGGCTTGCCATAACCGCCTCCTGATGCCGTTTCCTTCTTCACTGGTAGGACGAATGGGAACCGGCAGAATCGACAGGGGGGTGGAAGATTTTTTTGGAGAGAATCTGAACCACCAGAGGAACACAGAGGATCACGGGACTCCTTCGATGGGGGTGCGGATGCGTCCGCGGAATCCCACCCTTGACGAAGGTCGTCAAGGATGGGGCACCCGCGGCCGGCTGAGAAAAAGCAGATTCCTGCTGCTTCCGCGCGCTCGCCGTCGGAATGACAATGATCGGAATGACAATGAGTTGAGGGAACCGCCGCCGCCCAGGCAGTAGAGTCACAAACGGGTCCCAGACCTCAGCATGCCATAGAATTATCTCTTGGAACTCACCATCGAAAAGCTCATCTATGGCGGCGACGGGCTTGCCCGCCTGCCGGCCGACGAAAAGGGACGCGGCAAGGCTGTGTTCGTCCCGTTCGTCCTGGAAAACGAAAAAATTGAGGCCACCCTCACCGAACAGAAGCCGGGATTCGCGCGCGCACGCGCGGACAAGATCCTGCAGGCGTCGGCGGAACGGATCGACGCGCACTGCCCGTACTTTCAGCGCTGCGGCGGATGCCACTACCAGCATACCGGCTACGAACATCAACTGGCGATCAAGGCCGCCATCCTGAAGGAGAATCTGCGGCGGCTGGCGAAGCTCGAACTGGCGTCCGAGATTGCGGTGCATGCCTCGCCGCCGTGGAACTACCGCAATCGCACGCGGCTGCAGGTGCGCGCGGACAGCGGGTTCACGCTGGGATACTTCAAGGGGTCGTCGCATGAGGTGCTGGCGGTGGAGGCGTGTCCGATCAGCTCGCCCCTGGTCAATCGGGCGATTGAGGCACTGTGGAAGTTGGGACGGAACGGGCAGGTGCCGGCGGAGCTGCGCGAAATCGAGCTGTTCGCGAACCAGGATGACACCAGGCTGCAGCTCGAGTTGTATGGCGATCCGCACGCGGACAAGGCGCAGCGGGTGAAATCCGGCCAGGCATTGGCGGACCGACTACGCGCTGAGCTGGCGGAAGTGGTCAGTGTGTACGTGTTCGCACAGAATACCGCCCTGGCGCGTGGCGCGCAGGGAGTGGTCAACGAGGAGCCGGACTGGACGCTTGGGGCCGGCGAGTTTCGCTACCGCACTCGGACCGCCCAATTCCGGGTGAGCGGAGGGGCGTTCTTCCAGGTGAACCGATTTCTGGTGGAGGAACTGGTCAAGGTAGTGACCGCGAACCGGTCGGGAGAACTGGCGCTCGATCTGTACGCGGGGTTGGGATTGTTCAGCGTGGCGCTGGGAACGTCGTTTCGTCACATCGTGGCGGTTGAGTCGTCACATGGTTCGGCGGGCGATCTTAAATACAATTGTCCTCCGAACGGGAAAGCGGTGCGCGCAACCGTCGACGACTACCTGGCCGCCATGGGCGCGAAGGTGCGTCCGGAGCTGGTGGTGGTCGATCCGCCGCGGGCTGGCCTGGGAGAGCGGGTTGCGCGCGAGCTGGCGAAGCTGGAGACGCGGCGGGTGACGTATGTTTCGTGCGATCCGGCTACGCTGGCGCGCGACTTGGTGGCACTGACGGCCGGTGGATTCCGGGTCGAGCAGGTGCACCTGGTGGATTTGTTTCCCCAGACCTATCACATCGAGAGCGTGGTCGAGCTGGTGCGCTGAAGCTTTCCTGTCGGAAAGAGCGTTTTTCGACGGAAGCGGTGTCGTTTATCGAAGTCAGTCACGCCGGTCCCTGCAGCCTTCAAGCCACCGCGCCGCCCCTGGTTGTGGGCGGCGTTTGCCTATGGGTACGCCTTTGTACATCCACGGATCGAAACCTTGAAACGTCTCGAAGGCTTGGGGACGACAACTTAGCGTACTGACCTGGAAGGCGCGGTGACGTTCTATCTCGACGGCCAAACGGTCAACCCGCAGTTCGCGTGTCTTCGCTGATATCGACCTCGGCGGTCTCTTCATCGGTGGTCGGGGACTGCCGGGATGACTGAATGACCTGACGGGCTGGTTCGGCGTCCTCTGCGCGGACCAGGATCACAGTGCCGCCCACGCCGGGGAACATGTCCTGGACGGCCTCCACCGAAGTCATGTCAGAGTCGATGCCCGCAGAATCGAGCAGGCCTTTGACCACCAGGGCTTCGGACTCCTGCTCGCTGTCGAAAACTTTGACCAGCTTCTCATTGGGATCGGGACGCCGTTCGGTTGGGGGTAGGGAGCTTCCTGCCATAAATACCTCCGTCTTTGGCGTCGCTTGGGGGAAAGCCGCTGTCCCGGGGCGTGATCGCCGTTAAAGATTGTAACTCTCGACGCGGCGTTTTGCGGCGTCGTGGCGGAGCGGCGCGCGGGATGGCTCGTTCAGGTCACCGAAATGGCACACCTTGGGGGTGTTGCTTTCCGGCCGCAATGCCGGGACAATGAGATCAACAGGGGTGAGGCAGTCTCCACCCGCCATGTCCCGTCTCAAGGCACTGGCCGATGGACGGCCTCCGCAGGCTCCTGTCGAGGGCCATATGGAAAATGGAAGCCGAGCTGGGCAGGAAGGTACGCATCACGAAAAGCAGGAGGAAGCCAAGAAGATCCGCCGGCTTCAGGTGATGATAAGCATGGTCACGTCGGTTCTCGGCCAGGATCCGAACCTGACGATCGAAGAGGCGTCCGAACTCGTTGCCAACGCGAAACGAGCCGCACTCGCGATGTTTCCAGACAAAGAACTGGCGTTCGACATTCTCTACAAGCCCCGTTTGCAGCGACTGGTGAAAGAGAGATTCCGCATCCACTAGATTCCGCTCGAGGCCATTCGGGCTGCTGCCTGGGAGTCCGTCGATGGTGAGCTCGATCCTCGGTTTAGGCCCCTTGAGCCGACCTAAGCCTTGCCTTGTTACGCTCGTAACTTGGTAGGGGTTGTTGGTATTAATCAATAATGAGCCTGGGGGTGGCATGTCTACGGGAACCGGGGGAGCGCCGGCCAGGGAGCAGACAATCTTAGAGCCCGTGTCGCTGCTGGACGAGACGGTATTGGCCATGATCATGGCCCAAGCCCCTCTTCCCAAGATATTGGATACGCTGTGTAACGCCATCGAGAAGCGGGATTCCGGACTCCTGTGTTCCGTTCTAGTTCTGGATGGTGATGGCATCACTTTGCGCACGGGTGCCGCTCCCAGTCTTCCGAAAGAGTACTGTCTTAGAGTGGATGGGCTACAGATCGGGCCCGAGGCAGGTTCCTGCGGTACGGCAGTCTACCGCAAACAGCCGGTCATCGTTTCTGACATCGCCAACGATCCTTTGTGGGAGAAGTATCGAGAACTGGCCCTCCCGTATGGCTTGCGGGCCTGCTGGTCGACGCCGATCGCGGCGCAGAATGGCGCGGTGCTTGGGACCTTTGCCGTTTACTACCGCGAACCGCGGACTCCCGACGCGCAGCATTTGCAGAGCATCGCGCGTGCCACCAACCTGGCGGGCATCGCGATCGAACACGATCGTGCCAAGCTTCAACTGCGCGCCGCGGAAGACCGGTACCGGACCCTGGTCGAGCGCCTGCCGGCAATCACTTACATCGCCGAACTCGGCGCGGGTGGACGATGGCACTACGTGAGTCCGCAGATCGAGTCGATCTTGGGTTTCGCGCCCACGCAATGGCTGGCCGAGCCGATGAACTGGATGAACCACATCCACGCCGACGATCGCGAAATCGCTCTGGCGGCGGAGCGACGTTTTCAGGAGACGCACGAGCTGTTCCAGGCTGAGTACCGCATGTTCGCTCGTGACGGAAGAGTGCTGTGGTTTCGCGACGAAGGTGTGATGCTGCACGAGACGAGCGACCGCGGACTGCTGATGCAGGGCGTGATGTACGACATCACCGGCCACAAGCGCTTGGAAGATCAACTCCGCCATTCGCAAAAGATGGAGGCGGTGGGGCAGTTGGCCGGGGGAGTGGCGCACGACTTCAACAACCTGTTGATGCTCATCCAGGCTCACAACGAACGCTTGCGCCATCGGCTTGCGGCGCGCGACCCAGCCCACGAAGATGCGCTCGAAATCGAACGCGCGGTGAACCGCGCCGCCTCCCTGACGGGGCAATTACTGGCGTTCAGCCGGAAGCAGGTGCTGGACGCCAAGGTGCTGAACCTGAATACGGTGTTGACCGACGTGGTGAGGATGCTGGATCGCCTGATCCCGAATCATATCGAAGTGAGGATGGTCAAGGCCGCAGAGCTGGGCCGAGTCAAAGCGGACCCAGGCCAGATTGAACAGATGATCCTGAATCTCGCGGTCAATGCCAGGGACGCCATGCCGCAGGGTGGCCGGCTGACCCTCGAAACGAAGAATGTGGAAGTCGACGAAGCTTATGCCCGGACCTATGAAGGAGTGCCCATTGGCAAGTACGTAATGCTTGCGGTGAGCGACACCGGCGTCGGGATGGACAGTCAAACGCAAGCCCGCATCTTTGAGCCGTTTTTCACCACAAAGGAACCAGGCAAAGGCACTGGGTTAGGACTGGCCACGGTCTATGGTGTGGTGAAGCAAATGGGTGGCGCGATCTGGGTCCGAAGCGAACCCGGCCAAGGCACCAGCTTCGATATCTATCTCCCACGCGTGGAGACGACGGACGAGAAATCTGCCCCGGAAGCACGAACGGTGCTCGTGGCGGCACCAAGCGGGACGGAAACGGTCCTGCTGGTGGAAGATCAGGATGGCATCCGGGACCTGGTCCGGGAATTCTTGCAGCGCAAAGGCTACCGTGTTCTGCACGCAACCGACGGCGACGACGCGCTGCGGATCGCCGACGAACACAAGGATCCCATTCACCTGCTGGTCACCGACATCGTGATGCCCAATGTCGGAGGCCGCGAACTGGCGCGCCGTCTGACCCAGGCGCGTCCGCACATGAAAATCCTTTTCATGTCGGGCTATCCGGACCATGCGAGTCTAAGCGGAGAGGTTGGAGGCGAGCACGCGGCGGTCTTGCAGAAGCCCTTCATGCTCGATACCCTGGCCCGCAAAGTCCGCGGCCTGCTCGATGAGGGCAAGGCCCTTCGCTGACGGCGAGCGACGTTCTTGTGTCTTTTTCCGCAAGCAACCGACCTAGGACAGAGGCTCACGCCTCGACACTCAACCGCACCAGGGCGAGGATGCTCTTGCGACAGCCGGCGGGATGCCGGCGCTTCACTCAGCACGTCTTGTTTCCTCACGCCAGGTCGAATCACACCTTTGCTCCTGCGACCATTTGCTGAGCCTTGGCGCGAACGAAAGCGTAGTTCAGCATCGGCAGCGAGTTGAACTCGGCTGCTTTCTGGCCGTATTCCTGCGCTTTCGCGCTGTCGCCCTTCGCACGATAGGCTTGGCTCAATCGAAAGAGATTGAGCGGGTTCTGGTCGTTGGCCTGCCCCAGCTCGGCGATCGCTTTGTCGTAGTCTTTTTCCGCAAGGGCGATCCGGCCGGCAAGTTCGTGAGCTTGTTTCAACTGCGCCGGGTTCTTCGAGGCTTCCGCGCCTTTCAGGAACTGTTCCGCATGTCGCTTGGCGGCGGCGTAGTCTTTCTTCCCGAGGGCTACAGAGGCGAGGTTGAAATGGTGCTGGAGCTTGGCATTGTCCTTGATCTCTTGCGACAGATTTGAGCTTTCGGTCAACTGCAGGGAACGCTCATACTCGTGGGCGGCGTCGTCAAACTTCTGCATGGCAGCGAGGATGTTCCCTTTGGCCTGGAGATCGGCGGCCATGGAAGCGTTGTCGTTCTTCTTCTCCGCGACGCCGTATTCCTTGTCGATCGCCTGAATCGACTCGTTCCATTGGCCACGATCGGCAGCCACTACCGCCATGCCAAAAAGGGCGGTGCGGGTCTCGCCGTCGTTGCGGGCTTGGTCGGCCATCTTCTGAAGCTCGGCGGTGGCTTCGTCGGGCTTGCCCTGGTACAAGAGCGCGGCGGAAAGCCCGAAGTGCGACGGCACGAAGTGGGGATCGATCGAAAGAGCCTTGCGATACTGGGCGACGGAATCGTCGAATCGGCCCATTTTTAAGAGGAGTTCCGCATAAGAGTCGTAAGGGTTGGGATCGGCCGGAATCAGTTCGACGTATCTCTTGAAGGCCTGCTCGGCATCAGCGTAGTCTCCCTGCTGACGGTATGCGTAGCCCAACACGTTATAGGCCGGTGAGTACGCCGGAGCCAACTCGGTGGCTTTTTTATAGTGGACGATCGCCTGCGCATAGTCCTGTTGGCCGAAGTAGTAGTTCGCCAGGTTGAATTGGGCGCGCTCGTCGTTGGGGTAGGCCGCGACGAGTTTGTCGAGATAGTCCTTCTGCTTGACGACCTCGCCGTTGGCTCCGGCTTCGTTGGCGAGGATCAGCAATTTCTCCCCTTCGGACGCTTTCTCCACCAGAATCGAAGCTTTCATCTGATGTTCGAAGAATTCCTTGGCGGTAGGAGAGTTGTTGGCGCGTGCCATTTCGGCAAAGGCGAAATCGGGATCCAGGGCGATGGCTTTGTCGAAGTGCTGGAGGGACTCCTGGCCGAGCAGCCGTTCGGAGAGATCGCGCCCCTCGAGAAATTCGGTGCGCGCTTCCTCGGACTTGGTGGTGACGGGGATCTTGGCACCCTCGGATGCGGCGGCGACCGACTGTCCGCCGTTGCCTGCCTTGTTACAACCCAGCCATGTTGTGATACTGAGAACGAGAATCACAGCCAACCAGATTCGCATCGATTTTGGGCACATAGAATGAGTCTCCTTGGAATGTCGTCAACTAGAGATCCGAATACGCTAGCTTGCAGGGTCGCCGCTTGGGGCGCATGGCGAGCTTGAACTCAGCGTCAGTGTGACCCGTCGGCACGGGGCCCGATGAATACCCCGTTGCTGCTAGACGTTGGCCAGATGATTTGGATAGCAGGCAGTCCGAAATGCGCGGGGGACAAGGCGATATAGCCCACTACACAACCCACAACAGGGGGGCTGGTGCGAGCTGTGCAATTGTTGTGTGGGACCGCACCGGCGAGGGTCCGATGCGGCCCTATGATCGCGATGGAGTCCCCCGGAAATCTACGAAGGCCGGGGCCTCGCCATTACCGGACTTTGATGGATGAAACGCGGTCGTTCCAGCTGTGGCCCGGGCTGATCTGATAGTCCCGCAAATTCGTCACGTCATTGCGGAGATCGAGGCTGACGCCGCCGAAGTCGTGGTCCTGGTAGATAGTGATCTCGGTATCCCCGAAGATACGGATGGAGGAAATCGTGTCGTTAAACCCTTCGGGCAGACGAGGTACGCGCTCGCCTCGCTCTGCGCAGAATTTGTCGCCCTGAAAGTCGGCGTCTTTGTAAAAGCAGGCTCCACCGCGTCGGCCCTGGTCGTTGTTATTACGATCATGATCTCCCTCGCGATCACGGTCGTGATCCCGACTGTCGCGGTCGGCGCCTACCTCGATGGAGGAAATACGGTCGTTCCAACTGTGGCCCGGGGAAACCTCGTAGCTCTTCAGGTTCGCGACATCGTCATGAAGGCGCAGGATGCGCCCCCCGAAATCCGTATTCTCGAATACCGTGATGTCGGTTCGGCCAAAGACCCGAAGGGAAGAGATCTGGTCGTTGAAGCCCTGCGGCATGCGTGCCATGCGGTCGCCCGCCTCCATGCAGAAACGCTCGCCACGGAAATCGGCGTCTTTATAGAAGCAAGCCCCGCTGCGGCGATCGTGATCCCGGTCGTCGCGGTCCTGGGCGCAGACCTGCGTCGCGGATATGAGCGCAAGCGCAACGAAAACAAACGAACACAGCCTGCCCGTGAGGGTCATGTTGAAGTCTCCGGAGTGAAGATGAGTGCAGAATGCCCCAAAGTTGCCACCATTATATCCTGCCCGAACCAGTCCGCATTCATACCCGCGGAAATTCACGCCCTCACACATCTTTGCGCGGGTTGGGTCGCGTTCCATCCGAACTGGTTCAAGGCATGGTACGGCGCGGCGCAGGCAGCCGAACTGGCGGGTAAACAAGAGAAGGCCAGGCAGCGCAGTACCATGCGGAACTGGTGAAGGTGTGTGAGGGATCGAGTTCAGATCGTCCGGAACTCAGCCGGGCGAAGGGATTGGTAGTGCAGAAGTTGCGACAAGCTCCGATTCGAAGGTTGCCTGGGGCCGCCATTCCATCGAAAATCGAAGCCCGGTGATTGATTTTCACTTGGGTTCGATCCGCTGCAACCGAAACAGCAGAGTCCCCCACGCCAACTTGGCGCGCATTTGCACCGGCGTCCGGTTCCCGTCGTCGGTGAACCAGGCCCAGATTCTCCCTTTGCCCTTTAAAGTGCCCGAAGTGGCCTCGGCAGCGACGCGAACGGTCTGATAAGTACCTGCCGGCACCTTCACTTGCTCCTTGGCTTCGACGTGAGCGGTGACTTCCGCAGTCTTGCCGCCGCCATTCACCGGAAAGGTGTAGGAGTTGCCGGGCTGCAGAGGCAGCGAGGCCAGGTAGTAGAAGCCGGTGACCACGTCAGTGACGCAGGGCGGGATGTCGTTTTCAACCTGCTTGGTTTCGCCGGTCTTTAGATTCTTTTCGTTAAGCACACTCCTACGGCGCGGGTAGTCAAACTGCACCAAGGTGTTGCGTTGGTGTGGGCCTTCTTCCGTATGCTTCGTCAGGCCAAGGGAGCACAGAGTTTTGGGATCGAAGCGCGCCTCGAAGCGGTCGTGGACCGCGTAGAGGACATTCGCGACGCCGGACGAATCCGCAATCGCCGTGACTTTCTGTTCCTTGCCGGTGGACTCGATCTTCACGGTTGCGCTGCCCGCGGTGAACAAGTGCCATTCCACGATGTAGGTGATCGCCTGACCGTCGGGAAAGTGGTAGTTCGCGGGTGGGGACAGGATCTGTGCCGACGGACCTATCGTTGCCAACGAGGCTTGACCCTGTGCGTGAGCGGACAAGAGCGACATGACCGCGAGCAACGCCAAGCCTGCGCACGGGCACGAGACAGGCAAGGCGCGCACGAGTTGGGGGAACGAAGAAATCAAAGGCTTGCCGTCAACCTTGCGGGACCGGTCATCGGCGTTGTTGCGAACCACCGGCTTAATTTGAACCCCACACCAACTTGGCCACCAGTGCGGCCATCAGCGCGGCCGTGCCTAGTACCGCATTGTACTCGCGATGCTGCCAGTACAACGGGTGCGAGAAGCCGCCGGGCGCCTGGCTGAACGCTCGCACGCGGGGCAGCAGCCGAGGCACGTTGCGGGCGTATTCGTCGAAGGTGGGAAAGGTGCTGCGCAGGAAAACTTCCTCGCCGCGAATCACCGGAAGGTAGATGGCTAGAAAGATGAGCACGATCAGGACCAGCACCCAGACGCTGCGGGCGGCCAGGGCGAATCCAATCGCCATGATCAGCGATCCCAGGTACAGGGGGTTGCGCGTGTACGCATAAGGACCGGTCGTCGTGAGTTCCTCGTTCTTCCTTACATGACCGGAGGCGAACGCCCGCAGCCAGATTCCCGGAATTGCGATGAGCGTGCCAACTGCAATCGACTTCCAGCTGGGGTGAGCGATCCATAAATAAAACAGCGCGAAGGCGAACCCCAGCGGCACGCGAATGCGGCGCGCGATCCCGGACCATTCAGCCACGGCCGGCTCCGAGCAACTGTCGGGCGGCCGCAACCACCTCGTCCGCAGTGATTTCGAGAATGCCCGGATCGGGCTGGGCGCGGTGGGTGAGCGTGTTCGGACTCTTGGGGTGGCGCAGCACGATTTTGCGGGTGGCAAATGGGCCGTTGCGCGCCGGATCAGTGGGACCGAAGATCGCGACGACGGGCACTCCCAGGGCCGCGGCCAGGTGCATGGGCCCGGTATCGCCCCCGATGAACAAGCGAGCCCGGCGGGTGAGAGCAATCAGTTCGCCGACAGAGAACGTCATGGCCTCAGCGGTATGGTCGCTGGCGCTTTCGGCCGCTCGGGCAAGGGCCTCCTCACCAGGGCCGAAGTTGATAATCGACTTCAATCCGCTTTGCGCGAGCACCTTCGCTACCTCCCCGTAGCGCCCGGCCGGCCACTGCTTGGCGCCCCATCCGGCGCCAGGGTTCAGGATCGCGAAACCGGTGATGCCCGCCTGGCGTAGGCGGCGGTCTACGGCTGCCTCGGCGAGCGGATCGCACGGGAAGACGGCGCTAGGCATGGGGACGGCGCGTCCGATCAAGGCTTCCGCCACTCCGGCGTATTGTTCGATCACATGAGTGCCCCCTGGGATGACCTTTCTGGTATACCCCATGCTAGCTAGGTTTTCGCGAGGCTGGGCGGCGCCATAGACGACGGGCGCACCGGACCATCGCGCCAGGATGGCAGAGCGTATCGCGCCCTGGAGATCGATAGCGACGTCGTAGCGGACGGCACGAAGATCGCTCAGCCCAGCGGCAATCCGCTCCCAGGTTTGGTTAGACAGGAGCGAGGATCGCCAGCGTTTCAGGTTGACCGTGTGAATGAGGTCAACCAGCGGCCTTTGTGGCGAGCGTCGACCGGAGCGCGGGGTAGGTAGCGTGCACAGCAGCTCGGCCCAGCGTTCTTCGATCAGCCACCCGATGGTCGCGTGCGGGCATGCGGCTCGAAGCGTGGCGGCGGCCCGAAGGGTGTGGATCACGTCGCCCATGGAACTGAGTCGCACGATCAGGATTCGCTGGAAAGTGGCGCTGGAGGTCGGCGAATCGGAGACAGTCATCCGGCGCGCCTCACGATTTCCGCGGCGTCAGCCGAGTGCGGATGATTTCGCTGGCGGAGTGATGCTTGGGGTCGCCGACGATCGCTACGCGGCCTCCATACTCTCGCACCGTGTCGGCTTCAGGAACGCTATCGGCGGTGTAGTCCGTTCCTTTGGCTTGCACGTCGGGCCGGATTTCGCGCAGGAGGGCGCGCACATCGCGCTCCGCAAAGATCACCACCGCGTCGACGTCTGCAAAAGCGGCGAGAATTTCGGCCCGCTCCTCGGCGGGCATTAGGGGACGGCCTTCGCCTTTGAGAGCCCGCACCGAATCGTCGGAATTGATTGCCACCACCAGGCGGCCGCCCAATTGCTTCGCGGCATGCAGGTAGCGCACGTGACCGACGTGCAAAAGGTCGAAGCAACCGTTTGCCAAAGTGATCCCCTCGCCGGCACGGCGCCATTCTTCCGCACGTTGGCGCAGCGTGGCGCGGTCGACGAGCTTCGATTGTGCCGATGTGTTCAATGAGATCTTGTAGCAGGTGGCGCATTAGCCAATGCGTGCACCAGTTCCTCTCGCGTAACCGTCGCGGTGCCCCGCTTCATGACGACGATGCCGCCGGCGTAGTTCGCCAGCTGGGCAGCTTCTTCCGTGGATGCTCCCGCAGCCAAGGCGGCTGTGAAGGTTGCGATGACCGTGTCGCCCGCGCCGGTCACGTCGGCGGCATCGTCGGAGCCGAAAATCGGGATGTCAATTGGTTTATGGCGCTGCGTGAAGGCGATCATGCCGTCGCGGCCTCGGGTGATCACCAGCGATTGTAATTTCATTCGGGCCATGAGTTGCTCGCCCGCAGAGACCAGCTTCGACCAGTCCTGGCCGATCCGCACGCCGAGGGATGCCTCCACTTCGGGCTCGTTCGGAGTTGCAGCTGTAATACCGGAATACTCAAGCATGCGGAAGCGCGAATCGAGCGTTACTGGAATTCCGCTCAACCCACCCTTGGCGCGGACAGCATTCAGGACCGCTGGGGTCGCCGCACCGTAACCGTAGTCGGAGACCAGCAACGCGTCGGAGGCGCGGGCATATTCTCTCGCGGCCATCACCAGGCCGCGAATGAGAAGCGAGTTTGGTGGGGACTCGGTCTCGCGATCCACCCGCACCACTTGCTGACGTGCAGAGTGCGTATGTCCAGCCAGGATGCGCGTCTTGGTCACGGTGGTGTGGCTCTTGTCCCTGAGCACGCCACTGATGGGAACATGTTTATGACGGAAGGCCTTGATCAACAGGCGGCCCGGCTCATCGTCCCCCACTAGCCCCACCGGCAGTACGTTCACGTCGAGATCGGCAAGGTTATTGATGGCATTTGCGCCGCCGCCCGGGACGACCGTGCGCTCCCGATGCTTCAGGATCAGCACGGGAGCTTCACGTGACACGCGCGAGATCTCGCCATACACAAATTCATCCGCCACCAAGTCGCCGAGAACCGTGACCGTGGTCTTCGGAAACGCATCGAGGATCTTTTTCAGGCGGTCGGTTTCTTTGGGATGTTTCGTCATCCGGATCGAATCAGCCAGACCAGCAAGATTCTCTCATGGCCGCTGGGTTCGCTCCCCGAGGATCCGCAACATGGTATCCACGGCGTTAGCGGCTTCGACCAACTCCATTTTGACGGGGACGATGGCCATGGGCTGGAGCGCGGAGAAATATCCGCCCAGGTTAATGGCGTCTTTTTCGGTGGTGACGAAACCGTCCGCCGCACTCTTCTTTTGCAGGGCCAGCAGTTCGCGAATGTCGCTTTCAAGGTAGGCGTGATGGTCGCGGTAGACGGCTTCGGCGGCCGGCTCGATCCCCGCCTTGCGGAGTTGCAGCATGAAATTCTGCGGTCGAGCGATGCCGCAGAACGCCACAGGGCGAGCGGGAACAGTCGTCGGTGTTATGCCGCGGAGCACGCGCCAGACAAGTTTTCCGTTGAGCGGGTAGCTGCTGGGAGAGGCGCCGCTGGTGAGGACCACAGCGTCGGCGCGTTGCAGCGAACGCAGGGGTTCGCGTAGGCGGCCGGATGGCAGCAGGCGATCGCGGGCATCTTCGGGCGTGACCAGCACGATGTCGAAGTCGCGCGCGAGCGCGCGATGTTGGAAGCCGTCGTCGAGCAAGTGGAGTTGCGCTCCGAACTTTTCTTCGGCAAACACTCCGGCCCGGTGCCGATCTTCTCCGAGCACGACCGGGACTTCCAACCGCCGGGCGATCAGCAAGGGTTCATCGCCGAATTTGCTGGAAGATCCGCCCGGGTCGACCAGCAACACTCCGCGAGTCTGACGCCCATAGCCGCGAGAAAGCACATCGAACCGGAGTCCGCGCGCCCTCAGCAGTTCCCCTAGCAGGATCACAAACGGCGTCTTGCCGGAACCGCCCACCGAAAGATTGCCAACGCTGACCACCGGGCCTTGTAGCCGCCGCCCTGCCAGCAGGCCCCGGTCGTAGAGCTGGTTGCGCGCTCCCACCGCGACTCCATAGATGGCGGAAAGAAGTTTCACGACGTTTCCGCGCTCATCCCCGCAGCGGTGCGAACGGGGGCCAGCAACTTCTCGAGTGCGGCGCAGGTCTTCTCTGTAGCCCCGGCCTGCGAGCGCAACGTTTCGGCGGCGCGCTGGCCCAGCGCGACACGCTCGGGACCGTTTGAAATCAGCTCCATCAGGACGAGTGGCAGTTCCGCCGGTCCGACGATACGCACCGCGTTGTTGGTCTGGAAGAGCCAGATGATATCGCGGAAATTCTCGGTGTGATTGCCGACCACGATAGCGACGCCGTGGCGAGCCGGCTCGATGATGTTGTGCCCACCCTTGGGAACGAGGCTTCCGCCGACGAACGCGATGTCGGCCAATCCGTAGACCGCCGCCAACTCTCCGATGCTGTCGAGCAGCATGACGCCTCCGGAGATTGCCTCGCCGGTCCACAGCGAACGGCGCCAGAACCGGACGCCGAGGCTCTCGAGCAGGGCGGCGACGACAGAAAAACGCTCCGGATGTCGGGGGGCGAGGATCATGACGGCATGGGGGTAGCTGGCCAGGATGCTCTGAAACGCTTGCAGCAGCATGCGCTCTTCTTCCTCGTCTACGGTACTGCCGCAGACCAGGATGGGGCCGGCTTCGGATTTCCGGAGACTGTCGCGCAGACTTGCAACCACGGCGGGCGGTGACGACGGCTCGATGTCAAACTTGAGATTGCCCGAAACCTCCACCCGCGCTTCGGGCGCTCCAATATCGATGAGGCGCTTGCGGTCCTCCCAGGTCTGCGCGAGAAACAAATCGACCTTACTTAGGACTGTGGGCAGCCCCCAGCCGAAGCGCTTGTAGCCCGGCCATGAGCGGTCCGAGATGCGCGCGTTAACCACTGCAATCGCGGCGCCGCTTGTCTTCGCGAGGCGGAGGAAATTGGGCCAGAACTCGGTTTCGGCAATCACGACCAGTCGCGGGCGAAGCGAGTCCAGATATGGGCGGATCGCGAAGCGCAAGTCCAGCGGAAAATAAAATACGTTCTGCTCGCCAAAGCGGGAGCGCGCCAGATTCTGGCCAGTGTCAGTGGTGGTTGAAACCACGATGCGGTAGGCGGGCCAGCGCAGGCGCATGTTTTTGACCAGTCCGCTGATCGCCAGCACTTCACCGACAGACACGGCATGAAACCAGATGTTCGGCTGCGCAGTCGGCCCGGCAAGATGCGGGGGCACGAAGCCAAGCCGTTGGCCGAAGCCCCTCCGGTACTTTCCGTGACGCAGCATCTGGAAAATCCAATAGGGCAGACTGACCAGCAAGCCCGCGGCCAGCAGCGCGCTGTAGACGAGGTACATGAAGTAACGTCATTCTAAATCGCGCGAATGCGAATTGCGGGGCAACTTGGACTGGTTCGGGCGGCGTCAAAGCTATAATCGACCTATGCGGCGCTCCTTCGGCGGTATCCGTGCGACCGTTCGCTCCGCGGCGCGACTTGCGACCGTTCTCTTCTTTCTGGGTTCGCTGGCCCTGGCGGCGAAAGATTTTGTGAAGCCGGCGGCGAAGCCGGCACGGACGTATCCGGCGCACGACGAGCACACGAACGAAACGGTAGCCGTCGGGGCGGACCCCTACGACAGTCCGGAGAAATGCCAGATCTTCACCGTCAAGTGGAATGAAGAAGGTTTCCTGCCGATCTTCGTGGTCGTCACCAACGACAGCGACCAGCCGATTTCGCTGGCCGACATGAAGGCGCAGTTCATCACATCCCATCGCGACAAGTTGTCGGCGGCCACCAACGATGATCTCTACCGGCGCCTGGCGCATATCTCCACGGGACGGGTTTATCCGCTGCCCTTTCCCCGCACCAAGGTGAAGGGAGCCGTGAGTAAGAAGGCGCTCGACGAGATTGACGGTGCCCAGTTCAGCGCCAAGGCGGTGGAGCCGCACTCGACACAATCGGGATTCATGTTCTTCGACGTGAGCGGAATTTCTTCGCCGCTCGCGGGCGGCCGCTTCTATGTGACGGGCGTGCGCGACGCCAAGGGCGGCGACCTGATGTACTTCGAGATTTATTTCCAGAAATAGTAAGCGGCAACATTCGGCAAGGCTAGGTATCCGGCTTACCAAAAACCTACAGCCCTTCTCGCTCTGCTGGCCCCTGCGACTTCGCTCAGGGCAGGCTGACGCGGGCGGCCGTCCCCACGCGTGCTTTGCCGCTTGCGACGGCCTGATTCTGCACGGGGCCCGTGCTGCCGGAGGGCGGTGGTGGACGCGGGCTATAATCGCTGGATATGGTGACCACGCCAGACTCGACGGTGTCTGCCCGGGCGAAGTATGAGCCAGTCATCGGCCTCGAAGTGCATGTCCAGCTTTTGACCACGAGCAAGATTTTCTGCTCGTGCTCGACCCGCTTCGGAAATCCGCCGAATACGAATGTGTGCCCGGTGTGCCTCGGGATGCCTGGCTCGCTGCCCGTGCTCAACAGGAAAGCCGTCGAGTTCGCGGTGCTGGCGGGCATGGCGCTGAACTGCCGGATCAACGAGACTTCGATCTTCGCGCGCAAGAATTACTTCTATCCGGACCTGCCCAAGGGGTACCAGATATCGCAGTACGACAAGCCGCTGGCTGAGCATGGCTCTATCGAGATCAAGATCGGCGGGGCGAACAAGAAGATCGGGATCACGCGCGTCCACATGGAAGAGGATGCGGGCAAAAGCTTGCACGAAGGCTTCGCCGCTGCCGCCGAGAAGACGGCTATCGACCTGAATCGCACCGGAGTGCCGCTGATCGAGATTGTGAGCGAGCCCGATATTTCGTCGCCCGAGGAAGCGTATGAGTACCTGACCCGGTTGAAGGAAATCATCCTGTATACGGGCGTAAGCGACTGCAACATGGAAGAAGGTTCGCTGCGCTGCGACGCCAATATCAGCGTGCGTCCGCGCGGGCAGAAAGAGTTTGGGACCAAGACGGAAATCAAGAATGTGAACTCGTTCCGCTTCATCCGCGAGGCGCTGGAGTACGAGATCGAGCGGCAGATCGACGTGATCGAGTCCGGCGGGCGCATTACGCAGGAAACGCGCCTCTATAACTCGCACGAAGGCAAGACCTACGGTATGCGGTCGAAGGAGCAGGCGCACGATTATCGTTACTTCCCGGAGCCGGATCTTTTGCCACTGGTCGTCGACGAAGCATGGAAAACTGAAATCGCCAAGCAGTTGCCCGAGCTCCCGCAAGCGCGGCGGGCGCGCCTGGTGAGGGAATACGGCATTACCGAATATGATGCGGGCGTACTCACCTTCACCAGGGACCTTGCCAATCAGTTCGAGGCCGCAGCGAAGGCTGCCAAGAATCCGAAGCGCGTGGCGAACCTGGTGCAGGGCGAGCTAATGGGGCGGCTAAAGGCGAAGAATTTAGAGATTGGACAGTCGCCGATTTCGATGCAAGGGGTGGCCGCGTCGGCGGACCTGGTGGAGTCGGGGGCGATCTCGGGGAAGATGCTCAAGGACCTTTACGACCTGAGCTTCGAACGCGGCAAGGATTTTCCGGCGGTGTACGAAGAGGAAGGGCAGCCGGTGCAGTCGAGCGATGCTTCGACGCTGGAGAAAATCATCGACGAGCTGATTGCCTCGAACCCGAAGCAGGTCGAGCAGTATCGCGGCGGAAAGAAGACCATGATCGGGTTCTTTGTGGGGCAGGTGATGAAGGCGACCAAGGGGCAGGCCAATCCGCAGGTGGTGAATGAAGTGCTTGTGAAGAAGCTGGAAGGCTAGAGGGAAACCGTCATTTCCCAGAGCAAGGCAGTATCGCGAATGCGCTAACCAAGTGACGCTGGCAATTCTCCTGATGATGAGGTCCGTCGCAATATACGGTCAAAATCCGAACGACCTGCCTTGTTGGACGAATGATGGGAACTGTTCTAAATGAAGAAGGACGATTGATCGATCACGCGACCGTGTGCCTTTCGACTCCGTCAGCAGATTGCACGCTTGTCAACTGCCTTGGCCTGACGGACAAAGATGGACATTTTGACATTGAGCATGCGAAGCCGGGCACTTACGGTTCCTGGGCACCAAAGAAGAAGATGAGTACGACACTTCGAATCAAAGTCCCGGAGAGCGGCGGACTCTTGATCGGCTCAGTAAAGGACAAGGCCGCTGGAAATCGTCTCAATCACATCACTGTGACCTGACACGCCCACGGGTGCGCCTGTTCGCAGGTGAGCGCAGATCCCTGGATATAGAACTGAAACCCTCGTCGGAAGAGTGATTTCGGAGTGTTCTTGGAAATGGCTGCGGGCGATGGTCGAGCACGAAATCCACCACCAGGGCCAGATCTACCTGTATTTGAGCATGTTAGGGGTTGCGACTCCTCGGCTGTACGGGCTGACCTCAGTGCAGGTCCGGGAGCGCAGCCTGCAATCCTAGCTGCTGGCCAGCCACTTCGGTCATCTAAGGACATGCGCGCTTACTCGATAAGATAGGTCACTGGGGATCGTGTCGGGCGGAGCGGAGGCCTGTCCATGAAGGTTAGGTTGGATCGCATCATCAGCGTGGCGACACTGACTGCATCGGTGGCGGCGTTGGTACTCGTGTTGAAGAAGCCGCAGCCGGTGGCGACGCCGATGCCGCCCGCCGTGGTGGCGGCGAATGCGCAGTCTTTTCAGGACAAGATCGAACAACTGGAGCAGGCCAAGGGCCAGGGACAGCCCGGCACCGAGGTTCGGCTCACGTCGCAGGAAGTGTCGGCGGCCATCGCCCAGGCTTCTGGAGCTTCGGCGAGTGAAGGCGCGGTCTCAGCCCGCGCTCTAGCGGGCAGCGCCTCCGACACATCGCTCTCCGGAGATCTGGGTTCCGGCCAGCCCAACATCAAGGACTATCAAGTGAGCTTCGAGGGCGATCTGGTCAAGGGACAGTTTTTGACCCAAGTCGCCGGAAAAGATGTTTGGGTCACGGTGGAAGGGCACCTGGGGTCCAAGGACGGCTATGCGACCTTCGAGCCGACGAAATTTAAAGTCGGCGATCTCAGCGTGCCGGTTTCCCTGGTAAACGATCAGCTACAGAAGCGGTTGATGGAACAGCGCGACCGCCTCAAGCTGCCGGACTCGGTGAGCGGTATGAAAGTCGAGAACGGCGAAGTGGTCCTGAACCAGTAGCGTACAGTCCGACTAACTACGTTCTGGCACGGGGAAAGTTTGGGTGTGAGACGCGGTTGCCCGCGTCCGGGACGGGGCAAGCCCCGTCTCTACCGCGACAATCGGCGCTGCCGTCGGCCTAGTTGTGCTTCAGGAGTTTCCCGTCCTTCTTGCCCTGGAGATCGTTGTAGAGGGTTTCAATGAAGGCGTCGGAGGAAATGAAGTCCCCAGACCACTTCTTCCAGGGCTCCAGCACTTTTTCCTGCTGCAACTGAGCGAGCGTCTTGCCCTGCTGGACGCCCTTTGCCACCACTGTCCGCGTCTCCTTCAACATCTTCACGTAGTCGCGCACGTCGTCCAGGTTTGAAACCGCGCCGTGCCCGGGGATGACTTTCACATCTGGCGGAAGTTTGGGAATGACTTCGTCCATGGCGGCGATCATGCCCTCGACGCTGCCGCCTCCGCCCAGGTCGATGAAGGGAAAGCCGTAGCGCACGAAATCATCGCCCATGTGCACGACGTTTGACTTGGGAAAGAAGATGATGCTGTCGCCGTCGGTGTGCCCGCTGGGGAAATGCAGGGCGCGGATATCCTCGCCGTTCAGGTGCACGGTGACATCGTGATCAAAGGTGATGATCGGTAGTGCTTCTTTGGGCTGCGGTTTGGCCTCCATCTTCAGAGAGCCGAGATTGCCGATTGTGCCGCCTTCTTCCAGGCGCTTGCGGACGTTGTCGTGCGCGATGATGGGAGCTTGTTTCTGGAAGTAGGCATTTCCGCCCGTGTGGTCGCCGTGGTAGTGGGTGTTGATGATGAACCGGATGGGCTTGTCGGTCACACCTTTCAGAGCGAGCTGGATCTTGTCGGCCAGAGGAGCGTACTGATCGTCGACGATGACGATGCCGTCGTCACCCACGGAAGCGCCGATGTTGCCGCCGGCGCCTTCGAGCATGTAGACGGAACCCGCGACCTTCGTGACTTTGATCTGGACCTTGCTGAAGTCCTGGTCTTGGGCGAGAGTCAGGGCGACGGCCAGAAGTAGAGCGAACGCTGGGAGCAGCCATTTGCGCATGGAATGCCTCCGGAAGACCGGGGGATTGTACACCGCGGGATATCGCGTGTTCGCGTGCCCTAGAGAACCGGGAGAGATTTCTACAGCGTCCCCTGGAACAGCGGGAACAGTTGGTCGGCCCCGGCGCGGTAAATAGCCCAGGCAGAGCCGGTGTCGGAGACTTGTCGGAACAGGAGTTCTCCACGGCCGTCGCCGTCGGCATCCACGGCATCAATCAATTCGAGGCGCGGAATCTGGTCGAGATGGCGCGTGTCGGTCACGGTGGCCTTGAGCTTGCGCAAGTCGCCGTAGATATCGACTTTTTCGACAAGGGTGACGAAGTAAGTAAGGTCGCTGTCGGTCTCTACAGACTTGCCGGAACCAGGCATTTTGGCCTGGGCGCTCAGCACGAATACGGGCTCATTCGTATTCCAGAGATCGAAGGCGCGGAGCTGAACGTCGTCGAAGCTGGGCTGCGGTGCCTTGGCCGCGCCGCGCGCCGACGCCGGGGGGTGCACAGCTGGCTTGGCTCCGGGCATTACCGGCGTAGTCTCTCTGATACGAACTTGCACGGCGTCGGTCGCCAGGGCCAGCATCTTCTTGCGGAAGTTCTGCTCTTCGTCGGGTTTGATGTCGTAAGCATAGGGGCGAGGATCGGGACCCCCGGCGTCTGAGATCGCCGGGATCAGCTGGGGCGGGGCGTTCTTCTTGTCCTTCTCCGTCTTGGTTGCCGCCCCTTTCGTGGTTGTGGGCGTCGTCTTCAGAGCCGATGCGGAACCTGCCGCCGGTCCAATTGCGTGAGTCTTCCCTCGCTGAAGAACTGGCCGGTTCGGATCGTCGTCGTTGCTCGACGTGTTGTAGCTGGGGGTGGAGCTCGGGGCTGGGGCGGCCTCGTCGGGGGCCTTCGCGGCCACCGGTGGTGCCGCGGCTGGCTTTGTGTCGCTAGTGCCGGACGCCGCAGGCGGAGCCTTCGCTTCCGGTGAGGCCGACGGCGACGCAGGTGGTGCGGGCTTCTCCGCTTCAGGCCGGCGCAGTTTGGGCGGGCCTTCGTCTTCGTCCATCTTTGGCTTGGAATCGTCGTGGTGCTTCTTGGCAGGCTCGGAGCCGGCGGGCCTCCATTTTCCCTCCGCCACCCAAGTGGTTCCAGTGTGCAAGACCTCGCCTACCGTGAACAGCCCTTGTGGAACTCCGGTGCGTTCGGCCTCATACACGGTGTCGCCCCAGATGGCGAATGGGACTGGGGAAGCTTTGTAGGCGCTCGCGTCATAGAACTTCCCATCGACCAAAATGGCGATGGGGATGAGGCGGGCGTTGCCGTCCGGGGCAAGTTCTACCAGGCCCACCGCGCGCGGCCCGGTTGGTTTCGGCTTGCGGCTAAGCTGCGCTTGGGCAGGCAGCACGGCGCTTGCACCGAGAAGCCCGCAGATGACGGCGCGGCTAGCCCTGCGGTATAACCATGGACGGATTGGAGATGCTGCCATGCTCGAAATCAATGACAAAGCCCCGGATATTACGTTAGAGGATGAGAATGGGAAAGAGGTTTCCCTGAAGGATTTTAAGGGGAAAACGGTGGTCCTGTACTTTTATCCGCGCGCCGACACTCCCGGCTGCACCAAGGAAGCTTGCGAGTTCCGCGATACCTACAAGCGAATTCAAAAGACGGGGGTGGTGCTGCTGGGGGTGTCCCCGGACACGCCCCAGGCGCAGAAGAAATTCCAGGAGAAGTTTCACCTGCCGTTTACACTCCTGGCCGATGCCGACAAAAAGCTGTGTAACGCGTTTGGCGTGATCCAGGAAAAGAACATGTACGGGAAGAAGGTGATGGGCGTAGTGCGGAGCACGTTCATCATCGGGCCCGATGGCAAAATCCAGCATGTGTTTCACAAAGTGAAGCCGGAGGGGCATTCGGAACAGGTGCTCGAGTACTTAAAGCAGGCGGCGTAGGCGGGAAAGCTGCGTCGAGCGGGGGGCAGGATCGGACGCCGGAACGCCCCAGAAGTGGCGAACGTGGCTCGCCCCGTCTCTACGACGAAAAAGGCGCCCCGCTGCTTACTTTGCGGCTGCGCTCGTGGTGAAGCTGAGCGTTTTCTCTGCGGGGATCACGGCCTGTTGCTTCCCGGTCGCTGCGGCCACTTCGGTTCCGGCTGCGAGGCCGGCTCCCGCCAATCCCGACTCGAGAGTAAGCTCTACAGCGAACACGACCAAGGAGCGCGGCCAGTTATGAAGAGACTTGCGATTCTCGTTCTCGTCTACATTATCGGCGCCGGTTCAGGTGTTATCTTCCACTCGGTGACCTCGGGCGCAGCGGATCAGGTTCGCCTTGCCATGCTTGAGAGTGAGCTAAAGTCTCGCAACGAAAAGCTCGACAAATGCACCGACGCGTTGATCAACGGTTTGCATCCAACCACTCCCCAGGCGGCGGCTCCCGCGAACCCAACCGGTTCAAAGTGAAACCACCAGCGCGCTGGAATCGCCAAGCCGGCCGCGAGCCTTAGCGCCTTTCGCTGAGAGCTGAGAGCTGAGAGCTGACGGCCCCGATCCCTATCATCTGCGGAATCGTCACGAACTCGTGTCCCTCGGTCTTATATTTTTCGATCAGCAGATGGGTGGCCAGCACCGTTTGTGAGCGATCTGCGCCAATAGCGCGATGACCCCCGTCGTGCATTAAAATCACGTCTCCGCCGCGCATTTGCCGCACACAGGTCTGCACGATTTTCTCGGCCGGCGGGGTCTCCCAGTCCCAACTGGTGACGTTCCACAGAATCGGCTCCAGGCCGAGCGACCGGGCGATCTGCAAGGTCACGGGACGCCGTCCGCCAAACGGCGGCCGAAACAGCCGCGGGGCTTCGCCGCTCACCTCTTGCACCGCGCGCTGGCATTCTTCCAGCTGATTCAGGGTTTCGACCGCGGACGACACCACCAGGTGGGGATGGGTAAAAGTGTGGTTGCCGACCACGTGCCCAGCCTTGAGCAATTCGCGCACCAGGTCGGGCTGGCGCTGCACATAGCGCCCAATCAGGAAAAAAGTGGCTCGCACATCGTGCCTGGCCAGCACGTCCAGCAGCCGCAAGGTGTGCGGATCGTTGGGGCCGTCGTCGTACGTCAGCGCGATCTGCTTCGAACCCCGCGGCCCACGCGCGAAAGTCCGGCCAAACCCCTGCGCTGTCGGCGCCATCGAATGATAGGCCGCCGCTCCCGCCGTCCCAAGCAATCCCGCGCCACCCACGCAAGCGCCGATCAGAGGACCAATCATCCCGCACGATTGTAAATCGCCGCCCGTCGCAAATTGCCAAGTGCTCTATTAACTCTCTCCGCAATTGCTTCCCTGCGCCGCTCGGGATATTCTGCAGTGCGACGCGTTCCACTCGAGCCCATGGCCAATCTCTTCGAAAGTCCCCGCTACCTTGCAGTCGAAGGCCCGATCCGAGTCGGGAAAAGCACGCTAGCCCGCATCCTGGGAGAACGCCTGAACGCGCAGCGGGTCATGGAGCCCGAAGAAAACCCCTTCCTCCGCTCCTTTTATGAGGGAGAACCTGGGGCGGCGTTTCAAGCCCAATTCGCTTTCCTGGTTCGACGTTTTGAACAGTTGCACTCGCTCGACCTAGGCGCCCGCTCGCAGAGAACCATCGTCTCGGATTTCATTTTCGAGAAGGACAAGCTCTTCGCCTGCCTCAATCTGAGTGACGTCGAACTGGAAACCTACAACCGCTACTACAATTTTTTCCGGGAGCAGTTACCTACGCCCGACCTTGTCATCTACCTGCAGGCTTCCCCGGAGGTTTTGAAAAAGCGCCTGAAGAAGAAAAACGCTCCCGGCGAGAAGGCCATCAGCGACGACTATCTCGAAGAAGTCATCAAGGCCTACGAGCACTTTTTCTTTCACTACACGTCATCGGACCTGCTCATCGTCAACACCTCCGAGATCGACTTCGTCGACCGCAATGAAGATCTGAAGGAACTTCTCCGCAAAGTCACGGAGCCCATCAAAGGTACGCAGTATTTCCTCCCCCTGGGCAGCCAGGAAGCCGCCAGCGCGTAGACCCAGTCGCTAGTCGTCAGTCGGCCGAAGCGCGAGTTCGAAGGTCGCGGGCAAAGCCGCCACGGATTCTCGAAGCTGGCCGCCAAATGCCCGACCCCAACGAGCTAAGCGCTTGATAATGAATGACATCGATGAAGCGAGGTCCCTGTGGATGACCCCGATTGTGACCACTTGCCCCTAACGACGGGCGACTGGTCTTATTCACATTTTCGATCTAAACTATATCTCGCTCGCATCCAAGATGTGACAGGCTCTATCCGGCTGGGCCGGAGGGGCACTGGAGGACATCGTGAGTCTCACGCCGATTGGCGAACCTCGCCAGAAGATCACCGTCGCTTCCCTTCGCGAAAACAAAGTCCATCAGCAACCGATTACATGTTTAACCGCGTACGACTACGCCAGCGCGCGCCTGGTCGACGAAGCGGGGATCGACATGGTGCTGGTCGGCGACTCGCTCGCCATGACCATGCTCGGCTACGAGAACACGCTCTCGGTCACGATCGACGAAATGCTGCACCATGCCAAGGCCGTGCGCCGCGCCGTGAAGCACGCGTTGCTGGTCGTCGACATGCCCTACGGTTCCTACCACGTTAGCCCCGATGAGGCGGTGCGCAACGCTGCCCGCTACGTGAAAGAAGCGGGCGCCGAGGCGGTGAAGATCGAAGGCGGGGAAAAGCGCGCCGACCTGATCCACCGCATCATCGACGCGGAGATTCCCGTCGCCGGTCACATCGGCCTCACCCCGCAGTCTGTGAACGTGATGGGCGGCTACAAGGTGCAAGGCAAAGACCTGACCGCCATCGAGCACCTGATGCGCGATGCAGTCGCGCTCGATCGCGCCGGCGTGGCTTGCATTTTCCTGGAGGGTATCCCGCGCGAAGTTGCGGCGATGATCAGGGCCGAAGTGGAGACTCCGACCATCGGCATCGGCGCCGGGCCTGAATGCGACGGGCAGGTGCTGGTGTTCCACGACATCTTGAATCTGACCTTCCAGCCGGCGGCGAAGTTCGTGCGCCGCTACGGCGATGCAGCCGCCGAGATCACGCGCGCGGTGCGCGCGTTCCGTGCTGATGTGATGTCGCACCAGTATCCGTCAGACGCCGAGTCGTATCACCTGCCGAAACAGACGCAGGCCGCGCTTGAAACGGTGCTGCAGCGCAAGCACGCCATGCGGCGGTAGTGGGCCCGATCTGGAATGCGCAGGAGTCACGGGGGCGAGCGTAAGCGCGCCGGGTGGCGATTGGTTGCGCGATTTCGGAAAACCTCGAGTGCAGCAGGAATGTCGTAGGAAACAAGGCTGGGGACTTCCCGTGATCCACTCCCCGGAGTCCCGCAGGGACGGCAGAAATTAGCCCCGGACCTAAGTCCGGAGACGCTTTGCCATAAGCACCGAGTCCGGAGGGACGACACTCAACGAAGCGGACCTGAACCCGCGAGCAGACTTCATCTCGGTCCCCTCGCAAGCATGAAAATCGTCGCGACCATCGACTCAACCCGTGCCGCCACGCGCGCGCCACGCCGCCAAGGGCAGAGGGTGGGCCTCGTCCCCACCATGGGGGCGCTGCATGAAGGACACTTGTCGCTGGTGCGGGCTGCGAAAGCCCAGAGTGACTACGTTGTTGTTTCCCTTTTCGTCAACCCTCTGCAGTTCGGGCCCAACGAGGATCTCGCCAAATATCCGCGAACGTGGGATCGGGATCGCGATCTGCTCGAGCAGGCGGGCGTCGATCTCCTGTTCGCCCCCACCAATGCTGAAATGTACCCCGACCGCGCTACCACCTTCGTCAACGTCGAGGGCCTCAGCGAGCGTCTCGACGGCCAATCCCGTCCCGGCCACTTCCGGGGCGTGACCACCGTGGTCTCGAAGCTGTTCCACATCGTCGAGCCCGACCGAGCCTTCTTCGGACAAAAAGACGCCGCCCAGGTCGCCATCATGCGGCGCATGGTGCGGGACCTGAACCTGCCGGTGGAAATTGTGGTCTGCCCGATCGTACGCGAACCCGACGGCCTGGCGATGAGCTCGCGCAATGCCTATCTCAATCCCGAGCAGCGCAAGCAAGCCCTGGTGCTCTCGCGAGCCCTGCGGCGGGTAGAGGAATTGTTCGGGCGTGGCGAACAGGATGCCGCGAAGCTTGAGGCGGCAGGCCGAGAAGTGGTCGCGGAGGAGCCCGGTGTGCGGCTAGACTATCTGGCCATCGTCGATCCCGACGCTTTGGAACCGGTCAATCCTGGTGGGTCCGGCGGGCTGGTGGCAATCGCCGCCTACGTTGGAAATACGCGGTTGATCGATAACGTGGTTCTCAACCCATTAACCCCTTGACCGGTAATCGCCGAAGCTACCGTAGAGACGCGGCTCGCCGCCTCTGAGACCGGGCAAGCCCCGTCTCTACCACTAGCTAGAGCACTCTCTTCCCTGATACAAAAGCATTTCCGGCCACGATGTATCGCAGACGACGTTCGGCCGCCTTCGTAATCCCGATCCGAGGCGTGATCTTCACTCGCGGCCGCGGTGTTCCATCGTCGGCGATCCACAAGTCCGATTGCGCCGAGGTCAGGTCCTTTCCGTTGTCACGCGCGCGTGTGATGCCCAATGCTTCCGCCAGTCGCCCCGGGCCGCTGGTCAGTTTGCGCAGGTCGTTCGCGTCTCCCAGAGAAAGATCGCGCCCGCGTGCCATCTCTTCGATACCCGCCAGCGGCTCCAGCGCCCGGAACAGAACGCCTCCCGCTTGGCCATCCGGCAGGCACGAAACATTGAAGCAATAGTGATTCCCGTAAATGAAATACACATACGCAAAACCGGGAGGCCCCCACAGCACCGCATTGCGCAGCGTGCGTCCAGCAAACGAGTGCGCGGCCGGGTCGTTGCGTCCAAGATATGCCTCCACTTCGACGATGCGAGCGATCCGCAACTTTCGCCCGTCCCTGCGCACCAGCAACTTGCCGAGCAGATCACGCGACACGCGACGCGGATCGCGATCGTAGAAGCCGCGCTGCAACGGAGGTAAGCGGCGTGCCGCTGGGGCGGGCTCGGAACGAAATCTCTTCATTGGTCCAAGGGCAGACATTCAATCTGCCGTGACCTCTAAGGGATGCGAAAAAGGCGCAGGGGCGCGAACGAGACTACGCTGCCACCATCGCAAACGCCTGCTTCGCCGCGGCAACCGTCTTCTGTAGGTCTTCCTCGGTGTGCGCTGCGCCCAGGAAAGCCGCCTCATATTGCGATGGCGGCAGGTACACGCCGCTGTCGAGCATGCTCCGGAAGAAACGCCCGAAAGCCTCGGTATCGGACTTCGACGCCGAATTCCAATCCGTGACTGGGCCTTGGGTGAAGAACCAGGTGAACATGGAGCCGACGCGGTTGTGCGTCATGGGGACGCCGGCGGCCTTTGCCGCCGCCGCTACCCCAGCGACCAGTTCGCCGCTGAGTTTGTCGAGCTGCTGGTACACGCTCTTGTGCTCTTTCAGATACCGCAGCTGGGCATAGCCTGCGGCCATCGCCAGCGGATTTCCGGAAAGTGTTCCCGCCTGATACATCGGGCCGAGAGGAGCGACCAGGTCCATGATTTCCGATGGCCCGCCGTAGGCGCCGACGGGCAGCCCGCCGCCAATGATTTTGCCCAGGGTGGTCAGGTCGGGTTGAATTGCGTAGCTCTCCTGGGCTCCGCCGAAGGCGAGCCGGAAGCCAGTCATGACCTCATCGAAGACGAGTAGGGAACTGTCGTTCGAGGTGAGGGCGCGCAGCGCTTCCAGATATCCGCGTGCCGGCGGAACGCAGCCCATGTTGCCGACGACTGGCTCCACGATTACGCATGCGATCTGGTGCTTGAATTTCGTGAAGGCAGCTTCTAGGGCATCGCTGTCGTTGAACGGCAGCGCCAGAGTGAATTGCGTGAATTCCTCGGGCACTCCGGCCGAGCCGGGAATGCCGAGAGTCGCTACTCCCGAGCCTGCTTTCACCAGCAGGGCGTCGGCATGTCCGTGATAGCAACCCTCAAACTTCACAATGTACTTGCGCTTGGTGTAGGCGCGCGCCAACCGGATCGCCGACATGGTGGCTTCGGTGCCCGAACTGACAAAGCGCACCTTCTGCATATGCGGGAACGCGGAGATCACCAGTTCCGCAAGATCGGCCTCGGCCGGAGTGGACGCGCCAAAGCTCGTGCCGTGGCGTAGGGCGGCGCCCAGCGCTTCGATGACCACCGGGGCAGCGTGCCCGAGAATGAGTGGGCCCCACGATCCGATGTAGTCCACGTATTCGTTGCCATCGGCGTCCCACATGTGGGCGCCCTGGCCACGAACCACGAACGGGGGATCTCCACCTACCGCACGGAAGGCGCGCACGGGCGAGTTCACCCCTCCCGGAAGCATCTTTTCCGCGCGCTTCTGCAGCCTGCGCGAGTGGTCGAGTTTGCGGGCCATGGCTCCTCCTGCTTCTACCCGAAACAGATAACTATAGCAGCGCGGATTTCGGCGGCAGCGCTCCCAGTCACGGGCCGCTGTCACAGGTGGCACACCTCAGCCAGCCAGCAAATTCACTAGATATTCACACAACCGCAATACGTCAGAAACATCAGGGAATTAGCCTCTTTCCAGTATGGTTGCCCTTCTAACCGGGAGGGTTTTCTAGGACAGCTTCGGGGGCTCCGGGCTGTCCTGATTTCGTTTTGGGCGGATCGACCAGACGCTAAGCAGCCAGTAGCGAAACCTCACTTCAGATACGAGCGTACGACGTCGATGAGTTCGTCGGCGGCGAGCAGTTGCTCCGAAGTGGCTTTCTGCTGCGGATCCAGCACATGGAAGCGGATGTGGCCTTCGAGCAGTTCCGCCATAAGTCCATTCATCGCGCCCCGAGCCGCCGTGATCAATTGCAATAGATCGGAGCAGTCCTCGTCGTTCTCGAGGGCGCGCTCGATGGCGGCGATCTGACCCTTGATGCGGCGGGTGCGCAGGACGAGCTTGGGTTTTTCCTGAACGGTATGCATTTTTAGTTGTCCTTACTATACTCCCCTATGGTATACCAGAATCGCCGGAGCGAAAGAACGCAACGCTGCCAATCGTGGACGCATCCGGCCGCGCCGCTTGTCCGTGAATCCCCACGAAAAGAGACACGAGTGAACAACGACGGGAACTTCGTGCCCGGGAAGCGCGTCCGTCGGGCGCACAAGTGGCCCATTGGGACGCTGCTGCTGTGTTTGGCAAGTGCCGCCGTAGCCCAGACTTCTGAATCAACCGGCGCTCCGCTGGCCGATGATCCTCCCGTCACCATGTTCCCTCACTCCCAAAGCGCACGCGGGTGGATTTCGGGGCAGGACAACATCATCGTCCAGTGGCATCCGTCCTTTGACGCAAAATACAGCGGAGCCAACAGCTTCCGCACAAAAGCCGAACACGCCACGTCGAACATCGCGACCCTTTTCACGGGCTACGAATTGACGAACACGACAGAGATCTTCATGCACTTTGAAGGAGCTGCCGGGGGTGGTGTCAGCGATGCGCTGGGCCTGGGAGGGTTCACGGATCTCGACGTGGTGCGCAACCCGACGTTGGGGCCCACGCCGTACATCGCGCGCGGCATGATCCGGCAGATCGTGCCCCTGAGTGACCAGACCACCGAGCAAGAGCGCAATCCCTGGTACCTGAACACGCGCGTGCCTGTGCGCAGGCTCGAATTCCGCTTCGGCAAATTTGGGATCAACGATTTTTTCGACGTCAACGACGTGGGCACCGACAGCCATGCGCAGTTCCTGAACTGGACCGTCGACAACAACGGCGCCTACGACTACGCGGCCGACACGCGCGGATACACCGTCGCGTTTCTCGCGGAATATCACGAGCGGGGTTGGGCATTCCGTTTTGGCGAAGCGCTCATGCCCAAAGTCGCCAACGGGATCGACCTGGTGTGGAACCTGCGCCAGGCGCGGGCAGAAAACTATGAGCTGGAACTCCACCTGCACCCTTTCAGAAACCGCGGAACCACACTTCGGCTGCTTTCTTTTGTGAACCATGCCAACATGGGTGTGTATCGGGACGCGATCAACAATTACCTCGCGGGCAAAACGCCCGTGCCCGAAATAACGGCGCACCCGCTACGGACCACGGTGAAGTACGGGTTCGACATCAACCTGCAACAAGAGGTGACGCACTCCATGCGAGTCTTCTCACGTTTCGGATGGAATGAAGGCCAGCACGAGTCCTACGCCTACACCGAGGTCGACCAGACGGTGCAGGTCGGCGCCGACTACGGCGGCGAGCGCTGGAAACGCAGATTCGACAAGGCAGGCGCGGTGCTGGTGTCGAATGCGATCAAGACCGACCACCAGCTCTACCTGAAGCTCGGCGGCAAGGGATTCTTGCTCGGGGATGGGAACCTGAACTACGGCCGCGAGAACATCGTCGAGGCCTACTACAATGCCCACGTCCTTCGAGGCTACTTTATGGGTTTCGACATCCAGCACATAAACAACCCCGGCTACAACCGCGATCGCGGACCTGTGCTGGTGCCCTCGGTCCGCTTCCACCTGGAATTCTAGCGACCCGGAGTAACCATGGGACGCCCGGCAAAGGCAACAGCCCGGGCACGAATCTATTTCTCCACTTTCACGCCCTTCCAGAACGCGACATAGCCTTTGATTTGCTTGGCCGCAGGCTTGGGCTCGGGGTAGTACCACGCCGCATTCGCGTTGCGCTTTCCCTTGACCTCGACATCGTAGTAACTTGCGAGGCCTTTCCAGGGGCAGGTGGTGTGGTGAGTGCTCGCTTTGAGGTACTCGTTCTTGATCGCCTCGGGCGGGAAGTACTGGTTGCCTTCCACCTCGATGGTCTGACTGCTCTCGGCCAGAACGGCATTTTCCCAGATTGCTTTTGCCATAACGCCCCATTAGATTCCAAGGCGGAGAATTGGTTTCAAAGCCATGCTGAAAACGGCACTCAACGCGATCTACACCGGGCACTCCATGGTTGGGACGCTGCGGAGAGTGCTGGTGTGTTCGCCGCGGACCGCAGGTTGGGACGCGCCCCCGCGCAGGGAACAGTGGAGCGAACTCGGGTTTTTGCATCCTCCCGATTTCGCTTGCGCACAAGCGCAGCACGACGCTCTTTGCCGGATTCTCCAAGAGGCCGGAGCCGAGGTCATCCAACTGCCTCCCTCAACCAGCCTGACGCTGGACGCTGTGTACACGCACGACGCTTCGATCCCCACGGACTTGGGCCTGATTCGGATGAGCCCGGGCAAAGCCAGCCGCGTCCCGGAAGCGCAGCACCATCTCGATGTCTGCAGCAGGCTCGGAATTCCCCTGCTCGGCGCAGTAAAAGGCCCTGGCACCAGCGAAGCAGGAGATATGGTGTGGCTGGATGCGAAAACCCTTCTGGTCGGCCGCGGGTATCGCACGAATGCCGCGGGAATCGGCCAGTTGCGGGCGCTGCTAGAACCGCGAGGCGTCGAGGTGTTGAGCGCACCCTTGCCTCACGGGCAGGGGCCCTCCGCGTGTCTGCACTTGATGTCGTTGATCAGCCTGTTGGATGAGAACGTGGCGCTGGTGGATCTGCCAGGGCTGGCGGTGGAGACGGTCGAACTGCTCCGGGCACGCGGCTACCGATTCCTTGAGATCGACGCCTCCGAACGCGAGGCGCTCGCCTGCAACGTGCTCTCGTTGGGTGGCAGGCGGTTGGTGGCGAGCGCCGAGAACGAGAAAACGAACCAGCGTCTGCGCGCAGCCGGATTCGAGGTTGCCACGTTTCCTGGGTCGGAGATCTGCATCAACGGGAGTGGCGGGCCCACCTGCCTGACCCGGCCTCTACTGCGCGGGTAACAGCGTAGTTCCTCTTGAGGTCTGCGGATCGACGATCTGCGGTCCGCTGTTAGAATGAAAAAGGAATGGCCCTACCGTTCGTCCGCGAACTCTTCGCGGACGTGGAAAAGTTACCGGTGTTTTCGCGTGTAGCCTCCCACCTGAAAGAGGGCACGGGGCGGGTTAGTGTGTCCGGTGTCACGCCAACCGCCAAAGCATTATTGCTGGTCCTGCTCCAGAGAGCCGCCGGGCGGCCTCTCATCGTCATTGTGACCGACAACCGGGCCGCCGAAGACCTTCTGCCGGTGCTGCAGGGATTCGCAGAGCTGACTGGCGCCGCCGATCCCGCCTCCATCGTCACCTTACCCACCCGAGATGTCCTGCCTTTCCAGAACCTGTCTCCACACCCGGAGATCCAGGAAGAACGGGCGACAGCGCTGTGGAAGATTGCGACCGGAGCCGTGTCGATCGTGGTTGCCCCGATAGCGGCCACCACCATCCGGCTGGCATCGACCGAGTATTACACCGACCTCGCCCGCACCGTCCGCCGGGGAGAGACGTTCGACACCGAAGCTTTGATCGAGCACCTCAACACCGTCGGCTACAACGCGGCCGACGTCGTCGAAATGCCCGGAGAATATGCCCTGCGCGGCGGCATTCTCGATGTGTATTCGCCCGAGGCCGACCGCCCGGTGCGCGCGGAGTTCTTCGGCGACGAAGTCGAGTCGATCCGGAAGTTCGACCCGGCCACCCAGCGCTCGTCCAGCCCCGTGGATGAGGCCCTGCTCCTTCCGCTGACCGAAACGCCGGTCCGCGAAGAACTGCTGGGCGCCATTCACGTGCGCCTCTCCGGAAAACGCCTCACCGGGAATGAAGAAGTCATCGAACAGGCGGTTCGCTCCGGTGGCGTCACCGTGTTTCCGGGATGGGAGTTCTACGCGCCGGTTGCACGTGAGAGCCGCAGCCTTTTCGAACTCCTCCCGCACGCTGCCGTCCTGACCGACGAACCCGATAACCTGCGGCAGGAACTTGACCGCACCTGGACGCGCATCGAGGAAGCGCACGAGCGCAGTGGCATCGGCAACCTGGTCAAGCCCGCGGACCTTTACTTTCCTCCCGACGACTGGGGGCAGACCCTGGCTAGTCTTCCTGGCGCAGACCTCGAGCATTTGGGCATCACCCGCGCTGAGCAGCCCGAGTCAGCGGTGCAATTTCCGTCCCAGCCGTCGCCCCGTTTCCACGGCTCCGTGCCGGCCATGCTGGAAGAGGTGCAGAAGCTGATCACGGAGGGAACCAGCGTTGTATTTGCCGCGCCTAACACCGGGGAAGTCGAGCGGCTCGCCGACATCTTCAGCGAGTACAACGTCTCTTTCCGACTGGGGAGCCGCACGCGGGGCGGTGAAAGCTATGCCGACGAGACCGCTTACTTTGCCGGGGACGTCCTCTCGACGACGCTAGTGAAAGCCTACGTTCCCGACGGCGTGATCTTCCCCGACGCCAAGCTCGCGATCTTCGGCGCTCGCGATCTGTTTGATGAGTCGGAGGTGGTGGCCTCCCGGCCGCAGCGGCACAAGTCCAAGGTCTCGGCGTTTCTTTCCGATTTCCGCGATCTGCAGGTCGGCGACTACGTGGTCCACGTCGAGCACGGCATCGCGCAGTACCAGGGACTAAAAGAGATCAACCAGGGGGACGGCCCGGCGGAATTCATGTTGCTGGAGTTCGCCGAGGCCGCACGCTTGTATGTCCCCCTCACGCGTCTGGACCTGATTCAGAAATATCGCTCCTCGGAAGGGGCGAAGCCGGTGCTGAGCCACCTGGGCACAGCCACCTGGGCGAAGACCAAGGCCCGCGTCCGCAAGGCCATGAAGGATATGGCCGACGAACTCCTCAAACTCTACGCGCAGCGCCAGATGGCGCAAGGCCACGCCTTCCCCGCCGATACCGAGTGGATGAAAGAGTTCGAAGACGCCTTCGAATTCACCGAGACCGAAGACCAGGGACAGGCCATCGCCGATGTGAAGGCCGACATGGAATCGGGCCGTCCTATGGATCGCCTTCTGTGCGGCGACGTCGGCTACGGCAAGACCGAGGTCGCCATGCGCGCCGCCTTCAAGGCGATCAGCGACAACAAGCAGGTTGCCGTCCTGGCTCCCACCACGGTGCTTGCGTTCCAGCATTACGAAACCTTCAAGCAGCGTTTCGGCGCGTTCCCGGTGGCGATCGAGATGATCAGCCGCTTTCGTTCTCCCAAGCAGCAGAAAGAAATTCTGCAAAAGGTGGAAGCAGGCACGGTGGATGTGCTCATCGGCACCCACCGCATCCTGTCCAAGGACATCAAGTTCTCCGACCTCGGACTGCTGATCGTCGACGAAGAACAGCGTTTCGGCGTCCGCCACAAGGAACGCTTGAAGCAGATGCGTAAGCAGGTGGACGTGCTCACCATGTCGGCCACGCCGATCCCGCGCACCCTGCACATGTCGCTGGTGGGCTTGCGCGACATGAGCGTGATCGAGACGCCGCCCAAGGACCGCATGGCCATCCAGACTGTGGTCGCGAGCTGGGACGAAAAACTGATCCAGTCTGCCCTCGAGCAGGAGCTCGAGCGCGGCGGCCAGGTGTATTTCGTACACAACCGGGTGGAAAGCATCTGGGAAATCGCGGCAAAACTGCAGGAGCTGGCGCCGAAGGCGCGCATCCTGGTCGGCCACGGCCAGATGAACGAGACCGAACTCGAGAAAGTGATGCTCAAATTCATGCATCACGAAGCCGACATCCTGGTGGCCACGACGATCATCGAGAACGGTCTCGACATCCCGCTCTGCAATACCATTCTCATCAACCGTGCCGAGCGCCTAGGACTGTCTGAGCTCTACCAGTTGCGCGGCCGCGTGGGCCGCTCCGACCGCCGCGCCTATGCCTACCTGCTGCTGCCTTCCGCAATCGAGCTGACGCCCATCGCGCGCCGGCGCCTGGCGGCGCTGAAAGAGTTTTCTGACCTGGGCGCCGGTTTCAAGATCGCCGCGCTCGACCTCGAACTTCGCGGCGCGGGCAACATGCTGGGCGGCGAACAGAGTGGCCACATCGAAGCCATCGGCTTCGAGCTTTACACCCAGATGCTCGACCGTGCCGTTCGCGAGCTAAAGGGCGAGATGCCGGAACAGGAGATTGCGACCCAGCTCAACCTCGGCCTCAACATCCGCATTCCGGCTGGCTACATTCCGGAGGAGAACCAGCGCCTGCGGATGTACAAGCGCGTCGCCGGCGTGGAACGCGAATCGCAATTGCACGACGTCCGTGCCGAACTGATCGACCGCTACGGCGAGCCACCGGTGGCCGTGCACAACCTGCTCGACTACGCCGACCTAAAACTGCTCGCGGTGCGGGTGGGCGTAAACGCGATCGAGCGCAAGCGCGACCAGGTGAGCATCAAGTTCCGCCAGACCGCCACGGTCGATCCCGAACGCCTTGCCCGCTTCGTCGCGTCTCAACGCGGCACGCAGTTCAGCCCGGACGGAACCCTGAAATTTACCCAGAAGGCGACCGCGGCCGAAGACGTCCTGAGTCATTTGAAGCACCTTCTGGAGGAACTGGCCGGGGCCGAGAAGGCTGCCGAAGGAGTCAGGCCGTAGGCTGTTGTCCCCGGTCCCGCAGAACATCCGAACCTCTCCGAGTCACTTCGGTAACCTGACCGCCAGATCGAGCCGCGCGCCGCTGTTGCCGCCAAACCTAAGCTGGACAGCCAATTCGGGCGACTCGCCTCCCCGGTTTCCCGTCACAGGAGTACATGTCCCATGGGGGAGCAACCCCAGCCCGCATTCTGTTCGCCCCGACGCAACTTTGCCGGAGTGTCTGGTGTTTCCTATCCCGTAGGCGTTATCAAGCAGTCTGTCGTACTCCCCGAGAGACCAAAATCACAGGAGTGATGTCATGGAACGGAAGGGAAAATTTTCTCGTTGGATTCTGCTTTTGGTAACAGCGGCTTTGCCGCTCTTGTTCGTGGCCTGCGGCGGTTCGTCGTCAGGATCATCTGGCGGCACACAATCTCAGTATGGCAATGTCACCGTCATGGTGCAGGACGCTTCGACCGAAGACTGGGCAACCATCGGCGTGAAAGTGCTGAGCCTTTCACTCACTCCGCAAGGTGGCGGTACCCCAGTCGAGGTGTTCACCGCTTCCTCGCCAGCCCCCATGATCAACCTGGTGCAGTTGGACCAATTGGGTGACGTGCTGGGGACGGCCCAGGTACCGGCCGGGACCTACACCGGCGGGACGCTCACCGTGGGTGGAAATCCCGGCGACGTGGTCTTGACCGCCTCCGCCGATCCCGAAGCGGGCTTCGCGGGCACGCCCGGTGCGACCATCCCGTCCAGCCAGATCCAGATCAAAGGAACCCAGGGCACAGCTGGAAGCCTGACCGTTCCGGTGAACTTGAAGTTCGATACACCGCTGCTGGTCACCGCCAACCAGAGCACGCCGCTCGACGTGGAATTCGACCTGGCGCATCCGGCGTTCATCGTGGCGCACGTGCCCGTAGTTCCCGGCCCCACCACGTGGGCGGTCAACTTCCGCGGCCCATTGCGTCATCACCCGATCCGCAACGTTGCCTGGCTCGTGCTGCGTCACATGTACGGAACCGTGGCCTCGGTGGGGTCCACCTCGATCACGATCAATAAAGACTATCCGGTGTATCCGGCTACAAACCCGGAGACCGCGATTCAGTCTTCGCAAATGTTGACGATTTTGGCCGATTCGACCAACGGCACGCTGTTGTATGACATGGACGCCAAGACCGTTACGACCGTCAAGGATTTCTCGAACTCGAGCAGCCTGAACGGGAAGTTCGTCCGCGTCGCCGCACGTTACCAGCAGGATGGCACCCTCGTAGCGGTCCGCGTCTGGGCGAGCAGCGCCTTCAACACGGTGTGGCTCAATCCGGAAGGGCACGTGCTGCACGTGAACTCCACGACCGATGTGATGGTGGTGCAGGGCGAAGACGGCGGCGCTATTCCGGTCACGGTCGATGCCAACACCCAGTTCTTCTTTCGCCAGCCGCAGGACGCCCTGGCGGATGCGACACCGATCGCTACCGGCACCGGCTTTCTGGCCGCAAAGAACCTGGTACGCGGCTTCAAGGTGCACGTAGGCGTGGCCGACGTAGCGGCGGTCCCGCTCGTAGCCAAGACCGTCGACATCGAGATCGCCAAGTACGACGGTTGGATCTCGGCGCCCAACGGAACTGGGTTCGTATATACACGGAACTTCCGGACGGCAACAGACGACTATTCCATCCCGTTGAACTACATCTCGAGCGGCACCCCGAACGGCGTGGACTCGAGTGGAACCCAGATCGATGGTTTCAAGTGGTGGAATTTCACCTTCCCGACGCTGGCCGAGACCGGTTCCAGCGCAATCCCCGACTTTGTTTCGGCGACGAATGGAACCGTGAGCTTCGGCGGTACCGTCAGTCCGATGTCGGCTTGGGGCGTCAGCTACGCGACCTGGAACGATCTGGCGGCTCCGAATGCATGGTCGGCACGCTGGACCGTGCTTCTGCCCACGCCGGTTCCACTCGGAACCGTCAGCACAGGATGGGCGTCGACGAGCACTGGCGGCACCATCGCGCTGATCGTCCCCGGTGGCGTGAATCCGGTAACCGTGGATTTGAGCAGCGTTTCGGGATCCGCCACACTGGTCTACCAGATTGACACCACCAATGGGATCGTCACGGTGAGCCCGCAGGACCTCACGAGTTCATCGGGACTTGCAACCGTTTCGGCCGCCCTCGTGGCCGGAACGCCGGTGAAGGTGTTCGGGGTGCCGCAATCGGGCGGGACTATCAAAGCCTATGTGCTCTTCTACCTGACGGGCACGCAGCTATCCGCGCAGTAGAGCAGTCGTAAGGACTTTGCCGCCGCCTCCATTCGGGGGCGGCAGCTTTTTCCTGCTCTGCGAATCCTCACCCTCCTTCAAGGCAATAGTCTCGGCGCTTGCAATCCGGGATAGGAGTCTCAGTACGGGAAATGCGTTCTCGATTCAAGGGCATTGGCCCTTCGCAGAATTTGTCCCGCCTGCTATTGTGGTCGGTACCGCACGATCCAGGTTGTCTCTGTTTCCGTTGTATCGAGGGCTGCACCCGAGAGACGAATCGTATGCCGATGAAAGTTCGCAAAGCGGTTTTCCCCGCGGCCGGGCTGGGGACGCGCTTCCTGCCCGCCACCAAGGCGCAGCCCAAGGAAATGCTGCCGATCGTTGACAAACCCATCATCCAATACGGCGTCGAAGAAGCGCTGGCCGCGGGCTGCGACCAGATCATCATCGTCACCGGCCGGGGCAAGCAATCGATCGAAGACCACTTCGATGTCAGCTACGAGCTCGAGAAGATGCTCGAGGAGCGCAAGAAGACCGACCTGCTGAAAATCGTTCATTCGATTTCAGACATGATCCATCTGGCGTACGTGCGGCAGAAAGAGGCGCTCGGCCTCGGGCACGCCGTGCTGATGGCCCGCGAGTTGATCGGCGAGGAAGCTTTCGCGGTCCTGCTTGCGGACGATGTCATCGATGCCGAAGAGCCCTGCCTCAAGCAGATGATGCGGGTCTTCGAGGAAACGCAGTGCTCGGTGGTGGCCACCCAGGTGGTCGAGGGTCCCGCCATCTCCGCTTACGGCGTGCTCGACGTGAAGCCTGCCGACGGCCGCTTCAACGGGCGGCTATTCGAGATCAACAATATGGTCGAGAAACCCAAGCCGGAGGACGCACCGTCGAATCTGGCCATCATCGGCCGCTATATCCTCACCCCGCGTATCTTCGAAGTCCTCGCCAGCACGCCCCACGGCACCGGGGGTGAGTTGCAGCTGACCGATGGCCTGCGGGGTCTGCTGAAAGAGCAACGAATCTACGCTTATGTTTACGAGGGCCGGCGGCATGACACGGGCGATAAACTCGGCTTTTTGAAGGCGACGGTGGAGTTTGCCCTGAAGCGGCCCGAGTTGGGTGACAAGTTCCGGGAGTATTTGAAGGGATTGAAGCTCTAGTTCACCACAGAGACTCAAAGCCACGGCGGACATCGAATAGGCTGCGCGTGTCAGACCAATTGCATCGTGATATGCCTTCACAGCCAAGGGAAAAAGATTCGTGACCAGGGCATGCCTTCAGGCGTGCCCGCAACAGGTTGTGGATCGATGCGCCTTCAGGCGCTGGGGCAAGGGATTCGCTATTCCATGACCGCGCTCAGAATGAAGTCGTGAATCCAGTCCTGCTTAAAGCCCTGTTGCCGCAGGAAGGTTGCAAGTTGCCCACGATGATGGACGCCGTGCAGCACGGCCTGGGCCACCATTTTCCGCCGGCTGGCTTTGAGATCGCCGAAACCCAGCGGGTCGACTTGCGCCCAGTCCTCGGTAGTTGAGTTGGCAAGGAACTCCTGGAATTTCCCCCGTGCCTCTTCGCTGATCGCGAACAGTTCGTCCAGCGTGGCGGTTGGCAAGTTCTCGAAATTGGGCCGGGGGAGACCGAGCACCCGGTTCCCGAAGGCAAGCTCCGCGGCGAAGATGTGAAAGACCAGTTTCCGCACGGTGTCCGCACCGGCGACATCGCAGGGCAGATCGAGTGCGGCCGGATGCAACGCAAACCACCGCTTCCATCGATTGGTTTCGTCCGCGTTGTAGGCCAACAGTTCCGCGAATTGAATGCCGGGATCCACAGCGATCTCCTCATGGGTGTTGCGGGCCGCAGAGCCCCAGGCGCACGGCTAAGGGGGGGAGCCCAAGGAACTCTGCAGTTTGCTCGATTTCTCCTCGACGCCGCGAGCCAGTTTTTCCTTGTGACTCTCAAGTCTCTTCGCGACGGCCGAGTCCGAGAGCCCAATCATCTGCGCCGCCAGAATGCCAGCGTTGGTGGCGCCCGGTTTGCCGATGGCGACCGTTGCCACTGGAATGCCCGCGGGCATCTGCACGGTGGCAAGCAAGGAATCCATGCCTTGCAGGGAGGTGGACGGGATCGGCACGCCGATTACGGGAAGCGTCGTGTGGGCAGCGATGACGCCCGCAAGATGCGCGGCTCCGCCGGCACCCGCGATGATCACGCGAATGCCTCGCGCAGCCGCCTGGCGCGCGAAGTCGGCGGTGCGGTCGGGCGAACGGTGCGCCGAGGTCACGTCCATCTCGTACGCGATGCCGAACTCTGCCAGAGCCTTGCCGGCCTCGCGCATGATCTCGAGATCGGAGTCGCTGCCCATGACGATGGAAACCAAAGGTTGAGAGCTCATAATTTTGTGCTCGCAGCTGCCTCGGCCGGAAGGACGACCCTATTTTCTTAGCGCCCTGGCCGCGATGTCTTTGCGGTAGTGCATGCCCTCAAAGCCAATTCTTGAAACCGCCTCGTAAACGCGCTGTACGGCGGTCTCCAAACCCGCGGCCCGGGCACTTACACCCAGAACGCGGCCCCCCGACGTGAAGTACACGTCATCGCGCTTACTGGACGCGGCGTGGAAGACCTTTACTCCTTCGAGAGTTCCCGCCTGTTGCAGACCTGCGATCTTCTTGCCCGCCTCAAACGTGCCAGGATATCCGCCCGACGCGATCACCACGCACACCGAAGCGTCCGGCGACCAACGGAAGTCGCCGTCACTGACCCGGCCGCCCACGGAGGCCTCGAGGGCATCGACCAGGTCGCTCTCCAGGCGCATGAGGATAGGCTGGGTCTCAGGGTCGCCGAAACGGCAATTGAATTCGAGAACCATGGGGCCACGGGCGGTCATCATGAGGCCACAGTACAACACCCCTTTGTATTCCGCGCCCTCCGCCTTCATGCCCGCTACGACCGGCTGTGCGATGTGGTGCACCAGCCAATCCCGCATCTTGTCGTCGACCATGGTCTGCGTGGAGTAAGCGCCCATGCCGCCCGTGTTCGGTCCGGTATCGCCGTCGCCCACGCGCTTGTGATCCTGCGCCGCGACCAGCGGGGCAACACGCTCGCCGTCGCTGAAAACCAGGAATGACAGCTCGTCGCCTTTCAGGCATTCTTCCAAAACAACCCGGGCACCCGCTTCCCCGAGCATCTTGCCGCTCAGCATCTCCAAGGCAACGGAAGCCGCTTCTTCCTTGGTCTTGGCAATGACCACGCCCTTGCCGGCCGCCAGCCCATCGGCTTTCACAACAATGGGGGCATGGAAGTGCGACAGCGCCGCCCGCACCTCGTCCACCGATTTACAGATCGCGTAGTGCGCCGTAGGAATGCGATGGCGCTGCATGAATTCCTTGGCGAAGCTCTTGCTCGATTCGAGTTGAGCCGCGGCCCGGGTAGGACCGAAGGTGGGCCAGCCGCGGCGCTGGAATTCGTCGACCACACCGATCGTGAGCGGTAATTCCGGACCGATGACCGTCAGATCAGGCTGCACCTGCTGTGCCACCGCGACCAGCGACTCGAGGTTCTTCACGTCCGCGGCCAGGCACTCGGCGTCCTGCGCGATGCCGCCGTTGCCGGGCGCGCAATACACCTTGGTCACACGCGGGGACTGGCGCAGCTTCCACACCAGTGCGTGTTCGCGTCCTCCGCCACCGATGACAAGGACTTTCATACTTGGGACAGACAAGGGTAGGGGGGATCGAGGAGCGATGTCAAACGTTCGAAAAGCAGTCACAAGTCCGAAGTCCTCCGTCGCCAGCCCTTCTGGTAGCTGTTTCGGACATTAGACCGAGGGCGCAGTTAGTGAAATCGTCAGCGGCGGCGCCGCGGTCCGCGTCTCTCCCGATCCTGCTTCGAGTTTTTCTTGAGTTAACTGCGCTTAACTTCACCGTATAATCTTCGGGATGATCACGGTCTCAAAAGAGGATTACCTGAAGGCCATTCTCGAAGCCGAGAGCGAAGGCGAGACGGTTATCTCCGCGACCCTGGCGCATTGGCTGAAAGTATCGCCGCCGGCCGTGACCATGGCTCTGCGCCGTCTGAAGAAAGATGGTTTCGTGCGTGTGCAGGCGGATGGGAACGTGCGTCTGACGGCGGCGGGACGAAAAATTGCGCGCCACCTGACCCTGCGCCATCACCTCATCGAGCGCATGCTCTCGGAAATCTTCGGAATGGAATGGTACAAGGTGCACGACGAAGCCGAGCGCTTGGAGCATGCAGTCTCCCCCGACTTCGAAGCCAAGCTGCTCGCCAGGCTGGGGCGCGGCGGGGCCTGTCCGCACGGCAACCTAAGCGAACTAGAGAGTCCGGCAAGCCGACGGCACCGGGATCTGCTGTTGCTGTCGGAAGCCGAGCCAGGCAGCTACGTGGTGAGCGGCATCTACGAACGGGACCGGAAATTGTTGGAGTTTCTGGAAGCCCGCGCCATTCGCCCGGGCGCCAAACTGAGGGTGATTGGCAAGAACTACGACCAGACGCTGACCTTGAATACGGGAGCCGGGAACGTCTCCCTGGGCGGGGCGGCCGCGGATCGCGTCTGGGTGATTTCCGAAAGCCGTCACCGGGCCGGGACCTGAGGGCGTTGCAATGGTTGTTCCTGCGATCATCCGTATCGCTCAAAAAGATTAACCATAGTTTATATCTTGCGATATACTTGCGCTAACCTGCTGCCTCGCCTGAGGAAGTCTCGTGCCCATGGGAGATCCGCCTCAACCCGCCGCCGCTGTGAACGGACGCATCCGGTTCAAGTGGCTGCCTGCGTTTCGCAGCCGCCAGGTATGGGCCTACTTCGGCCCCGCGTTCGTCGCCAGCGTCGCCTACATCGATCCCGGCAACTTCGCCACCAACATCCAGGGCGGGACTGAGTTCGGCTACACGCTCCTCTGGGTCCTGCTGTGGTCGAACGCCATGGCAATCTTGGTGCAGTATCTTTCGGCAAAACTGGGGATCGCCACCGGTTACACCCTTCCTCAGAACTGCCGCCGCCAATTTGCCCCAAAAGTAAACTTCGGCCTGTGGGTCGCAGCCGAACTGGCTGCCGTCGCCACCGACCTGGCGGAATTCCTGGGAGCGGTGCTGGGGTTCTACCTGCTCTTTCACATTCCGCTGCTTCCGGCGGCGTTGGTTACCGGCGTCGCGGTCTTTCTGATACTGGCCACCGAGCTTTACGGGTTTCGCCGGCTGGAGCAGGTCATTATGGGATTCGTCTTCGGAATATCGGCCTGCTACGCGATCGAAATTTTCCTCTCGAAACCGGACTGGGGACAGGTTGCCCACGACGTGGTGATCCCCCATCTGACCTCGGGCAGCGTCTACATCGCAGTCGGCATGCTAGGTGCGACCGTCATGCCGCACGTGGTGTACTTGCACTCCGCGCTGGTGCAGGCACGATTGAAAGAAGATAGTTTCAGCTGCCCGACCGGCCAGTACATAAAAAAGCTCCGGCACGCGCACTACGAGCTGATTGACGTCCTGGCCGCGATGAATGGCGCCTGGCTGGTGAACTCGGCGATGATCATCATGGCGGCAGCCGTCTTCGCCCATGCTGGGCGGCAAGTCGCGACCATCGAGCAGGCGCATGAAACCTTGAAGCCGCTGCTAGGCAATCTGTCAGCCACCGCCTTCGCCGTCGCACTGCTTTTCTCTGGGCTCTCGTCGTCGACGGTCGGAACGATGGCCGGCCAAGTCATCCTCGAAGGCTTCCTCGACGTAAAGATCAGCATCTTCCTGCGACGGTTCCTCACCATGCTGCCTGCGATCGCGGTGATCGCCGCAGGTCTGGATCCTCTGAAAATCTTGGTGCTTTCTCAGGTCGTCTTAAGCTTCGCGCTGCCCTTCGCGCTGGTGCCGCTGATTCTGCTGACCCGTCGCCAGGATTTGATGGGGGATCTCGTAAACCATCGGCGCACCAACGGGATGGCCTACCTCACGGTGGGCATTATTATTGCGCTGAACGGCCTTCTGCTCTACCAAACCTTCGGCGGAACGTTTTAAACTAGAAGGCTACTTGTCCGGCTGTGAAACATCTAGATGAGTAGGGTATGGGCCGCTAGAGCCGTCCCTGGGGACGGCCCTGGTGGGCTCGAAATTCGTGCCCACGCGAACCTCGAAAGGACCGCACTCATGTCGTTGAACAGCTTCCAAAGCCGCTCCAGCCTTCGTGTCGGCAGCAAAGAATACGATATCTACCGCCTCGACGCGCTCGACAAGCAGGGCATCTCTACGAAGCACCTGCCGTACTCGCTGCGAATTCTGCTCGAGAACCTGCTGCGTACCGAAGACGGCCGAAACGTCACCAAGGAAGAAGTGCGCGCATTGGCGGCCTGGAACAGCAAATCGAAACCGGACAAGGAGATCGCCTTTACGCCCAGCCGCGTTCTTTTGCAGGACTTCACGGGCGTGCCCGCCGTGGTGGACCTCGCTGCCATGCGCGATGCGATGAAGCGCCTCGGCGGCGATCCGAAGCTGATCAACCCGCTGCAACCGGCGGAACTGGTGATCGATCACTCCGTACAAGTCGACGAGTTTGGTTCCGCGCAAGCGTTTGGGCTCAACGCCGAGTTGGAGTTCCTCCGCAACAAGGAGCGTTACGCGTTTCTGCGCTGGGGGCAGAAGGCATTTCACAATCTGGCCATCGTTCCGCCCGACACTGGCATCGTGCATCAGGTGAACCTCGAATACCTGGCACGGGTGGTGTTCGTGCAGGAAGCGGATGGCAACCGCATGGCGTATCCCGACACGCTGGTGGGCACCGACTCGCACACCACCATGATCAACGGGCTCGGCGTTTTGGGCTGGGGCGTGGGCGGAATCGAGGCGGAGGCGGCCATGCTCGGCCAGCCGGTTTCGATGCTCATCCCGCTCGTGGTCGGTGTGAAACTCACGGGTCGCCTGCCGGAAGGCGCGACCGCGACCGACCTGGTGCTTACCATCACCGAAATGTTGCGCAAGCACGGTGTGGTGGGAAAGTTTGTCGAGTACTTCGGTCCGGGCTTACCAGATCTGCCACTCGCCGACCGCGCCACCATCGCGAACATGGCGCCCGAATACGGGGCGACCTGTGGCATCTTCCCGATCGACAAAGAAAGCCTGCGCTACTTGCGGCTCACAGGCCGCTCCGAGGAGCAGGTCGCCCTGGTCGAGGCCTACGCGCGCGAGCAGGGGATGTTTCACGATGCGAAGACGCCCGAAGCCCAATACTCCGAGCTCCTTTCGCTTGATCTCGCGACCGTGGAATCGAGTCTGGCCGGGCCGAAGCGCCCGCAGGATCGCGTGGTGCTCTCGAAGGCGGGCGTGTCGTTTCACCAAGCTTTGCCTTCGTTGATCAAACCGAAAGCGAAGACCAGCGCTGCGGTCTCCAACGACAGCGCGGTTAAGCAGGTGAACCGGTGGGAGCAGGAAGGCGGCAATCCCACGGCGGTCGGCGTGGAGGATCCGCAGGTCCACGAGCATGTTCCGCAGGACGTCAAGAGCGCGCTGAAGCATGGCAGCGTGGTGATTGCCGCCATCACGAGCTGCACCAACACCTCGAATCCGTCGGTCCTGATGGCGGCGGGTTTGCTCGCGAAGAAAGCGGTCGAACGCGGCCTGCAGACTCCCCCGTGGGTGAAGACGTCGCTGGCTCCCGGATCAAAAGTAGTCACTGACTATCTGGCGAAGGCGGGTTTGCTTCAGTATCTGGAGAAGCTCAAGTTCAACCTCGTTGGATACGGTTGCACCACCTGCATCGGCAATTCAGGACCGCTCCCCGCCGAAGTCTCACAGGCGATCGACGAGAAGGACCTGGTCGTCGCTTCGGTGCTCTCGGGGAACCGCAATTTCGAAGGCCGCATCAATTCAGAAGTCCGCGCCAATTACCTGATGTCGCCGCCGCTGGTGGTTGCCTTTGCGCTGGCAGGGCGGGTGGATGTCGACCTGAGGAAAGATGCGATCGGCCGCGGCCAGGACGGTCAGCCTGTCCATCTGGCCGATATCTGGCCGACCCAGCAGGAAGTGGAGCAGGCGGTCCAGCAGATCTCGGCCGACATGTTCCGCAAGAGCTACGGGGAGGTCTACGACGGCGATTCGCGCTGGCGCTCGCTGCCCGTGCCGCAAGGACAAACCTATGTCTGGGAACAGGATTCCACCTACATTCGCCAAGCGCCGTACTTCGATGAGATGTCGCTGCAGCCGTCAGCGGTCGAGGACATTCGCGGGGCACGCGTGCTGGCCGTCCTCGGCGACAGCGTGACCACCGACCACATCTCACCCGCGGGTTCGATCAAGAAAGACAGCCCTGCCGGGAACTATCTGATCGAGCACGGCGTGAAGCCCGCGGACTTCAACTCTTACGGCTCGCGTCGCGGAAACCACGAGGTCATGGTACGCGGCACCTTCGCCAACGTTCGTCTGCGAAACAAGATGGTACCGAACCTGGAAGGTGGTTTCACCCGCCTCCTGCCCAGCGGCACTGAGATGTCGATCTATGACGCGTCCGCGAAATACATTGCGGAGGGTACGCCCCTGGTCATCCTGGCGGGAAAAGAATACGGCGCAGGCTCGTCGCGCGATTGGGCCGCGAAAGGTCCGCGGCTGCTCGGTGTACACGCGGTCGTTGCCGAGAGCTACGAGCGCATCCACCGCTCGAACCTCGTGGGCATGGGAATCCTTCCCCTCCAATTCCTTCCGGGCGAGAGCGCGGAATCGCTGAAGCTGACGGGGGAAGAAGTCTTCGAAATCAACGGGATTCGGGAACTGGTGGAGCAGTTTGCACCCGCCCGCCGGATCAAGGTGCGCGCGACCTCAAACGGCAAAACGACCGAGTTCACCACCGCCGTTCGCATCGATACGCCCCAGGAGGCGCAGTACTACGCGAATGGTGGAATCCTGCAATATGTTCTGAGGCAGCTGCTGGCGACGAAACCCGAAGCGGTCCAGGCGTAAGCCGGACAGATTCAATAGGCTCCGATTCCTCTCACAGGTTCGGAGCCTCAGTGTTTGCGCTGTTATAATAAAAGATTGCGCTCATGACGAAAAAGAGACTGATTCGTTCCACGACGGTTTTAGCGGTTCGCCGCGACGGAAAAGTCGTTCTGGCCGGGGACGGCCAGGTGACCCTGGGCGAGTCCGTGATCAAGCACACCGCAAAAAAGATCCGGCGCCTGTACCAGGACAAGATTCTGGCGGGGTTTGCCGGCTCCACGGCGGACGCGTTTTCGCTATTTAGCCGTTTCGAGTCGAAGCTGGAGCAGTACCATGGCAATATCGGCCGTGCCGCCGTCGAGTTGGCCAAGGACTGGCGCACCGACAAGTTCTTGCGGCACCTGGAGGCCTTGCTGCTGGTCTGCGACGAGGACCAGACGTTCCTGTTGAGTGGCCAGGGGGACGTAATTGAACCGGATGGCGGGATCGCCGCCATCGGTTCAGGAGGACCCTTCGCCCAGGCCGCTGCCCAGGCGCTGGCGGCACATACGAAGCTGTCGGCCCACGAGATCGCCGAAGAAGCGATGAAGATCGCGGGCAAGATGTGCATCTATACGAATGACAACATAACGATTGAGGAGTTGTAGCCGGTCGTCAGTCCCCAGTCGCCAGTCTTCAGGGCTACGATTCTGGCGGATGACCGACGACTGCCGACTGATTTATGGCTATCTATTTACCCCCCGCCGCCGAAGAAGAACAATTGGCTCTCGACGACCTGACGCCGCGCGAGATTGTGGCGGAACTCGATAAATACGTGGTCGGCCAAAAGGCTGCGAAACGAGCGGTGGCGATCGCGCTGCGCAACCGCATGCGCCGCCAGAAGCTCACACCGGATCTCGCCGAAGAGATTATCCCGAAGAACATCATCATGATTGGCCCCACCGGCGTGGGCAAGACCGAGATTGCCCGTCGCCTGGCCAAACTTACCAACTCACCCTTCCTGAAGGTGGAGGCCTCGAAGTTCACCGAAGTCGGCTACGTGGGGCGCGACGTGGAATCGATGATTCGCGACCTGGTCGAGATCGCAATCGACATGATCCGCGAGGAGAAGCTCGAAGACGTTGCGGACAAAGCTGAACTGAACGCCGAAGAGCGTCTGCTGGATCTGCTCCTTCCTCCCCCGGCTCCGCGCACGCCCGATACCTCCAGCGGCGGCGTTGTGATCGAGGGCTCCACTACCGACATTACGGACTCGCAATCGCGCACCCGCGAGAAACTCCGCCAGCAGTTGCGCGAGGGCAAGCTCGACGAGCGCATGGTCGAAATCGAGGTCCGGGAGCGCAATTTCCCGTCGTTCGAAATCATCTCGAACCAGGGCGTCGAAGAGATGGACGTCAACATCAAGGATATGTTGCCGAACATCTTCGGTCAGCGCAGCAAGAAGCGGAAGATGAAGGTCAACGAGGCCTTTGAGTACCTGATCCAGGAGGAAGAGCAGCGCCTCATCGATATGGACCAGGTCACCCGCACGGCGATCGATCGGGTCGAGAACTCGGGGATCATCTTCCTGGATGAGATCGACAAGATTGCCGGCCGTGAAAGCGGGCACGGGCCCGACGTTTCGCGCGAGGGCGTGCAGCGCGACATCCTGCCCATCGTCGAAGGCACCACGGTGAACACACGCTACGGCATGGTCCGCACCGACCACATTCTGTTTGTGGCGGCGGGCGCGTTCCACGTTTCCAAGCCCAGCGACCTCATCCCAGAACTGCAGGGCCGGTTCCCCATCCGGGTGGAGCTGCATTCGCTCACCATGGACGACTTCATCAAGATCCTCACTGAGCCGAAATCCTCGCTGGTCAAGCAGTACACGGCGTTGCTCGAGACCGAGGGCGTGAAGCTCGAATTTACGCACGATTCGCTCGAAGAGGTCGCCCGCTTTGCGTTCCGGGTGAATGAAGGCACTGAGAACATTGGTGCGCGTCGCTTACATACCATCATGGAGCGAGTGCTCGACGAGATCAGCTTCGAGGCGCCCGAGAAGAAAGGCCAACACATTACGATCGACGCGGCCTACGTGGGCAAGATGCTGTCCGATATCGTGAAAGACCAGGATCTGTCGCGATACATTCTGTAGCAACTGACGGGCGCAACGGGCTGGCCGCATCACCCTTTCTGTCTTGCTCGCGCACTCGTCAGTCTGTGTTGGGCGTCCTACCGTTCCGGCCGCGGCTTGCGTCTCCGACCATTCCCCGCTTACACTCCCAGCTTTCAGAGAAGCAAAAGGAAACTCGTGACCGCCATCGACCGGCAGCGCATGAAGTCCCTGATGGAGCGGGAACAGCAAAAGTTCGTTGCCGAGAGGCCCAACTCAGCAGCCCTTTTCGAGCGTGCCCGCAAGTCCCTGCTGGGCGGTGTGCCCATGAACTGGATGGCGAAGTGGGCGGGAGCCTTCCCGCCGTTCGTGCGAGAGGCCCGTGGCTCCGAGTTTTTCGATGTGGATGGCCACCGATACGTCGATTTCTGTCTGGGTGACACTGGCGCCATGACGGGACATTCCCCCTCGGCGACGGTCTCGGCCGTGGAACAGCAGGCGCGGCGCGGTATCACGTTGATGTTGCCCAGCGAAGATGCCATCGTGGTGGGTGAAGAGTTGCGGAAACGCTTCGGACTGCCGTACTGGCAGTTTGCGCTGACCGCGACCGATGCCAACCGCTTCGCGATCCGTCTGGCCCGCCACATCACGAGCCGGCCCAAGATACTTGTCTTCAACTGGTGCTATCACGGCACGGTCGACGAAACGTTTGTCACGCTGAAAGATGGAGCCGAGCAGCCGCGGCGCGGCAACATCGGACCGCCGGTCGATCCGGCTGTAACCACGCGGGTCGTCGAATTCAACGACGTCGCGGCCCTGGAGGCTGGGTTAGCCGGCAAGGACGTGGCCTGCGTTCTGGCCGAGCCAGCCTTGACCAACGTGGGCATCGTCCTGCCCGAGCCCGGCTACCACCAGGCCCTGCGGGAAGTCACCCGCAAACACGGAACCCTGCTCCTGATCGACGAAACACATACCATCTGTGCCGGCCCCGGCGGTTGCACCCGGGCCGAGAATCTGGAACCGGATTTTCTGATCTTCGGAAAGCCCATCGCAGGGGGTGTTCCGGGAGCGGCCTACGGCTTCTCCGAGGAAGTGGCCCAGTGCGTCCTCGCAAAGCAGAATCTGGAGGACTGCGACACCGGCGGCATCGGCGGAACCCTCGCGGGCAACGCGCTCTCCCTCGCAGCCATGCGGGCCACTTTGCAGAAGGTCTTGACCAAGGAAGCTTTCGATCGCATGATCCCGATGGCCGAGCGCTGGACCGAAGGCGTGGCCAAAGCGATCTCAGAGTTCCAGTTGTCCTGGAATGTGACTCGTCTGGGATGCCGCGCCGAGTATTTGTTTTCTCCGCAGACCCCGAAAAACGGCAGCCAGGCCCACGACGCCATGGACTTCGAATTGGAGCGCTTCATGCACCTCTACGCCATGAACCGGGGCATCCTGCTGACCCCGTTCCACAACATGGCGTTGATGTCGCCGTCTACGTCGAAGGAAGATATCGACCAGCACACCAAAGTCTTTCGCGATGCGGCGAAGGAACTGCTGGGATAGGCGGTTCGATTCTTGTCAGTGACAGCACGAATAGAGGGCAAAGCACAGCCGAGCCGAATGAGTCTCAGCTCCTGCTTTATTCCGTGAGCTCTCCTGGCTATGACGTGCCTCTGTTTGCGGCCGTCCTTGGCGATCTTTGCGCTCAAAGGCCTTCCGGCAACCTCTCGCGCCCCCGCCGCATGGTAGGCTCATAGTTCCCCGCATGAAATCGCTCCGCCATCCTGCCCCGGCCGGCGTCGTTCTCGCGCTGGCCGGCCTGCTGGCCGGATGCGCGTCCGTCGGAGCTCCGGTTCCTCCGTCGCTCAAACTGCCAAAGCCTCCCACCGACTTGCGCGCCGTGCGGAAGGGCAGCAAGGTGTATTTGTTCTGGACGGTCCCCACCCAAACAACCGATCGCCAGAGTGTGACGCGGCCCGGCCCGACCCGGATCTGCCGCAGCTTAGCCGCCATCATGAGCGAATGCGACACGCCGGTGGGGAATGTGCCCCCCGCCGTCGGCATCGCGGGCGAGCCCGCATCACCAGCAAAGACCGGGCAGAATCGGAAGCCGCAGGCGGAGTTTGCCGACACGCTGCCTCCCGACCTGCAGCAGCAAAATCCGACCCGCGTGGCGACTTACGCAGTGGAGGCGCTGAATCGGGATGCCCGAAGCGCAGGCCTCTCAAATCAGGTGCAGGTGCCTCTGGTGCCGACGCTGCCGCCTCCGGCGAATTTCCAGGCGCAAGTCATTTCGGACGGAGTGGTCCTCACCTGGGAGTGCGAACAGTTCCCTGCAACCTCACCGAATCTTCACTACACCTACCGAATTTACCGGAGATCGGCCGACACAGGCGCGGACGCGAAACTGGCGGATGTTGACTGCCCCGTCTCCCGCTACGAGGACCACACCATCGAGTGGCAGAAGGCGTATGAGTACCGCATGGCTGTCGTCTCTTTTGTGGATTTGGAGCCAAAGATCCATCCGTGCCCGGTGCGAAACGAAACTCACGGGGATTCCGAAGCCATCGTCATGCCGACGTGCATCGACGCTGCGATCGTCGAGGGCGAGGATTCAGCACCCCAGAGAGTCTTGACCAACGACATCTACCCGCCCGGCGTTCCCACCGGCCTGCAAGCGGTCTTCTCGGGCCCCGGGCAGGCTCCGTTCGTCGACCTGCTCTGGGCGCCCGACACCGATGCCGACCTCGCTGGATACGACATCTATCGCAGGGAGGCAGGGACGCAGCCGACGAAAATGAACGACGGCCTGGTGAAGGCCGCTGCCTACCGCGATGCGAACGTAACTCCGGGGAAGACCTACTGGTACTCGGTCTCGGCGGTCGATCTGCGCGGCAATGAGAGCGCTCGCTCGGAGGAGACCAGTGAAACTGTGCCCCAAAACTGACCGCCACCCACCGGTCTGTGGCTGCAACTTGAGTCCCAGGGGCTGCGCGAATTTCCTTCGTATCCTGCGCACGCTCTGTGTTTAGATAAAGTGACCATGAAATATTGTCGCTTCCAAACAAATGGCGTAGCTCACTACGGATTGGTGGAGTCGGTGGCGGGCCGCGAAGAAATCACGCGTCTGCTGGTCACGCCTCCCGAAGAAGTGGGCGGCGACATGGAAGATCTCCACACCAAGAAGATGGACCATCTCCCCTTGGCGGAAGCGGGCCTGCTGCCGCCCGTCCGGCCGACAAAAATCATATGCGTGGGCCGCAATTACCGCGAGCACGCGGCCGAACTGGGCAACGAGGTTCCGGTTGAGCCGTTGATTTTCTTCAAGCCGACAAGCGCACTGAATTCGCCCGGCGGCAGCATCCGCCGGCCCCGCCTGTCTACTCATACCGACTACGAGGGCGAGCTGGGAGTCGTCATCAGCAAGCACTGCTACAAACTCGCCGATGGCGCGGACGTCCGCCCCTACATTCTTGGCTACACCGCCGTCGACGACTTCACCGCGCGCGATCTGCAAAACAAAGACAAGCAGTGGACACGCGCCAAGGGCTTCGACACCTTCTGCCCGGTCGGGCCGGTGGTCACCGACGAAATCGATCCCTGGGCCGGCGTCGGCGTGAAAACCATCGTCAACGGTGTCGTCCGGCAGGACGGCAACACTCGCGATTTCATCTTCTCGCTCGATGCGATCCTCCACTATATCTCGCAGGTCATGACCCTGCTACCCGGGGACCTGATCGCGACCGGTACGCCCAAGGGCGTAGGGGCGGTCGTGGCAGGAGATGTCGTCGAGGTGCGCGTCGAAGGGGTCGGGAGTCTCCGTAATCCGATTGTCGACGAATAAGGCGACAGGGCGGCGGGATTACCCCTTCGTAACTTCAGCGCCCCTTTCGCCATTTCGACTTCCAGCTTATGCTTGAGTGCCGGGAAGTTGTCGCTGCGTGCGGCTGTTTCCTTCTGGTTCAATCATGAATCCACTACGGCTTGTTATCTTGATCCTGGGCGGTACGGGAATCGCGGCTAGCGCTTATTTCCTCATGCGGCGCAAGCCGAAGAGCCCGGAAGAACTCGAACGCAAGCGCCGGGAGTGGCTCGATAACGTTGGCCGCATCACCGATGGCACGGTAATCGACGTCCAAGAATTGCGTCTCGATGACCAACACCCCTCCACCATGCTGATCTTTCAGTACGATGTGGCCGGCGTCTCCTACGAAGCCTCCCAGGACGTCACTCACCTCCGCCAGTGGGTGAACCTGCACTCGTGCCGCCTCGGGCTTCCCACCTCAGTAAAGTACGACCCGCAAAACCCCGGCAATTCGCTGGTAGTGTCGGAACGCTGGATCGGGCTGCGCCAGTAGTTCAGTCGTCAGTCTCCAGTCCGAAGTCGTCGGCCCACGACGGATCTGATCGCCTCCGTTCCTCCACCCGCGCTCCTGCCCCAAGGAATATCCACGCGGAGTCTCTGCTCTTACCAGGGTTTTGGCTGATGACTGGCGCCTGATCACTGAAGGCGGGGCTTTCCTAGCGACAAGCCAAGCGACTGAAGACGAGCGACTGCTTTGCTAGCTGCCTGCCGCGAACCCGCCCGCGTGGGCGACCGTGATGCGGAGGTACTTGTAAGGATTCACGGGGGTATCGTTGATGCGGACTTCGTAGTGGAGGTGGGGCCCAGTGCTGCGTCCGCTGGCGCCGACGTAGCCAATCACTTCGCCACGGTGTACGTGCTGTCCGGAGGCGACCGCGAAACCGGAGAGGTGTCCAAACCGGGTATTGATCCCGTGACCGTGTTCGAGAATCACTGCCCGTCCATAGCCGCCGAGGAAGTCGGCGAACTGTACCTCGCCATCCGCCGGCGCAAATACGGGCTGGCCCACGGTGGCGGCGATATCAATGCCGGTATGGAATGCGCCCTCACCGTTGAACGGGTCGATGCGCTCGCCGAATGAGCCCGTCACCTGGCCTTCCACCGGCCACAGACTCGGCGCCGAATTCGCGCGCAGCCAATCAGCCGTGGTCACGTTCCGCGTCAGGCCCAAAGAGATCCCGGTGGTGGTGGCGCCGGTGAGCGCAGAATTCCTCAAGGCGTAGAGTTGATCCAACGACGAGCTTACTTCCGCATTGCGCACCTGCTCGTCCGCGCCCGTCACCAGCGACGGATCGGATTTCAAACCGTACAACGAGGAGACTTCACTTGCCAGCGATCCAAGCGACGCCACCTGCACGTCGCGCTCTTTGGCGACCTGTTCCAAGCGGCTATAGCGGCTCTTGAGATCGTCTTTTTCGGTGCGCAGCTGGTTGTAACTGGAAACCTTGAGCAGCATGCGCGCGTAGGAGCTCGCGATCCCGGTGAGGCTCACGAACGCAACCGCAGCGCCCACTGCAAATGTGTAGAGATAATGGACAGGGATCGGAATCTTGCGTAGTTGCCCGTCGTCATCGCGAGCCACAAAAAGAATGTAGAAACGTTTACGCAATATTCCCCTTCCGTCGAAGAACTCAGGGACCATGCCCGGGCGGCCTGCGGTTACAGGGGCCCTAGTCTGCATCCCGATTCCCGAGCTACGCCCCCATGCGGGGTTTGCTGATGCGTGCTCACTACCTACCGGAACCGGGTAAGGCTCAACAACTTCATTGTCTGCAATTCTTACCGATTGCAGGACTTATGTTGGCCAAAGGTTATGGAAACAGCTGTCAAACGGTAACAAACCGGGTTCCCCCTGTCAACGGGGCTAGGGGGCATTTTCAGTTACCTAGGATCGATGGCTGGTATGGCCTTAGGGCCCGGTTACGAAGTGGTTACGGACCTGGCCCTGGGAGGCGCTTCCCCCCGACTTTTCCCTCCCGTGGACCCTCTATATAGTGATGCCACCGTGGCCCTCAGCGAAAGAGCGCTCATTTCCCGTTTTCGTCGAAGTGCCGCCCGGAGGCGCGGCGTGATCATCGGTATAGGGGATGACTGCGCAGTCCTGCGGATTCCGGCCGGCCACGAAGTCCTGGTCACCACCGACTTCACGATTGAAGGCGTGCATTTCCGTCGTGCCTGGCATCCACCGGAAGTGGTCGGCTTTCGCTGCCTCGCCCGGGGCTTGAGCGATATTGCGGCCATGGGTGGCGAGCCGCAAGCGGCATTCCTCTCTCTGGCGGTGCCTCGAAACCTGCCGCAGGCCTGGATCAACCGCTTCATGAAGGGCTTGTTGGGGCTAGCGTCCTGCTTCGATGTGACTCTGGCGGGAGGCGACACGTCGGAGTCGCCCCAAAACGTCCTGGCGGACATCGTGGTCGTCGGATTCGTGCCCAAGCGTCATGCCATTCTGCGGTCGAAGGCCCGGCCCGGCGATCGGATCTACGTGACCGGAGAATTGGGCGGTGCCGCGGCTGCGCTGGAGAAATTCATGGCGGGCAGGAAAGCTCTACCCAAGGACTTTCCTCGTCACTTCCATCCCGACCCACGGGTAAAAGTCGGGCAATTTCTGCGCACGGAGCGGCTGGCCTCGGCGATGATCGACTTGAGCGACGGGCTCTCGACCGACCTCGCCCACATCTGCCAGGAGTCAGGAGTCGGAGCCGAGATTCTCGAGGCCGCAATCCCGCGGGCGCGCATCGGCACAAAAGAAAATGAGGTGGACCTGGATCGCGCTTTGCACGGCGGAGAAGACTACGAACTGTTATTCACGGCACGCCGGGGGAAGCGCGTGCCCAATCGAATCGCGGGTGTTGCCGTCACTCTCATCGGGGAAATCACACGGCGCCGGCGCATCGTCCTGAAAAGTCGAAATGGGAAGCCCTCCCCTCTACGCCCGCAGGGTTGGCAGCATTTTCGAAAGTAGCCAGCCTGCTCGACGGGTCACGTCCTGACGTACCTTCTCGTGCTCTAGTGCATCCCAAGTTGCGAGACTAGAGTAAGGACTATGTCGTACCTCCGTTTTGCCTGTCTTTCCTGGGTCTTCGCGGGTTGCGTTCTCGCCACCGCTGCCGCGCAGCAACCCGCGGTGTCCCCGGTCCCTGTGCCAAAAGCAATCCCACCGGCGGCAGATGCCCCTGCACTCAGCGTGGACAACGATTTCATCCACAAGCAATTTGGGGAAGAGTTTGCGCTACTCCCGAACTCGACGCCATTCGTGCGCGATATCGACGGCGACGGTGTGGACGATTTCGTGATTGTTGCCCGGAGCAAGAAACCCATGCTCGACGCCGCCGAGCACAGCTACAAGGTGATCGACCCGTACTACAACTTCTACGGCTACGGCGACCCCAAACTGACGGCCACTTTTGGGTCAGAAGATCTGATGGAGAAGAACCTGGTCGTTCTCATCATTCACGGCGCCGGACCCGACGCCTGGCGCTCGGAAAGTCCGAAAGCCAAGTTCGTCATCATTAACCTGCCGCTCAAGAGGATTTTCGTGCGCCGCCTGCAACTCCGCAAGAAACAGGTGAACGCGATCTACGCGGTGGAAGCCGACGCCAGCGCCGGCGACTCGGTGGTCTTCTGGGACGGCAAACAGTACAAGTACCAGCCCATCGGCACCGGCGCCGAAGACTAGTTTTTCCCCTGGCGTTGAGGGTCCAGCTTTTAAGTCCATTTCCCGTACAAGGCTCTTGGATTCGTCACCATCTCACCCCTCGCACCGCCTCACACTTCAGATCACACGTGCCTGTCCGGCGCTCGCCTATAATCTGGGGGTCATGAACCTCGAACAGAAGCTGGAAGAACTCAAGAAGCGCGACCAACTGGCCGAAGAAGGTGGCGGAGCGCGGCGCCGCGAAAAGCAGCACAAAGAAGGCAAGATGTCGGCGCGCGACCGCATCGAGTTTCTGCTCGATGAGGGCACGTTCGAGGAGACCGACAAGCTCGTCACGCATCGTTGCAACGATTTCGGCATGGCCGAGCACAAGTTCTACGGGGACGGCTTCATCACCGGCTACGGCCGCATCGAAGGCCGCCTGGTCTTTCTTTTCGCCCAGGACTTCACCGTGTTCGGTGGCTCTCTTTCCGAAGCGAACGCCGGCAAGATCGTCAAGATCATGGACCTGGCCGCCAAGATGGGCGCGCCGGTCATCGGCCTGAACGACTCGGGCGGGGCCCGCATCCAGGAAGGCGTGATGTCGCTGGCCGGCTACGCCGACATCTTTCTGCGCAACACCCTCTACAGCGGCGTCGTGCCCCAGATCTCGGCCATCATGGGCCCCTGTGCCGGCGGCGCCGTCTACTCGCCCGCCATCACCGACTTCATCCTGATGGTCGACAAGACCTCGTACATGTTCATCACCGGCCCCGACGTCATTAAGACGGTGACCCATGAAGAAGTCACCAAGGACCAACTGGGGGGCGCGACCACGCACAACGAGGTCTCGGGCGTGGCGCACTTCTTGTCGCACGATGACGCGGAGTGTCTCTCGATGGTGCGCGAACTGCTGAGCTTTGTTCCATCGAATAACCTGGAAGATCCGCCCCGCCGGCCCTGCACCGACCCCGTCGACCGCGCCGATCCCGCGCTCGACAAAATGGTGCCTGCGGAATCCAATCGCCCCTACGACATCAAAGAGGTCATTCGCGCCGTCATCGACGATGGTTACTTCTTCGAGGTGCAGGAGCATTACGCCAAGAACATCGTCGTCGGCTTCGCGCGTCTGAACGGGCGCTCGGTGGGGATCGTTGCCAACCAGCCCGCCATGCTGGCCGGCACGCTCGACATCAACGCCTCGATCAAGGGCGCGCGCTTCGTCCGCTTCTGCGACTGCTTCAACATCCCGCTGGTGACCTTCGAAGACGTCCCCGGCTTCCTGCCCGGTACTACGCAGGAGTACGGCGGGATCATCAAGCACGGCGCCAAGCTCCTGTTCGCCTTCGCCGAAGCCACCGTGCCGAAGGTGACCGTTATCACGCGCAAAGCCTACGGCGGGGCGTATTGCGTCATGGCCTCAAAGCACATCCGCACCGACGTGAACTACGCTTGGCCAACGGCTGAAATTGCCGTCATGGGCCCGGAAGGCGCCGTGGACATCGTCTACAAGCGCGAACTGGAGCAGGCCGCGAACCGGCAGGAGGCGCGGCAGACAAAGATCGAAGAATTCCGCGACCGCTTCGCTAACCCCTATGTCGCCGCCGATCGCGGCTTCGTGGATGCTGTGATCCAGCCCCGCGAAACGCGTAAGAAGCTGATCCAGGCGCTCGAGATGCTCGAGACCAAACGCGACAAGAACCCACCGAAGAAGCATGGGAATATACCGTTGTAGCTGCTTAGCTATTGCGCGACTACATCGCGGCATATTCCACAATCCTAAATTCGAATGAGTTGCCTCACATTTGCGTGGATGCTTTTGTAGTTTGAGGTCAGCACATCTCGAGGAAATAGGGAGAGTTCGTCTCCGGCAGCCCTCTGAACGCACTGAAGGTGCGACCGCCGTTCCGCCAATACCATTTCACCGACTTGAATGTCGCGAAAGTGGCGAGCCTGCGGCAAATAGCTGGGACGAGAATGGATGCCCAAATATATGAGGGTGACTGCAACGAGATTTTGATTAAGCAGATTTTCCCCACCCTTCGCCATGAGAGCTACCGCCGCGCTCTCCGCCTGCTAGACCCGTACGGGCTCAACTTGAAGTGGGAAGTGATATCGCAAGCTGGGCAGCTGGAGACGATAGACATGTTTCTCAACTTCCCAGTTATGGGAATGAAGCGCAATGCGCTTTGGAGAGATCCGGGTAGAGTGCGGCCCGAGGGCTTCGTGGGCTTAACGCCTGCAGGGGGAACGAACCCTCGAAAGCGGTCGCGTATTCGACCACTTCAATCTGTTTGGGACGCCTGAAAAGGAATCGAATGAAGCAGTGGCCGCCGCATTTCAGCGGCGCCTCGGTCAAGTTGCAAGGCAAGCGCGTTCCCGACCCGGGTCCCATGAGGAACAGCAAAAGAGCCCTAGTTTACTACTTGTTCTTCGGCGCAGGTCGACGTCGCTGACAATCGTCACGGATGTGTTCGAAAAATACCTCGCTTCGTGAGGCTTGCGGCGGTGTAGAGCATAGGTGTAGGGCAGCAGAGGTGACCAGGAACTGTACCGGGAGGGCGACCGAGGGGCGGGCGGCCACTCGCTAACGGCCGTCAGCCACCAGCCAAATGCAAAAAGCTGTCAGCAGAAAATTAAGAGTCCCGAGGTGATGTTGGTCTCATTCGTCTCGGCCAGTAGCTCGCGTTAGACCCTCGTCGACCTGCTCTCGTCGCTTCCTTGCGGGTTGCAACGCGCGATCTCGACTCGGGCTCCGGGCTCACCGCCAACCGGATAAACCAGTCCAACGCCTTCGGGACTCTATCTTGCCTTCGACAGCAGCTCCTGTTCTCCTCGACCAGCGCTTTGCTTATTGACCCTTGCTGACCTTCCTTCCGATCTTTCAACCAGAAAGTGACCTCGCTCGAGCCCCGGACGCTGCACCAACCGGAAAAACTTCGGAACGTGTCAAAGAACGAGGTTGTTTTTACGCCCTTTAAATTTATAGTCAACGAAAACAACGCGTCTTTATCTCCCGCAGAATCAATCGAGTGCAGCCCGTTCACAGGGCCATGCCGGATTTTGGTGCAACCCGCGAAAGAGTTCTCGCAAATCGGCAGCTGCCCGCGCGTCAATTCTCGCCTTATCGCGCGCGAAACATCGTTCTTGCTGCTCACACACGCTCATCTCGCAGTGTGGAAATTTCGTCACAATCCAATAACCATGCGCCCTTCGGAAAATTCCGCTGACCCCGAGTGCGCCGGGAAGTCACTTGCCGGGATGCTCGATTCCTCCTAGGCTCGGCATGAGGAGAAACGAAAATGGCTATCTATCCCGGCAAAGTCGTCGACGCCAACGCTAATCCGCTCTTCAAAGTGATCGGACTGGCGGCAGCGGCGTTCATTGTCGTCATTCTGCTATTCAATTGCGTCACCCGGGTAGGCACCGGCCGCGTGGGCGTGCTGACTCTCTTCGGACGCGTCGATCCCCAGGTCCTGGCCGAGGGCATTCACCTCATCAATCCTCTGAAAACGAACAACGAGATGTCGATCCAGACCCAGACCATCAAGGAGTCGGCCAGCGTGCCCTCCAGCGAGGGCCTGGTCATGAATCTCGACACCTCCCTCATCTATCACGTCAATCCCGACAAGGCAGCCGAGGTCTTCCAGAAGATCGGCGCCAATTACGAGGCCGTGGTAGTCGAACCCACCCTGCGGGCTGCGATCCGCGAAGCCACCGCCTCCCATACCGCCAACGCGCTCTACACCGGCGAGCGTGAAATGGTCGCGAAGCAGATCAGCGAACAGCTCACCGCCCAACTGAACCTTCGCGGCTTGCTGGTTGAGAGCGTTCTGCTGCGCGACATCCAATTGCCGCAGACGCTGAAGGCCTCCATCGAAGCCAAACAGCAGGCCGAGCAGGAGGCGCTGGCCATGAACTTCCGGCTGCAGAAAGAAAAACAGGAAGCCGAAAGAAAGCGGATCGAAGCCGCAGGCATCCGCGACTTTCAGCAGATTGTTGCGCAGGGCATCAGCACGCAATTACTCGAATGGAAGGGAATCGAGGCCACGGAGCTGCTTTCGAAGAGCCCGAACACGAAAGTGGTCGTCATCGGCAACCCCAAGAACGGCCTCCCGCTGATCCTCGGACAATGATCCTCGGACAATGATCCTCGGGACAATGTTGCTTGAGTCATGGCCTGGGACGACAGGGTGTCGTCTCCAACCATCGACCCAGCGGCTGCTACCATAAGGGCGTGACCGCTTTGTTGGACGTGCGAAGCCTGAACGTGGCATTCGAAGCCCAGCCGGGCAGGGCTCGTGCGTCTGCACGCGGAAGCGATCCCGCCGCGACTGTCGCTGGGCCGGCCTCGTGGTTCGCGGTGCGCGATCTTTCCTTCACCCTCGTGCCCGGCGAGGTGCTGGGACTGGTCGGCGAATCGGGCTCCGGCAAATCGATCACCTCGCTCGCCCTGATGCGGCTCCTACCGCCCCAGGCGCGGCCCACGGGCGAAATCCTCTTCCACAACGGCAACGGACAAGCTGCCAACCTGCTGGAACTCGCCGACCATGAAATGTGCGGCCTTCGCGGCTCGCGCATCGCCATGATCTTTCAGGAACCGATGACGGCTCTGAACCCGGTGATGCGCGTGGGCGATCAAATCGCCGAAGCGATCCTGGCGCACGCGCCGGTCTCCAAGTCCGAAGCCTGGCAGCGCGCCGTCGAGGCGATGAAAGACGTCGCCATTGCCGATGCCGAGCGCCGCGCCCGCAACTACCCTCACCAGCTTTCCGGAGGCATGCGCCAGCGCGTCATGATCGCCATGGCGATCGTCAACCGCCCGCAGCTGCTGATCGCCGACGAACCCACCACGGCCCTCGATGTCACCATCCAGGCGCAGATCCTCGACCTGCTCGCCGAGTTGCGTGCGAAGTTCAAGCTGGCGATGCTGTTTATCTCCCATGATCTGGCGGTGGTTTCGCAGGTGGCGGATCGCGTCGCCGTCATGTACGCGGGAAGTCTGGTGGAGCTGGGCAGCAAGCCGGACATCTTTCGGGCCCCCGCTCACCCCTACACCCGCGGACTTCTGCACGCTGTTCCCACCCTGAAGACCGACCGCTGGCGTCCGCTAGATACCATCGAGGGCAGCGTTCCTCCTGCACAGCTGCCACTGCCGGGCTGTCCTTTCGAGCCCCGCTGCGCCGATCGTGTACCTGAATGCCAGCGAAAGCTTCCGCCGCTCACCGAAGTGTCCGCTGGTCACTGGGCGCGCTGCCCGGTAATCAATCCACCCACCCGCCCGCATCCCGTCGTATAATCGCCCCTTTGTCCGGTGCTGCGTGCGCATCCTTGTTCTGAGCGACATCCACGGGAATCTTGACGCGCTTGACGCCTGTTTGGTCTCGGCCGTTCCCTATGACATCGTCGTCAACCTGGGCGACATCGTCGGCTACGGCGCCAGCCCGAACGAGGTCATCGAGCGCTCGCGCGACCTGGGCAAATATTTTGTCCGTGGCAATCACGACAAAGCCTCCAGCGGCCTGATGGACCTCAAAGACTTCAACCCGATCGCCGGGCTGGCCGCGCTCTGGACCCGCGAACAACTCACGCCTGAAAACCTGGACTGGCTGCGCAGTCTGCCGCAAGGCCCGATCGAAATCCCCGAAGCCCCTCAAGTGCAGTTCGTCCACGGCTCTCCGATCGATGAAGACGAGTACGTCGTAACCTTGCATGACGCGCTGGCGCCGCTGTCGGCCCTGCCGATGGCGGTCACTTTTTTCGGTCACACCCATCTGCAGGGCGCCTTTTCGTTCAAAACCGCGGCCGGCGACGCCTACCGGCCGCCTTACAAAACGGTTGGCCAGAGTGAAAGCACGCAGTTCGCGCTGAAACGCGATGTGCGCTACCTGGTGAATCCCGGATCGGTAGGGCAACCGCGCGACGGGGACTGGCGCGCCGCCTTCGCCGTCTTCGATACCGCGAAATGGATTGTCACGTTCCAGCGCGCTCCCTACAACCTGAAGAACGCGCAGGACCGCATCTTCGCCGCGAACCTGCCGCAAAGGCTCGCCACTCGTCTAGCCGCGGGCCGCTAGTCTGCGATTCCCGGGAGTGATTCCTATCAGGGCGCGCCTTCAGGCGCCTCGTAGAAGCTTGAGATATCAACCCGCCTTTAGGCGCTGGGGTCTGCGGTTGATTGTCTCCGCAAGCTGTTGAGCCCCCGAAGTGCGCCTTCCCCGCCCTCCAGAACACTAGTAAGAACAGGCACCTCTTGACTCCTCGGCGCGGTGCGTCCAACCATGAGATCATCCGGTCGTTGTAGACTTCTCCGATGCCCTCTTATTCATCGTTTGGAAAAAGAAATTCTGCCTCCGCATCGAGTGGCCTGTTCCCATCCCAACCGCCGCCCAACAACTACCTCGTTGCACATGTCGATGGCGGATCCAGAGGAAATCCCGGCCCAGCAGGCTATGGCGTAGTCCTCACCGACCAGTCTGGCCACAAAATCGCGGGCCTGAGTGAATACCTCGGCCACCAGACCAACAATTACGCGGAATATAACGGGCTGCTCGCCGCCCTCGACTACGCGCTTGTGCACGGACACAAAGCGCTGAAGGTGGTCGGGGATTCGGAACTCCTGGTCAAGCAAATTCGCGGCGAATACAAAGTCAAAAGTCCGGCGCTGCTGGAGTTGTACCAGCGCGCCAAGCATATGATCGCGCAACTCGACTGGTTTTCCATCCAGCACGTCTTGCGACAAGGAAACGCCGAAGCCGATCGCCTGGCCAATCAGGCGATGGACAAGGGCATGGGACGCGCCACCTCCGCACCACCTTCACCGTCGCTCACGCAAGGTCAGGAATGGAACGGCGTGGTTCGCGGGGGAGTGGTCGTGATCGATGGAGCTAAGTTGCCGGAAGGCACACGCGTGCAGATCAGGGTACGCGACTAGAACTCGGTTCACTCGTCTGAAGATAAGACAAGCAGACAGCTGTGGGTCAATGAGTTCCAGGGCGATTTTTTCAACAACGATCCCTTCGATCAGCCGCCAACTCTCTGGCGTTCATTGAAATTTAGAAACGTAACATTCGCGCCAGTGATCGGGCGAACCATCTCGCACTACAGTGACATCTGCTTCTACGAATTCGCTAGCGGCCAGATCAGGAAAGTCCTGACCATTCAGCGCCCCGTGGATAACCACATCGCGGTATCCCCCGCCGGCGGGACGATTCTTTACCCGCAGTCTGACGAATCTGGCAGCCTCCTCATGCTGGTCGAGATTTTCCGCTAGACCTGCCTTTATCTCCCCAACACTTAGCTCCTTTCTCAATGCTCGATGTCAGCTCCGCTCACTCCGCCGCCGAAGTATGATCGTGCACAATCTTCCACCCGTCAGAAAATTTCCGGAAGACCAGAGTGAACAAACCGTGGGGCGTGTTCCCGTCGGAAAGCGTCAAGTGCCACGCGCCCCGCACAAACGCCGCATCCGAGCCCAGCGGCGCGATCCGGAGTTCGGAGAATTCGAGCTTCCCCATCTCCTTGCCTTGGCCTTGATAGCGATTCCTGTACCGCGCGAGGGCACCCTGCCAGCCCGAGGTTTCATGGGCATCCGAAAAGAATGTCAGCTCGGGCGAATTCCAATAACCGGTCATGAAGCCTTCGAGGTCGTGGCGGTTCCATGCCGTCTGCTGGGTGCGCAAGACGTTCTCGACGGCCGACTTCGTTTCTTGATCTGATCCGGTTCCCGCGTGGGCCAGGACCGGCACCATGAATATCAACGTCGCCAACAACCGCGGAATTCGCATGTGCATCCGGGCCCTTCCTGAGGCGCACTAGTTTCGCATAACAAGGCGGCGTTGTCAGGGAGCGCGGAGCTTCGTGCCAAAAGAAAACAGCGGTTTTCGCCGCTGCGATCCTTCGTCCCGATGATTAGGTCGTAAAATCCGAAATTGAAACGATACCGGGAAGTTCCGAAACCGGTCGTTTTGTAAGGGCTCGGTAACAGCCGGGGCGAAAGGACCTTAAGTCATAAGAGCTTCAGCCGCTGAGGTCCGCGGCAAGCAATCACAACGTAGCTTCTATGCCGGACTCTTTTTCGCCGCCAGCGCCTTCGCCCCCACCACTTCCCACGGCCGTTTCTTGCGGTCGGCCTGCGGCTTGTCGCGATCGACGATGCGGTCGTACTGGTAAGAATCACTCACCGTGCCCAGCGACTCGTTGTACAGGCTGGGCAGACCCAGGGCCTGTTTCAGTTCCTCGGAAAACGACTGCAGGGCCTTCAAGTGGTCGGCGGACGCGGGAACTTCCGTCTTCGATGTCTTCAGGAATTGTTGGTAACCCTTGTTCACCAGCTTCGAAATCTCGGTGCCTACCAGGTATCCGGGGTAGGCGAAAATTTTCACCCCGTCGGGGCCGTCTTTTTGTATCGCCGCCGACACGTTGTACTTCTTCAGGAAGACTCGCCCCGCCGTTCCGGGCGCTTCGAGCACGTCAAAACCATGCTCGCGCAGCCAACCGAGCGCGTCTTCGTAGGTTTTCTGTTCCAGCTTGCTGGCCATTTCTCGTATATTCCCTTCTTCACCGTCTGCACCCTTAGATGCGGTTACCAAGGAAAGAGTGCGCACCGAAAAGTTGATTGCATCCGAGGTGCCTCTTCTATAATCGGATGCAGGTAGTAGATACCTCTTTTTGCCGATTCTGGCACATTACTATAGTCACGGCTGTCTTAGCGAATGGCGCAGGTGTCAACCAACCCGGCGGTGGTCCACGCTTCGCAATCGAAGTCGCAGCCCCCTTCCGCGCGTCTTGGGTTGAGAGCGCTCGACCGCGTCGGCAACACGCCGCTGCTTCGTCTGGAGCGCATGTCCGCCGATCTGCCCGACGTCGAGATTCTCGGTAAGGCCGAATGGTACAACCCGGGCGGATCGGTCAAAGATCGCGCCGCATCGAACATCATCGCCGAAGCACAGCGCAGCGGAAAACTGAAACCGGGCAAAATCCTGCTCGATTCGACAAGCGGCAACACCGGGATCGCCTACGCCATGATCGGTGCCGCGCAAGGCATCCCCATCACGCTGTGCATGCCGGAGAACGTTTCGCCCGAGCGTAAACGCATTCTGCAGGCCTACGGCGCGAACATCATTTACACCGACCCGGGCGACGGATCCGACGGCGCCATCCGCATGGCGCGCGAACTTAAGGCCAAGCATCCCGATCTCTATTACTACGCCGACCAGTATTCGAACGACGCCAACTGGCAGGCTCACTACCATGGCACGGCCAACGAGATCTGGCAACAGACTGAAGGACGTATCACCCACTTCGTCTCCATCCTCGGCACCAGCGGAACCTTCATGGGCACAGCCCGCCGTCTGAAAGAACTCAACCCGCATGTGCGCTGCATTTCGCTCCAGCCCGATTCCGCCTTCCACGGCATCGAAGGCACCAAGCACATGGCCACCGCGATCTTGCCCAAAATCTACGATCCGAAACTCGCCGACGAGGATATCGAAATCGCCACCGAAGACGCCTACCGCATGGCGAAGCGCCTGGCGCGTGAAGAAGGCTTGCTCGTGGGGATCTCCGCCGCCGCCGCCGTCGTAGGCAGTTTGAAAGTTGCCGAGCAGCGCAAGACAGGACAGCCCGCAATCATCGTGACGATTCTGTGCGATTCCGGCGACAAATACCTGAGCGAGCGCTTCTGGGAAGAGGAGTAGTCGCCAGGGAGAACCTTCTGCCGTTGGGATGGATCGACGGGAAACATCGACCCCAGAGACACACAGGCGAGAAAGACACTTCGATCACTTGCCTCCAGGCCTTGACTCTACCCTGTGCCCTCTGCGCTGAAAAAGATTGCTCATGCTGAAGATGAACCCAACCCACTACGCCGAAATCCGCCGCCATGGCGAACAGACCTATCCGCATGAATGCTGCGGCGTACTCCTCGGGCGCATGGACGACGACGGAGCGCGCATCGTCCTCTCTACCGCGCGCTGCGGCAACACCCGCACCGACTCCCCGCAGAATCGCTACCACATCGACCCGAAGGAACTTGTTCGCATCCAGCGCGAAGGCCGCGCCCGCAACGAAGACATCATCGGCTTTTACCACTCCCACCCCGACCATCCCGCACAGTGGTCGCAGACCGACCTGGCCGAGGCCCACTGGTTCGGCTGTTCCTACGTGATCACCCGAGTGGCCAAGGGGAAGGCGGACGTCACGAACTCCTTCGAACTCACCGGTCGCGACGAGCCCGACAAAGCATTCGCGGATGAGAAGGTCGAAGTGAGCGAGTCAACCGCTCAGCGGTGAGGACGTAACCAAGCCTGCGAGGCGAATTCGCCGATTACTTCCCCAGGAATGCGAATACCAGCGCCACCGCCGCAATGGTCACCACCGCCCAAAAAGAAAGTTGGTTGATCAGAGGAAGAGAGGTACTGGAGAAGCGCGCCCGGTACGTGTCCCCAACTTCGTCAGAGCCGCGCTTCCACCACGCGTGCTTGTCGATTGACGGATCGGTTTTCGCGAGGCGAATTCGCATGACGAGATTGCTGCCAATCCCCACCATCATCACTAGCACGACAATCGCAAGGACAATTCGGAACATGGAATCCCGCCTCCATCGTTTCTTCCCGCGTGTTCAGCATAAGCCCACGTGTCAATCGGTTCGGGAAACGGGTCACTCAGGGACCGGCCGCGGGCGAATTTCCCCCTGAATCCCCGCCCCCGTCTGTGGCATCATGTACAGATGGCTAAGATTCACATTCCAACCCCTTTACGCCAATACGCCGGGAAGCAGGCAGCGGTTGATGTCAAGGCGGGTTCCATCGCCGAAGCGCTCTCTGGCCTGGTCACCCAGCATCCCGACCTGCGCCGCCACCTCTACACCGACGACGGCAAACTCCGCGCCTTCGTCAACGTCTACCTGAACGACGAGGACGTCCGCTACCTGCAGAAAGACGCGACCGTCGTGAAAGACGGTGATACCATTTCCATAGTGCCCTCGATCGCCGGGGGCCGTTAGAGGCATGATCGGTCGACCGACAACCCGAATGTCCCTCCTCAGCGCCTGCTGCTGTTGTTGTCCGTCCTGTCGTTGTCGCTAGCCGATTCCGCAGTCCTGCAGCGTCTCAATTTTCACGACCGAGGTTCTCATGGCCACCACAGTTGAAGTCAAACCCGAAACCGTTACCCTTACCAATGACGAGATCTTGCGCTACTCGCGCCACCTGATCATGCCCGAGGTGGGGATGGAGGGCCAGCTGAAGCTCAAGGCCGCGCGGGTACTCTGCATTGGCGCCGGCGGGCTGGGCTCGCCCCTCGCGCTGTATCTGGCCGCGGCCGGTGTAGGCACGCTCGGGATCGTCGATTTCGACGTGGTCGACTTCACCAATCTGCAGCGCCAGATCATTCACTCGACCGCCGACGTGGGCCGCAAGAAACTCGACTCCGCCGCCGACAAGCTGAAGGCCATCAACCCTTACGTCAATCTGCGAACCTTTAATACCCGGCTTTCCAGCGAAAACGCGCTCGATCTGTTCCGCGAATTCGACATCATCGCCGACGGCACCGACAACTTTCCCACGCGCTACCTGGTCAACGACGCCTGCGTGCTCACCGGCAAGCCTAACGTCTACGGTTCGATCTTCCGCTTCGAGGGCCAGGCCAGCGTGTTCGCCACCGAGGAGGGCCCGTGCTATCGCTGCCTGTATCCCGAGCCGCCACCGCCCGGACTGGTGCCCTCGTGCGCCGAAGGCGGCGTGCTCGGCATCCTGCCGGGGCTCGTGGGAGTGATGCAGGCCACCGAAGCCATCAAGCTGATTCTCGGCAAAGGCGAGCCGCTCATCGGCCGCCTCCTGCTCATCGACGCGCTGGGCATGAAGTTCCGCGAGCTGAAGCTGCGCAAGAATCCCGACTGCCCCGCCTGCGGCAAGCACCCCACGATCACCAAGCTGATCGACTACAATGAATTCTGCGGAATTCGTGGGGAGGAAAAGCCAGTGGAGACGGGTATTCCCGAGATCCAGGTCGAAGAACTCAAACGCCGCCTCGATGCCGGCGACGATCTTTTCGTGCTCGACGTGCGCGAGCCGCACGAATACCAGATTTGCAACATCGGCGGCCACCTGATCCCGCTCGGCGACCTGCCCAAGCGCGTCAGCGAACTCGACTCCAGCCGCGAGATCGTGGCCCACTGCCGTTCCGGCGTGCGCAGCGCGAAAGCCGTCGGATTCCTGCAGCAGGCCGGCTTCAAGAAAGTCCACAACCTGGCGGGCGGCATTCTGGCGTGGGCCGATCGCGTCGATCCCAAGATGCCGAAGTACTGACATAAAGGCCTAGTGGCTCGCGGAAGCGTGCGCCAAAACAGAGCCGTCGGTCACTACCTCTTCCGAGTCCGGATGGTGCGGTCATACGCGGGAACGACCTGCCCCCCGCAACTCACGGACATTCTTCCTTCGACCCGTGCCTTTGCTTTGTCCTTCCGACACGCGACGCGGCCGAGGCAGGAGGAATGCGCTGATTCGCGATGAAGGCTCTCTGGCGTTCGCGATGCAAAAGTGAGGTGCCAATGCTTGACGATGAAGAATATCGTCAGCTGATCAACCTTCGGGGCGAAGGTGGCGCAGAGCGGTTCGCCCCTATGCTTGCCGGATGCGAGCGAATTGCCGGATTCGGTGAGACCAATCCTAACCCGATCTTCTACCATCGGTTCTCAAACTACGGACTTCCGTGGCGGCATTTCGGCAAGCCATTGAGAACGCCGCATTGCGCGATTGGTTTACTCCGTTTTAGCGACAGTTCCCAAAGGAGAAGCGAAACAATCGGGGAGCCCGCACAGGCTCCCCTTGATCGTGCTATTCAGTCCGCAAGCAGCGCCTACTTCGTAGCGTCTGCTTTCGCGGCTTCCTCGCCGACCGCAAATGCGAACTTCTTGCCGCTCAGGCGAACTTCGCTCAGGGTCTTGGTGCCGTCCTCGCCGTTCTTCACCACTGCCGCATCGTTCTGCGCAGGCCGGTTCAGGTCGACCAGATGCGCGGGAACTTTCGTGATCAGTTTCTTTCCCTGCATGATGCTCAGTTCCACACTGGGCCCAGTTCCGTCCCACTCAATCTTGTAGTCTCCGGGAGCCAGTTTGGTTCCGTTTACGCTGGTTGGTTCCTGAATCTGCAGAGACCCTTTGTTCGCTGCGAATGCGCTTGTTGCCAGCAGTAAAGCCAGCCCCAGAAATAGACTCTTCGAACCCTTCATACGAAACTCCTTCCTTCTCCCGACTCGAAGTCGGGCACCGGTTCTGGCGGCCTGGCTGTATGCCGCGTCGAGAATTTCTTGCCTTTTCCCGCCGTTGGCCTACAATGCTGCCGTCGGGGTTCAAGACAAAAGAGTGTGGTCTCAAGACCTCACGCTTTTGCTCCAGGGGCTGTTCTCATCTGGCCGCCAAACCGTGTTGAGACAGTCCCTCGAACCCCGTAAGAATTCTCACCTGGTAAACGTTAGCCGCCGAATAGTTTCCAGCGCCTCACCCTGTCCCCAGGCATCGTGAGCAGATACGTTTGATCCCGATCTGAAGTTCCCTTCCAGTTTCAATCGTGATCACAGCTTTGGACGAGATCGAAAGCACGCGGTTAGCAGCAGTTTTTACGCGGCACATACACGTATGCGATGTGTCTATGTCTAGAAAAGCCTGACAAATTGTTCTGGAAGTGCGCGTCAACCGACGATGAAGAGTATTTGTGGGTAACGAAACCGGGAAGGGCAGGACTTCACATCCTTGCGGAAATTCCTCGCCTGCCGGATCGCGAGCCATGCCCTACCACACATTGTCACTCCGACGCGCGAGCGCAGCGAGACAGCAGGAATCTGCTTTTGACGGCTGGCCACCCTCGAAGCAAGAAAACGTTCCCGGGGAAAGGCACGACTTCAGTCGCGCCGAATGCTGTTGCATAGGGCAGCGCCTGAGGTCGTCTTCTTGCGAAGCGAAACCCTTGCTGCCACCGAGACCGCTACGCCCCAATCTGCAACACAATCTTCCCAAAATTCTTCCGCTCCATCAAAAGCCGATATGCTTCCTGCGCCTGCTCCGCCTTCATCACGTGCCCGATCACCGGCTTCAGCCGCCCCTGGGCAATCCACGCCGAGAGTTGCTTCCACGCCGCGTCCATCAAGTCTCTTTTTCCCGAGAGATAGGTCAACCACAAACCCTGCACCATGGCGGCCTTCGCATAGAGTGCGCGCAGATCCAGTTGCGGCTGTTTGCCCGTAGCCGTTCCGTACTGAATCACTTTTCCAAAGTCGCGCAGGCAGCGGATGCTCTTCGCCGTGTGCTCTCCGCCGAGCATTTCAAAAACCGCGTCGACGCCCTCGCCCTTGGTCATGTCCTTGATCGCTTCTTCGTAATCCCGCTCCGCGTAGTTGATGCCATGCTGCAGCCCGAGCTCTTTTACGCGCGCCAGTTTTTCCTGCGACGAAGAGGTGCCGTACATTTCCACGCCGAGAATTTTCCCGATCTCGACCGCAGCCGTGCCCACGCCACCCGCCACCGCATGAATCAGCACCCGCCGCGATCCGCCCGAGTTCTCCAGCAACCCCGCTTCCCAGTACGCAAAGTAGGCGGTGAAGTAATTCACCGGAAAGGCGGCCGCCTGTTCCATGCTCCATCCCGCGGGCACCGTCCACAGCAACTCGGGACGGGCCGCTGTCTTCTCGCCGAAAGCCGCCCACTGCGTATAGCCCATCACCTGGCGCCCCGTCGCTTGCTCTAAGCCGGCAAACTCGCGGCCGGCAACCAGCGGCGGCTTGGGCGCGCCCGGGTAGCCGCCCTGGGCGGTCATGAAGTCGGCGAAGTTCAGCCCGCCCGCTTCCACCTGCACCAGCACCTGCCCGGGTTGCGCCACCGGCTCCGGAACGTCCTGCACTTCGAGCACTTCGGGACCACCCAAACGCGTGATGACAATAGCCTTCATGCCCACAAGTTTATCAGGCAGAGGCGCACAGCCACCGCGCGGCCGGACCCGCTGCCCGCCCTCGAAACCCCCACGGGTAGGCTATTTGGGACCGTTTGCGGCAGGTATATACTAGCTCGGTCGTGCTTACTTGTTTAGCCGCCCCGGGGCCCATTCCGGAGCGGACGCGGAGCGCGTTTCATCTCCCATTCATGGCTCCGCATTAAAGATCGTTGGCTTCCGGTAGGGCGTGAGAAGCCAGCGCGGGATGCGCCAAGGCTGCCGGTTTCGGCAGGCGAGCCTTCCCGAGGAGGTCCATACTCGTGGACTTGGTTTTGGTTCGGTTCTTATTCGTTCTCATTGTTGCGGTTTCCTGCTACGTCATCGAGCCGTTCGGCCTGACCGCCAAATTCGACGCTGCTTTGGGCGTCATCATCGGTCTCGGTGTCATTCTATTCGAGTGGCGCCTGCGCCTGGTCAGCCTGAAGCGCCTCATCGGCGCCGCCATCGGCAGCATTCTGGGCATCATTGGCGCCTACCTGTTTGCCTTGGTCATCCGCAGCAGTGTCCCCGAGGGCCACACCCAGAGCTTCCTGCAGATCATGGTCATGCTGCTCATGGCCTATGTGGGACTGATCGTGGGGGCCAACAAGGGCGACCTGCTGAACCTGGCGGCCCTGGGCGGCATCTTCGGCGGCGAAAAGCAGTCGAAGAGAAGCTACAAGATTCTCGACACCAGCGTGATCATCGACGGCCGCATCGCCGACATCGCCGAAACCGGCTTTCTCGACGGCGTCATCGTCACGCCTCAGTTTGTTCTGCGCGAGCTGCAACTGGTGGCCGACTCCGCCGATTCGCTCAAGCGCAACCGCGGCCGCCGCGGCCTCGATATCCTGCAGCGCCTGCAGAAGGTCGCCTCGCTCAATATTCAGATCGTGGAAGATGACTTTCCCAGCGTCCGCGAAGTCGATTTGAAGTTGATCGAGCTGGCCAAGCTCTACGAAGGCAAGATCATCACCAACGATTTCAACTTAAATAAAGTCGCGCAGCTGCAGGGCGTGGCCGTGCTCAACATCAACGAGCTCGCCAATTCGCTCAAGCCCATCGTCCTGCCCGGCGAGACCATGCGCGTGTTCATCCTCAAAGAGGGAAAAGAATATAACCAGGGAGTCGCCTATCTCGACGATGGCACCATGGTCGTGGTCGACAACGCGCGCAAGATGATCGGCAAGACCATCGACATCTCGGTCACTTCGGTGCTGCAGACCACGGCCGGCAAAATGATCTTCGGCAAATGGGACGAGCGCGCCGCCGCCCGGACCGAGCCGCCTCGTGCGATCAGCACTGCGTCGTCGCCGGCGAACCCGATTCCCGCCGCAATACCCACTGCGATTCCCAACGGAGGGGAAGTCAAGAAGCCCATGATGGTGGATCGTCCAGCGGACTAAGCCGGATTTCAGGAATAGATCGAAAAGGCCGCAGGTCGCAAAGATGCGGAGGTAGAGACGCGGCGGCCGCCGCCTCTCAGCTGGACTAAGTCCCGGTCCTACATCGCGATTCGCCAGTTCCACGCCGCGAACCTCGCTCGACTCCGCAATCCCTCTCACCTTGTCATTCCAACGCGCGAGCGCAGCGAGGCAGGAGAGCCTGCCCTCAGCGAAGTCGAAGGGAATCTGCGGTTGATCGCTGGCTGCAAGCTGCTCGAAAGCGGATTCTGCCCCGCGATGGGCACGACTTCCGAGGCTTCGAAAAAACTCCCGGGTCCATATCAAGGTGCGTCTTCAGACGCGCCGCTACGCACGAAAATGGACCCGGCTTTGGGCCGCGCTCTCGCACCTCTGTCGCACCGGTGGGCACGGGAAGGGCACGACCTTCAGTCGTGCCACAAGGTCTTTAATTGACATGTCGCTTTTGCGCCTGAGGTGAGCTTTGTATCCCCGACAGAAATACCTACGCGGGCGCACTCGAAGTAGCCTCAGCCTGCTCATGCGCGTGATAACTCGACCGCACCAGCGGCCCCGACTCCACGTGCCGAAAGCCAAACCGCAACGCCTCGTCCTTCATATAGCGGAACTCATCCGGAGTGTAGAACCGCGCGATCGGCAAGTGATCTCTCGAGGGCCGCAGATACTGCCCCACCGTCAACAGATCGACTCCACGCCCGCCAAGATCACGGAACACATCGATCAGCTCGTCCATCGCCTCGCCCAGTCCCACCATCACGCCGCTCTTGGTCACCATCCCTGGCGAGAATTTCTTCGCGTTCTCGAGCAGATCGAGCGTGCGCTGGTAGCGCGCCCCCGAACGTACCGTGCGATAGAGCCGCGGGACAGTTTCGGTATTGTGGTTCAGCACGTCGGGCCGCGCCTCGAGCACGATCCGCAACGCTTCTTCCAGTCCCTGAAAGTCCGGGATCAGCACCTCCACGCGGCAGGCGGGCGTGCGCTTACGGATCTCACGAATGGTCTCGGCAAAAATCCTGGCCCCCCCGATATTGTCGTCATCGCGGTTCACACTGGTCACGACGGCGTGTTTCAGCCCAAGGGTCGCAACCGCTTCAGCCACCCGCTGCGGTTCGTCCCAATCAATCCCCTCGGGCTTGCCCTTGGGTACAGCGCAGAATCCGCACCGCCGCGTGCAGATGTCGCCCAACAGCATGAACGTCGCCGTCCCATGATTCCAGCACTCGCCGATGTTGGGGCACTGCGCCGATTCGCAGACGGTGTGCAGTCCCAGGCCGCGCGCCAGCTTTTTCAGATTGTGGAAATTGTCCCCCACCGGCGCTTTGGCGCGCAGCCATTCCGGCTTGGGTTGCCGCACCGCAGGACCCAGTTCAATGTGCACGAGTTGAGAAGCGCCGGCCATCTATCGGTTTAATTTTACATGCAGACGCACAGATTGGTCGAAACAGAGCCAGGCCGGGTCACGCTCGCTTAGGGGGAACACAAACCGAGTCAAACCAGCGACTGATGAACACCTGGGCATGCCGCTCGCCGCAGAAATGCCGCGCCCCCGCGCCGTTCGCCGCTTCGGCGCTCCATTTATGGACGGAAAGCTTCAGGTCCCCGCATTCGATTACGAACCAGTGCATCGGGTTCTCCGTCATAATTCCGCAGATTTCGCACTTGAACTCGCTGAGCGTTGCCATAGCGATCGCATCAATCCTAATTAAATGATTTGTTGCGACTCCACTTTCTCAGAAACTGCCGGGGAAGAGCAAACGGGCGCCTTGTCAGTAGGCGCGAACGTCTCCGATTTGGCTTTAGCGATAGCCATTTCACAAATCGCCGTTCGGGGGAGTTGGGTAAACGGCTTGATTTCCGACAGTTGATGGACTGATAGGGACTGGCTTGGACCTTGAACGACGAGACGCATGGAATGCTGCGAAAGCCAGAGGGGTCTTAGATTAACAAGGAATGATCGTCTCACCGGCGGCCCGTCGCGTCTGCCGCGTCTCAGCAGACCTGTCGATCGCCTACTCCCCATCTCACAGTAACGGTCAAAACCGCGCCGGTTTAGGAAGTGATTTTCTCCCCAACTCCTCAATACCCCCGCACGTCGACCCTTAGTTACCTGTCCCGCCTCCCGCTTTCTGCTATCCTCGGACATTCTTACTTCGCTGTTCGATGTGCGCTTGGGAGTCGAACAGGTCCATGCCTCATCCAAAGAACGATCCCTCCCACGAGGAGCTGCTGTCGGTCCTGCGCACCGCGAAGAACCGGCTGGAGCATCTCACCCCGAATGACTGGACACTGATTGTCGACCGCACCCAGAAGGCGGTCTTTAAAAGGGGCGAGTCCCTGATCAAGCAGGGCAAGCAGAGCAGGAAGGTTTTCCTGCTGGTACGCGGCCATGCCAAGGTCGAAGCCTTCCCCAAAGCCTTTATCGCCGAGATCGGTCCGGGCGAGATTTGCGGCGAGATGGCTTTCCTGGACAACGGAATCGCCAGCGCCACCGTCACCGCCGAAGACGACGTCGAGGCCTGTGCCATCGAGTGGTCGGCGCTCTCCGACCTTTTTGAATTGTTCCCCCACCTCGGATCCCGGTTTTACCGCTCGCTCGCCGTGAACCTGTCGCGGCGCATGCGTGATCAAATCGGCCTGAAGCAAATGGCGACCAAGCCCACCTGAGCGCTTCCCCAGCCCGGTCATCTTGAGCGGAGCGAGACGTCAGCCGAATGCAGTCGAAAGACCCGGGTACCTCCGCGATACCCACGGCCCTGATGATCTCTCTACCACAGCCACGATTCATACGATCAGGCATCCGGCCTGCGGATCAACAATACGACCTCTCCGCTGGTCTCAACCCTGCCCCTACCCAACCTCCACCAACCCGTACGTATGCTGCCACCGCTTTCGCATGTGCCGGACCGCACGGTCGATCTCTTCGGTGGAAATCTCCGCGTTCGGTCCCGCGACCACCGCGGCCGCCTCGCGCTTGGCGGCTTCCAGAATCTGCCGGTCGCGGATCAGGTTGGCGACCAGAAAGCTCGGTATCCCCGCCTGCCGCGTTCCGAAAAATTCCCCCGGGCCGCGCAGTTCCAGATCAAGCTCGGCAATCTGAAATCCATCGCTGGTGCGGACCATCGCGTCCAGCCGCCGTTCCCCTTCCTCCGACACCTTCCCTCCCGTCATCAGAACGCAGAACGACTTCGCACCCCCGCGCCCGATGCGCCCCCTCAGCTGGTGCAGTTGCGACAAGCCGAAACGCTCGGCATGTTCCACCACCATCACTGTGGCGTTGGGTACGTCGACGCCAACTTCAATGACGGTCGTCGAGACCAGGATGTTCAGCTCGCCGCGCTGGAACATCCGCATCACCTGCTCTTTGAGATCGCTGTCCAGGCGGCCGTGCAGCAGGCCGACTTTCAAATCCGCGAACACGCGGCTGCTGAGTTCCTTGTACATCTTGAGCGCCGCCTTGAGCTCCCGCTCCTCGTTTTCCTCGATCACCGGATACACCACGTAAGCCTGATGCCCCGCCGCCACCTGCTTGCGCAAGAACTCCCACACCTCCGCCGAACGTTCGTCGGAAACACGCCGCGTGACGATCGGCGTTCGCCCCGGCGGCATCTCGTCCAGAACGCTGAGATCCAGATCGCCGTACAAGGTGAGCGCAAGCGTGCGTGGGATCGGAGTGGCCGTCATCACCAGCACATCCGGTTCAGCCGCGCCCGCCGTCCTGGACTCGACCGCAGGCGGCATCGTGCTTTTTCCCCCATTTCCGCTCGCTCGCGCGGCCGGGACCGGAGGCCCCGAATCTTTCGATCCCGCCCCGTCTTCATTCGTCTTCTTCATCAGTTTCAATCGCTGGATCACGCCAAAGCGATGCTGCTCATCCACGATCACCAGCCCGAGCTTCGAAAACTCCACCGTCTCTTCGAGCAGCGCATGCGTGCCGATAACGAGGTGCGCGTTGCCCTGCGCGATGTGCCGCCGGATGTCCCGCTTGCGATCCGCCTCGACCGACCCGGTCAGCAGAACGATCCGGTACCCCGCGTTTTCCAGAATCCGCCGCGCCGAAAAATAGTGCTGCTGCGCCAGGATCTCCGTCGGCGCCATCAGCGCCACCTGGTAACCGTTCTCGATCGCAATGATGGCCGCTTCGAAAGCAACAATCGTTTTCCCCGAGCCCACGTCGCCTTGTAGCAGGCGTCGCATCGGGGAAGGCTTTTCCATGTCGGAAGCAATCTCTTTGAGGACGCGTTTCTGCGCCTCGGTCGGATGGAACGGCAGGATCTTCTTGATGGCCTGGCGCGAACGCTCGTCCAGCTGGAACGCGATGCCAGTCTGCGCCTTGATCTGCCTGCGCTTGAGTTCCAGCCCCAACTCGACGAAGAAGAGTTCCTCAAAGATCAGGCGCAGGTGCGCCGGAGTCCGCGCCGAGTGCAGGTCCGCGAGACTCTCGCCCGCATCCGGCCAGTGCACCTGCCATAGCGCTTCGGTCGGGGACACCAACGCCATCCGCGACCGTACCACGGCAGGAACCGGATCGGGCAGGTCCGCGGGTATATTCTCAAGCGCCGACCGGATAATGCGCCGAAACCAGCGCGCAGTCAGCCGTCCCTGCCCCGCGGACTCGTAGATGGGCACCATGCGTCCCACCTCGAGCGAGGCCGCCCGCTTCCCGTCGGCCACCTCGCTGCCTCCGTCCTCGGTCGCGTCTCCCAGAATTTCAAACTCCGGGTGCATGATCTGCAATTCACCGTCGCGGCCGGCCTCGACCTTCCCATACAACGCGACCATCTGCCCCGGCTTGAATTTGTCGCGCAAGTAGCCGCCGTTGAACCAAAGACATTTCAGCCGATTGCGGCCTTGCCCGGCCGCCATCTGGAAGATTGGCGCACGCCGGGTGGTGAAGAACCCCGAGCTGCGCACCTCGGCGATCACACTCGCCATCTCGCCCGCCCGCAGTTCGGCGATGCCGCGCGGGTTCAAACGATCCTCGTAACGAAAAGGCAGATAATGAAGCAGGTCGGCGACGGTATGAATCCCCTTTCCCGCGAGAATTTCAGCGAGGCGCGGGCCAATGCCTTTCACGTATTGCACCGAGGTGGAAAGCTCGAGCATGGGCGAGGACCGACGAAAATGGTAACAGGGAACCAGCGACGAGGGCAGCGATCACCGACGCGCTGAGCCGGGACCATGCTTATGATTTCTCGTCCTTCCGAACCGCAATCCTCCTCAACTCTTGTCATTGCGACGCGCGAGCGCAGCCAGGCAGGAGGAATCAGCTGTCCGCAGGGAACTCGATCCCCACGGACCCTGCAATATCCATAGGACCTCAGCGCGGTGTCTAAACCATCGGTGATCGTGAACTTCTTGCAGTCACTCCTGGCCGTGCTGCTGGGCAACGCTGCCTATTACGCGCTCCTGCCCTCCTTACCCCCGCTTGCGCGCCACAAGCTGTTCCAGGTGGATTGGGGTCTGGCCGTCGACTTCTGGTTCTGCCTAGTCGCCTTCGGCCTCATCCGCACCGCCCAGCGCTGGAGACACCGCTAAACCCGTCGCGAAGGATGAACCGGCAAATGCCGCGCTTTCCCCTTCTGCGTCCTCAGCGGGCGAGCTCGGCGGTTAAACGCCCTCGTCTCAATATCCTGCGAGGCTCCCGGCGGGAGCACCCCTGGTTACTTTCGGCACCTCGGTGGCTGTCCATTTAAACGATAAAATCCTCCCGCTGCATGCAAAAGATCGCCATCCTCTACGATGCGAGCCAAGCCGTGCTCTCGACCTTCGAGTTGGACGAGGTCCTCGAGCGCATCCTGGTCATTGCGCGAGACTTCTTCCATTTGCAGAACGTGGCGATCCTGCTCCTCGAGAAGGAAACGCAACAGCTTCATCCCCGCTGCGTCATCGGCTGGGACTCTGGTACCGAAGACCTACGTCTCCCGCTCGATCAGGGAATCACCGGTGCAGCCGCCCGCCAGAAGCGCCCCATTTATGCTGCCGACGTCTCCAAAGACGCCAACTACGTTTCTACCGCGAAGAGCACGCGCTCGGAACTTGCGATCCCGCTCATGGTGCGCCACGAAGTGGTCGGTGTGCTCGACTGCCAGAGCGAGAATCTTGACCATTTCGACAAAGACACCATCGATCTGCTGACCCTGTTCTCCACCCAGGCCTCCATGGCCCTGCAGAACGCGCACCTGTACTCGCTCGAACGACAGCGCGCCCGCCAGCTCGAAGTCATCAACGCCGTCGCCCGCGAAACCACCGCCGTACTTGACCAGGAGGAACTCCTGGTCAAGGTCTGCTCGGTGATCCAGCAGACGTTTCGGGTGGGCCACGTCTCCGTGCTGCTACGCGACGATGACGGCCTGGTGTTGCGGGCCAGCCAGGGTCGATTCAACGCCGCTCCGCCCGCAGGCGGACGCTTGCCGGCCACCAGCGGATTGTGGGGCCAGGCGCTGGCCGCGGGTCGAACCCTGATTGAAAACGACGTCCGCTCCGGTGCCGAACACGGCTTCTCCCACGAAACTCAGTCGCGCATGTGTATTCCCCTGGTCTCCTTCGGCCAGACCCTGGGTGTTCTGGTGCTCGAAAGCGAGCACACCGGCAGCTTCCAGGAAGGGGACATCGAATCCCTCGAGGCCGTGGCCGATATTTGCGCCACCGCGATCCAGAACGCGCACTACGTCGAACGCGTGAAGCAGTTGGCTTACTTGGACGGGCTCACTGGCATCTTCAACCGGAGGTTCTTCGAACTGCGCGTGGTGGAGGAAATCGACCGAGCCCGCCGCTTCAACAGTGGCATGGCCGTCGTCATGGTGGATATTGATCAGTTCAAGCGGCTCAACGACGAGTTCGGCCACCTGCTCGGCGACGAAGTCCTGCGCCAGGTCTCTTCCGTCTTCCACCAGCAGCTGCGCAAGATTGACGTGGTGTGCCGCTACGGCGGCGAAGAATTCGCTATCCTATTGTCGCAGACGAATCCTCAACACGCTCTGGCGGTCGCCGAAAAACTCCGGCGCTTAGTGGAAAGCTGGCAATTTCCTGGCGTTCCCCGCCCGGTGACGATCAGCGCTGGCGTGGCCACTTTCCCCGACCACGGCACCGCGCGCGACGAGCTGGTCAAATCCGCCGACGCCGGCCTGTACGCCGCCAAGCAAGGCGGCCGCAACCGCGTCCTGCTGGGGCCGACGTTCTACAAAACTGCAGCCCAGGGCGCCAGCGACTAAGTTCACCGAAGCCGGAAATCCACGAGCAACGATCCAGGGAGCAAGAAAAAAGCCGGGCGCACGCCCGGCACTTGTGGTTCCCTTGTCATTCCGACGCCGAGCGGAGCGGAGGCAGGAGGAATCTGCTTTCCGCCCTCACCTTTACGCTCCCGTCTCTAGATCTGCATCCAGTCCCCCTGCATCTCGTGGCGCAGCCGTTCGATCTGCCGCTTGTTCTCCCGCAGCATCTCCCGCCGCTGCCTCTCCAGGTCCTTCTGCATCTTCTGCGTCTGTTTCTTCAACGCCTGCTGCTGGCTACAGAGTTCATGTTGCACCTGTTCCTGCGCCGACTTCGCCGCCCGCAATGCTTTCTGAACCTCTGGCCTCACCTCCTCGGCAACCCGGCGCGATTCCTGGATCGCGTACTGCATCTGCGGCCGTAGCTGCGCCATCTCGCTCTGCAACCTGCTCAAATCGATATGAGTCTCGGCATCGATGTCCATATTCTCCAGGCTCTGCTCCTCGAAGAGATCCCCGGAGTCCTTCCGTTCCGGCAGGGGTAAGGTCAGGTTCTGCTCTTTCTTGTCACGAATAATTCCCACCTGCAGCGTTCCGCTGCTGTTCGACCGGATGGCGTGGCTGAAGTCGCTCGTATCCTGCACCGACTGATCGTTGACCCGGACGATCACATCCCCCGCCCGGAAGCCCGATTTCTCCGCCCGGCTCCCCTTTTCCACCGACCGCACTAGCACGCCCTTCCCGTTTTTCGCGCCGAAAAAGTCCGCCAGTTGCGGCGTCAGGTTCTCCACCATCAGCCCGCTGCGCATCGAGGAGTGCACCACCACCACGGAAACCGGCAGGTCAAAGTCTGGCATGGGTGGGATCGGCGGAATGGGCGGCATTTGAAACTTGAAATCTTTCTGGTGCGATGACCATGCGTAAGACTTCCGCCGGTCCGCCAGCTGCACTTTGATGGTCAACGGCTGGCCGTCGCGGCTCACGCCAAACGCCACTACCCGTCCCGGGGGCGTTTCCCGGATCATGCGCCGCAGCTGCGCGCCGCTGTCGACGTTCGACCCGTTCATTGTGAGGATCACGTCGTGCTCTTTCAGGCCCGCTTTCCCCGCAGGAGCGTCCTGATCGACGATGGTCACTTCGACGCCGCGCTCGTCCTTCAGCTTCAGCGCGGAAAGCCTCTCCGGAGTGACATCGGTGATGTCCACACCCAGGTAGGCCCCGGTCGTTTCCTCATCGCCCGAGAACCCGGTATCCGTCGCTACGCGCAGCGAGTAGGCTCCTCCCATGCCCTCGACCACCGGGCAATCCGCCGCATACGCGGCCACGCTCAGCAGAGCCAGTACGACCATCCCCAGCAGGACGGATTTACGCATGACCTACCTCCTGTGTTTTGAAAAGTCGTTCGTGCCGACAGCGAATCTTGGAAAACTCACCGACCCAAACTCGGTTACCGGCTCGCGCGCAGAAACTTGATGTCCCCCGTCGTGGTGCGTACCTTCAGCGTGGGACCGCCACCGTTCAGCTTGCCTTCCGCGCTGAAGCTCTTGGGCCCCGGCCATTCGCCACCCTCGCTGGTCACGCGAATGTCGGTGAAATCGGACATGATCCTGTGTCCGTTCGCCAGATCGATGCTCGCCCGTACGGTCATGGCCACATCGGCGGCAATGTAGACCACGATGTCCCCGGCCGATGTTTCCAGCACCGAGTCGCTGCGCTCTCCGGTGGAGGAAATGAACTTGGCCATGATGCCGCCCGCGCCCGTCTCCGCGCGCGCTGACGACACGCCGTTCAATTCGATTCGTCCCGCCCCGGTCTGCGCCCGGACCACTCCCTTGGCCCAGCCCAGGCGAATGCTGCCCCCGCCGGTCTCGATCTCGACCGGGCCCGAAATGTCGCCCAACTCGATGTTTCCGCCCCCGGTCGACACCTTCAGCTTGCCGCCGCATTGCTTGACGTCAATATTTCCGCCACCGGCTTCGAGAGTCGCACCCTGGGCGCTGGAAACCAGAACAATGTTTCCGCCCCCCGTACTGGCGTCCACCTTGCCCTTCGCGTTGGCGATATAAATCTTTCCGCCGCCCGTCTCTAGGTGAAGGTCGCCGTTTACCGTCCCGATCTCGATGCTGTCGCCGCCGGTCTCTGCGGTTACCGCCCCGCCGATGTCATCCAGCTGCACCTTGCCACCACCGCTCTGGGCTTCCACCCGGCCGGTGATGCCGCTCACCTTGACGTCTCCGCCGGAAGTCTCCAGCTTCGCCAAATCCAGGTCGCGGGGAACGTTGATCACGAACTCGCCCGAGCAGAGATGATGATGTCCGCCTTGCCAGTCGCCTTCGATCCGTGCCGTATCGCCGCGGATCGCTGCACCGATCTTGTACGCTTCGAATTCCCGCCGGGCATGCTTTTCGTCAGAACTGTAAGAACGAGTGCGTATGACGTAAGTAATTTCCTGCTGAGAGCCGCCCTGCACGCGCACCGAGCCGAAGTCCACATTGACGTGAAGATTCTTTGCGGCGGCGAGCGAACCCGTCATTTCCTGGGTCCACGCATCCCCGTCGCGGTATACCCGCACCTGCTGCGCAGACGCGATCGAAACCAGGACTGCCGCTGTCAGAAGCACCCCGGCGAATTGTGAAAGCTTCTTGAACATATCGTTGGTCAGCCGAAACTTCGTGGGTCGAGCGGGTCCCGTTGAGGTTGGCGTGTTCTCCCTTTAAAGAGCCGAAGCTCCGATTTGATACTTTCTTGCCAAGATCATCGCCTTCGCGACTCCCGACGACACCTTCTCTACCGGTCATCCCGAGAAGGGAGGCGCCAGCCGAACGCAGTCGAAAGACCCCGTGTCAGCGTGCAGCACCACCGGCTCAAGGAAGCTTTTCTCGATGCTCCTGTCCGGTGCGTTCATTACAACCCTCGCCCTCAATCGATCTCCGGCAACTGCGCCAGCACCGTGCGCGCTTGCGACCGGATGTACTGGTTCTGATCGGTCTCCGCCAGATGCTGCAACGCCGCGCGCACCATGCCATCGGCCTTCACCGGCTGCAGCAAAACCAATGCCTGCGTTCGTACGCCCGGATTACTGTCGGTCATCAGCGCCGCCAGCACCGCATCGCGCACCTTCGTATCGTCCTTCACAAACGATCCCAGCCCCTCGATCGCCTTCAGCCGCACCCCGGGGTTCGAGTCATAGTGCAGCGCGTAGATCAAAGCCTCGCGCACCCGCGTGTCATCGGGCTTCTGCGTAAGCAGGTCCACCGAGTCCATACGCACGCCCGAGCTGTAGTTATTGCGGGCTGCAAACAGGAGGAGTTGCTGGATACGCTGGTCGCTGAGGGAACCAGTCTCTTCTTTAGTCTGAACTGTGTCGTATTTGACGACCACTTGGTTGGACCCGGGTTCTTGAACCACTGAACGAATACCGGTGATGGAGGCTTCGGAAAGAGGAGGGGTCGCTGGGCGGTCTACGTAAGCTGTTCGGTCGGTGTTACTGGGCGTCATCTTGTACATCGCCCCAATCCCGCCCCCGAAACCAACCATGAAAATCACCGCTGCCAGCGCGGGAGAGAACCGAACCTGCCGCAGCCAGCTTGCCGGATCAACCGTAAGCCGTTGCCAGAAGCCGCCCTGCTGGGTGGTCTCCAGCGCTTCCTGCAGCTTCATTCGCGACGACGCCAGCAGATTGGGCGTCGGTTCCTGCACCGCTCGCTGCGAGAGCGTCGAGTGGAAGCCGCGCGCGGCCTTCAGTTCGGTAGCGCAGTCGGTGCAGCGCCCCAGGTGCTGCTCCATTTCGTAACGAGCGTCGTCGGCCAGCTCGTTATAAATGTAGAGCAGAACATTTTCTTGAACCCATTCACACTTCATAATGGCGCCCCCTTTAGGGGATACTCCTTAACAAAATTTCGTGCCGCGGGTTCAGCGCATGTCGGCCAGCGAACCCCGCAGCTTCTGCGTTGCCCGGAAAAGCGTGTTCTTCGCCGTCTCTTCCGTCGTATTCAAAATCTCGCCGACAGTGCGCAGCTTCAGACCGTGATAGTGCTTCAGCTCGAAAACCATCCGCTCGCGCGGCGTTAGTTTGTCCAGCGCGCAGTTGATACGCGCCCCCAGCTGCCGGCGCATCAGGTCGCGCTCCGGGTTCGCCCCCGCGCGTGCGTCCGGCACCTGGTCGAGCAAGCTGTACTCCTCGCCCGACGCGTCGGTCGTGACCGGAGCGTCTTCCTTCCGCACCTGCCGCTTGCGCAGGTGATCGAGACACAAATTGGTGACGATGCGATAAATCCAGGTGTAGAACGAACACTCGAAGCGGAAGCTGCCTACGTTCTTATAGGCCTTGAGGAAGGCGTCCTGAAAAATGTCCTGGGCGTCCGGTTCCGACCCGGTCAGGTGGAGCGCAAGGCGCAGAACCGCCTGATCGTAGTGACGAACCAGTTCCTCGAAGGCAGCGCGGTTCCCCCGCTGCGCCTCGCGGATCAACATCGTGTCGTCGATGCGGCTTCCTTGCCCAGCCATGTGGCCCCGAGGGGTGGGGTCCTGGGTCCCGTTGCCCTTATCCGCCCGGGCGCCGAATGCGCCTGGGAAGGAACGTTCGCCAACCGTAATTGGTACCGCGCACGCATCGGCCGGCATGTGTGATCGCTATCCTCGGCAAACCCTCGCTAGAGCCTCTTTGGTTTGCGTAGTAATGGACGCAACAGCACCCGAACCGTGAGCACCGATTATAGAAGTTTGGCAGGATTCTTGCCTTGCCCCGGAAGAACCTGCAAGTGATTGATTTAATGGGTCTCGGCATTTTGCCGAAGACACCTCAACACCCCTGAACTGTTCAGCGAGCGGCGGGAGAATGTAAAAACTTGGTCAATTACCACGCCCGCTACCAAGTACGCCAACAAGTTCGCCCCCATCCGCCTTTTGCAGACCGGGGGCGACCAAGGCCCTTAAAATTACTCAATTCCCAATTGCTAAATTCTTCTACTCGACTGCTTCCTTCTCAATCAGGACTTTGACGTGCGCGCTCACGTCCTTGTGCAGCCTCACCGGAACGTCGAATTCGCCCACTGACTTGAGCGGCTCATGCAATTGGATTTTGCGCCGGTCGATGTGGAAGCTCTTTTTTTCCAGCGCATCCGCGATGTCGCTCGACGTGACCGACCCGAACAGCTGATCGTTCTCGCCCGAGCGCCGCTGGAAGGAAACGGACAATCCTTCGAACTGCTTCGCCAGCGCCTCGGCTTCGTGTTTCTCCTTCGCCGACCGGCGCACCGACGCGGCCTTCATCTGGTCGATGACGGCTTTGTTGGTCGAGGTGGCCTCGATGGCCAGCTTGCGCGGCAACAGAAAATTACGCCCGTAGCCCTCGGCAACTTTCACCACGTCGCCGCGTGAGCCCAGCTTCGGTACATCTTCCTTCAGAATGACTTCCATAGATGACTCCGTTTTCGAATTTCTGGTGGAGACGGGGCTTGCCCCGTCGCGGCGAGCGGCGTCTCCACCTGAAAGACTGCTTGTGCCCGCCTAGTTCGCCCGCCCCGCAAACGGCAACAGCGCAATATTCCGCGCCTGCTTGATCGCACCCGAGAGCCGCCGCTGGTGCGGAGTGCACACCCCGGTCAGCCGCCGGGGCACGATCTTCCCGCTCTCGGCCACGAACTGCGCCAGCAGGCGAACGTCTTTGTAGTTGATGCTCTCGATTTTCTCCACGCAGAACTTGCATACTTTCTTGCGCCGGAAATACTTGCGTCCGCCTTCGCGCGGGCCGCCCGGACCACCGCCCGGACCACCCCCCGGCCGCGGACCGCGCGGTCCCGGACGGTGACTGCTACGACCTTCGGAAACAGGCGCCGCCGCTTCTGATGGCGCAGTTGGTGCTTTGCTTTCTTCAGCCATAATGCTCCTTCAATCTCGCTCGTCGAGCGCGTATGGCGCGGGCACGCGTGCCTGCGGCCTTGAGTTTTTTCTAAGCCGTAACGGCAGCGGTCTCGCCGCCCTCCGGAGTCGCAGCCGGGGCCGGAGCGGCCTTCTTGCGCGCGTCCCGGATCTTCTTGATCTTGTCGAGCCGCTTTTGTTCCTCATCGATCCGCACCGTGAGGAACTTGATCACCGGCTCCGTCACGCGCAAGCGGCGCTCCAGTTCGTGGATCAGTCCGCCGCTGCCTTCCACCGTTAACAGCACGTAGACTCCGTCGTGGAACCGCCGCACGCTGTAGGCCAGCCGTCGCTTGCCCATTTTCTCCACGCTCTTCACCGTGCCACCCGTGGTGGACACTGCGGTTTCCAGCGTCGAAATCAGCTTGTCCAGATCCTCATCCGCCATATCCGGCCGGACGATGAACATCAGTTCATAAGTACGATTCATTCGTTTTCTCCAAATCCGCTACTTCTTCTCGTCCGGCTCCGCTTCCTCGTCGTCCTTCTTGCGGTTGAAGCGGTTCATCGCCGCTGCCGGACCTTCGGTCAAAATCACCTTCACAGCTTCGGCGGCCAAGTCGAGCACTCCATCCACCACCTTCAGCTGCCGCTTGCTGAACGGCTTCAGAATCTTCTTCTCGGGCGCGATGCCTAGCCGGATCCGCAAAAATTCCTGCGTGCCCAGCGCCCCGATGATCGACTCCATCCCGTTGTGCCCCGCCGAACTGCCCCGCTGCCGGATACGAATCGTGCCCATCGGCAGGTCCAGCTCATCGTAAATCACCACCAGGTCCGACTCTGGCCGCAGCTGGTGCTCGTCTAGCAGCTGCCGCAGCGAAAGCCCGCTCAGGTTCATGAACGTTTCCGGCTTGGCCAACAGCACCGGCTCGTCCCCGATCTGGGTTCGGCCGGTCAGCGCCTGGCACTGCCGGTTCCTCACCTCCACGCCGCGATCGCTCGCGATGCGGTCAATGGTAAGGAACCCGAGGTTGTGCGGCGTGAACTGGTATTCGATTCCGGGATTGCCCAAACCGACGATCAGTTTCACGCCATTGCGCTCTTAAGCTCTCGGCCCGTAGCTCGAAGCTCGTGGCTCGAAGCTCATTTCTTCTCTTTCTTCTCGGGCTTCTCCGCTTTCTCGGGGGCAGCCGCCTCGGTGCCTTCCTCGGTTTCCTGCTTGCCCTTCTTGATGACTTCGGGCTCGGCCGGACCTGCAGCCGCTTCGGCAGCTGCGGCTTCGGGCGCCGCCACCACTTCTTCCTTCACCGAGGTCACGTGCGCCACTGGCTGGTTCTCGTCCGTCAGATACGTAAACTTGTCACTGCGCACCAGGTCGGACACACGCAACACCTTGCCGAAGACCAGCTCGCTGACGTCGGCATCGATGTGGCCCGGGATATCTCCCGGCAGACACTCGACTTCCACTTCGCGCAGCATCTGCTCGAGAATGCCACCCTGCTGCTTCACGCCCGCCGCTTCGCCCTTCAGGAAGATCGGGACCTTTACCGCCAGCTTCTTGTCCATGGCGATGCGCTTCAGGTCGATGTGCAGCAGCTTGCCCTTCACTGGCTCGTACTGCCAGTCAACGATCATGGCCTTGGTCTGCTCGCCGCCGTTGAGCGCCAGATCGAAGATGGTGTTGTGCCCGCTCTCGGAACTCAGAATCCGGGAGACTTGGCGGGGATCGACGCTGATCGAGAGCGCGTCTTTGCCCGCCCCGTACACCACCGCGGGAATTTTGCCGCTCGCGCGCACCCGCCGGGCTGCGTTCTTGTTCCCCGCCTGGCGGGGCTGCGCTTCCAGAAGATTGTTTTCCGTTGCCGTTGCCATAAGTTCGTTTCCTGTCTACATGAATAGTTTGCTGACCGAGGTTTCCTCGTGGATGGACTGAATGGCTCGGCCAATCAGCCCGGCAATCGAGAGCTTCTTGATCTTCGGCTCCCGCTCCGCCTCTTCGGTCAGGGGAATGGTATTGGTGACCACCACTTGCGTGATGGCGGATTTCGAAATGTTTTCAATGGCCGGCGGCGAAAACACGGGATGCGAACAGCACGCATACACCGCCGTCGCTCCGTTTTCGATTAGCGCTGCGGCCGTCTTTACCAGCGTGCCCGCCGTATCGATCAGGTCGTCAATGACCAGGCAGGAGCGTCCGTTGACGTCGCCGATCACGTGCATCACTTCCGCGACGTTCATCTCCACCCGGCGTTTGTCGACGATGGCCAGCGCCGCGTCCATCTTCTTGGCAAAGAACCGCGCCCGCTCGACGCCACCCGCGTCCGGCGATACCACCGTCAGGTTCGGCAGGTTCAGTTCCTTGAAGTAGCTCACCAGCACGGGCGACCCGAACAAGTGATCTACCGGGATATTGAAAAACCCCTGCAACTGCGGCGCATGCAGATCCACGATCAGCGCCCGGTCCGCCCCTGCCGTGGTCAGCAGATCGGCCACCAGCTTCGACGAGATCGGCACCCGTGGCTTGTCCTTGCGGTCCTGCCGCGCATACCCGTAGTACGGAATCACCGCGGTGATGCGCCGCGCCGAAGCGCGCTTGAGTGCGTCAATCATCAAAAGCAATTCCATCAGGTGCTCGTCCACCGGGCGGCAGGTGGGCTGGATCACGAATACATCTGCCCCCCGCACGTTCTCCTGGATCTGCACATAGCACTCCCCGTCGCGGAAGCGCGTGACTTGCGCCACGCCCCGTGTGAGGCCAAGGAAGTGACAAACTTCGTCGGCGAGCGCCTCATTGGCGGTCCCGCAGAAGATCTTGAATTTGTCGTCCACGCGCGGGCGCGGTTTGCGCTCGCTCTTCTCTTCAGGCACCTGCTGGCCTTTTTTTTCCGCCGGCGTCGCTAAAGTTGCCATGGGGCTCTCTCGTAGACTAAGTTTCAAGTTTCCGGTTTCGAGTTTCGCAGGGGGTGCGTTGCTGTCCGCCATCCTCTGCAACCCACAAACTTTCCGACCGTGGTCCGAGACCTTCTAGATCTGGCTGGGCCGCTAGGATTCGAACCTAGACAAAGTGCTCCAAAGGCACTTGACCTACCATTAGTCGACGGCCCATTAAGTTAAGAACAGCTCCGGTCACTACAGTTTCGAGTTTCTGGTTTCGAGTTTCAAGAGGAACTTTGCGATTCTTTCCGGCGCACTCGAAACTAGAAACTCGAAACCTGAAACGTTCTCCAATACTGCGGGCGCGTCAGTGTAACCGTAGCCTGCGCCGGTATGCCCGCTTTGCGCAACCGGATCACTGCCTTAGCCGCCGCGGCCCTCGACCGGAACAACCCGTACAGCCCCGAGCCCGAGCCCGACAGCGACGCGTAGTACGCACCGGCCCGCTGAAGCACACTTTTCACGTCTCGCAATTCGGGATATTGAGGAAACACGACCTGTTCGAAGTCGTTTTCGATCCCGGTACGGACGAGGTCGAGAAGCAGGGTCTCGGCCCGGCCCCTGCCCAATGCAGGGACACCGGATAAACGCCCTCCCGAAGTCTTTTTCGAAGGAACGTTGCTCAGCCATGAAGAAACCATGCGACCAAGCTCAATCATTCTATCGGAGGCCCCGCCACCCGTCAATTTTGCGCCGCCCGAGTTTGTGACACCAACGCCGGGACGGCGGCCCAAAGCACTCCCCGCAGGGAGACCACTGCCCACGTGGGGACGGGCGCCCCCGCCCGTCCAGGCCGAGCGCTGCTCGGCAGGGTTTTCTGCCTTCGACATGACGGCATCCCACTCCGCAAACGCCTTGGGTGTAGATACCCCGATCTCCGGAGTGGCAATGACACAGGGTGTCGCCGGAAGATCCGGCAGCGGATAAACCTCCTCCCCCCGACCAACTCCGAGGATCGTCCCACCCACCAGAAACAGCGGGAGGTCCGACCCAACCTCGGCCGCGAGTTCTAACTTCTCCGGCCCGGGAAGCTCCTTCCCCACAGTCCGCTCCAGCGCAATCAACGCAGCCACCGCGTTGCTGGAAGCTCCACCGAGTCCACCCTGCACCGGCAGCCGCTTCTCAATTTCGAGAATCACTCGTCCCTTGGCTTTGAGCACGGCCATTCCGCGCTCGACGATGCGATAACAAGTGTTCGACGCGTCGGTGGGCACGCGCGGATCGGCACAGCGAATCTCAATACCAGATCCGCGAACGAGTTCGACGCGGATCACATCGTGCAGCCCAATCGTCTGGTAGACGGTGCGCAGCTCATGGAATCCATCCGGACGGGTGGCCCCGAGGTACAGCCCGAGATTGATCTTGGCAAAGGAGCGAACAGTGACGGGCATAGTCAGCAGCATTTAATCACAGCGCTCCTCAGCGTCCTCTGCCGCACTTCTCCGCGAAGTTTGCGGTTCCAGATTCGGAGCGCTTCGAGAACTCCCAGCCGCTTAGCTTGGTGATAACAAAACGCGATCAAAGGCTCTCAGGCGCGCCGCGGGCCTCCGGATGAGCTTTGCGCCCCGGCCCTCAAAGTGCTCCCCGATCGCTCGTAAACGCAAGCAGCAGGCATTCTACGAGCTGTCTGCGATCGCATTTTCGGTTCGCCCCCCCCGTGTTTTCAATAACTTAGCTCATAGTGAATCAAAATGAGATTTCGACGCGGACGATTGGACTGCGGGTCAGATCGGGGAGCCCTGCTGTCGAAGGTGTTCGAGGGGCTGCCGTATACTGCCTGAATTTCGGATGCTCGGATGGTGGGAGCAAGCGAGGTAGGAAAACAATCTGCGGAGATCCGACATGGATGTTGATGACATCGTCCCTGTTTTGATTCTTGCGCTTGCGATTGGTGTTGCGCTCAGGGGACTGGCTTGGAGCAAGTTGAAGACACTGGGGCTCGCAGCTGGCCGACGATGCAAGGAAAGATTGAATTCGGGACGGTAATCGAGCAAAAGGCGCGTCACTTCAGCTACCACCTCACCCAGATGGCTTACTCCTACGCCGTGAACGTGAATACGATTCGGGCTACGACCAGAAGATGTTCTTCAAAGAGAGCTCCGCACAGAAGTTTGCCGGCGAATTGAAGGGCAGGCCTGCGTTCATCCGCCACAAGCCCTCTTCACCCAGGGGTCTCAACTCTGCTCCGAGAGGATCAGCAGAGCGTCTGGCCTTTGCAAAGATGATAACCGCCCGCGCCCAGTTAGGTTCTGCGCTTGTAATAAATCGCGAATTCGAATCCGTGGTTCGGGGGGAAGAGCTCCGCAATCTTCCGCAGGCGCTCCGCCATCGGAGTGGGTGCCAGCAGCGGGTAGTCGCGCTCCCGCAGGTCGTAGTAATCCACGTCTAAGTAGAGCGATAGCAGGTAGATGGAGATGGCGTCAGAAAAGGCGGCGGCAAAATACTCGTTCTTGTATTTCTCGGTGTCGGGACCGGGAGTGGTCGCTGCTTTGCGGGCGTCCCAGGCATCGAGCGAAGTTTCTCCGCGTACGTCGGCTTCGACCTGCTTCCACGCTAAGTCGGCGAAAGCCTGCGAGACTCCGATGTGCTCGACCAGCGCGTGTCCCACGTTGATGTAGAACTCGAATGCTACCGAGAACTTATCGTCCATGAGGCGCGTGGAGATGAAGACGCACTGCGCGTCGCCCAGATTCAGATTGCGATGACAGACTGCGCTGTCGCTGAGGACTACGTCGTAGCGGTCGGCGATGACGGTGTCCTCGCCCTGGCTGACGGTAAGAGGCACAAAGTAGTAGGCCTTGCGTTCGAGGGCGGCCGCGGCGGCGCGAGGGACGGCAGCCACCATCCGCTCCAGGTCGGCCTCAGAAATGGTGACCTCGCCCGACATGGCGTAGCAGATGCCATTGGACGCTTGCGAGACCGGAGTTTGCCGGACAACTTCCGCGGGAGTGCGCGTAAGGGCCGACGCTGCCTGCGACATAAGCGGTATTGTAGCGCACCGGCCGCGGTGCACCGGCCGAAGCGCCATAGGCGGTGTAATCTAAGGGGCTATGCTGCTCCAGCCGAGGATGCGAACACCCCGCTGGTATGCCATCCCGGCGCGAGTATTGCTGGTTACTTTTCTGCTGACCCTGTTTTCGTTTGCCACGAGCCTGTTGCTCTCGATTTTGGGAGTCGCGATCGCGGCGAAGTTGCATGGCACGCATCCCGACCTGCGGATTGCCTATCGCAACATCGCGCTCCCGGTGGCGATGGTGGCGGGCTCGATCGTTCTGGTTCTGTCGCTCGTGATGGAGATACGCCACTACCGGCAGTCGAAGACTCTGGAGGGGATCGAACGCGCGAGCCGGTAGAGTCGAAGCATTTGATTCGTGCAGGGTGCGCAGCGCCTGAAGGCGCGGTTCATTTTCTGCTGGATACGCCATGCCGGAAGGCATGTCCTGATACCGAATCCGACGTTTTCAGCAGCCGGCTTTCTTCCGGGAGCCTGCTTCGTGCACCGAGCATCGCCCGAAGCAACGTTCCTCGTGTGCCGGCATCGCCGGAGCTGTTGCCCTTGAGGCACTTTCCACGGCGCAAAGGAGCGTTTTCGACGCAACTGTTCCCACCCGCTACAATGAAAGCGATGCGTCCCCGTATTGCCATTCCTGTGCCTTGCTCCGGCGACCCCAAGTACGCCGCGCGCGCATTGCTGCAGTACGAACGCGCGGTCGAGATGGCAGGGGGAGAGCCGGTTCGCATTCCTTTGGATCAAACGCCGGACCAAGTGCGGCCGTTGATCGAAGGTTGCGATGCCGTGCTTCTGCCCGGCAGCCCCGCCGATGTCGACCCCGCCAAGTACGACGCGGCGCGAGATCCCAAGACCGCAGACGCGGATTCCCAGCGTGACCGGGCCGATGAGGTTCTGCTCCGGGACGCTTACAGCCTGCGCAAACCCGTGCTCGGTATCTGCTATGGCTTGCAGATTTTGAATGTCTATCGCAGCGGGTCGCTGGTCCAGCACATCGACTCATCCGTCAATCACGAGGCGGGGCGCAAGGTCCCGGTGGCTCACACTGTCGAGGTTGCTCCGGGCTCGAAGCTGGCGGAGGTGGTGCGGGATACGGGGATGGATCTCGGCAAGTTGCCGGTCAACTCCAGCCATCACCAATCCGCCGACGGCGTTGGCGAGGGTTTGCGCGTGGTGGCGCGCTGCTCAGAGGACGGCGTTGCGGAAGCCATCGAAGGGACCGCGCCTGATCACTTTGTGCTTGCCGTGCAGTGGCATCCGGAGCGGTCAGTGGATGAGGACGCGGCGTCGCGCGCGATTTTCAGCGCGCTCGTCAAGGCTGCGCAGGCGCGGCATCGGGAACTGGTGGGAGAGTTGGAGAACTGAAGGCCCCGCCCGCTCGGCCATTCCCAAAGAGTATGCCGCCCGGCGGGTTGATGAAAATTCCCGGTTTACAAGTAGTTCGCCCACGGAGGACCATGAGCAACCCTCTTCAATTTGTTTTCTATATTGCGGTGAAGCCTGAAAAGCTCTGGGAGGGGCTGGTTTCACCGGAGTCGAACCGTATCATCTTTGCGGGCGCTGACTTTGAGGCGGACGTGAAGTCCGGCGGTTCGATGAAGTGGATCGGGCCGGGAGCCGATGGCAAGCCCGCCGTCTTGGTGAAGGGCGAGATCCTGCGCTCGGAACCGCCCAAATTGCTTCAGTACACGTTTCAACTCGGGCAAAGTCCATTGAAGTCCCGAGTGACTGTCGAACTCGAGCCAGAGACTGAAGCCACCAAGCTCACGATCCGCCACGATCAGTGGGATGAAGGGGACCCCGCGTACGCATTTTGCTCTGACGGATGGCCGCGCATTCTCTCCCGCTTGAAAACCCTGCTTGAAACTGGCAAGACATTCCGGCCGCACTGATCGGCCGCTGCCTCTGTCGCGGATGTGTAACTGTTGCAGCGCGCCATTTCACTCAGGCCTGGCTTGTCTCCACAGTCACTGATGAAACCCCCGCCCTGGGGCAATGAGCTACGTAGCGATTTTCGCAAGAATCGGAGGTTCGACTTGCCGCTACCACTGCGCAGGCATAGTCTCCGGTCCACCGACCACGCGAGAATAATCCCGTGTTTGGCACCGGCGCGCCTGTTCGGACTAGATTTTCCTCGCCGTGATCATGCAGTAGATCATGGGCCCCAGCGGCGCGCTGACCAGTGGCAACAACACCGGTGCCACCACATTGTTCCACCGTGCGCGGGTCATCGCCCGCTTGCCGAACACCACATCCGTCACTAGAAACTTCAGGGTTACCCAGGGGATGTGAAAGACCGAAGGCGCCACACGCATCTGCAGATGCTCCACGACGATTTCCCTGAAGCCAAGCCGCTCCAACCGTGCCGTGAATAGGGGAAGGTGCGCCAGTTCTTCGATGACCCAGCAATCACAGAGCTTTCGGTAGATGCGCTGTTGCAGCGCGCTGACGAAGCGGCCGCTGGCAAGAAATCCGTCCGCGACCACGAGGCGTCCACCAGGACGCAGCAGGCGGTGCGCCTGTTCGAGCAGCGCGCCCTTGTCGGCGCCGTGGGCGTGGCAACTGCTCTCGAGCGCGTACACACCCTCGTAGCTGGAGGTTGGCAGAAGGATGTCTTCGTAGTCGCCATCGATGACGCATACGCGTTCACCGCAACCGGCTGCCTGGTTTAGAGCACGGGCATGCGTCACCTGCCACGGAACCCGTGTAATTCCTGACAGCTTCGCGTTCGGCAGACGGCGCGCAAAGCTGCGCAGTGTGGCGCCAAGGCCACAGCCTAAGTCGAGCAGCTTCGGGTCCGCGATGCCATCTAACCGTAATCGCGCAAGCACCTCTGCATTCATCTGCTCTAGCATGGCTTCGCGATTCAGCGGATTCGCACCGGCGCGGTAATAGCCGAAGTGCATATTGAATTCGCGGCTCCATGCCGCATAGTCTGGGCCAGCCTCGCTGTAGTACTGCTCCAGGCCGATCTGCGGCGCAACCTGTGCAGCGACGACTGGCTGAGCGACGGCCTCTTCACTGACCTTTGCGGCGATCATTTCGATCCCCTTGCTCTGGGCACATTCGGCAGCTCGTTTGGGACACCGTGCCTGAACTCACCAAGCTAGGCTGCGGGTGTGCTGCCTCGGTGCGGTTCAGGCCCCATCGACTGGCCATGTCACCCCAGCGAGGTGCGGCCTCACGCGCCGCACTGATACAGACATTCTCTCCTCCCGTATTTCATTATATACAGACATAACAGAATATGCAGAATTAAATGACCGACCCGCCGGGCACCGATTCGACGAGGATTTGTTTGAGCTCTCGCAAGGCAGCGAGAATATTCCTGCGAGTGGGGTTCAGGAGAGCAGTTGTCGGAACTGAAGTCAGCCCGCCGCGGCTGGCGCTCGGCAAGGCCGCCTTCGTCATCGTCGACATCCACTGAGTGTCATTCCGCTTAGCAATTCGAACTCTTCTGACATTCGAAGCGTTAACCAGTAAGCCATCAGGCAACCACCTGATTGATCTCTCGCGATCTCGCTCCCATCATCCTCACTCGTCTTCTTTGTGAGAGAAGCCAGTCGAGTCGCTACATAAGTCCCTGAGCGCAAGCCCGACGCTTGCGCCTCCAACGGTCTCCGTTTTCCCCGATCGTCCGCAAAGGAGAATCGCTCTATGAAACGAACGCTGATCCACAGCAGCCTCGTCCTGGTTGTGGCAGTTTCCTTCGTTCTGGTCGGCTTCGCTGCCAACAGCGGTGTTACCACCGATCCCGAAATCAGCACCATTCTCACCAACATCAATCCCAATAACATCTTCAACACAGCGCAAACCCTGCAAAATTTCCGCACCCGCCAATCCTGCTCCGACGTAGCCGGACCTAACCAGGGCGTCACTGCCGCGCGCGACTACCTGTTCGCCCAGTACAGCGCCATTCCCGGCCTGCAGGTGCGGCTCGATCCCTTCGTCCATGCCAACTGCCCGACCGCGCCGACCTTCAACGTCATTGCCTGGCTGCCCGGCCGCCATCCCGATCGCCTGGTGATCATCGGCGGCCACTACGACTCCCGCACCACCAAAGTCCTGGACAACACCTCGAATGCCCCCGCGGGCAACGATGCCGGCGCGCAAACCGGGGTCGTCCTCGAAATCGCCCGCGTCCTGGCCGGCCACAAATACGACGCTACTCTGGTATTCATGTCCTTTTCCGGCGAAGAGCAGGGCCTGTTCGGGTCCGCCTCGATCGCTGCCAACCTCTCCCGCTACTTCGACGAGCCGAATGTCATCGCCATGCTCAACACCGACATCCCCGGCGGCGACAACACCGCCAACACCGCCGCCGATCTCGAGCAGTTCCGGCTCTACTCGCCCGGTATCCCGCGCGAGCGACTGGGCACTGATCCCGACGGCAGCACCGACAACACCTCGCCCTCCCGCGGCCTCATGCGTTACGTCGGATACTGGGGCGGAGCCTACGTCCCCACCATCACCATGCAGCCTCATCTGCGCGAAGATCGCCCCGGCCGCGGCAGCGATCACACTTCCTTCATCAGCCAGGCCCATCCCGCGGTTCGCTTCATGGAGACCCACGAGTGCTCGCCCTCGCCCGTGGACAACAGTTGCGGTGGACCGTTCCCCTGTCCTCCGCCCGAACAGATTCCCGCTTTCTGTAAGGACACGACCTTCATCACTACGCACCAGCACTCTCCCAACGACCTAGTGCAGTTCATCACGCCGACGTACGCCTCCCGCATCGCGCAAGTGATGGCCTCCGTCGCTGTCAGCCTCGCCCGCGCTCCTCTTGCTCCAACCGAGTTCAAAGCCCGCGGCAATGCCGTGGCCGGCGTGAAGCTCCACTTCGAAGGGCCCGAAGACAGCCACGTCGATCACTTCGTCGTAGCCGCGCGCTCGATCAACGAGAACTTTTATCGCCAGCGAGTCGTGATTTCCGGCGATGGCGGTCGCATCTCACCCCAAACCCTCGGCTTCAATCCCGGCGACGCCTTCTACGTCTCGGTCGCCTCCGTGGATCGACGGGGACACGAATCCCTGTTCGCTTATCCCGAAGTCCGCTGCGATTCGAACAACTGCGCGATTCCCGGCTATGCCTTCGACGTAACGGCGCCGCTCCCCATGCCACCACCACCGCCGCCCGACCACGACACGGACGACGACTAACTCCGGACCCCAGCCCATCGCGCCGTTGCGAAGGCTGGGGTTGTTGAGCCTGCCGCCATTACCAGTCCAAGCTAATCTTCATGCCTGTGCATTTGGATGCTTGATGGAGTCAGGCGCGACCGGGCGGCGGAGAGCGTGACTCACCCAGAGCTCTTCAATGCGCGCAAAGCCACATAGACTAACGGGCCGGCCGCCAGGGCCAGCGGGCCCCAGACCAGTCCGTACAGGTTCATGCCTCCATTGTCCGTGTTCCCGAACACGCTGCCCGCGAGCGCGACCGCGCTCATCGCGATCACGGCAACCACTGCGCAAATCAGGCCAGCCCAGCCACCTGGAATTACGAAGGAGCGGGGCAGGTCCGGGCGCTTTCGGCGCAGTTGCCAGGCGGCCAGCACGGTCAGCACGGTGGTGGCGACCCGGAGCCAGCTGTAGATGATGATCAGCTGCACTAGGGAATGCAGAGCGAGCAGGGCGTAAACAACGCCGGAAGCGATGATGGCGATCCAGGGTGTGCCGTAGCGGGGATGCTTGCCGGTGAGGGCAGAAGGCAGGTATCCGTCCTCGGCCATGGCGAAGGGCATGCGCGTCGAAGTGAGGACGGTGGCGTTCATCAATGAGAGGTTGGTAAGCATGGCGGCGAACGTCATCCAGGAGCCGAACCACGATCCACCGATGAGTTGTGCGGCGCGGGGGAAATAACCTGTATGCCAGCTCTGCCAGTTGCCGAGCGCCGCCAGCGAGGCGAACGTCGGCAGAAACAGGACGGCCATCGACAGCGGCACCACAATCGCGAGCGCGAGTGGATAGGTGCGTCTTGGATCCTCAACCTCTTCGGCCACGGTGGAACATTGCTCGTAGCCAGAGTAAAGCCAGAGTCCGAGGGAGAGGCCGACTCCCAACACGCTGAACAGCGGCTGGTGCGGCGGAGTCAGCGGTGCGAAGGGATTGTGATGCCATTTCGAAAGGCCCATGACCACGAGCACCAGCACCGGGAGGAGAATGAAGAGCTCGAGAGCGGTGGCGAATTTCCCCACCGCTTCGATCCCGCGCACGTTGATCCACGTGATCAGGACCACGACCAGGAGGGAGACGAGATAGTGCCTCCAGCCGGAGAGCTGAGGGATGTAGAAGCTGAGGTAGTCGGAGACCTGTACGGCGTAGGCGGCGCCCAGCAAGAACGAAGCACACCAGTTCCACCATCCCGCAAGGAATCCCCAGAAATCACCGAAAGCGGCGCGCGACCAGCGATAGAATCCGCCCTCGACCGGCATCGCCGCAGTGAGTTCGGCAGAGACCAGAGAGACCGGGATCGACCAGAAAAATGGAATGACCAGCAGGTAGATCAGCGTCAGGCCCGGGCCCGAAGTGGTGACCATGTCTTCGAGGCCGAAGGGACCGCCGGTGCAATAGGAGAACATAACCCAGACGAAATAGAAGAGTCCGGCTTTGCGGATGGCGGATTTGGCGACAGTGGAAGTGGCCACGGGGCTTGGGGGTTGGAATTGCGACGGAGGATTATACGCGGTGGGAGAAAGGACAGGCCTTTTTTCGCTGCCCGGAGCGGCGCGTTCCAAGCAAGCGATCGAGCGCTGGTAAAGAAATCTATCGAGGCCTGGGACACGGCAGCCCGAGACGGGGTCCAATGCTCCCTCGACTGGGCTCGGGATTTCGGCAGCCGGCTCACACGCCGGCTAAGCGCCTCACCTTCGACTGCGTTCGGCTTTCGCCTCACTTCGCCCAGGATGACAGATTTCGTTTTCTGTTGGGTATTTAAGGAGCGGGCTGCTTCTGTTGCCAGCGGGCCAGCATGGAATCGAGAGTGTCCCGGGTAACAAATCCGAGCGCATCGACGACTGCCTGCGGAGACAGCACGGGCGACTCACCGACGAAATCCATGGTCATGGTCACTTTCGTAACGCCATTGGGCGCGAGGGTAAAGGTCACGATCTGATCGGCCGTGATTCCCAATGCGTGGTTGATGATCGATATGCGCGTCGGGGGCTCGGCAAACGTGACCACGGCGGAAACCACAGCCGCGACGGGTTTGACCACCACGTAGCGGAGGCGGCTGCCGGGTTGCCAGGGTGGACCTTCGGTCCATGCGGCTTCGGAGTAGATGCCGCGATGCAGCAGGCGGGTTAAGTCGCAGAAGGCGTTCCAGAGTTGTTCGGGAGAGGTGCGGGCCGTGACTGAGTACTCCACGCGCGGAAGCATAATGCCCACTCCGGACACGGTGAAGGGTTGACCAGCAGCGAAGTGCGGACGGCTTTGACGCAGCCGGAGCCGATCGCAGCCAAATCAGGCAGCCAGGATGCCGGTCAATGCGCCTTCGAGTTCGAGCAGCTTGCGCTTGACGTCCAGACCACCACCGTAGCCGCACAGCGTTCCGTCGGAGGCAACTACGCGGTGGCAGGGTACAACGATCGCGATCGGATTCCGGTTATTGGCCATACCGACAGCGCGAAACGCTTGCGGCTTGCCGACCGCGCGGGCGATGTCGGCGTAGCTGCGGGTTTCACCGTAAGGAATCCGGAGCAGGGCACGCCAGCATTTGAGCTGGAAGGGAGTACCGCGGAGATCGAGCGGGAAAGTAAAATCCCGTCGCTTCCCGGTGAAGTATTCGGTGAGCTCGCGGGCGTACGGCTTGGTTTTTTTGTCGGATGGCTGCCAGCGAACGCTCTTGTCCTTGAGAACAGGAAGAGCTTGACCGTGATCGAATTCGAGAGCAACCAATCCGGTCTCGGACACACCCAGAAGCAGCGGCCCGGCGAGCGAGTCGTGGAGCGAGTAATAGCAGGTTTCCACCGAAGGCCCCTTTGGGGAAGGATGTGGCGAGGATTGTACTCCCATTCGTGGCGGCAAGTTGCCCACGATCCAGCGGGAAGAGTTGTTAATTGTTTTTTACCGCGGCAGGAGTCGCGGGAGGAGCCGCGATGGGTTGGACCAGCAAAAAGCCTCTCGCTTCGCGCGAGAGGCCTTTGGGGGAATAGACGGGAACGAAGTCCCGCTGGGTTGCAGGTGTTATTTCGCCGGGGCTGGCTCCTGGCTGGAAGCCAGCTGGTCCACATTGTTCTTGAGGAGGCTGATCTCCACCTTGCCGCCAGTGGTGCGCTTGGCCTTGCCGTCACCGGCCGAGGCGGCCTGAACGGGGGCGTTGCCCATGCCGACGAGGTAGATGCGGTAGACCGGGATGTCATGGTTGAGGACCAGATAACGGACCACCGACTCGGCCATCTTCTGCGAGTTCGAGATCGCGGTCTGGCCATGGCCGGAAGAGAAGCCCTGGACTTCCACGATGTAGCCGCGCTGGCTCTTCAGCGGGGTGGCCATCTCGTCGAGCGCGTCCTTGGCGGCCTTGCTGAGGACGGTCTGGCCGGCCTTAAAGCGGATTTCGGTCTGGGTCGAAGGCGTGTACTGATCGATGTTGCCCACAACCTGCTCAACCGTGGTCAGGCGGGTGGTTGCGGCTGTGGCCGTCTGCTGAGCGGTGTTGGCGCGGTTGCCGGCATCGATGGCGTGCTGGTCGGCTTCGTTCGCCTTGGTCGAGGCGAGCTGGATGCCTTGCTGCGCGCGCGAATCGACGTCCTTGACCAGCTTGCCGTTCGCCGCGGTGAGCTCATCGAGCTCGTTGACGCGGTCGCGGATCGGCGCGGTCTGCCGCTGAACATACTTCTTGCGGGCGAAGGGATTGACTTTGCCCCAGAACCCTTCGTGAGTATCGGGCTGCAAGGGGTCTTTTCCGGTGGCCGCGTCCGCCTTGGTGGGCGCCGGAGCCGGGGTCGTCGAAGCGGGTTGCTGGGCAAAGGCCGGAATCGCGAGAGCGCCGGCCAGAAGCAAAGTAACGATTGAGCTGTTCTTCATTTTAGACTTCCTCCGATTGGGGGAGCGTTTCGGGCTCCACTCCAGCACGCCTGAGAGCGTGTTGCGTGATTCTTAATTGCGTCCCCTAACGGGTGAACTAAGAGCAAGATATTGCTATGCCGGCATACGCTGACGCAACGTATGCACTGAGAATCTATGGAACTGGGCGCCGTCCTGATGCGTGGCGCTCGCTATGGCTATCTACAGGTTGCGTGCCAAACCCCGTTTGGCAAGGCGACGCTAAACGCTTGAGACACAATGACATTGTAGCGCGGTTTGGCGGACCCCGTGAGGGGAACACCTGAGGCCGGGTAATTTTGGCAGAAACTGCTATAAAAGTTACTTGGGCCGATCCCGGAATACCCGCGAAAACACAGGGGGAGATGGATGTCTGGAAGCAGTGTGCAACGAATTTGCACTTTTGGCACAGTCGTGGTTTTGCTGCTCCCGCTGGGGTGGACGAACGTGGCCGCCGTGGGGGCGGCACGGTCCCCCAAGGCGGCATTGGCGTCGGCGAAGCTGGGGCCGGACCGGGTGGAACAATACGCCGACCTGGCTCTGCACTGGATGCAGGAATACCTGCGGATCGATACCACGAATCCGCCGGGAAACGAGATGCGGGCCGCCACCTTCTTCAAGAAGATCCTGGACCAGGAAGGCATTGAGAATCGGGTATTCGAGTACCAGCCGGGGCGGGCCAACCTGTGGGCGCGGATTCCGCACTCCTCAAGCGCCGGCAAGCGGCCGATACTTCTGCTGAACCATATGGATGTGGTGACCAGCGACGCGGCGCACTGGAGGGTGCCGCCGTTCAGCGGGCAGATGGTGGACGGCGTCCTATACGGCCGGGGTGCGCAGGACATGAAGAACGAGGGCCTGGCGCAACTGGTCGTGATGGTGATGCTGAAGCGCGAAAAGACGGTGCTTGACCGCGATGTGATCTTTCTGGCGGTCAGTGACGAAGAGGCCGCCAGCACGGGCACCGACTGGATAATCGCCAACCAGCGCGACCTGCTCGGCAATGCGCAGTTCCTGATCAACGAGGGTGGCGAGAACCCGCTGGAGAATGGGAAGGTCAAGTACATCGGGGTAGACGTGGGCGAGAAGAGCCCGTTCTGGCTGCACCTGGTGGCGCACGGTCGACCGGGCCACGGGTCGCGGCCGATCGCGGACTCGGCTCCGAATCAACTGGTGCACGCGCTGAGCCGGATCCTGGCCTACCGGACACCCTTCAAGGTGTTACCAATAGTCGAGGAGTCGCTGCGGGAGATGGCGGTCGACGAACTCCCGGCGCGCGCCCGGCAGTTCCGCAATATCCGGCAAGCGATGCAGGACCGGAAATTCCAGCAGCAAGTGGAGCAGGATGAATCGCTGAACTTCCTGTTGCGCGACACCATCTCCCTGACCATGCTGGGCGGGTCGGAGCAAACCAATGTGATTCCTGCAGAAGCCTGGGCGAACCTCGACGTACGCCTGCTTCCGGGAGAGGACGCGAAGCAGTTTCTGGAGACCTTGCGGCGGGTGGTCAATGATCCGGATGTGAGCATTGAGCCGCAGCAGGGAGAATTTCGGGTGGCCAACTACTCGCCGACCAACACGGCACTGTTTGCGGCGATCCGGCAAGTGTCAGCGCAGTATTTTCCGGGCACTCCGGTGGTGCCACGGCTGACCAGCGGGTACACCGAGAACCAGCGGTATCGTCCACTGGGGATGGAGGCGTACGGGTTCACTCCCTACACGGCCACGGATGCGGAAGGCGCAAGCGAGCATGGCAATGATGAACGCGTCCGGGTGGAGGAAGTTCGACGCGCCCCGAGAATTCTGTATGACGTGGTGATGGCGGTGGCAGGAGCAAATTGATGAGCCGCTTCGGGGATCAACTCGTGGATGACGGTGATGCGGTTGACAACATTCAGAAAAGCTACGACACGGTCGCGCGTGCCTACGCGGACGAAATCTACGCGGAACTGAAGGACAAGGCTTTCGATCGCGAACTGCTGGATCGCTTTGCGGAGCGGGTGCGGGAACGGGGACGGGTGTGCGACGTGGGATGCGGTCCGGCGCAGATCGCGCGCTACCTGCGGGACCGAGGGGTCGACGCATTGGGCCTGGATCTCTCGGCGGGAATGCTGGCCGAGGCGCGGAGGCTGAATCCTGATCTCTTGTTCGTGCAAACTTCGATGCTCGCGCTGGGCCTGGGCTCCCAGACGCTGGGAGGAATTGCAGCCTTTTATTGCATCATTCACCTTCCGCGCGAACAGGTGGTGACGGCGCTGGCGGAGATGCGGCGCGTTCTGCGGCCCGGAGGATGCCTTCTACTCACGTTTCACCTGGGCACGGCGGATAGCCATCACGAGGAACTGTTTGGACGGCCGGTAAGCCTAGATGTGGCCTTGTTTACCACGGCGGAGATGGTTGGCTATCTGGAGGGAGCAGGGTTCTCTGTGGAGGAAGCGCTGGAGCGCGATCCCTATGCGCCGGAAGTGGAATATCAAAGCCGGCGAGGGTACATCGTGGCGTCAAGACCGGCCGAGTGAGGGGTGGGCTTAGTTCGCCGTTTGCGTGGATGGTTTGGGGAGGACGAACTCATCGACGTAGCGGTAGAGCTTGTCATGATGCGCGTCGCGGTAGCCGGGGTAGTCGGTCTTGATTTCGCGGTCCGCGCGGTTGAGGAGAACGAACGCTTCGAGCAGACCTTCGTGGTCGATCTGAATGAGGGCGAGCAAGGCCGGGTCGAGTTTCTCGGCTTTTTTGAGGGAGGCCGCGTCAGGCGCCAATACGGAAACCATAGCATCCAAGGCCTCGGCTTCTTCTTTGAGGGATCTCCGGTAGCTGGGCTCGTTGGGAAACGCCTTCTTGAATTTCTCTTTTTGCCAAAGCCCGCGAGTCCGGGTATAGGCGGCCCATCCGGCGGCCTCGGGGTCCCCTGCGTTGAGCGAGTGCTCGTCGAGGGTGACCGAGCCCTTCGCACCGGCGGCGGGCATGGACGATTTATTTTGAAGGATGATGGCATGGAAAGGCTGCTGGATGCGGTCGGTCCACTGGCGTAACGCAGACCAGGGAGTGCGGTTGTAGGGCTCTGCGATCACCGCGTTGATGTACTTCTCACGGGCCTCGTCATTTTTCCCCACCATAGCCAGGGCGTCGCCCCAAAAACGGTAGGCGGTTTCCTTTGTGGGATCGAGTTTGATGGCTTTCGCGAACCACTCGCCGGCGTTGTTGTAGGCATGCTGTGAAAAATAGACATCGCCGACGTACACGGTAGCGTCGTAGTTCTTGGGATCCAGTTCGAGAACGTGGAGATAGCCTTCGCGCGCTTTCTCGAGATTGCCGCGAGCATGATCGGCTTCGGCGGCTTTCATGGCGTCATCGACGTCCTTGCGTTCGGAAAATTTGAGGTCGGAACCGTCTGCGGGGATGGCGAGCAGGGTCTCGAGGAGTTCTCCATGGTCGCCTTGTTCCTTGGCCTCGAAGCCAAGAGTGCGCGCATGCAGACGGGCTTGCCGGCGCTGCTCGGGATTTTTCAGGGTCTTGGAGTATTCGAGGATGCAGTAGGCCCAGTGTTCCCTGACCACGAAATCCTTGGGGGTGAGACCGGCGAGTTTATCGAGTAGGGGCATGGCCTCGACGAACTTGCCGGCCCGGTAGAGATCTAGGGCCTGGTGGCGCAGGGCCACGGTGGCTTCATCCTCGGGCGGCTTTTCCGGCGACTTGGCCTGTGCGGAAGCCACGTCGCCGAGAGCGAGAAGCACGAGTAACAGGGCGCTCCAGACTCCTACCACGCTGTGGATGTGCCCCGATTTTCGAATCATGCCTTGCCTCCCTAGCCTTGTGCCGCGCCCGTTTCCCAGGAAAGTCGAGACTTCAAAATAATACGGAAAGCTTCCGCCGCAAATGGCACTTGTGGGTCCGCAGGGAAAACTGCTTCACGTCGACGAGCGGGAAATCGAGCCGTGATTAGAAAGCTTTCTACAGCCGGGGTATCGCAGGCGACCTGGGGGTCCTTCGACTGCGTTCGGCTTTCGCCTCCCTGCGCTCGGGATGACTGGGTAGCAGAGACTAGGGCCCGCAGAATTTCTCATACTGCTCGTAGATGTAGTTGTCGGTCATGCCGGCAATGTAGTCGCAAACCACGCGCGGCAGAGGCTCCTCGTGTGCTTTCTCCTGATAGTTGGGGGGAAGAGCGGAGGGCTTATCCATCCAGTAGGTGAACAAGCCACCGATCACGACCTCGGCATCGCCTTTCTCCTCGGCAAGCGAGGGGCTGAAATACAGGTTATTGTAGAGGAAGCTCTTGGCCTCGCTCCGTTCCTTTTCGACTTCGGCGCTCAGGGCTGCCAGACGTTCCCGGTGATTGCGGACCTCCTCGAGCGTGTTGACACCGACGGCCTGGAGGCGCTGCTGCGTGTTCTGAATGAGATCTCCGACCAGGCGATCGAGCATGTGCTTGATGGTTTCGTTGAACTTGAGTTTGTCGAGGACATCGGGATAGAGCGCGTCGACTTGCTGAAAGAAGCGCTCGAACAGGGGCACGCCCGCGCGGATGTCGTCGATCGTGAGCAGGCGGGCTTCGAAACCATCGTCTAGATCGGCAGTGTTGTAGGCGATTTCGTCGGCCAGGTCGATGAGCTGCGCCTCCAGCGGAGGGCGCTGGTCGAGCAGATACTCGGCGAGTTCGGGAAACTGCTGCGCGTCGTAATCGCGAGAGTGCTTGATGATGCCTTCGCGGACTTCGAAGGTCAAATTCAAACCGCGGAAGGCAGCGTAGCGCAGCTCGAAGTCCTCGACGATGCGCAGCGCATGCAGGTTGTGATCGAACAGGAGTCCGTGGGTGCGCATGGCGGCGTCGAGAACTTTCTCGCCGGCATGGCCGAAGGGAGGATGGCCAATGTCGTGAACCAGGGCGAGCGCCTCCACCAGATCGACGTTCAGGCCGAGCGCGGCAGCGACGGTGCGGGCGATCTGGGCGACCTCGAGGGTGTGGGTGAGGCGGTTGCGGAAGTGGTCGGAGTAGCGGCGGGTGAAGACCTGGGTTTTGGCTTCGAGGCGGCGGAAGGCGCGGGCGTGGATGACGCGGTCACGATCGCGCTGAAAGTCGTTGCGGTAGGGATGTTGCGGCTCGGGGTGACGGCGTCCGCGGGAGTTTTCCGCGTGCACCGCATAATCAGCGAGCATGGGGCGAGTTTAGCAGGTTTTCTACGGACGGCAGGAGCGCGCAGCGGCAGCAAACGACGGGCAGATGCCCGTCGTTGCGGTTCTATTCAGTTCTCAAGGGGACTACGGCTTTTCGCCCTGCTCTTTGGCCAGCTTCATTTTGGCGGACTCGAGCTTCTTCTGGACACGGGCGAGATCATCGGAGTCGACTTCGGCGGCGATGGTTTTGCTCCACTCCGCAACCGCCCGCTCCCAGTGAACCGCGGCCAGCTTCAGACGTCCGGTCTTCTGGTAGAGATCGCCGAGGTGGTCGTGCACGGTGGGATCGGTGCCGATGCGCTGGGATGCCTTTAGCAACTCTTCTTCCGACTGCTCGTACTTGCCCAGCCGGAAGTAGGCCCAGCCCAGCGAATCGAGATAGGCGCCGTTGGAGGGATCGAGGTCGACGGCTTTCTTGATGAGGGTGAGCGCTTCCTCGAGCTTCACGCCGCGGTCAGCGAGCATGTAGCCGAGGTAGTTGAGCGTCATGGCGTTCTGCGCGTCGGTCGCGAGCACCTTGCGGAACATCTCTTCCGCCTGGTCAAATTTCTTCTGGCGCTCCAAGCTGGAGCCGCGCAGGAAGTAGACGTACTCCTTATCGTCGGGCTTGGTGGAAAGCTGGTCGGCCTTGTCGAGAGCGGCCTGAGCGTCGTCCCAGCGCTTGAGGCGCGTATTCATCTGGGCGAGCGTGATGAAGACCTCACGGTCTTCGGGCGTGCCCTTGAGGAGCGTGCGGACATCAGCGAGAGCCTTGTCGGGTTGTCCGGCGTCGGCCAACTGGGCCGCGTAGACCATGTGCAGGCCCCGGTCATTGGGGAGTTTCTGCACGGCTTCCTTGGCAACGGCGGTGGCTTGCGACCACTGCTTGGCTTCGCGATAGGTGTCGATGACCTGCTGGTAACCGCGCACGGCGTTGTCGTCGCCCAGAGCGATCATCTTGCGGAACACATCGACCGCCTCGGGGTACTTTTCCTGATCACGGTAGACGGTGCCCAGGCGCTCGAGGAAGACGGCACGATTGTTGCGTTCGCCCTGGCTGTAGCTGCTATCGGGCTTCTCGGTTTTCTTGAGCAGATCCTGCAACGTCTGCACGGCCTCGTCGTACCGGCCCTGCGCCTGATAGACGGCCGCCATGTTGTAAGGGACTTCGATTGAGTCCTGCACCATGGTCTCGGCTTTTTTGAGGTTCTCGAGGGCGAGATCGTATTTGCCGCTCTTGCGGTAGATCTCGGCCATGTGCAGGTAGGTCTGGGCATCTTCCGGGTTGGCGTCGGCAATGATCTTGTACTGCTCGAGAGCGGCCTCGGTCTGACCGTCGTTCATCAGATTCTCGGCCAGTCCGCGAATGGCGTCGAGATTATCGCGATCGAGTTCGATGGCGCGCCGGTAGGAGTTGATGGCCTCTTTGTATTGCTTCTGCTGCTCGTAGGTATAACCGAGCGCGGAATACATTTTGGCGGAACGGCCGGCGTCGGGAACGGAGCTGAGAACCTGCACCGCGCGGGTGGCATCGCCTTCCTCGTTGTAGAGGTAGGCCAGGGTGGTCACGGCTTCTTCGGAATCCGGCTGCAATCTAACGGCAATCTTGAATTCGGTCTCGGCCTTGGTCAGATCGTTGTTCAGGCGGTAGAGGCGGCCAAGCAGCAAGTGATCGTCGACGTTGTCAGGTTCGATCTTGATGATCTGTTCGTACTGTTCGATGGCCAACTTGAGAACACCGCCGGAATTGTTTCCCGACTGCATATCGCCCAGCGAACGGAGGTAGATCCGGCCCAGCAATTTGTGGGCTTCGAGGTTGTTGGGATCGCGCTTAAGGATGTCCTGGGCTTCGAGCACGGCGTCGCGGATGCGTCCGGTCTTGGCGTAAAGTTCGGCCAGAGCCGAGGTCAGGTATTCGGAGCCGGGGTCGGCGTCAATGGCGGCCCGGTACTCTTCGATCGCCTTGGTCGCCAGTTCGCTGCGGCCATAGACGGCGACCTGCTCTTCGTACATGTGAGCCACGGTGTAGTGGTAGTAGGCGGCGGCTTTATCCGCCTTGCGCGCGGGCTGAGGAGCCGACTTGGCATCCGTATCCGGGTTGCTGGTCTGGCCAAAGCTGGCGGCAGCGGCCACCAGGAGGACGGAAAAAACAAAAAGGGTTCGCTTCATTGAATACCTTTAATTCCCAAAGCCTTAGCGATTTAGATGCTGAACCGCCGCGCGTGGGTGTATTTGAATTGTAATGCAGGGGTGGAATGAAGAGGAAGAAAACGCGGCTCTGTAAACTCGCGGAAGTAACCACGGAAGGACAGCGACGAATGGGATTGTCAACTGTCAATTCTTCCTGCGTCGAAGGCAACTCCAAGCTGGACTGGGACTTGGGGCAACTCTCGGAATCAACAATCCGGCAACAACATCCGAGCGCCTAGTGCCGGAAATGCCTTACCCCGGTAAAGATCATCGCCATTCCGTGACGGTCGGCGGCTTCGATGACTTCCTGGTCGCGGACGGAGCCGCCCGGCTGAATGATGGCCGTCGAGCCCGCCTTCGCGATTTCTTCCACGCCGTCGGGGAACGGGAAGAAAGCGTCTGAGGCCGCGACGGTGCCTTTCAGGGGCAACTGGGCCTTCATGGCGCCGAGTTTGCACGAATCCACCCGGCTCATCTGGCCGGCACCGACGCCTACGGTCTGGCCGTCGCGGACGTAGAGAATCGCGTTCGACTTCACGTGCTTGCACACCTTCCAGCCGAACAGCAGAGCGCGTTTCTCTTCGGGTGTGGGCGCGCGTTTAGTGACGACCTTGAGATCGGCTTCGGCGAGCGGGCGGACGTCGGCATCCTGCACCAGCATGCCGCCGGACACATTCTTCAGAACCCACTTCTGGTCGGAGGTGGCCACCTGCACCAAGCGAAGATTCTTCTTGGCAGCGAACTTTGCCTGGGCGGCTTCCTCGAAGCCCGGAGCGGCGATGACTTCGAGGAAGAGCTTGGCCATTTCTTCAGCAGCGTCGCCATCGATGATGCGATTGACGCCGATCACGCCGCCGAATGCGGACACTGGGTCGCACTCGAGGGCGCGCTGGTAAGCCTCGAGCAACGATTTGCCGGTTGCCGTACCGCAGGGGTTGGTGTGCTTGATGATGGCCACGACCGGCTCTTCGAATTCCTGGGCGAGATCCCACGCGGCTTGCAGGTCGACGATATTGTTGTAGGAGAGTTCCTTGCCCTGCAGGGGGCGGCCGTTGGCAACGCCTGTGCCGGATCCGTCGGAATACATGGCGGCCTTCTGGTGCGGGTTTTCGCCGTAGCGCAGGTCCATGATTTTCTGGAACGACATGCGCAAGGTGCGCGGGAATCCTTCCGCGGGACGGAGGTCGAAGTGCCCGTTCGCATTCACGCGCTCCAGGGTCGAGGCGATGGCGGAGTCATAGGCAGCCGTGGTGGCGAAGGCTTTCTGCGCAAGTAGCCACTTGGTGGCGGCCGAAAGCTCGCCACCGGAATTTGCCATCTCCTGGGCGAGAGCGGGGTAGTCGGAGGGCGAGGTTACGACTGCGACATCCTGAAAATTCTTGGCGGCCGACCGGATCATGGACGGGCCGCCGATATCGATGTTTTCGATGAGCTCCTCAAAGTGCACATCGGTTTTGGCAGCGGTTTTTTCGAAGGCGTACAGATTCACGACCACCATGTCGATGGGCTGAATGCCGTGCTCGGCCACAGCGTTGCGGTGCGCCGGATTCTCGCGCCGATGCAGAATGCCTCCGTGCACCTTGGGATGAAGGGTCTTGACCCGGCCATCGAGCATCTCGGGAAATCCGGTGAGGTCGGAAATGTCTTTTACCGAAATTCCGGAATCGCGCAGGAGTTTTGCCGTGCCCCCGGTGGAGATCAGCGCGACTCCCAGGCTGGCGAGCTGGCGGGCGAACTCCACCAGGCCGGTCTTGTCGGTCACGCTCAGAATGGCACGCTGAATTTTTGCCATGAAACGCCTCGCTGGAGGTCGGGATGATGCCGCGGGAGGAGCGACGAGAAATTCTAACAGGACCGGCTAATGGCGGTTGGTCGTTGGCGCTTGGTCGTTGGTCCTCGGTCGTCGGTCGGCGGCGAACCCCTGGCGACGACGTTCTTTGGTTCGGACCTAACTCACCGACGATGAATGCCGGATCGTTGAAAGGTCGGTCACAGGAGCTTGAATTGGGGTGGGATCGGTCAACGACCGACGACTGACGACTGTCTCTAGGTCTTCGCCTTCGCCTTCAGCTTGACCTGGCCGTCGTGCAGTTCGACGGAGTATTCCACGGAGTGGCAGCCGTACTGTTTGCGGATTTGGTTGGTCTTGTTCTGCACGAAATGGCTGAAGGAGTCCAGATTGCCGGAAACAGCCTCGCCCGACTTCTTCTTGGCCGCAACCAGCGCGTTATAGAGGCGCTCGACCTGCTCGCTCTCCCCAGTCGCGTCGGAGCATTCGACGGTGAAGGAACGGGGCTCAGAAGAGCCGACGCCGTAGACGGGATGCTGCGGCGGGGGCTCCTCGGCGACTCGCACACCTTGGACGGAAAGCAGAGCGTCTTGGGGACGGCGGTAGCCCTCCTCACGAATGCGGCACTTCTTTCGCCACAGGTCGCTGTAGATAGCATAGCGCTGCGCCATTTCGTTGTACCGGAAACGCTGCGAAAAACTTAGGCGGCCGCCATCGGAGTGCTTGCGGAGCAGCGCAAGCACCTTCCACTCCATGTCGTTGGGCGGGCGCTTGGTGGGGTTGTTGAAGTACACCTCGTACTCGATCTTCAGACGGCGAAGAAGGGAGTCCAGGTGAGTGAGTTCCTCGTCAATGGTCACGGGCGCGACACCTGCGACCAGTGTAAGGAGGCTGCGACCTTTCGGGCAGATACCGGTCGTGCACGAAGGGAGGGCAACTTTAGTACCCCAGCCCTGGGCTATCAGCTTTCAGCCGTCAGCTCCCAGCGATCGGCGCTCGAGCGTGCTCCCGTTACGGCGAAGAAAGCATTCTGAGCGAGCTGCGCTGTGCGAGAAATCCGTCGCTTTTTGAAAGCTGACCGCTATCTGGCTGCACTCGCAGCCATTTTCTTCACCATGGCCAACACAAGTTTGCGATCGCTGTCGTTGAGGCTGGTGGAGTAGCGGCGGATCTGGCTGAGGAAGCGGACTTCGTCTTCGGAAAGCTGGGGCAGGCCCTTCGATCCGTTGGTGTGTCCGGAGTCGGAGAAGAATTGCGAGAGCGGCAGTTCCATGGCGCCGGCGATTTTCGCCAGGGTATCGAGCGAAGGGATGGTGTGACCGTTTTCGACGCGCGACAGGTAGCAGCGCAGCAGGCCGGTGCGTTTTTCGATGTCGCCCTGGGACATCCCCTTCTGCAAGCGGTAGTTTCTGATGGTCTCGCCGATATTCATAGAGAACAAAGCAGCGTCCAGGCCCGCGGGAAGTTGGACTGCATAGTAACCAGAGTAGTACCGTCTGGCAAGTGGAAATTCTTGCTGCACCAAAACCGTTTCACGACAGCCGTCTCGCTTCCGAGTCAGACGGAGCGCAGCGTTTCCACTGCTCAGAGGATGGTGCTATTTCTTCAAAGTGCTGGCCAGGAAGTTAACCGTGCGCTGCCAGGCATCGGCGGCGTCTTCAGCGCGGTAGCCAGTTTTGTTGTTCGGATTTTCGAACGCGTGACCGGCGTCGGCGTAAATCTTAATGTCAGCGCTCTTGCCCGCCTGCTTCAGCGCGGCCTCAAACTTCTTGACGTCTTCGGGCGGAATGCCCTGGTCGAGTCCGCCGAAATTTCCGAGGATGGCCGCGTGGATCTTTTGGATCGCAGCCGGATCGGTCGCCAGGTGGCCGTAGTTGATGACTGTGGCGGCGAGCGCCGGTTCCTGCAAGGCGACGTCGAGCGAGTAGCCTCCGCCCATGCACCAGCCGATGGAGCCGATGCGATCCGGTTTCACGTTGGGCTGAGATTGGAGGAAGGCGACGGCGGCGTGCAAGTCGCGCAGGGCGCGGTCTTCGGGAACTCCACGCATGAGTTCGTGCGCGGTTCCGGGATTGTCGGCAACTTTGCCGCGATAAAGGTCGATGGCGAGGGCGGCGTAACCTTGATCGGCTAACTTGCCGGCCTGCTCCTTGACCCATTCGTTCAGACCCCACCATTCGTGGATGACGACGATGGCGGGGAACGGGCCTTTCCCCTCCGGCGTGTAGAGAACTCCCTTCACGGTTTCATCGCCGCTCGGGTAGCTGACTTGTTTGGAGGTGGCGGCAAAGGCAGTAGCGAGCAGCGCCACCCCGCAGGTTGCAAGCATGCTGATTCTTTTCATGGGACACTTCCTGTCAATCGTTCTGCCGATTTTTGCCCAAATCCTCAGTGAGTTTCTGCCAGCCTGTATTCGAAGTCGTAATAGTGCTTTCCGCTTTCGATCTTGATGGTCATGGTGCCGGCGAGGCCGGCCAGTTCATCGCTGCCGGAGTCCGGGACGACGCTGACGACCAGATGCGGCGTGCCGCGAGTCATGGTGCCGCTGTGCTGGAGTGTGAAGCTGCCCTTGCGTCCGAGTAGAGTTCCGGTGACGCGCTCGATCGCCACGTAGCCGGCCGAGCCTTTGACGCTGCTGCTGGCGGCGAGCATCTGGCCTTTGCTCGAGCCTTCCAGGTCGCCGTGGAACTGCTTGTCGAGCGTCAGACGGGCGAGGCTGGGGTCGGACTTGTCTTCGGGCGGCTGGGGCGTGACCTTTACGTCGAAGGTGCCGGTGGCGTGGCTGGACACTACGGTCTCCTTGGCAGGATTGCCGGGAGCGGTGGTCGAGTTCTGCGCCCGAGCCGACAGGGCAGAGCTGAAACACAGGCAGAGCGCGGTTGCGAACCATGCGGGGAGGCGAAATCCGGTGTTCATCAAGGCTCCGTCTGTTTGCGGCCGAGATCCAGCTCCATGTAGAGCGCACCCGCGATCGGGTTGGCGCGGTACGGGGCAATTTCGCGGAAGGCGAGCAAGCGATACATCGCGACAGCCTTCTTCATCACAGGCTCGACCGTATCCAGGCGCAGACGATGATACCCGATTGCGCGGGCATCGATCAGGATGCGCTCCGCCAGCACGCGGCCCAGGCCTTTCCCGCGGAATGCGGGGCGGACATACAGGCGCTTCATCTCGCAGATGCCCGCTTCGAGCTTGTGCAGCGCAACACATCCTGCTGGCTGCCCTTCGTATTCCATGAGCAGAAGGCGACCATCGGGTGGGGCGTAGTCTCCCGGCAGGCCTGCGAGTTCCTGATCGAAGTTTTGAAAGCACAGGCTGAATCCGAGGGACTGGGCGTATTCCAGGAAGAGCTCGCGGACTTGGGCGATCTGCGGCGGGGATTGCGCTTGAGTCATTGCCACCGGATTCGTCGCACTACGCGTGTTCATTCCCTACTCACCGAGTTAAGTTTTAGCCACAAAGGACACTAAGGTTTCCCGAACGTCCGACTAGGAGGAGGTTCTTATCTCCTCGGAGACATCGCGAGCCAGTAGGTCTTACCCCATCAGCATGCCGCCGTTGATGTTCAACACGTGGCCGGTGATGTAGGCGGCCTCGTCGGAGGCGAGGAAGCGCACGGCTCCGGCGACATCCTCCGGCGTACCGATTCTCCCCAGAGGAATCATCTTCACGCCGCTCTGCTTGATTTCCTCCGGGAGGGCGGCGGTCATGGCGGTTTCGATGAAGCCGGGAGCGACGGCGTTGCAGGTAATGTTGCGCGAGCCCACTTCGCGTGCGATTGCCAGGGTCAAGCCAATCAGGCCTGCTTTCGATGCGGCATAGTTCGCTTGCCCTGCCTGCCCGGTCTGTCCGAAGACGCTGGTGACGTTGATGATGCGACCCCAGCGCTGCTTCAGCATGGATCCGATTACCTGCTGGACACATAAGTACGCCGACGTCAGGTTCGTATTGAGGACGGCGTCCCAGTCGGCGCGCTTCATGCGCATGACCAGCTGATCGCGGGTGATGCCGGCGTTGTTGACCAGGATGTCGATCTTGCCGAACCGCGCGATGACGGCTTTGAATGTGGCCTTGATCTGCTCTTCGTCGGCGACGTCGAGCGGGAACGCTGCGGCCTTGCCGCCAGCGGCAGTGATCTGCGCGACCAGTTCCTCGAGCTTCTGCTGGTTGCGCGCGGCCGCCGCGACGGTCGCGCCTGCTGCGGCGAGCTTCAGCGCGCAGGCGTGGCCGATACCTTGCGAAGCGCCGGTGACCAGCGCAACGCGTCCGGAGAGAGTCATTGCTGGGGCTCCTGAAGAAAACGGAACAGCGATGAGAACGGGGAATTATAACTGCTGGCAGCAATGTGAGATATCGGCCTGGTCTCCATCACCGGATGGATTTTCTCAGGCATCGGTGAAACAATCGGCCTATGAAGCACCGCGAACCCAATCGTCATCCGGGCATCTGGCGCGTCATGCAAGTGGATTCGGAGTTGGCTGGAGTTTTGATTGCCGCCGGCTTCGTGCTGATGGGGCTGGTCAGCATGCCCATCGCAAAGTGGTTTTTCCTGGGAGCGGTTCTGTTCGGCGCGGTAGTGGCCTGGGTGCTCCACTGCACCAAGAAGAAGCCGTTGCAGTCGATTGGCCTCGGGTTGCAACCATCCCAGGGTTCCCCGGAGACCTCGGGCAAACGTCAGGAAGGCTGCCCGGAGCGAGTGCAAAGCGTCGAAGGGACTTCGTCCAGCGGCGCACCCCGCAAACCGCTCCTGAATGCCGCGCCCGCCTGATTCTTTCCGCACCGGATTCATGCCCGCCAGCGGCCGCCGGGTCTTTCAATCTGAGATCGTCATGAACTTTTCCCGACGCAGTTTCCTGAAAATGACAAGCGCGCTAACTGGCAGCGCGCTGCTTCCGAGAGTTGTTGAACAGGCTGCGGCTTGGGGCTGGATGAACTCCGCACCGCAAGAGGGAGGCGCCGATTACACGATCAGGATTGGCGCGAGCCCGGTCGAGATTGCGCCCAACCGCATCGTCTCAACTACCACGTACAACGGGCAATTCCCGGGGCCTTTGCTTCGGTTTAAGGAAGGGCAGCCGGTTACGGTCGACATCGGCAATGACACGGATTCGGGGGAGCAACTGCACTGGCATGGCCAGAACCTTCCCGTCGACGTCGATGGCGCGGCGGAGGAAGGCACGCCTTACGTTCCTGCCCGGGGCCAGCGGCGGATCACGTTCACCGCGGGGCCGGCAGGACTGCGGTTCTACCACACGCACAATCGGGCCGGCGCCGACCTTGCCGCGGGGCAGTACAGCGGGCAGGTGGGGCCGGTGTACATCGAGCCGAAGCAGAATCCGGGGAGGTATGACCGCGAGGCGTTTCTCGTGCTCAAGGAGTTTGAGCCGACCTTCAGCCAGGGCGGCGACATGGACATGGACTTTCTGTCGCCCGCGGCCAAGCTAAAGGCGCTCGAAGAACAGGGCGAGTCAGCGGTGAAGACGTCGCTGGCGAAGGGAATGCCGCACGGGTTCGAGGTGGGGTACGGCTCGTTCACGATCAACGGGCAAATGCTGGGACACGGGGAGCCGGTCCGCGTAAAGCAGGGAGAACGCGTCTTGTTTCACGTTCTAAATGGAAGCGCGACTGAGATTCGCAGTCTGGCGCTGCCGGGTCACACGTTCCGGGTGGTGGCACTCGATGGAAATCCCGTACCCAATCCCGCCACGGTTCCGGTGCTCTGGCTGGGGACGGCGGAGCGCATCTCGGCGATCGTCGAGATGAACCATCCCGGCGTGTGGATCATGGGTGATCTTGCCGATGACGACCGCCACCACGGGATGGGAATCGTCGTCGAGTATGCGGGCAGCAAGGGCAGAGCGCGATGGGTCGCGCCCCCCCGGTCGCGCTGGGATTATGCTCGCTTTGCGAAAGCAGGAGAAACGGCCGCGGCGCCGGACGAGACCTTCGAGATGTTGTTCGCGAAAGCGAACGCCGCCGAAGAAGGATTCAACCGCTGGACGATTAACGGCGTTTCGTTTCCCATGAATCGCAGGATGGTACCGGCGGCATTCCATTTGAAACAGGGCAAGCGTTATCGCATTCGCATGCGCAATGCCAGCGATGATATCCATCCCATCCATCTTCACCGGCACAGCTTTGAACTCACGAGCCTGGCCGGGAAGGCGTGCGCGGGAGTTTTCAAAGACGTGGTGATGCTGGGGGGCTACCAGGAGTCGGCGATTGATTTTGTGGCCGACAATCCGGGATTGACGCTGTTTCACTGCCACCAGCAACTGCACATGGACTATGGGTTCATGACGCTGTTTGACTATGTCTGAGGGGCTTGCGGGAAAATCGAATTCGTGGGCCCGCAACGACTGAACAGCCCGGGGAAAGGTCCTCGTGCGAAACAGGAACGGGGAGGGAACGAGTTCACTCGTCCCGCCAGGACCTTGAAAGTACGTTGCGCTCTAAGCGCCTGAGGTTGGCTTTGCGCTGGCTGAGAGCACTTTCCCGCAAGCTGCCAAGGCGTATCCTCCCCCAAATCCCTTGTAGGCGGGGCTTGCCCGACTCAGACGCGGCGAGCCCCGTCTCTACCCCAGAGTCGTGCGTCTGAGAGGCCAGATCAGGACATCGAGGCGGCGGGCGAAGTGCAGCAGTGGAGGAGTGTCGGGCAGCATGATGTTCGCCGCGCCAGCCATGCTGTTGATCTCGATCTCGGCGCCGGCGTCCTGCAGGGGCCATCGAAGGTGATGAATCTCGCCGCGATATACATCCCCTTGGTGGACGGTGTACAGGCAATAGCGCTCGGTAAGCCAGAGCTCGATCGTTCCCGGCTGTCGAAGTTGTAGGGGAGCGCACGGAGCATAGCGCCCGCGGAACTCGGCGTTGGCGCGACGACGGCTTGAGGAGTAGACGACTTTCTCGCCCGCGCCATCGGCTTTCATGCGCGCCCGGAAGTAGGGCAGGTGATAAAGAGCGCGGGCCGTGCAAACGGCAGGCAGGTTGGCCGCGTCGAGGCTGAAAAAATACACTCCCGGCTTTCCACCGTAGGTCACGTAAGTGCGAACGTTCAGTTCCGGAAAGCGGGAGAGTCCCGGGATCGCGGGAAGTCCACGTGTCCGCACGCCGCTCATCCAGAAGGGCACGACTCCCACCCAGGCTTGGCGATCAAAGGTGTCCAATTCCAGCTGCGGCGGGACGAGCGGGCGCATTAGCTCGATTGGAATGGGCCAGTGCGCGAAGAGCAGGTCGTGCCAAGTCTGCGCCATTACCCAAGGGCCCGTGGGAAGGGGCCAGGGACGATGCGAGACTGAGTGCAGGGCGGGGTGCATTAGGGCTGGCCCTAATTGTAGAGGGCAGGCACCAACCATGAGTCCACTCCGAGCCCTGGGCTACCGAGTCGAACCCGCAGTGGCTATTCCAGATCGGGCGGGGGCAGGAACTCTAGCTCGTCCGGAGACGTCGAGGTGCGGTCCGCTCGACAAGTTGAAGAAGAGTCACTCGGAAACACAATGGATCCGAACCCTCCGCACGACGCGATGCGGGGATCCTCTATTACTACTCGTTCCGCCCTCTTGGCGTACTCCGAATCGGGGTAGGTGTTGATCAACGTCCGGAGGGTCATGTTGGCCACGTCATAGTGGTGACGCTCCGCGGCAGACATGGCCCGCTCAAACAGCACTTTGTCCGGTTTTCTGGAGCTCACTCCGGCGTCGGGCCCATTGAGACACGAGGTCAAACCGCCCAAAAACGCGACCGTCAGAGACACCCCCCGCCACCGCCGATCCGTTCTCGCCATCCCGTCCGCTCACGCAAGCTTCGCCGCTACGCCCTTAAATCCGGCCGCGAAAACATTATTGCCGATCTGCGCGATCATCGCGTCCCGGTCCGCGCCGACTACTTCGAAATCCGCCCACCATTCGGCGAATGTCCGTTTGCCCTCGGTGACCCGGTGGAGCCTTACTCCCGCGACATAGCTGCGAACGGGCAGGGTGCCTTCGATGATTTCGTAGGTGAACACATGGTTGAGATCATCGAGGCAAAGCAGGACCTCGCGCACGAAGCCTTCGCCCAGCGTTAAACGGCGAATGCATCCGACTTGGTCGCTGGGGAGCCCGCCCTCGATTTCGCTTTTCTTGATGCCGGAATGATAGGACGGCATGTCGTTGTAGTCGCGCATGACGGCCCAGACTTTTTCGACGGGGGCGTTGATCACGTCGCTGATGTAAACCGTGTTGGGCATATCTGTCCTCTCGCGTTAGAAAGTGATTCGCTTGAAGTCCTGGGTTTGGCTGGTAATGGCTTTTTCGGTGGGCAGGCGCTCCATCGAACTGGCGCCGTAAAAGCCGTGACAGTGGCGGGTTTTGCCCAGCACCCAGGCCGCATCGGCGGGTTCGGCAATCGGACCACCATGGCACAGGACGATCATATCGCTGCGCACATCGAGCGCGGCCTGGGCAATAGCGTCGATGCGTTGGACGCACGCGTCGAGCGTAAGGGCCGTCTCCGCGCCGATCGCGCCCCCGGTGGTGAGGCCCATATGGGCCACCAGGATATCGGCCCCGGCGCGCGCCATGGTCTCGGCTTGCTGCGGATCGAAGACGTAGGGCGTGGTGAAAAGGTCTTTGTCGTGCGCCAGGCGGATCATCTCCACTTCCTGGGCATAGCTCATCCCGGTTTCTTCCAGGTTCTGGCGGAAGACGCCATCGATCAGGCCGACCGTGGGAAAATTCTGCACGCCGGAAAAGCCGGCGGCCGCCACTTCGTCGAGAAAAGAGTCGAACACGCAGAAGGGATCGGTCCCGTTGACGCCGGCGAGGACCGGGGTCTTCCTGACGACGGGCGAGACTTCCTTCGCCATTTCCATCACGACGTCATTGGCGTTGCCGTAGGCCAACAGGCCCGAGAGCGATCCCCGGCCTGCCATGCGATAGCGGCCGGAGTTGTAGATCACGATCAGGTCGATGCCGCCGGCTTCCTCACACTTTGCCGACAGCCCCGTTCCGGCGCCGCCGCCGACGATGGGCTTGCGCTCGCGAACCATCTGCTGGAATTTCGACAGCAACTCCCGGCGTGAGAAACGGGGCATGTTTGCCTTTCCTAACCATCGTTTTTCATCAACGAGTGATCTTCAAGAACTCTTCGACCGCAGCCTGCGCGAACTCAGGATCGTTGACGTGGTAAGGCAGTCGCATCAACTTTCTGCGATCAGTCTGGCGGAGGTCGGACTCCAGCGTGTCGAAAAGCGCCGCATCGGCGGCGGGGTCCCAGAACGCCTGACCGGGCGCGTCCAGTGCCGAGACTCCCCCCCTCGGCAAAAGAAATCTCACCTCGCCCTCGCAACGGTTCAGCCGGTCGGCGATCCAGCGTGCTTGACAAACATTTTCCTCGACCGTGGTTCGCATCAGCGTGATCTGCGGATTATGAGGATACAGCTTGCGCCCGCGATAGTGCTGGGGAATGGTGTCGGGCGCTCCAAAATTCACCATGTCGAGCGCGCCGCACGAACCCACGTACGGAGCGCGAGTGCGCGCCACCGCGCCCAAGCGGTCGTCGGTGCAGGCCAGCACACCGCCGAAAAGGTGGTCGCAAACTTCGGTAGTCGTGATGTCGAGGATGCCGCCGATGAGGCCATCGTCGAGAAGTTTCTCCATCGCCTGGCCGCCGGTGCCGGTGGCGTGGAACACCAGACAATCGAAGCGAGGAGAAAGCAATCCCACGATCTGCTGCACGCACGGCGTGGTGACCCCGAACATGGTCAGCCCCAGGGCCGGGCGTTCCTGTGCGGGTGGCGGAAGTGGATGCAGCATCATGCCGGCGAGGGCGTTCGCGGCGTTTCCCAGGACGCGGCGTGAAATCCGGTTCAGGCCCGCAACGTCGGTGACGGAGTAGACCATGGTGATGTCGGAAGAGCCGACATATCCCGCCACATTTCCCGAAGCCATGGTCGAGACCATGACCTTGGGGACGCCGATGGGAAGGGCGCGCATGGCGCGTGCGACCACAGCGGAGCCGCCCGAGCCGCCAACACCCAGCAATCCGCCGAGGTCGTCCCGCGTCTTGACGAAGCGCTCGAACGCGTCGGTCATCGCTGCGATGGCGGCTCCGCGGTCGCCGCAGAAGACGGCTTGGGCGCCTTGGGGATGATTTGCTGCGATCTCGGCTGCTGAGATCTGCCGGCGGGCGGCGGGTGGCTGGAGAGCCGGAGTGGACGGTGTCTTCGTCGAAAGATCGGCTACAGTGACGGGCAGTCCGGCGGCTTCGAGCAATGCGGAAACATACTCTGCTTCGTCGAGTTTGGTGTCGAGAGTTGCGGCCACCCAGGCGCGCTTTTGCGTGGACATGCGATCCACTCCGCGGGAAAACTACCAAGTCCGAGGAGATTGTTCAATCAGGAAAGAAACGCTCCAGGCCGAGGCTCTTGGTTACAGCGCGGGAACCTGGCGGGCCGTCTGCGTGGCCGTCGCTGGGATGGGCTGATAGTCGCGGTGGACGATGTCGACGATGGTGCGGCCCACGATGCGGGCCCTGGCTTCCGAGTGCATGTGGATGGGCAAGGTGAACGACTGCACCTCGGCAAAGTCCTGCAGGAATTCAATCTGCTTCACGAAGAACGAAGGCGATTTCACGACACTGCCTTCGGCGCGCACCAGCGCTCCGGTGTGGGCGTCGAGGTAAATGCGGCCCTTGAAGAGTCCGGGGCGCTTCTTGTGCGGCTTGACCTGGTAGACGTGCACCAGGCGGTCCTGCACATGGCCTGCGCCTTTGTAGCTGAACTTGTAGTTGGCCATGCTGATAGCGGTCAGCGCTGGATCGTCTTTCTGTACGTGGTCGACTTCGGACTGCAGCAGACGCGTGATGACGTTGCTCTTCACAAAACCGTCGCCCGTGAAGTGCACGGGCGTGAACTGCAGAGTGTGGGGCGCCTCGAATTTGCGCTGCAGCTCGAATTCTCCCTGCTGGGAGGTTTCGGGGAGTTCCGCGCGAATTACGGTAACGGCGGAATAGGCGGCGAGTTGGGCAGACTGCTGAGCGGTCCGGTACTCGTAGGTCGCCAGCGCAAGTTCAGGGGACATCAGGGGCAGAGCGGGAGTCGAATTCAGCACAGCAGTCGACTGACCGTCAGCGGCAAGCAGGAGGGCCGGCGCTTCCCCAGGGGGCGCCGTCGAGACGACGGACCCACTTGCGGGAAACATCGCCTGTGCAAAAACCCCTCTCGGCCAACAAAACCCGAGGAGAAGAACTATGAGAGTAGCGCGTCGCATCAATAAAATTGATTACTACTTTATATAGGATTCAGCTGGTTCTGAAAAGTAGCAAAAAGAAATAACTGCCTCTAAAAGTGACGTTGCGGATCGTTTTCGTGAATACCTTGAATCTGCGAGGGTTGTGGACCGGCGGCCATGCGCATGAACAAGTTCACCAACTGATAACTGTCAACCGACGGTGGCGAGCGCTCCATAAGGTTCGATTGCGCAAGCGCAGCGAGCCGGATACCATTCCAGCACTCATGTCTGAAGTGATGACCAAACCCGAGCCCACCACCAAGGTCCCCTCTCGCGGCGATGCTTCCGCGATGGAAGTGTTCGCCGTGTATGGCGTCGAGCCGGAAGTCCAGGCCTATGCCATGGCCAAGTATTCGCGTTCGGCGCTTTCCATGAAAGAGTCGCTGAAGGAAATCACGGCGCAAAAGGCCGAGAAATTTCTCAATACCTTCTACTTTCAATATGGCCACCGTTCGATTGCCGACCTGGCGCACATCGCGCTGGCCGTCGAGAAGCTTTCCATCCTGGCGGCCATCGCGGTGGCTGACGAGCAGCGCTGGGACGGCCAGGAACGGTCCACCCGCTACCAGGACTTCAAGAAGAGCGGATACTACGTTCCGCAGTTTGGCGGCGACGAGCAAGCGCGGGCTCTCTATCGCAATACGATGGATGGGCTGTTCGAGGTGTACGACGCGCTCTCGCAGCGCATGTACCAGTACCTCGCCGAGATGACGCCGCGCCCCGATGACATGAAGCCGGAGGCCTATGAGCGGACGGTGAAGGCACGGGCCTTCGACATCTCGCGCTACCTGCTGCCTCTGGGGGCGAACACGTCGCTAGGCGAGATCGTGAACGCGCGGACGCTGGAGTCCCAGGTCTCGCACCTGCTGTCCAGCACTCACCGAGAGGTTCGTCACCTGGGCGAGTTGCTCAAGAACGCGGCGCTTTCCCCAGCCTACAACGTCAACCAGGAAACGCTCGAAGCGTTGGTGGGCGAGATCCGTGCCATGTCGGCAGAACTGGGCGCGAAGGCGGAACGGGAATTGTTGCGCGAAGTCCGGGTAGCGCCGACCCTGGTGAAGTACGCGGATCCGAGCGCGTATGAGATCGAGACGCGCCGCGCCCTGCAGCAGGCCGCGGTCGAGTTGATGGGACGAACTCAGGTGGCGCCCTCAAAGCTGGTCGATTTGCTGGACGAAGAGCCGATGGAAGTCGAGCTGGCGACCACGCTGCTCTACGAGCACTGCCACTATCCGTACCGGCAGATCCGGCAGGCGATCCAGGCGACGGGAGAGAAGATGCGCCGCGAGATCATCGATCTCGGCCTGCAACACCGAGGCAGGCACGATGAGATGCTGCGGGCTTATTGTGCGGGGCAGCAGTTCCGTTTCGACATTCTCATGGACATTGGCGGCTTCCGCGACATGCATCGCCACCGCCGTTGCGTGCAGATTGGCCAGGGATTCACCACCAAGCACGGATACGATTTGCCGCCGGAGCTCGAAGCGGCGGGGGCGCGCCAGGGCTATGAGGCCGCGATGAAGCACGCGGCAGCCGCTGTCGACCAGCTCACCCGCCGGCCGGGCGACGAGACGGCGGAGAACGCCCAGTACACCATCCCGCTCGGTTACCGCAAGCGCACGTTGTTCAAAATGGACTTCGCCGAGGTGGTGTACATCTCGGAATTGCGCACCGGGCCGGCGGGCCACATCTCGTACCGCAGCGTGGCGTACGCGATGTATGAGGCGGTGGCACGCAAGTACCCGGCACTGGGGAAATATTTCCGGGTGCAGGATGTGAGGGAGCCGGTGGACCTGCTGAAACGATAGGCAGGACAGGCTTGTCGCCGGGCTCGCGCCCGGGTTGATAATGGGTCAAGCGACCCATGGCGCAGCTTCCCTATCGATTGCGTGGTATTGCCCTTGGGCTGGTCGTAGTCCTGGCGCTGATCTTCCGGTTTGCCCCGCCCCCAATCACCGACATCGTCCGCAGCATCGCGAACTTCTGGACGGTTGGTCTGATCCTAGCAACCGTCGGAACGCTGCTCTGGTTTGTCTACTGGGTCTACCTCCGAAAGTTATTGCGGGTGCGGCGGATCGCCAACCTCCGGCTCCGGCGGATGCTCGAGGAACGGGAATCCGACCCTTCTGATTCCCCCCTAGGTGACTAGCGTAACGGCCATTCCTGTGATTGGCAGAGATATTCCTCAGTCCACATTTTAAGATCGATTTTCCGCCTTCAGCCGCGGCATTGCAGCACGGTTCGCGCCAGGGCAAATTGAGTGGGATGTCGGGGTTTGGGTTATGGCAGGAAGCGTTGACACTACCTTCGAAGTTCTGGTTACCGATGGCCACACGCGAGCCGGACTCGCGGTGGCGCGCTCGCTGGCTCGGCGTGGAGTTCGACTGCTGGTGCTGGTGGCCGAGCCGGGCTGCCCGGCGGTGCACTCCAGCCTGCTGAAGGACGTGGTGGTGGCTCCGTCGCCGGCAAAAGAACCGGCGGCCTTCATCGACTTCACCCTGCAAGCGATCGCGAAACACAAGATCGAGTTGGCGATCCCCATCACTGACCAGGCGCTGCTGCTGTTCGACCAGCACCGCGAACGTCTGGAGAGCCTCACGAAAGTGGCAATGGCCAAGCCGGAGGCGTTGCGCTCCGCCCTCGACAAACGCATCAACCTTGAGTTGGCCACGAAGCTGGGGGTTCCCTGCGCGCGGCAGTTCGATTTGACGAGTCTGGATCAGATTCCGGAAATGATCGCGACGCTGGGCTTCCCGATCGTGCTAAAGCGCCCGGGCGATCCCGTAGACAAGACCATGCCGGCGTTTTCGTTCCGGGTGCTGTATGCGCACAACGAGGAGCAGTTGCGCGGCTTTATCGCCGCGCACTGCGGTCACGGCGAGTACCCGCTGTTCCAGGAGTGCGCGACCGGTGAGATTCACAACGTGTGCTGCTTCGCCACCGATGGTGAAGTGTTGTCGGCCCACGAGTATCGATCGATTCGGCGTCTGGAAGGAGCGGGCGTCTTGCGCGAGATCATCGAGCCCAGTCCCGATCTGTTGCAGTACGCCCGCGATCTGCTCGGCGCTTTGCGCTGGGACGGCGTGGCTCACCTCGGCTTCTTCGTCGACCAGGCTCGGAACAAAGTCTGGTACATGGAGACGAACGGGCGCTTCTGGGCGTCGATCCAGGGGTCGGTGCACGCGGGCTGGGATTTTCCCTACTGGACGTACGACTATTTTCTGCACGGTCGGCGCCCCCAGCCGGGACCGATTGAAGTCGGAAGCTTGACCTGCTGGCATCTCGGGGACTTGAAGGCGTTGCTGAATTTCTGGCGCGGCGGGGACATTCCGGCCACCGGCACAAATCCCAGCAAGCCGGAGGCGACGCTGCAGTATCTGAGCGGTTTTTCGCCGAAGATCCACTCGGATCTGTTTGCCTGGGACGATCCCATCCCGGCTGTCTGCGAGTATTGGTACCTGCGTAAACAGCTATGGGGAATGCTACGGCGCAAGCTGGGAGCTGTTAAGGCAGCGCCCGCCACGCCTGGCACGCAGGTCGTGAGGATCTCCGGCCTTGAGCAAACCCTTTTACGCAAGCACGAGGAACGGACGTCCAAGAGCGACCGCGAGCAAAAGACACGGTAAGGAGCGGCGCTCCGCCTTACTCCACGTCACGCCAGTTCGGTCCAACGCTAAGGTCCACCACCAGCGGAACAGCCAGGGGGTGGACTTTTTCCATCTGCTCGCGCACCAACGAGCGCATCACGTCCAATTCAGCTTCGGGAACTTCGAAAACCAATTCATCGTGAACCTGCAGGGTCATCCGTGACTTGAGGTCGCGCTCGGCAATCGCGGCGTCGATGCGGATCATAGCCACCTTGATGAGATCGGCGGCCGTTCCCTGGAGGGGAGTGTTGACGGCAGTGCGTTCGGCGAAGCCGCGCTGATTCGGGTTTCGGCTGTGGATGTCGGGGATGGGCCGCACGCGCCCGAACAGCGTTTTGACTTTGCCGTCGCGGCGGGTCTCGTCGAGGGTCTTGTCGATGAAGGCGCGTACGCCCTTGTATCTCAAGAAGTAGGCGTTGATGAACTGCCGGGCTTCCGCGGGCTCGATGCCGAGCTGCTGCGAAAGGCCGAAGGCCGACAGACCATAGACGATTCCGAAATTCACCACCTTGGCCTGGCGGCGATGGTCGGGCGTCACCATGAGCGGCGGGACGCCAAAGACCTGGGACGCGGTGAGGGTATGAATGTCGTCGCCGCGGCGGAAGGCCTCGACCAGCAGCGGGTCTTTCGAGTAATGCGCGAGCAGGCGAAGTTCGATCTGCGAATAGTCAGCGGCGAGCAACACGTGGCCGGGCTCGGCGGTAAAGGCGGCGCGAATCTCGCGGCCCAGTTCCGTGCGGATCGGAATGTTCTGCAGATTCGGGTTCGCAGACGACAGTCTGCCCGTGGCGGTGCCGGTCTGGTCGAAGGTGGTGTGCAGGCGGCCGGTCGCAGGACTGAGCTGCGCCGGTAGCGTGTCGACGTAGGTGGACTTGAGTTTGGAAAGCTGGCGGTACTCGAGCACCAGGCGAGGGACTGGGTGATCTTCAGCAAGGCCTTCGAGGACGTCGACCGCTGTGGAGATGGTCTTGCCTTTGCCGTATTTCACGGGCTTGGGCAGGTGGAGTTGGTTGAAGAGAACGTCGCCGAGTTTCTTGGGCGAATTGATGTTGAATTCGACGCCGGCGAGCCGATAAATTTCTTTGGCCTTGGCGTCGATCTCGCGCTCCAGGCGCGTGGACATTTTGGCGAGAGTGCCGGTATCGATCTTCACGCCGGCCATTTCCATGCGGGCGAGCACCGGAACGAGCGGCAGGTCGACGTCGTCGTAGAGCTGCGCCAGGCCGGCCTGCTCCACTTCGTGACGCAGCGTGGTGGCCAGACGCCCGGCGGTGTCGGCGGCTTCAGGAAGAGTCCCGGCGAGTTTCAGATTGAAGCTCCGCAAAGCCGCTTCCGCCAGACCATGCGAAGAATACGTGGGATTCAGCAGATAGGAGTAGAGCATCGAATCGTGCCGCACTCCGGACAGCCGAAGCCCCGAGGACGCTAGAGCGTGCATCGCCGCCTTGTAGTCGTGAACCGCCTTGGGCAGGTTGGCGTCCGACAAAACGGCCGCCAGGCGAACAACCGCTTCCGACGCAAGCGAAATGGTGGTCGCCGTTCCCGCAGCGCAGGAAACGGCGATCGTCCGCGCGGCCGGTGAAACTGCGGTTTGGGGCGCGTCGGCGCGCAGCGGTAACATGCGCTCCTCGGACTCGTCGTCTTCTTCGACTCGTTCTTCCTCACTCGCCGTCCGGAACGCCTCAACCGCGACCGCCAGCGACCCCCCAGCCGGAATTTCCCTGAGCAGCGCTTCCAACTCCGACCGCGAACTGGCTTCGGTGTAGCGCGCCTCGGTCACGTGGACCACCGGCAGAAGCTCTTTGAGCAGCGAAGTGAATTCGAGTTCGGCGAAGAGCTCGCGCAAGGCATCGATCTCGGGCTCGCCCGCTCTCATCGCCTCTAAGTCGAGCGCCACGGGCACGTGGGTGTCGATCGTCACCATGCGCTTGCTGAACAGGACCGTGTCGCGATTGTGCAGCAGGGACTCGCGATAGGTTTTCTTCTCGACTTCCGCGGCCTGGTCCAGCGCCTGCTCGACGGTGCCAAAGCGCTTGATGAGTTCGACGGACCCCTTGTCGCCGATGCCCGGCGCGCCTGGAATGTTGTCGACCGAGTCTCCGCGGAGGGCCATCACGTCGACCACGCGTTCGGGAGGGACGCCGAGGATTTCTTCCACCTTGGCCGCGTCCGCGATGAGATTGTCCTTCGGCGGGTTCAGCACGAGGATCTTGTCCGTGACCAGTTGCAGCATATCCTTATCGCTCGAGACCACGAAGACGGGGTGGGATTGCTCGGCGGCCTGGCGCGCGAGGGTGCCGATAAGGTCGTCGGCCTCAAAGCCTTGCTGCTCGAGAATTGGAATCCGGTAGGCCTCGAGCGCCCGCCGGATGTGGGGCACCTGCTGGACCAGGTCTTCGGGCATCTCGGAGCGGTTGGCTTTGTAGCCGTGGTATTGGATTTCCTGGAACGTTTGCGTTTTGACGTCGAATTTCCGCACGGTCGTGACCGCTTCAGCTTCCTGATCGCGGAAAGTGGGACCACCCACGTCGAAGACCGCGGCCAGATACTCGGGCGAAAAGTCTTCGCGCAGTTTGCGCAGCATGTTGACGAAGACATAGGTGGCGGCAGTGGGGACACCGGTCTTGGTCGACATGGGACGCTGCCGCGCCATGGCATGATAGGCGCGGAAGATGAACGACATGGTGTCGATCAGGAAGACCCGGCCCTTGCCGTCGAGGGAGGGGGCGCTCGGCGACGGCTCGAACGCTACGTCGGATTTTTTCGCCGGGGCTGCTTTTCTCGGGGACAAGGGGTCAGTTTAGCAGGGGTTGGAGCCGGGGATCCGTGCGCGACATTCGAGCGCGCCCATAAGATCGAGAGCCGGTTGAAAAAATCGTTTCCAGCCAGTGCTGCCGCAGTCGAACCCGGGGGTCCCCTCGGCGCGCTCGGGGCAAGCTCTTCAGACTTCGTTGGGCTGGCGCCTCACCCCGCTCAAGATAACAGCTTGCACTCAACTTGGGCCCGGCGCTGTCTCGCAGTGAGCGCCTCAGTACCCGAACGTCAGGCTGAAATCCGCTTCCACGTATTTGAGGGCGGCGCCGCCGGGGGCGTTGCGGAAGATGATGTAGTACTTCACCGGCTCAGCTTGCGTCGGAGGAAGCAGGAACTCGACTTCATGATCGTGCGTGGGGTCGACGGTGTACATGGCGGTCCCCTCCCCATGACCCTGCGAGAAATCGGCAAACTGGTCGGGGTTCATGAGGATGAAGTCGATGTCCGCGCTGTCATCGCTGATGCTATCTTCGCCCGAGCGCTTGATGAACGATTTGAAGGTGCCGTGCAATCGCGGAATTACAGTGTGGACCGGCACCTCAAACGCAAATTGAGCGAATTTCTTCACGGAAAAAGTCTTGTGCAGGAAGTTGATCGGCTTCTTTCGAGTGGAGTCTACGTGATCGAGTGAATTCACTGCTTCCCGGGGCTGCTGTTTCGAGCAGCCGGCGAGCAAGAGGAGCAGTGCCATTCCAAGCCGTATCGGTCTTCGTCGCATCTCAGTTTCTCGACACTCCTCACCGGAGCTGTGGCTGCGGCGTGACGAAGGAAGCCAACCGGCCTGCGCGTCAAGCCCTCTGTTTGGGTTTCCCGTATTCGCTAGTGTAGTGCAGTTTGATTTCGCCGCAGGTGCCCTGTTCCGGCGAGTACACGACGCAGGTGTCGAAGGGGCGCGAATACACGTGCAAGCTCACAGCGCGCTTGCGGAACTCCTTGGGATTCACCACGCGATGCACCGGCTCCAGCGGGTCAACCGCGCAGGGATGGGCCGGATTCATCTCGACCGTGTCGGCCGGCTTCAGTTCGCACTTTCCTTTTTCGATGTCCTGGAAGACGAGCCGGAAATTCTCCACCTGCAGGCGGCCGATGGGGACGGCCATCCAGCAGTTCTGGTCGCGATGGTTGTGAACGGAACTGGCCTGGCCGCTCTCCCAGCAGATCGCAATCAGTTCGTATAACGGTGTCTTGTCGATGAGGTTGCGGGTGTAGTGCTGCCGATCCCAGCTCAGGAACGGGGTAAGCGTGGGGGGAGCCACGTGGGTGGCGGTGAGAAAGTCCACGATCTCCTGCGTGTGCTCGAAGGCGGACTCGGGAAATTCGCGCAGTTCGTGCACGAAATCCTGGAGGGCAAGCTCTTTCTGGACGGCTTGAGGACTCATGACGGATCCGGAAAATTATATGCGCAGACCGGGGGAGAGGGTAGGTGTAACCAAGGGGTGTAGATGCTCCAAGATAATGTCACCCCATAACTGCAACGAGATTCTGTCACCCTGGCAGGATGGTGACGATGAGTCAGAAAGAGCTGCAACGAGTGAAAGTGATGGAAAATGCGGCGGGCGGGAG
>Ga0210408_10000096_pt1 | contig 137925 bp, 126 predicted proteins | sample IncBWH4MmetaG_FD_155471 | JGI IMG/M metagenome (GOLD analysis project Ga0210408, IMG submission 155471) | Forest soil microbial communities from Barre Woods Harvard Forest LTER site, Petersham, Massachusetts, United States - Inc-BW-H-4-M | ecosystem: Environmental > Terrestrial > Soil >... | reverse complement strand
GGCGGCCTGACTTCCGTTGCCTGCCGGACCTACTGCAGCGCAGGAGTAGTCAGTGGTGGAGGAAGGTTGGATGCTGGTTGAGCCCGATTGATTCGCTGTTACATATCCGATGGTGTTGATGTGCATACTGGTTGCGTTGGTGGAGGACCAATGGATGGTGGTGGAAGAGCCATACGGAAGTGGGTTTGTATCAAAAGTAATCGTGCAGCTCGCTGCTTTGGGGACGTACGTGATGACGATGAGGCCGGGGGCGCCGTTACCGCCATCGGGATTATCGCTTCCCGCGCCACCGCCACCTCCGCCACCGCCATAATAACCACCGGCACCCGAATCAGAGTATGGAGAATAATAATCGTGAAGTGCATAATAATCACCACCGCCTCCGCCTCCGCCCGCGCCATATGATCCCCATTCCGCGCCATTACTACCTGCCGATCCGTATCCGTTCCCGTTGCCGCCTGCGCCGCCTGCGCCGCCCCATCCCCAATCGCCGGCGCCGCCGTTGGTACCGTAGATATCATTGGCGTCGGTGCCGGGTACTCCACCGTTGGAATTGTTCGGCCCCGCGGCTCCGCCACCTCCGCCACCTCCGCTGTCTGCGAGATATCCCGCGGTATATTTTCCATTCGCAGCGCCGCCGTTGCCGCCGGAATATCGAACATTGCCCACACCTTGGCTTGCTGCTCCGCCCACACCGCCATACTCAGTCGAATATCCGTTATATGCACCGAGACCGCCGAGGCCGCCTTTTGCACAGACCGAAGAGCCTCCGCAACTTGCGCCGTTGAAATAGGTATCGCCGCCGTTATAACCGACAGGGTTCGCGCCACCGGCGGGGCCACCAGTGCCAACGCTATAACTAACCGAAGCACCGAGCGTCAGAGAAACGTTGTTGCTTTTTGAATACGCACCGCCACCGCCACCGCCGCGACCATTCCAGCCGCCGCCCGCGCCGCCGCCAATAACTTCGATCGAATTATTCGAATTGTTCCAGTCGATCGGAACCGTCCACGTTGAGCCGGAAGTAAGAAAAATTTGCGTGCTTGCAAGCGCGAGCTGTGGGAGAAACAGGAGGGCAAGAAATATGATCGAGCGACGCATTCACTCTATTGTAAACCCGATATGCACAACACCGCGTTTTGCATGTGCAAAACGCGGTGTGTGTTCTCGATTGTCTATTTGCCTAACGCGACGAGAAGTTTCTGCAACACGGCTTCGAGTGCGGTGAGCGCGTTTGCAAGCTGAGCATTTTTGTCTGCCGCGCTTGCGCCGCCGCCCGGATTACCGCCGGGATCCTGGTAGAACTGGTAGTCTTGTTCTACCGAGCATGAACTATAACCGTACGATCCGCTGAGTGATCCATTGGTGCAGGAGCGTTGTTCGGACTGACATGTCTGATAGAACGCTACCGAGGGGGATTGGTATGCCGTGACCGATGATCCGCTCGAAATTCCTTGACCGTTGAAACTGCATGATGCGGGTGGCGGAGGTGGAGGCGGTGGAGGTGGCGGAGGTGGCGGAGGTGGGTTCGTTGCCGCATACACTGCAAAGATGCTACTGCGTCCGATCTCCGTCAGATGGCCTTGGTAGTAGACCACTTGGTAGCTACCAGCGGTGGGAGCCGGTAGTGTTTTGCTTCCGCTTGCAGTGCCGCCTGTGTAAAACCATGTCACATTCTGATTGCCACCCTGCCAGAAGGAACCTTGCGGGGCGAGGCCAATCCAATCGGTCGATTGCATACCACTCGCATTCCAACTGATGGTGATCGTATCGCCCGTGTGATACGAAGTCTTGTCGATGGAAACTGTGGCTGCCGGAGACGGGGTCGGGGATGTGCCGGTTCCGGTGCGTGTTTGGCTCAGACCGTTTGCAGGAAGACCCGGCACGCCGTAGCCGTTGGTCCAATCGAGATCTGTGGGGGCAGAAGTCCCGTTATCATTCGGAGACCAGACCACGTCGGTTGTCATCATCGCAACTTGGTCGAGCGGTTTTCCGTTTACCGATACTTTATCCGGCGAGGTTCCATCACCGAGAAGAGTTGTCGTGAGAGCTGGATTCGCAGCTCCTGTAGTTGTAACCGTTCCCTGGAGTTGGAAGTAGTAGGTTGCCCCGGCGGGAATTTCCACGGGATTAGAATAATTGTTCATCGTCCAATTCGTGCCCGTGTTATCCGTACCAAAATTCCCGTTCACCAAGCCGCCCGGAAATTGTGAGGTCGGTTGGGAGAATGCGGAATCCGTATACGCATAGAGTTTCAGATTCGAGACTTGCGCGCCGCTGCCGTTTGTTTTGAACCACTGTCTGTTGTAGCCGATCGATCCGGAAGGGCTTGCGGTTACGGAAAACCGCATGAGCCGACCGTCGGCGAGTCCGTCGGTAGGAAGCGATATGAGGCTCACGATCGGATACGATTTGAAGATGCGCGCGCCGGCAGTATTGGTCGACCCGGTTGCGTTGATCGTCAATCCCGAATTGGATCCGGTGCCTTGAGCATTTGCGAAGTCGACTTGCACTAGATCGCCCGGCGTGCCTGCTTGCGCTATGCCGATACCGGCAATGTCTGCTTTCACGGTAAGGCGGAGCCCGACACCGGAGCCTCCGGTGCCGATGGTGACGGGTGTCGAAAGCGTCGACGTAGCGTACGTGTTGGTGCCGGTAAAGATTGCAGTGCCGACAAGTGTCGAGCCCGCGTACAGATACACTTGCGTGAGGTCGGATGGTTTGCCGCTCGTGAGTTTCAATCCCAACCTATTCAACGTGACTGATTCTCCGGAAGCTGCGATATCCATGACACCGAGCGTGACGCCCGTCGTGCCGCCCGCGACGATCTGATATGAGGGGCTCGACGCATCGAGGGAAACAGTGAGTCCCGATGTTGTGGTGTCGGGCACACAATGCATGTGAGGTATCGCACAATTGTTGGGATCGTATGTCGTTGGATCGGGAACAGAGTGCTGCCCAAGAGGACACAGTGGCATCTGATAGAGCGGACAGCCGATGACCGGGGTCGTAGTGATCGTGATTGGTCCGGCCTGACCGACGACGTACCCACCCTTCTGCGGATCGTACACGTCGACTCGCACGTAGTATTGGCCAGATGTTACCGTGTCGCCAAAAAGTCCCTGGGGCGTGACGTTCCATTGTTCATAGGGTGGGAACGAAGGGTCTGCGCGCAGGATTCGAATGGTTGGCGTCACAGCTGGATTTGCGCCGTAAGGGAAAAGTTCGATGCCTGTTTGGTAATTGGGATCAACACCGAGATGCCGGGAGGTCGACCATGAAATACCGATGGCATCACCGGTGGAGAACGTTGTTTTACCTTGTCCGGTGGGGTCAGAAAGTTGCACCGTTACGGTTGCATCCCCATGGCGTTGGGCGAGGAGCTGACTAAGAATCTGGATGAGCAACTGAATCTCTTGTTGTAAGCACTGTACGGTGGGATTTGACGAACAGTCCGGTGGCAGTGTCACTTGCGCCGAAACGATGAGCGGAGCAACGAGTAACGAGAGTCCGGCTGCCGTAAACGCGATTTTTTTAAGCATGAGAATTGCCCCTAGGAGTAATGAAACAATTGTGACACACGACGCCGAGCGAAATTATCGACGTGGGGATAGCATTACTCCTGACCATTCACTTACCTAATGCGCCGAGAAGTTTCTGGAGCAGGGACTCGAGCGCGGTGAGCGCATTGGCGAGATTTATATTCGCATCCGACGCGCTTGCCGTTGTCGCTGGCGTGTAGGTGATGACGATGAGACCGTTTCCTCCGATACCATATCCGCCACGTCCACCGCCACCGCCACCGCCACCATAGTTGCCTCCCGTGCCGCCATTTACAGTAGTAGAACAATCATCGGAACCACCGCCACCGCCACCGCCTGAGCCGTGAGAAGCATCGAACTCCGTACCATTCCCGCCCGATTGTGCCTGTGATTCGCCAAAATATGAGAACCGACCGCCGTAGCCGCCAGCGTTGTCATCGCCAATTCCACCGCTTGATCCGCCCGATCCCGGAACGTCACATTTGCCAGTGCTCGCGTCGCCACTGCTCACGCCGTATCCGTGAGGACCTGCTGCACCGCCACCACCGGAGCCATCAGCCAGTCCGTCTACATTGTCTCCAGCAGAACCGCCGCCGTATTTAATACTGCCAACACCTCCCGAAACTGCGCCGCCTTGACCGCCCGCGTGATCTGCGCCGCCCTGGCCGCCTTTGGCACACGCCGAAGATCCCGCGCAATTCGTACCGTTGAAATACGTGTCGCCCCCGTTAGCGCCGGTGCCAGTGCCTGCCGCCCCAACGTTTATTGCAACTGAAGCACCAGCTGTAAGAGCAACATTTGTCGATTTTGAATACGCACCTCCGCCACCGCCGCGGCGGCCATTGCCACCGCCGCCACCGCCCGCTCCGATGACCTCAATAGAGTTATTCGCGTTGTTCCAATTTGAAGGTACGGTCCAGCTTGATCCGGAAGTCAGATAAATCCTAACTGGCACACTGGATGGCGGTTGCGGATGCGAGACGATGGTTCCGCTTCCGGTGCGCGTTTGCGAGATGCCGTTCACGAGCAGAGCCGTTACGCCATATCCGTTTGTCCAATCAGAATCAGAGAAAGCTGAAGTTGTGAAATCGTTTGGTGACCAAAGTACGTACTGGGCACCTGTAAGAGCAGGGATGGTCCCCATTCCCGCAAAAGAGCTCGCTCCGCCGAGTGTCGTAGTGAGTGCAGCTGCACCGTTCACAACGCCCGTACCTTTGGTAGAGTCGCGTAGTTCAAAATAGTAGGTTGTTCCAGCAGGAATCTCAAGTGGTTTGGGGAATGTAAGTATGCCACCGGGAGCGGCATTATTGATCGCAAGACCATTGATCGCGCTCGCGTCGTGGCAGTCAGAGCTGGTGCAGTACGATACTGGTGACTGGTACGTCGAGTCCGTATACGCATGGAGATCGACCTGCGCGTTGGTATTCTGGGCCAACCCAGAGACGCTCACCTGAATTTGCGCAAGACCGATTGTCCCCTGCGGACTCGCAGTGATCGAAAAGCGCATGAGCCGACCGTCGGCAAGTCCGTCGGTAGGAAGCGATATGAGGCTCACGATCGGATACGATTTGAAGATGCGCACGCCGGCGACATCTATGGTGCCCGTGTTGCCACTTAACGCAACTATCGTTCCAGAACTTGCGCCAGTGCCTTGTGTTGTGGAGGTATTCGGACTCAGCTGAACGAGGTCACCGGGAGTTGCCGACCCACCGATTCCAATGGAGCCAATGTCACCCTTCACGATAATGTTTGCATCGTTGTCGCGCGGAATATTTAATGGCGTCGAGAGAGTGGAGATGACCGTCAGGTTGGTCCCCGTAAAGACCATCGTGCCTAAAAGAGTGCCCGTATTGTTGTAGAGATAGACTTGATTGAGGTCACCCGTTTTTCCACTGTTAAGGGCAAGTCCGACCTTCGTGAGATTAATGCCTTCCCCGCTCGCATGGTATTTGAACACACCGAGCACGACGCCGGTCGATCCGCCTGCAACGACTTGATAGCTCGGACTCGATACGTCGGTTGAGACGGTGAGGGTGGCCGTTTGGGGAGTCGAGCTGCCGACCGTGATCATCGTCGTGCCAATTGGATTACCTTGGCACTGTAGTGGGCTCCCAGGCGGGGGGTACGCGCACGAGTTTGGTTTATAGATAGCTGCCGTGTAAGTACCCGGGGTAGTATATATATGATTGAGATTACACTGACCGACAGAACATGGACCTGCACCATACCCATCTCCAAAGCTAATGTCGAATGAAAGATTACCTTGAACAGCAAACATAACCTGCAGCGGCGCTTGGCCGTAAGTTGGTGTCGCAGAAAAAGCGGGATTCGGATTGTGCCCACGCAACGCAAGCAGCTGCGTGAGAATCTGAATGAGCAACTGAATCTCTTGCTGCAAACACGTGACCGTGGGGTTTGAGGAACAGTCTGGAGGTAATGTTACTTGCGCCGAGGCGATGAGTGGAGAAACGAGTAACGAGAGTCCGACTGCCGTAAATGCGATTTTTTTAAGCATGTGAGTGGCCCCTAGAAGTAATGTCTACAGAGTGACACACTTTCGGGATTTTTTTCTGTGTTGTGGGGATAGCGTGCTATTCTGGGAATATGTCAGGAGGTCCGGAAAAACCGAAAAGTGAGATTATTCCGGTCACAGACCATACTGAACTTGAGAAGAAAGCACGTATAAGAAGAGGCTTCGAGGATGCAAAGCGGGCTTTTGACACCGCTCTTGATGGACGTGGAGCGCTTTTGCCGAACATTACTGAAGAGCAAAGGACTTGGCTTTCAAGTGCACGTGCTGAAATTGATCAACTTTCGAGAGACGTTATGTCGAACCCGCTTGAGAGGGATGCGTCCGAGAGTGCGGCACGTGTTATGCGCCAAATCAAGATCGATCTCCTACCATACCTTTCCGATAAACAATTTGAGGAAATATTTGGATCAGATAAGGTGTGACCATTTCCTCGAAGCAACAATTTCCTCCTGCACATTGCGCGAGACGATTGCACAGTGGCTGAACTCGAGATTCGAGACAGCGATTATCTTAGATTATCGAGGAAGAGCTGCCGATCTGCCGAGCTCGCGGCGTTCAAGTATTGTTGGAACACTGCGTAATCCATTTGCTCAAACGTATTGAGCTTGTCATCCTCCAGATACACACGCGAGCCGCCCGGCGTGTCGAGAATGATGATGCAGCCGATATCGCGCCCCTTATACGTAGGAAGCAGCCGGCCCAGGAAATTTTTGTCCTGAATGTATTGGAATTCGAGCGCGCGGATGTGCACGTCTTTATAGTTATATTGACTGATCAACGAGAGAACATCGGGCCGCTGAAGCACGGTTATCTTGCCTTCGTTTTCCACCGGATATCCGACGCCCGTAAGATGACAGAAAAGATTCGCTTGGGCCGGATCGACCGGAACGGTCGTCGGCACATTCGGCATGACAACCATGCCAGAAGGATAAATGGTGCGGGTGACATAGGCCTGAATCGGCTGCGAACAGGTATAGAAACCGCCGTCGGCATAATAGCCGCTCACCGTTTCAATCGTTGTTTGTGTTGGATACTGCGGGATCATTGAGCCGACCGTCACGTTCGCACTCGTCTGCGCGGAGCCTGCATTGTTCGACACTGTAAAGGTTGGTGTAAAGGTGCCGTTCCTTTGATACGTATGAGTGAACGATCCGCTAACGTTCACTATGGATGCCATGTTCGTCGTCGCATAGGGCAGTCCATACGACTCGTCTCCCCATACTACTGTGTAACTAAGTTGCGTGCCTGCCGACGTTGATGCGTGCACCGTCCACGTTCCTTGCTGCCCCACCTGGAGCGACGTTGGCGCATCGAGTCCGGTAATCGAGGGCGCGCCAGCCGCATTACCAGTAACGGTGATCGTAACTGTCCCGATCGTTTGATTTCTTCCGGGAATGCACGGCGCGCCGTCTGGACAGTTAACAGGAACAATTGTTGAAAGCGTTGCCGTATACGTTCCCACTGTTGTGTAGATATGTGAAGTCCATAGATAACTATTCCATGAACCGCCGCACCCTTGGCCAGTCGTCGGATTATACGGACACGTTGCAAGAAGTGGGTGTGGTGCGGGGGTCATCGAACCCGAAGTGCCGTCGCCGAAATCGATCGTATAGTTCCTACTTGAATCGGTAGGAGTATACGTGAAACTCACACCCAAAGGAGGAGCGCCGGACGTTGGCGACGCCGAAAAATTCCCACTCGAGTTCCCGGTTACCGTAACGGCCGCAGAAGCGACAGCGGTCCAATTGGTTGGCACGGGTTGGGTGCATGAAACAGTTGCGCCGTAGCACGCATTCGGCGCTTGCATGAGCAGTGCAGTGTAGGTACCAGCAGAAGTGTAGGTATGACTCGCGGTGGTGTAGGCACCACCAAGACCGTCGGATGTCTGCCCGTCGCCGAAGTCGATATCGTAGAAGTATTGACTCGACATTCCCGACGCACCGAAATTCACCGCAAGCGGTGCCTGGCCGGATGCGGGTGAGGCTGTGAGCGAAACTTGCGTGTTCCCGGTGACGTTGATTGTCACGATGCCGAGAACACTGCTAGGTCGTGCGGTACAGCCGTTCGTAGTGCAACCCGATACATCCTCTAGTTTCGCCGTGTACGTGCCGGGGTAAGTGTACGTATGTGAGGCAGAGCCATACACGCAATTGCCGTTCAGCGGACAGACCTGGCCTGATGCAAACGTCTGTAGCGAACCGGTCGTCCCGTCTCCAAAATCAACAGTATAATTTCCTCCGTAATTGCTCACCATCGCACTGAAATTCACTGCGAGCGGCGCCTGACCGGAAAGGGGTGTGGCGGTCAAGGATCCATTATGCTGCCAACGTGCCGCGAGAAGCTGTTGGAGAATCTGTGCGAGCTGCGCAACGAGGATTTGGAGCTGCGCGATAGTTGGGTTTGCGGGAATGCTCGGTAGCGAAATGATGTCTGCCGATACGGCAAGTGGAGTGATGAGTAAGCTGAGCCCGGCTGCCGCAAATGCGATTTTTTTAAGCATGTGAGTGGCCCCTAGGAGTAATAGACTCATTGTGGCATACCTTCTTACCGCGCCCCTCCTGAAATGGGGATACGGTGCGACCCCGCATAAAGCGGGGTCGCACATCCACAACATGGACAAGTTACTTTCGCGACGCGACAATCTCCTCCTGCACGTTGCGCGGAATGATCGCGTAGTGGCTGAATTCGAGGTTGGGGACGCCGCGGCTTTGCGTGATTGAATAGAAAAAAGTTGCGCTGAAAACTACTGAACAGTGAGGCTTGCTGAACAGCTGCCGGTCGCCCCGTTCGCATCGGTGACGTTGCGTGTATATAGGTATGTTCCGGGAGTCGCCCAGCTGCTCTGATAGGAGCCGTTGAGGCCTGTCGGACCGGGGCCAATGTCTGGCGTGCCACCGCGCGTTGCGACAAGCGTCATGGCCGTGGCATTCATGGAAGTCCACGTGTCTGTGAATGTCTGCCCGAGAGCAACGGTCGTAGGTGAAATCGTTTCAGTACAACTCGGCGCGGGTGGCGCCGACGCAGAGACGGTCAGCGTTGCAGTGCATGTGCCGGTACTGTTGGCACCGGCGGCTGTCCCCTGCACCGTAAACGTTTGCCCACTTTTCGCGTTAGGAAACGTACCCGAAGTCCCGAGTCGGCCCCACGTCGAGGTGGTGACAGATGATGCGTTTGTAGAAGACCAGGAAAACGTCGATGGCTGGCCCGGCTGGACAGTCGCAGGACTAAAGGACATTGAGCAGGTGGGCTGCGCGCTTGGTATAGATGGTATAGACGAGGATGTTCCGTTGAAAACGAATTGCGTCACTGTCTTCATCGGCGGTTCGACGTCGGTGGGCGCAAGTGCCGCAAGTGCCGCACGCTGGTAGCGTGGAATTCCCGCACTCGGACGATTCGTTGCATCGACGAGCGTCGAGCCGCGGAAGGTGCCGGTGTGCATGACGCCCGGGTCTGTTGCCGGGGTAATGAGGAACGAACCTTCCATCCAAAAATGATTTGCGTCGCGTGTTTCGTACACGGGCGCAGTATAGACTTTTATCGGGAAAGTCACGGTGTAGATACTATTGGGCGCAATCGCGGGTATCACAACGTAAGCGCCCGACCACGTCCAATTCGATATTGCAGTGTCCACGCCGCCTTGCCCACGCATCAACACTTTCACTTGCGATTTATCCGTCCAACTGGGGATGTGCACTTGGAGCGACGTGACTGGTCCAAGATTTTGCGTCGCATCTATCTCTACCCTTCCGCGATACGGCAAATCGCTCTTGATATCGAAGTACTGGCTTGGCCTGTTGAGAAGAAAATTCACTTGTGCGACTGAGCCGTTAATATCGACAATATGATTCCATACTTCATAGAGTCCACGCATCGCATTTGCCGGTCCATCGTTGTTGAACATCGCAGTGCCAACGCTATTATTTGGGATCGCAAATACGTGCGTAGCATCTGAGAAGAACATTCCTTTTACTTTTGAACCGATGTGGCTCGTGTCGTAGGTGCCGGTCGAGTTGTCGGGAATGTACGGCAAAACCGAGTCGTCTATTTGACCTTCTGCAAGCTGGTTGCGCGTCCAGCCTTCGACCTCATCGTAGTAATCTCCCGCGCCAAGCTCCGAGAGTTTGATGCCGACACGCGCCATGTCGCCCGCGGTCCCCATTTCACCGAAGTTCCCCACAAGGCCGGGTTGGAACTGCCGTTTCATAAATCCATACACTGAATTGGCGAAGGATATTTCAGCCGCTGCGAGTGCGTCGTTCGAGTTGGTCTGCAATCGAGCTTGCGCCTCGTCGAGCATGCCGAGCACTGACATAAGGTACGAGTGCGTGTGCCCGGCAAACATACCCGGCGATTGCGGATATTTGCTCGGATCGGGCGTAACCCAAAATATATTGTTGTTGTAGTTGCGAACGAAATTACTGAGGCTCTGACCGATCTGGTACGCAAGAGAACTGCCGCTGGCCAGATACCACTCCTCAAGCACGCGCAGCGCCTTGCCGTTTATGAACATATCGCTTCCGTATGAGCCGACATAGGTACCGAAACTGTCCAGGGAGGAATCTGGCGTGTTCCATATAGTCGAATATGAATTTCCCTGCGGATCTTTCACGCTGATGAGGTTGTCGTAGTGCATGAGCGCAAACTGATCGATGGCATTTTTCAGCGCAGCGGTCGGATGCTCTTGCCATTCTTTTGCGAGTGCCTCCATGGCAATCGTGCTTGGAGTGATAGCCGAGCTCGGATTGACAATCGGTACACCGAGCGCAGTGTTCACGTCGTAACTTAACATGTTCTCCATCATCGCGTACTGAGTCGAGAGCGTTCCTTGCGAGTCGTCACGGTCGAAACCGCTCATCTCTCGGGCGACCGCTATCGCCAGCATCACCTTCCCCCAATCGGCGGTGCCACTTATGAGGCACGGTCCCGGCTGTTCATTACAATACCCAGCACCCGAAAGATGTGCGGCGGAGAGTATCGCTCCCGTTGGCGCATCATACATAGTGGGATTGATCGTTTTTGTTGCGCCAGATATATACCAACCTGCGCGCTCGGCCAAGTCGAGCGTATCGGGCACCGTATCCGCATAAGTGATGCCATCGGGAAGCAGTGCGGCTTTGGAGGGAAAAACCGTCTTAGGATCAATGTCATATTCCGGATTAGGTGTGGGGATGGTCGTGCCTTGCGATACATTGATCGATGCGGACGTTCCTACCGGAACGGGCTTCGCCGTGTTATCCAATAGTGAGCGCAGAGAATTTTTATAGAGACCGATGCTGAACGTTCCCGATTTTACAAACGTGTGCGTAAAAGAAAACTGTTGCGGCGCGCACGTGTTTGCAAGCACGTCGATCTGGTGGGCCATGCCGTCGCCAAACGAAAACGTATAGGCGGATGCCGCGCAAGAACTTGACGCGTTGATCGTGCCCGTGAATGTAACCGCAAGCGGCGTCGCTCCGCTTGCCGGTGCGATCGCGAACGTGTCTCCGGTTGCTGACGATATCGTAGACGGCGTGTTCGTAGGAGCTAGGTTCGTCTGATTCGTCTGTTGTTGCTGCGTTTGTGTTGAAGTGTTTGAGTTTGTGTTGGAGTTGGAGTTTAAATTTTGCGTCGATGTTGCTGCAGAAGTAGTCGACTGGGAATACGTGGTGACGATCGGTGTTGAAGTAATGGGACTCGGTGGATAAAAATTCGAACTCTCGCCACCTACCGAAACTATTGCCGCAAGTGTCTTTGTGCCCGCAGATCCGTAGCCGGTCGTTTGCGGCGTGCCTGAGGAAACAATGCCCTGTTTCGCTTGGAATTTCTGTACTGCCGCTTCGGTCAGAGCACCAAAGTAGCCAGACGCGTTGCCGGCGGCGAGATACCCGAGAGCGATGAGTTTCTGCTGCAGTGCGGTGACATCGGTGCTGGACATGCCTTTGCTGAGCGTGCGCGTGATCGCGGGAGCGGAAATGGTAGACGAGGCTGTCGTAGCAGGAGCGGAAGAACATGAGAGCTTCATCATCGCGGCAGTCTTTGGGCCCACACTTCCCCATCCTGTCGTTGCGGGAGAGCCGCTCGAGACAATGCCATGCTCTTTCTGCCACTGTTTGACCGCAGTTTCGGTCGTAGGACCGAAGTATCCTGTGGGTGTGGGAAAATTTGTGTATTGGGAGAAGAGGAATTGTTGGAGTGAAATGACCGCGGGTCCTGTCGAACCGCGCGCGAGCGAAGGGCACGACGCGGCGGAGATGAGGATGGGAAATGCGAGTGCGAGGAAAGTGGCCGCGGCGAATACTTTTTTCACAGACTAAGTATAGCCGACGATCCACTTATGTGGGGCCGAGGTGGGGAAGTCTTTTTGACAAACCTTTATTTTCTAGAGGCAACTATTTCCTCTTGAACGTTTCTCGGGACGACCGAATAGTGAGAGAACTCCAGGTTGGGGACCCCTCTTCCCTCCGTCAAACTTCTCAGTTGCGTGGTGAAGCCGAACAATTCTGACAATGGAACTTTTGCGGTGATGACGCGCGCCTGTCCGCGCTCTCCCATCGCTTCGATCGCGCCGCGTTTGCTGTTGATCATGCCGGTTACGTCGCCCATGAATTTTTCCGGGACGACAACTTCCAATTTCATAATCGGCTCCAGAATGATCGGCTTTGCTTTTTGCATCGCTTCTTGCATCGCGTTGATGGCAGCGAGTTTGAACGCGATCTCCGATGAGTCCACGTCGTGCGCAGAGCCGTCGTAGAGCTCTACCGAAATATCCACCACCGGGAATCCGGCGAGTACGCCGCGATCCATCGCTTCTTTGAGACCCTTTTTCACCGGTTGGATAAATTCCTGCGGGATCACACCACCTTTGATGTTATTGATGAATTCGAAATGGTCTTCGCGCTCAACGTTGTTCTTCACTTTCTTTTCCGGATCCAGCGGTTCGAGCGGCTTGATGCGAATTTTCACGTGCCCGTACTGGCCGCGTCCACCGGTTTGCTTGATGTGTTTGTATTCCACATCGGCGGTGCCCTGAATGGTTTCGCGGTAGGCCACCTGCGGCTTCCCGGTCGTCGCCTGCACGCCGAATTCGCGCTTCATGCGATCGACGATGATTTCCAAGTGCAGCTCGCCCATGCCCGAGACGATGGTCTCGCCTGTTTCTACATCAGATTTGATGCGGAAGGTCGGGTCTTCGTCGGAGAGGCGCGAAAGTGCGATGCCCATTTTTTCCTGGTCGGCTTTTGTGTTCGGTTCGATACGCATGGAAACAACCGGCTCGGGAAAGACGATCGATTCGAGCGCGATTGGATGATCGGCGTCGCACAGCGTATGGCCGATTTTCACCTCTTTCATGCCAACTGCGGCGGCGATCTCACCCGCATAGACGGTCTTCACATCTTCGCGCTTGTCGGCTTGCAGTCGCACGATGCGGCCGACACGCTCTTTTTTGTTGTTGGCGGAGTCGTACACGGTTTCGCCCGCAGTGAATGTGCCGGAGTACACGCGGAAGAATGAGAGCTGCCCGACGAATGGATCGGTTTGGATTTTGAACACGAGCGCGGCAAACGGCGCCTCGTCTGATGCGGGGCGTGTTTCCTCGGCACCCGTGTCGGTGTTGTGGCCTTTTGCAGGCGGGACGTCGAGCGGGCTCGGAAGGTAGTCGACCACCGCATCCAAGACGAGTTGTACGCCCTTATTTTTGAGCGAGCTGCCGGTGAGTACGGGGAAAATTTTGTTGGCGATGACGCCTTTGCGAAGCGTCGCTTTGAGTACTTCGAGCGAAATTTCTTTTCCGTCGAGGAACTCCGACATGACGGCGTCGTCATTTTCGACAATGCGCTCGATGAGCTCGGCGCGATATTTTTCCGCGTCGGCTTTGAGATCGGCGGGAATTTCTCCCACAACGACATTCTTGCCCATCTCACCTTCAAAGTGGTACGACTTCATGTGCAACAAATCGATCACGCCTTCGAATTTATCTTCGAGTCCGATCGGAATCTGCAAACGAACTGCTTTGTTGGAAAGCCGATCGAGGATGGACGCGTAGGATTTCTCGAACGATGCGCCGGTGCGATCCAATTTATTGATGTAGCAAATGCGCGGCACTTCGGCTTCTTCGGCGTAGCGCCAGTTAGTCTCACTTTGCGGCTCCACGCCGGCAACGCCGTCGAATACGACAACCGCGCCGTCGAGTACGCGCATCGAGCGTTTCACCTCGGAGGTGAAGTCGATGTGGCCAGGAGTGTCGATGATATTGAAACGCACTTTGCGCGAGAGATCGGTGCCCATGTACGAAGGGTTCCAGAAGCAGGTGATCGCGGCGGCGGTGATGGTGATGCCGCGCTCGCGCTCCTGTTCCATCCAGTCGGTCACGGTGTTGCCCTCGTGCACCTCGCCGATTTTGTGACTCTCGCCCGTGTAATACAAAATGCGCTCCGACGTGGTCGTCTTGCCCGCATCTACGTGGGCGACGATGCCGAAGTTGCGGACTTTTTCGAGTGGGTAGTCTCGTGCCATAAAAAAATCGCCAAAGGCGTCCGACTAATGTAACGGAAATCCGCAAAAAAGCAAAGCCCCTGAGCCTTAGGAGAAAATTCCGGTAATGACTGCGATCCAAAAAAGGATGCCGATCGCGACAAGGCCGCCGACGGAAAATTCGCTGCTGCGCTTTTGCCACAGCGGATGATTCTCCCGCTCCAGACACACCGCAACTGCGATGTAGGAAGAAAATGCGATGATCGCGATCGAGCTCAAGCTCTTGTGGATGACGTCGGCATCGGTAATCACGTCCCAGATTGCGAGAACGCCGATGAGCGCCAGGAGCGATACAGACGCGATCAAGGTGGTGAGTGTGAGGTAGCGAATCGCCTTAAACATTTGTGTCGAAGAAGATGGCGCGGCCATGGGAGAGGCATCCATAAAGCGGCCTGCCACGATGATGACGACCGCGACCAGGGCAACGATACCCAGGGTCTGGAACGATTTCATAATGACGTCGTGCTGGAAAATGCTCCACACGCCCAAAACGGCGATGATGGTGAGGACGACGAGGCACGCGATGAACAATAACCCTGCCGCGTTTTGTAAACCCCTCATGAAATAAAGTATAGCGGCCGTGTCGTTTTCACGCAATACGATGCCTGTGGAGCGTTAGTACCCTGCGAAGTACGCGCGATTCGAATATTCTCACAGGAAATTCATCTCACTATGCTACAAAGAGAGCGTGCCTACGGGACGTACGAGTCCTCAATTTCAACTTGGGCAACTGGGCTGAAGGCAGGCACATCAAAGGCACCGCCGCAGGGCGGTGTTTTTGATTCACTTCGAAATAGTTACCACGCGAAGTGCGCGAACGCTTTGTTGGCCTCGGCCATTCTGTGAGTTGTTTCTTTTTTGGTGACCGCAGCGCCTTCCCCTTTGTGCGCGGCTTTGATTTCGGCAAGAAGTGATTCGTGCATCGGCTTGCCTTTGGTCCCTTCGGCAGCGTCGACGATCCAGCGCATGCCGAGCGCGAGTTTGCGGTTGGGATTTACTTCACGGGGCACTTGGTAGTTGGCACCTCCCACGCGGCGAGAACGTACCTCTACCGACGGCGATGCTTTTTCGAGCGCTTCGTCGAGAATCGCGACCGGATCGCCTTCTTTTTTCAATTCATCCATCACTTTGTACACGATCTTGCGCGCGGTATCTTTCTTGCCGCGCTCCATCACATAATTGATGAGCTTCGCGACCTTGAACGAATTGTAGACCTCGTCAGGTTGCGGCTGCTTTCTGTTTTTTACGGGGCGTCGCATAGAAATTATTTTGCACCCTTGGGCTTCTTCGCTCCGTAGAGCGAGCGGCCGCGGCGGCGTTTGTCGATGCCGGCGGTGTCGAGCTTGCCGCGCACGATCGTGTAACGCAAACCGATGTCTTTCACGCGACCACCGCGCACTAATACCACCGAGTGTTCCTGCAAATTGTGCCCTTCTCCCGGAATGTATGCAGTGATTTCCATGCCGTTGGTGAGGCGGACACGAGCGATTTTGCGGATAGCAGAGTTCGGTTTGCGGGGAGTTTTGGTGGTCACACGCGTGCACACCCCACGCTTGAAGGGCGCAGGGTAAAAAGAAGGTCGGTTTTTGAGCGTGTTAAATCCACGCGAGAGCGCGATCGTTTTGTCCTTGCCGCGGCGCAGCGTGCGACCTCTGCGGGTGAGTTGATTTATCGTAGCCATTGTTTAGCTTGAGCCTGTCGAAAGGCAAATGAAAACTCCCAGAGGGAGTGCGAGGAGTGTACTATGCGCAATCTCTCTACGCAAGCGAATCGCTATTGCTTGAGCTCTCCCTTCTGAGGGGAGCTGTATTCTTCGCTGGAAAACAGTTCGCCCGATCCAAGTTTTCGGCCCACATGGATTGTTCCCCAACTGCCATCTTTCTCTACGTAACTCAATATCAAAGCGGAATCATCGGCTGCCTTAAAGAGATTGACGCGCTCCGTTTTCTCTAGATCGAAAGCCGGCCTTTCCACAACCACCCGACCGTTTCGGGAATCAACCACGTGCAGTGCGCCAGTTTGCGCATCGAATTGGAATTCTGTGTTGTTTTGAGAGAAAAAATCTTGCAGCCCCTTTTGCATTTTTACTAAGTCACTTACCTTTTCCATCTCTTCTTCGGGAACAAAAGATTCGTAGGAACTGTAGCCCCCTCCCTGCTCCGCATAAACCTCGGTCTCATAACTTGCTGTATCCGGTTGCTGAGGAGCGTAAAATCCTTGGTCGGGTGTTTGTCCGTTTGCTGCCTTATCGACCGCTCCTGCTGTCGATCCGATGAGAGCACCCGCGCCCATGAGACCGGCCTTTTTTAAGAAATTTCTCCTACCTTTGTCGATTCCGCCGCCTTCACCGGATGCCATACAGGAACGCTATCATGGGAAACGCTTCTCACAAGTCACTATTCACATCCCCGCAATCGCATTCGCGACGGCATAAATGAGATTGCCAAATGCCCCACCGGCGAGAAATACAATTAATAGAACAATCGCCATGCCGATGAACGGGTTGCGCTCCATGCTGGCGCGCCAGTTGGCGTAGCCGTATTGGAGCCCTCTCGGCAACAGCGATTCGAGCACTTTGGAGCCGTCGAGCGGCGGCACCGGAATCAGGTTGAAAATGCAGAGCATCACATTCACGACGACGATGAGAAAAATAATGCTGTTTGCGCCGCCGAAAAAGCCGAGCCTGATGATGACGCCGCCAATGAGTGCGATGACGAGATTCGAAGCTGGCCCTGCACCCGCGACGATCGCTTCGGAGAATCTACCTGGTCGTAGATTATAGGGGTTGTACGGCACCGGCTTGGCGTAGCCGAAAAATATCGGCGAGCCGGTCAGGACGAGTGCAATCGGCAGCAAGATGGAGCCGAACATATCGATGTGCGGAATCGGATTGAGGGTAAGCCGCCCGGCATATCGTGCGGTCGGATCGCCGAGCTTGTCTGCTGCAACGCCGTGCATCACCTCGTGAATGATCGCGGAGAAGATAATCACGACCACGAGAAATATGGTGTCTCCAATTTGCATAAGCGGTTTTCGAATGGTAGCATAACGACTCTTTATGGCACGCGTCTGCGACATAACAGGCAAGCATTCCCAAGGTGGGCGGGGGTATTCGAATCGCACACGTGCGACCAAATTCAACCCTACCGGCAAGCGCCGCCGCCAGGTCAACCTCCAGAAGAAAACACTGTTCATCCCCGAACTTGGTAAAAAGATCACGGTGACCGTTTCCGCCAAAGGCCTCAAGACCATGAAAAAGCGGGGCGCGTACCAGACACTCAAAACTGCAGGTTTGGTGAAATAAGTTTGCTAACGTTTTTTCTTGCCTTTCGATTTTGTGCCGCCCGAAGAGGCGGCCTTTTCGATCCATTCGTAGAGCTCTTCGCGATTTTCCATAATTTCTTCGGGCAAAAGCCAGTACGACATCGTGTAGATTTTTCCTTTGTTGGTGTATTGAAACGGACGCGAACCGCGAGATTCATACTGGGCACGATTTGAATCTCCAACTTTAAAATACAATTCACCCTCGACGATGATCGCAAATATTTTTCCGCGCCGGTAGATTCCCCATCCGCCAAACATCGCGCGCGATGTGATGCCGGGAATATCGGCAAGCACATCGTTCATGACGTACTCGTGGAATTCATTGTTACGTGCCATACAAGACTATTTTACTCCTGCCAGACTTGCGCGCCATCAGAGACGAACGTGATCGTTCCCTGCGTGCAGGTATCAAGGGTGGGGATTTGAAATTTTGCAAACGTCGCGATCGTTTCTGCGTGTGGAAATCCGTATTTGTTATTGCAGCCACGCGAGTAGACAGCGTATGCAGGATTTACGTAGCCGACAAAGATCGGCGAGGATGACGTGCGCGATCCATGGTGTCCCGCCTTTAACACGTCCGACTTAAGCGTCGAAGTACCAAGTGCTGCGAGATAATTTTCAATATCTTGCGGCGCGTCGCACGGCAGCATGAATGACGTTTTTCCATACACGAGGCGTGAGACGACACATGCGGTGTTGGTGTCGGTGTGCAAAAGCGTGCGATCGGGAGAAAGAATTTCAAGATATGCGCCTTTGCCAAGATCAATCACCTGCCCGCGCAATGCGGTAATTACTTTCACTCCCTTTTCCTGATCCTGCTTGATCGCTTGTTCAAAAGAATTCCACGTCGGCGTGCTTCCTTGTACGCTCGACTGCACGATGTAGGAAGTTTGGTAGCGCTGCAGCACGTCGATGAGTCCTCCGATGTGATCGGCATCAGGATGTGTGCCGATAATCACATCGATCGAGTGATCGTAAAACGGCATCACCTCTCCCAGCCGACGCAACACCGAGGCATCAGGTCCGCCGTCGATCAACACTTGTCGCCCGCTTGGAGCATTGATGAATATTGAATCGCCTTGGCCAATATCGAGAAACGAGACGGTCAAAATCCCCCGGTGATCTTCACGAAGCACCGCGTACCAAATACAGGCAACCAATATAAAAAGGGCCACGATCGCGACCCCCACGATCCGTGCGCTCGTGCGCATGGCGAAAGTATCTCACATCTTCTTCATGAATCGCAGTGCTATACTGTAGTTGTTAGCAGTTCACTCAAGAAATATGAACTACGAAGCAAAGAAATTTACTATCCCCACGCTTGAGGGCATCTCCGACGAGTCGGTCAAGCAGCACATCGGCCTGTACGAAGGCTACGTGAAAAATTTCAACGCGATCTCGGGGCTTTTGGGAGAATACGCGAAAGATTCAGAGAAAAATGCGCACGCACTTTCCGAATTGATCCGCCGTCGCTCCTTTGAATTCGGAGGCATGCGCTTGCACGAGTATTATTTCGAACAGTTCGAAGGAGGCGCGAAGACGATGAGCTCCGATGGCGCTTTCGCAAAAGAAGTCGCCAAGGAATACATGAAGGTCGAGCACCTCGAACCGTATTTGAAAGCGATCGGCAACATGCGCGGCCCCGGCTGGGCGATTCTCTACTGGGATGCACAAGGCCAACAACTCCTCGCGGGCTTTTCCGGCGAGCAACATCAGGGGCACTTCGTCACACTCCCCATCGTCCTTGCGCTCGACGTGTGGGAGCACACCTACATCCTCGATTATGGCGCCGCGGGCAAGGGCAAGTATCTCGACGCCTTCTTCAAAAATCTCAATTGGGGCGTCATCGAACAGCGCTTCGAAAAACTCTCGAGCTGGAAGCCAAAATGAAAGGCCCTGCGGCCTTGTGGAAAAGCGCTTTTGAGCCCCATATACGTGCTACGATTGAGGCATTACGATAGCTAGCAATTATATGAAAATTGAACGCGCAATTTTAATCGCATTTTTGGGGAACTACATCATTAATAATGTCGTGGCACCGCTCGTAGCGCTCGTCCCGGCAAGTGCGAGTACGAGTCTCCTCACGCCGCAATACATCACCTTTGTGATCGCGGCGGCGATTGTGGTTGCGCTCCTCACGTGGTGGTACGCCGCTGGAGCAGCGGGCGGACTTACCAATGGCATCGTCTTCGGCGTCGTTGGATTTGTCGTCTCGATCGCGACCGCATTCATCACCGGAGTGGGTGGCGTGCTGTCGCAAACGGGATCGTTCGCACAAGTCATCAGCGTCTTGCCCAACTTCTGGCCCTTCCTCGCCAGCTGGTCCACCCTCGTGCTCCTTGGCTATTGGGTCATTCCGGCGCTTCTCGTCGGCTGGTTGCGCGCAGGCGGAAAGCCAGTGCAGAGCGCTTCATCGATGCACATCAACACAATGCCGCAGCGGCCGATGTGATTTATTCTCCTATCTAACTGCGTTACGCTTTCGGGGCTCCGCATGGAGCCCCGTTTGCATACGGGCTAACGATATCATCGGCAACATGCAAGGAGGCACACGATGACCGCGGTAACACCCTTCGGCGATTCAGTGCTCGCAGAAATCAACGGGATCAGCGCCACGTCCGCCGACGACCTCAAGTACGGGGTACGCTTCGCGCGTTTTATCGCAACAACATTCGTTGAACCTGAGAAACGGAGGGCGGTAATCGCAGCATTCGGGCGCCTTCGTTTCCGGATCTCGAAGGCGGGCGTACTGGGTGCCCGAGATTCGTTTGACGCAATCAACGATTCGATGCAGAAGATCGCGGAGCAAGCGACGTCGCCGGCACCAAGCGGGTCGCCGAGTGAAATCGAAGAAATTCCACCCTTTCTCCCGACGCACTGAGGTAATTTCGAAGCGCTGTGGAGATAAAAATGTTCCTTCCCTGGCTCGCTGGCCATCGAAATCACTTAGCGGCCGGCGCTCTGCACGTCGGCCGCGACTTCTTTTTTATAAACAATAATGCGCCGAACAACACCGCATATGCCCCAAACATCCACCACGCGCTGAATGCGGGAATTGATACAGCGGCGAACGGAAGCGAAGCAAAAAGATGTGCGATAGTGATGATGTACCAGAGCAACGCGTATGCGGGGAACGCGAGTGGCACCGCATATGAGCCGAATATCATGCCGCCGAGCGCACCGATAAATGAAAAAAGCATCGCAAATGGCACGGGCAAGAGCGCGAGGAGATTTGCGGGAAGCGCAACGATGGAGAGCGTGCCATTTTGATAGAGCAGAAAGGGCAAAACCATAAGCTGGGTTGCGCAGGTCGACGCGAGAATTTCCCGCGCGCCGAATTTCTCAGGAATTTTTGAAAACCAAGCGGCAAAGTATGGCGTGAAAAGAATAAGGCCAAGTGTGGCGAGAGCCGACAGTTGAAAACTTGGATCAAACGCGAGTGTGAATGGATTCCACATAATCATCGCGACCGACACTGCAGCAAGTGCACGCTCGCCCAGATATGTGCGGTGCGTCGCGCGAGCAAATACAGCGAGGAGCGCCATCAATCCGGCGCGTGCCGCGCTTGATGCACCGCCCGACATCAATATAAAAAACACAACAACGAAAATACTTCCGCCAAATTGCATCGTGCGCGGCGTCCATGCGAGCAAGCGTGCGATTGAATTCAAGACGACCGTGATGTTGTAGCCGGAGAGGACGATCATGTGCACGAGCGAGTCGCGCTGAAAATCATTCGCAAGTTCCGGCCCCACCGAGCGCTTGTCGCCCACGGTGATGCCGCCCCCAAGCGCACTTTCCGGCTCCGGCAACACCGCGCGCATTCCCTGCAGGTACGTTTCTTTTGTTCCGATTGCAAACGCCGCGATGGGATTGCCAGCGTTCCCTGAAATACTTTTAACCTGCGCAAATCCGAGTTGATACGCAATCCCCTGCACTGCAAGGTATTGCGGATAGTCGAATTGCCTGCCCGCTCCCGTATCGAATGCTTGCGGAGCCTGCAGCACGCCCGCGATGCGCACCTTGTCGCCGTATAAAATTTCCGTGTGTGCCGGAAGAATCGCCAGTACACCTGCCCGCACGGGAATCGAGCTTCCGGTAATGAGAGCTGAAGCTTGAATCGAGACGAGTGTACTTGTTTCCCGCGCATCCGGCTCTTTCGAGACAATTCCCTCGAGCACGACATTTTTTCCAATCGCCCGCGTGAGAATTGGATCGCCAGAGAGCGTTGCTGCATGCATTCGAAGTATTCCTCCAGCGCATGCGAAAAGCGCGACAGCGATGAGAATAAATGATTTTGCTTTTGAGCGATCGACGAAAACAAAACTGAACGCCGCACACGCAAGGAGACAAAAGAATCCGATGACACCTATAGCGAGCGGAAGGAATGACCGAGCGAATACTCCCCCGAGAAATCCTCCGACGACCGCCCAGAATATGCTCGACCCCATTTATTTTTGATCTTTTGGTTTGTCGAGTTTCTCGAGCTGCAAAAGTCGGAAAATAATATATATGACGATACAGAGGATGAGAAAATTTATGAGAGCGGATATAAAATCTCCCACTTTGAAAGCTCCTAACGCGTAGTCCGAAAGATTTTTCACCGGTCCCAGAAATGATCCGATAAGGGGATTCACGATGTCATCCATCAGGGCCTGTACGAGCTTTTGTGCAGCACCTCCCAAGATGAAGCCGATAGCGAAGCCCGCAACACCGCGCTCCCGAATGAAATCCAAAAATCCGCTGAATGCACTGTGCGGTACGAGCCATATAGTCGCCTCTCGCTCCGGATCCTTTGAAACCTCTACTTGCACTACTTCTGTTTCGGCCATACGACTAGTATACAAAATGTTTATATTCCTGCCTCATCGAGCGCCTCATTGACCAAACGGTCTGCATCGAAGTTTTCTTCGCGAGGAATGTATACAAATCGATGTTTGGGAAAGTCGCCGAGGAGTGCGCGCACTTTGGCTACCTGCGGCTTGAGTGTTGGTTCTTTTATTTTCCAATGACCCGATAGCTGCTCGACGACAAGCTTGCTATCCATCCGTATCTCGATGGTACGACCGAGAAGACCATGTGCTTTCAATTCTTGCAATGCGAGCGCGACAGCTTCGTATTCGGCCCAATTATTCGTCCGCTTGTCACCAAGATATTTCTTGTGTTCGAACGTCCGATCGCCATTGATGATCACCACGCCCGCACCTGCAGGGCCGGGATTACCGCGTGCCCCGCCGTCGGTGTAGACGATGACTTCTGACATATCACGCCGCTGCAGGAGCTTGACGTGAGAGCGTACGATACGCGTGTATGACTGCAATCGAAGTAATAGGGGCGCTAATCAATATGCCAACGATAAGCGCCAAGAGGCCAATGATGTTGATCAGGATCACGAGCAGCAGGAGCGCCAAGAGGCTCCAGCGGTGGCCGCGCGTGATGCGCATACTCTCACGGAGTGCCTCAACGGGGCCGAGCTTTCGATCGATCACGAGAGTTTGCGTGAACATAAGGGCCGTTATCGCCATCACACCTGGAACAATAAGGAGGACGAGGCCGATAAGCACGATGATCGTGTAGAGGATTGTGGCTGCAAAATACCCCCAGAACGGATGTGGATGCCAGAAGTCGGAGATTTTCGCACTCTCCGGAGCATCGTGAACCTTGAGAAAAAATCCCAGGACCCCCATCCCGAGAAAGAGCTGCAGAATAAATCGTACGATGCTCTGCAGCGCGCTGCCGGTGGTGCCGGTGCCAAAAATACCGCCAATGATTCCATTAAGAATGCCCGAAATGATAGCGAAGAGGATGATAACAAGAAAGAAGCATCCGATCAAAAACCACGGTCGCTTCTTGAAAACATCCCAACCGAACCCCAACATCTCACCTGCGGCGAATGTATTCATGAACCCACACTATAGCACTTGTATCAGGCAGGCGACATAATATCCACAAGACGCACCGCGAGCCCTCCGCGGAAGGAATCCCGCTCGATCGTCGCAAGAATATCAGCGCACTCACCGATGCACGGCGCACGGGAAAAATCGTCGGGAGATCTGAAGAAATCAAACGCGCGCACCGATGCGGCCGAGTGTTTATCCTGCAAGATCACTTCCACGTGATTGCTCTCCTTGCCAAAACGCTTTATTCCGACAATGACTGTTTCTCCCAGCAAGAACGTGGGTTTTGAATTACCGACGCCAAACGGCGCGAGACGGGAAATTTCTCTAAAAAGTCCGTTCGATATTTCGGAAAGCGAGATGCGCGCGTCAGGTTCCGCTGAATTCTTTTTCAAAACCGAGCCTACCGTGCGCGCAGCTTCTTTGAGGATATCGGACAGCGCGTGTACGTGCTCATGGGAGACGGAAAATCCGCCCGAATTCGCGTGCCCGCCATACTCTTCAAAAACATTGCCGGCATTTGCGAATAAATCGACGAGTGAGACGCCGCCGTCGGAGCGGCACGAGCCTTTCAAATTTCCATTGGCATCCCGTCCCCACAGACACACGACGCCACCGCGCTCGGCCATGATCGAATTGGCAGCAAGACCAAGAAGCGCCGGCTTCCATTCCGGATTGCCCAACACGACGATGCGGTCGCTCTCGAGAAAACGCGTGCGCACATGTTTCTTGGCCTCACGCACGATCCCGCCGACCACCCCTTTGCGGCTGGCGTTGAGCTTCTCGAGCTGCAACGCGAGATCACGGGCCTGCGAGCGGTCGCGCGTCGTCAACAGTTTGAGCGCGAGATCGGGTTCGTCCATGCGCGAAGCCGCATTAATCCGCGGCGCGATGGAAAAGCCGATGTCGTCTTCGGTGAGTTCGCTCTTGCGAATGCGGACGACAGTGCAGAGCGCGTCGATCCCCGGGCGCTGCGACCTGCGTAAGACGGTGAGGCCCCAATGCACAAGCGCACGATTCTCGCCAACAATCGGCACCATGTCGGCGACGGTCGCGATTGCAACCATATCGAGGAGCCATTTCTCCCACCCGTCGGGAATCTTTGCAAAATCCTCAAGACCGGTGCGCTTTCCAGCGGTAAGAATCGCCTGCGCGAATTTGAAGGCCACGCCTGCACCGCACAAATGCGGGAACGGGTACGGGGCGATCTTGGGATTGAGCACAGCGACCGCATCCGGCAATCCGCTCATGATTTCGTGATGGTCAGTGACAATAACGTCGACCCCTTTTTCTTTTGCAAATGCAACTGCTGCTGCTGCGGTCGTCCCCACGTCGACGGTAACGATAAGTTTTACGCCGCGTACGGCAAGCTCTCCAATTGCTTTCGTGTGAAATCCATATCCTTCGCGGTCGCGATGCGGAAGATACACTTCAAAATTCGTATATCCGATCTTCTCGAACAGGTCGGAGAGCAGTGCGGCGCCCGGAATGCCGTCGCAATCGAAATCCGCATATACTGCGATGCGCTCACCCGTTGCCACAGCGCGCAAGAGCCGATCTACCGCCACATCCATGCCGGCAAAAAGAAATGGGTCGTGGGTATGGAGATCGTAGTCGGGGTTCAGGAACTCGGCGATGGCCGCGTCAGATTCAATCCCCCGTCGCAAGAGGAGTGTGCGTACCAATTGCGAATAGTCGTTCACGAACGTGATTGTACCACCCGGTACTCGGTACGATATACTTAATCTATGGACCCGGATTGTCTTTTCTGCAAAATAATTCGCGCCGAGATTCCGTCGTTTAAGGTGTATGAAGATGAAAAAACATTTGCCTTTCTCGACATTCGCCCGGTTAATGCCGGTCACACGCTAGTGGTGCCGAAAAATCACGCGACGAATATTTTCGATATAGCGCCCGACGACTGGGCAGCGGTTGCCGAAACGGTACGTGTGCTTGCAATCGCCATTGAAAACGGAATCGACGCCGATGGCGTCAATATCGCCATGAACAACCGCGAACATGCGGGGCAGCAGGTGCATCATCCGCACGTGCACATCATCCCGCGCTTCAAAGGCGATGGGCTCAAGCTCATGCCGCAACGATCATACGAGCCGAACGAAGCTGAAACTACGCTCGAAAAAATCCGGGCCGCTCTTTAGCCGAGCGCTTCGATTGCGGGAAGCGTGCCTTTCAGCAAATATTCCAGCATCGCACCACCACCCGTCGAGAGAAATCCGAGTTTGCTCGTGTCGATCTGGGCTTCTTGTAGAAGCGCGATGGTGTCGCCTCCGCCGAGGACTTTTTTTGCATCGCTTTTGGTAATCAGTTCCGCTATACCAAGTGTATATGCGGTATATCCTTCTTCATAGAGTCCGGTCGGCCCATTCCAGATAATGAATTTTGCCATAGCAATGATCGGCGCGAGTTTTGCGACCGTGTCCGGGCCGATATCCACTATTTTGTCGCCCGCCTCCACATCTTGTGGTTTTTTTACTCGTGCCTGTTTATCCTCGCGCTCCACCGTAACGTCGATGGGGCCGATAAGTTTTGGATTTGAAACGATTTCTTGCTCGGGCGCGTGCTCGGATATAAGCGAACGGCCCACGGGAAATCCTTGGACGCGAAGTACGTCATTGGCGATGGCGCCGACGACGCATACGTTGTCGTACGAAGAAAGAAAGGAGCGAATAACCGGGTCTTTCGTTTCGAATTTCGCACCGCCGATGATCGCAAGCGCCGGATGCACGGGATGCAGCGCTTCGGAAAGATGCGCGACTTCATCGCGAACGATGAGCCCGGCGTAAGAAGGGAGTAATTTCGGGATGCCTATCATCGAGGCGTGCGGTCGGTGTGAATTAGAGAACGCATCATTCACATATATATCTCCGAGCGATGCAAGCTTTTGCGCAAAATCGGTGTCATTTGCCTTTTCAAGATCATAAAATTGGCGGAGGTTTTCGAGCATGAGGATCTCTCCATCTTTCATTGCGGCGACTGCGTCTTTGGCGACTGCCCCCAAAAGATCAGGCACATAAAATACCGGCAAATATTTCTTGAGCGCACGCGCAACCGGTGCATTGGTGAATGAGGGATCACGACCGATATGTGACAGAATAATGACCTTAGCCCCTGCCTGCGACAGAAAGCGGAGCGTTTCCGGAGCTCTTTGCAAACGCAGCTCGTCGATAGCTTCTCCGTTTTTATCGAGCGAGAGATCGAGTCCTGCACGCACCAATACTCGCTTCCCTTTCAACTCACTTGCCGGAACTTCATCGATACATCTCATGCCGTTTGCTCTATTGCTTGTAATAGTGCGCTGAATTTTGCCGCGTCTTCGGATGCACGCCCCACAAGGAGGCCGATCACGTCGCCATCGCGCAGCATCGAGGGTGCCGTTTTCTCATCGATTGAGCCGCCGTAGAGAATTTTGATCGCCATACCCAGCTCGCCCTTTAGATCAACGACCGCTTTTCTGATGAAAATCGCCATTTCGTGCATGTCGCGCGGGCTCATGGGCTTTACCGCACCGATCGCCCACACCGGTTCGTATGCGACGATGATTTTCGATAATTTTTGCGGGAGCACGTCGGCAAGACCCGCGCGCAATTGCTCTTTGACGAAATTAAAATGCTCGCCGCTCCCGCTGCGCGAGGCTTCGCCCACGCAGAGAATCGGTACCATATCGATCGCGAGCGCGGCGGCGACCTTTTTTCGCGTGTCATCGTTGCTCTCGCCCATCGCTCTGCGTTCTGCATGACCAATGATCACATACGAGACGCACGCGTCCTTTACCTGCGCGAACGAAATCTCTCCGGTGTAGGCACCACTCTTCTCGGCATGTGCATTTTGTGCTGCAAACGAAATTTTTTTTCCTTTGTACGTGGCGCGTAATTCCCGCAAAAAGATCGATGGCGGCGCGACGATCACGTTTGCGTGCTTGGCGCCGTCGGCCGCCTTTTTCGTCGCCGCAAGAAGCCGCTTCCCCTCGCGCATCGTCGCCGGATTCATTTTCCAGTTGGCGACGATGATCGATTTCATGGGGCGATTGTAGCACACGCCAAACTTCCTCTCCCAACCTCAAGCGAGACCGGAGTGGCTCTGCGGAACATCGCTCCATTGCTCTTTCCAAGCAAAATCAGCAAGCATTTTCGGAACATCGCGCAGCAAATATATGAATGGTAACGACATACAGCAGTGGTGATACGCAAACATGCGTGTACTTTCGTATCGTTCCGAAAATGCTTGCTGATTTTGCAACCCCTACTGCTCTCGCCACAACACAAACCCATAATCCGTCGAAGCTGCAGGCGTAAAAGGTGGCGGATTGGTTGCTTGAAGCTGGTCATAGGCGTCGATGCGGGTTTGGTAACCCGAGACGACGACACCTCCCGAGGTCCAGCTTGTGCCGGTCTGGCCGTTCGAGACGACGCTGCCTTCGGTCGTCAACTGGTTGTCCAAGATGTAAGAATTCCACGTGGACGTTGCATACCCCACCGAATACGCGCCGTATGCCCCGTTGTTATTGACATACAAATTGCGCGCGTACGAGCCGCCCTGTGCGACAAAAATCCCATGGATCGTCATCGTGCTCGGCGTGTTGATCGGGAGTAAGACATTGCCTTCGGAGATGACCGTGAGGCCAGAGGTGCCATCGTTGGTCGCGTAGGTAATATTATTAAGCAGGTATGCATCGGGAATGTTGCTGAGATTAGTCTCGTCGGCAACGGCGACCGTCACTTTGCCCTTCACCACGCCCTCAATCCACGCCCGATCTTCGAGGAAAATCAAACTGCAGGAAGATGGGATCGTGTAATTACCGAGCAGCGTCTGCGCCGCGATGATGCTGTATTCGTTCAGCGTCCACCCGCCAGAGCGCGCGTCCTGGCCGGCCTCGGCGCCCTGGATTGGACTATTGGAAAAACTCGGCACGGAATATGTGGCAGTGACCCGATATACATCGACAGTGCCATTCGATTTGAAAACAAGATGATAGCCGCGGCTATTCAGTGCACCGGTCGAGGTTGCGAAGTACAGGCCTCCGTTGCTTTGCGCATAGGTCTTGAGATTCGCAAGGTTCGTGCCAATGCCAGCGAAATTAATCGATGCAGCCGGATAGGTCCAGAGCGCCGAGCCACTCCCCGCTCCGAATACGCCGTTTTGGGTCGCCGTCGGACTGCAGCCGTAGCTCGAAGTGCAACTCCAGGTGGAAACTGCGCTGGCGACAGTGGAATTGTTGGTGCCATCCATGCGAATACCGCCATTAGAGAAATACTGACCGGTGATATTTCTGCTCGCACCCGCCCACACATTACTATTGAGCAAATATGAATACGCCGCGACCGACTGCTGCATGTAACGCGCGAAAAGCGTGCGCGGAAAACCGGGGTTTTGATTGGACGTGCCGATTGAGGTGATGTCGATTGATTGTATCTGTCCGCATTCTGTGTTGCCCGCAACGGAGATTGCAGCGGAGCCGATCGTGGTTCCCGTTTCTGGATCTTTCACCGTGTACGTGTAGGGGCCCGCGCCTCCGGTGCCGTTGGTGAGATTGTTGGGATTATGTGCAAGGAACCAGCGATAGTATTCGAGACCGGATTCGGCGGCATGGAGCGCTTGTTCTCTCCCCAAGAGTGCGCGGCCGTATTTTGCTTGTTCGAAGGCGTAGCTCGTGATCGTACCCATGATGAGCAGAAAAATTCCCATGAACGCAATGACCATGAGCGTCGTGATGCCGCGGCAGGAAGTATGGCGTATGGCGTATGGCGTATGGCGGAAGAAAACTTCTGTCTTGTGCCTGTGTCCCCCCATACTCAATACGTGGTACTTCATACTAGTGAGTTATGAGATTGCGGAGCGCTGCCGACGAGGTGAGCACCAGCTGCGTGGGGAGCGAGGTCGTACTCACGTCTAAAAAGAGATTGACGATGACGAACCGCACATTCTGGAATTTGCTGTAGTCGGTGATCTGGTTGCCGCTCTGATCGTAGTAGAGAAACGTGCTGGTGCCGACACCGATATTTTGCACGTAGTCGGAAAGATCGGTGATCGTTTCTGGATTCGCATACGACGGCGGATCACCCGACGGTTCGATGACGCCTTCCTCAAACGAAGTTCCTTGCGCAAAAAAACGAACTTGCTGTGTGTAGGGATCGCCCTTGGTCACGTTTGCATAAAAAGAAATCTGATTCGGGGCGATCGAAATCACCGGATAGGCGCCGACGTTGGAGTATGACGCGGTACGAATTGCGCGCACCGCGATATCCATTGCGTGCTGGGCAGAAGCTGTTGCACTCGCTTCTGCAATCACGTAGTGATCGGTTTTATAGAAATAGATAAGCGTGCTCACGAGCGCGAGCATCGCTGCAGTAAAAACAGCGATCCACACCATTGCTTCGATAAACGTCATGCCACGTGTATTGAGGTGCTTCATAGCCCGGGAGAGAGCTGCGAGGGTCCGGCAGCGTTTACGGTCGAAGAATTGTACGTGGTGTAGCCGGTCGCCGAAACCGAAATCGAATATGCATTTGAGGAAACGAGGTTGCTGAAAAAGGCCTGTCCGCACGAATCGGTGGTCGAGGTCGCGCCGTAGACATTGCTGCGCCACAAATGCACGGTCGCATTCGGGATCAACGCGCCCGACGCGGTGGAGTGCACGTCGACGAGCAGCGAATTCGCCGTGTGCGCAGCGAGGTACAAATTCTCGACGAGCGAGCCGCCGGGCGAGAGCGATTGCGGCTGCGGATTGCACGATGAGGCGATGTCGTAGCCGGTCGTGGTGCCGTCGAGCGAGACCGTGTAGCTGTCCCATTCGAGATTCGGCACGACGACGGAGGCACTTGCGCCCGAATTTTGCATTTGGCTGTATTTATAGATCGTTCCCGACGGTCCGCTTCCGATCGATTTTCCTCCGCGCAGCGTAAAGGCGATGTTGGGGAGTGGCGTGGGACCGTAGGTGTAGGCTACGTTCCATTGATCGATCGAGGGAGAGCTTGTCGCCGTTGCGCTGAGAACAGCATCGAGACGAATCCCGGTGTAAGTCGTCGTCGAGACGTTTGAGAGATTGATCGTACTCGTTGCAAGCCCGGCGCTGTTGCCGGGAACCTGCGAATCAGGGATGAGCGCGGAGCCGTCGGCGTTGTAGACGCGATAGAGAATGCTGGTGCCGCCGGGTTTGGTATCGGTAATGCTCACCGATCCCCAGCTTGCAAGATTTGCAGGCCCGATCACGATAGACTGCACTTCTCCCGAGGTGCCGAGTGTCGTTATCGACGCTGTGCCGCTGGCGATCGTGATGCGACTGGAGGTCGCGACTTTGCTTGTATCCGAGAACGGATCGCTCCAGATGCCGGAGAGAATTTGTGTCCATGTTTTCACTGTTTCGCTGCCCAACAGATCAATCGCGAACGTGCCGGAGGTAGTTTGGTTGTTGGAAACGGTAAGATTTCCGGGATTCGGACTCGTGTTCTGTGCGGTTGCGCTGTACGTTTGCGCGCTTGAGTAACCGGGATCGGTGACGACGATCGCGTATCCTGCAGCCGCAAGTGCCCCGATGAGAGAGACCGTACCGCTCGCATTCGTAAACGTGTTGATATTGACTACGGGTGAGGTGGACGCATTCACGACAGAGACGGAGGCACCAGCGATCGCCTGCGAACTTGCATTCACGACCGAGAGCGTGAGGGTACCGCAGGGCGAACCGCACGGATTCGCTTCGAGGCCGCGCGCCGGCGTGACGCGCGTGACGAGATCGACATGCCGCGTGCCCGTGCGCGAAGTCCATGCGACGTCGACTTTCACGGCTTTGTAATCCGCGGTGATGCCGTTTGCATCAGACGCGCCCAGTCCGTCTTTCGGATCATCCGCGTACTCTACAATGGTGCGCCGCGTGTATGTGACGCCGTTGAGCGACACCGTTTCGGATTGCGCGATCGTGCCCGAGGGAATACCGCCCACGGTGCCGATCGATGCATAGGCGAGACTCCGGATGTATTCCATCCGCTGGTCGGCAAGTGCGATCGCACCGGCACGTGCCTTGTTGTTGGTCACAACATCCACCGAAAGCTCGAACGCTGCCGCAATCCCCACGAAGACGACGAGCATCAAAGAAATGCCGACGATCGTATCGATCAGAGTCACGCCGCGGGAATAGTTATTAGCGACTAGGGTATAGCAACTAGGAGAATTCTTTTTCGCTCTTTGGTTTTGCATATCCTAGTGGCTAACGACTAACCCCTAGTGGCTAATTAATGGTCTGTGAAAGAGAATAGATCGGCGTGATCATCGCAACCGCAAAAAATCCGACCGCTCCGCCGATGAGGAGCATGAGGAACGGTTCGATGATCGTCGACATATCTTTTGTCCGACGATCGACTTCCTCTTCATAAAAAATGGCCAAGCGCTTGAGCATTTCGGCGACTTGTCCCGTTTCCTCGCCCACCGCCATCATCTCTCCCACGAACGCCGGATAGAGATCTTCGCGGCGGATGAATGCTGCTGAAAGCGCTTCGCCGGAGCCCACTCCTTGCGCGGCGTCGTGAATCACTTTCTGAAAATAGGAATTTTGTACTACCTCTTCGACGATCTCAAGTCCGGTCAGCACATCCACGCCCGAAGAGAGGAGCGAGGCGAGCGTACGCGAGGTACGTGCGGCATTGACTTCACGTACGACCCCGCCGATCAGTGGCGTGTGCAGAAAAACAAAATCGCTCAGGCGCCGTCCCCAGGGTGTGCGTATCCCCACGTAGAGCAAGACCACGGAGCCAACAATGATTCCAATCGACAAAAATGTGTACTGGACCAAAAAGTTGCTGAGGGCGATCACAAATTGCGTCGAAGCCGGAAGGGTCGCTTTACTTTCGGCGAATGTTTGCGCAAGCGTAGGCACCACTTCGATCATCATCACGATGCCGATCCCGAAAATAGCAACCAAAATGATGCAGGGATAGATGAGCGCGCTCCGGATTTTTTTCTTCAGGTCGTACATGCGCTCCATCTGGTCGGATACCACCGCGAGCGATTGCGGCAAATCTCCCCCTTCCTCGCCCGCGCGCACCATCGCGACGAAAAGACGCGAGAACACATTGGGAAATTTTGCAAACCCCGCATGCAGCGTGTCGCCGCGGCGCACATCGCTCGATACCGATGAGACGACGCTCGACATTTTTGGATTTTTCGTTTGCCGCTCGATCACCGAGAGCGCACGCGCAAGTGGCAAACCGGCCGCCAGCATCGCGCCGAGATTGCGTGCGAAAAGTATCTTGTCGTATTCGCTGATACGGGCCAAGAGCGTGTTCCAATAATTGATACTCAACCAACTATTTTTCCCCGTTTCCTCGACAGAGATAATCTTCCCGCCTTCCTGCCGGACGATTCCATAGAGCGCAAAGCGGTCCACCGCATCTGCAACTCCTTTATAGACTTCGCCGCTTGTTTTTTCTGCGGTGTAACTAAAACGAGCCATTGCATGAAGTATAGCGCGCATTACCGTCGTATTTTTCTTTTTCCACTACAGAGCGAAGCCGCAATGGTGTTGCTGAACATCGCGCAGCACTTACTAAAGTGATAACGACATACAGTAGTGGTGATACAGATTCAAGCGGGCACCCGCGTCTCGTTCGGCAACACCATTGCGGCCGAAGCATTATTCCGTAATCACGCGCAACACCTCTTCAATCGTGGTCAATCCTTGTGCCGCTTTGAAAATACCGTCTTCGCTCATCGTGAGCATGCCTTCGCTGCGCGCCTGCTTTTCGATCTCATCCCCCGTCGCATTTTTCATCATGAGCTCTTTGATCGTCGAGGTGACGGGCAAGACTTCGTAAATTCCTTTGCGGCCTGCATAACCGCTCGGATTTTCATCGCCCCCTTGTGGCTTGAAAAAGTTGATGTTTTTCCATGTCGCGTCTTTTGCGACCGCTTTTTCCTCCTTGAGCGCGCGCAAGACGGCACCTTGATCGATCGCCCGCTCGAGTTGCTGCTGTTCATCGCGCGAAAGTTCGTACTTTTCCTTTTGCGGGGTGAGGCAGCGCACGAGTCGTTGGCCGATAATCACGCGCAGCGTGGAGACGAGGAGAAATGGCTCAATGCCCATGTCGAGCAAGCGCGCCACAGCACCCGCCGCAGAATTCGTGTGCAGGGTCGAGAGCACCAAGTGGCCCGTGAGTGCCGCATTGATCGCGAGCGATGCGGTCTCTTTGTCGCGAATTTCGCCGACCATGATGATGTCGGGGTCTTGACGTACGAGGCTACGCAAACCATTTGCAAACGTGAATCCGATCTCAGGGCGCACCTGCGTTTGGTTGATGCGATTCATCTGATATTCAATCGGGTCTTCAATAGTAGAGATGTTTACATTCGGCGTGTTGACGATATCGAGCAATGTGTAGAGCGTCGTCGATTTTCCGGCGCCGGTGGGACCAGTCGTCAATATCATGCCGGTCGTTTTGCGCATCGCTTCGTGCATGCGCTCTAATCCCACGCCATGAAAGCCCACCGATTCGAGCGTGAAGCCCGAAATATTGTCGCGCAGCAAACGCATCACGATCTTTTCGCCGTAGTACGTGGGCAACACCGAAACACGGAATGATATTTTCTCGCCGCCGCTCTCCGCGCCAAATCGTCCGTCTTGCGGCAAGCGATGTTCATCGAGGCGCATGCTCGCCAAGACCTTGATGCGTGCGGTAATTGCCGCAGCCGCGTGCTTCGGCAGCTCCATCGCGTCGTGCAAAATGCCGTCGATGCGATAGCGGATGAGCAGATTTCCTTCGAGCGGTTCGATATGAATGTCGGAAGCATTTTGTGCATTGGCGTGGCGCAGAAGCGTGTCGACGATGCGCACCGCGGGCACTCCTTCGGCCATTTCTTTCAATTCCGCTTCCTTTGCACCTTCGCCAACCGCACTTTTTTCGAGTGCGGCCGTCTCGCGTGAGATCACCTCACCCAAATTATCTTTGAGCCCCTGCTGATATTGTTTGAGTGCGGATTTGATCGAGGCCACATCGGTGAGCCGCGGCAGAATTTTGAGGTGCGTTTTCTTTTTGATGAAGTCGATCGCCGCGAGATCGTCGGTGTCGAGCATCGCCACTTCGAGCTCGTCGCCTTTGTGCGCGTAGGCGATGATGTTGTTGCGGCGCGCGATCGGCTCGGGGATGAGGGTGAGTGTTTCGTACTTGATCGTGGTCCCCGTGAGTGCCACAAACGGGATGCCCAAGATGTAGGCATACGTGCGACGCAGTTCATCTTCGCCGATCGCGTTTTTCGCTGTGAGAATATCCCCCACCGGCTGGCCTGTCTGTTTTGCTTCCGCTTCCGCGCGGTCAAAATCTTTCTGCGAGACGAGTCCTGCGTCGGCAAGAAATGATTTGAGGTGTGTGTCGCTAATGTACATACAGAAATTATATCAGGTAGAATGCGAATATGACCAACGGTAACGAGCGGATTCCGAACACAATAGCAGTGGTGCCTCCAACTCCCGAAGACGCCGAGAACATTCTGAAGATCATCAAAGACGGTTACTTAGATGTACTCCTCAACGAGAAAAAAGACATGCCGCGGGAAGAAATCGAACGACATATCGAAGAGATTTTTGCAGAGGGAACGCTGGAAGATTGGAAAGCGTGGATCATGGGTGCCGATCATGAGAACTTCCTTGCCGCAAAGCAGAACAATTCGATCACCGGCGTCCTTCGATGGAGAGAGCTGCCGCAAAGTAATTTGCTGATACATTTTTTTGTAAAGCCGGGAGCCCGCGGCGCAGGAACAGGAAAAAAATTATTGAACGCCGCACTTAGAGCAATGAATCCCGAAAAAAATGTAACGCTCTGGGTCGGCGCTCATAATGAATCCGCAAGGAAATTCTACGAGGACTTCGGATTTACGCCCACTGGGAAAGATGCGGATGAAGGCTGGAAAACACCGCACGGCACAGTAACGCTGCGCAATGTCGAGATGGCGCGCACGCTCAGTTGACACCCCAATTTCCTTCATATATATTGTGCGTACAAGTTCCGCCGTTGGCGGACGCTTTTTTTAAAAGAAAGCAAATATATTAGCACAACACAATCCATATGGCTCTATTCGACCTCAAATCGCTCAAATCAGCCCTCGACGAACTCCAGCAGGAGCGCGGTATTTCGCGTGATTCCGTTATCGATGCACTGGCGACCGCCCTTGCCGCCGCATACCGCCGCGAATACGGCAAGCGCGGACAGATCATCCGCGCCACGTTTAATCCCGAGACCGGCGACATGGAATTCCGCCAGGCGAAAATCGTCGTCGACAAGACGCTCGTGCGTGGCGAAGACGAAGAAGCAAAAGGCGACGACGATCACCGCTCGCGCTTCAATCCAGAGCAGCACATCATGATCGAGGATGCGCGTCGTATTAAAAAAGATTCTCAACTCGACGAAGAAATTTCTTTCCCGCTTGAGACGCGCGAAGATTTCGGCCGCATCGCCGCACAAGCCGCCAAACAAGTCATCATGCAAAAAGTCCGCGAAGCTGAGCGCGCATCCATCATTTCCGAATACGGTCAGCGCGAAGGCGAAATCGTTACCGGTCATGTGCAGCGCTTTGAGCGCGGCAATCTGTATGTCGACTTGGGCCGCGCCACCGCAATCCTTCCGTATGACGAACAAATCCCCGGCGAGCGCTATCGCCAGGGCGAGCGCGTGCGTGCGCTGCTTTTAAGAGTTGACGAAGGCGTGCGCGGCACATTCATCCGCCTCTCGCGTTCGCACCCACGCTTCCTCACCAAACTTTTCGAAACCGAAGTGCCTGAAATGGCAAGCGGAGTCGTCGAAGTCAAAGGCATCGTGCGCGAACCGGGCAGCCGCGCCAAAATCGCAGTCTTTTCCAACGACGATCACGTCGATCCCGTGGGCGCCCTCGTGGGCCAACGCGGCGTGCGTGTTGCTGTGGTTACATCAGAACTTGGCGGCGAGAAAATCGACGTCGTGGAGTGGAGTGAGAACGCCGGAGATTTCGTGAAAGAGGCGCTGAAGCCCGCGCAGGTCTTGGGTATCGAATTGAATGAGGAAGAAAATCGCGCGGTCGTGCAAGTGGCCGAAGATCAGCAATCGCTCGCGATCGGCCGCGGCGGACAAAACGTCCGCCTCGCTGCGCGGCTCACCGGCTGGAAGATCGACATCCGCTCAATGGGCGGCGAACAAGTTGCGGCGGCCGACACGGCAGCACCGGTGGAAGTCGCTCCGACTAACGTGGAAGACGTGAGCGCGACGGAGAGCGCATTTGAAGAAACAAAAAAAGAAATGGGTGACGATGACGAGGCAAAAGACTCAGGCGCAGAAAATGAAAAGCCCGTTGCGCAAGATCGCGACATCGCATCTGAAAAGGTGGAGGAACAACAGGAGGAGACCGACCTGACAAAAGAAAAAGACGCCGAGTGACTCAAAATTACGATATCGAAACGGCGGGCCCAAATACGCGGGTCCGCCGTTTTCTGTTGGGAAAACAAGAACTGTGCCGATCAACGACCGAGCAGGCGATATGCACCTTCCAGCATGGCGTCGACCGTGACCCGCCCGGCCCCCGGCCCGAAATCCCGAAAGCGATGACCGTCGACGTACAGCAGAAAGCCGTTGTCGATGTCCTTCACGCTCGTGATCCAGTCGGCGACGGGACTCGTGCCAAGCGAGACGAATCCGATCGAAACGTGCCAGCCGTCCTTCTCAGCAACCATCCGGCCGACCGTGTCGCGATGATGATTGGCATCCTTCGCCTGGTTGGTGATCGTCACGAGCAATCGACGCTTGTCATGGGGGCTGATCAGACGATCCGCGTCGTCCTCGTCGAGAAAGACTTCGCCGAGGTCGCTCGGCACGAGATAGTTACCGTTCTCGGCGAGCAGCTTGTTGTAGAAGGCCGCAGTCTTCATCCGGATATCCGACATCTCCCCATTGATGAGCGAACGAAGCGACAGTGTCGTTCCCGGTTTCGCCGGCTCCGCAATGCCACGTCGTTGTGCTTGGTCGATCGCATCGTCGGGTGAAACACCCTCCCCGAGCACCCAACCCAGAAAGCTGCACGTCGCATTGAAGATGCCGTACAGCGTGACGTTGCGGCCACGCAGATACTGCAGTTTTGGATGGTATAGCGTACGGTTTCCTCCGCCGACCGCAGCACCGAGATCGATTTTGTCGAGGGAACTGTCGATCCTGTCAAACTGCCACGCGGCGATACCTTTCTCGGCAGTCACCACTTTTGCACCGAACGACAGGGATGGCCCGACGTATTGCCAAGCGGTCTCGCCCCGGTCGGTCGTCGGTATTGCGACGAAAACGATATGCGGACTCGATGCATGAAGGACGCTCGCGAACGCTTCCGGCTTGGAGGCATCGTATGCACCTTCGGTCTGGCCGCCCTCGTCGCGGATGACTGACATTGAGGTTGTCAGCACACTGGTCCGCCAATTCGGCAATCTCAGACGCGAGACCAGTTCGCCGCCGATATTCCGCTTACCCTTGCCATCGTCGCGAGCGCCGATGACGAGCGCTTGAGTGACTGATGTCTTGCTCATGGTTAGGCCTCATACCTTTCGTTGCGAGGGGGTGATAGCAGTGCGATATTACGGAATTCTCAGATTCCGCTGGCCGGACAATGCCACAAACTGACTTTCGATGCAATAAAACCTTCCTTTATTGACTAACCCTCTAATGCTCGGCGATTAGGCACCTCGTTTCCGAATTAGACGCCCTTTCCCTTTTTCCACCAGCACTTCGGCCGGGCGTTCACGAAGATTGTAGTTGGAACTCATCGTGTAGCCGTACGCACCGGCATTTTTGATGACGAGAATGTCGCCAATCTCCGGCATTGGGAGCGGTCGATTTTTTGCGAGCACGTCGCCTGATTCGCAGTAGTACCCCGCTATCGTGACTTTTTGTTTTCTGTTATTTGGATGCGTCGCATTCACGATTTCGTGATACGAATCGTACATCGCGGGGCGAACAAGGTGTCCCATTCCCGAATCAACGCCGACAAATGTTTTCTGCGGATTGCGTTTGATGTCGGTCACGCTAAGGACAAGATTTCCCGCCTCGGCCACAAGATAACGGCCCGGTTCAAAGGACATTTCGACCTTTCTTCCGTATTGACGGGCAAATTTTTCTGCCCGCTTTGCGAGCGCATGCCCCAGAGCAGCGAGATCAAGGCGTTTTTCACCCGGCATATATGGCACGCCGAACCCGCCGCCAAAATCGATATGTTCGAGATCGGGAAATTGCATCGCGATATCAAGAAATGTGTCCATCGCCTCCATAACGGTCGACACCTCAAACAGTCCTCCCGAACCAATGTGTTGATGAATGCCCGTGATGCGCAAATTATATTTTGCTGTGATCGCCTTGAGACGGTGCAGATGCGCAAGATGAATGCCAAATTTGCTTTCAGGACCACCAGTCACCACATGCGCGTGATGTCCTGCGCCCACGCCGCGTGCGAGTCGCACCGAGATATCTCGGCCTGGAAAGTTCCTGCCAAATATTTCGACTTGCGTGAGCGAATCGAGATGCACCAGCACTCCTTGTCGCACCACCGATACGAGCTCTTTTTCACCGATCGATGCGCACGTGTAGGCGATGCGCGATACGGGAACGCCCGCTTTACGCGCGGCGGCAATTTCACCCGGACTCGTCGTCTCGATATCAAGACCCTCCACCGCGATGAGTCGAATAATTTCTACATTCGTATTGGCCTTGCATGCGTAATACATCCGCACACCCGGAAACGCCTTTTTCAATTCCCTGCACCGTGCGCGAATTACTTCTGCATCATACGCATACAGCGGCGATCCGAATCGCTCGATAAGTTTTTGCGGCGCAATGTTACCGATAAGATTTTTTTGCATGGTTCGATGTGAAAATGCTATCAGCCAAAAGATTACTGGCGAGCCGCACGCAGCGCGGCTCGCCGCAAATGACGTCGTCATTGTTGGTTGGCCATCTCGATGATGGTCGCAACAGTCGGGTGAAGGTGCTCAGACGGGAGCGCTTCAATCGTGAGTCCGCATTGAACGGCGAACTCAACGGCACGGGCACGTTTATACCCGATTGAAGTCTCTCCCGCGCACCGGAGAAACACCCGAAGTTTCGTGGCGGCTTCCTTTATCGCCGCCCGTTTCGCTTGGTCATCCATCTTGGCAGCTCCCTTCCGGCTTTGGCAAAAGATAAATCAAACAAGCTTTTAAGCCAATTTTTCGGGCAAAAAATACAGATTTATTACATTTTGTTATAAAAATAACTAAGATACTGTTTTCTTGAGGATGGAGAAAGCGCGGTCGACATCTTTGTCTTCGAAAATAATGCTGAACTCGGTATCGATTGACATTACTTCCACGAAGCTGATCCCCTCCCATGCAATCGCTTTGAGAAGTGGGTAGTAAAGGCCAGGAATATTGAGGCTGCTTTGCGGCAAGCGCATGGTGATCGCCGATAATCCCCCGCGGCGTGTGTGCTTTTCTTTTCTCAACACACGTGTAACGGATTTTTCCAACGAATCATTGAGAATGAGCAACGTCTCATACAATCCGCGTGAGAAATTGACGAACGATTCGGGATGTTTGCGCGCGGTTTTGAAAATTTCTTCGACTGCGCGAGAAATGTCGGCGGAATTTGGGAAAATAAATTCAACGAGATTAGAACGGACGGTGATATCGCTGATGTGTTTGAGAAATTTTGCACCGAAGACCGATCTTTTCTTCGTCGTTTTCGACATCCGATGCAACGCCATCGCGATTGCGCTTTCAGAAACCTTTTCAAGCAGTCTTTTTTCGACGACAGGCTTGATACGTCGCGCGATCTCGGCATTGTTAGCCACACCTTCTGAAATCACCTCCGCAAAAAACGGCGATTCCTGAATAATCGCTTCGACGACCTGACTAATAGTTCGCATTGTTATATTTATAACAAATTGTCAGAAAATTGTAAATATCACGAATAAACTTGCCTTATTACCGCCACGAGATTAATTTGTCAGGACGCAGGAAACTGCAACTGTACAAACAAGATGGAGGCAAAACGATGCGTAGCGAAGTTTTTATCGGACGTGGGGCTCCGATTTGCCCCAAATGTACTCCGCTCCGACAGATGGAACGGGTCGCCAATGGCACTTTTAGGTGCCGCTGCGGCGAGACTGCCCGAGTCAAGCCGCCCAAGCGGCCGTTGTTGGGCGACTGGCGTCGCCCGATCGCCCGCTGGTTGCGTAAATTGGCGGATCGACTGGACCCGCCCCAAAAAGGTCCCGACGCCGCTCCCGGGTAATGGAGCGGCAAAGCCTTTTTATACTTTCCGAGATCCGAATTTGGACTCCACTACTCCGGTAATCGCAGCACAGGCACAATTTGTTTTTTGCGGGAAACGATGCCGGGCAACACTTCGGTGTCAGATTCGACGCTCACATTGAACGATTGTTCGATGATGCGTTTCGTGAAATCGTTGTAGGTGAACACCGTTGCCTCCTCTTTGAGAATGTCGATCACGAAGAACAGTAAATCTTCGGTGTCGTTCTCCTGCGCGACCAATTCTTTGATCGCGGCGACCAATCCTTCTTTGCGTTTGAGGATCGAGGCCGCATCGGTGGTCTCGACGACCGAGATGCGGATGTTTTTGCCGCCCACCTCGAATTTTTTGCTGTCGATGTGCAGAAGTCCAGTGTCGGTGAAATCGGAAACGTCGGACTTTGCAGCAAACATTTCGTGCGCGTATTTTGAGATATCGAGCTTGAGTGATGTTGCGAGCTTTTCCGCGACGTCTTTGTCGTGTGGGGTCGTTGTGGGAGAGCGGAATTCGAGCGTGTCGGACAAAATGCACGAGAGCATCAAGCCCTGCATTTCTTTGGGCAGCGTCGCACCGTGTTCTCCCATGAGATCGTAGAGCAGCGTCGCGGTGCATGCGAGCGGACGCATCGTGATTTCGAGAGGGCCCTTGGTGGTGAGCCCCCCAGCGAGCTTGTGGTGATCGATGATCTGGATGATGGTTGTATCATTGATATTGGGAAAGAGTTCCTGCGGATTATTGGTGTCGACGATGATTACTTCGTCGCCTTCTTGTACAGATTCGAGAAGCTGCGGCTGCGGGATTTCCCATCGATTCAAAACAAAACTCGTCTCTTTGTTGAGCTCACCGAGCACATAGGCTTCCGCCTCTTCAGATGTGTGCGTATTTAAATACCAGGCCCAGAGGATGGCGCTACCGGTGGTATCGGTGTCGGGCGACTTGTGTCCAAAAACTTTGACAGCGCTCATGATGTAGCAAAGTATATGCCAGAGCCTCAAACTCGCCAAGATGAAACACCTCTTAGAAAGTTGTCCCCTTTCCCCAGCGAATAATCTCCAGCGATGGAACACTATATAATGGAGCAATGCCTCCGCAATCTCCCATCCAAAATCAAAGCGAAGAAAAACTTTTGCCGCCAGGGCGCGCATCTTCCTCCGGCCCCGTCGTCGGTATCATCATCATTATCGTGCTCCTCATTCTCGGCGGGTTGTATTTCTGGGGAGCGCATCTGAATGCACAAAATAACCCGGAAAATCAGTTGCCGCTCATTCCTGCCGATAATTCGACGACGACGACGTACTGATGTAAACTCCTGCGATGTCGCATAACGTGCAGAACGTAAAAATCTCGCGCGATGAGGAAGCGTGGGAAACAGAGATACGCGGAGAAATTTCTGCCGATACGCTTGCCACGTATCGTTCCGAGGCGCTTAAAGAAATTCAGAAGACCGCAAAGCTCGATGGTTTCCGCCCCGGCAAAGCGCCCGAAGATCGCATCATTGCGGTATATGGCGAACAAGCGATTCTTCGCGAAGCAGCAGAGCATGCGATCCAACACGAATTGCCAGAACTCCTCGCTTCAGAAAAATTGCTCATCATCGAAACGCCGCGCGTGACGACCGAGGCGCCGGAGAGCGGGAAACCACTCATGTTCAGCGCTCGCGCAGCGCTCGCGCCGCAGATTGAATTGCCCGATTACAAAAAGATCGCAAAAAAACACAACGCCGCTAAGGAAGAGGTTTCCGTATCCGACGACGAACACAAACAAGCGATGACGCACTTGCGCCGGGAGCGTCACCGCATCGACAAGATCGAAGCCGGCACCGATGCACAAAAAGCAGCTGAGGAGTCGCGTGCGGCAGAAGAAAAAGATCTGCCGGAATTGGATGATGTGTTTGTGCAATCACTCGGGTACGAAAGCGCAGAGAAATTTTCTGATGCGCTGCGGACAAATATCAAGACCGAAAAAGAAATGCAGGCGCGCGAGAAACAGCGGGCTGCAATCCTCGATGATCTTGTGAAAGACGCCACGATTAAATATCCGGTAGCACTGCGCGAATACGAACTCGACGATATGGAGGCTCGCCTGAAAGCCGATCTGGAGCAAATGGGAACAAACTTCGAAGGTTATCTCACCCAAGCGAAAAAAACGCGCGAAGAAATCAGGAAGGAATGGAAAGATGCTGCCGACAAGCGCGCAAAAGTCCGCCTCATCCTCGCCGAAATTGCACGCAAAGAAAACATCGAGCCGAAAAAAGATGCGCTTGAAAAAGAAGTGGCGCACGCCAAAGAACACTATCCGCAAGCCGACCTCGGCGCGCTGCGTGCACACATCGCGCACGCGATGCGCAACGACGCGACGTTGCAATTTTTGGAGCAGAGTGCATAAATTTGCGTGTCTCGGAAGTTTTCTGTACACTCCGAGCATATGAATACAACCAAATCACAAATGTTGGTGCCGATGGTGGTCGAGAAGACGAGCTTCGGCGAGCGCGCCTACGACATTTACTCGCGACTCCTCAAAGAGCGCATCGTCTTTCTGGGCGGGCCGATCGATAGCGACGTCGCCAATCTCGTCATCGCGCAGCTACTCTTTCTACAATCGGAAGATGCGAAGAAAGATATCTCGTTCTACATCAACTCCCCCGGCGGGCATGTCTCTGCGGGGCTTGCGATTCTCGACACGATGAACCACATCCAGCCCAATGTATCCACCGTGTGCGTGGGCATGGCGGCCTCGATGGGCGCCGTCTTGCTCTCTGCGGGAGAAAAGGGCAAGCGCTTTGCGCTCCCGAATGCCGAGATTATGATCCACCAGCCCTCGGGCGGAGCCGAAGGTATGGCTGCTGATATCGAGATCACTGCCAAGCAGATTCTGAAGATCCGCGAACGACTCAACAAAATTCTTGCCAAAAACACCGGCCAGAAGCTCGACAAAATCGAGCGCGACGTCGACCGCGACTTCTTCATGGACGCCAAAGAAGCCCTCGAATACGGTATTATCGACAAAGTGTTGGTCTAAAAACCCTGAAAAAGCCCGCTTTTCGCCACTCCCCTGGCGAAATTCATATATCAGTGGTATATTCCGAATGTACCCATTAGCATGTATATGAAATTCAATTTCGTCTCCGCTCTGAGCCGTATGGAAGCGCTCAAACTATTTACCGAAGCTAAGGAATTGGTAGTTTTGTCGCGCACATAACACTCACGCGGGGACTTAGTCCCGCGTATGTCATTACAAATTATTTTGCTGCTCCTTGCCCTTGCGGGCGGTGCAGGTATTGGAATCGGATACTATCTCCGACTTATTATTTCATTGGGAAAGCGTGGCTCGATGGAGCTCGAGATCAGAAAGATGATGCTTGATGCCGAAGAACGCGCAAAAAAGGTCGTCGAAGAAGCTGAAGGCCGCGCAAAGGAAAAAGAAGAACACGCGACCGACAACCTCAAGGAACGTGAACGCGACCTGAAGCAGGTGGAGGAGCGCCTGGTGCGCAAAGAAGAGATGCTCGACAAGCGGCAAATCAATCTCGACTCCGAGCAAGAAACGCTCGCCAAGAAGAACGATGAGGTGCAGACAACGAAGGAAAAGGCCGAGGAGCTCGTCCGCGCACAACAAGAGAAATTGGAGAAGGTTGCGAGCCTGACGGCAGAGGAAGCGAAGGGCGAACTCATCAAATCGATCGAAAAACAGTACGAGAGCGACGTTGAGAGCCGCATGCGCAAGCTCGAAATCTCCGGCAACGAAAAACTCGAAGCCCGTGCCAATGAAATACTTGTGACCGCAGTGCACCGCCTCGGCAATTCGGTGGTTTCGGATGTTTTGGCGACGACAATTTCGCTTCCCAACGATGAAATCAAAGGCAAGATCATCGGAAAAGAAGGCCGTAACATTCGCTCGTTTGAACGCGCGACCGGTGTCGATGTGATTGTCGACGATACACCCGGTACGATCACGCTCTCTTCGTACGATCCGATTCGCCGCCAGATCGCGCGCATCGCGCTTGAGAATTTGATTCTCGACGGCCGCATCCAGCCCGCAAAAATTGAAGAGGCAGTACAAAAAGCCGAAGCAGAAATCAACACGATCATCAAGAAAAAAGGCACGGAGGCAGCGTACGAGGCGCGCGTGCAAAATCTCGATCCGAAACTACTCATGATTTTGGGTCGCCTCTACTTCCGCACGAGCTACGGACAGAACGTGCTCGACCACTCGGTCGAAGTCGCACATCTTGCGGGTATGCTCGCTGCAGAATTGGGCGCCGATGAGGCTGTCGCACGTGCGGGAGCGCTCTTCCACGACATCGGGAAAGCTGTCGATCACGAGGTCCCCGGCACACACGTCGAGATCGGTCGTCGCATCCTTGCGAAATTTGGTGTCGGCGAGCCGGTGATCAAAGCGATGCAGGCGCACCACGAGGAATATCCATACGAAACTCCGGAGAGCATGATCGTGCAGGTTGCAGATGCAATCTCCGGCGCTCGCCCCGGCGCGCGTCGCGATTCGGTGGAGAATTACATCAAGCGACTGGAAGATTTGGAAGCGATCGCCAATCAAGAGCCTGGCGTCGAGAAGAGTTACGCCATCGCTGCCGGCCGCGATTTGCGCGTGATCGTGAAGCCCGAGGCGGTCTCTGATCTCGAGGCACGCGAGTTAGCCCGCCGCATCGCCGACAAAATCGAAAAAGAAATGCAGTATCCGGGAGAAATCAAAGTCTCCGTTATCCGCGAAACCCGCGTCATCGAGTACGCTCGCTAAATATCAAAGAAGTTGACAATCAGATAGACCTTTATCCATTCCATTCAGCAGGAGATGTATATCTGACCAGGAGATAGAAAACCGCCCCAATTGCCATTACGATTCCTGCCACTTCCGCTGAAAGATGAAAATCTTGAGGCAATGTCAATACCCCAATTTCAATACAGAGCCACATTGAGGCGAGTATCATGATCGGCCATCGCAACACGCCGAGCGAAAAAGAACTTTCCGGCGGAAATTTTCGGATACCGACCGCATAACTGACAATGGTTCCCAAATATATGAGAAAAACGAGTATCACCGGTACGGCATAGAGTACCGAAAGTCCGTAAAACAAGAGATAGGCAAACACGTCCACCGCAGCGACGAACATGACAGCATACAGCGGAATTCCTCTTTCAGATACTTTCGCAAAATACATATGTCCCGGCAGCCGTTTATCTCGTGCCACAGCGAAAAGAAGGCGTGCGCCCGTCATGATTCCGACGAGCGATGAGGCGAAGAGCGCGACGACGACGAGGAGTAAGAATACTTTTGTAAGTACCGCTCCCAGGTGATACTGAACGATGGCAGATATGGGATCGCTCGCGGCGGTGATTGTCGCAACGTTAGGGATAGCGATCGTCAGCACAACCAAGAAAAAGAAACCGAGTATAATCGAAGCCGCTACTGAAGATACAATGCTTACAGGCGTTATTCGCTTCACCTGTATTGTTTCCTCAGATACGTCGGCAGGGGTCTCGAAACCGAACAAAGTCCACGCAGCTATCAGCGACGATACCAGAAACGCCGGGAGATAGGGCCTAGGCGTGCTAGGAATTACTGTAAGAAATTCTACATGCGCATCATGCTTTATAAATACGAGGGCTATAAGAAGGATGCTGACACCTACAATGGTGATAATCTCAATAATTACTGCAACGCGGTTTATATTTGCTGCTAAACGGACCCCGAATATATTGATGAGTAGCTGAACGATTATGATAACCGCACCCAACACTCGAATGGCGTTCAGGGTCAAAGCATGGCCGAGAAAGGACTGTAGAAGCGGTATTAATGCGACAATAACTCCCGCCGCCCCGATTACATAAGCAAAGGCGAGCATCCATGCGGCGAACCATCCCAATGTTGGATTGTGTAGCCGAGTATTCCAGTTATAGAGAGCCCCTGTCAGGGGCATGCGCCCCGCCATTTCAGCAAATACTAATGCGACTAGAAATTGACCGACGCCGACTAGTAACCAAGTCCAAAGGCCAAAGGTTCCTGCCTTGTTAAGCATGAAACCATAGTTTGCAAAAACACCAACCAAAACCGACATAAATGAGAACGATAGGGCGAATGACGAGAAAAAATGGAGTCGCCGATGAAGTTGCGGCTTATAACCGGCATCGATAATCGTCCGATCATCCTCTGAATATGCAAGTGGCGCCGCGGGCGGGCGAATTGGGACAAATTCCATACTTTGCCCAATTTAAATTCTGTAATGCTCAAGTGGTCAAAATATTCGATTCTAATCTTCGATATAGATTCTTAAAAACACAGCATTTGCAGTACATAGTGATTATTCTTGTTATATTAGTCATAAAAATTGACTTTTCTATAACAATGCTTAAGATGCGCTTGTGACCAAACAATCCGAGTTTGTCCGCGAACTGGAACACATCGGATTCACCACAAAGGAATCTCTGGTGTACCTTGCCCTGCTCTCGATCGGCACCGGTACTGCCTATCGGATTGCAGAAGAATGCAAGGTTAAAAAGCCCACTGTGTATGTGATTTTGGAAGATTTGCGTAAGAAAGGCTTGGTACTCAAGGTACCGCACGCGAAAAAAGCGCTTTTCGCCGCGCGCGATATCAGCGAATACATCTCGGAACAGGAATCTCGGCTCAAATCAGTCCGGGCACTGGTGCCGCAACTCGACATCCTCGGTAGTCAGCGCGCAAATGTGTTCTTTTTTAGCGGCTTAAAGGGTCTCACGCAGGCATGCGATTACAAATATCATGAACTTCCCGGTACCACACTGTGCTGTTTCTATAGCAATCTCGAAGGATGCGACGAAAGTGTTCTCAAATTGTACGAGCGATGGGACAGAAAAGCGGTTGCCGACGACATACGTTTCGAAATCATCGTCGAGGAGGGTAATACCGAGAACGACATGGTCAAACTTGCCAAGAATCAAGACAGTATCAAGATAAAATACCTCAAAAACTACATCTACCCGCCGACGCACTCTATCGAAATAGCAAACAGCTTCGTGCGAATTACCAACGAGCGCGAGCTGCAAACGACGATCATCGACGATGTCCAGACTGCTGATGCAATGCGACAAATCTTCAATATCGTCTGGCAGAGGGGTATTTAAGATAGTATTTGAGCCGTATTTTCCGCATAGATTTTGTGGCTTAAAAGCTGTTGATAATTGGCTCGTGTCAATTGACAGGCTCAAAATACGGCTCAAAATGGTCGTATGAGTGGTCGAGTGCGTATTTAATCGTTATTTAAAACATCTATATGGCAAATAAAATGGATTTGGTAGAGAAAGTTGCCTCAACGATCGGCAGCACAAAGGCCGACGCGGAGCGCGCCGTCGAAGCGATCATCATGATGATCACCGATTGCCTCAAGCGAGGCGATGAAGTCTCGATCGCAGGCTTGGGTATTTTCCAGGCAAAGACGCGGGCCGGTCGCACGGGCAGAAACCCGCGCACGGGCGCGACGATTCAGATCAAGGCGATGAAGGTCCCGAAATTCCGGGCTTCAAAGACTCTGAAAGACGCGGTCAAGTAATCCTCTTTCGAGATATTGCGCAAAGACCCGCCACAGAGCGGGTTTTTGCTTATAGTTATTTTGCGGAATGGTGCGAAATCCACATCACAAGCGCTGCGTTACATGCGTCCGTTCCACCCGGCGGAGCGAGCTGACATGAATTCTCGATCTTTGCTTCCGTCCAGAAATCTATCAGGACTACAAACGCATTCGTAAAACATGTTGTGCGTTCACTGTCGGGCAATAGGTCGCCAGAGCAGAACGCGTAGGCACTCCTCTCTTTCGCTTCGGGCACTTCCGACTGAACGAGACCGTCCACGTATCCGCTCAGGCATACTTCCTTTTGGTTTTGCGGAAGTTTCAGGCATGTCGCGACCGATTCCTTTGCGGAGTTTGGCTCCCGTGCTGCCATATCTGCAAACGTGGGGATCGCTCGCAGGAGATATTCTGGCGGAGTGTAGGGTGAGGCGATATTGATTGCCTCTTGTATGGTTTTGTCGGGAGTGAAATTGAAGACGATTGATGCGAGGTTTGCATAGCAATCGATCGGAGAGTCGTTGCTTGTCACTTCTCTGCAAATTTTGAACGGATCGTTGTGATCGACGCGATCGATAAAGGAGCTGTATGCCATGCCATTGTATGCGCCGCCCGCGCATTTGAGAAAATCGTCTTGATTTTGAGCTGAGGAGCGGCACACAGCGAGTGCCTCGTTAACGATCGCAAGTGGATCTTTCCAATCGGGAGCATCGTGACTGATCACCGATCCGTGTCCAATGCCGTGAAAGCATGCCGCCCGTGAGTAGCTGTTTTCTCCATTATCATTTTTCTGCTGCATCGAGGCGCAAAAAGCTCCCACCTCTTTGAAATTTCTTGATTCAGCAAGGAACGCCGTCATGAATCCGTGATAAAAGCCAAAATCACACACCTGCATAGCGGGCGACGATGGCACCGTCTCGCCTGCTTTGAAATCTTTGTACGCCCGCTCGCCCACGAGATGCGCGAAGGTGTGACAGGTAGAAATAAAATCAGGCGATTCATTCAAAAAATAGCCGAGCTGATCGAGCGCGCCGACGATGTTGTCTTGTGCGAGTTCTTGTGTAAGCGTCGCGTTCCAACACTTGTATCGATCAGAAGAACTTTCGTGTGCGCACGACGCGGGCGCAAAGCCACCGCCGAACATGCTCGCTACTTCAGCCCTCACGATATGACCATACCCCGGCACAACGAGGAGCAAGAGCGCGATACCTACGAGAGCCGCGGCAATCCAGTACAAAACAGAGCGAGGAGTATTTCGAATACGATGCCACAATGCCGTCATGCAACATTATTCTAACATCGATCAAAATTGGGAACGTCGCACGACTTTTGCCTTTCATGCATTTCCCCAGTAGAGTACTAACGATACGCGGGATTAGTTTAGTGGTAAAACACGAGTTTTCCAAACTTGGGTCGGGAGTTCGATTCTCCCATCCCGCATCAAAAAAATGATTGGGGGCCGCGCCATGCACAGGCATGGCGCGGGGAGAATCGAACGCCGGAGCGATGTCGCGCAAGCTTGCGCGACCGTGAGGCGGTGCCCAGGCCGAGGCTCATGACGATGAGCCGAGAGCCGCGGGAGATTCTCCCATCCCGCACAAAACTTGAGTGAGTATCAATGAGAGCGTATATTCAAGAAATGCCTCCCCGCCTTCATTTTTTTCTTGCAAATATCGGTGCACTAGCGCTCATCGTTGGGGCATTTTTCTTGCTCAGTTCCGTGCAGAAATACTCCCCTGCACGAATTTCAAACGAAGCGACGAGCTCAGAAGTCGCAAGCGTTGCAGCTACGAACTCTTCCGATCTACCTGCTGCTACTTCAACGACGACTTTAAAGAAATCGCCGCAAGCAACCACGACCGTCGCGCGCGCCGCAAAACTCACCGTACAAAAACCGGCGGTACAAAATCAAACTCCCAATCAAGTTATGCGGATCCAAAATCCCTACTCCTTCCCTCCGGAATCCTTCGATGCGTTAAACACAGCAGCCCGCTCTGCGCTCGTCAACATCCTCTGTCTTCCTCATGGCGATACATTGCGTCCTATTTCCGGGTCGGGAGTGATCATCGATCCGCGCGGCGTTATTCTCACCAATGCGCACGTTGCGCAATACGTGTTGCTCTCGGAGAGTTCTCAAGTGAGTTTGTCATGTTTTATACGCACCGGTGGTCCTGCGACCGCACATTGGATCCCCGAAGTCCTGTATATTCCACCGGTATGGGTGCAAGCGCATGTTTCCGAGATTACTTCCGAACACCCGACCGGTACTGGTGAACACGATTACGCGCTCCTCCTCATCAAAGCATCGGCCGACGGCTCCCCGCTCCCTACCGAATTTCCTTCGATCCCGGTGGATACGCGCGAGGCAATTGCATTTCAGGGCGATCAAGTCCTCGCCGCAAGTTATCCGGCGGAATTCCTTGGAGGAGTTGCGGCAGAATATAATTTATTCCCCGCTTCCTCATTCACAAGCGTCAAACAGTTGTTGACCTTCAACACGGGGACGGTCGACCTGCTCTCGCTCGGCGGCATCATCGAAGCACAAAGCGGCTCTTCAGGCGGCGCTGTTGTGAATGCATGGGGACGCCTTGTCGGGATCATCAGCACGACGAGCAGCGGTGATACGACGGCACAGCGTGATCTTCGCGCTGTGACGCTGAGCTATATCAACACGGATCTCGCAGCGCAAACGCAATTCGATCTCGCCACCACACTCGGCGGCGATGTCGCGGCAGAAGCGCTTGATTTTACGACGAACGAAGCGCCCAATCTCATCAGCCTCTATCTCGCGCAGCTCTCGAAATAATCATCCGATCGCCAAGAGAACGGTCCCCGTCACAAAGAGTGCAACCGCCATCATTTTTTTCGGTGAAAGACTTTCATGTAAGAAGAGCACGCCCCATATTGTCGCAACGAGGAATCCTCCGGAGCGGATCGCAAGCGTGTACGAGGTGGGCCCGAGCGCAAATGCGGAGGTGAACGCGACAAACGCAAGCGCGAGTACGATTCCGAGTCCAAAAAGAATCCAGAAAAAATCTCTGATACGCACAAGTTCTTTCTGCTCTCCAGATATGAGCGCCATGATTAAAAATACGATAGCCGATCCTGTTATATTCACGAAACTATAAAAAACCGGCGTTGACGCCTCGATCGCAACTTTGTCGAGCGTGGAGCCGATCGCCATGCACAAGATCGTACAGATCATAAAAAATACTGGCTTGTTGTAGGCGCTTTTTTCTTTTTTGGGAACATCGGTGAGAAGCAAGTACGTACCTAAAACAGTGGCGACAACGCCCGTCGCGCCCCCGCGCGTGGGAAGTTCGTGAATAATAAAAAATGAAGTTACGATATTAAATACCGGAAGGAGCGCCGCAATCGGCGTCACTTCCGACAACTCTCCTTCCCGCAGCGAGCGATACAAAAAATACGTCTGCACGGGAAGAATCACGACCCAGATAATTAGGAGTGGCGCCCAGAACTGCCACCTCAACGCACCAATATTCTGCGGAAGCGGCAAGAAAAAGAAAAGCGCGAGTGTCGGCAGAATTGAAAATATCTGCAGAGCGAACGCCAAAGAAAAATTTCCAAAAACAGTCGTGAGGCGTTTCTCATACACGCGTCGTATCGCAAGAAGCAGTGCGCTGAAGAGCGCGAGTGATAACCACATCTAGCGAATATATCATCGGGGCGCCGAGAATCGAACTCGGTCTACGTGCTCCCAAAGCACGCGTACTACCGGTATACTACGCCCCGCCGTACGTGCGCATGCTATCACATAGTTTGTGGGAAGAAATAACTTAAATATGCCGACATTTTCTCTATGTCAAATTTTCCTTCGGTGCGCAGCCCCGATTCCGCATCTACGGAAATCGGAATCTTAAAATAATCCTCAAGCTCAGTTACTTCAGATACATTTGCTGCGTCATATCCTCCTGCGACGGCCACTCTGCTGATACCGTGAGAAACGAGCTTCAAGATTCTGGTTTTCTTTTGATCCACGCCCTCCTTTTTACCGGTTCCCCAACTCTCATCGAGAAGCAGGAATTTGTTTGGTGACTTGAAATATTGCACGAAAGCTGATTCTTCTAGCAAATCGAATTGGCCTTCTTTCAGTTGAAATATTAGATGTTGCGCGTTAAGTGAATCGATGTAGGCGATATCAATATATACATGCGGGTTTTGTGATCGAAATTGCAGTGAATATGGAAACGAAAGTTGCCCGAGAAAGCGCCCAAAATCCTTTTCATTTTTACGTTTCTCGGGATATGCCGTGTGGATCACCAGAGTTACTGTATGCAAATTACGGATTGATTCGTAGAAAATGTTGAGCGCTCTTGCCGTTGCTTGATTTGTTTGCTCAGACGATACCGCAATGCCTAAAAATATTCTGCGGTTGCGATCTTCCGCATCAAATTTTTTGAGCGTTGCAGATAGCGCCGAGCCTACATGTTCGATGTCCTCCAAAAACAAAGTCGGGCTTACGTATGGGCCATATCCGATGCTGTTATGCAGGAATTTCTCAGTCTTTGTTGAAGTATAGCCAATATTGTGAGCCGTTGCTTCTACGCGCAGTGGTTCGGCGGCGACTTGATATCCATAGCGCTCCAGAAAAAGTACTTTATATGGATTATTGGTCAGTAGCCTGATACGAGGCTTGCAGTTCGACAACAACGTATCGAGTACGCGTGAAACTTCCGAATACTCGCGTGGATCAGGATGATTAACGAGGGCAAGGGAAGCTTCATGTGTGTCGAATCCTTGTTCCATAAGATTGTATGCTTCAATTTTTTTGAAAAGACCCATATTACGTCCCTCTTGTCGATGATATATGAAAATCCCGTTACCGCTTTCTTTGATTCTCTTGAGCGCCAATTCTTTTTGCGGGCCGCAATCGCACGAATGAGACGCAAAAACATCACCGGTGAGACACTCGGAATGGATTCGCAACAATACCTCCTTCGAGGGATCCAAATTTGGAGTTGTGAGCGCAACGGTTTCTCTCCCTCGTTCGCCTTTCCAGACATACAGAAGAAATACACCGTACTCTGTAGGCATCGTCATTGAAGCTGTCCCGTTTGTTTTCATGGGGGCAGCATATTTCGATAAAAGACAATGTGCTTATTTTTTAGACGTTTATATCTAGATCTATATACAATTTAGAAATTATCTATTATAATGTGTCGATAAAATAGACATAAATCCAGTTTTTATTTTAATAGATCTGTATGGATTACAAACGATATCTTGAAGCTTTGCGGATTATGGGTATCGAAGAGAAAGCAGCGCAAGTCTATATCGCCTTGCTGCAGCAGCCCAAGATGACTCCTTCCCAAATTTCACGTGAAACAGGAATAAAACGTGCAACCTCCTACGAGTACATCGATGCTCTTCTGGCAAAAGGATTTGTTACACGTGAACCAATTGGCAAGCGGATATTCTATTCAGCAACCGATCCGCGCAAGGTTTTCAACACTTTCCGCAAACAAATCCCCAAAATTGAAGGTTCGATGCTTGAGATGAGCTTCATCCATGAGCATGCAGTCCATAGGCCTCGAGTCACCTATTACGAAGGGAAACGCCAGTTGAAAACCATTTATGACGATCTTTTCAGGACCGTTGGAGACGTCTATTCGATTTTCCCAGCTGAGCAATTCTTTGAGAATTTCAGCACGGAGGAATACGATGAGTTCGAAAAGTCGATAACGAATTATGCCCTCAAAAGCAAAGACTTGTTCTTGCGCGATAAATATTACAAAAGAATCAAGGAAATACGTGCTAAAAACGGCGGTTCGAAGCTGGATAAGCGCCTGCCGGCCGAGTTCCGATCTAAAGTGGACGTGCTCATATTCAGCGATAAGGTCGCCCTGATCAGCCTCAGAGATCTGTCGGCAATCGTGATTGAGAACAAAGACATTGCGGAACTCTTTCGATCTATGCATGCGCTCATCTGGCGGTCTGTGTAATAATAAAGGACACCTGCTAACCGTATAATGTCCAATAGAATGTCCTTTATAGGCCTGCCTACAAAACTTGCTCGAACAGGCGGCACCTCGCCTTACGAGTATTCATCTCCAAGAAGACTCCGACAACATCAATCTGAAAGTCCCGATCGTCATTCTTTGCATTCATGTAAAGCTCTGCTGTCCGGGCAATCTTCTTCAGTTTTGCAGGATGAACTTGCTCTTCAGGTCTATAGTCATCCATTTCACGTGAACCATGAGGCAATTTTTCACGTGAAACCGCCTTGACCTCTACAAACCTGACAGAATTGGACTTTTCGGCAATAATGTCTATCTCTCCCCAGGGTTTACGGTAATTTCTTTCGATGATCCTGAAACCCTTTCTTTCGAGAAATTTTGAAGCTATCTCTTCCCCAATTCTTCCAACTTCCTTATGCAAGTGGTCATTTATCATGCCAAGAATTATAAACTCAAAATCGGACATTTCACGGGAGGTAACTATCCCCTTATTGCAAGTAGAGAGAGAATTGGGTTATAATCCAAATGTATGTGGGGACGTCTCAATCATTGGCTTCTGGGCCCAGAGGAGAACTTTGGGAACGCTATGAACACGAGGCCTGTTCCCACGATTGCAAAATCACTTTTACTCCTATTACTAGCCTTTGGGGTTGCGGCAATCGTTGCGATTGGATGTGCTTGGGCGGTCTATTATTTTGGTCCTAAAACCCCTCCAGTAGCGGATCAATCACCAAAAACTATACAGACAGTGACCAGTTCTCCTTGTACAACTCAAATAAATGGCCCAAATACTGGCTCGATTTCTCCTTGTAGTACCAATGGGCCCGCTATCTCGAGTATCGCCATTACTGCTCCGAGCGAGCAAAACGGTTTGGTGTATTACACAGGGTTTGCACTTTCAATTTCCTATCCAACTGGCATACAAGCTAGCACTTCAAGTTACGAAACTGATAAAAACATAGTCGCAAACAGCCCTCTCTTGTATTGTAAATACACATATGAAGGAGGTCTTGCAACAACCAATGGATACAGTAGAACAATAACTCAACAAAACGATTTGGCGAATTGTATTTCAGGAAAACCAATAACGACGACAACAGGTTTATTTGGCTATAAACAGCAGTGATATACTACCCATATGTCTGACGAGCGCGAAGGCTTTTTTGAGCTTCTAAAACGTGCTATTTCGCCGCACAGGCCAAAATTTGGACAAACAAAGGCACCGGAGAAAAGCGCTGATTATAGCGATACGCAAACTCATTCACATAACTCTGAAGGTGTTGGCGGGACACCGAGTGATACGTCCCCCGAATCGAGCGCTTCAACTGGCTCCAAAAACCCTCAATAGGGTTTGTGTGAACATCACCGCGCACGTACACTTTTGCCCCGTGATTGATCACTCTCCGATCGAAGTGCCTGTCCATATAGCGGTAGGCACCGAAATCGTCGGTAACGAGCTTTGCGCCGCTCTCCACATTGCGGAGAATATGCGCAGCGAGTGCGCCACCGTGAACCCGTTTTGACACGTTGGCCCGCACCGAGCCCCCGCGCTCGACCACCCCAATTACAGGCGTTTTGTCAGTCCCACGTCCCGCTTTCGAGCCTTTATGTACGCCACCGATATACGTTTCATCAGCCTCAACGGTTCCCGTGAGACGCGGCCCGTCTTGTGACATGAGCTTTCTAATCTCATGAGCCATACGCCACGCCGTCTTGTAGGTGACGCCCAACTGCCTTTGAAGCTCCTTTGCACTCACCCCATTCTTTGACGATGAGAAAAGAAAGATGGCGTGGAACCACAGGGAAAGCGGAGTGGAGCTTTTGGCGAAGATCGTACCGGCCAGGGGATGTATTTGGTGCCCCGTATCTTTGTGCGCCCAGCATTTTCTATCGGACACGCGATAGTAGCCCTCAACAGAGGCGTATTTCTGCTTGAACACGTACTCCAAGCACTTATCCTCTGTGGCAAACTCCTTCCTCAAATTAGCGATGGTATACTTCATACGGCTCTATTACTTGATATACCGTAAGTGTATACCTTCATTACTTGTTGTCAAGGGATAGTTACCTCACGGGAAACATCCACCTTATGTTTCTTAGTAACCAAGTAGTCCTTTATTGTTGGATCAAAGGATGGATAAAATATGGCTCTAAATATGATTTTATGTAAAAAAGGACATAAAATCTGTCGTATAAGAATTTGTCCTTTATCCACATATCCCCAGAGTTTTCCACAGTTTATTAAATATTTCTAGATCTGAATTTCTTCATCTTGCGGCCGATATTTCTCGAAAATTTTCAACTAAATCTCATTATATTTTCTAAAAAATTCCGACACCTTAGAAAAAATATTCGATTATTTACAACACATTATTTCCTTGACGCCAACGTCGTTGCTGTACTAGGTTTGCCGCATATGAAACAAATCGCAAGGGGCGCGATGTATCAGGTCCTGTTCTTCGGGGTAGTGCTCAGCATGCTCACCGTAGGTATTGGGATGATGCCGGGAAAAGCAGCTGCTGCAGAGATTAACGTCCAGACCAATCAGGTTCTTCCGCCCGGTGGCAACGGGTGCACCTTACTTCCAGCAACTTCATTTACTCCCTATGAATACAACGGTGCGCTCGACTCCTTCGAATTCACGGTTCCCGACGCCTCGTACGTAGCGATTACAGGCTCGGTAGGGAATACGCCCCTCTCTTTCCTTCAAATGACGCGCAAAATCGACGCATCGGGCAACTTGCGGGTTCATGTAGATATCCCGTCGATGTCCCTCACAAACACGATTCCCATACAGATAATCCTCATGTCGTCTCCTCCGGGTCAGCCGACATGTCTCTCGATAGCATCGATGACCGTCGGGTCCGGTCCGACACTTCCAGGGCCCGTTTCACAAACAGCCCCAAGTGCGCCAGTAACGAGCATACCTTCGAATCCAACGAATAATCCCACCTACACGAACCCGACCCCTGCGCCTGCGGGCACCAGCATGACTCCAATCTCGAAAGGTGGTACGTCGGGCACGTCGGGCAACACCGCTACTGCCACCTCGATCCCGGGGGGCACCAGCAGCACTGCTGCGGGTTCAGTGCTCAACAACAGCATGCAGAATCCGCTGAAGGCCCTGTGTGCCACACAGAGCGGAGCATATCGCCTCTGGCTTGTGCTCTTGGTCCTCTATGTCCTTTTGATCGGGGCGCTGCTCTGGGCCGAATGGCCGCTCTCGTGGGACTGGATACGCATGCCAGAGTGGATCACCGCAGGTATCTTGGTACCGTTCATTCTTCTCATGGGATTCTGGTACTTCTCGGTCAGCTGTAGGGCAGGGTGGTTTGTTCCCGTCATAGCGATTATCATCGCACTTGCTGGACTTTTCGCAGCCTTCTGGAATCACCCACGTGTGACACAGTTGCTTCTGATCGAAGATAGCAACGTGTAGATTGGAGCCGCGGGTCTTTGCCGCGGCCTCTGGTGAGGGTATAATCCTGCGTGCGAGCGGGCATGGTTTAATGGTAGAACGCGTCCTTGCCAAGGACGAGATCGGAGTTCGATTCTCCGTACCCGCACTAGGAGCTCGTAAAATCCAAAAGCTTGCTTTGTGATTTTCGAGCGACGACATGCGCTCTCACGTAGTGAGTAACCCGCACTGAATACAAACGAAGCAGTTCGCTTTTCTGACTTTGTGCTCCCGGAGGGATTCGAACCCCCAACGACAGTTCCGAAGACTGCTGTGATATCCGTTTCACCACGGGAGCTTCGCGTCTATAATGCACTACAATGCCTCATATGAAAACCGCCCCACTCCGCATACCGCATGAGGTGCGCACGATTCATGAGGCGATGAAAACGGCGGGATACGAGGCGTATCTCGTGGGTGGGTGCGTGCGCGACCTCGTGCTCGAGCGCGAGCCGAAGGATTGGGACATCACTACAAACGCAACTCCGGAGGAAATCCAGGCGCTGTTCGAAGAAACGTTTTATGAAAACGAGTACGGGACGGTGGGGGTGGTGACGAAATCCGAAGACCCGCGATTGAAAGTCATCGAGATCACTCCGTATCGCATTGAAGGAAAATATTCCAACGCGCGCCATCCCGACGAAGTTGTCTTCAGCAAAAATTTATCCGACGATCTCAAGCGCCGCGATTTCACGATCAATGCGATCGCGTATGATCCGTCGACAGAAACGCTGATCGACGAGCATGGTGGACAAGAAGATGTAAAAGCACGTCGCATCGCGACAGTGGGAAATCCGAGTGAGCGATTCGAGGAAGATGCACTCCGAATGTTGCGGGCTGTGCGTATTTCGGCGGAGTTAGATTTCGCGATCGAAGCGCACACGGCTGCGGGGATCGCGGCGCAAGCCTCTCAGTTGGGCAAAATTTCCCGCGAGCGCGTGCGCGATGAATTGATCCGCATACTGATGAGCCCACGCCCGATGCAGGCGTTGTATGTGGCCCAGAAGCTCGGTATTTTGAAATATGTCATTCCCGAACTTGAAGAGGGCATCGGCTGCGCACAAAACCAGGCGCATTCATTCGATGTGTTCGAACATCTCATGCGCTCTCTGCAGCATGCGGCCGACAAAGAATGGCCGCTCGACGTGCGGCTCGCTGCACTCTTGCACGACGTGGGAAAACCAGCGACGCGCGCATGGTCGGACGAAAAAAATGATTGGACGTTTTATGGGCACGACGTCGTCTCTGCAAAGATGGCGAAAAAAATTCTCGTCGATTTGAAATTTCCAAAAGAGACGATCGAAAAAGTGACGACGCTGGTGCGTCTGCATATGTTTTTCTCAGACCCAGATGTCGTCACGCTCTCTGCGGTGCGTCGCGTGATCGCACGCGTGGGGAAAGAAAATATTACCGAGCTTCTCAACTTGCGTGTATGCGACCGGATCGGGACCGGACGGCCCAAGGCGCATCCATTTCGCTTACGCAAATATATGTCGATGGTGGACGAGGCCATGCGCGATCCAGTGTCGGTTGCCATGCTCAACATAGACGGCTCAAAGATCATGGAATTAGGCGAAAAACCAGGCCCCCGTATTGGCTGGATACTGCATGCGCTCCTCGAAAAAGTGCTCGATGACCCCCAGAAAAATACCGAGGAATACCTGGAGAAGCGTGCCTCTGAGTTGATGCAGCTCTCGGAGCTGGATCTGAAAAAAATGGGTGAGCAGGGCAAGGATCGGCGCGAGGAGGAAGATGAGGCTGCGGTAAAAAAGCTACGTGAGAAGCACCACGTCTCGTAAACATCCAAAAATAAAAAGCCGCTCACCAGGCGACTGGGTTTCTCTTTTACCAATCGCCGCCGTGAGCGGCTTTTCCGTGACATCTCGTTTCTCCAAAAGAACTCGAGAAATCCGACAAAGTACGTTTGCATCCAATCGACAACAGAGGTTGCCGTAATTTTTTAGTGCGAGAGTACTTTGTAACGTTATTTACTCGTACATTAGAGTCACGAGATACCTAAAGAGCGGCCAATAGAAAGAATAACGCGCTATAGGACATAGTAAAGGACATTCTGTTGATAACCTTCATGTCCTTTAAAAAGGCTTATAAATCAAGCTCCAAAGTGACGGGACAGTGGTCGGAACCCATCACCTGTGGGTAGATCTTGGCCGTCTTCACCTTTGATGAGAGGCTCTTGCTAACAAAGAAATAATCGATGCGCCAACCGATATTGCGATCCCGGGAATTGGCAAAGTGACTCCACCACGTGTAGTACCCGCCGCCCTTGGTAAAGAGTCTGAATGTATCGACGAATCCCGCCTTGATTATGCTATCGATCCCTTCTCGCTCTTCTTTTGTGAAACCGTGCTCACCTTCATTGCTCTTGGGATTGGCCAGATCCTCGGGAGTATGGGCAACATTGAGATCGCCGCAGAAAATAACGGGTTTTTTCTTCTCGAGACTCTTGCAGAATTCAAGAAAGGCAGGGTCCCACTGTTTGTGGCGCAAGGGAAGGCGGCCGAGATCGGGCTTTGAATTGGGTGTATAGACATTGACGATGTAGAAGGTTTCATACTCAGCGCTGATAACCCGACCTTCCTCGTTGGGGTCGCCATAGCCGTCCTTCAGTTGATATTTCTTCAGTATTTCCTCCGGAAAGCCGAAGATAAGGCTCAACGGCTTGATTTTCGAGAAGATTGCCGTACCGGCATACCCCCTTTTACCCTTCGAAGAATTCCAATATTCATCGTAATCAGGCAAATCCACCTCCGATTGGTGCTCCTCTGCTTTCGTCTCTTGAAGACACACAATATCGGGTTTCACCTGATCGATAAATGTCGAAAGATTGCCTTTCTTATAGATGCTGCGAATGCCATTTACATTCCACGAGACAAGTTTCATACGCATCACGATATCACAACGCCAGAAAGGTTTTCATGCCAACATCATGCAGCATAAGCGATGATGTGTAATGCACGGGAAGGTTCGACGTCTGCATATATAGAGCGGGCGAAGAACATTCTCCCGCATCATCAAATCAATATGAAACACATTAAAGACATCATCGCAGAAAAGCAAATGAGTCTGTTTGCGAAGCGGGCCGAAAAAGGAAGCCGTGAGTGGAGCGCGTTTAACGCTGTACATGGAGATACGATCGGCATGTTCCGCGTAGCAACACCGCGCAAAGCTGAAACCCCGCGTTATCCGAACATCATTCACATCAATCGCTACCCACGACGCTTGACGCTCAAGGTTGCGCGATAAGCTTCGGTAACGCCGGGAAATCACTTCCGGCGTTTGCCGTGGAAGGCCTGATGCACTTCGCGCAGGTGTTTGTCGGTGACATGTGTATAGACTTGCGTCGTTGCGATATTCGCGTGGCCTAAGAGCGCCTGCACACTGCGCAGGTCGGCGCCGTTCTCCAACAGATCGGTGGCGAACGAGTGGCGGATCACGTGCGGTGTCACCTTGCGGGTGATGCCGGCTTTGATTGCATACTGCTTTACTAATCGCTCCACCGAGCGGGGAGTAATGCGATGCAAATCTTTGGTGACGTTCTTTGCAAATCCCTTTCCGTAGCTGACAAACAATGCCTCGCTCATGTCACCGCGCTTCTTTAAATATTCTGCAACTGCTTTTTTTGCGGACGAAGAGAGAAAGACGACGCGAACCTTTTCACCTTTGCCGCGTACGGAGAATTCATCGCGCGAAAGATCGATGTCTTGATTGAGATTACACAATTCCGATACGCGCAGACCTGTTGAAAATAAAAGTTCGAGAATTGCACGATCGCGCAGTGCGGCGAGCCCGTCACCAGAGGGTGCTTTCATAATCCGATTCAGTTCGTCGGCGGTAATGAGATCGAGATCGCGGCCGCTCGTCTTCGCAAGTTCGATCCGCTCCGGATTGAGCGACTCAATATCGCGCTTACGGAGGAATTTGAGAAACGCGCGCAGTGCGATTAAGTGATAATTCTGGGTATTTTTTTTCATCGTGCCAGTGACGCCCGCGGAGCGATTGAGGTCGATCCGGAATTCTCGCACCATTTGCTCGGTAATCTGACCAGGCGATTTTACCTTCGCGTAATTCAGAAAACGCATGAGGTAGCGGTCGTAATTTTCAACAGTCTTCACGCCGCGCCCCTTTTCGATCTCAAGATATTCGAGAAATTGCGTTTTGAGTCCTTTCAAATCCGCCATTGCTGAATTGTATCAGTAAATATTGTGCGACGTATTACCATTCCTTCATCTCGCCGTCTTGGAGTGCGACGAATTCCGTTTCAGGCACGAACATTTTCAAAAGCATGGGCGTAAAGCCCCGAAACGCTGGCACAATCATGCCGTCGTGCACGCAAAAAGCGCTGCGCGCCTTGATCGCTTTCGCAAAATCGATCGCCATCGAGATTTTCATCCACGGACCAGCGACCGGAAGTGCCAACACATCGACTTTTTTCTGCGGATTGTGGAAGTTGTCGCCGGGGAAATACAGTTTGTTGCCGATAAGATAGGCAGTGTTTTCAACGAGTCCCATCATTTCGTAAATCGGCGCATGGTCTTTGCCGAACCCTTCGATCGAAATGCCTTTTAGCATAGTCGACTGACCGTCGCCGACGATCTCACACTGCATTCCTTTCTCGGCAAGCAACTTCGCGACGCTCGCGTTGGAAATAATTTTCGCCTGCGGATTCGTTTTCAAAAGCGCTTCCACGGATTCAACGTGGAAGTGATCTTGATGCTCGTGCGTGATCACAATCGCATTGAGCCCGGTTACGCTTGCCTGTGCTTCGATCGTAAACGAGCCGGGGTCGGTGAGAATTTTGACGCCTTTCTCCTCAAGCACGAGCGCGCAATGTCCGAGTTTGGTGATTTTCATACCTCTTACTATATCAAAGCGAGCGTTTTTATTTCAAATACCTTTTCTTTTTTAATTTCTCAGGCAAATACGATTCTTTGTCATACAACTTGTAACCTTTGTGATAATCCAACTCTTTCATAAGCTTCGTCGGCGCGTTGCGGATTTTGAGCGGCACGGGTAGATTGCCGAATGTTTTCACATCATCGAGCGCTTCGAAATATGCATCATATGACTCGCGACTCTTTTTACTTTGCGCGAGATACGCAGCGCCGTGCGCAAGATTAATCGCGCACTCCGGATAGCCGATCATCTCGCACGCACGGAAGACCGCGTTGGCAACAACGAGCGCGGTGGGCTGTGCGAGTCCGATGTCTTCGCTCGCGAAAATCACCATCCTTCGTGCGATAAAAAGTGGATCTTCGCCCGCATCGACCATTCGCGCCAGATAGTAGAGCGCCGCATCGGGCTGCGAAGCGCGCATTGATTTGATGAATGCAGAGATGGTGTTGTAGTGCTCCTCGCCTTTTTTGTCGTAGCGTAAATGTTTTGATTGAACCGCTTCTTTCAATGTCTCGACAGAGATTTTGCCGTAGAGTTTCTGAGCAGTCTCGAGCACGCCGAGCGCCTGACGTGCATCACCGCTTGCCATCTGCACGAGCCAATCTTTTGCATCCTTTGGAATTTTTAATTTTGTGCGAGCGATAATTTTCTCCATATCTTTTTCGGAGAGCTCGTTGAGCACAAAAACGCGCGACCGCGAAAGAAGCGGGGAGATAACTTCGAACGACGGGTTTTCCGTCGTCGCGCCGACAAACGTGACATCGCCACGCTCAACGAACGGCAACAAAAAATCCTGCTGTGCTTTGTTGAAGCGATGAATCTCATCGATAAAAAGAATTTTTGGTTTTCCGCCGAGCTTTAACTGCCGCGTTCCCACGATTTTTTTTATATCTTCTTTGCCTGAATCAACCGCCGAGAGCTCATAGAAATCCGCGCTGAGTGCATTGGCATAAATTCTCGCGAGCGTCGTTTTCCCGCAGCCAGGCGGTCCCCACAATATGAATGAGAACAGTTCTTTCTTCTCGATCGCAATACGCAAGGGTTTGCCAGGACCGATGAGGTGCTCTTGCCCGGCGAATTCGGCGAGCGTTTGCGGGCGAATTTTCGATGCGAGCGGCTCCATTGAATCAGCATACTCTTTTTTGAATGTGCATCCATGTTCGCGAGTCTATCCACACCTGCCTACCGGCAGGCAGGGTTGCGGTATTTCGATATGGCGCTATTCTTAAGCGATATGAATACAAAATCTATCCTTACTTGGATCGTCGTTATTATCGTCGTCCTTGTGGGCGCGTTTCTTATATTCAAAGCGATGGGGAATAACGCAGCGCCTGTGCAAACGCAGACAACGCAAACACAAACCGCAAGCTCGACCTCCGATCAGGTGCAAGGGCAAGACGTGAAGGTAGGAACAGGCCCGCAGGCAACTCCGGGATCTGTAGTCTCGGTCCTCTACGTGGGCAAGCTCACCGACGGCACGGTTTTTGACAGTTCCGCCGCGCACGGCAACAAGCCGCTCTCATTCACCCTCGGCGCGCAGGGTCTCATTCCCGGATTCCAGATCGGCGTCAACGGCATGAAAGTCGGTGGTGAGCGTCTGCTTGCAATTCCGCCCTCGCTTGGATACGGAGGGCAGGACGTGAAGGACGCGAACGGAAAGGTGATCATCCCGGCCAATTCGACCATCATTTTCGACGTACAATTGGTGAGCGTAGCAGCCGGAAGCTCCACCGCGGCGACTTCAACGAAGACTCCGTAACCCTTGCGTGAAGCCCCGGAATGTGATATCATTCCGCCATGCTCACGAAGCGAAAGAAGCAGAACGAAATCGCAAAAGGACGCCGTCACGACACGGATACCGGTTCTCCTGAAGTCCAGGTAGCCCTTTTGACTCGTCGGATCGAGGAGCTTTCGGTCCATTTGGACAAGAATCGCAAGGATAAGCATGGTCGTCGCGGCCTTTTGGGCCTCGTTGCCGCACGCCGCACGCATTTGAAGTATCTCGAATCGAACAACAAGCGCGCGTACGGCACACTCATAAAGAAGCTCGGGCTCAAGAAATAGGGTCTAGCCAATAGGGTATAGAGTTTAGGGACCGATAGTTTTTTGCTTCGTAAGTGATATTCTGTACAGAGGATATTTTTATAATATATTTCACTAGTGGCTACACCCTAGTGACTAATTACTAAATTTGTATGGCAATTATCAAACATCCTGAGCAGCGCGTCGGCGTTTTTATCGACACGCAAAACCTCTACCACAGCGCGAAAAATATTTATCATGCGCGGGTGAATTTCGGCAATGTCCTCAAAGATTCGGTCGCGGGTCGGCGCCTGATCCGTGCCCGCGCATATATGGTAACCACGGAAAGCGGCGAAGAAACGGCGTTTCTTGAAGCACTCACCAAAATGGGCATCGAACCAAAGACTAAAGACCTCCAAGTATTCTATGGCGGCGCCAAAAAAGCCGACTGGGACGTCGGTATGGCGGTGGATGCGATCGTGGATTCATCGAAGCTCGATGCGATCATCCTTTTCACCGGCGACGGCGACTTTATTCCGCTCGTGCACTATCTCAAAGACCACGGCTGCCAAGTGGAAGTCGTTTCCTTCGGCCGCTCCACCTCCGGCAAACTCAAAGAGGCGACCGACCATTTCCTCGATCTCGACGAAGATCCGCGCCGCTATCTCATCAACTACCGCGGTCCTTCGATGCGTCGCCGTTCGTCACGCACTGCATCCGATGTGCAAGTCTCAGCACCCGATGATTCGATCGCTGCGCAAACAGAAGAAATTTCCGAGATCGGGAAAATCACGGGGGTGGAATAAAAGAACCGCCTCGTGGATACCGAGGCGGTAAAGTACAGGTTGAGGCTGACGTCGAGACGATCATCCGATGGTCTTGGCAGGACTCTCTCCTGACGGCTTATCGGAACCCGCCCAGCGAAATCCGATAAGGCGCAGTCCTTCGGTAGTGCCGTGCCTGTTGAGATGGCACTCCACTTCCTCGCACACGAGCGTTGCTTCGTCACGATCGTCGAACACCTGATAGAACGGCTTGGATTCTCCGCAGCACCAGATCGGCGTTTCGATGCCGAGCATGTAGTGGTGCTCTTTGCCGTCTTCGTTAATCTTGATGCCGACCGCATATCGTCCACGCAGATGAATGCGTCCACAGTGCTTGCATCCATGGACAATGCCAGGGGGATGCTCGATCACCAACACTTCCGCTGTACCCGGATGCTGCTTGGACATGAAAGATCTCCTTGTTTGGCCCCGGCAGCATCGTGTTCTTTGTATAAATTGATGCAAATTTTATATCTTTTCTATCATATTTGTATCTTTTTGTAATATTTGCTAGATTTACTATATGCGGAAGACCCAAGATACGGTCCGAAAGATTCTCTATGACGACGAAGAGGCGCTTTACGCACTCTCGAAACATTACATGAATCTTTCGGCATACGCGAAGCTCATACAAAAAGCCGTAGAGCAAGAAACGGCGAAGGATGTCGAGTCATCGGGGATTGTCGTGGCGCTCTCGAGATTGCAAAAAGAAATCGGCAATGCACATCCGCTCGTTCAGCAGATCAAAATCAATAACATCACGACGAAATCGCCTCTGTGCGAAATCGTATTCGAGAAAAGCGCTTCACTCCTCTCCAAGCTCTCTTCCTTCTACGCGACACTGAAAACCGGGAACGACGACCTCTTGAGCGTCAATTTAAGCTCGAATGAAATGACCCTTATTTGTTCGGAACGATTGCAAGAACGCGCGATTACCCACTTCGGAGAAAAGCCGCGGCTTATTACAAATAAACTTGCGTCCGTCGGCCTTTCGCTCGATCCGCGCTACTACAAGATGCCCAATATTACCTATTCACTGCTGCGTAAAATCGCCCGGAAGAAAATCGTTCTCGCAGAAACCATTACAACGCATACCGAAATCATATTTGTATTCCATCAAAAGTACTTGGGGGAGATCGTGTCGCTCTTTTAGGCGATTGTGGTATAGTGCTCCCATACAAGATAACCGTGGTGTTTGGATAGGCAGTGTTGGCCATATGGCTCACTACTGAAATCTAAACATCACCCAAAGAGAAATGGAAAAGAAGGTGTATAGCGTCGAGATCGGCGGAAAGCCGATGACCGCTGAGTTCAACGACTGGGCGGATCAGGCAAATGGTTCGGTATTACTTCGCTACGGCAACAGCGCAGTCCTCGCGACCGTGGTCATGGGTAAAGAATCCGACAAAGATTATTTCCCACTCTCTATAGAATACGAGGAAAAATTTTATGCAGCCGGCGCGATCCTCGGCTCGCGCTTCATGCGCCGCGAAGGGCGCCCGTCGGATGAAGCAGTGCTCTCGGGTCGCATCGTCGATCGCACCATCCGTCCACTCTTTCCGAAAGGATTGAAACGCGACGTGCAGGTGATCATCTCGGTGCTCTCGCTCGAAGATTACGACCCCGATGTGTTAGGGGTCAACGCCGCATCGCTCGCGATTGCGACTTCGAATATCCCGTGGAATGGGCCCGTTTCCGCGATGCGCGTAGGACAGAAGAGCGCAAATGAGGCGTTCATCGTGAAGCCTACCTATGGAGAGCGCGACGACGCGACAGCGACACTTGACCTCCTCGCGTGCGGCAAAGACGGACTTATCAATATGATCGAAGTCGGTGCACGCGAAGTCTCCGAAGCGACGCTCGTCGCCGGATTGAAAAAAGCGAGCGAAGAGATCGAAAAAATCCAGGCCTGGCAAAAAATGATCATCGCCGAGCGCAGCGTGGAAAAGAAGGCTATTCCCGCCCCGGAACACTCTGAAGAACTCGAAAAAATGTGGAGCGCGGTGATGACCGAGAAGATTGCTGTATATGGCGGCAAACTTGGCAAAAGCGACCTCGGTACGCTGAAAAGCGAATGGGCGGCGGCAATCGGTGAAAAACATCCCGACATGAAATCCGGTCCGATCGACGGCTTCTACGAAGAAAAAATGGATCTCTACGTGCACGACCTCGCGATCAAAGAAAACAAACGCGTGGATGGACGCGCGCTCGACGAGATTCGCCCGCTCTTTGCGCAAGCGGGCGGCGTCTCTCCGGTCATTCATGGCACGGGGATTTTCTACCGCGGTGAGACGCACGTCTTGGCTGCGCTCACGCTCGGCGGCCCCGGCGACGCACAGTTGCTCGACACCATCGAATATCAGGAGACGAAGAAAAATTTTATGCTCCACTACAACTTCCCGCCCTTCTCGGTGGGAGAGACGGGGCGCGTGGGTGGTATGAACCGCCGCATGATCGGACACGGTGCGCTTGCAGAAAAATCTGTGCGCATGGTGTTGCCGGGCAAAGATGTGTTCCCGTACACCATTCGTATCGTCGCTGAGTGTCTGGCCTCCAACGGCTCGACCTCGATGGCCACGGTGTGCGCTTCGACGATTGCGCTGATGGACGCGGGCGTGCCGATTAGTCGACCGGTCGCCGGTATTGCGATGGGTATGATGTCCGATGGAAAAACGCACAAGGTGCTCACCGACATTCAGGGCCCTGAAGATCACCACGGTGATATGGATTTCAAGGTGGCAGGAACGAGCGAGGGCGTCACCGGCGTGCAGATGGATGTGAAAGTCGAAGGCGTCCCGCTTGATGTGCTTGTGCAAGCATTTGAACAAGCCAAAAAAGCCCGCATGCAGATTCTCGACGTTATTACCAAAGAGATTCCTGCGCCGCGGCCGGAAATTTCGCCGCGCGCGCCGAAAATTCTTACGATCGTCGTCAAGAAAGATCAGATCGGGCTCGTCATCGGCCCTGGGGGCAAGACCATCAACGGCATCCGCGAGCGTACGCTCTGCGACGACATCACGATCGAAGAAGACGGTACGATCTTCATTACGGGCAGCAACGGCACGGCCGAACTTGCGCTCAAAGAGATCGCAGATCTCACGCGTGAATACATGGTGGGCGATCGTTTCGAAGGACCCGTCGTGCGTTTGATGGACTTCGGTGCGTTCGTGAAGATCGGCCCCAACCAAGATGGGCTCGTGCATGTGTCGGAAGTCGCACCGTTCCGCATCGGAAAAATTTCGGATGCGGTGCAGCTCGGCGACATCGTTCCGGTGGTATTGAAAGAGATCGACGAAAAAGGACGCTATAATCTCTCTATCAAAGCTGCCGATCCGGAATGGGCCGCACGCAAGGGCGTGAAACCATCGGAAGGCGGCAATGATTTCCATGGCAGACGAGAAGAAAGACCCCGTAGACGCATCTGACACTCCTCCACAATCGGCGGCGCCAACATCCGCACCTCAATCAGATCCTGAGCCGCAGATACTCGAAGAAATAATTATTAAAAAAGAGAGGCCGGCGCCAAAAGGGGCGCCGACTGTTCCTCCTGCGCCTGCCGCAGCACCATCTGTGCCCGCCGCTCTATCGCAACCCGATCAAAAGCCGATTCCAGAGCCCCTACCGGCCGCGCAACAACCAGCTGAGATTTCAGAGATGCCGCAACTGGTAAAAAAATCTTCCGATGCTCCGAAAAAAGCTCCGATCTTTGCGCCGCTGCCACCGGTATTCAAACCTGCTCCAAAAATTTCAAGTGAGTCGCCTACCCCGCCTCCGGTTCCGAACATATCTAATGACGCGTCTGCATCAGCACAGGCGGCACCTGTCTCGATGCCAACATCCGCAACACCTCCGGCTGCTCCGCAAACCCCGCCCGTGATTCCACCTGAGCAAAAGCCTCTTCCGCCACCCCCACCTGCGCTTCCACAATCGGAGCCGGAAAATCGGCTCCCGCCACCGCCCGCGATGACTGCGCCGGCGGCTCAAGTTCCATCGCAGAACCCGTCCGCTCCCTCGGGCGAGAGTGCCCTCAATGCCGACATCGCAAAAATTTTGGAAGGCGTAAAATTGCCAGAGCGTGTTGATAATACGATCACGCAAGAGACGAAACCAAAAGCTCCGATACCGCAAGCGGGAAATGAATTACAAGACGCGATTGTGAAGGAATCTGGCACCGGGAACGACGTGCCCGGTGTGGTCACGCCACGTAGCATCGAAAAAGCCGACGTGGTGAGTCCCGTTCACACACTCAAAGACGATCTGCAGGGTGCGGTGAAAGAGCAAAAAATTTCGCTCGTGCGTGCAGTTTCTCTCGAAGAAGACCGTCGGCACCGTGAAAAACCGCAAACGCCGTCCGACAATCCCGGTCGCGTGCAACGTTCCCATCGCGCTGCAGGAATTGTCTTTGGTATTTTCATACTGGTCCTTCTCGGCGCAGGTGCACTCTTTGGAATTTATACCGTGGAGAACGCGCGCTCTGCCGTACCGGCGGCTCCTGCCGCGTCGATACTTTTTGCGGAAACATCGGTAACCTTCGCGCTCGACAATCAATCGCCTGGCGATATAAAAAACGTCCTTTTGCAGGCGCGCAATTCATCCAAAGCAACACTCGGCTCGATCACTCGCATTATTCCGACGGTGATTGCAACGACGACCGACAATGCACAGGCACGGCCGGCCACCTTCGGCGAATTTATGACAGCGATGGGAGCTACGCCGCCCGATGACCTTGTCCGCGCGCTCTCGCCGGATTTCTTTTTCGGCATTCACACCGTCGATACCAACGCGCCGCTTTTTGTGATCCCGGTTATGTCGTACGATCATGCATTTGCCGGCATGCTTGCGTGGGAGACGACCATGGATTCCGATCTCTCGCCGCTCTTTAGCACCGTACCCGCGACGATAAAAGATGCGAACGGCCTTCCCACGCAGCGCGTGTTTAGCGATCTCGTCATGCGCAACTACGACGTGCGTGCGCTCAAAGACGACGCGGGCAATATCGTGCTGTACTACTCGTTCCCCACGCAAAATCTTCTCATTATCGCAGCGAGTCCTTACACATTTACCGAGGTTTTAAGCCGCCTCCAGGCGGAGCGCAAGCTCTAGCTAGAAGCGAGAAGCGGAGTTTGCTACTATGGTTCACATGGAAGAATCATTGAGCGAGGAGCAACTCGAGGAACTTCGTGGCGCGCTCGCTGCAGAAAAAGATTCAGTCGAGGAAGAGCTCGCTGCGCACGGAAAGAGAGCAGGAGGAGGCTGGGAAGGTTCATCGGAATCCGAAGGTGAAGAAGCCGACCCCATTGATGCTGCCGACAACATCGAAGAACTCGCCGTGAATGTCCCCCTGGTGGAAGATCTGAAAAAACGATCGAAAGATATCGACGATGCACTCGAAAAAATGGATGAAGGCACCTACGGCTTGTGCGAAACGTGCAACAAACCGATTCCGTTCGACCGACTTGAAGCAAACGCAGCTGCGCGCACGTGCATCAAGCACGCTTAATCGAGGTCGGGCTCTTTTGAGCCGAGTCCCCACATGAAATCGAAATACGCTGATAGTGTATTCGAAAATTGTTTGCTTTCAATGATGAAACCAAAATTTTCCTCTTTCGTAGAGATCATGGCGACTTTGTGATCGTAAATCATGATCATCGCTGCATGGAAAACATTGGGCGGCAGGTAGCGCACTTGCCGTTTGAATTTTAGATCTTCTGTTCCGCGCTCATTGGTATACAAATCGCCCGATTTCGGGTGGAGGACGCGCGCCGTGATCCCGCGCGCGATGCGCTTGCGGATGAATTCTTTGATGAATGCATCGCCAATGGCTTCATTGTGTTGCCGCACGCGCGCGATCATCTTGATTTGTTTTGATGTGCATTCAAGTACGTCGTCATAAATCTTTCGCAGACCTTCGCGGCCTTCGAAAAAAGTAATCTTGGGCCGCACATGGTGCATCAAAAATAATTCCGACAATCCCGGCATGCTCTCCGCGACTTCCTTTTTGCGTTCATCAAAAAGCGCCATGATCAGTGTGGGGTCCGCGGCACCATAGAGCTTGGTCTTGCCTTTGTAACTTGCAGATATGAGTCCCATCGATACCAACTCATCGACGATTCCATACACCGTCGTCCGTTTGATGTGCGCCTGCTGGGCGATTTCCGGAATCTTGGATGGACCGAGCTCGAGACAGGCGACATAGACGCTCGCCTGCTTCTCATCGAGTCCTGCTGCCACTAATGCCTTTTCGTACATATTTTTCGACAATCATTTGATGCCAAAATATCCTCATTTATAGTCTTATTTTCATACCGACAGATAAATAGTACATTATTTTAGACGAATTTCAATGAGATGGTTGATGATAGGCATAGTTTCAGATCGGAATGGATCTGAAAAAAATTGATAGCTGATGCTATCAATTAATTCGCAAATCTATTGATTTGCACCGTTCTTCCTTTAATGAATTTTCTCTCCCCCTACCGCTCCACACATTCCGTGGAGCTGTTTCTTTATTACATGTCGGACCACGTCATTCTCCTGCTACAATATTCGTGTATGGGGTCAAGCTTTGCACGCGTGTTCGGCGCGCAGCCATCATTGCCGAAAGCGCATCTCGTTTCTGTGGAAGCTGATCTCGCGCGCGGGCTGCATGCATTTTCGATCGTCGGGCTTCCTGATAAAGCGGTGGAGGAAGCGCGTGATCGTGTGGCAAGCGCGATCAAAAACAGCGGCCTCGTCTCGCCCAAAAGTACGAACAAAAAGATCGTGATCTCGCTTGCGCCGGCAGAGCTCAAAAAAGAAGGCGCGGCGTTTGATCTGCCCGTTGCACTTTCATATTTGCTCGCGTCGGAAGATGTTGCCTTTGATCCGATAGGGAAGTTGTTTGCCGGAGAACTTGCACTCGACGGCAGCATCCGCGCCATTCGCGGCGCACTCTCGATCGCGCTCGCCGCGCGCGACGAGGGGTTCAAAGAACTGTTCATTCCCGAAGAAAATATCGCCGAGGCATCACTGGTTTCCGGCATTGCAATGTACCCAGTGCGCTCTCTTGCCGACGTGATCGCGCATTTGAATTCAAAAAATGAATTTGCAATTTCTGCACACATCGCGACGCCGTACGCGCAAGAAAACGCCGAGGACGGAGAATTTTCACTGAGCGATATTCGTGGGCAAGAGAGCGCCAAGCGCGGACTAGAGATCGCCGCAGCGGGTGGCCACAACATCGCACTCTACGGGCCGCCCGGCACGGGGAAAACAATGCTCGCCCGCGCGGCAGCCGCCCTGCTTCCATTACTTTCGGAATCCGAGATGATCGAGGTGACCGCGATCCACTCGCTCGCGGGAACTCTGGCGGGCGGGATCATGCGCACGCCGCCATTTCGCGCACCGCATCACACCTCATCGTATGCATCGCTCATTGGCGGTGGCACCATTCCGCGCCCTGGTGAGGTGACGCTCGCGCACCGCGGCGTACTGTTCCTCGACGAATTTCCGGAATTCCACCGTGATGTGGTGAATGCTCTGCGTGAGCCGCTCGAAGACGCGCGCGTCTCAGTCGCGCGCGCAAAGGGCACCGCGAATTTTCCGGCCAATTTTATGCTCATCGCTGCGCTCAATCCCTGCCCGTGCGGCAAATACGGTACGCGCGAATGCCGCTGCATGCCGAATCAAATCGATCGCTACCGACGTAAAATTTCCGGCCCCGTCGCCGATCGTGTGGATATGTGGGTGCACGTGGGCGACATGCCGCCGGAGACGTTGAGCCTGCGCAAGAAAAACGCAGACGATCAAACCAAAATTGTGCGCGAACGCATCGCAAGAGCGCGCGAGAAACAGCGCGCGCGTTTCAAAAACGCAAAAGATGTGGCCACGAATGCCGATATGGGGCCCAAAGAAATCGAACTGCTCGCTGAGCTCACGCCGAAAGCGGAAGAGACATTGCAAGGCGCCGCGCGCTCGATGAAACTCTCCCCACGCGGCTACCATCGCACCATCAAGCTCGCACGCACCATCGCCGATCTTGCCGAATCAAAAACGATCGAACCGGCGCACATGCTCGAAGCACTGCAATATCGCGCGCGGGAAATCTAAAAGTTTGAGTTTGTAGCTCACATAGAGTAGATTCAAGAAAGATTTGTTCGCAAAGTCGAACGTCCGCGGCAAAGCCCGGACAGAAAGGGAAAAACGATGTGGCGGCTTCTCGTCTACATCCTCAACCTCCGCATCGTCAAATTTGTCGGTGTTGGAGGCGTAAGCACAATCCTTCAATTCGGGATTCTATATGTTCTGACCGAGTTCGTAGGAATTATGAAAATACTCACTCGACTTCGGCGAGCAACAATTCTTCGGGAGTAGTAGAGGAATCTTTGTGGGGACTGAGACGCTCGCGCATGATGCGATAGCTACGAACACCCCAGAAAAACACAAACCCGGCGGCGGTGAGCGCGAGTGCGCCGAATATCATGCCGATCACCGGATCAGCAAATTTGAAAATTACTGCTGCAACACCGATGAGTGCGAGGGACGTGCGGCTATAGGAGAGGAGCGTACGTTCGTTGGAAAGAATCGTTCGATCGCGGGCCAGTTGATCACGCACATTAGTGTCTTCTGCCATCAGAATCAATGATGAACCTATGATGAATATTGTCAACCGCATTCTTCATCTTCGCGCTTTTCCTGAGCCACAAAATCAGCCTACATATCTATCACCCTATGTCGTTTCGGCGTTATTCCACGGGCTTCAACCAATCTCGGGTTTCACAATATACAAAGCAACTCCTGATAAAAAACGAGGCCGGGAGGAGCCTCGAATCGCACTCGAAACTTTCTCCCGGAAAGTTCTCGCGATTCGCCAACCTACTCCGGCAGCGGAACGCCAAGACGTCGGAGCTTGTCGGCAAGATCCTCGGCCGTGAACGGCTTGATGAGCTCGCCTTGAGCCCCAGCCGCGAGTGCCGCCTCGACGCGGGCATCGCTCGAAGTTGCCGTGACCAAAACCGTGAGGTTTTCGCCGCCCGTGACGGCGAGGAAAGTCACGATAAAGTCCGGGACGTCGACGCCCGCCTCCACGTCTGCCAGTAGGACGCTTGGCATATGCGCGCAGAGCGCATCCGCGACGGCGATGTCGATGGCTGGCTCGGCAGCCAGTCCGATGTCGTTCACCATCTGGACGACTCCATCTGCAATTCCATTCGGATCAAGAACCACACATCGGAGCTTGTCATTTGTCGTCATTGCAGCGATCCTTTTTCGGTTTGAGGATGGCATTTGCGCCAAGCCCCAACATGCCATAAGTGACATCGGGAAGCAAACTTCAGCGTATCTAAATCGTCTCCTTGCTGTCCGAAAAATACATTTTGGTTTTAGGAATGCCAAATGACTTAAGGCGCTTGAGTATGAAATCTTGCATCGCTGTTTCGTTTTTAAATTCGACGACCTTCTCGTTGTCAATCACCGCCCACTGCCCGACGGAGCGTAAGACGTCGGTCTTGCTAAAGACGATGTGCGTAACACCGTTCATGCGGATCGCCCGCTCGAGTGTTTGCATGTTCATCCAATTCGTCTGGCGGCGGCGACCAGTGGTCGCACCGAATTCCTCGCCGACGTCACCGATCTTGTTGAACACGTCGCCATCGGGTTGGAATTTTTTGCTGCCCACGTACGTCTCATAAATTTTCGCGACGCCCCACACATTGCGGATTGATTTGGGCGGCAAGCCGTTGAGCAGCGCGCCGGCGGTCGTGCAGTGCGAAGAAGTGACGAATGGGTAGTCGCCCCAATCGATGTCGAGTCCGAATCCTTGCGCACCTTCGGCGAGAATAGTTATTTTTTTTCCGGAATACCACTCGTCGTAGAGATCGATAAGGTACGGCTTGAGTGTGTCTACCTTTTCTGCGCGCAATCCGGTGCGGCCGTATTTTTCGCGATACGCAGGGCCGTTGCCCTGACCGGTGGTACCGATCTTCGCGCCCACTTCTTTGTCTTCGCTCTTATGCGCATCGGTAATCGCGTGCGCATTTTTGGCGACAAAAATTTTTCCTTTGGTGGAGACCCCGCCTTCTTCGAGCATTTTGATCTCCGCGAAGAATTTTTCCGGATCGACGACGCAGCCCGAGCCGATCACACTCTTGATGCCGAAGAAAACACCGGCCGGAATTTGGTGCGTGACAAATTTCTTCCCGTTGTGGAAGATCGTGTGTCCAGCGTTGGCTCCGCCGTTGTAGCGCAGCACGTGAGTATAGGAGTTTTTATGGCTTAAATAGTGGGCAACTTTGCCTTTTCCGCAATCTCCATACTGGAGATCGACTATGACATCCATCGTTAACACAACTAACTGAGTCTAACTTTTTTGCACCCCGAGCGCAAGGTGGAAAACCTTCTTATGAGAGGACGCGCATCAGGAAACGAATGACGATGATGAGTTCATTCATATGAATACCTTAGAACGGGTTGCGGATGCCGTTGCGAATCTCAAAGTGGACGTGCGGTCCGGTCGCCTCGCCAGATTTCCCGACATAACCGATCACTTGTCCCTGCACGACGTGCTCGCCGTCGTAGGCAGCGACACTCGACATGTGTGCGTAGAGTGTTTGCGAACCGTTGTCGTGGTCGATGACCACATAGCTGCCGTAGCCGCCGTTCCACCCGCCGTCACGCGCGATTAAGACATCGCCTGTCGCCGAGGCGACGATCGGCGTGCCGATCGGAGCGGCGAGGTCGACGGCGTTGTAGCCGTGGATGCCCTGCGTCTGAATGTAGTTCGAGAGCGGCGCGATGTAGTATGCAATTTCTGACGCGGAGCCGGTGGGTCCGACATTGTGTGCGGGTTCTCTAGGATTATGAGCAAGAGGAATCACGTTGCCCGAGGGACCCGAACCTTTAACGACTTTGGTCGAACCGCCATTTGAACCGGATCCAGAAGATGTGGGTGCCGTCGCCTCGCCATCGGGAATGATAATGGTGGAGCCCACGGCGAGCGTCGCGTTGTCGACACCATTGTACGTGCCGATCTCGGTTGCGTCGGCTCCGGCAATTTTTGCGATCGACTCAAGCGTATCGCCTTTCTTGACGGTGTAGACGATACCGGGGACGGGAAGGATCGTCAGCTTCTCGCCAACTTGGAGTTTGGAGCTCTTGGTGAGGTCGTTGGCCCAGAGGATGGTGTTGACCGGCACATTAAAGAGCTGCGCTATGCCCGAGAGGGTGTCGCCGTCGCGCACGATGTAGGTGCTGATCGTGCCGTTCTTCGGCTTTACGATATCGGCGAGCGTGCCCGACGGACCTTCTTCGGGCATGAGTGCGGATGAGTCCACAATGGTGATATCGCCGCCGCCGGTTGCGGGAGCGGGGTCAGAGTTGAGTGCGGGTTTGATGAGCGCAAGCGTCTGGAGATTGCCTGATCCTGCGACAGTATCGTTTTGCGGAGCTTTCTTGCCGGCGAGCGAAGAGAGGATGCTGGTAAAAACGGAAGCCCGCGCGGTCGCGGGCATAAGGGTTCCTGAAATTAAAATGAGGGAGATGAGCGTGGCCGCCGCGCGCGCGGATCGGAACGATCGATATTTCATCCGCCGCGGGTTTGCGAGTCCCGGCGAGGAGTCCTTTTTATTTCCCAAAATAAGCCTAAGTTAAGCCACGGTACGGCGGAGAGTCTGAAAAATGGCTCTAATGCTGACTTCTTTGACCAGAGCCGGTCGGAACTGAGTGCCGTTCCGTTCACTGTACTCTCATGGAGTCTGTGGCGTCAACCCGATTTTGACGATGCCAGGGGATATGTGAGAAGTCAACGACACAGGCCCCTATGCTATAGTTCGCGGGTGGACTATTTAAATGGCTTAAATCCTGAACAAAAAGAGGCAGTTCTCTATACCGAGGGGCCTCTATTAATAGTAGCGGGGGCGGGGGCGGGAAAAACGCGGACCATTACCCATCGGATCGCCCACCTTGTCGAGACCGGAGTACCGGCGCAGCGTATCCTCGCCGTCACCTTTACTAACAAAGCAGCTGGTGAAATGCGCGAGCGCATTCGTGAACTCACGAGAGGCAAAGGCATGCCGATGGTTGCAACCTTCCACTCGCTCGGCGTGCGGATACTGCGGGAATTTCCGAAAGAAGCTGGTGTACCGAAAAATTTTACAATTTGGGATCGCGACGACAGCATGCGCGCCTTGAAACGCATTATCGAGCAGCTCGACGATTCGCTGCAACCGCGCGCCGTGCTCGCCCGCATCTCGCGAGAGAAAGGCGGCGGCGTCTCGCCGGACGAATTTGCGGAAGCGGCGGTGAATTTTCGCGAACGTGCGGTTGCGCGCATTTGGAGGGAATACGAAAAGACGCTTGCCGAGGAAGGTGCGCTCGATTTTGATGATTTGCTCTCGCGCACGCTGCGGCTGTTGCGGAATTCACAAGACGTGCGCGAACTGTTGCAGCATCGATGGCAGTACATCACGATCGATGAGTATCAAGACACCAATCGCGCGCAATACGAGATCGTGCGATTGCTTGCCACGCCGCGCAACAACATTTGCGCGGTCGGCGATCTCGATCAGGCGATCTACACCTGGCGGCAGGCCCGGCTGGAGAATCTGCTTGAATTCGAAGCGTCGTTCCCCGGCACGAAAGTCATAACACTTGAACAAAATTATCGCTCGACGGGCACCATTATCGGCGCGGCCAATGGCGTTATTGAAAAAAATCTGAATCGTCGGCCCAAACGATTGGTTGCGACTCGCGAAACCGGTGAGGCGATCCAACTTTTTCAGGGCGTGAACGAACTCGACGAAGCGTGGTTCATCGCGCAAACGGCCGCCGCATTAATTGAACAAAAAATCCGACCGGGAAATATCGCTGTCTTGTACCGAGAAAATTTCCAGTCGCGCCCGCTCGAGGAAGCGATGCTCAATTTCGGCGTCCCGTATCGCGTGCTGGGGACGCGCTTCTTCGATCGCAAAGAAGTCAAAGACGTGCTTTCTTATCTGCGTGCCGCGCAAAACGAGAAGAGTCGCGGCGATATCGTGCGCATCGCGGCGGTGCCACCGCGCGGATTGGGAAAAATTACGCTCGAAAAAATGCTCGTGGGGCTCGAAAGCGACCTGCCCGCTGCGGCACGAAATAAAATCGCGAATTTCAAACAAACGCTGGCGAATATAAAAAGTGCAATCGACATGTTGCCAGCCTCGGATGTCGTTCGCTACGCGCTCGAAGAAAGCGGGATGGAATTAATGTTCAAAAAGATGGGTGAGGAGGGCGAGGAGCGGCTGGGCAATGTGCAGGAGCTCGTCAACTTCGCCACTCGCTACGATTTCGAAAAATCTCCCGACGGCATCGAAAAATTGCTCGAAGAAGCGGCGCTGCAGAGCGAGCAAGATCAGCTTGAAGATCGGCACAACGCGGTTTCGCTCATGACCGTGCATGCCTCCAAAGGTCTTGAATTTGATGCGGTTTTCGTGACGGGGCTTGAGCAGGGACTCTTTCCGTCGATTCGAGTTGACGATGGATCGCGCGACCCGGAAGAAGAGCGGCGGCTTTTTTATGTGGCGCTCACGCGTGCGGCAAGCAAGCTGTATCTCACCTACGCTGGGCAGCGCATGAAATACGGTTCGCGCGAATTCGCGGTCCCGTCGGAATTTTTGAGTGATATCGATCCGCGATTCGTCGAGCTCGCAGAGCGCGGGCAAAAAGAATATGAAGAAGAAACGATCCGGTAACGGCGCGCGGCTCGGCCAGCATTTTTTGACTGGACAGTGGGCCGCACAGAAACTCGCCGCAGCGACGGATGTGCACCGCGATGAAACAATCCTCGAAATCGGCCCCGGCAAAGGCGCACTCACGCGAGAATTACTCGCAACGAGCGCTCGCGTCGTTGCCGTCGAGAAAGATGAGGTGCTCGTGGAACACCTGAAGGAGATTTTCGGAGAAGAAATAAAAACTGGGAACCTTGTCGTTGTTTCGGATGATATTCGGAATGTAACGCCGGGAAAATTGGGCCTCAGGGAGTATGTCCTTGCGGCAAATATTCCGTATTACATTACCGGCGAAATTATCCGTCAGTTTTTAACAGCAGAGATGCAGCCACGCGCGATGGCGCTCTTGGTACAAAAAGAAGTCGCGGACAGAATTATCGCGCGCGACGGAAAAGAAAGCATTCTCTCGCTGTCGGTGAAGGCGTACGGCATGCCACGGGTCGTCGCAAAAGTCTCGCGGGGAAATTTCTCTCCGCCGCCGTCGGTGGATTCTGCGATACTGTTGATCGATGGTATTTCAAAGAATTTCTTCGCCGACTGTGATGAAAAAAGTTTCTTTGAAGTCGTCCGCGCAGGTTTTTCATCAAAACGAAAATTTCTCGTCAGCAATCTTGGCGTACGTTTTGGAAAAGATCTCGCGCAGGCGACATTTCTCTCGATCGGCATCAACGAAAAAATGCGCGCCGAAGATCTAGGGTTGGAGCAATGGAAACTGCTGGCACAGCAAATGTCGCAAAGGACTCAGCGGACCGAGTGATCAGTGCCCGGGCGTCGGCAGCGAAAGCTGCGTCCAGTCTTTTGCCGTGTCGGTATCCTGCGTGACGACCGAGCGCGCAATCGAGTAGCCACTCTTGACTGTCGGGACCGACGGACTAAACGCGCTTACGTTCGTTCCCCACGAAACCGAATCGGTAATGACACCGGTTCCGCTTTTCAAAATGACCGCATCGCCCGTCGAAGAGAGTCCACCTTCGATGGACGCATTGAGAGAAACGACTTTTGCACTCGTTGGAATCGCCCAGTGCGACTGCGTAGCCGAGGATGCGAGGATCACGAGGTACTGTCCGGGCGCGAGCGTAATTCCGCCGGGTATCGCGCTTACGTGCAGAGAATCCTGGATCGTCCAACCCGAAAAGTTGACCGTCGCCGAACTGCCGTTGTAGAGCTCGACCCATTGATTCAAGGGGGCGGTGCCGTGTGCGGAATCGACATTGTAGAAAACCTCGCTGATAACAACGTGCCCGGTGCTGGCTGGAGTGGGTATAGGAGTCGGAGTTGGGGAAGGCGTGGGGGTAGGAGTTGGTGTCGGAGGCGGGTTTGAAGAGGGCGGGTGCGGGTTGTTGTAGCTCGTTATCGGTGCGGGCACGTTGCCATTACCCAATCCCTGGCCCGCGCCGGAGAGCAGCGCACCAAGCGAGCCGCCGCCGCTCGATCCCATCATGTCGATCTCGGTCCCCGGCCAGACGATGACCGGCTGGATCGAGACGACACAATAATAGGGAGCGCTCGCAAGGCCCAACAGCCATTGCCCAGCAAACGTTGGTGGGCCGAATTGGTAGGTTTTTGTCGAAGAGGTCCAAATGTACGGACCTCCACGCGGTGGCCCCAAGTTGGTGTAGATCGCATCGTTGTAGCAGGGTTTTACGATACCCGCTTGTCCGCCGAATGGAAATGCATTGACGACCAGCGGAAGTGCGAAGGCAACTCCAAAGAGGATGATCGAAGAGCCCGAAACGATTTTTTTCAGCATTGATCCCATCGACACCATTGTATACCACGCAGGGGTGTACGGGAGTGATATAGTGAATAGATGGACGTGGGGATGAATATGGGGCATCAACTTCCGGATGTACCGCCTGAAACGGCGAGTGGCAGCGGTCACGGACATTGGCTGCGCGGACATCCGTACATTGCAGGAGCTGCGGTGGCGGTATTTTGTCTTCTCGTCGGTGCATTTATCGTAAGCCTGCACTCACCAGTTGCCTCGCAAGCGCCTCAATCAATTGCCTGGGGCGGAAACGCCGGTGTGTTGAATCCCACTTCATATGATACTTCCGCTCCCGCACAACAAAGCGATCAACCAAGCATCATGCAGCAAGTTCAAAGTGGTGCTCCGTACAATTACATTCCAATCAATGCACCGAGCCCGGATGGGACGACTGCGACTAATGCCAGCGACCAGAGTGGTTTCGATTTCGATGCGTTCGTTGCCTCGCTCTCGCAGGAGTCGGCACCAAAAACAAAAACCTCGAGCGGAAACTCCGGTGTACAGAGCGCGTACGCATTTATTCCGAGCGGCCTCATGGCGACAAGCTCGCTCTCTCCCTCGCTCACGCAGACGCAGCAGGATCTCTATGACTACGGCAACAACGTCGGTTCACTCATCCAGTCATTCGAGCAAAAAAATCCCAATGAGTCTGGTACATTAAAAGATCAAGTAGAAAACCGTGGTGATCCGGACAAGGCCGCAGCAGTAGAAGCGCTGGGGCAATCGCTGCAAGACCTCGGAAACTCGATCCTTGCGATGGACACCGTACCCGAAGCGATGACATCGGCGCACGCGGCCCTTGGAAACAGCTATGTCCAGATCGGGAAAAATCTCGCACTCGTCCCGCAGGCGCAGAGCGACACTGATTTTATCGCCGCGATCAATACCTACAACGCGTCAGCGGATATATTCACCAAACGCTACATCGCGCTCGCGCAACTATTCGGCGCCTACGGGGTGAAATTCTCGCCGGATGATCCTGGATCAGTCTTTACCTTCACACCGACAGGCTTGTAAGAGCGAATTTCGAGCTCCAGAAAAAGAGCGCGAGGATTTCCCCTCATTGCGGGTTTGTAAAGGACAGATGTCCGTTTGGCTGCGCTATACTTAGTGCGTGGAAACAGGACGCGCGTACAAGAGCGGGCGTATTTATGCTATTGAATTCTCGCCTATTCTCATAACGGCCGCCCTTTCGGTCGTAGTACTCCTGGGCGTGGGTGCATGGCAATTCGATCAGGCAATGCAACAGAAGAATGCGCCGCTTTCATATGTCAAAAGCTCGTCGCTCGCACCAGAGTCGGGTGCAGCGCAAGACACTAATTTCGACGCGCAGCAGCAAACTGCGGATACCGCAGCGGCAGCAGGAGCGGGCGCTGCTCAGAGCGCAAGTTCCTCCGATCCGATATCGCAAATCGGCACGAATGTGATGAACCAACTCATGAGCGCATACGTGGGGCTGCGACAAGCAGGTGTGTATTCCACTTCCACCGCGGAGGCAGCAGCGATTCAGATTCAGCCCTCGTTGAACGCGAGTATTTCATATCCTACATTTCGGCCCAGTGATATCAAAACCGATCCGGACACCTCATATGCACGTATGCTTGCGTACCGCGGCGATCTCAAGGCCTCGCTTGCACCGCTCATGAAAAATACGGAGCCGGAATATGAGATCTTCGCCGAGTATGTGAATACCGGCGATGCGAGTTATCTCACCAAGCTCGAAAGTGTCGCGCAAGATTACCGCAACGCGGCTTCGTCGACCGCAATCGTCGTCGTCCCCATCGATGCAGTCTCGTATCACGTCGCGATTCTGAACGCGATGGAAGATTTTGCGGCGACACTCGATGCGATGGTGGCGCACGCGAGCGATCCATTCGCCTCCGCCGCGCTTTTGGAGAATTACGATCGGGCTGAATCCGACATGCTCACCTCATTCAACGCGCTCACGACGTACGAGAAACAGAAACAGCCATGAGAAAAATTATTCCGCTTGTACTTGCTTGCGCCGGATTGTTCACTCCGTTTCTCGCAAGCGCAGCGGATTCGACCGCCGCTTCGTATCAATTTCAGAGACAGGGAATTTTTGGCTGCAATTTGAACGGTGCCTACGCGATGTCGGTGGGCTCCATGAGTGCCGCGGCAGGGGCTTACGTGCCAGTCGCCGATGCCACCGTAGAGCTCAACACCGGCATCCTCGTGTACAAAGAGTGCGTGTTGCGCGAAGTCGTCGATCGCGAGCGTGAAAGCGCCATGTCAGCCTTTTTCAAACAGACATACAATGGTATACAAACAGGTCGCAACGGCAATGCTCTGTATGTAAAAAACGAAGGTTCGGAACTTCTTCTCAATGTTAGCGACCCGGTATTCCTTGCGTTCCTGAAAGACGGTACGCTTTCCAAACTCAATCCGTCGCTGCAAGCAGCAATCACTCGCGCTCTTGCGCAAAATTACGAAGGTGAGACGCGTCTGCCCCAGAACGCAACACTCAAATGCCCTTATCAAGGCGATCTCAATGCCTGGTGGAGTGGTCAGACGGCTTTTGATTTCAGCACCTTCTGGAACGCCTCCCAGCCGCAATGCGATCCAATCGGAGCATACTATCTCGCGCAAAACGTTGCGCAGACTCGCATCGCACAGGCAATGCAATATCAGCAAGATCAGTGGAATTGGGGCCAAGGATTTTATGCGCGTACCGACAATGCGCAAAATCCGCTCATGCAACAAATTCTAACGCCGTCGTCCGTTGTCGCACAATCGTTCGAGCAGATGCTTCAGTCTCCGGTGCAGCAGCTGCAGAGCGCCAACGACATTGGGCAGATGATCGGCGCATTGTATGCAGGCGTCTCTACACAAGTCGTCGGTGACAGTCAGGGGCTCTCGGGACTTTCGCAGAGCGTGGGTGGCCAACCTTCATATCTTGATCAGGTTGCGGCGGAGTCCGCGCAGGGAGTGCAAAACGCCGCAGTCAATGCAGCTCTTCAAATTCTTCAATCTGCACAACAAGTAGAAGGTTCGTACCTGCAGACAGTAAGCGCGATCGGCGCATCACTATCGGGAGCGATCGGGCAATTGCGCAACGCCGAAAACCAGTGCTGGAACATCGTTATCAGCGGAAGCTCCGACGGGACGTCGGGCGGAAGCCAGCCGCACGTGTGCACCAGCGCGCTCTCCAGCACGAATACGTGCACCGATGCGAGTGGCAATACGCTCAAGGTCGCAACGTCGACCGCATTCTCACAAGCTGTCATTGATGCGAATATCACGCCGCTTGCAACGGTCGCCTCCAGCAATATTCAGGCATCACAAACAGCACTCACCAAGATCACCAACCTCATCAACGGCGTCACCAACACGAGCTCGCTCGACGCGCAACGCTTGGCGCTTCAGCAACTTGACTCACTGGTGGCACAGCATGCGCTTCACACACCGCCCGACCTGCAGACCGTGAATCAACAGCTCTCGGATGTGCAGGGGAGCATGCAGACGCTCGTCACCAACACTGTGCAGAGCTGGGCGGATTCGACCGACCCGAATGCGGGTTGGTGCAATGTAAACAATCCCGCAGTGATCACCAAATGGGATCAGGCGTGGAAACAATGACATGAAACGCTCCACACAAAAAACAAGAGTGCTCCAAGGAATCTTTTTGGCAACCCTCGTTCTCTTTGGAGTGACATTCTCTCCCGTCTCAATCCAACCGACTACGAGTCCTGTTTCTCCAACTATTGCCGAGGCGGCAATATCAGGGCCAGGGGGATCATGTTTCACGTTACCGTTCTCTTCGGGTTGCGACTTCGCGCAAATAATCAGTCAGAGCTGTCAAACGGGAGGTACCTGTACCGACGACGATCGGGCGCAACTTCAGAGATTGGCCGGCCAGTGTTCGGGCATTGGAAGTATTACCTGCTCAAGCAGCATGCAAGATGACGCCGTAAAGGCGCAAACGTTGCTCAAGACGAATGGCAGCGCGGCTCCGCTTCCTGCTGATTGCAGTGGCATCACCGGCTTCTTCTACGAACCGACTGCCTGTATCGGAAGAACGATAGGGGCCATCGTCAGCGCGTTTCTAATCTTTGTGTCGAGTTGGATCCTTGCGGTCGCGGGCGCGCTCTTCAACTGGCTAGTCATGAAGACGATCATATTATTCGGAGCCGCCACATCCGACGGGGGCGTGTATCCGCTTATTCAGTCGGCGGTAGAAACCGCGTGGAGTGCGTTTCGTGACATAGCAAATATTTTCATCATTGGCATTTTCACGTTCATCGCGATCTCGATCATTGTTGGTCTCAAAGAATACGGGCAGAAAAAGATGATCGCACGCGTGCTCATTATCGCTGTTCTCATCAATTTCAGTCTGCTCTTTGCCAAAATCATCATCGACGCCTCAAATTATTCGGCAACACAGATGTTCAACGCTGCAGGATTCGGAAGTTTGACCAATCAAGCCGCCGCCGGAGCAGCTCAGAGCGCCAGCAATCCTTCGACCGGCACGAACCCGTTGGGTACGTTTGCACAAAGCGGTATAGCAGGACAGTTTGTCAGTTTCATGGGTGTGCAAAGTTTTAGCCAAGCTCTCGGTGCGGTAAGCGACATCGCCCAAGCAAAAGATGACGGATGGATTGCCTTTCTTCATGGACTTTTTTCAGCACTGGTACTCCTGGCCGCGGCGGCTGTACTTTTGTACGGATCATTCTTATTGGTTGCCCGCGCGATTCTTCTTGTTTTTCTACTTGTTACGGCAGCAATAGCTTTTGCGAGTTACCTCATCCCGAAATGGGAAAAGAGTAGTTACGGTTGGGATGCGTGGTGGGGTTCACTCTTGTGGTGCGCGACACTGGCTCCGATCCTCATGTTCTTCCTATGGATGTCGCTCTCGGTCGCGAACGCAATGAAATCGAAAACGGGTACCCTAGGCGATCTCCTTACTCACCCCACCGATGGCAACGACCTCAACGCGCTCTTCGTCTACGTAATTGTGCTCGGTCTCCTTTTCGTCTCATTCAAACTCTCCAGCATGTGGGCGAAGAAGGTGGGGGTAGGATTTAGCCTCGCGTCCCTGATACCCGGCACAGCCCTTGGTATCGCATTGCGGGGAACGGGCATGTTGGGTCGTGCTGCCGTGGGTGACACTGCTTTGCGCGCAAAGACTGCCCTGCGTGGCTATGTCAACGACCCGATGCAACCCGACAGAAGGCGAGGCTTCCGTGGACTGTTAAATAGAACTGCATTGACTACTGCAGACAAACTGTCCAGAGCTTCATTTGACGCACTTCGTCCGAAGGCCCTTGCAACAGCGGCTTCTGCTCTCGGCGTGCCCAAAGGATTCCTGGGCGCAAAACCTGGTGAAGGTGGTATTGAGGGAGTGCTGGGCCGAAAAGCAAAGGCCGCAGACGAGCAGGCTCGTCGCATTGGCCCCACAGATGCTCAGAAGGAAGAAACTCGACTCAGAGAGGAGAGACGTATAAGGCAAGAACGCAGAGAGCGCAGAGATACGGCACAAGCTGCGCTTGATCAGCAACGTCAGTTGCTGGCGGAAATTACCAACCGCGAGCAACCGGCAGCAGAGGAGCGGGCGAAGCGAAATCAACCCGGACGCGAGGGCGCCGAAAGAGAACTTTCACAAGCACGGGAAAGGTTGGTGACACTCCAACGGCAACAAGCGACTGCAGAGGAAGAACATGCGAGCAGACTCCGCATTGCCGAGCAGCGGGCCGCAAACGCGCAAGATGCAAATACGCGTCGAACTGCAGAGGGAGATGTCGCTCGTGTACGCAGGGAGCGTCGGGAGGCGATGGCGGGCGAAGCGCAGCGCATACAAGCCGCGCAGGCAGAGGTCGCCCGGCGTCAGCAGCCTATCCAACAACTCGACGCGGCGGCAACACAGGCAGCTCGAGACGAACTCGCCCCGCGTGTCGAAGAACTAAACAGGACGATAGCAGAGAACACTCGCATCAGGGAACAATTTAGCGAAAGAGGCGACGATGCGGCTGGGCAGAGAGCGGGTAGAACTGCCGTACACGAACAAGACGTTGCGCTGAGACGTGCTCTTCTCTGGGATAAGCGCGCGGCGCCGAAGATCGAGGATGAAATGAAGGCGCATGGACGTCGACAACAGGCTGCGGATATCAGAGCTGCACTAAGAGACGCCGAGGGATCAGGTGGGGGAAGGGCTGCCCCCGCTGCGCCAGCGGCACCACCGCCCGCACCCGGAGGAGGTGGCCATTAAAAGATTGACAAACATTTATGGCCGATAAACCAGACATACAGGAAGTCCTCAAGGAACGTTTCGTACAACTGCCAAAAGTTGTGCAGAACGCGATAACTTCCGAAGATAACGCGAAGCATTTGCGCGAGCTCGGGGAACAACACAAACTGCACATCGATCAATGGGAAATACTTGAGAATGAGGTGATGATGGCTCTCTTTGGCGTGATCCCTATAGAAAATCTTGAAAGCGATATAAAAAAAGAGGTCGGAGTATCAGATGAAATTGCAAAATCACTCACTGAGAATATCTCAAAAATTGTGTTTGAACCGATCCGACAAGAACTCGAACGCCAGCTCGAACATCCGGAGGCAAAAGCGGCGGATGTGAGCGGCGTTGAAGCCGCGCGGACCCAAATATTATCGGGCGAGGCAAATCCGCTCCCGCCTGCTGCGCCAGCGGTAGAACCGGCAACGCCGCCCACTGCACCGCCAACGGAAAAAGCCGTCCGTGCACCGATTTCCGAAGCATACAAAGCAGGCGAGCCTTCGAGCGCACGCGCTTCCGTTGCCGACGATCCCTACCGCGAACCTCCGGCTTAAGCATCGCCCGGTTCCCTAAGAGCAGTATCGAGGGTTCCCCTCGATACTCGATACTCAAATTTGGAAACAAAGACGCATTTTATCCACATTTTAAGTTCGTATCGAGGGGAACCCTCGATATTTAGGCTATATTTTCAACATGGAAAGAAAAGTGCCCTTCGCCGAAAAAGAAATCTATCATTTATATACGCGCGGAGTGGAAAAACGGGATGTGTTCAAAGAACAGACAGATTATGACCGCTTCATGCTCCTTCTTATGCTTTGTAATAGCAATGAGCCTGTAATCTTTGGGAATCTCCGCAAGAAATATCGAGGGTTCCCCTCGATACAAATGCTCGAACAGGAGCGGTCCAAAGATACGCTTACGGACATTATCGCGTACGCACTTATGCCCAATCACCTTCACCTTATCGTGCGGGAGAGGCAGGCAGGCGGCATCTCGAAATTCATGCTCAAACTCATGACTGCATATTCGATGTACTTCAACACGAAATATGAACGGAGCGGTCCTCTATTCACGCGCCCGTTTCGCTCACAACACATAGACACCGACGGATATTTCGAGTGGGCATTTGCCTACGTCCTCCTTAATCCTCTTGAATTATTTCAAAAGGAGTGGAAGGAACGAGGGTTAGCAAATAGCCGCGATGCGGCACATTTTATGTATACATACAGGTACGGAAGTTTCTGTGATTACTTCGGAAAGGTACGTCCTGAGAAATGCATTCTCTCGCGCGAGGCGCTCCCGGTCGAAGTGTCCGATCTCAGAAATATTGACGACTTACTCGCGGCGCTCTCACGAGACGCGGAAAGTTATCAAGAAAAATCTTTTGGGGAGCCGGTCAAGGTTCCTGCGCTGGTATAATTGAACTATGCAGTTTCAAGTGCCACAGTTTATCGAAGTGGAAGACAAGATCTTCGGCCCCCTGACCTTCAAACAATTCGTCTACGTGGGCGGCGGCGTGGGCGCGGCGTACATTATCTACCGCATCCTGCCGATCTATCTGGCCGGGCCTCTGATCTTGGGCGTGGGAGGACTTGCGGCGGCGCTCGCATTCTTTCAGTACAACGGCCGGCCGTTCATTCTGTCCCTTGAAAACGGCTTTTTCTTCCTCGTGCGCTCCAAACTCTACCTCTGGAACAACACAAAAAAGGCCGAAAAGGCCGTCCCCGTGGTTGGTAAGATTAATAAACCCGGTGCCGAAATCTACGTACCAAAACTCTCCGAAAGCAGGCTCCACGAACTCGCCTGGAGCCTCGATATAAAAGAGCGGGTCGCGCAGGGCGTGGCCAACGATTTGGAGCGTCACGTCGTTCGTACGCCGCAAGACCTTGTCGTCCCGGTGCGCACCGCACGCGAAGCGCGCGTGCAATAAATTGCCATGCCTACCTCCGAAAATCCGCGGGCTTCTGCCAAATCGACACAGGAATTCCTGCCGGTTTCCGAAATTCGCGACGGGGTTATCGTACTCAAAGACGGCGGGTTGCGCGCGATTCTTCTCGCCTCATCCCTCAACTTCGCACTTAAATCCGAAGACGAGCAGACGGCGTTCATCGTGCAATTCCAAAATTTTCTCAACTCGCTCGATTTTTCGTGCCAGATTTTCGTGCAATCGCGCATGCTCGACATCCGCCCGTATGTGGCAACGCTCGAAGCAGCCTACAAAGAGCAGCTCGACGACCTCATGCGCATCCAGATTCGCGAATACATTGAATTCATCAAGAGCTTCACCGAGGCCGCCAACATCATGACGAAAAACTTTTTCGTGGTGGTGCCGTATTCGCCCTCGATCAACGTCGCAAAAAAAGGAGTCGGTGCGCTGATGCCCAGTTTCGGAAAGAAAAAAACGAATACCGAAGAGGCGAACAAAACATTTGAGGAGCAAGTTTCCCAAATTGAACAGCGCATCGCGATCGTGCAGCAGGGACTGGTGCGCACCGGCGTGCGCACCGTGCAGCTGGGGACCGAAGAGGCGATCGAATTGATGTACAAAATGTTCAATCCCGGCGAAGACGGAAAACCGATGCCGCTTCAGGCAAGCGCTGCTACGACCGCATAACCTATGGCACTGCTCGACCTTTTTAAAAAGAAAAAAGAAACAGGGCCGGAAGTCTTGCCGGTATTGCCCGAAGAGATCTACAAGAGCGGCGTCCTCGATCTGAAAGACGTGATCGCACCACACGCGCTTAAGGTGAATTCCCGCGAGCTCGACTTGGGCGAGAAGATCGCGCGCACGTTTTTCGTCATCTCCTATCCGCGCTTCCTCACGACGGGGTGGTTTGCGCCGATCATCAACATGGACAAGGTGATCGATATTTCGATTTTCGTGCACCCGATGGACACCAACGAAATGTTGCGCAAATTTCAGAAGAAAGTCGCCGAGGTGCAGAGCCAAATCTCGACGCGCGAGGAAAAAGGCATGGTCCGCGACCCGATGCTCGACACTGCGTACTCCGACTTGGAACAACTGCGTGATTCGCTGCAGCAGGCTCAAGAGCGCATCTTCGAAGTGGGCCTGTACCTGACGCTCTACGGCAACACGCGCGAAGAAATCGATAAGGTGGAGAGTGAAGTGCGCTCGATTCTCGAATCACGTCTCGTGTATATCCGCCCAGCGCTCTTCCAACAAGAACAGGGATTCCGCTCAGTGTTGCCGCTTGCGACCGATGAGCTCAATGTGCATACCAAACTTAATTCCGCGCCACTCTCTTCGATCTTCCCGTTTATTTCGTTCGACCTGACCTCGGACAGAGGAATTTTGTACGGCATCAATCGTCACAACTCGTCGCTCATCCTCTTCGATCGCTTCTCGCTTGAAAACTACAATTCGGTGACATTCGCCAAATCCGGTGCGGGCAAAAGTTACACGACAAAACTCGAAATTTTGCGCTCGCTCATGTTCGATACCGAAGTCATCGTGATCGACCCAGAACGCGAATATGAATATCTTGCCGAGACAGTCGGCGGACGCTACTTCAACATTTCTCTCTCCTCCGAACACCACATCAACCCCTTTGATCTTCCGATTCCGCGCGAGGATGAAAACCCTTCGGATGTGTTGCGCTCCAACATCATCACGCTCGTCGGCCTTTTCCGCATCATGCTCGGCGGTCTCACGCCAGAAGAAGACGCGGTCATCGACCGCGCGATCACGGAGACCTACGCGCTCAAAGACATCACTGCCGATGCAAATTTCGCTGCAGTCGAGCCGCCGCTCCTCTCCGACTTCGAGCTCGTGCTCTCCGGCATGGAAGGAAGCGAGTCGCTCGTCGCGCGGCTTTCAAAATATACGAAAGGCACCTGGTCGGGTTTTATGAACCGCCCGACCAACGTTGACATGAACAAAAAACTGATCGTCTTTTCCGTGCGCGACATGGAGGACGATCTGAAACCGGTTGCCATGTACATCATCACGCACCACATCTGGAATGTGGTACGCAAAGAATTGCGCAAGCGCTTGCTCGTGATCGACGAGGCATGGTGGATGATGAAATCGCAGGATACCGCGTCGTTCCTCTTCGGCATTGCTAAACGCGGTCGTAAATACTATTTGGGACTCTCCACCATCACGCAAGACGTCAACGACTTCCTCACCTCGCCCTACGGCCTTGCGATGATCACCAACTCTTCGATTCAGCTTCTGCTCCGACAATCGCCGACATCGGTCGATCTGGTGCAGCAAACATTCAAACTCTCCGACGAAGAAAAATATCTGCTGCTCGAATCGGATGTGGGGGAGGGGATATTTTTTGCGGGTCTCAAGCACGTTGCGATCAAAGTGATCGCCTCCTACACCGAAGACCAAATTATTACCTCCGATCCGTCGCAAATTCTCGCGATCAAAAAAGCGAAGCAGGATCTTGCAAATGCAAACGATGCCAGTGCGGCAAATATTGCGGTTGCAGCGACACCGCAACCTACTCCCGTGTCGGTTGCACAACCCGTAGCGCAAATCGCCACCGGCACAGTGCGCGAAATGCCTATATGAGGTACGGTCCGCTCGCCTTTGCGATCGGGGTGCTTCTGCTCGCGACTCCCGCCTATGCCCAGTTGGGCCTACCCGGCATCGAAAATGCTTTGATGATCGGACTCACCCCCGCACATCCGGGACCACACGACCACGTCCACCTCACGGTGCAAAGTTCGGCAATCGATCTCTCGCAAAGTGCGATCACGTGGAGTTCAAACGGCACCGTCATGGCGCAGGGTATGGGAGTGACATCGGCGGATGTGGTGGCCGGTGCCCTCGGCACGCAAACGAAGATTGGCGTCGAAGCCGACGCACCGGATGGCACAATCGCACGCGCGCAGGCAGTGATCGCCCCTACTGAAGTCGATTTGCTTTTCGAAGCCGATTCATATGTGCCGCCGTTTTACAAAGGACGCGCGCTGCCCTCTGCAAACACCAACGTGATCGTGCAGGCGATCCCGCATTTCGTTAATCCCGACGGTTCGGAAATGGCAGCCGCAAAGCTCGTATACACATGGAAAAAAGACGGGCAGGTGATGGGGACGCTCTCAGGGACGGGAAAATCGAGTGCGATTATTCCGGCTCCGCTGTTGTACGGAAGCGATGATATTTCCGTCGACGTCGCATCTGCAGACAACACACTTTCTGGTACCGCATCTGTCAATGTTGCGTCGGTAGATCCGGGCGTTGTGCTATACGAAGATCATCCGCTCTACGGCATTCTCTACAACAATGCGCTCCGTGCTTCTACCTTTATACCCGAATCGGAAATGACCTTTGCTGCCGTACCATATTTCGCCGCAATCGGGAGCCCCAACGATTCAACCCTGCAGTATGCGTGGAACATCAACGGCGCCGCGATCGCTGCCGATCCCAAAGATCCGAGCGAAATTACGATCAACGCGAACAACTCAAGCGGCATCGCACTCATCGGACTTGAACTGACCGACGCGATCAACTATTTCCTCGACGCAAAAGGGGGTTGGAGCGTGACGCTCTCAAGTGTCTCCGGCGGGGGTGACGCATTTCACACCGGAGCGCAATAATGTATGCAAACAAAAACCATTATCAGATACGTGCTCGTGGCGCTCATCGTTCTCATCATTGGTGCACTTGCGGGTTGGTATCTATTTTTGCGCGGACAATCCCAAACCACGAGTGCGCAAGACGCTGCGCGTGGATTCGGAGCCAGCACGCCGAGTGCAAATCAAAATGGCAGTACTTTTGGTAATAGTCAGAGCACGGGAGGATCCGCATCGGGTTCCCAGGGTTCGCCTGCGCAGCTCTGGCATGTGGTGAGTACACCGATCGCGGGCCTTGGTTTCGTAAATGATGTAGGGGGGCAGAATGTGCATTTCGTCGAGCGCTCGACAGGAAATATTCTCGCCGCAAATCCGGCGACGGGTGCAATCACTCGTCTCACTAACACACTGATTCCAAAAGTCTACGAAGCGATCATCGCTCCTGATGGCAGCCTGATCGAACGTTCGCTCGCTGCAGACGGAAGCGTCGCAAGCTTTGCGGGGTCCGCATCAAGTACGCAAACGACCGAAAGCGCGACGAGCTCGCCGCTGCAGCTCATCGGGACCATCCTTCCAAAAAATATCGAGGAAATCGCGATCAATCCATCGACCGACGAACTCTTTTATACGACAGCGAGCGCGGGCGGGATTACCGGCATTCGCTCGCAATGGAATGCAGCCAAACAAAAAAATGTATTCGCTTCTCCGCTCTCCGGATGGCGCATAACCTGGCTTCCCGACGGACGCATTATTCTTCTTGAAGCCCCTGTCGACGGCATCAGTGGGTATGCGTATTCGCTCAAGAACGATGGCACGCTTATTCCACTCGTGCGCGCAATTCAGGGTCTCACCATTCTGCCACGCTCAAAATCCTCCGCGATGCTCTACGGATCATCCGCTGGCGGAAGCATCACGCTCATGGCACAGGTGAGTGCGAGCTCGACTCCCGTGCAGCTCCCGATCAAAACGATACCGGACAAATGTGTGTGGGCGCCGGGAGCAGGCTTAGTCGCGTATTGCGCCGTGCCGCAGGTGACGCCGGCGGGAAACTTTCTCACCTCCTGGTATCAGGGCCTGCTGCATACCGCAGACGCTTGGTGGCGAGTGGATGCCTCCGCAGGAGTAGCGCAGGAGATATACACGCCGAGTTCGAGCGTTTCTCTCGATGTCGAAAATCCGGCGATCGATGCGAGCGGCACGCATATCGCATTTATGAATGGCGCTGATCAATCGCTCTGGATACTGAGTCTGAATAAATAAATGGGTATGAAAAAATCGGAGCACTTGATGAGTAAAATACGCAGTGCACTGCATGCAGCAACCTTCGTACCACTTGCCAATATTGCTCCGCAATCATCGAAGCTCGGCAATCTCTATGGTTCCACCGATCTCTCAAGTTATATCAATGGGGTCTTTGCTTTTGCGATCGGGATCGGCGCCGTCGTCGCGGTCTTGCGGCTCGCCTACGCCGGCTTTCTCTACATGGGATCAGACATGTGGACCAGCAAGGGGAAGGCGCGGGAAGTGATTGGAGACGTGGTGTTGGGATTGTTTCTCCTTCTTGCGATCTGGCTTATCCTCAACCAGATCAATCCTGATATTTTGAAATTGCAGGCGCTGAAAAATATTCAGGCCAAACCGGTACCAGCGTCCACGGGTGCATCTCCCGCTTCTTCAGCCGCTTCTTCAGCAGGCTCGGCAGGAACAGCGGAAGGAGCAGCTGGCGCGCAAACCACCGGCGCGCAAACAACGGGATCGAGTGACAACGGAACCGGCATCGATCAATTCCAGAACACAGGTGCGCAACTACCGTAATTCATTCTGTCGAATACTTGATGACGACGCGGCGGTTTCTCCCTTCCCCCTGCGATTCGGTTTTCACATTCGGCGCGTCCTGGAGCGTCGTGTGGATGATGAGGCGCTCGTAGGCGCTCATCGGAGAGAGTTCCACGTCGTACTGAAAACTTCGGGCGCGCTCGGCCATCATGAGCGCTTTGGCCTGGAGGTCTTTAATCTGCTTACCGCGGTAATCGTTGACATCGATCATGAACATTGGCCCATGCGTCGCTGTCTCAGACGCCTCGGGTTTTGGTGAGCGCTGTTCGAAAATCTTTTTCACCAGATGATCGAGCGCGTGCACGGTGTCGCCGTGTGCACCGATCAGGGTGCGCGCGTCGGTGTCGGTGGAAATAGAAAAAATTTCCTGTCCGGCAATCTCAGAGCGCACGATAGAAGAATATGAGACGCCAAGAGCATCTAAAAGTTCCTTGAGGATGGTTTCAACGGAGGGTTGCATCCACACTATGTACCACGAAACCGCCGCCCGGCCAAATATTCCTGAAGAATCATAAAGGTGTTGCTCGTGGCCCAGTAGAGCGGAGCGGCGGCGGCGATCGAAAATCCAATGACGGCGATCATAGCCGGCAATACGTAGCGAGCCTGCAGATCAAAGCTCTTCGCCATATCGCCCGAGAGCGATGCTTCGACGGGACTGCCTTCGGGAACTTTTTCACGCGGACCCATCGAGAGGCGCGTATAGATATATTGCGTAATGCCGGCGAGCGCAGCGAGAATAACGCTACGTCCGCTCATGTTTACGATCCCCAAAAATTCCATGTTGACGGAAGAGGGCGCGTGCACAAATGAATAGAGGAGCGCGGGATCGACGTGGGGAAATCCGCTTCGGTAGAAGACCCAGTACATCGCGATCAGGATGGGAAATTGTACGAGCACCAGCCCGAAGCTCGCGAAGGGGTGTACGTCGCGCTCTTTGTAGAGCGCAAAAATGGCTTTGCTTTGTTCCTGCTTGTCGGTGTATTTCACCTTGAGCTTCTCGACCTCGGGCGCAATCTTTTTCATCGCGAGCTGTGCGTCGACGGCTCGACGTGAAAGCGGGAGAAGGATGATGCGCACGATGATCGTAAGAATTACGACTGCGATCCCCATGTCATGCGTGGGAATAATGCCGACTAAAAAAACGAGCCCGTTATAGAGCGGGTTGTAGATCGCTGCATGAAAGGCGCCCGATATCGCTGCCATCATATCTTCGGCATTGTACCCCGCATACGCGCCCGCTCAAAAAGCGTCGTAATATCTTTCTTCATATGGTCAAACGACGCGCTGGCCGCTTCGCGCTTGGCATGAAAAACAAATGCTGCGGGCTCTTTCACCGCCGTCAGCGCGGTGCGTACAATTTCGCGGCTACGGCGCTTAATTTCGTTGCGTGTCACTGCACGCGATGAGACTTTTTTTGAGACGACGAACGCGACGCTTGTCTTTCGAGGGGTGGGGTGGGGAGCAACGACAAGCGAGAAAAGCTCTCCGTGCACACGGAATTGCTTCTGATGTCTTATCGCGTTCAAATCAGCCCGCGAAAGTCTGTTTTTCTTGGGCATTCGTTAGACCGCGATGCGCGCGCGACCTTTGCGGCGCCGACGGATCAACACGTTTTTGCCCTGCGTGCTCGCACTGCGCGCCCGGAATCCGTGCGTCTTGGCGCGTTTGCGTTTTTTTGGCTGCCATGTTCGTTTCATAGCGCTACTATACGTATATTCCACCCAATAACAAGGGGGATCGGCCTAACGGTCCAGAGAACATCGCGCAGCAAATGCTCACGCGTGTAAACCATGCCGCAGTGGTGGGGGTCGATATAAAAAATATGAGGTTCGTGTTCGGTTGGACCATTAGGCCGATTCAAAAAACACTCTCCCCACACTATCCCCAGGATGTGAACACCGGGGTGTATGAAGACCGGGCTTCCCTCGCAAAGATCGGCGCGTATAATGTTCGAACTTGATGCGCATGACTACTATTTCTATGAGCAACCGGGAACTCTGGCAAAACGCACTCGTCCAAATTGAGCTCGGTACCTCGCAAGCATCGTTCCGCACCTGGTTTCGCAATACCGACATCGCGAATCGCGAGGGAGGCAACGTGCACATCGCGGTACCCTCGAAGATTGTCAAAGAATGGCTGATGGAGAAGCACCACAAGCTCATCCTGAAGGCGCTGCGGAGCCTCGACAGCTCAATCCGGACCGTCGAATACGCCGTGCACCGGAGCGCCGTGCCTGCGGAGAAGCGTGCACCGCGTCCGCAAGTGAGCGAAAATGCCTCGTTCGACCTCGGTAGCCTCTATATCGACAAGCGCGACAACCTGAACCCTCGCTACACCTTCGAAACGTTCGTGGTCGGCCCCTTCAACGAGATCGCAAACGCCGCAGCACGCGCAGTCGTCGAGCGGCCAGGACTCTCCTACAACCCGCTCTTCGTCTACGGCTCGACGGGGCGCGGAAAAACGCACCTCATCCAGGCGATCGGCAATCAATTTAAAAAAGCGCATGCAAATAAAAAAGTTTTGTATGTCACTTCCGAGCGCTTCACGACCGATTTTCTCAACGCGGTACGCGCCGGTCGCTCCAGCGGCTTCAAAGATCAGTACCAGCAGTACGACGTCCTTATCATGGACGACGTGCAGTTCATCGCGAATACCGAAAAAACACAAGAGGAGCTCTTCCACGTGTTCAATCGCCTCCACGACGATAACAAACAGATCATCTTTTCATCCGACAAACATCCCGCGTTGCTTGCCGGTCTCGAAGATCGTCTCAAGGGCCGCTTCTCGGCCGGCATGATCGCCGAGATCCCCGAGCCCGACGTCGAGTCACGGGTTGCGATCATCAAAGCGAAGATCGAGAGCCACGGATTCTCGATTCCCGACGACATCATCCAGTACATCGCGGAGAGCGTGCGGGGCAATATCCGCGAACTTGAGGGTGTCCTCAATATGATCGTGTGCAAATCCCAGCTCAAAGGCAAGGGCGTGACGCACGCCGACGTGCGCGCTCTCATCAAGCACAACGTGAAGCCCAACAAAGGCGTCTCGGTCGATGAGGTGGTGCGTCGGATCGCCCAGTACTACGACGTAGCCGAGAAAAGCATCTACGAGAAAACCCGCAAGAAGGAAGTGGTGAAGCCGCGGCAAATCATCATGTACATGCTGCGAGAAGAATTCAGCGTCTCGTATCCTTCGATTGGAGAGAAGCTCGGCGGGCGCGATCACACCACCGTGATTCACTCATGCGAGAAAATTAAAGAAGAAATAAAATCAAACACTTCACTCGAGCAAGAACTTGATCACATCCGGACGCTCATTCACGCTTGATGCCTGTGGGTAGCGCGTGTACTGCAACGGGAAAAGTAAGCACTCTCCACACCAAAGACTCCATGACCCACCTTCTCCCCAAACCTTCCACACCATCGACGAATCTTATCTACAACTCACAAGCTTCGGAATATACAGTAGGGCAACGACGTATAGCACTTCTCCACCGTATCCCCACCACCAACAACAGCAACAGTATTTTTATTTAAAAAGAATCTATGAAGCTATCCACAGTCAAAGAAAAAATTCTCAACGCAGTTTTACTTGCCGAGCGCATCACGGGAAAAAAAGAATCACTCCCCGTTCTTTCCTGTGTTCTTCTTGACGCAGGTAAGGAATTGATGGTGCGCGCGACAAATCTCGAAGCGGGGATTGAAATTGCCGTGCCGTGTGAGATTGAGGATAAAGGCGTTATTGCGGTCCCCGCGACCATTCTCGCGCAGACACTCCGCTCGATTACCGGTGACAAAATTGTATTTAGGACCGAAGAAGGGAATTTAATGGTGGAATCTCGCGGGACAAAGACGCTCATCAAAGCAATACCACATGAGGAATTCCCCGTTCTTCGCAGTGGCGAAGAAAAGAAAGGTATTGCGATAGCACGCGAGCGTCTTATGTATGGGATTCAGTCCGTTTCCTACGCCGCTTCTCCCTCGATGATCCGGCCTGAATTGGGAAGTGTCTACATTTCGATCACGCGCGACGCGATCATCTGCGTTGCGACTGACTCATTTCGTCTTGCGGAGAAAAAAATACCGGGCGCCGGAAGCAGAGATGGGATCGAGCTGTTGATACCACTCAAACACGCGATCGAGCTCACGCATGTGCTGGAGCGAATTGGAGGCGAGGAGATCGAACTCTTTGCCGACGAGTCGCAGATGTCGGCAGGTGGAAGCGGCGTGCGCTACACCTCGCGCATTGTCGACGGACGATTCCCCGATTATAAAGAAATTCTTCCCAAAACCTTCGTTGCCGAGGCGACGGTTCTCAAGAATGATTTGGGGGAGATGCTGCGCAAGGCGCGGGTGTTTTCCGGCAACGATCAGCACGTCGGCCTCCACCTCTACCCCAAGAAAAAAATATTTTCCGCGACGGCGCGGAGTTCCGACGTCGGTGAAATGTCGGATTCGATCGACGCGGCCGTTTCTGGCGAAGACCTCGACATCAATTTTCACATCGGCTACCTCGCCGACTGTCTCTCCAGTATCGAATCCGATTCGATCACCCTTGCCTTTGCCGGCGCAGGCAAGCCGCTCGTGATCCGCGGCGTTTCCGATCAGTCATTCACGTACCTCGTGATGCCGCTCAATCGGTGATTTTGGAATAAAACTTTAATCCATTTTCACCACCACTGCTTTTGGATTAATGCCGTGTGCACGCGCAACCATCAAACGCGTATTACCTCCCAGAAGATGAAGAGCCCCGCCGATCTCGATGATAATAGGCGCGTAAACAGTCTCCCCTCTTTCCATTTTTCCTTTCGGTTTTTTCCAATTTCGGCCATACTTCTCAGCAAGCTGTGCGACTCGTGACCAGTCACCCCTTGAGACTCCAGAATACGAGTCAGTGTTTTCCAATTTACTCCACAGTTCATCCGTTAATTCGATCAAAGGGGCAGAACTGAATTTTTCGACAAACTCCTGTTTAAATTTTTCTGGGTTGTCCTTTGCGAAAAGTTCTGCAACACGATCAAGCTCTCCCATTTCATGCTCAAGTTCAGGACGCGCGAAGAACGGCTTCATTTTCCGTAAATCATCCCGCATCTCTTGCGTCATATTTTTTATTGAACGGTAAACGTGATCGTCGTCTCTTCCGTCGTGCCGTCGGGGTGCGTCCCTACCGCACGCAGCGTCTCCACGCCGTGCGTGCCGGGATTGAATGTAACCGTAAAGGGCGCGTGCGCTGAGCTCCCCGCAAGGGAGCCGTTGATGTAGTACGAAACGCTCGCGATCGGGGTCGTACCCTGGTCCGACGAAGCGAGTGTGATCGGGAGCCCGTAGGGAATCGAAGTACCCGCCTGCGGAGAGGTGATCTGGAGTGTGCTTGCGGCTGGGGAGGTAGCGCTGCTTGGTGAGGTCGGCGCGGTTACGCTCGCGCCGCCGATTGATCCGGGATTTTGCTGCGCCCATACTTGCACGGGATAATCCCAGTACGCGAATTGTGGGTCGCTCGCGGGATTTGCGGGCTTTCCGGAGAGCGGATTGTCTTTGTTCACCCAGTAGAGGATGTCGTGAATGCCCTGCGAAGGATCGGTATTCCAATTGCCGGTTAGAACCGGCGGGAGCGATCCCGTTTGCGGTGCCGGGGTCGGGAATGTGTCAGTGGGCGATGCATATTTCTGCAGCGCATCGAGCATAATCTGGTGCCAGGTGGGAGCGACGATAAACGCCGCGATCTTTTTTACCATCGGCGTATTGTTGTTGTTGCCAGCCCATTCGCCCACCACAATGTCCGGCGTGTAGCCGATCACCCACGCATCTTTTGAATTATCCGTTGTCCCTGTCTTGTCGGCGACATCCCATCCGTTGAACTGCAGCGGTCCGTCGGCACCGAATTCCGGCGTGCGCGCGACGTTGTCGGAGAGCACATCGTTGACCTCGCGCGCGATTTGCGGATCGAGAACCTGTGTGGGCTGTTGCTGGTAACTTTCCAAAACGTTGCCGTTCTGGTCGGTGACTTCGAGGATTCCGGTTGGTGGATTTCTCACGCCGTCGTTGGCGAAAACGCCATAAGCGCTCGTCATCTCCAAGAGATTCACTTCGCCACCGCCCAAGACGAGCGTGAGGCCGTATCGGTCGGCACCCGCAAGTGTGCTGATGCCGAGATCCTGGGCCGTTTTGAGCGAGTCGTTGATCCCGGCGAGGTAGAGCGTTTTGACCGACGGCACATTCTCGGACTGTGCGATCGCGTTGCGCAGCGTCATTGGACCTTTAAACGATCCGCTGAAGTTCGACGGCGCGAAGCATGGCGGCGCATTATTGGTCGTGTCTTGCGGCGAGCAGCTGGTGGAAAATTGCGTCGGCAGATCGAACACGACCGTCGAAGGTGTGTAGCCCTTTTCGAACGCGGTCGCGTAGACAAATGGCTTAAAGGTCGAACCCGGCTGGCGATTGGCGAGCGTGACGTTGACCTGTCCGTCGATCGAGTCGTCGAAGTAATCCTTGGAGCCGACCATCGCGAGTACCTGTCCCGATTTCGGATCGATTGCCACGACGCCGGTGTTGGACGCGTTGAAATTATTTTCCATACCCGGCGCGTCTTTGGTAACCACGGCTTCCGCTTTTTGCTGGAGATCATAGTCGAGCGTGGTCACAACGTGAAGGCCGCCGTTGGCGACCGCATCGGCACCGTATTTTTGTTCGAGGTATTCGCGGATGTAAAAGACAAAGTGTGGCGCCTTGATCCCGGCGTCGTTTTCATTTTTAAACTGGACCTGCTCGGCTATCGCCTGATTGTATTCGTCGGCCGTGATGAATCCGTTTTCTTTCATCCGCTCCAGGACGAGATTTTTACGCGAATCAAGCGCTTTGCGGTTGTTGCCATAGGGAGAATAAAACGTCGGGGCCTGCGGCAGTGCCGCGAGGTACGCCGCTTGGGCGAGGTCGACGTCTTTTGCATCGACACCAAAGAAATACTGACTTGCTTCCTGCACGCCGTAAATCGTGCCGCCGTACGATGTTTCGTTGAGATAGGTATTCAGAATCTGGCTTTTGGTGTACACCTTGGTGAGGCGAAGCGCCAGAATAATTTCCTCAATCTTGCGCGCGATTGTTTTGTCCTGCGTGAGGAGCGCGTTTTTTACCACCTGCTGCGTGATCGTGGAGCCACCCTCGGCGTACGAACCGGAAAAGAGGTCGACCATCACCGCGCGCAGGAATGAGAGCGGGCGGAATCCGGCATTCTGATAAAAGCTCGCGTCTTCAATCGCGATTGTTGCATTCTGAATGTAGGGGCTGATCTGATCCAGCTGCACCGAGGTGCGCCGCACCGAGCCGTGTACGTCGTAGAGAACGATGTTGCCGGTGCGGTCATAAATCTTGGTCGATTGCGCGACCTGCCGATTCTCAAAATTATTCAGTGACGGAATGGGGACGAATGCTGCCCAGATCAAAATCGAACCGATCCCAATAAGTATGAGCGCCAAAAATCCGAGCACAACGAATTCGAGCCACGCAGGGAGGCGCCGAAACCATCGCCTGATATATCTAAACCATTTCATGACAGGTGAACATGCGTATCACCCAGCACTATAGCGCTTTTTCGGTATTTTTCTAGGTACGGCTTCGCGCAAGATGCGTGATCGCAATTGCGATCGCGTCGTACTCGTCGTCGTGTTTGATTGCTTTATCGATCTTCATCAGCGTATGGAGCATTGTGGCGACCGCTTTTTTATCAGCGCCGCCGAATCCCGCAGCAGCAATCTTCACTTCGCCGGGCGTGTATTCGGAAACCGGGAGCCCAAAACCGGCTGCGGTATTGAGGAGCGCGCCCCGCACCTCTGCCACATGCATCGCGGTCTTCTGATTTTTAGTGAAATACAATTTTTCCATCGCGACCGAATCCGGCTTGTGGCGTTTCATCAATCGTGCGCATTCATCTGCAATCTGCGTGAGCCGATCAGAAAAATCCGCCATTGCCGATGTTTCGATACAGTCCGAATAGATCAGGATTTCTTTTCCGCCGTTTTTTTCCACCACCGCGACACCACATCTGCCGTATCCCGGATCAATGGCGAGGACTTTCATGCTTCCATCTTACTCCGCATTCGTATACACCTCTTCCACATCATCGTGCGCATCAATCATTTCCATTATTTTCATCAATTTTTCGTCATCCGAATCCGAAAGCGGCACCGTGGTTTTCGGCGCGTACCCCTCGGCAGTTTTTTCAAAGGCCCACAGCGCGCTGCCGGGGGAGGCAAGTGCCAATCCTTGTTCGCTCAATAAATGCTTTATTTCCTGCGCCGTGCGGTTGCGGCTGTCGGTAAGGGCTTCGATCACGATCGCGGCGCCGCCGGGACCGTAGGTTTCATACGTAATTGCCTCAAGATTTGCTGCATCGGCAGAAATGCCTTTAGCAACCGCCCGATCGATTGTATCTTTGGGCATGTTGGTCTTCTTTGCGGTTTCGATAAGTGTGCGTAGCGTCGGGGAATTCACGTCGCCATTCGCTTTCTTGGACTCGATTGAGATTCGTTTCCCCAGCTTTCCCCACACGACGCCTTTAGCCGCGTCATTAGCGCCCTTCTGCCGCTTGATCTGCGCCCATTTATTGTGCCCGGCCATGCATTGCATAGTATGCGTTTATTTCCGAAGATTCAAATCGCGTCGTTCGCGCAGTAGAATGCACGCAGCAGTGCCGCAGGCCACCACCCCATTGCATTTCCAGGGGTTTCATATTAGTATGAAGAGTATGAAAAACCGGGAACCTACTCATACGCATCAACCCCGTTTCTACGGCACCACGGTCGTGGGCGAGCGGGGACAAGCGGTGATTCCTGCGGAAGCCCGCGAAGCGCTCGGACTCAAAAAAGGCGAGAAGCTGCTTGTCTTTGGTATGGGCAACGGCATGCTCTCGCTCTCAACGCTCGCCGGTTTCGAGCGATTTCAGTCGCACATGGCAAAGCAACTTGCGACCATCCGCACCGTGATTAAAAAACATCAATAGATATGAATTACGTCCGGTATGTTCTCGGTCTTCCACGACGCTACACCATTGGTGGGGCGGTTCTTATCGTTGCGGTAGTCCTCGGCGTGCATGCGTTTCTGCGTCCTGCAACTGCCGTGGATGCCCCATCGGGAATCTCGCACGTGCATATTTCTTCGGTCGCGGGCCTCTCCTCGCAGACGGGGCCGCTGCCGGTCGTAGGCAAAGTCACCTCGCTCAATGATGCGACCATTCTCGCGCAGACCTCTGGCGAGATCGTAAGCCTTTCAAAAGCGATCGGCGATCGCGTGGGGGCAGGCGGAATCATTGCCGAATTCGAGAACAGTAGCCAATCGGCGGCCGTATTGCAGGCGCAAGGCTCGTATGACGCGGCGCAGGCGGCACTCGTAAAAGCGAGCGGAAGCACCGCCGACATCTCCGGCCTCGATCTCTCGCAGGCCAATCAAAGCGTCGTCAATACACGCAGCGCAGCGCAAGCCGCATTGCAAAGCGCGTACGCTGCGCTCGACGACGCCATACACACGAAAGCAGACACGCTCTTCAGCAATCCGCGATCGATCACACCCACGCTCAATCTCAACGTTCCCGACGGTCAGTTGACGGTGACGATTCAAAACGAACGCTGGCATCTCGAACAAACGTTGAGCGACGCCGCGAGCTTGCAAGCAAGCGCAGCTTCAAGCGATACTGATGCAACGATCGCAGCGATGTCGACTGATGCGCAAACAGCAGCGTCATTCTTAAATGACCTCATTCAGGCGGTCAACGAAGTCCAGCCCAACGCGAATCTTTCTGCTGCCACGATTGCTGCCGACCAGAGCTTGATGGGCGCCGCCCGCACCGAAGTAGTTGCAGCGATTGCAAGCCTCACGAGCGCAAAATCAGCGTTCGATAACGCAAATTCAGGCGCCGCGGTGGCCTCCACGAGCGCCGGCGCGAGCACCGGAAGCGATATCGCCGCAGCGCAGGCAAATGTAAAAATCGCACTGGGTGCGCTGAATGCCGCCAAAGCGAATCTTGAAAAAACGATCGTCCGCAGCCCAATCTCCGGCACGATCGTCTCGCTTGCAATCACGCAAGGCGACTTCGTCTCCGCGTTCTCACAAGTCGCGGACGTTTCAAACCCGAGCGCGCTCGAAATCGTTACCTACGTGACACCCGATGACGCAAAAACGATCGCAGTGGGCGGCAAAGCCCTGATCGATGGAAGCACGAAGGGTGTCATCGTCTCGATCGCGCCGGCGCTCGATCCCACCACCAACAAAATTCAGGTAAAAGTGGGGATCACGGGGTCACAGAGTGCGCTCACCGATGGCGACACGGTGACCGTATCGCTCGATCGGGTGAACACAACCTCGAATGCAAAAACTCCGAAATCAACGGCGATCGTTATCCCAATCATTGCAGCCAAGATCACGCCGGAAGGCCCGGTTGTTTTCAGCGTGAACGCGAGCTCAACCTTGGTAGCAATGCCAATCACGCTGGGCCCGATTCTCGGCGATCAGGTTACGGTGACGAGCGGCCTTTCATCCGATACCGCGATCGTCACCGATGCACGCGGACTCTCCGATGGACAGCAGGTGATCGTGGACACCCAATAACCCGCTATGCTGTGGCTGTGGAATTTTTTTCTCGACCGGCGGCAGTTCAGCTATGTGCTGATCGTGACCCTCATCATTGCCGGTTTTTACGCGCTGCTTGAAATACCAAAAGAGAATACGCCATCGATCGTCATTCCCGATGGCATCATTATCACCGCGCTTCCCGGTGCTTCGGCCGAAGATATGGAGACGCTGGTTACCGACAAGCTCGAAGACCAGGTCTCGGGTATTAGCAACGTCGATACCGTAACTTCGAATTCAGGCGACGGAATCTCGCAGATCACCGTACAGTTCAACAGCAACGCCGACGTCAATCAGTCGATTCAGGATTTGCACGACGCTGTTTCAAAAGCGGTCCCTAATCTGCCATCGGATGCAACCGCACCACAGGTGAGCAAAGTCGATATCAGCAATCAGCCGATCCTCGTCGTTTCGATTGCGGGCGACCTTCCGGCCACCGAATTTTCCGATCTGGGGCAAACGGTCTCCGATGATCTCAAAAATATTTCCGGCGTTTCGCAAGTGAGCGTCGCGGGCGTGCCGCCGCGCGAAGTCGATGTGATCGTGAGCAAAGAGGCGCTCGAGCAGTATGGATTGCGACTCGTCGATGTCATCTCGGCGATTTCTGCATCGAATGCCGCGCTTCCCGCAGGCTCGATCTCGATGGATGGCGTAAATTACGATGTCAATTTCAAAGGTGGCATCACCGATCCGTCTCAGATTCAAGACATCGCAATCGGAAACAAAGGCGGTGCACCCATTTATCTGCGCGACATCGCCACCATTTCAAACGGCCTCGCGCCGGCGACCACCTACTCGCGCCTCAGTCTAGGTGGCAAGCCCAGCACGCAGGCGATCACCCTCGTCATCTACAAACAATCGGGCGGCAGTATCGCGGGCGTTGCGAACGCCGTGAAGGCAGAGCTCAAGAATTTGCAAAAGAACGAACTCTCCGGCCTCAACGTCTTCGTCTCACCCTCGACCGATCAGGGCGTGCAGGTGAATAAACAGCTCGGCAGCCTCTCGCAGACCGGCGTCGAGACGGTGCTCCTCGTGATCGCCGCGCTTCTCCTTACGATCGGCTGGCGCGAATCCCTCGTCGCCGCGCTCGCGATTCCACTCTCGTTCCTCATTTCTTTCATCGGACTTTTTCTCACGGGGAATACGCTCAATTTCATCAGCCTTTTCGCCCTTATTTTGGCAGTCGGCATTTTGGTGGACTCCGGCATCGTGGTTACCGAGGCGATCCACGCGCGCATGAAAATATATCCGACGCCGACCGAGGCCGCGCGCGCGGCGCTGCACGATTATGCGTGGCCCCTCATCGCCGGCACGATGGCCACCGTCGCCGTCTTCGCGCCACTCTTTTTTATCTCCGGTATCATCGGAAAATTCATCGCCGGTATTCCGTACACGCTCATCTTTGTGCTGATGGCATCGATCTTCGTCGCGCTCGGCATCGTCCCCTTGGTCGCGGTCCTCTTCACTAAGAAAAATCCGAATCGTCTTGAAATGAAACAGGAAGAATACACGATGCGGGTTACCGAATGGTACAAACGAATGTTGCGCGGGCTGCTCGAGAACCGCCGATACCAGAAACGATTCTTGCTCACGCTTGCGGTTTTGTTTTGTCTCTCGCTCACGCTTCCGTTTACCGGATTGGTGCAGACCACATTCTTCCCCGTAGCCGATGAAGATTTTCTCTACATCAATATCGAGAAGCCGCATGGGACGACCCTGCAACAAACCGATCTTGCCGTCCGCGAAGTCGAAGAAATTCTGTACACCGACAAAGATATTTCTTCATTTGAAACGACAGTGGGGCAGAGCTCTGCACTCACTGGCGAAAGTTCCTCCGGAAGCAATCAGGCCAACATCACCGTCAATCTCCCCGAAGGCCACAAGCGATCGAGCATCGACGTGGGCAACGATCTGCAGCAAAAATTTGCGGCGATTACCGATGCAAATATTCAAGTCCTGCAGATCAGCAACGGCCCTCCCTCCGGCGCGCCCATCACGATCCAATTCGAGGGGAATAATCTGGCCGACCTCCTCTCCGCTGCCGACAGAGGCAAGCAGTTGCTCGCGAAAATTCCGCATGTGACCAACATAACCTCCTCGACGCAGGACAATGGCAGTGAATTCGATCTCACCATCAACCGCGCAAAGGCGACTGCGCTCGGCCTCAACACCCTCACCGTCGCGCAAACGCTGCGCGCGGCGATACAAGGCACCAAGGCAACCACGATCACGCAGCCGAATAAAAATATCGACGTCATCGTGAAGCTCAATCTCAACTCCGCCTACACCGACCCATCCAATACCTCCGAAACCACGATCGACAGCATCAAAAATCTCACGATCCAAGGTGCAAATGGCCCCGTGCTTCTCGGCGCGGTTGTGCAGGATTCGCTCGGCGTGAGCAATGCATCGATCGCACATAAAGATAAAAACCGCATCGAGACGGTCTCCGCGTATCCGGATGACAAAACGACGACAACCGCTGTCGTTGCGGAATTCCAAAAACGCATCAACGAACTGAATCTTCCGTCGGGCGTCACTGTTTCCTACGGTGGTGAGACACAAAGCATCAATCAGTCGTTCACGGAAATGTTTATCGCGCTCATCGCTGGTTTGGTCTTGATGTTTATGATTCTCATCATCTCGTTCAACTCAATCCGCTACACGCTCTATCTGCTCCTCATTGTGCCGCTCTCACTCATCGGCGTCTTGGATGGATTGGCACTTACGGGCCAGCCCGTCTCATTCACGTCGCTTCTCGGCATCATCGCGCTCGGCGGCGTCATCATCAATCATGCGATCATTCTCATGGATTCGATGATCCGCCATCTGCATGCCTCGCAGGGAAAATCACTCGTCGATGTGGTCGTGGAATCATCCGCGACGCGCTTGCGCCCGATCGTGCTCACCACGGTGACGACCGTGATCGGCATGATCCCGCTTGCAGAATCAAATGCCACCTGGGGCCCACTCGCGTTTTCCGTGATGTTTGGGCTTGCCTTTGCGATCTGTCTCACACTCGTCTTGGTCCCCGTGCTCTTTTTCCGCGCACCACATAAGGAAATAGCAAAGTAGAAAGTTTTCCCCAGGTTCATCCACTCGAAATCCACTATTTTGAAGCGTTTTCGAAAACGCGTGCGAAAAAACAATCATGTACCATCACAAGTCTGATGCGCTTACCGTGCGTCAGCGCCTGAGAGGGTGAACCGGCTTCGGCCGCGAAATTCTCTCGAGCTGCTCCGTGAGTCTGGGAATGCGCAAGCATTTCGACACTGCGGGAGTCGTTGGCCAGGAGTGGTGGGATGAGCGTCAGAAGGGTTCGGACGCACATCTAGAATCTTTTTTGCCGGCAAGAGGAGATCGTATCGATTCGAGTCGGCACGCTCACCGAGATTCAGAATGGCCAAAACCCAAATGCCTCCCCAAAAGGGAGGCATTTGTGATACCGTGCGTTGTGCCTATTGTACGTGCTTTAAAAATGCAAAGTGGGGTTATCCCCACAATGCTATACTTTTTTGATTAGAAATTATTTTTGAAGTCATGAAATCACTGATTAACAAAACATCTCGCATGGGCTACAACCGTTCGTTCGGACTGCTCTTGATCCGCGTCGCAACCGGCCTTGTCTTCTTTATGCACGGCTGGAGCAAGGTGAACAATCTCTCCGGCGTCGAAGGCATGTTCGTGCACTTCGGCTTGGGCGGCCCCGTGGGCATTTTCATCGCGTGGCTTGAATTGCTCGGCGGCCTCGCGCTCATTCTTGGCGTTGCCACGCGCTTTTTCGGCGTCGTCTTTGCCATTGAAATGCTCGTCGCCATTCTGCTCACCGGAGTGGGCCGCGGCTATCAGCCACACGAAATGGAATTATTCCTCATGCTTGTATCGCTCGGCATTGCGCTTGCGGGCTCAGGCCGCTACTCGATTTGGAAAATGGAATGTGATGAATGTGGGGCGATGATGTGCGATGAGCACGGGAAGAAATAGCGCCGAACTTGCGAAGTCTGGAGGGGAGGAATAGAGTTTAGTGGGCTTGGGAAAGGAAGGTGTCATGCCCCGAAACGACAGGAGTCTGCGTATAACCAACTGCGGGGGCGATCAATACCGTCTCTCGCGGGAAACCAATCAGCCCTTCGCTCTGCCGAGCGACGAAGCGTTGATTCGTGCGTTGGAGAAGATCGTGCCAGACGGCCAGTTCAGGGTCGTCGCGAGGTACAACAACTGCTGCATCTTCTTCAGCAGCGTCGAGCTCACCGCTGAGCTCCGCGCCGCGCTTATCGGCGAGATCGCTCCACGCCAGGCGCACGCAAGGGCTGCGTGAACGCCGTATCCGCAAGGGCAGAGCGCGAGGTGATTCGTCACCCCGCGCTCTTTGTAATTTACATTTTGATATCCCCACCTCTATCCACCCGATATCCACGATTTTTAGGCGATTGCTTCATCCGAAACAAATAATCGATAGTTTATAGTTTTGATTACTGATGCGCTTTACCGTGCGTTGGTCGCAGCTCAAGGAGGGAGAGCAATCTCCAAAACCAGAGTCGCAGTTCCCCGAATCTACCTGATGCGCAAGCATCACTACATTGCGGGAATAGTTTGGCGAGTGCAGTGAGGTGAGGTGCAAAATGCGGTACGATCACATCAAGTCGCGTGCGGCACAGCATCGATCCATCAATTGCCAAAACCCAAAAAGACCTCCCTCGCGGAGGTCTTTTTGTTACGGTGCGCTTGCCCTTACCCTCGGACTTTCTTTTATTTGCGTGTTGGAAAAGAGAGGCGTATCCTGCGGTCTCGCTCTTTGATCGTCATTTAGCGGCACACAATTTACTTTTCGCGGCGATCCTGCCACGACGAATAGCCATGTCATCTCATTGCTTGAGTGTTGTCGCTATATGCGCCTCCTCAGGGTATTCCTTATTGTATATGTAAGGTATGAAGTTCTGTGCCGCTAAATGCCGATTGATAAAGAAAAATTCTTAGCTCTTAAAGCAAAAGCGGATCTCGCAGCTTTGTTGGGCGTCAAATATTCGGCGCTGAACTTCTTTGCGTACGCCGGAGGTAAACGATATAAGACTTTTGAAATTAAAAAGAAAGACAAATCTTTGAGGGCAATTTCCGCACCTGTTGGTCCGCTTAAATCCATACAGCGCAAGATAGCAACAGTTTTGAACGAGATATATCCCGAACCATTGCCATCACATGGTTTTGTAAAAGACAGATCCATAATCACCAACGCCGATCCGCATGTGCTTAAAAGAATAGTGTTGAATCTTGATCTGGAGGATTTTTTTCCTTCGATTCACGCTGGGCGAGTCCTAGGTCTTTTCCAAGCAGCACCTTTTAATTTCTCAAGGGAAATTGCGTCGACCTTAACCGGGCTTAGCACCTTTCACAATCAATTACCTCAAGGGGCTCCAACATCACCAATCTTATCTAACATGATTTGTTTCCAGTTCGATAGGGATATGGCACGGCTCGCAGCTAGGACTCATACAACATACACTCGGTATGGGGATGATATAACCTTTTCTACGATGGCACATCGAATGCCAGTTGCTCTTGTGTCGACGTTAGGTGAAAAGATCTCTGTCGGGCAAGAGCTGGAGTCGCTCATACTGAAGCATGGGTTCAAGGTGAATCATTCAAAAACCCGAATACACGGCGTATCGAGATCTAAGTATGTCACTGGCGTAAAGGTTAATGAGAAACGAAATGTTGCGCGTCGTTACACAAGACAAGTTAGAGCAATGGTACATGCCCTAGTTAAATTTGGTCCAAAAAAAGCAAGCAGAGAATACGGCAGCAAATATGCTGCGGGAACCTCGAAAAATTTTGTAAACGTATTGCGAGGTAAATTAGCGCATCTAAAAAATGTAAAAAGCGGAATCGATCCACAATACGTAAATCTTTTTAACGGATATGCATCCGTCTTTGGATTACCGCCAATAATATTGCAGCTTAATCCCAACGAAGAGCTTGAATACAAAACATATACCGTAGTATCACGGCGGGAACATAGTTCAGGATTTGTTCTAAATTCAAAATATTTGGTAACAGCCGCTCATTCAGTAGCTGCTGATGAAAAACAGGTAGAATATTTTGACTTCAATAACTTTCCAATGCAATGTCGCAGCAAAGCTCACTTGCGAATTATTCTGCCGTCCGCGGACGTTGCATTTTTTAACATTTCGGGAAATGATTTGGATACAAAATCGCTTCAATTTGATCCGAATCGATCAAAAGTTGTAAAGGGTAAATCGTATCGCGCATCAGGTTACCCCTCTATGCAAAACGGACAACGCCCGCACATAACCCCCGTGATTGTCATAGGGAAAATGAAAAATAAATACGGGGTGGATCATGTCCATGTAAACGTGCCGTTATTGAGCGGAAATAGCGGCGGTCCTGTTGTCGACGATCAGAATCAAGTTGTCGGCATTGTTGTCAGAGGGGCCCCGAATAGGAATGATCCCGACTACGGGTCCGCATTTGTACCAATGGATGAGATACTGCGACTCGCAAGCGAGAAAGGAGTCGTTTTATAAAAGTGTTTTCTGAGAGTCCGTAATCTCAGCCCCCACATGCTCATATCCTTTTTTCGTCACCACGCGACCGCGAGGGGTGCGCTCGATGAGGCCGAGTTGCATGAGGTAGGGCTCGTTGACCTCTTCGATCGTGTCCTCTTCTTCGGAAAGCGACGCCGCGATCGTTTTCAATCCCACTGGGCCACCCTTGAATTTCTCGATCACGATCAAGAGAATGTCGCGGTCGGTTTGGTTGAGCCCGCCTTCATCAATCTCAAGAAGCGCCAGCGCTTTTTTTACCGTTTTTATATCAAGCTTCTGCTCACTCACTTCCGCAAAATCCCGCGCACGTTTCAATAAATAGTTGGCGGTGCGCGGTGTGGCGCGGCTGCGGCGGGCCACTTCCATCAGCGATTCTTTGTCGATCTCGATTTTGAGAATTTTTGCAGAACGTTTCAAAATTTCCGCGATCTCCGCATCGGTGTAGTACTGCAATCGAAATGTCCCGCCCGAAAAGCGGCTGCGCAGTGGTGCAGAGAGCATCGAAATCCGCGTCGTTGCCGCGATCAGCGTAAATGGCGGGAGCTCCAGCTGCACGGTGCGCGCGCTCGGGCCTTTGCCGATCACAATATCCAAGACGCCCGCTTCCATTGCGGGATAGAGCACCTCTTCTATTGTGCGATTGAGGCGGTGGATCTCGTCGATAAAGAGCACGTCGCCCGGCGAGAGGTTGGTGAGGATGGCGGCGAGATCGCCCACGCGCTCGATTGCAGGGCCGGAGGTGGAACGCATATTGGCGCCGATTTCTTTTGCCATCAAATGCGCGAGCGTGGTCTTACCGAGGCCCGGCGGGCCGTAGAGGAGTACGTGTTCGGGCTGATGGTTGCGGCCTTTTGCCGCGGTCAGGAGAATGCGGAGGTTTTCCTTGATGCCAGATTGGCCCACGTAGTCGCCCCAATCGGCAGGGCGCAGCGCCTGGTCGAGCGAGCGAGGACTTTTTTCAATTGTGGGAATGTCGTTGGAAGTCATACGAGACTTGCCGCGCCGCCGGAGCGGGGAGCGAAGGCTCAAACTAGCGCTTGACAAATGATTTTAATATGCTATACTCTCTCTAGAAGCGGAGATCTCCGCTTTCTCTTTTTAAAGAGGCGCACAGTATCGGGCAATGGTGACTTTTCCGAGGACGCAGCGGTGCTTCCGCTTGCGGCAGCGTGCTGCTGCCATCCTTAGGGCCTAGTTGCAACTTTTTCTACAAAAAGCATTGCCCGATAGTGTTCACCTCTTTTTACCCTGAGTGAGTTGAAGGGCTTCCTCTTGAAACGATAGCACCCGATTGCGAGCATGCAATCGGGTTTTGTGTTGTAAAGTTGGGCAATGGTAAATGAGATGCGTAAGTTGCATTTAGAACTGAAAGCACAGCAACGCGAACGGCAATCGCCTACACTCCAGCAATTTTTAGGAAATATCATGGCCGGAACTGACCAAAATTTAATCAGCCTTGGCGATGCACTCGAGATGCGCGGCGTTTATCAAAATCCTGAATCCGAACCGCCGCACATCGGACCGACTATCGACAGGTATGTGGGCGTCTTTGAATCTGATTACGCCAAACTTTCTGCACACGAAAAACAGCAAGCTGCGGCCGCAATGCAGGGGCGCACACAATTACTCGAAAATATTCTGAGCTCCGATGTCTCGCACAATCACGGCGATGTCGTACCAAGCCGAAAGGCCTTGCGCGGCCTCAAGTATCTTTCGGAAAAACTTCTCGGAGAAAATAATATCAGCCCTTAACTCCCAATCATCTCGAGCAAAACCGGATCGTTGAGGTCGACCATACGGCTCAGCTCATCGAGTGAGGTGACGCCTTGCAATACTTTGACCGCGCCATCTTGCGCCATGCGCCGGATTTGTTGGTGTTTTGACGCGAGCCAGATTTCTCGCTCACTCGATGTTTTGCGCACCGTGTCTTCTATCTCTCTGTCCATCAATACCACTTCCACCACCGCGATACGGCCTTTGTAGCCGAGGCCCCCGCATTTCTCGCAACCTTTGGGGATCCACATCGTGTCGCGGTTGGCCGGCAATTCATCGGCGTGCGGAATATGCGCGAGCAAGGGCGCGAGCATTTTGAGATTGTCTGCATTCATCGGCGTCGCCACGCGGCATTGCGGACACAGACGACGCACCAAGCGTTGCGCCATCGCCACGGTCACGGAGGCGCCGAGAATGTCGGCGTTCACCCCCATGTCGATGAGGCGCGGGAAGGTGCCGGCGGCGTCGTTGGTGTGAAGCGTGGAGAATACCAAGTGACCGGTAAGCGATGCGTGCACAGCAGTCGATGCCACTTCGGCATCACGAATCTCACCGACCATGATCACGTCTGGGTCTTGACGCAATGTGGAGCGCAAGCCTGCGGCAAAGGTGTAGTCTTTAGAAACTTGTGTCTGAACGATGCCGCCCAGGTGATATTCGATCGGGTCTTCGATGGTGACGATCTTGATTTCGGGGGAGGCGACGCGACTCAAAAAGGCGTAGAGCGTCGTCGTTTTTCCGGAACCGGTCGGGCCAGTATTCAAAATGAGCCCGTTGGGTTTTGCAATCTCGCGATTGAAGATTTCCATCAGGTACTTGTCGAAACCGAGCGCTTCCATGGGGAGCGCGATCGTCGTCGGGTCCAAAATACGCATGACGATCGTCTCGGCATACGCGCCCGGAAGCACGCTCGCACGAATTTCGATTTCTTTTTGATTGATCACGATCGAGAAGCGACCGTCTTGCGCGGAACTTTTGATGTTGAGCTTCAATCCGGAGAGCAATTTGAGGCGGCTTGAGATCAACGCGTAGGTCGAGATGTCGAATCGCGTGACTTCGATCAAGACGCCGTCGAGGCGATAGCGCATGCGCACGTCTTCTTCTTCGGGTTCCAAGTGCACGTCGGATGCGCCCAATGAGAGCGCGCCGGCCATGATGATTTCCAACACGCGTGAGATGCGGTGTGTATCTTTTGAGCCTGCGTAGGATTGAATTTCCAAACTCACATCCGCGAGCTTCTTCAATTTTTGCAGCATTTCCTGAATGGTGTCGTTGGAGAGCGTGAGGATGCCCGCTTCGGTCTCGGTCGCATACGAAATGTCGTGATAGCGATCCCACGCGTGCTCGAGCGAGGCACGCGAGACGATAATGCGGCGCACTTGATAGCCGAGGTGCTCCAGATTTGAAACGATCTGGAGCGCATCTTGCCGCTCCGGCGCGCGCATCGCGAGGAAAAGCACTTTGTTGATCTTGCGGAATGCGGCGACTTCGCTGGCACGGGCCTGCTTTTCCTCGACCAGGCGCAGCGCGTCGGTGTCGATCGATTTTGAGGTGAGGTCGGCGTATTCGATGCCGTATTTGTGCGAGAGCATCTCGGCGAGCTGCTCCTCTTCGCGTCCACGCAGCTCCTCAAGCCGCTCCTCCTGTTTCTTTTCGTTGAACTGGGTGGTCATCCCCTCCATTGTACCCTACGGCGGGTGTATGATTATCGAATGAGTGAAAGTTTAGACAAAAATAATAATAAAGATGAGCGGAGGCCTGGTAAGGCGCGAATGACGATGCTCGCGGCGGCCACAGCAGCGGGGGTGTTGGGAGGGGTTATCGAGGAGAAGGCCTCCAGAGCGTTCGAAGATGCAAACGCAGCCGAATCAGCCTCCACAATTTCAAAGAGTTCTTTACCCAAACTCCCCGGCCAGATGGATGTTGCGGAAAGAATGGAGGACGCGTTCGCCATTCAATCAGAAAAAGCGTCCGAGACGATCACTCGATTGGTGCGCATGCTCGAACAAAAGAAAAATCCCGGCTCTGGTGAATATCAGCTGATAAAAAATGAAATTGACGCATACGTGCACGATCGAGTTTCGATCATGACCACTGCCGGTCTGAGCGATGCAAAGAAACGATCGCAGGCGCTCGATGAATTGCGGTATGTTCTGAATATGCCGAATGTTCCTATTAACGCGTTTGCACCGATCAATGCCGAACTTATGGGACAATTTGCCGAATTGGAGCTGAAATTGGTCGCTGAGCGTAAAGGGCATAAGTGATACAATCGCCTGATGGCGGCCAAATCGACAAGACAAAAGAAAGAACCGGGAGAAAAACCGCAGCGGCTCGTCATACTCGATTCGCACGCGATCATCCACCGCGCGTACCACGCACTGCCGGATTTTTCGTCGAGCAAGGGCGAGCCGACGGGCGCTCTCTATGGCCTCGTCACAATGCTGCTCAAAATCGCCGAGGACCTGAAACCCGACTATCTCGTCGCGGCGCGCGATCTTCCGGGCGCCACACACCGACACGAACTATTTGAAGCCTACAAAGGGACGCGCGCAAAAACGGAAGATGAACTCGTCGCGCAACTCGAGCGTGCGCCGATCGTGTTCGAGGCGTTTGGCATTCCCATGTATGAGCATGCCGGATTTGAGGCAGACGACATTTTGGGCACGATCGTGCGCGAGATCGGGCATCGGCGCGATCTCGAAGTGGTGATCGCATCCGGCGATCTCGATACGCTGCAGCTCGTCTCGCCGAATGTCCGCGTCTTTACATTCCGCAAAGGGATGAACGACACGGTGATCTACGACATTGATGCGGTACACGAGCGCTACGGTTTCGGACCCGAACACGTGATCGATTACAAAGCGCTGCGCGGCGATCCGTCGGACAATATTCCCGGCATTAAAGGCATCGGTGAAAAAACCGCTTCCGAACTCATACAAAAATTCGGTTCGGTCGAAGACATTTATCGCGCGCTCGAAGGGGACTCAGAAAATTTCGCAAAAAAAGTGAAGCCGCGCACCGTTGAACTCCTCAAAGAAGGGAAAACCAATGCCGCATTCTCCAAAACGCTCGCTACGATCCGCTCCGATGTTCCGATCTCCTTTGCGCTGCCGAAACGTCGCTGGCATCTTGCCGAACACGCGCAAACGATTCAGTCGCTGTGCGAAGAACTAGAATTTAAATCCCTCAAAGAGCGCGTACGGGTCGCATTTTCTGATAGCCCGTCGGCGCAAAACGATCCTTCCGCGGTAGACGAGGCGCCAGATATTGACCCACAGGCACTGCGCGAAACATCGGTTGCGTTGTGGCTCCTACATTCCGATACAACCAATCCGTCGCTCGAAGATATTCTCGAGTACGCGAAGACAACCGATTTTGAAAAAGCACGCGAGGCGATATTTGCCGAATTGCGCGCAACCGGACATCTCGAAAAGGTGTTCGAGACGATCGAGCGGCCGCTCATTCCGGTCGTTGCGCATATGAACGAAGCGGGTGTTTTCATGGACGCCCCGCACTTGAAAGACCTCTCGCGCGAATATGGGAAAGAGCTCGGTGCGCTCGCGGGCAAGATTTTTAAACACGCGGGACACGAATTCAATATCAATTCGCCCAAACAGCTCGGCGATGTGATCTACGACGAACTCAAGATCAATCCCGCACGGCAGAAAAAAACGGCGGGCGGCGCGCGCACCACGCGCGAGGAGGAACTCCTCAAACTATCCGATCAGCATCCGATCATCGCCGACATCCTCGCATACCGCGAGCTGCAGAAACTCCTCTCGACCTACATCGAGAAAATGCCGGGCCTGATTGCACCCGATCATCGCCTGCACGCCGAATTTCTCCAGACCGGAACGGTGACCGGCCGCATGGGATGTCAAAATCCGAACCTGCAGAATATTCCGATCAAGACCGATCTTGGCCGCCGCATCCGCGAAGCCTTCGCGGCACCAAAAGGGTCGCTCCTCGCCTCGCTCGATTATTCGCAGATCGAATTGCGCATCGCCGCCGGATTATCCGGTGATGAAAAATTGATACAGGTATTTAAAACCGGTGGCGACGTGCACAGCGCGGTTGCGGCAGAAGTGTTTAATGTTCCCCCGGAGATGGTGGATTACGAAATGCGCCGACGCGCGAAGGTGATCAATTTCGGTATTCTCTACGGCATGGGGGTCAACGCATTGCGTGCGAATCTTGGCGCACAGGTATCGCGCGAAGAGGCTGCCGAATTTCTCTCGGAATACTTTAAGAATTTCTCCGGATTATCCCGTTACATCGAGCGCACAAAAGCAGAGGCGGCGAAGAATGGATATACTGAGACGATCTTCGGCCGCCGGCGCTATTTCAGCGGATTCAAATCCGCGCTCCCTAATTTGCGCGCACAAGCCGAGCGCATGGCGATCAATGCGCCGATGCAGGGTACGCAGGCCGACATCATCAAGCTCGCGATGGTGGAGGCCGATGCGGTGATAGAAAAAGAAGGTTGGCGCGAAAAAGTAAAACTCGTCTTGCAGGTGCACGACGAACTTGTGTACGAAATTGAAAAGGATGTTGCCGAGACAGCGGCACGAAAAATTCGCGCTGTTATGGAATCAGTGGCGCCTTCCGAAAAACTTTCCGGAGTGCCGATTGTCGCCGAAATCGCGATGGGGCAGAATTGGGGGGAGATGAAACGATTGTCACGATAGTATGCCCGGTAGGACAATTTGGCATTGCCTTGGTTGCAGCGATGCTCGATGAAAGCGGATGAGGTACTATACGGACACATTCAACATGAAATCAAAAATGTGCTGCGGCATAGACGATGCCAAATTGTACTGACCGGGTATGCTCTATTTTTTTACGGGAACAGACCGACAAAAAACGCGCAGTGCGATGAATGCGGCAGTCGGCAAGATTTCAAAAAGCGCTCGGGTGGTGCGCGTGAGCGACGCGAGCGTACTCTCTGATCTCACCGCATCGCTTCAGAGTGGCGGCATGTTCGAAGAAGCCCGTACCGTTGTTCTCGACAGCGTTCTTCAAAACGAAGAGATGCGGAATGCCGTTTTCGAAGCATTGCCTGCGCTTGCCAAATCTACCGACCACGTCTTCATACTCGAAGAAAAACCTGATGCGGCGACGCGCAAACAAATCGAAAAGTATGCAGCAACATCCGAGCGCTTTGATTCTGCCGCAAAAAAACGTGAGGGAAATATTTTTGCACTCGCCAATGCCTTGAAGCGAGGTGACAAAAAAAGCTTGTGGGTCGGCTATCAGAGTGAACTTGCCAAAAATGTCGCCCCCGAAGCGATTCACGGCATTTTATTTTGGGGTGCAAAAGATATGTTCATGAAAGCGCGAGATTCGCGAGAAAAAATGCGGGCGGGGACGTTGGTTGCTACGCTTGCCGAGCTTCCGCATGAAGCGCGGCGACGTGGAGTGGATCTCGAATATGCACTGGAGCATTTCGTACTCGCGAGCGTGTGATAGAATTTGTTCACTATGGTTCGCATCGCCGGACGTCGGTTTGGCATAGGATTGCTGATCGTTCTTGCGATCTGCGCAGTGTTTTTTGTGCTTTCCGCAGAGAAGATTTATGCGGCGGGGGAAGATGCCGACATGCAATGCATCGGCGATCCGTCATGTCCTTGTATGAAAGGGCCACCGGGAAAGTGCAACCAAGCCGGCAATGGAATACTGCAATGTCCCTGCGTCGACACCACCAATGGTTTTCCGACTGCGGGTAAATGTGTGACGGTAAAAATATGCAAAGGAGAGACGGGTGCCGGGAAAGGTCTCGACAGCGGATTGGGGCAACTGGGAAAGATGCTCGGAGATCTTCTGAGCAAATTGGCTGGAGGGGGCGGCAGCGGAAGTCCACCACCATCGACGCCACCACCAACGACAGGAACAACCGGCTGCACGGGCGCCTACTACCAGACTTCCGACATTTCAAAAATCGGTGTGGATCCATGCGCGCAATATTCCGCGCCTCTATCCAACAACATCAACCTTACCCCGACCACGGGTACCGGCACCTGCGATTCACTGAGCGCAGCCCTCGGTATTTGCACCAATACCGTTGGAGGTGGCGGCACAGGGACCAGTACAGGCACGACTCTTCTCTCCCCATCTCCCACCAGCGGGAGCGCGCCGCTTTCTGTTGCATTTACCGGATTGATTGCTCCGTGCGATCCTACGACATGGGCCTACGAAATCGATCCCGGCGATTCTGCAACGAATCCGCAATACATTACGCTCAACGTGAGCGCCGACGCTTCGGGCAACTGTGCGTTTTCCGGAAATTACACCTATAAATCCAATGGCAACTACACGCCAGCCCTGGATCAGACCGATGGAAGCGGGGCAAAGCCTTCGGTGCTCACAAGTGCGTCGGTGAAAGTCGGAGGTTCTTCCTCCGGCTCGAATGGCTCATCGACCGTTTCGACGCTGCCGATACTGTTTGCAAGCACCACGGTGGGCGGAATCGGAGTTCCAGGATTCATCAACGGCCCTTCGGGCAACATCATCATTACGCAACGGGGTGCGACTGTCGTCAGCGGATCTGTCAATGGTCAGAGCAATACGGAGATGGCCGGATTCTACGGCTCAGAAACTTCTGGCGCGCAGCAGCCGCAAGGGCTCGTCGCGCAGTGGTGCGCAACGCGTCCGTGGGCTACGAATTTTCTCTCCTCAATCGTCCCACCCACGTTCCTCGATGGCCTGTGTTCCTCGCTCGGCTACCAGGTGGGGACGCCACCACCACCAAGCGCTCCGGTTCTTGAGCAAACAGTCGTTCCCGCCAAAACCACGTCGAAGGTGACAGCACCCACGTCAACGGCTCCTGTGATAGCGCCTCATGTGAGTATCCGGGCCGCCCCCGCTTCTGTGCCGCTCGATACGCGCACCTCAATCTTTTGGAATTCGCAGGGTGTTACGGATTGCACCGAGACCTCCTCCGATGGCAGCTTCAACCAAAGTTCGCTCTCAGGAGGCGCGGCGACCGTCCCCTTGACCAGCGCGACCACTTTCACCATTTCATGCCTCGCTCCCGACGGCTCGCAAGTCACGGGGTACGTGACAGTCAACCTGTCGATTTAATCGCACATCGCTGGGGCGATGTTGTATACTCCCGGAATGAATCCGTTTGAACAAGCGCAACTCCAACTCGAGCGCGCGCTCAAGGTGCAAAACGTATCGAAAGAATTGCAGGCGCGGCTCTCCGCTCCCGAGCGCGAGCTGAAGGTCTCCATTCCCGTGAAAATGGATGATGGGTCTACAAAGATCTTCGAAGGCTACCGCGTGCAATACAATTCACTGCGCGGTCCCTACAAAGGCGGCATCCGCTACCATCCGCAAACCGAGATCAACGAAGTGAAGGCGCTGGGATTTTGGATGGCGATGAAATGTGCGGTCGCCAATATCCCTATGGGCGGTGGCAAAGGCGGCATCACTGTGGATCCACGCACACTTTCAAAAAAAGAACTTGAGCGGCTTTCGCGCGGATGGGTGCGCGCGCTGTATCCGGTACTTGGACCGGAGCACGATGTCCCTGCTCCCGATGTGAATACGACGCCGGAGATCATGCGCTGGATGGCCGACGAATATAAAAAAATCACCGGCGACAAACGCAATGCAACATTCACGGGGAAGCCGCTCAATGCAGGAGGTTCCGAAGGCCGCGGCATTGCGACCGGCGCCGGTGGATTTTACGTTTTTGAAGCGTTACAAAGCGCATTGAAGCTTCCGAAAAAAATTTCCGTTGCGATTCAGGGCATGGGTAACGTCGGCGGCAATGCGGCAAAGATTTTTCGCGAGCACGGACACACCATCATCGCGATGTCGGATTCGAAAGGCGGTATCTATTCGAAAGCAGGACTCGATCCGGATGCGGTGGAGAACTATAAAAAAGAACACGGAAGCCTCAAGGAATTTCCGGGCGCGAAACAAATTTCCAACGAGACACTGCTCGAACTCGAATGTGATGTCTTGATCCCCGCCGCACTCGAAAATCAAATCACGAAAAAGAACGCGAAAAAAATTCGCGCGAAAGTGGTGCTCGAACTCGCCAACGGCCCGACCGCGACGGAGGCAGATGACGTGTTATTCAAAAAAGGAATCGCCGTCGTCCCCGATATTCTCGCCAATTCCGGCGGCGTGGTCGTTTCCACCTACGAATGGGAGCAGAATTTGAAAAAGCAGCACTGGAGCGAGAAGCAGGTACTCGAAAAACTGCGCAAACTTCTCAATCGGGAATCAAAAAATATCTGGAATCGCAGCAAAAAACTGAAGACCGATCTGCGCCGCGCCGCTTTTGCGATCGCACTGGAGCGGCTCGATAGGGCGCTTTCAAACAGCAGGTAATACCACTTCCTTTTTGCTGGCGGCTGCCTCATTCATATCCTGAAAGCAATCGATATAGAGCGATGCCATCGCTCCTGGTCTGAATCCAACATTAGCATGCGCACCAGCCGCTCCGTACACTTCCACTCCGGCTTTCTTGCCTGCCTCCTCAATCTGTGCCACGTCGAAAAGAGGATCCTCTTCGGCAGGAAGAATCGCGACCCGAACTCCCAATTGTTGAACCTTTTGGATCATCGGAATGAGATTTGTCCGGCTGATTGCGTCAGCTACCTTCACGGCGCCCTTGAAGCCGCCTTTCTTGCCCATCGCCTGCATCTCCGGCGAAAACTCATCGTGCATGACACGGCTTCTGTCGAACGTTTCCCATCCGGAATCAAATATATTATCGAGAATCCACAGGTAGTGTTCTTTCGAAAAACGTTGCCGTAATGTCAGTGGCCTGCGTTTTGCTTCAGTGAGCACTTGGTCGCGATGGTTGAAGGATTTCTTCGAAAGTTTGAAAAAGCGGGTTAGGTACGGTTCATCAAGCTCCGTGAGTCCCGCCGGATTGACGAGCAGAATATTGCGGAATTTTTCGGGTTGTGCGAGCGCGGCGACAACTGTATTGATCGCACCCTGCGAGTACCCAAGCGCGTCGAATTTCGTGCCCTCGCCGAACGTTTTTTCGTTGCATGTGTCAATTGCTTTTAAAAGGGCCGTCGCATGTATTTTCGTAAGCGACGGCGTATCCGGAGGAAATGAAATGCGCGGATCGAATTCCCTGTTTGTGGGTGGCACAACGAATGTCGCGACCGATCTGCCGAGTTCGGCAATGCCGATGGCGTTTCTGCGCAATGCTTCCGCGCCGACGCTGTACCCCGGGGCGATCATAATCGGCGTTGCGTCACGCGCCCCTTCCGGACTCGCGGCGTGCTCCTCGTCGAAGCGGTGCCTGTTTATCATCCGCACCGTGAAAAACTCATCGATATCCGGCACAGCGCGGGCGGCGGTCTCTTCTTTATAGATTCCGTTCAATGCCGCGCGGGTCGATTCGATCTCGACGATTTTCCTCTGAAGCGGCTGGATGCGTCTCGTCGCATCCGCAGTGAATAACAGCCCCTTCGCCTCTCCTTCCTTATATTCCAGCATCTCAAGCTCTGAAAGGAGTTGCGACGCCGCAATCGGCGCTCCCGCGTCGCTCGAGATTTCCGGTTTTCCGTTCAGTGCCGCTTCGCCTTCCACGAGCCACATGAGCTCTTGATACGTTCGGACGTGCGGCAGCAGCTTGCGAAACTGAGACCGTACATCGGTGCTTTCAGACCCTTTCCCCATCCGTTCCGCCGAGCCGTCCATGATGGAAACATAATACCATTCGACCTAAACACGAGACCTCGGCGCGACATGTTGCGGCGCTTGACTCGAAAAAGAAATAGCGCTACGTTTGAATAATAAAGCATTGAAGGGAATAGTAGGCGAAAGCCGAACCGACCCCTGAGCTGCGTTCGCTAATAACGAACGACGCAAGCCCAAGCGTACAATCGGGACGCTAGTGTCGGCCATGGTCGGAGCTAGCTACAAAGGCTTTCGCGGCGACGCAAAAGCGAATCAAGGTGGTACACGAGTGCTGAAGCCTCGTCCTTGCACGGATCATTCGATCTTTGGAAGGATGAGGCTTTTCGTCTGTTTCAACGGGAGCGATACATGGACGCGATAGAGAGATCCATCAAGCGACATCAAAAGAAGCTCAAGACGAAAAAACATCCGCAGAAACGAGCCAAAGTGCCGTGGGGTTGCGGGATGGGATGGCCTGAGGCTAAGGACTTCCCGACGCGGGAAGAGTACATAGCGGCCAGAATAGCTGCTGACCCCGACTACACGCCGAGCCACGACGGGCGACTTTGGATGCTCGTGTAAGCCTACGCAGGTCGACGGCACCGCCGTCGACCTGCAAACTACTGAGTTACAATAAAATTATGGCAACCATAGAAGATTTTCAGAAACTCGATATCAGAGTTGGAAGGATCGTAGCGGTAGACGATTTTCCCGAGGCGAGGAAGCCCGCATACAAACTGAAGATAGATTTCGGGTCTGAGATCGGCATTAAAAATTCTTCTGTGCAGATCGTCGCGCTCTACAAAAAAGAAGAGCTGATCGGGAAACTCGTGTTGGGTGTCGTGAATTTTCCGCCGCGCAGGATTGGCCCCTTTGAATCCGAAGTCCTCACACTCGGCGTGCCCGATGAGGAAGGCAGAGTCACTCTTATAACCCCCGAGCGGGGAAATCCGCCGCTCGGCGGCAGGCTATTTTAGTGTATTCTTGTGGGAATGGACAAGTTATTTCTCGTTCTCCTTGTCTTCGTCCCCATCACGGTTGCGGCGAATTGGGTCGGCGCGTCGCCGGTAGCGCTCTTCATTCTCTCCGCGCTTGCGATCGTGCCCCTGGCAAAATACATCGGTGAATCGACGGAAGAACTCGCTACGCGCACCTCACCTGCGCTCGGCGGATTGCTGAGCGCGACCTTTGGGAATGCCACCGAGCTGATTATCGGACTGCTTGCATTGCATGCTGGTCTGATCGAGATCGTGAAAGCATCGATCACCGGATCGGTAATCGGCAATTTGCTCCTTGTACTCGGGCTTGCCATGCTTGCCGGCGGATGGAAGCGCGAGAAGCAGACATTCAACAAAACGGGCATTCTTGCCAATGGCTCAACGCTCTTTTTGGCGACGATCGCGCTCGTAATGCCTGCGATATTTTTTCAGACCGCTCCGCAATCAAGCGGCACGATCGTGGAAGATTTGAGCATACTCGTGTCGATCGTGCTTATCGCGGTGTATGGGGCAACGCTTTTCTTTTCGCTTCACACGCACAAGCACCTCTATCTCGAAGAAGCAGGGAAATATGAACCGCGCTGGAGTTTACAACGTGCAATTATTACCTTGTGCGCCGCGACGCTCGCGGTCGCCTGGATCAGCGATGTCCTCGTCAATTCGATCAATCCCTTGGTGCAACAATTCGGATGGTCGGAACTTTTTATCGGCGTCATTTTTATCGCGGTTATCGGCAACGCAGCAGAAAATTTCTCCGCGATCCTTGTTGCGCTCAAGAATCGGATGGATCTTTCGCTCCAGATATCGATCGGATCGGCAACGCAGATCAGTATGTTCGTGGCGCCCGTGCTTGTCTTGGCGGGCCTCTTTTTGGGTCAGCCGATGAACCTCATTTTCAACAGCTTCGAACTCGTCGCGATGGTGCTCTCCGTCTTGATCGTGAATTTCATCGTCGCCGATGGCGAGAGCAACTGGCTCGAAGGCGTGCAGCTGCTCGCCGCGTATGCGATTATCGCAATCGCGTTTTTCTTCCATCCGTAGCGAAATCGGGGTATATTTTTCAAACCACCCGCCCGTAGCTCAGTTGGTAGAGCAGCTCCCTTTTAAGGAGACGGTCGTAGGTTCGATTCCTACCGGGCGGAATAAGAATGTTTTGGGATGAATCGTCAGTTATTGAAAAGATCGCGGAAAGGACCTATACCAAGCATACCGTCGAAAAGATCATCATGACCAGGCGGACTGTCATCGCTGCGTCTACGAACTATTTCGGGCGTGCGGGGCTTTTCTGTGGTGGAGAGTTCCGCGGCACGTTTCTGACCCTCTTCCGATGCCCAATACTTATTTCTTTCAATACACTGCTCTGCCATGCGAACCCAATATTGATAGTTGACAAGGGTATCGGCCCATATTTCAATTCTCTGTTTGTAAGCTTCCTGGCCGCGCCACCCAGCGCCACCCCTCAGCACTGTGTTTTTTAGAAAATTCTTGGCAACTGCCATTGTGCCGTACATCTCAGCGATTGTTGCCTCGTCATACAACTGCGAACTGAGATCCCCGCTCTCCGATTCACGAAATTTCAACATTTCTTGCTCAGCCCAGTCCGTATTAATACGTGCCCGCGCGAGTTCTTCCGAGAGAAATGGATTCTCTAAAGCAACGTTAAGAGAAGGTTCATATATCCGTGCAAGATTGCGCTTGTATTCACTGATGTGCTCCTTATCTACTGCCAAGTCTTCTGGTCCTACCAACAACGGCTCTTTTCCGTGCATCACAATATCCAAAATCTTTTCGTCGAGATTCTCCTCACCCGTACGTAACGAATTTAAACGATTTTCCTTGAATTGAGCAAATTTTTCTTCTTTGTTCGCGCTGTTCGCGGCATCTCCCGGGCCTCTTAGATGCTCCACCATGCAGTGATTCTAGCAACTCACTTTAAAGCGGCAAGTCGAATGCGAATGGCCCCGCCCCCGTTACGAGTATGGATAGGCAGATCACCGCAAGCAGGGCGTACGAAAGCTGCGAGAGCGGTTTTAATTCCTTGAGCGAGCGGCGGATAAGGAGTACTTTGGCGGCGATCACAAAACCCAAGAGTGCCGCAGCCTGCGTCCACAAACCGATGATCAGGAAGAGAGCAATGAGTGCCTCGATGAGGCAGTAGAGGATTAAGATCGCTCCCGCGCCGCCGATCAGCGTTGAGAGTTCTTCTGCTGCCGCGCGCTTGTTGGAAAAGTGGAAGTAGGCAAGGTATGCAAAGACAAGACCTGCGGTGATGCGCAAAAGGGTGGCCGAAAGCGGCGAGAGAAAGAGTATTTGCGGGAAGAGCGAAAGCATGACAATAGTATACAGCATGAAGCAAACGGCCGTCCTCCTGCACAACATCCGCAGTGCCCATAATGTTGGCTCGATATTTCGGACCGCCGATGCCGCAGGCATCTCGCGCATATACCTCAGTGGATACACGCCGAAGCCTGTGGATCGCTTTGGTCGCCTACAAAAAGAGATCGCAAAGACTGCGCTCGGTGCGGAGCGAAGCGTCCCATGGGAATATTTCACATCTCCAGACACACTCATCTCAAAAGTAAAAAAAGAAGGTTGGCAGATCGTCGGCGTCGAACAGGACAAGCGCGCAATCGATTATCGGAAGTTCAAAATAAAAAAACCGACCCTGTTCATCCTCGGCAACGAAGTCCGCGGACTCTCGCCATCACTGCGCGCGAAATGTGACACGCTTATCGAAATCCCGATGCACGGCACAAAAGAATCACTCAATGTTTCCGTCGCAGCGGGAATTATTTTGTTTTCGGTGCTTGGGTAAAACGCGGCGCAAACCTCTCCGGAACGTGGATCGCCCGGCTCACGAATGTTTCGGGCTACGGCCGGATCTCTCCGCGCTGTTTTTTCGGTCAGTACGTGAGCGCATCTACCGTGCGCCCATGGGTATCGAGAAGGCGGATCACGTCGTGCGAATTGCCCCACAGCTCTGCAGTCATGTTGAGATAGATGCGCCACGACGGGAGCGCAAAGTCAGTGTTTTTGCGGTAGATGCTCACGCAGCCGTTGTACGACATCGTGTTTGCGATAAATGATCTGCAGGCTGAAGAAAGATTTGATGGGAGATTTGTGCCCGCAAAATAACATTGCGGAAGATTTTGTATGTAATCGAAACACGACGAGCCATACGTCTGCAGATTTTCGGTAGTTTCGGGAAACATGGCGGAGGGCGTTGGGCACGAATTGGAAAGGTTGGGGGTAAATGTTTGAAGCTGCGCAAGATAGCCGGTGCAAATATTTTCTTGAAAGGAAACACCCACCGGTGAAGCTGCGGAAACTACGATTGCAGAGCTACCGGGCGCAAGAGCAATATGCTGCACGCTGTTTACAATACCCGTGACCAAGACCGGCGCTCCCTGCGGAATGTAGGCACGCGCTCCTGAAACGGCGCTCTGCAGCGACCAGCCCGTAATATCGATTGGCCCAGGATTTCCTGCCGAGGCATCGAGTTCGATATATTCCTGCGACGGATCGCTTTCGGTAGCGGCGCTATTTCCGATTCTGATTTTTCCCACAGCGGGCGAGGGATTTCCAAAAGTCTGCACCTGTCCCGAATCGGGTGCGTTGAGCCCCTCGTTTTGCGAGGCTGCTTCCAGCTGCTGATCGGCAGTATCGGCGTACTGCGAAATATCGGGACCGCGGGTGAGCGCCGGGGGTTGCCACGGCAGTCCAATGAAATTTCCCGTCGAGGTCCCGTTGTAGAAAATAACACTGAGTGGATTGGTAAGGCTCTTTGCAGTACGCACTGCAGCCGACCAGCCGCCGGAGATGAACCAGAATATTATCAGCAGAATCACAAAACAGAACAGAACGATCAACAAGATTCGTTTTATTTTATTTGTTCGTTTCTGACCGCTCGCCATATTTGAAATTATACGGCACTCGCGCGAAGGTTGCGTGTGATTTCCTCCCGCGCCACCTCCGCATCGCTCCACGGGATTTTTGATCCGCGGGGACCACAGATACAGGGATCAGTGCCTTTGCCGGTGATGAGAACGGCATCGCCCGTATGCGCAAGTTCGATACCGCGCGCGATCGCCGCGCGGCGGTCGATAATGATCTCGGGTTTGCGTTTCATGTCGCGCGCAAGCTGCCGGACGATCTCTTCAGGGTCTTCATCGTACGGATCTTCGTTGGTGAGGATCACGGTGTCGCACCGCTCATCAGCGATCACGCCCATAATCGGCCGCTTCCAAGTGTCGCGCCCGCCGCCGGTAGCACCCATGACGCAAATTTTCCGTTTGCTTTTGTATGCATCGTAGAGCGCTTCGAGCGAATCAGGCGTGTGCGCATAGTCGACGACGATCGCAAAGTCCTGTCCGGCCTCGATCAGCTCAGCGCGACCAGGAATTCGGCGAAGTTTTTCAAGTGCGCGGGCGATCGTCGTCATATCGATTCCGAAAGCGTGGGCGAGCGTGGCTGCGGCGAGCGCATTCTTGAGCGAGAACTCTCCCGGGAGATGTAGTGCGATTTTCGTACCCTCGAATGTGAAATAGCCGCCATGCTCGTCGGCAAACCACGGAAGATGTGCGGAAAGCGAAAAGGGAAGCGAGTGTTCGACCGGAAGTACCAAATAGCGGGCACTCTCTTCGTCGTCGGCATTTGCAACGATGACGCGTGGGCGTTTTTTCGACCGCTCCAGTTGTTTGCCGATTTCGAATTTCGCATCCGCATACGCCTCATATGAGCCGTGCGATTCGATGTGTTCCGGTGCGAGATTGGTGAAGACAAGCCCGTCGAGTTCTATATTCCGGTGCCGATATTGTCGCGCCCCTTCAGATGTCATCTCTAATATTGCGACCGTGCATCCCGTCTGGAGTGCTTGGGAGAGAAATCGCTGAATGAAAAAGCGCCCGGGCATCGACATGCGCATCGTGTTCGCCTTTGAATCATCGCCGATTTTTATTCTGATCGAATTGAGGAGCGCCGTTTTTTTGCCCGCCGCTTCGAAAATCGCGTTGAGCATTTCGGTTGTACTCGATTTTCCTTTTGTCCCGGTCACCGCAAGGACAAGCAGCTTGCGCGACGGATGACCATAGCGTACGGCAGAAATAAAGGGGAGCGCGCGATAGTAACCTGAGGCGAGCCACGCGGGCGCGAGTTTTTTCAATTGTTGTTTTACGGCCGCCATGACTGATCACTTCCCGCCGATGATTTTCAGCGCTTCGCGCAGGCGATTGTTGGAGCCTTCGATTTCGCCAGGAACTTTACGCAGTGCTTCGCGTGCCTCCGTTTGCGAATAGCCGAGCGAGCGCATCGCTTCGAGCGCCTCTTCGTCGCCGGTGAGCGCGCGTGATGCGGCTTCCGTCCCGGCGCCGATTTTCTCGCGCAATTCGAGTACGATTTTCTCGGCAGTTTTTCTGCCGATGCCCGAAACTTTGGTGAGGTACGATGCATTGCCGCCGCCGATCGCGCTTCGCAGCGTTTCGACTGATGCGATATCCAGAATCGCGAGTGCGGATTTGGGGCCGATGCCGGAAACCGTGAGAAGAAGTTCGAAGAGCCGCAATTCTTCTTCGTTGGCAAAACCGTAGAGGTCGAGAATAGCTTCGCGCACGGCAAGATGCGTCCAGAGCGATGTTTGAACGCCCTCTTTGAGCGTTGCGATCGTTTCCCGCGTGGCGAAAACCTTGTACCCGACTCCCTGCGCTGAGAGGATCAGGAATCCGGCACGAATCGCTCGCACGTTTCCTTCGAGGTGGCCGATCATAGACCCATCATAGCGCGGTTGCACGCGCTGCGCATTTCGTGTACTATCCGCGCGTTATGGTCTAGCGGAGTGAGCGAAGTAAACACGTACGTTTACTTCCAAGCGAGCGACGAGCATATATATTACATATGGCGAATACGAGTTCGGCAAAAAAGGCACAGCGCGTGGCGACTCGCCGTCGCGTTTTCAATCTGCGCCGCAAGTCGACTATGAAAGATGCAGTCAAAAACATCGGCAAAGAAATCGTGGCAAAAAATGCAAAAGCCGCCGCGAGCATGCTCCCCACGCTCTACCAGGCGATCGATAAAGCGGCGAAAAACGGCACGATTAAAAAGAACACCGCCGCCCGAATGAAATCCCGCATCACGAAACGTCTCGCCGCTCTCTCGAAATAACCTCAATAGAGGTTTTCCCACTCCGTTATATTGCATGCGACCCCGCTGGGCCGCATGATTGTCATATGCTCAGATTCTCCGGTGAAGGAAGCCGCGGTGCATCCGTGATTGCGGTGCTTCTCTTTGCGGTCGTCGTGGGCGCTGCATTTTGGGGCGCACAACTGCTTTCGAATTCTCCGGAGAATTCGAAAGCCTTAGCCGCCGCCACAGAAGCTGCGAAACCGCCGGTAATTTGTGAGGCTGGACATAAATATACTATTTCAATTAGTAGTACATCGGGAGTTAAAATAACCAAGGATGAGTTGGTTAGAGATTGCAAAAATAATCCAAATACAATAGGAGAATTTTTTAGTGGAATGTGCACACAGAAGAATAAGGGTGGTTCTGTCGGTTACGGCGAGTGCACCTATACGGTTGAAAAGGGTATCACTGGTGACTGTACATGCCTGCCGGGCGAGAATTTGAGTGATCTGGGTAAAAAGGCGGCGGCAGAGAAAGCTCAGCAAATGATAGATACTGCGATCCAAAAAAAGCTCATCAATATTCCTCCAGGAACAAATCTTGCGAATAGGATGGAGTATTTGACGCAGACCGGTTTGGTACCGGGGCCAGATAGCGGTGTAGGCCAAATGGAAATGGGCACGGCAAGTTTTTTGGCTCCTGCGCTTGTTACCCAAGGAATATTACAGCAGCTTACTGGCAGCGAAATCATCAACGACGCTTTTACTCCCAGTTCGGTATTGCCTGGCAGCGATCAGCCCGGTGTCGATGCGTACTGCCAGCAAAACCCTTCTGCGTGCGTCACCGCTCCTCCCAGCAATCCCGACACGATTACGCCCACTCCCGATTATTGCACCACCAATCCTACCGCTCCCATTTGCCAAACCTCCGTGCTTTCTCCCGACGAAGCTCCGTACGGCGGCAGCAATCCCGCGCTCGCGCAGATGGCCTGCGCTGCCGACAAATCGGAATGTTATCCCGATCCTGATGAGCAGAAGGTACTCAAGGCGCAAGGGTGGCAGTGCAGCGGCGATGCTTCGACGGGGGATGCGGTGTGCACACCGCCGTACCAAGGTCCGTGCCAAGACGGTCAGCCCGTGAATCCAGCGACCGGGCAATGCACTGGGCAACTCTGTGGACTATACTGTCCCGTTGGCCAACAGGTTTCATCAAATTGTTCCTGCATCCCGAATCCTGATGATCCACGATTAAGACAATGCCCCACCGGCTACATGGGGACGCCGCCTAATTGCATCCAGCTCGCAGGATGTCAGGGGAATCAATGCAACCGTAACAATACATTTGGGAATCCGAGCAATCCGAGCAGTTCACAAGGAGGGCAGCAATCACCTTCGAGCAGTGCTCCTCCTCCACCGCCGCAACCACCGGCGCCTACGCAACCTACGCAACCACCCCAATCCTGCTCTACCGATCCGAATGCCTACGCGCAGCAACAGCAGCAATACCAAACCGCACTCCAGCAATACAACTACCAGCAGCAACAGTACAACTATCAGCTCCAACTTTCTCAATACAATCAGCAATATTACGGTCAGTCTTCCGCTCCTCCTGCGCCTCCCGCACAACCGCAAGCGTGCACACCTTCGACGCAACAACAATGCTCCGTCCAGCCCGCACAACCTGATCCGTCGCAATGCACTAGTGGCATGTGGACGCCGGTCATGAACGGTTCCTGCATCACCAATTACAACTGCAGCTCGCAGAACGCCGGCGCTCCCATCGCAAATCTTTCCTGCCAGCCCGACGTTGCGGATGTGGGGATGAAACTCGCCATCTCGTATTCATGTTCGAGCGGGACAGCAACGGGCAACGGTTTTAATGCCAGCGGCCAATCTGGCACCTCAACCACGCTCGTCAAAAAACCTCCAACCGGGACCAACACCGCGACGTACAGTCTCGCGTGTGCGAATAGTGGGCAAACAGCCGGTGCACAATGCTCCGTCCAAATCGAATCTCCATCCATCGTTCTTGCCGCGAACCCCAAGACCGTCACCGCAGGAGATACTTCTCAGATTGGTTGGATCACGACCGCCATGAAATCCTGCACCATCGCTACTCCTCAGGATCAAACGTTCAACGATCAAAATTCTTCCAACACGAGCGTGAATGGCACCGCGACGACCGATGCCATCACCGGCAAAGAAACGTTCACGCTCACGTGTACGACCGATGCGGGGCAGACGAAGACGGCGGATGTGGTCGTGGGAATATAGAATTCATTCATGTCTGATTCGTCGGTCGCGTCGAACAAAAAAAATTCTTCCGGTATTCTCGACAAACTTTTTGGCATCGACATCCGATCGCTCGCGCTGGTGCGCATCCTCATCGCACTCATCGCACTTATTGATCTTGCCACGCGTGCCTCGTCACTGCGCGTTTTTTATGGTAATGAAGGGGTCCTCCCTTCAATCGTTAGTAATACATTCTGGAATGGTGATTGGTCGTGGTCGCTGCACCTGTGGGGCGGAGGACCGTTTTTTCTCGTCGCCACACTCTTCGCTATTCACGCGCTCGCCGCACTTGCGCTTCTCATCGGGTATCGCACGCGGTTGGCTACGTTCGTGACGTGGTTTTTGTTCGCCTCGCTCGACAACGCCAACCCGCTCGTTCTCTACGGCGGGGATGTACTTCTTTTGGCCACGCTTTTTGTAGCGATGTTTTTACCATGGGGCGAAGCGTATTCACTCGATGCCGCGCTTAGCCGTAGAATGTTAGCGCCCCGACGCATTCTTTCGGGATGGACAGCAGCGTTTTTGCTGCAACTTGCATTCATGTATTTTTTTACCGCGCAGATGAAGATCGGCCCCGAATGGCAGGACGGTAGCGCCATCTATTACGCGCTCGCGTCAGGAACCTTCACGAGCCATTTTGGAGAGTACCTGATGCACTTTCCGCATCTGCTGAGTTTCCTTACAAATATCGTACTTGTGCTCGAATATCTCGTTATCTTTTTGCTGTTCTGCCCTGTGTACACCAACGCGTTGCGTTTTGTTACGCTCGCGCTCCTGATTCCGATGCATGTTGCGTTCGCGCTGAGTCTCAACATCGGGCTTTTTTCGTGGATCACGATCGCAGCCCTCATGGCATTTATCCCATCCGAGGCGTGGGATGCGGTGCGGAATTTCGCACGCAAACGTTTCGGCGGGGTGACGATCTACTACGACGGCGAATGCGGATTCTGCAAAAATACCGCATGGGTGCTCTATATATTTCTCGCGCTGCCTGAGAGCGCAGTCACAACCGCTCAGGAGAATGAATCGGTGCTCGCCGATATGCGGCAGCGAGATTCGTGGGTGCTCGTGGCGCGCGATGGATCGCGGCATTTTGAATTCGATGCGGTCGCGGAAATTTTTGGCGCCTCGCCGATTTTCTTTTTTGTTGCGCCGCTATTGCGCACGTCGCTCATTTCTCGTATCGGCAAACGATGCTACCGCTTCGTCGCAACGCACCGACCACGCGTCTGCATTCCTGATGTTGAAACGCCGCCCCTACACCATTCACGCATACTTTCTTTTGCGGGAACCGCGCTAGGTCTTTGTTATATTTTGTATATTTTTCTCTGGCAGGCGGCTGCTTCGCCGGTGTTGATGCGTTTCTTTCCGTTTCCGAACAATTTTATTTTCGTCGCACAAGCGCTTGAGATCGGTCAGTACTGGGATATGTTCTCCCAAAGTCCGCTCGGAAGCGTGGAGTGGATGGTCGTGCCAGGAACGCTTGAAGATGGACGAGAAGTCGATCTCTTTCGCGGCGGTGCGCCACTCACGTTTGAAAAGCCTCCCCGACTCGCCGATCTCTATAGCGACATCCGTTCCCGTAAATACACCCAGAGTTTGTGGAGCGATACCAACGCCTTTTATCGTCAGTATTATGCCCGCTATCTGTGCTCGCAGTGGAACAGCACGCACGGCAGATCAGACCATCTCCAAACTCTTTCGATGATATTGCTGTTTGAACCAGAGACGCCACAGGGTGCGCCTATCCCTGCCGTGCAGCGCTTCCCGCTCCTCAACACGTGGAAGTGTCAGTGAAATCTTCTCAAAAATGTTTCTCGCAGGAATCTGCCAAGAACATTTTTTGTCGCCGTCGCAACAAAAAATTTCTCGGCCCTGATTTTGCGACCCGTTCTGCTGAACGGGCACCTCGCAAAACCTTTCGATTCCTGAGGCAAGAGCGCGGGGCGCTCTTGCCTCAGGAAGCCATTCGCTCGCTACGCTCGCTTTGTGCTCCCGGCAGGAATCGAACCTACATCACATCCTCCGCAAGGATGCATCCTATCCGTTGAACGACGGGAGCAATGCGGAAAATGTATCACAATTTGTCGCTTTTCCACATTTCAGGGCTCCTGTGACATTGCGTCAAGTGCTTCCGGGGCGCATCATTGCGGTATGTATATTCGCACGCTGCGGGGGAACCGCGGGTCATCCATCCTTGGCGCGCTCGTCTTCATCGCGATCCTCGGCGCAGTCGGGTTCGCTATTGAATCAACATCTCCTCCGCAAAATCCAGGAGCACTCACAGCTGCAACCGCCGCGACCCCTGCCACTGCTCCAGCGGCGGCTCCGACACCTGCAGTGAAGCGAGACTGCAAACCTGGCGAGGTCAATAAAATTGATCTGAAAGACGGTAAGCCAATCGATAGCCCGATCCAGTGTTTTCAAAAAGATGCCAAGACCGGCAATATGGTGCCGATTATGCCGCGGCCCAATGATTGCGAACAACTCGACAATCCGGACGATTGCCGTGTCGAGGCATGCATTCCCGCGAATCTTTCCAAGACAGGGAAACAGGAGTGCGACGTGATTGGTGAGTTTGATACAACGAATCCAGACGATCTGAAAAAATTCAATAGTTTAAATTCACAGCAGGCGATGGCCAAAGAGGCCGTCTCGCAGGGCAATGCGCTTCCTGCGGATCTCCTGAAAGGACTCTCCTCCACTGACCAAAAGACTCTTAGTACGATGCTGGGCGGTGCCGCGCAAGCGCAGATTGCTCAAAATGATGCCGCTATTCAAAATCTCGATGCTCAAATCCAATCGGCAGCACAATGTGCGCAGGCGGCGCTCGGTTGCCCTGACGCAAATGCACTCCAAGCTCAGAAAGACGAATTGCAAGCTCAAAATGCTGATCTTAAAACTCAACAAAAGCAACTAAGTGACGCCGCGACGCAAGCTGCAATCTGCGAGGGCAATCCTAACGGACCCGGATGTCCTTCTCCAGGAACTCCCGGCGGAACTCCCGGCGGTACACCGGGAGGAACTCCGGGGGGCACCCCTGGCGGAACACCAGGAGGGACCCCAGGCGGTACACCCGGCGGAACACCGGGAGGGACCCCAGGTGGCACACCTGGCGGCACGCCGGGCAATACCTTCGGTCAACCTGCTGGTGGCCAAAACCCTCTTGCCTCACTCATGAAAGGTCTCGGCAGTGGGCTCGGGAGCGGCTCGGGAGCGCCCACATCTCCACCACCGAGCCCCCCACCACCCACCACACCGCCGCAACCCTGCTCTACCGATCCCAACACCTACGCGCAGCAACAGCAGCAATACCAAACCGCGCTCCAGCAATACAACTATCAAATGCAGCAGTACAATTCGCAGCTCCAGTACCAGCAACAACTCAACGCATACAACCAGCAGTACTACGGTCAAGCTTCATACAACGCTCCTCCCACCCCACCCGCACAGCCGCAGGGCTGTACGCCCTCGACGCAGAGTCAGTGTCCGATTCAGCCACAGCAGCCTCCTGTTTCGAGCTGCAACAGTGGCACCATCACACCCGTCACTGACGCGAACAAATGCATCACCAACTATCAGTGCAGCTCACAGACTGCCGGTGCGCCCACCGCAAATCTTTCCTGCCAACCCGACGTTGCCGACGTGGGCATGCAGCTTGCCATCTCGTATTCGTGTTCTTCGGGAAATGCAACCGGTGATGGCTTCAATGCAAGTGGGCAATCGGGCTCCGCAAGTCCAACTGTCAAAAAGCCTCCCGCGGGTACCAACACCGCTACGTACAACCTCACCTGCACCAACAACGGCCAAACCGCGAGCGCCCAGTGTTCGGAACAAATCGAGTCTCCCTCGATCATTTTGGTCGCTGATCCGAAAACCGTTGCATCCGGCGGTACCTCTGAGATCGGCTGGATCACAACCGACGAACAATCCTGCACCATTGCGAGTGCCCAAGATCAAACCTTTACCGATCAAAATTCCTCCAATACGAGCGTGAACGGCACCGCGACAACAGACCCCATCACCGGCAAGGAAACCTTCACGCTCACGTGCACCACGAATGCGGGGCAGACGAAGACAGCGAATGTGGTGGTGGGTGTGGGCAATGGAGCGGGAGGCGCTTCCGGCAGTGGCGGCGGCGGAAATACTGCGGGCAGCGGATCAAGTGGCGGCTCGATCAAGGTGACTTCGACAGCCGACGGTAAGACGATCAATCACGGCGACACCGTGACGATCACATGGCAGAGCACCGGAGAGCCGAGCGGCGCTGATGTTTCGCTCTGGCTCATTGACACCCGCACCGCGCAGGCGACCGCGCTCATCGCAGGAGCGCAAGCACTCAACGGCTCATACACCTGGTCGGTGCCGTCGGCCGGGAGTCAGTGTCAGGCGAACTCGTCCGATGTGTGTGGAAGTGATCTAGTCGCGGGCAGGCAATATGCGATTGAGGCGGATGTGTATACGCCGGCAAATGCCTACGTGGGCGACGGACCACCGTCCGCAAATCCGGTCAGTCCTGTCTACGGGGATTATTCCGACGCGACACCGTTTACGGACGGGCAGTGATTGTTAGCCACTAGTGATTAGGGTTTAGGGAGTTCGACTCTTGCTAATGGCTAAACACCAGTAGCTAATTCCTGTTTCTAGAGTCCCAAAAATTCAAGAATTTTGTGCGCAAACGGTTCTTTCATCGGAACTTCTTGCGTGCGCTCTTGCAGGAATGTCCGAATCACGTGCGGATCGATGTGCTCGATCGGGATGATGAGATTGGGCGACATAAATTTTATCGTATCGACGAGCAAGAGCGGCCGCTCGGATTTTTCTTCCTCTACCCAGAAAGAAATAATCTCATCAAATCGATGCAACGTGCCTCCGACGCGAATGCCGCGATCTGAAATTGCAAATTGCACCAAATCTGG